>Ga0209417_1000012_pt1 | contig 543961 bp, 491 predicted proteins | sample RifGroF2_FD_184002 | JGI IMG/M metagenome (GOLD analysis project Ga0209417, IMG submission 184002) | Groundwater microbial communities from Rifle, Colorado, USA - Groundwater F2 (SPAdes) (version 2) | ecosystem: Environmental > Aquatic > Deep subsurface > Groundwater | place: Rifle, Colorado...
ATAGTCAAAACTTGATTATTTCCTTTTTCGTTGAACCCATCTGGCTGAAAATACAACCCATGCAGCAAAATCGATACTGTATGACAAAATCTGCGGCCTAATAAAATAAAAAAGAGGATGACCTTTTGGACACCCTCAATCTATATAATTCTTTTTCTTACAATTCTACGCTTCGGGAATCGGACCGCCAAAATTCATCGGAGACATGAACGGATCATGTCCGGGCTGAATTTTAATTGCCCCATGTACAGCTTCAAACTTCTGAACATTGTCCTGTAAAGCCATCAGCAGGCGTTTGGCATGCTCTGGAGTTAAAATAATCCTCGACTTTACATTTGCCTTCGGAATGCCCGGCATAATACGGACAAAATCAATTACAAATTCGGAACTTGAGTGGGTAATGATGGCCAGGTTCGAATAGGTTCCCTGTGCCACTTCCTCGCTCAATTCAATATTCAGTTGGTTTTTGTTTTTATTATCTTCCATACTTATTCCCTGTATGCGCGTTCAGTCTCTTTCGGTTCAACCATACGGTCGTATTCATCTTTCGAGCCAACCACCAGGTTTTTGTATTCTTTCAACCCTGTACCAGCCGGGATCAGGTGACCACAAATAACGTTTTCTTTCAAACCGTCCAAATAGTCAACTTTACCCATGATTGCAGCTTCGTTCAGTACTTTTGTTGTTTCCTGGAACGAGGCAGCCGACAACCAACTGCGTGTTTGCAGTGCAGCGCGGGTGATACCTTGCAGAATCTGGCTTGATGTTGCGGGAATTGCATCACGGGCTTCAATCAGCTTCTTATCTTTCCGGCGCAGGATTGAGTTTTCGTCTCTCAGGCGGCGTGCAGTAATAATCTGACCCGGTTTCAAACCCTCTCCGTCTCCCGGTTCCATAATCACCTTTTTATTATAGATCCAGTCGTTTTCGTGCAGGAATTCGTTTTTGTCAACCACCTGTTTTTCGAGGAAGCGGGTATCTCCCGGGTCGTCGATTTCCACTTTACGCATCATCTGACGGATGATCACCTCAAAGTGTTTGTCGTTGATTTTCACGCCCTGCATGCGGTACACGTCCTGAACTTCATTCAGAATATATTCCTGAACAGCAGTCGGTCCTTTAATGCCAAGAATATCAGACGGAGTGATTGCGCCGTCGGAAAGTGGTGTACCGGCACGAATATAGTCGTTTTCCTGAACCAGAATCTGACGTGACAGCGGTACCAGGTACCTTTTTACATCTTCATTCTTGGCAGTAACGATAATTTCGCGGTTACCACGTTTGATTTTTCCTAACGATATTTCACCATCGATTTCAGAAACCACAGCAGGATTCGAGGGGTTACGCGCTTCGAACAACTCGGTCACACGCGGAAGACCACCTGTGATGTCGCCTGCTTTACCGGCAGCCCTTGGTATTTTTACCAATACGTCGCCAGCCCGGACAATATCGCCATCAGAAACAGCAATGTGCCCGCCTACCGGCAAGTTGTACGAACGGATCACCTCGCCGCTTTCGTCCAAAATGCGCAACGACGGGTTTTTCGTTTTATCCTTGGTTTCAATAATTACTTTCTCTTTGTAACCGGTCTGTTCGTCCGATTCTTCACGATAAGTAATACCTTCAATCAGATGTTCGAATGAAATTTTACCCTTGTATTCAGTAATAATTACACCATTGTACGGGTCCCATTCGCAAACAACCTGTCCTTTTTTGATTTCTTTACCATTTTCGATAAACAGCTTCGAACCATAAGGAATACTGTGAGTTGATAACGGGATACGGGTATTTTTATCGATAATACGCAACTCAGCCAGACGGCTAACTACTACAGTCGATTTTGTCCCGTCGGTATTGGTTTGCTCAACCGTACGCAGTTCTTCAATTTCGGCAATACCATCGTATTTTGAGACCACAGTCGACTGAGTCGAAATGTTTCCTGCAATACCCCCAACGTGGAAAGTACGAAGAGTAAGCTGTGTTCCCGGTTCACCGATTGACTGGGCAGCAATTACACCCACTGCTTCACCCCGCTGTGCAATACCTTTGCCTGCAAGGTTACGTCCGTAACATTTACCGCAGACACCATTTTTGGCTTCACAGGTAAGTACCGAACGGATTTCTACACTTTCAATCGGCGAATCTTCGATTTTATTCGCTATGCCTTCGGTAATAATATCTCCTGATTTAATGATCAGTTCACCGGTCAGCGGATGGTAAATATCATGAACAGCCGTACGGCCTTCAATTCGTTCAGCAAGAGAAGAAACAACATCCTCATTGTTTTTGATTGCCATAGCAACCAATCCGCGAAGTGTTCCGCAGTCTTCGTCTGTAATAATAACATCCTGTGCAACGTCAACCAAACGACGGGTCAGATAACCGGCGTCAGCAGTTTTTAGTGCAGTATCCGCCAACCCTTTACGGGCGCCGTGGGTCGAGATAAAATACTCAAGTACCGACAGACCTTCCTTAAAGTTGGCAAGGATCGGGTTCTCAATAATCTGCGATCCGGTAGAACCTGATTTTTGCGGTTTGGCCATCAAACCCCTCATTCCGCACAACTGACGAATCTGTTCCTTGGAACCACGGGCTCCGGAATCAAGCATCATGTATACAGAGTTGAAGCCCTGACGGTCGGTACTCAGCGTTTTCATTACCGAGTTGGTCAGTTTGGCGTTGGCATGTGTCCAAATATCAATAACCTGGTTGTAGCGTTCGTTGTTGGTAATGAACCCCATGTTGTAGTTCACCATCACCTCTTCAACTTCGCTGTAACCATCGTCAACAATTTCTTTTTTATCAACCGGAACAACCACATCGCTCAGGTTGAAAGATAGTCCGCCACGGTATGCCATCTTGTACCCAAGGTCTTTAATTGCATCGAGGAAGCGAACAGTTTCGGCATTACCTGTCAGTTTAAAGATGTCGGAAATAATGGTACGAAGCGATTTCTTGGTCAACAACTGGTTGATGTATCCTGCTTTTGCCGGAACAAACTGGTTGAAGATCACACGACCAACTGTTGTTTCGATGATGTGTTTGAAAAATTCGCCCTTTTCGTCAACATCAGTTACTTTCACTTTTATGATGGTATGCAAATCAACAACTCCTTCGTTGTAGGCAATAATAACCTCTTCCGGAGAATAGAAGGTCATTCCTTCGCCTTTTGCACCGTCCCTCTGCTTTGAAATATAGTACAGCCCGAGAACCATGTCTTGTGAAGGAACAGTGATCGGCGCGCCATTTGCAGGGTTCAGCAAGTTGTGCGAAGCCAGCATCAAAATCTGCGCTTCCAAAATAGCTGAGTTACCAAGCGGCACGTGAACGGCCATCTGGTCACCGTCGAAGTCGGCGTTGAACCCGGTACACACCAGAGGGTGCAACTGGATTGCCTTTCCTTCGATCAACACCGGCTGGAATGCCTGAATTGACAAACGGTGCAGGGTTGGCGCACGGTTCAGCATCACCGGATGCCCTTTCAATACGTTTTCAAGAATATCCCAAACAACCGGGTCTTTGCGATCAACAATTTTCTTGGCCGACTTCACTGTTTTTACAATACCGCGTTCAATCAGCTTACGGATTACAAACGGTTTGTACAGCTCGGCAGCCATATCTTTCGGAAGACCGCACTCGTGCAGTTTCAATTTCGGACCAACCACAATTACTGAACGGGCCGAATAGTCGACACGTTTACCCAACAGGTTCTGGCGGAAACGTCCTTGTTTCCCTTTCAAACTGTCGGAAAGTGATTTCAGTGCACGGTTGTTTTCGGTTTTTACCGCATTCGATTTTCGTGAGTTATCGAACAATGAATCAACAGCTTCCTGTAACATACGTTTTTCGTTACGTAAAATCACTTCAGGAGCTTTGATTTCAATTAATCGTTTCAAACGGTTGTTACGGATGATTACCCGGCGATACAAATCGTTCAGGTCGGAAGTAGCAAAACGACCGCCATCAAGCGGCACCAACGGGCGCAAGTCGGGCGGGATAACGGGCACTACTTTCACGATCATCCATTCCGGACGGTTCACGTTTTTACTGGCACGGAACGATTCAACAACCTGAAGACGTTTCAGGGCTTCGTTTTTACGTTGCTGTGAAGTTTCGGTACTTGCCTTGTAACGCAGCGTGTACGAAAGTTCATCCAGTTCAAGTTTTTCGAGAAGACTGTACAATGCTTCAGCGCCCATCTTAGCGATAAACTTGTTCGGGTCTTCATCGTCGAGATACTGGTTTTCTTTTGGAAGCGAATCCAGAATATCCAGATATTCTTCTTCCGTTAAGAAATCGAGGTGTTTAACGCCATCCTGCGCTTTAACACCCGGTTGAACCACGACATAACGTTCGTAATAAATAATTGCATCGAGCTTTTTGGTTGGAAGACCCAACAAATAGCCGATTTTATTAGGTAACGATTTAAAATACCAAATATGAGCAACCGGCACAACCAATGAGATGTGTCCCATGCGTTCGCGACGCACTTTTTTCTCGGTTACTTCAACGCCACAACGGTCACAAACAATCCCTTTGTAACGGATTCGTTTGTATTTACCGCAATGACATTCATAGTCTTTCACCGGCCCGAAGATACGTTCACAAAACAATCCGTCGCGTTCGGGTTTGTATGTACGGTAATTGATCGTTTCCGGTTTTAAAACTTCTCCGTGTGAACGTTCCAGTATTTCTTCCGGAGAAGCAAGACTAATACCAATTTTGGCAAAGCTGCTTTTAACTTTGTTGTCTTTTCTGAATGCCATATATCGATATATTATTTTTTCAAATTATAAAACAAAGAAACCTAGGTTTCAGATGATTAATCGAGGTTGATACTCAACCCAAGACCACGCAGTTCGTGCAGCAATACATTCAACGATTCGGGGATACCGGCCTGAGGCATTGGTTCGCCTTTCACAATTGCTTCGTATGCTTTTGCCCTACCCAGTACATCGTCTGATTTCACCGTCAGGATTTCCTGCAGGATGTGGGAAGCGCCAAATGCTTCGAGCGCCCAAACCTCCATTTCACCAAAACGCTGACCACCAAACTGAGCTTTACCACCCAATGGTTGCTGGGTAATAAGCGAGTACGGTCCAATCGAACGGGCATGCATTTTATCTTCCACCATGTGTCCCAGTTTCATCATATAAATGATGCCAACAGTAGCAGGCTGGTCGAATGGTTCACCGGTTTCACCGTCATGAAGCTGGGTATGTCCAAATTCAGGAATACCTGCTTTATTTGTATAATCGGTAATTTCGTCCAGCGAAGCACCATCGAAGATCGGGGTAGCGAACTTGATACCAAGTTCTTTTCCTGCCCAACCAAGAACTGTTTCGTAAATCTGTCCGAGGTTCATACGCGACGGTACACCCAGCGGGTTCAGAACGATATCAACCGGCGTTCCGTCGGCAAGGAAAGGCATATCCTCGTCGCGAACAATACGCGAAACGATACCTTTGTTACCATGGCGGCCTGCCATTTTATCACCAATCTGAAGTTTGCGTTTCTTGGCAACATAAACTTTTGCCAACTGGATAATTCCTGCAGGCAGCTCATCACCAATCGTTACATTGTACCGTTTGCGGCGGGCAACTGCTTCGTATTCTTTGTATTTATTGATATAATTCAGGATGAGTTTGAAGATCATCTCGTTTTTATCGTTGTCAGTCGTCCACTTTTGCGGATTAACTGTCAGATAATCAACTTCCTGAAGTTGTTTTAATGTAAATTTCACACCTTTCTGGATCACTTCGCCTCCGTAGTAATCTTTTACTCCCTGACTGGTTTTTCCATTAACAAGCGTGAACAGTTTGTCTTCCAGTTTCGCTTTCAATCCGGAAACAATACGATCAAATTCTTCTTCGATCTGATCGAGTAACGGTTTGGATGAAAGTTTACCTTTTTTATCTTTTACTACTCTTGAGAACAGTTTTTTATCGATTACTGTTCCGTTGAGCGACGGAGATGCTTTCAACGAAGCGTCTTTCACATCGCCGGCTTTGTCTCCAAAGATGGCACGCAAAAGTTTTTCTTCCGGTGAAGGATCGGATTCCCCTTTCGGAGTAATCTTACCAATCAGAATATCACCCGGTTTTACGACTGCTCCAATGCGGATCAAACCATTTTCATCCAGATTGCGGGTAGCTTCTTCGCTTACGTTTGGAATATCGGAAGTAAATTCTTCAACGCCCCGTTTGGTATCGCGAACCTCAAGTGAATATTCATCCACATGAATAGATGTAAAAACATCTTCACGGACAACCCGTTCCGAAATCACAATAGCATCCTCATAATTGTACCCCTGCCATGGCATGAAGGCCACTTTCAGGTTACGTCCAAGAGCAAGTTCACCGCCTTCGGTAGCGTATCCTTCGCAAAGTACAGTCCCTTTTTTCACCCGTTCGCCTTTTTTTACGATCGGTTTCAGGTCGAGAACTGTACCCTGGTTGGTCTTCTGGTATTTTGCCATCTTGTAAGTAACAACCTCGGGGTCAAAACTTACAAATTTTTCATCGTCGGTACGATCGTAACGGATTACAATTTCATTGGCATCCACAAACTCGATCATCCCTTCGCCTCCGGCAACAGGAAGAACACGGGAGTCGACAGCGGCACGGCCTTCAAGACCGGTACCAACAATCGGGGCTTCGGGTCGAAGCAACGGCACAGCCTGGCGCATCATGTTCGATCCCATCAACGCACGGTTGGCGTCGTCGTGTTCGAGGAAAGTAATCAGAGAAGCAGCAACCGACGCAATCTGGTTCGGACCAACGTCCATTAACTGGACATCTTCTTTTTCAGTAAGCGGATAGTCACCGTCCAAACGAGCCTTCACTCGTTGATTAACAAAAACGCCCTCATCGCTAATCGGGGCATTTGCCTGCGCAATGATTTTGCCTTCTTCTTCCTCGGCGGTCAGGTACACAACACCATCAGGAGACAAGTCAACCTTTCCTCCTTCAACTTTACGATACGGAGTTGCGATAAATCCCAAATCGGTAACCTGTGCAAATACGCAAAGTGAAGAAATCAAACCAATGTTTGGTCCTTCTGGCGTTTCAATCGGGCAAAGACGTCCATAGTGGGTATAGTGTACGTCGCGCACCTCGAAACCGGCACGCTCGCGTGACAAACCACCTGGCCCCAAAGCCGACATACGGCGTTTATGAGTCATCTCAGCCAATGGGTTCGTTTGGTCCATGAACTGAGACAATGCGTTCGTTCCAAAGAACGAGTTAATTACAGATGATAATGTTTTTGAGTTGATTAGATCAATTGGCGTAAAAACCTCGTTATCGCGAACGTTCATTCGTTCGCGGATGGTACGGGCCATACGGGCCAGACCAACTCCAAACTGTGCATACATTTGCTCACCTACCGTACGTACACGACGGTTGCTCAGGTGGTCAATATCGTCAACATCAGTTTTCGAGTTAACCAGTTTGATCAAATATTTGATGATCTCAATAATATCTTCTTTTGTCAGGACCTGAACCCCCATATCAATATTCAGGTTCAACTTTTTGTTGATCCGGTAACGTCCTACTTCACCCAGATCGTACCGTTTTTCAGAGAAGAACAGTTTGTCGATTACATCCCTTGCTGTTGCTTCATCCGGCGGTTCAGCATTACGCAATTGCCGGTAAATATGAAGCACCGCCTCTTTTTCAGAGTTACACGGGTCTTTCTGAAGGGTATTGTAGATGATTGCAAAGTCCTGCAGGTTTTGATCTTCCTTGTGCAAGAGTATGGTTTTTACATCGGCATCAACAATTTCATCGATGTGTTCGTTTTCGAGGACGGTTTCGCGGTCGATAATCACCTCGGTACGTTCAATGGAAACGACTTCACCGGTATCTTCATCGACGAAGTCTTCAACCCATGTTTTCAATACACGGGCAGCTAACTTCCGTCCGACTACTTTTTTCAAACCAGATTTTGAAACTTTGATCTCGTCGGCGAGGCCAAAGATTTCAAGAATATCTTTATCGCTTTCGAAGCCAATGGCCCGGAGCAATGTTGTTACAGGCAATTTTTTCTTACGATCGATGTAAGCAAACATTACGCTGTTAATGTCAGTAGCAAACTCAATCCATGATCCCTTAAACGGGATGATACGGGCGGAATACAATTTGGTACCATTGGCGTGCATGCTTTGTCCGAAGAATACCCCCGGAGAGCGGTGCAACTGCGAAACAACTACACGTTCGGCGCCATTAATAACAAACGTACCACGTTCGGTCATGTATGGAACAGTGCCTAAATAAACATCCTGAACGACTGTATCAAAGTCTTCATGTTCGGGGTCGGTACAGTACAATTTCAGTTTTGACTTTAACGGCACACTGTACGTCAAACCACGTTCAATACATTCTTCAATTGAGTACCTTGGAGGATCAACCTGATAGTCAATAAACTCTAGAACGAAGTTGTTCCTGGTATCCGATATGGGAAAATTTTCTTCAAAAACTTTAAACAATCCTTCATCTTTCCGTTGATCGGGGGTTGTACCCAGTTGGAAAAATTCGATAAAAGATTTTACTTGTACCTCTAAAAAGTCGGGGTAGTCAAATACAGTTTTTGTTGAAGAAAAACTAATTCTCTGGTTTTCACTATTTAACGACATCTATATCTCTGAATTAATTGAACTTAACTTAAATATACAAAAAGGCTTAGAACCCCACAACAGTGAGGTTCTAAACCATGTCAACCTTTATTTAAGGTTGTAAGACGTTTTATTTAAGTTCAACTTCAGCTCCTGCTTCTTCTAATTGAGCTTTCAGTGCTTCAGCTTCGTCTTTTGAAACTTTTTCCTTGACCGCTTTTGGAGCGCTGTCAACTACTTCTTTAGCTTCTTTCAAACCAAGACCTGTCAGTTCTTTTACTAATTTAACAACAGCTAATTTTGACTGACCACCTGATTTCAGAATTACATCAAATTCAGTTTGAACAGCAGCTTCAGCTTCGTCAGCGCCACCGGCTGCAGGAGCAGCAACAGCAACTGCAGCGGCTGCAGGTTCAATACCGTATTCACTTTTCAAAATTCCGGCTAATTCGTTTACTTCTTTTACAGTTAAGTTTACTAACTCTTCTGCAAGGGCTTTTAAATCTGCCATTTTCCTTTAATTTTTATAATATAAAATTGATGACTAACTTTTTATCTTTTTGCGAGTGTCTCAAGAACTCCGTGAATGGTGTTACCTCCCGATTGAAGAGCACCCAATACATTGCGCATTGGTGATTGCAACAATCCAACGAGGTCGCCAAGCAGTTCGTTTTTCGACTTAACAGCGATTAATACTTCGAGCTGATCTTGCCCAACATAAACTGATTCTTCAACATAAGCACCTTTCAGTAAAGGTTTTTTCTTCTTTTTGCTGAATTCTTTAATCAGTTTTGCGGGAACATTTGCAGCTTCACAAAACATGATGGAAGTATTACCAGAGAGAACTTCGTAAAGTTCAGAAGCTTCTTTTTCGGAGGCCTCCAAAGCTTTGCGTAGCAGAGTGTTTTTTACTACAACCAGTTTTACATCTCTTGAGTAGCAAAGGCGTCTCAAGTTACTTGAATCACTAGCATTCAGGTCAGCTATGTCAGTCAGGTAAAAATGGCTCGATGAGTTGATCTGTCCAATTAGACTGTCAATAATCTCTTGTTTTTCTGATCTTTTCATTTCAGCTCATTTACTAGTCAGTAACTGACTTTGGTTCAACTTGAATGCCTGGGCTCATCGTACTTGACAGGTAGATACTTTTAATATAAGTACCTTTTGCTGCCGATGGTTTAAGCTTGTTCAACATGTTTACAAATTCTTTTGCATTTTCAGCGATTTTATCAGGATCGAATGAAACTTTACCAATCGAAGTATGCACAATACCGAATTTGTCAACTTTAAAGTCGATTTTACCAGCTTTAACTTCAGCAACTGCCTTGCCAATTTCCATTGTAACTGTACCGCTTTTGGGGTTTGGCATCAAACCACGCGGACCTAAAATACGTCCGATAGGCCCGATTTTCCCCATTACGGGTGGCATAGTAATAATAACATCAACATCGGTCCAACCGCCTTTGATTTTATCAATGAACTCGTCGAGACCAACGTAGTCAGCGCCAGCATCTTTTGCCTCCTGCTCTTTATCAGGAGTTACAAGAGCCAACACACGGACCTGCTTGCCGGTACCATGAGGCAAAGTAACCACGCCTCGAACCATCTGATTTGCTTTCCTGGGGTCAACACCCAAGCGGACATCAATATCCACAGAAGCATCGAATTTGGTGTACGTAACGTCTTTCACCAAACCGGCTGCTTCGTGCAGTGAATATGATTTTCCTGCTTCGATTTTTACCAGAACAAGCTTTTTATTTTTTGTAATTCTGCCCATTTTAATAATTTTTTTAGTTATTAAATGGAGATGTTCCTGTTACGGTAATCCCCATACTTCTGGCAGTACCAGCAACCATTTTCATCGCAGCTTCGAGTGTAAAGCAATTCATATCCGCCATCTTTGTTTCAGCAATTTCCTTCACCTGATCCCAAGATACAGAACCTACCTTGCTAACATGAGGTTCGGCTGAACCTTTTTTAACTTTGGCAGCGTCGATGAGTTGAACGGCTACTGGGGGTTGTTTAATTACAAAATCAAACGATTTATCAGCATAAACAGTAATGACAACAGGAAGGACTTTTCCAGCCATATCCTGGGTTCTGCCATTGAACTGTTTACAGAACTGCATGATATTTACCCCTTTGCTACCTAATGCTGGCCCTACTGGTGGCGATGGATTAGCAGCACCACCTTTTATTTGCAATTTTATTAATCCAGCAATTTCTTTAGCCATAATATTAAAATAAATAGTTTTTACTCCTTCTCTACCTGCATGTAACTTAGCTCGAGAGGAGTCTTTCTACCAAAAATTTTGACCATTACCTGCAGCTTTTTCTTTTCCTCATTGATGTGTTCAATGATTCCGTTAAAGCCGTTGAACGGTCCGTCGATCACTTTCACAGTTTCGCCTACCACGTATGGAATGTTCATTTCCTCGTTTTTCTCAGCCATTTCATCAACCCGTCCTAAGATACGGTTGACTTCGGATAATCGCATTGGAACCGGATCCCCGCCTTTTGTATCACCAAGGAAGCCTATAACGTTGGTGATATTCTTCAAAATGTGGGGTATTTCACCTGCCAGACATGCTTCAACTAAAACATACCCGGGAAAGAAATTCCGTTCTTTGCTGATTTTTTTTCCGTTACGGATTTGAAAAACTTTTTCAGTTGGTATTAAAACCTGTGAAACATACTCCTGAAGGCCAGCATTTGCTATTTCGCTTTCGATATATTCCTTAACTTTCTTCTCTTTTCCTCCGATAGTCCTCAGAACATACCATCTTTTAACGTTTTCGCTCATGTCCTTGCTTCAAAAAGTATTAATAAAATAAACTGTACACAAAGTCCATGATGGTATCAAAAGAGATATCCATCACAAAGACTATAAGTGCTATAATTAAGGAAGCAACCATTACAATCAATGCACTGCTTTGCAGTTCTTTCCAAGTTGGCCAGGAAACTTTATGAACAAGCTCTGTATAAGCTTCTTCCAAATAGATTTTAAGTTTCATTTCGGTGTATAAATTTGTTTTGTCCGGATGGCAAGATTCGAACTTACCTTGTATTAACACAAAACCCCCAACCGGGTATCATCCGAAAAGTGTCCCGGACCGATCAAGTCCGGGACACTATCAGAAATATTTTAGCCAAAAAATTAGTTAACAATTTCAGTTACCTGACCTGCACCAACGGTACGTCCACCTTCGCGGATTGCGAAACGAAGACCAATGTTAAGAGCAACAGGATAGATCAATTTTACTTCGACAGTTACGTTATCGCCTGGCATAACCATTTCGCGTCCTTCTTCAAGGTTGATTTCACCAGTTACGTCCAATGTACGAATGTAGAACTGCGGACGATATTTGTTGTGGAATGGAGTGTGACGTCCACCTTCTTCTTTTTTCAGGATATAAACCTCAGCTTTGAATGTAGTGTGAGGAGTAATTGATCCTGGTTTTGCCAAAATCTGTCCACGTTTGATTTCTTTTTTGTCAACACCGCGAAGCAGCAAACCTACGTTGTCACCAGCTTGTCCGTCATCCAAAATTTTACGGAACATTTCAACACCTGTACAAACAGTCTTGCGACCTTCTGCACCCAAACCGATGATTTGAAGTTCGTCGCCAGTATGAATTTTACCGGTTTCGATACGACCAGTAGCAACAGTACCACGGCCAGTGATCGAGAATACGTCTTCAACAGGCATTAAGAATGGTTTGTCAACATCACGAGGAGGAAGTGGAATATAAGTATCACAAGCGTCCATCAATTCCATTACTTTGTCTTCCCATTGTGCTTCACCGTTCATTGCACCTAATGCAGAACCTTGGATAACAGGAGTATTGTCTCCATCGAATCCATAGAATGTCAACAGCTCGCGCAATTCCATTTCAACAAGTTCCAATATTTCCGGGTCGTCAACCATGTCCACTTTGTTCATGAAAACAACCAGTTTAGGAACGTTTACCTGACGGGCGAGAAGGATGTGTTCACGAGTCTGAGGCATAGGACCATCAGTAGCAGCACAAACCAAAATAGCACCGTCCATCTGAGCAGCACCAGTTACCATGTTTTTCACATAGTCGGCGTGTCCTGGACAGTCAACGTGTGCATAGTGACGAGTTGCTGTTTGATACTCAACGTGAGCAGTATTAATAGTAATACCTCTTTCTTTTTCTTCAGGAGCATTATCAATTGAATCAAAAGATTTTACTTCTGAAAGACCTTTTTTTGCTAATACCATTGTAATAGCGGCAGTCAGGGTAGTTTTGCCATGGTCAACGTGGCCAATAGTACCTATGTTGACGTGGTCCTTATCCCTTACAAATGTTGCTTTAGCCATAACTCCAAAATTATTTAATTATTTTAACTTATAATCGAGCCGAGAGCGAGAATTGAACTCGCGACCTCATCCTTACCAAGGATGCGCTCTGCCCCTGAGCTACCCCGGCGAACCGTTTCATTTTGAGCGGGAGACGGGATTCAAACCCGCGACCCTTAGCTTGGAAGGCTAATGCTCTATCGACTGAGCTACTCCCGCATCATTCTAAATTCCAAAATTTAAATTCCAAACTCCAAAATTATCCTTGGAATTTGGTTTTTGTTATTTGGAATTTCCTTTGGTGGGGAGAGCAGGATTCGAACCTACGAAGGCATACGCCAGCAGATTTACAGTCTGCCCCAGTTGGCCACTTTGGTATCTCCCCCAAAAAATCGTTCAACTATTTTAAAGAACTCAACGTATCGTAAAAGAGCCGAATCTCAGATTCGAACTGAGGACCCCGAGATTACAAATCACGTGCTCTGGCCAACTGAGCTAATTCGGCTTAACTGCTCCCCTTTCTTTTGTACTCCCTCACTTGCCACTTCATTAATAATAAAACTCAGTAACCCGAAAAGATCAACAAAATCAGCATTAAACAGAGAACTCTATTTCATGTTAAAACCCCGGCAAAACGTTTAATTATTTCGTTTGCTGGGGCAAACATTTCTTAATCCCAAACAAATCAGGAACTTGCCTGAAAAAGGGTTTGCAAATGTATAAATATTTTTAATTCTTTCACAAGAAAAAATAAAAATTTTAAAATTTTATTTTCCTTGCAATTTTTCCTTGAATTTCCCGAGCTGACGGCGGATTGCTTCGACTGCAAGATCGCATGCTTCCTCGAATGTGTCGGCTTGTTTTTTGGCAAATAAAGAGTCGTTGGAAGGAATCGAAAGTTTAAGCTCCACTATTTTATTATTTGCAGCTTCAGGTTTATCAACTTTGAGAATAATCTCAGCACTTAAAATTCCCTCAAAAAAGGTGTCCAGTTTTGAAACTTTTTTATTCAAAAAATCAACCAACTTTTTGTCAGCAGTAAAATGAACTGCATTTACCTGAATGTTCATAGTTTTTCCTCCTAAAATTTAAGTTCGCGGATGTGCTTGTTTGTAAACCTTTTTAATTTTATCGAGAGAAGTATGCGTGTAAATCTGTGTTGCCGACAAATTTGCATGTCCAAGCAGTTCTTTCACTGCATTTAAATCGGCACCGTTGTTCAACATGTGGGTTGCAAAAGTATGCCGCAACACATGCGGACTACGTTTGTCAACGGTAGTGACTTTAGACAGGTTTTTATTTACAATTCGGTAAAACAACTTTTCGTATACCTTCTCTCCCTTTGCTGTCAGAAAAAAGTAATCGTTCTTCTTTTCGACAGTTTGCCTTCTCATTTCAAGATATTGTCCGATCAGCAGGTTTATCGTTTTCGGGTACGGAATGATTCGCTCTTTGTTCCTTTTCCCCAAAACCTTGATCATACTTTCCGACTGGTCTACATCAACATCTTTTAAATTCAACAACTCCGAAAGCCGGACACCCGTTCCGTAAAACATGCTAATGACCAATTTATCCCTGACACCTTCAAAATCGCGACCAAACTCCACGTCGTCCAGCAGATAGTGCATGCTCTTTTCTTCCACAAAGAACGGAAGTTTCTTTCTGATTTTCGGCAGAATAACATTATTTAACCTGCTTTCGGGAATAATTTCTTCACGGAGTAAATACTTGTAAAACGACTTCAACGCTGCCACCTTTTTAGCTACAGTGCGAGGAGTCAAACCACTCTCCATCATTTCCACAACCCAAAACCGAACGAGCTTATCATCGATTCTTAAAATATCAAAATCCCCGATCGCTTTGACGAAAAATTCTTCAAACTGATCGAGGTCTTTCTTATAAGCAACCAATGTAAGGCCAGAATACCTTTTCTCGTATTTCAGATATTTAAGAAATGATTCCTGATGAGACATCCATTATCGCTTTACAAATATATGTGTCAGGAACCGAAAAAATCTCTTAGTCTTCCTGACGTTGCATGTTCTGAATATAGATAGCCTTTTTAATCTCTGCTCTACGTTCAACAGAAGGCTTTGAAAAGGCTTGCCTTGAGCGTAATTCTTTGATTACTCCGGTTTTTTCAAACTTCCGTTTAAATCGTTTAAGGGCTCTTTCTATATTCTCGCCTTCTTTAACTGGAATAACGATCATACTTATTTTAATTTATAGTTTTAAAATTTCGAGCCGCAAATTTATGAATTAAACCTTACTAATCAAATTTATGACAAAAAATTTATTTTCAAAATTGTTTCCAACTAAAATACTTTATTAAAAGTAACGAATCTACTCTGTTTTTGTTCCCAGATAAGGTCGTATATTTTCAAATTGTTGCTTCTCAAACACCTTTTTTTCAAGCAATACAGCAGGATTTGTAATCGGACCGTTTTTACTCCTGAATTTTACTATTCCCCGACCAGACCTTTCGCCGACGTACGGGTGAGTTGCCAATTCTTCGGCAGAAGAAAAATTAATATCCAGTTTTTTTATTCTCAGGGTATCGACCGTTAACAAGGATTCTACCTTCTGCAAACATTCCGGACTAAGGCCATAAACTTCCAACAATTGTCTGACGGAATAAAAGCCGCCCAGCAGATCCCGGTATTTAATAATCCGCCGGCTCAACACACTCCCGATACCGGGCAGACTTTTCAAGGCAATTGTATCGGCCGAGTTCAATTCTATAACCTTCCTCTCCGCTGAATACACCTTTGGTTTGGTGATTTCATGCGGCATCTCAATTTCTATGTATTTTAAAAGTGAATCCATCACACTACTTTCAATGCCATAGATTTTTGCAAATTGGTCTTTTGATTTAAACCCGCCGATTGCGCTTTTGTAACGTGCAATTACCTGAGCCTGCTTCTGTGTCAATCCAAAATTCAACCAGTCACTTTCCGTGCAGGTATCCGGATCAAACTTGCACCAGACAATTTCAGGTTTCTCATGAACTCTCCCCTGATTTTTCTTTTCCCGTATTTTTTCAGTTGTTTCAATGTGAATATATTTTTCAATCTCTGAAAATACAGAGTCGTTCATTCCATATATTTTACGGACATCTTCAGGTTGAAAAAAACGTCCACCTTTCGTTCGGAATTTCAACAAATTTCGTTTCACGGAGACAGGGATCAACAAACTGTCCAACGCAAGCGAATCAATTGTATTTGGGTTGAAGAGAAACAAGGAACCTCGTTGCCCTGCCGGTTTCTGTCGCATCTCAAATTCTGCAATTTCTTCCAAAAAACTTTGTGCATCGACCTCGCCGGACTTTTCAAACAGGAATATTGATTGGCTGGCAACGGCAAACAAAACAACAACCAACAACAATAAAATGATGCCGTTGCGTTCCTTTCTGGAGAAAGTAAAATAATCCTGAATAATTTTCCGGAGGCGCATAATCAAAATTATCCATCCAAATTAAGGATTATCCGGAAGAAATAAAATAGCAGTAGTTGATTTTTTCAGAATTTCAAAATGCAGATATCATTTAAAGAATAAAAAATTGGGTTAATACCCTGTTTCGAAAAAATCCGTTGAAGCACCCCCTCTTAAATTAAAAAAGGTTCCCGCCGTAACAGGAACCTTTTTTTAATTAAACCAAAACCTATGACGTTCACTAATTACGATTAACACAATTCAAATCGTCGAAAGCAATTTTTAATCGTTCAATCATCGTTTCCTGCCCTTTGCGTAACCATACACGGGGATCGTAATATTTTTTATTAGGCTTGTCTTCACCTTCCGGGTTCCCTATCTGCCCTTGTAAATAAGCACGGTTGCCCGCTTCGTATTTGCGGACCCCGTCCCATGTTGCCCATTGAGTGTCGGTGTCAATATTCATTTTTATTACACCGTACGAGATTGCCTCGCGTATTTCACCGACGGATGACCCTGATCCACCGTGAAATACAAAATTGACCGGTTTTTCACCCAGACCGTGTTTTTTAGAAATATACTTCTGCGAGTTATCCAGAATTTTTGGAGTTAGCTTCACATTTCCTGGTTTGTAAACTCCGTGTACATTGCCAAACGAAGCGGCAATGGTGAAATTCGGACTGATCTTGCTTAGTTCTTCAAAGGCATAATCCACCTCTCCCGGCTGCGTATACAAAAGTGAATTATCGACGCCACTGTTGTCAACACCATCTTCCTCGCCTCCGGTAACTCCCAGCTCAATTTCCAGGATCATCCCGATTTTACTCATGCGTGCCAGATATTTTTTGCTGATCTCAATATTTTCTTTCAGCGGCTCTTCAGACAAGTCGAGCATGTGCGAACTGAACAACGGTTTTCCGGTTTCAGCAAAATGTTTTTCACCGGCATCGAGTAATCCGTCAATCCAAGGTAAAAGTTTTTTAGCAGCATGGTCGGTATGAAGAACAACCGGTACCCCATACAATTCAGCAAGTAAGTGCACCGATTTTGCTCCAACAATGGCACCCGCGATCTGAGCCTGCTGTCCGTCGAGTTTCAAACCTTTTCCGGCATAAAACTGAGCGCCACCGTTTGAAAACTGAATTATAACCGGCGAGTTTACCAGCTTTGCAGCTTCCATTACAGCATTCACCGAATCGGAACCAACTACATTCACTGCGGGCAGCGCGTATTTATTTTCCTTAGCAATCTGAAATAATTTTTGAAGATCGTTCCCGGTAACTACTCCCGGCTTAATAACATCTAAAATTTTTGTCATTTTCCTATTCCTTATAAATAATTGATAATTTTTTCTGCTTTTCAAGCATGAATTTATAACCTGAAACAGGGTAAAAAGTTTAAAATTGTGTGTTAATTATTTATAAAAAAAGCAGCCTTCATCCGGTGCAATATGCAATGATTGAGGATTTATGAGTATACTTGCAACGAATTAAATTTCAGTAAAAAACCAACGTATTAAAGAATAAAAATCACTAACATTTAATTAAAACTTTTAGAAATGAGTATCAGCTATAAAGACTTAGGACTGGTAAACACGAAAGAAATGTTTGCCAAAGCAGTTGAAGGAGGCTACGCCATTCCTGCTTACAATTTCAACAACATGGAACAGCTTCAGGCAATTATTCAGGCTTGTGTTGAAACTAAGTCGCCCGTTATTTTACAGGTTTCGTCAGGCGCCCGCAAATATGCCAATGCAACGCTTTTGAAAAATATGGCCCGTGGCGCTGTTGAGTATGCCAAAGAATTGGGTTATGAAATCCCGATTTGCCTTCACCTTGACCATGGCGATACATTCGAACTTTGCAAAGACTGTATCGACAGCGGTTTTTCTTCAGTGATGATTGACGGTTCGCACCATTCTTTCGAAGAAAATATTGCACTAACAAAAAAGGTTGTTGAATATGCACACGCTAACGGCGTAACTGTTGAAGGTGAACTGGGCGTTTTGGCCGGCGTTGAAGACGATGTTGTTGCAGAAAAATCGCACTACACCAAGCCGGAAGAAGTAATTGAATTTGTAAGCAAAACAGGTGTTGATTCACTGGCAATCTCGATCGGCACATCGCACGGAGCCAACAAATTCACTCCTGCTCAGTGTACCCGCAATGCCGATGGTGTTCTGATACCTCCGCCACTGCGTTTCGACATTCTGGAAGAAATCGAAAGAAAATTGCCCGGATTCCCGATCGTTCTTCACGGGTCGTCTTCGGTTCCTCAGGAACACGTTGAAACTATTAATAAATTTGGTGGTGCAATGAAAGACGCTGTTGGTATTCCTGAAGAACAACTTCGTAAAGCTGCGAAATCAGCCGTTTGCAAAATCAACATCGACTCAGACGGCCGTTTGGCGATGACCGCTGCTATCCGCAAAGTATTTGCTGAAAAACCAGCGGAATTCGATCCTCGCAAATATTTGGGACCAGCCCGCGACGAGCTGAAAAAACTCTACATGCACAAAAATATCAACGTATTGGGTTCTGCAGATAAAGCATAACCAGATACGGTTATAAAATATAAAAAAAGGACGGTCGAAAGGCTGTCCTTTTTTTATGCCAAAAATGATTTTCCCAGGAAACTATGATTCCCTGAAAAAATCACGCGCTGATCCCTGTGCCGTAGGCATTACCAGAATGTCATCGATATTTACGTGCGATGGCCTCGACAGAACAAACCAAATTGTATCTGCAATGTCTTTTGCATACAAAGGCGTAAAACCGTCGTACACTTTATCTGCCCTTTGCCGATCGCCTTTAAAACGGACCAATGAGAATTCCGTGTCAACTGCGCCCGGAGAAACCGTACTCACTTTCACACCTGAAGGAAGCAACTCAATACGCATGGTCCGGCTGATTGCCGCTACCGCATGCTTGGTTCCGCAATAAACCGAGCCATTGGGGTAAACTTCTTTTCCTGCTACAGAAGAAATATTGACAATGTGTCCCGATTTGCGCTCAATCATTCCGGGACTGACCGTTTGGCTCATGTATAAAAGCCCTTTGATGTTGGTGTCAATCATTTGTTCCCAGTCGTTCATGTCGGCTGAATCAACCGGCGCCAAACCGGCCGCAAGCCCTGCATTGTTGATCAACACATCAATTTGTTTCCAGTCTGAAGGAAGGCTTTCATACGCGTTTTTAACTTCCGCTTTATCCCGGATATCAAAATTCAGGATTAAAACTTGTGCCGGACAGTCCGATTCAATCTCTTTTTTTACCTGTTCGAGGCGATCTTTCCGTCTCCCTGTTAAAATCAGGTTATAATTATTTTGAGCAAGTACCCTTGCTGTTTCCAGGCCGATACCTGACGTTGCCCCTGTTATTAGTGCGATTTTTCTATCCATCCGAAGGTTTTTAAGAAATGCCAAAATTAAAAAAAACGTAAAACTTATGGAATAACGAACTACTTAATTATTTTTGCTTTGCTAATACAAATAAATTTGTGCCATGGTCGAATTGAAAGAAGAAATCCTTGAGTTTACAATTGATCAGATTCCTGAAAACCAGGATATTAATGACATTGTAATGAATTTGATGGCAAACCCCAACCTCGCGCCAATCAATTATTTCAACGACTTCAGTGAGGAAGTTCCCGATCCCGATACCGTGGCGAACGGGGATACTGAAGAAACCGGCATTTTTTGCATGGATGGAAAGTGGATGGCAATGACGACGCACGCATTCCATCATCACCTGAGCACAGACCCGCAAATAGCAACCGAAATTGTTATGAGCAGGGCAGCCCGTAGGATGATTGCAACCGGAGCCAACCCGGAGGCTGTCAGCGCCCTTCTGTACCATATTAATATTGCTGATCCAAACGGACAGTTTATTGCTTCGGGAGCAAAAAAAGGACTCGAAAATGCCTGCGAAAAATTTGGCATCAAACTGACTGACCGCAAAATCCGGTTCGATTATTTTTCAGGTCATGAACCTGTTGCCCCAACCATCATCATTAGTTTAATGGGGAGCATTGCCGACAAAGACAAAATGGTTACCCATAATTTCAAAACCAAGGGAAACAATGTTTTTGTAATTGGCCGTTCGTATGACGATATTAATTCTTCAGAATATCTTGAATTTTACCACCAGGTAGAAAATTCACCACTGCCTGTTTTCGACATCAACACCGAGGTTGTTATCCAGAATACACTAAAAAAACTCATTGAAAAGGGACTTCTCACATCTGCAAGCCCGGTCGGCAAAGGAGGCCTTTTCTTTTCGATGCTCAGGGCCGGCATGCCTTCAGGCTTTGGTTTTGATATCACTACGGATGCCGAAATCCGCAAAGATGCGTTCCTTTTTGGCGAATCAATGGGCCGGATCATTGTCGGCGTCGACCCGTCGAAAGAAGATGATTTTGTCGATTTTATGAGCGAATCGAAAGTGCCGTTTTTTGCCGTGGGTCATGTTACCAAAGGTGAAATCCGGGTCGATGACGAATCGTTTGGCTACATCAATAAAATGACGCCTGGATTTGATTAGTTCCTTACTTTTAGTTTAATGACTGTAAAACCGTATAAAGAATCGGAAGATCAAAAGAAGCAACAGGTCGAGCAGATGTTCGACAATATTGCGCACAAGTACGATTTTCTGAATCATTTTTTATCGTTGGGTATCGATAAACTGTGGCGCCGGAAAGCTATCCGCATGTTATCAGTATTTCCGCACAATTCTATTTTGGATGTGGCAACCGGAACCGGTGATTTTGCAGTCGCAGCAACCCGTTTAAGCCCGGCGAAAATAACGGGCTTCGACCTTTCGGCCAATATGATAGAAGTAGGGCGGCAAAAAGTTGAAAAACTGGGACTCCAAAATATCATCCAATTTGTAAAAGGCGATTCCGAAAACATGCCTTTCCCCGATGCTTCGTACGATTCCATAACGGTTGGCTTTGGCGTACGTAATTTCGAAAACCTGGAAAAAGGACTTGCAGAATTTCACCGGGTACTAAAAAAAGATGGAGTAGCGGTGATTCTTGAATTTTCGCGGCCCCGCTATTTCCCGATGAAACAATTCTACAACTTCTACTTCCTGCATATCCTGCCACGGGTGGGAAATAAAATATCAAAAGACAAATCAGCCTATTCCTATCTTCCTGAATCAGTAATGGCTTTTCCTGACGATCAGGATTTTCTGGGTATTCTGAAAAAGACCGGATTTAAGTCGGCCACTCAAAAACGCCTGACTTTTGGCATTGCAACCATTTACCTGGCACAGAAATAATGTTTTCTCGCAAAGGAGCAAAGCCACAAGGTAAATCACAAATCCCAATAAAACAACCCCGATACTTCGGGTCAAGTAAAACAGTCGCCGGAATCAACTATCAAAGATCGTTTACATCGTTAACAATTGAGCAATTCAATACTTTAACAGGCCACAACATCGAATATCCGGAATAGTGAATCAATTCAATATCCAGACTCATCCTTCCAAATCGCCCGTAATTCTGCTTTCTCTTTTCTTAATTTCCATGCAATAAATTAGTATTATTGTGGTTTAAAATGCAGGTATTATTTTTTTAAAGTGAAGAACGCTATTTTATTCATATTATTCCTGTGCTACGCGATTTCGTCGATAGCACAAAAGTCAGTGGTGAATAATCTCACCACATTTGATGATAAACGCCTGCATTTTGGATTTACTTTGGGGATCAATGCTTTCGACTTTGGAATATCTCATTACCCAACGATTGGCGACGGCCCCTACGGAGAATTAGAACCTGACCCGCAACTTAGCGATCCAAACAGCATTACCAACGACGATGTGATCAGGGCCGATTTGTCCAAACTGGTTCCCGGTTTTTCAGTGGGTATTGTTTCAAGCTTGCGGCTGCATAATTATTTCGATTTACGATTTTTGCCGGGTATGTCATTTGGTGAGCGGCGGTTGGTGTATAATATTCCGATATACGATTCAAATTCTGATTATTATGCTGAAGGAGATGAATTCTACTCTATCAAATCGACATTTCTCGATTTTCCTTTGCTTATAAAATATAAATCGAACCGCATTAATAACCAAAAACCGTATCTTCTGGCAGGTGGCTCTTACCGGATTGACATTTCGAAAACAGGGGTGGAAGATCTTGTCCGTTTAAAACGCGGTAGCTTTCATGCCGAACTTGGCATCGGATGGGATTCCTACCTGCAATTTTTCCGGCTTTCGACCGAATTTAAAGTCAGCCTTGGTCTGAATAACATCCTCGATACGCCAGGGGAAGGACAACTTCAGTATTACGGATATGCATTCGACCGACTGACATCCAATGTATTTACACTAAGTTTCCATTTCGAATAGAAGTTGAAGAAAGAACTCAATATATCGCTTTCCCCGAAACAGGCGTCCGACGAGCAATTCTACAAACCTGTTTTGGCCGAGAAACTGCATGTTTCAGAAGAACAGATCAAACTGATTCAACTGAAACGCAGGTCGATTGATGCCCGCCAGCGGAACATACGCATCAATCTGGCTTTTGATGTATATGTGGATGAACTTCCTGAAGTAGAAAAAATTGAATTTCATTATACCGATGTAAGCAGCAAGGAGCCGGTACTTGTAATTGGAGCTGGTCCGGCCGGACTGTTTGCCGCGCTGCGCCTGATTGAACTGGGCTATAAACCACTGGTTTTTGAACGGGGCAAAGCGGTTGCCGACCGCAAAAAAGATATTGCCGCCATTTATCGCGACCATCTGGTGAACCCCGATTCTAATTTTGGGTTTGGAGAAGGTGGCGCCGGCACTTTTTCGGATGGGAAGCTGTACACCCGCTCGAAAAAACGGGGAGATGTGCATAAAATACTGGAGGTATTTTATTTTAACGGGGCATCCGAAGATATTTTAATTGATGCTCATCCGCACATCGGAACGAATAAATTACCGGGAATTATTACGAACATCCGGCAGACCATCATCAATGCCGGTGGTGAAATTCATTTCAGTGCGCGGGTTACCGATTTTATAGTGGAAAACGAAACCTGCAAAGGCATTGTTTTGGCCGATGGCAGCAAAGTGAAAGGACTGGCAGTCATTCTGGCAACAGGCCATTCGGCCCGCGATATATACGAGTTGCTGTATCAGAAAGGGATTACCATCGAAGCAAAGTCGTTTGCTGTCGGCGTCAGGGCCGAGCATCCGCAAGCACTCATCGATACCATTCAGTATAAACAAACGGAACGCGGTCCGTACCTGCCTGCCGCTACCTATTCATTTGTCGAACAAGTTGAAAACCGGGGCGTTTATTCATTCTGCATGTGCCCGGGCGGAATCATGGTACCGGCGGCAACTGCCCCGGGAGAAATGGTGGTAAATGGCATGTCGCCCAGCAACCGCAATACCCGCTATGCCAACTCGGGCATAGTAGTTGAAATACGTCCCGAAGACCTGAACGAATTTCGTCATACAGGCGCATTTGCAGGTCTTGAATTTCAGCGAAAAATGGAACGGCTGTGTTTTAAACTGAATGGAGGAACACAATTTGGCCCCGCCCAGCGGTTGGCCGATTTTGTTGCAGGAAGAAACTCACAGGACTTACCACAGGCATCATACAAACCGGGATTGGTCACCTCTCCGCTGCATGAAAAACTGCCGCGAAGCATTGCTTTCCGGTTGAAAGAAGCGTTTAAACTTATCGACCAAAAAGCAAAAGGTTACCTGACCAATGAAGCCGTGATTGTTGGCGTTGAATCGCGAACATCGTCGCCTGTCCGCATTCCCCGCAACGAAGAAACGATGGAACATATCCGGATTAAAGGTTTGTATCCGTGTGGCGAGGGAGCTGGTTATGCCGGGGGTATTGTTTCGTCGGCTGTCGATGGCGAACGCTGCGCCGAAGCGTTTGATATGAATCAGAAAGGATAACCGATAGCGAAAGAAAGATTGAACGTATCGGCATCGATTTTATAATTTCCGGGAATCCAGCGACGTCCTTCTTCCTGCGACGGGTCGCGCAGCTTCATCCCTACATCAAAACGAAACAGGAAATACTCAAAATCGAATCGAAATCCGAAGCCTGTTCCAACGGCAACCTGGTTATAAAAATTATTGAGTTTGAAAACTGCTCCTTCCCTGTTATCTTTCGAATTGACAGCCCAAATATTACCTGCATCCATAAACAAAGCGCCTTCAATCATCATTAGCAAATGAAAACGGTATTCCAGGTTGGCCTCCAGTTTAATATCCGATAGTTGATTTGGATATGAAGTTTTCGGAGCGGCATACGAGCCAGGCCCCAACGTCCGCACCTGCCAGGCCCTGATCCCATTGGCTCCGCCTGTAAAATATTTCTTTTCGAAAGGCAACACATCAAAATTTCCGTAGGGGATGCCAATTCCGGCAAAGGCTCTCCCTACAATTGAATTATACTGGTCGAATTTGTGTCCGTAACGATATTCAAAGTCCGTTTTTAAGTATTGGGCAAACCGTGTTTTCAGAACTTCATAATAAGCAAGCTGCTCGTTGGTTTCCGAATCCGTTTTTATGGTCTTGTCTTTATTTATCAAACCGGAATACAGTCCCAGAATATTTCCTGCCGATTCCAGATTTATCTTTACATACCGGTAGTCGCCAATCTGGTTCTGCTTCTGGTTATTAAAAACCCAGGAATAATTGGTTGCTGAAATCAGGTGGTCGGTAAAACTGCTTTTTATGTAGAAGTCTTTTATTGAATTGATAAACTCCTCGTTAAATTCAGACAAGTTGACAAAATTAAAATCGAAGAGGTTTAGCGTTTGTGTAATATTTTCTGAACTTTTCCAGTGATATCCAAAACGGAGGGTACTGATGGTCCGGGTATAATCGGGTCGGTGTTGATAATTGTACCCTATACTCAGCTTGGTTTGTGGAATTTGGAAACTAAAATAGCGGGAATTCTTCAGCGGACTAAGAAATTTTGGCAACGTAATGCCGGTTTCCAAACCAAATTCGCGGGTATTAAAATCGAGATTACTTCCGCTGATGGTTTGCTGGCGTTCCATCGCCCCTCTGATCTGAAAATCGAGAACCTCGGCCCCTCTAAAAACATTACGGTGCTGAATATTTAGGTTTCCTGCAACGCCAAAGTTGCCCGACGAATTGGTACCCTCGACATCGACCGACATTCCCTGTCTTGGCAAAGGCGACAATTGAAAATTACAGTCCAGTATACCATCGCCATTTGCCGACACAGAATCGGATTTAGAAAAATTGATATCGATTACTTTAAACTGCCGGAGCCGGTTTAATGCGCTATACGTTTTCTCTATATTTCCAAGGGAAACGTAAGTACTATCCGGAATCCTGTTCAGGTCTTTAAATAAACTTGATTTATAATTCAGTTCCCCTTTATATAAAAAAGAATAATTCTTTTCAGTCAGCGTATCCGGCAATATTGGAATACCCGATTGGATATGTGCCGGCGTATAATCGGAATTCACGAAATACCGGTTTACCCTGAATTTTCGATGTGGCTCAAACGTATTGGTTTCGGGGTTGGCATCTTCAACTTTTAAAACCAGATCAACCTGCTTACTATTAAGCATACTGTCCGCTTCATAACTAATAAGGTTTTCATTGAACAGGTAATATCCCCTGTTTTTCATGAAACGGGTAATCCGGTTGCGTTCAGCATTCAGCACATCTACATCGAAAATGCGGCCCACCCGTATCAGATGGTTCGCCGAATCATTTACAAGCAGGTTCTTTACCTGAATATCGGTAACAGCAAATTCTAACTTACGAATCGTGTATGGGTTACCCGTAATTACACGATACAACTGATCGACCTTCGGTTTTCCCGAATGGTAAACCAGCGAATCCAGAATTACTGCATTGTAATAGCCTTTGTTCCGCAGGTAAACGTTCATCTGGTCGATACTACGCTGAGCCTGGTACTCTTCGTAAATAACAGGGGCCTCGCCAATACGTTTCAGCCAGTCGGTTTCACGCTTCGTGGACGACAAATTATACATGCCCAAATGAAACTTCAAAAAACCCAAAATCCGGAGATTCCCTTTTTGCCTGACATGCACTTTAAGTTCTTCCTTCGACACCTGTTCATTGTCAAGCTGAATCTCAACTTTATTGAGCATATACTTCCCTTCAGGAACATATTTTGTAGAATTACACCCAACAAAAAGAAATATTCCTGAAACCAGAATTACGATGAATGACCTGTGGTATATGTGTGTCCGAAAAAATTGCATTCAAATTATCAGTTTGTACAAAAATAACATGGATGAGTTTAATTAATTACTTCGCAGCTTTTTTATTTTTACAAGATAAACGAAAGTTAGAGGATATGCTCAGCAAAAACAAAATAAAATTCATTCAGTCGCTCGACCGGAAAAGAATACGCGAGGAACACGGTGTTTTTTTAGCCGAAGGAAACAAACTGGTTGAAGAAGCCCTTGCTTCGGGCTTCGAAATTGAATTGCTGGTATGCACCGGGGATTTTTTTTCAAAAAGAAATATTGACCCGGCCTCTGCTTCCGAGATTATTATTACCGACAAGGAAAATATAAAAAAGGCAAGTCTGCTGCAATCGCCGCAGGAAACACTGGCCGTGATAAAAAAACCATCTCCTGCTGTTTCCGAAATAAAATGTGCAGGCCGGCTCAGCCTGGCACTCGATTGCATCCAGGATCCGGGCAATCTGGGAACCATTTTGCGCATTGCCAACTGGTTTGGAATCGACCAAATTATATGCTCACGCGATACCGTTGACGGATACAACCCGAAAGTAGTACAAGCCAGCATGGGCGCCATTTTCAGGGTAAAATTAGTGCATACTGAGCTGCTCGATTTTCTTCAGCATGAAAAAGAATTGGGATGCCCGGTTTATGGCGCTTTTCTGGATGGTAAAAACATTTACTGGCAGCAACTTTCCCCCACCGGAATACTTGTCATGGGAAACGAAGGGAACGGTATTTCCTCAGAAATTGAACCGTTGATTTCCGAAAGGCTTTTTATACCTTCTTTTGCTGAAAACAACTCAAAACCCGAATCGTTGAACGTTGCCGTCGCTACGGCCATTTGCTGCTCAGAATTCCGAAGAAGATAAAAGGTATAAATTTCTCACGCCAAATCGAGAATCGCGTTATCCAGCATCGAATATCCTGTACGGAAAACACAAAGGTGAAAGATAAATTCCGACTATTGCGAAAATTGTCGGTCAAATAATGCCATGGTTTCTCCGTTTTCATTTAAATTCGTGCTAATTCTCATCAATGACAATTTCATGTTCGAAGCTCTTGTAATAACGCCGGTAAAAGATTCGCCGGACACCACCCTGGAAACGATCCGGTCGGTTTACTCGTCTGATGTAAAAGTCAAACACATTATTTATAATGATTTTAGCACCGATGAAACAAAGGATATATTGAACGCGAACAAGGAAAGATACAGGTTCGAACTGATCAATCTAAAGGATGTTACCACTACCCCATCGCCGAATTACCGGCTGGTGCTGAACATGGCCCGGGAAAAAGCCCTCGAAATGGAGTTGCCGCTGATTATTGTTGAGTCGGATGTTGAAGTAAAAAAAGATACCCTCTCAAATCTGATTCAACTAAGTAGGACGAATAAGAAATGCGGGATGGTCGGCGCTGTAACGACTGACAAAAACGGGCAGGTGAATTTCCCCTATCTGAATTTCAGAAACGAGAAAAGGCCGATCGTTGACACCAGTCACAGCCTCAGCTTTTGTTGCACACTTTTAAGTCCCGAATTGCTGAAAAATTTCAGTTTCGATGAGCTTTCAGAAGAAAAACACTGGTACGATGTTTTTATTTCCCGTAAATCGAAACAACTTGGTTTCCGCAATTACCTGGCAATGAACCTGCCGGTTGTGCATAAACCGCATAGTAGCCGTCCCTGGAAACAACTGAAATACACCAACCCGATAAAATACTATTTCCTGAAATTCATAAAAAAAAGGGACCGTATCTGATGCAGAATCAGGGAAAATACAGGCGGTACAAAACAATAGTCCAGATATTTTTCTGGCTTTTCAGCTTGGTATTTACCGTTTTTCAGATCCGGATTATCTCCGAAGGTTCAGCAATTACCGGAACTCCTGCTTTCCTAAAATCGTTTTTTTTGAATGTTTGTTTTGCGGTATCTGTTTATATCAACCTGAAGGTGTTAATTCCCGGCTTCCTTAAAAATAAACATTACATTTTCTATACTTTCTGGCTAACCATCACGCTCTTTTTTTCTGCTCTGATTACTCAGTTCCTGTTTATTTACCCGCTCCATTTTCTTTTTTCTCCGGAAAGCAAATTCGATACTTTTCATTCCGAAGTATTCTCAGCATTCTTTTTCGCACACATGATTTATGTGGCAATCAGTTCGTTTGCGAAATTTGTCACCGATTGGCTGGTTTTGCAGGACATCAGCCTTCAGTACAATAAAATGCAAAGGCAGAAACTGGAAGCTGAACTAAAAAGCTTAAAAGCACAGATAAACCCTCATTTTCTTTTCAATAGCCTGAATAATATCTATTCACTGGCGCTCTCCAACTCAAAAGAAACGCCCCGACTGATACTGATGCTTTCCGATTTAATGAGGCATGTTTTGTACGAATCGAAAGAAGATTTTATTTCGTTGGAGAAAGAAATCAATTTTGTAACCAACTTTATTGAGCTCCAAAAATTACGACTGAGCAGAAAAGTCGATCTTCGTTTCAGTATGGAAGGGAAAATTCCGAATAAACAAATTGCTCCTTTGCTGTTCGAACCCTTTATTGACAATGCTTTTAAGCACGGGATACGATCGCCTGCCGATGCGCCTTTCATTCATATTGCATTCAGGTTCACCGACGATCAGGTATTCTTTGAAGTCCGGAATAATTATGCTGAAAACCTCACAATCCCGAAAGATAAGGCACACGGAATTGGATTACAGAATGTTGAGAAGCGGTTGCAATTTCTTTATCGAAAAAAAGATTATAAATTAGTGGTTAACAATGCAGAGAATGTTTTCACGGTATTTCTTAACTTACAACTAAAAGATCATCATGCAAATAAACGCGATCATAGTTGACGACGAACCATTGGCACAGAATGTAATCCTGCAATATGCCAAAGAAATTCACAACCTGAATATTGTCTGTGTATGTAACGATGCACTGGAAGCACTGGAAGCAATTTCTGAAAATCCGGTCAACCTGATGTTTCTCGATATAAATATGCCGAAACTCTCGGGCATCGATTTCCTGAGAAATATAAAAAATCCGCCGTTGGTTATTTTCACGACCGCTTATACCGATTATGCACTGGAAAGCTACGAACTCAACGCACTTGATTATCTTAAAAAACCATTCTCATTTGAGCGCTTTTTAAAGGCTGTACAGAAAGCAGGGGAACAAATTAAATTGATTTATCCGTCGCTCCCCGCAGAGGAAATGAAAAGCAAATACCTTTTTATCAAATCCAATAAGAAGGTTCACAAAGTTTCAATCGATGAAATTTTCTATATTGAAGGATTGGGCGATTATATTAAAATCCACTTGAAAGATTCGCATTTGGTGACCAACTCATCGATGAAAAAGATGGAAGACATGCTTCCCGAGAAGGATTTCTTCCGAATTCACAAATCGTTTATTATCCGGTTCGACAAGATTACAACGATTGAAGGGAACATGGTTGAGATTAATAAAAAGAAACTACCCATAGGAAACAACTACCGGCAAGATTTCTTTGACCTGGTAAACCGGAATACAATCAGCTAGAAAGTTTCAAATTTCAGGTTAAAATTTCCATATACGCCCCATCTTTTCACTAATCTTTTGCATTTCCAGAGAGGCTTTCAAACATCAAATCCCTGATCTCTGATTGTCTTCAATAACTTTTCAGAAAAAAAGAAGTTATCCACTTTTTTATACCGGACATCGGTAAATACTTGTGCCAGATTCTGTTTATTATTTTCAGATACATACTTCCTTGAGCTTTCCAACTCTTCTTTATACGCGAATAAACCAGCTATTGCAACCTCATCGTAATCGGTATAAACTTCGTCGTGAATAATACCTTTCAAATTGAGACGATCTATCTGTTCCGGATTTTCATCCGGATAACCAATGGTAATTGTAGTAACCGGGAATACCCCTTTAGGAAGCTTTAAAACCTCAATAATTTCAGCAGCATTATAAATAGTTGTTCCAAGATAACAAATTCCAAGCCCCAGGTTTTCAGCAGCTATACATATATTCTGAGCAAACAACATTGAATCAATTACACCGGTAACAAACCACAGCAGGTTATTGTATCCGTGATCTGCTGAATTCAAATCGCACCATTTGTTAAAACGGTTTATATCAAGACAAATAGTCAGCACTACCGGAGCCTGTTTCACCATAGGTTGATTAAAATGCAAAGGAGACAGTTTCTCCTTATTTACCTGATCACGGGTAACAATTACACTATAAAGCTGCATGTTGCCCGTATTTGATGCTCTGATGCCACTTTCAATAATTATATTCAAATCTTCCTGTGAAATATCTTTTTGCTGGTATTTTCGGATGGTTCTATGATTTAAAAGAAGTTCCATTTATTCGGTATTTTATGATATTACATCACATATAATAGCGTCACCCTGAACTTGTTTCAGGGTCTATTGCAATGCCCAGAAGCCGGAGGGGGCCATCTTAAAATAAAAAAGGGAAGCCCTCAGGCCTCCCCTTTTTAATCAATCAATTCGGCATTACCTTTTAACAATCCTTTCAGTTTTGGCAACTACATCATCAACATACAATGAGATGAAGTAAACGCCACTGCGTAATTCATTTGTTTGAATTGTCGAAGTTGGGTTAACAATTTCTTTTACTTTCTGGCCAGTCATACTGGTGATGATGATCCGTGAAAGTTCAGAAGCGTTATCAACTTTAAGTTCATTAACAAATGGGTTCGGATAAACCTTAAACTCGAGAGAACCAAGTACAGGGTCATTACCGGTAGCAAAGCTAGTCCCGGTTTTGAATGTCCATGCAGTAGCAGTAGTTATACCTGCAAAGTCATTACCTGCATTATCTTCAAGTGCACCGGCAGGAACCGTTACAAAATAATCAGTGTTTTTATCTAATCCGACAGCGCCTGCTGCAACGTAGGTCATAGTAATTACCTTACCATCAGCGCTAATCATAGCAGCAGTCAACGGAATAGTTACAGGAGTAGTAGTTGTACCCACTTTCGTTATAGTTACACTACCACCGGCAGCAGTAAGTTTAACAGGTTCGTTCATCGTAAGTACAAGTATCGGATGGTTGAATGTTATAGTAGTAGCATTAGGCTCTACAGAAACTTTAGTCGGAGCAGTAAAGTCGCCAGTTGCGAATGTCCATCTTGTTTTGTCGGTAATTCCCGCAAATGAATTTGGAGTCACAGCTTTATCTTTAATTGCACCTGCGTCAACCAATACATAGTAGCTCGTTTGTTCTGCAAGAGTACCAGCAGCCAGAGTTACAGTAACTTTAGCACCGGCAATAGTGACAGAAGGATCAGTTATAGGAGTACTTTTTACTAAAGCATCAGTTGCAGCATTGTAGATAACAATGTTACCTGTTCCTGCAGCTACGTCTTCGCTCAATGTCAGTTCCAGTTTCACATCAGCAGGTTTCAAACCTGTCGCTGCATCCGGAGAAACACTTACAAGGGTTGGAGCAATTGCATCTGTTCCGGTTGTAAAGTTCCAAGTCCATTGTTCGGTGATACCAATGAATGGTACATGACTGACTGACGCATTTACAAAAGCATTCGAATTAACGATAACGTACAAGTCAGTAGCTTCCGGTAATTTAGTTGGGAACGTGAATGTAGCCGACTTACCATCAGCAGCAATTGTTGCAGCCGTACCATTAATTTCCTGAAGTTTTACTTCACCTGAACGCTTCCATAACTGGATTTTCCCGGTTCCGGCCTGAATTGCCCTGTTGAACTTTAATTCGAAAGTAGGCATCAAACCAACAGTAGTAGCATCATCCAGCGGAGTTACAATAGTGTAAGTGGCAGGAGTATAGTCTTCTGTTGTAAATGTCCAGGTACGGTCAGCAATACCTGCGTAATCATTACCTGATTTATCATCAATAGCGCCTTTAGCAATCCGTACAAAGTAGGTACTTGCATCCTGGAATTTAAGATGAGATACAGTTACGATTGTATCGCCACCACCGGCAGCATACTGAGCATTGAAATCAACATTTGCACTTGGTACAGGAATGATGTCATAAGGAGTACCGTCGGCTTCATAGATAACGATATTTCCAACACCAGCTTGTACGGGTTGATCAAAAATCAATTTCAATTTTTCTTCCAGCAATACTTCAGCAGAAAGAGGAGCAGGAGACATTGATTTAACTGCAGGTCCATTGATGTCAGCAGTATTGAATGTCCAAGTCTTGCCTAAAGTCGAAGTAGCATCGCTGATACCGGCAAATTTGTTTTTGCTGGTTGAAACATCCGTTACAAAACCTTCGTCAATCGTTACATAAAACTTGGTATTCATAGCGAAGGCTGCATGAGGCACAGTAATATAATCTCCCAAAGTAGTGTGGTTCAATGTAACAGTCACCGCAGAAGCAGGAACAGTTTCAATAATTGTACCTGTTTCCAGTTCACGAATATACAGGTTACCTGAACCTTTTGCGATATCTTCGTCAAACTGAACTGTCATCGCTTTAGTAGCAGTAGTAGCTCCAATAGGAGTATAACCGGCAACAATTACTTTCGGAGCTTTGTAGTCGCGAATTGTAGTTTCAGCAAATGTAGTAGCTGAAGCAGTAGCAGTACCAACAATATTCTGAGTAGAACCTGCAGCAATCTGGTTTCCGTAATAGTCACCTACAGCTTTTGCAGTATTAAACCCGTAACGAACTACAGTCGCAGCAACATTCGGTTGTGCAATAGCAGCCTGTGGAGTAATTGTGATGGTTTTGTAATCTGCTGCAATTGTAGCATTAAACGGAATAGAAGCAGTCGTAGTAACATTATATAATTCGACATAGCTTGCAACCAGGTTATTATCGATTACCTGAGCGGCACTACCAATAACACCGGTGAAAGCATATAATGGTTCGTCAAATGTCATTACGAACGGACCATTTTCGCTTGTCTCAACAGACTTATTGGCAGGATTGAATGTAATCTTCGGAGCTGTTCCGTCACCAGTTGTAAATGTAAACTGGGTTCCGGCAGCTACATGATCCACTACATCATTACCATTAATATCCTCAATGTCATTAAACTTAACTGTATACGATGAATTGTCAGTTAATTTAGTAATAGGAGTAATGGTAAAGCGGTCAATACCACCTGAAGCATCTGTATCAATAGCATTCAAAGTAACTTTTGCTGATGTCAGTTCAACACCACTTGCATCATAGATACTCAAAATTGAATCCGCATTAGCCGGAACAATGTATTGTTTGAACGGATGTTTTGTCCAAACTACATCTTCACCAACAATATTAATTGTAATAACGGCTGTCGGGTTCACATTGGTATTGGCTACAAGAGGAGCCGGTGCAAATGTGTGAGTTGCAGTCAAAGTTGTCTGATCCGAAGTTTTAAACTGGAATACATTAGCGCCTAAGAAAGCTGCCCAACTTGGGTTATTGCTACCATCATCTTTGAAACATGCGTCAGCAACAACAATGTAATACTCAGTAACTGCTTTCAGCAAGAAGTGAGAAACACTGAATGTAGCTTTCTTATGATCTGCACTCCAGGTAACGGTATTTGGATCAATTGTTTCAATTTCATTATTCGGAACAATACTTCCTGCGAAACCTGCTCCACGATCTTCATAAACACGGATAACCGTTGCAGTAGGAGTCATGTTTTCGCTGAAAGTGATACTTACATTCTGACCCGAATGAGTCGGAGCAGCGCCAACAGCCGATTTTGCAGGAGAAGTAGCGGTAATCGTTGGTACAACCAAATCCTTAATTGTAAATTCATATACAACAGGATCAGCATTTTTATTAGCAGGAGCAGCAAGATCCTGAACCGATTGCGGGTCTAAACGAACCTCGTAAGTAGTTTCAGAAGTAAATGCAGCAACACTACCAGCCATCGCGTCAGCAAGGTTCAATGTAACTTTCTTAACTGAAGTTACACCAACATCGCTCGTACCAGCGAGTGCGGCAATATTCCAAACAGCGACAATATCCTGAGTTGATTTCTCACGAACAACAGCAAGACCTGCAGCAGCAGCAGCCAAGTTTTCATTGTATTCAAATGAAATCGTAGGAGTTGCAGTTGCAACCGGAGATGCCGGTAGCGCTTTTACAAACGTTGGTGCAACATCGTCAGGAGTAGTAACTGCTGCTGAAGCAACGGCTCCGGTATTCGGAGTAGCAACAGCATCGATACCAACTACATAAACGGTATAAGAAGTTCCGGGAGTTAACCCTTCAACTTTAATAGCTGTAGAAGGAGTAGGTGTAGCAGTAGCTTTAATTTCAGTTACTGTACCGTTTGCTTTGATTGTAGCAGCCGACGGAGCAGCAGCAGTAGTTAACTGTGCTAAACTGTAAACAAATCCCAGTTCATTCGAAGTAACTTTGTAAGTTAGCTCAGTACCTTTAGCCGAAGCCAAACCGGAAACAGCAGCAATCGGACCTGTCTGGTCGATCGGGTCAAAATAGAACACCTGATCATCAGCGGGAGAACCAATAGCACCTGATCCCATCAAAGCATCGTAGGTATTGTTGGCTGCATCGTAGAACTTGCCTGCAAGCACAGTTACAGTTACACGTTCATTATCAAGAATACCGAAGTCAGCAACCGGGTCAATGGAAATTGAACTACCGGAAATGGTAGCATTGTATGCTATTGCGCCGGTATTATTACTGCTTACAGTAATATATGCACTTGGCCATGCTTCCAAATCAGCAACAGTAACTGCTGCTGCACCACCTGCTTTAAAGAATGGTTCATTGAAGGTAATAACGATATTCGAATTTTTGGCAACATTTTCCTGTTTATGAGCAGGTTGAATGCTGGCAATCGGACCTTGTGCAGAACCGGTATGGAATACGATATCATTAGGATTCAATCCGGCATACGTCAACTGACCTGCTGCAGCGCCTGGCCCGGTAGAAGAACCAGTTAATGCAGTACCATAAATGTCCTTGATAAACCCATTTTCGAAACGTAAAATATACCATTTATTCGCCTTCAAATTCAGATCCGGGTCAATAGTAACTTTATTACCTGAATATGTTGTCGATGCATCAATAACTGAAGATTGATCAGCAACAGCAGCAATACCGGCAACAGTACCTGTTGTAGAAGTAAAGCCTGTAAGCTCTAAAAGAACCCAGTTTTTATTGTTATCTATCGAACCTGAATTCAAAGGATTTGAAAAATCTACTACCAGGTTAGCATCCAATGCAACATTATCAGTAAATACTGCAGGAACAGATTTATCTTCATTAACAACCAAGGCACCAGGATTAGCAAGAACATCAAAATCCCAAGCCACATTTACACCATCCGATGGTTTATTTACCACACCAGCGTAGTTATTGTCACTTGTGTCGGTTATAACATTCGGAGGAATGAAAATGTAGTATGATTTTCCGTATGTAAGATTACCTAATAATTTAATATTCAATTCATTATTTGTTCCACCGACAGATTTCAACGACAGGTTACTGGAACCGGTAATAGTTTGCACCAGATAATCAGTTGCAACATCACGGATTTCCACATAAGCAGTTGGTAATATTTTAACTTCTTCGTTGAAATTAATTTTCGGAGTTACATTGAGTGCAATTCCTGCAGGAGTAGCAGCCAAAGCCGGCGTGTAGGTAGGAACAGGAGCAGTTTCGTCTTGTGAGCCAAACGACCAGGTAATAGCAGCAGTCATGGCAGTAGTACCATCACCGGCAGTAAGCATACCAATAGGAATGTTTACTACTACGTTATTATTAACCGGAGTTCCGGCAGCAGTAGCCGTAAAATTAGCATGAGGTATAGTCAACACTTTACCATCAGCGCTTAATGTTGCAGCAGTTGTATTCAAATCAGCGCCACCATCAACATTAACAGTAGCGGCAGCTTCTTGTCCTGCAACCAATTTTACACCTTCTGTAAATGTTACTGTAATTACAGAGTTTTTAGCATTTAGTTTACTTGCTGCAGCAGGACTGTAAATTGTTCCGGCAATTGCATTCGGAGGAGTATTCCCCTGAGTGGTGAAAGTAGAAGTAACTTTCGTGTTTACATTACCGCTTACATCTTTCAATGTTGCATCAACAGCCAAATAATATGTTTTCCCGGCATTCAGTGCAGGTGCAGGAGTAAATGTATAAACATTACCGGCAACAGCAGGAGCAGGAAGAACTATATCGGTACCATTAATACCACCTTCACGTAACGTGATGATTGATTGATTAACAGGTGCGCCTGTCAGCAATGTCACAGCTTCGCTTACAGTTACAACAATTGTTGTTGATGCAGCGACAGAAGCGCCATTGGCAGGAGCTAAAGTTACAACCGGAGCAACATAATCTTTTACAGTATAGTCCTTTTCACGGTCAGTTCCAGAAGTAGCAGCGCCAAAAGCAGCACCAAGCTGGGTTACATTGGTAAGTGCATTACCCGAAAGGTCTTCAATATTTGGAGAAATAGTCAAACGATATTGGCCTCCGCTTGGAAGATCCGCAACAGGGTCAACAGTAATAACTTTCTTGGCAGCATCAATCGATACTGAATAATCAGCAGAACCAACAGTTGTAAAGCTGGCACCACCCCATTTGCGCAAAATAATTAAATTGGCGACATTGGAATTGGTAATTTCACTGTCATCAGCCATGCGTACAGCCTCGGTTAACGTAATGGTCAGATTACTGGAAACATCAACTGTAGCTGGCCCCCATGCACTGATTGAAGGAGCGATTTCATCTTTTGTAGTGAACGTGATATCAATCGGAGATGTAATAGTGTTTCCGAGCATATCTTCAATCCAGTAAGCATAGAATACCAAACGATAGGTTTTTTGTTTTTGCAAAGCACCTGCATTCGGTACAATCGTTATCGCATTGGTACCATTAAATGTATAGGTATACGTTGATTGCAGAGTACCATTTTCATACAACATGAATGCTTCCTGCAAACCATTGGCATTTACCGATGCAGCGTTTACAAGGGCATTACCTGAAGAATGACGAATGTTTTCATTGAATGTAAGCGTAATATTAGTAGTAACCGTAGCTTTAACAGCTTCACCATTGGCAGGAGCAACTGCAAAGGTAGGAGCTTCATAGTCAACAACAGTAAATATCCAGCTTTGCGGAAGAGCAGCAGGAACACCTGCGTATGGATTTCCGGCAAGGTCGGTTATAGCTCCTGCATCAACCAATACATAATATTGTACCAAACTGGCAAAATTATCAGGAAGAGTCATTTCAACTTTCTTCTTATCACCGGCAACAAGATCTTTTATTGCAGCAATATCAGTAATTGAATATGTTTTCCATGTTGAATTGTCAACAGTCTTTTTAATTACTACATTCCCTGTACCCAGTTTAACTGCTTCTGAGAAAGTTAAAGTCAGTTTCTTATTTTTTGCAATACCGGTCGAACCATTTGCAGGATCGAAAGCGGCAGCAAGTGTCGGTACAACACCATCAACAAGTGTTACATCCAGTTTCTTAGCAGCAGCAGCGTCAACAGCAGCAGCATTAACAGGAGTTTCTGCAACACCGGCTTTATTAATATTAGTCTGAGAACCTGCCCAAACATCACGTTTCAAAGCAGCTCCTTCAGTAGGAGTACCAGCCATAGTAGAGAAAGTAACTTCCTGGGTACCGGCTGCAGTAAAGGTCAGTTTTTGACCGGAAGTAGTGATTGAAGCAGGACCGGCAGCGCCGTCAGCAACATAATCAACCCATACAAAACCTGCATCATCCGATTTTACAGCAACAGTTACAGAAGTGGTAGTAGCAGAAACTGAAGTTACAGTAACTACAGGAGCAGTCATATCTTTTGTAGAAACGCCCCAGGTTTTATCAGCAAATGCTTTGCCTTCATCAACAAATCCGGCAAACTTATTCGCATTACCACTATTATCAACTACCGCACCATTCTCTATTAATATATAGTAATTCGACTTTTCAGCCATATTCACAGCCGGATTAATAGTCAGGGTTGTAGTACCCGCTCCGGTTATGTTTGCAGCGAGAACAACTTCAACAATGTCGCCGTAACCAGTGCCATTATCTTTCATCAGGTAAAAACCCGAACCATTTCCTGAAACAGGAGTTCCAAGAATAACAGCTTCATTAAATTTCACCACGAAATTGACATCCGCAGCAACATTGGTAGAACCATCAGCAGGAGTCAGCGGAGTAGCTGTTGCCAGCTTGGGAGGTGTCCAGTCACCAATGTCGAACAACCATACTTCCTGATTCACCGCAGGTTGTGCAGCACCTCCAACAAAGAAAGCGCCTGCATCATAGGCAATGTAATACGATCCACCTTCAACCAGATAGCTGGCAAAGTTGAATGTAACTTTTGAGCCTGATACAATGATTTCATGATCTGTGGCCGGTTGAACAAACAACGGAACGTCGTCGCCAACTCCTACAGTACCTTTGTCATTATACAAGCGGACGTACTTGGTAGCCGAAGCGGTTACCGCGCCATCAAATGTTACCGATAACTCCTGGGACAGCTTTAAGTTAGTTGTACCGGCACCACCACCTGTAACAGGTATATAGGTAGGAGCCGCATAACTACTCAAGCTAATCAAGAGAACCAATAACAATCCAAAAAACCGTGTAAATGATTTTCTCATAGCAATTGTTTTTTAATTGAACTTAATTGATTGATTGATTGTGTTATATCATTCATTTTCTTTATATTTTCAGACATTAGCGTCTTATATTAAAGTCAATATATTACAAACGTATAAAAATTCTCAGCAATGTACAAAAATAATCTTGCATAAAAATAAAATATTTTGCAATTATTTTTTACTTGCATCCACTGTCTGCACTGAAGTTTGAGGATAATTACCTCCTTCTGATTCAGCACCGACTTTACGTAATAATAAAATAACTAAGCGGGCAAAAGCCTACTTAAAATTTTCACATAAAAATACAGTTTTTATTTATATCCGAACCGATTCTGCAATTTTTCTGCTTTTTTTCCGTTATTTTCCCAAGAAATCCGGACAGAAATATGAAATCGAAGGCAATCCTACCATTATTAATACTGTTTTTAAGCATATTTACCTCCTGTAAGTCTGTTTGCAACTGCCCTGCATACAGTTCTGCCGAAACAGTCACCCCCCTTTGTCCCTCGGACATTTCCCCCAAACCAGGGGAACTTCTGGCTTATGAAAATTCTGTTGCTTTTACTTATTAAAACTGTTTCTCCCTATCCTTTTCTGTTTCTCCCCTTTCAATATCCATGTCCGGAGTACTCTTGCCGAAGAACTACGTTAAACCATCCAGGGTTCCCCACCTTATTAATTTTCTCCTAAAACTATCCATGTCATGCGTAAACTTATCCATATTGTTCCTGTTTTTTCTAAACGGATACTTTCCGCAAACCTGCTTTTTCGATTTAAATAATAGTTTTTCAATTATTTGCCCCGTTTTTCAGCCTCTGAGAATTGAATATTTCTGCAAGTGGCGGGGGGATTTACTGAAAATTCAACTCTGACGAGAAGAAAACAGGGCCAATTAGTATACAACTTACAGCCAACTGACAAAAGTTAGGTTGACCGAAAATCGAGAATCAGACATCGCAAATCGGGTTTCAGACATCTGTCAGAATTCATTTATCCACAAAAGAACGAACTTTGAAATTTCTGAACATTAACTGAAAATTAAAGAATCTGATAAAATCGATGGGTCGGGAAAAAAAATTTGATGTTTCTGTATATATATATTTATTTTGTGTGGCCAAAAATTAAATGGCACTACAGACAAATTAATATTCTTTCATACATTAATTAAAAATAATCAACTATGTCACAAATTAAAATCGGTATCAACGGATTCGGACGCATTGGTCGTTTCGTTTTCCGCCAGGCTATTGCAAAAGGAACCATTCAGGTAGTTGCGATTAACGACCTGATTGATGTAGACTACATGGCTTACATGTTAAAATACGATTCAACCCACGGTTTGTTCAAAGGCGAAGTTGCTGTAAAAGACGGAAAATTAGTTGTTAACGGAAAAGAAATCCGTGTTACTGCTGAAAGAAACCCTGCTGACATCAACTGGGGAGCTGTTGGCGCTGATTACGTTGTTGAATCAACTGGTCTGTTCCTTGAAAAAACAAAAGCTCAGGGTCATATCGATGCAGGCGCTAAAAAAGTTATTTTCTCTGCTCCTTCAAAAGATGATACTCCAATGTTTGTAATGGGTGTAAATCACACTTCATACAAAAACGATATGAACTTTGTTTCAAACGCTTCATGTACCACCAACTGTTTAGCTCCAATCGCAAAAGTACTGAACGACAAATTTGGTATCCTGGAAGGTTTGATGACTACCGTTCATGCTACAACTGCAACACAGAAAACAGTTGACGGTCCTTCGGCAAAAGACTGGAGAGGTGGCCGTGGCGCTGGTCAGAACATCATCCCGTCGTCAACAGGCGCTGCCAAAGCGGTTGGTAAAGTTATCCCTGCATTGAACGGTAAACTTACCGGTATGGCTTTCCGCGTTCCAACTCCTGACGTATCAGTAGTTGACCTGACTGCCCGTTTGGCAAAAGAAACTACCTATGCCGAAATCTGTGCAGCAATGAAAGAAGCTTCTGAAGGCGAATTGAAAGGTATCCTTGGTTATACCGAAGATCAGGTTGTTTCAAACGACTTCATCGGCGATACCCGTACTTCTATTTTCGATGCAGGCGCTGGTATCCAGTTGTCTCCTACTTTCGTAAAAGTTGTTTCATGGTACGACAACGAAATGGGTTACTCTACAAAAGTTTGCGAACTGATCGAATACATGGATTCAGTAAAATAATCAGATAGCCCCGCTCCCGGTCTCTCCCGAAAATGAAGAGGTGGTTTCGGGCAAATGAACAATCATATAAAGAAAAGGCGCTATTGTGCCTTTTCTTTTTTTACGCCCTATTTATTTTAATAACATTTGAAATTCATCTGGAAACCGCCATTAACCCCGAAGTTTCGGGGGCGTCACCCGGGTGAGGAAATTTTTAACTTCCGATTACTCGTACCGCAAACTCTCGATGGGATCAAGCTTCGATGCTTTTTTTGCCGGATAATAGCCGGAAGCAATGCTGACGCCAAAACAGAGTAACACTCCGGTAATAATCCAAACCCAGGGAATAAAAAACGGGATGCCTATCAGAGCCGAAACCCCGTTTCCTGCTAATATTCCAAGTACTATTCCCAAAGCGCCTCCCAGTTGACCTATTACAATCGCTTCAATTAAAAACTGTTGTTTAATTACCTTTGAATTGGCGCCAATCGCTTTTCGGATGCCAATTTCACGGGTCCGCTCCGAAACCGAGACCAACATGATGTTCATCAATCCGACGGCTGCGCCAAATAAAGTAATCAATCCGATCAGAGTAGCCACCAGTGTAATATTTTTCAGGTTCTCAAGCAGAATATTTACCAGATTGTCGCTCTTTTCGATATTGAAGTCGCTCTCTTCCTGCGGGCTAAGATTCCGCACAATCCGGAACGTTCCTTCTGCCTGACCTACTGCCGGATCAACCAATTCAGTATTTTCCACCTTCACCTGAACGGTAAAATTCATATTCGGACGGGAAAAATAATTACGCACATTCGTATACGGGATGAAACATATCTGGTCGCCATTTCCGCCAAACCCGCTTCCCTTCGATTTGAGCGTGCCAATCACTTTGTATTTTCCACTACCAATGCTCACCGTTTTATTGACCGGGTCCTCGTTCTTATCAAACAATTTCGAAATAATCCCATCGCCCAACAGCACAACATTTCGCCCCGACTCAATATCATCATCAGAAAAAGCCCTGCCCAGATTTAACTCGTGTCCTGCAGTATACAAATAATTATTGTCGATGCCCTGCACCCTGATATTGGGATTAGTCTTCTTTTCTCCGTTTTTCAAAGTTCCCGTTCCGGTAGCATAAACCGAAAGAGAAACAGTTGCCGGAAAATCAAACTTTTCCTTAAATTCCTTCGCCTGATAATAATTAATGTAAGAATAGTTCCTCGAACGATACCGGTTGTTCCCAACCTGAACATGCATCCCGCGCGATGTTATTGTAAACGTATTGGTCCCCATGGAGGTAAATTCCTTGGTGATTGAACTCTTTATCGAATCAATTGCAGTCAGAATTCCAACCAGGGCAGTCAGGCCGATAGCTATTATTAATATGGTAAGAATGGTTCTCAGCAAATTGCTGCGAATTGACTGAAGGGCAATCCGTATATTTTCTCTGATAATCCGTTGTATGTACATTTGAATTTTTCTTCTAAAATTGTCGCCAAACCATATAATCTATTAGTCATGAAATTTCAGAATAAATTACGAGAGCTGCAAATCAATTTTTCTGACGTCCTGAATTTTAATTTTCGAACTGAATGACACAATATTTCATGAAAAAGTAATCCGTTCATTCGATTTTTCTTCGTTTTTCAATAAACACAGAAAAATAATTTATCTTTAAAAAACAAGCCTTCAATACCTTACATAGTGTATTTCCCAAATTAATCTTTTTTAACATTCACAGACTAACCTTTTTAAAAAAATTGCCGTTAAAAAAGCTTGTTAGACTAATTTTATATGGTATTACAATGCTGTTTTAATAAATATCAAGCATAATTTTATTGGCATGATATATATATTTAAAATCACGACGAACGAGTACCCCGGTTTTATACGATTGATTGAAATTGATCAGGAAAACACATTTTCCATATTTCATTCCGTTATACAGCAAAGCCTGGATTTTGATTCCGACCAATTAGCCTCCTTTTTTATTGCTGATGAAAGCTGGGCCAAACGTATTGAAGTCACCCTGATCGATATGGGAAGCAACGGGATTCCTCATTACACAATGAAAAAAACGAAGATCAAAGATTTGATAAAAACGAAGGGACAAAAACTCCTTTATACATTTGACTTTTTAAACGACAGATCATTTTATATTGAATTAACAGAAATTTCTATGGAAAGAATTCTAAACGAACCACAGGTTGCCTATCAACTGGGCAAGGCCCCAAAACAAATTTTGACGGAAGACGTGGAACTGATCGATGCACCGGACCGGTTTTTTGATTCATACCACGACTATGGTGATTTAGATGATTATACTGAAATTTTCGGGGAAATGGACGATTTACTTGAAGGGGGCTATTAAGCCCCTTTTTTTATTATAAAACAATACAACCACTTACATCGAATTCTCCCCCTTTGGTGAAATCAGAGGGGGCTTCTTTTCATCAAAATCTCCTATCTTTGCCTCAAACGAGAAGGATGGAAAAGACGTTAATTGTAGTTGTCGGCCCGACAGGCATTGGAAAATCAGCCATCAGCCTGAAACTTGCCCAACACTATAATACTCAAATAATCTCAGCCGACTCCCGGCAAATTTACAGAGAACTGTCGATAGGAACTGCTGTTCCGCCAGACGAAGATCTGAAAGCGGTAAAACATCACCTGATTCAGACCATTTCGGTAAGCGATTACTACAATGCCAGCATGTTTGAGGTTGCAGTATTGGAGAAATTGGAACAACTTTTCCCATCAAACAACCCGCTTATCATGACCGGTGGATCGATGTTTTATGTGGATGCCGTATGCAAAGGCATCGACGACCTCCCAACAGTTGATCAGGAAATACGCAATCAGCTAATCGAAGAATTTGAAAAAGAAGGCATCGAAGCAATCCGGCTTCAGTTGAAACAACTCGACCCCGTTTATTACGAAAAAGTAGATCTGAAAAACCCGAAACGAATGCTGCATGCCCTGGAAATTTGTTTGATGACCGGAAAGCCATATTCTTCATTTCGTTCCGAAACAATAAGAGAACGTCCCTTCCGGATTATAAAAATCGGACTGAACATGGAGCGGGGAAAATTATACGAACGCATTAACCAACGAGTATTGCAAATGGTGGAACAGGGACTTTTTGAAGAGGCCCGCAGCATTTACCACCTGAAACACCTTAACTCGTTGAACACGGTTGGCTATAAGGAAATTTTTGCTCATTTCGACGGGGCCTGTACCCGCGACGAGGCGATTGAGCAAATTCAAAACAACTCGCGCAAATATGCCCGGAAACAGTTGACATGGTTTCGCCGGGACCCCAGGATTAACTGGTTCGAACCCGATCAATACAATGAAATTATTGCTTTCCTAAATTCATATCCCGACTCATGAACCACACTCTGCCTTCAAAATTTACCATCCGTGTATACGGCTTATTTATAAATGAAAAAAACGAGGTACTGATAACCGACGAATTTCAACTCGGAATGAAAATGACAAAATTTCCGGGAGGCGGAATGAATTTCGGAGAAGGCCCCGTTGATTGTCTCCGGCGTGAAATGATGGAAGAATGTAACCAGCCGATTAGCGCTACCGAACATTTTTACACTACCGAGTTCTACCAAAAAGCTCTTTTTTACAACGATCATCAACTCATCAGCATATACTACATGGCACAATTCGACGGCCCGATACAGTTCAAAATATCAGACCGACCTTTCGACTTCGAAGAATTGAAAAACGGGAACCAATCATTCCGGTGGGCGGCAGTAAAAAACTTAAATCCTGAAGAATTCACTTTCCCGATTGACAAACATGTTGCAAATTTGTTGAAACAAACCATAACTCAGGAATAAATTGGCAAAGATCAAAATCATAGGACCTGCGTATCCTTACCGGGGCGGCATTGCATCCGGCAATGAACGACTGGCGGAAGAATTTATTCGCGAAGGTCATCAGGTTAATATTGAAACTTTCACGGTTCAGTATCCCGCTATTCTTTTCCCCGGAAAAACACAATATGTCGATGGGCCTGCCCCGAAAAATCTTTCAATCAACCGGACAATCCACTCAATGAATCCCCTGAACTGGTTGAAAATCGGACAACGTATCCGGCGCGAGAAACCCGATCTGGTAGTAGTCCGTTACTGGCTTCCGTTTTTGGCGCCCTGCCTGGGAACCATCCTCCGTCTCATCCGGAAAAACAGGCACAGCCGGGTAATTTGCCTGGCCGACAACGTGATCCCGCACGAAAAACGACCCGGCGACAAACTGCTGACCAGCTATTTCATGAACAGTATCGACGGGCTGGTTGCCATGTCACAAAAAGTACTGGATGATGCGCTTTCATTCCGAAATAAATTACCTGTAAAACAGACAGTACACCCTCTGTTCGACAATTTTGGGGAACGGATTGACCGCGAAGAAGCGTTGCAGACATTGCAACTTGATCCACAGTTCAGTTATCTTCTTTTTTTCGGTTTCATTCGCGACTACAAAGGGCTTGACATTCTTTTTCAAGCCTTTGCTGACGAGCGATTACAGAAATTACCGATCAAACTGATTGTGGCCGGAGAATTTTATTCGAAACCCGACAAATATCTTCAACTCATCAAAGATCTTCATCTGGAAAACCGGATTATTCTGAAAACCGATTTCATTCCCAACAACCAGGTGAACCGGTATTTTTGTGCAGCAAACATCATTGTTCAGCCTTACAAGTCAGCCACCCAAAGCGGCGTTACCCAGATTGGATTCCATTTTCACAAACCCATGCTCGTGACCAATGTCGGCGGGCTTTCAGAAATAATTTTACACAAGCAAATGGGCTATGTGGTTGAACCCAATCCTTCGGAAATTGCCGATACCCTGCTTGATTTTTTTGAAAATCACAGGGAAGAACAATTCAGCAAAAAAGTGGAAGAAGAAAAAAAGAAATTTGCATGGTCGAATATGACAAAGGCAATTTTTAACGTTTACAACACATGATAAAAGACCGGATACAAGCTGCCATTGAGATAAAATCGAGAATTTTGTCTGACGAACCGCTGATCGCCAACATTGATGCGGCGGCCCGGTTAATCATTGCCGCCTACCGAAAAGGCGGAAAAACAATTTTCTGCGGAAACGGAGGAAGCGCCGCCGACGCCCAGCACCTTGCCGCCGAACTATCGGGAAAATTCTACCTCGACAGGCCACCGATCCCAGCCGAAGCATGTCACGTAAATTCGTCTTTCATCACAGCTTTTTCCAACGACTTCAATTTCGAAAATGCCTATGCCCGGTATATCGAGTCGGTAGGGAAACCGGAGGATGTGCTGGTTGCCATTTCCACTTCCGGAAATTCGCAAAATGTGGTCAATGCCTTGCTGAAAGCCCGTAAATCGGGAATGGCAACCATTGTTCTAACCGGCCAGTTGGGAGGAAAAATGAAAGGGCTTGCCGATTTGCTGATTAACATCCCTTCGGAAGACACACCACGCATACAGGAAGCTCATATCCTTATCGGGCACATCATCTGCGAAATTGTTGAAGCCGAACTTTTCCAGAAATAATCCGGGCTCAATATCCAAATAACCGGGCAATTCAGTTTTTCCGGTAATCAAAACCAGACTTGTATAAATCTTTCAGAAAAAATCTATCTTTACTTTCTTTAAAACCCTACTATTAAAAGAAGGCTGAAAGGATGGTTAATTTGCAAACAAAAGCAGAACAGCGGCTCATATCCGATTATTACGAAGAACTTGTAAAAGCTTGTGAACACAAGGTTTCTGAGGAAGGTATGCAACGCATCCACAAAGCTTTTGAATTTGCGAACAATGCCCATGCCGGGGTAAAACGCAAATCGGGTGAGCCCTATATTATCCATCCTCTGGCTGTGGCTAAAATTGTTGTAGAAGAAATAGGTCTTAGCGCAACCGGCATTATTTCAGCCCTTTTACACGATGTAGTGGAAGATACAGACTATACGCTGGAAGATATCCGAAGCATGTTCGGGGAACGAATTGCACTTATTGTTGATGGGTTGACAAAACTTAACGAAGAATTTACATCGCAAACCGATTCGAAGCAGGCAAGTAATTTCCGAAAAATGCTTATGACCCTGTCGGACGATGTACGGGTGATACTGATCAAGCTTGCCGACCGGCTTCACAACATGCGAACACTCGATTCGATGCCGCCGCACAAACAACTGAAGATCGCCGCTGAAACCCTTTATATTTTCGCTCCTCTCGCCCACCGCCTTGGCCTTTATGCCATCAAAACCGAACTCGAAGATTTAAGCCTCAAATACAAAGACCCGGAAATTTATAATCAGATTCATTTCAGGTTGCACAACCAAAGTGAAAAACGCACCTACCTGGTAACTGAATTCATCAAACCAATTTTAGAAAACCTAAAAGCAGAAGGCATTGATTTTACCATTACAGAGCGCCTGAAATCCATTTATTCGATCTATAATAAAATGCAGACAAAGGGTGTTTCATTTGATGAAGTTTACGATTTGATGGCCATCCGGGTAGTTTTCAATCCGAAGAAAGGTATTTCGGAGAAACGGCAATGCTTCGATATTTTATCGTTGATTACCGATATCTACAAACCAAAACCCGACCGGATCAGGGATTGGATTACCACGCCCAAAGTAAACGGGTACGAAGCACTACATGTCACGGTAATGGGGCCACAGGGAAAATGGGTTGAAGTGCAAATCCGTACCTACCGGATGGACGAAATTGCAGAACGGGGTTTTGCCGCCCATTACAAATACAAGGAAAACAACAGTTCGCTGGAAAACGAGCTGGACAAATGGCTGGATAAAATCAGGGAATTATTACGAAACCCGGAGTCTGACGCATTGGAATTTCTCGATGAGTTTAAAATGAACCTGTTCTCGTCGGAAATTGTGGTTTTCACTCCGAAAGGAAAAATGATTTCCATGCCAAAGAACTCAACAGTGGTCGATTTTGCTTACGAAATACACACAGAACTGGGCGACCATTGCATCGGGGCAAAAATCAACCACAAGCTGGTTCCGATATCACACACTCTTCAAAGTGGCGATCAGGTTGAGATACTGACTTCCAAAACACAAAATCCGCAACTCGACTGGCTAAAATTTCTGGTTACGGCCAAAGCAAAAACAAAAGTCAAACAATCGTTCAAACTCGACAAACGCAAACATATCGATCAGGGCCGACAACTCATCGAAGACAAACTCAAAGAATATAACATCCTCCCCTCTTCAAACACCCTGAAAAAAATTACCGCTTATTATAATCTTTCCAACAAGGAACAACTTTACGCACAAGTGGGCATGGGATTTTTGAATATCAACCAGATAGAGGATGTATTGAAAACCCGGAGAAAAAATAAACTGGTAAAATACTGGAGACTTTCGTTTGGCAATAAAAACGAGGAAGAAGAGCTGGAAAAACTGTTTTCAAAAATCGACAAAAAACAACCCTACCTTTTGCAGGAAGACCCTGAATACAGCAATTATTCGCTGGCACGATGCTGTAATCCCATTCCTGGTGACGATGTGGCAGGTTGTCTTTCCGGCCCCGATCATGTTATTATTCACAAGCGAACCTGCCCGGAAGCTATCAAACTGATGTCGCAGCAAGGCGACCAGATTATTACCGCCGAATGGACCCGCTTCAAAAAACTTTCCTACCTGTCCCGGATTAAATTAAGTGGTTTCGACCGCGTCGGAGTGGTCAACGAAGTAACCACCATCATCTCAAAACAACACAACATCAACATGCGCACCGTCCGTTTCGATGCTCACGACGGTATTTTCGAAGGCGACATGTATTTGTATATCCACAACCTCCAGGACTTAAGCGAGCTGATATCCCGCCTTTTGAAAATCAAAGGAATAGACAAAGTTGAACGAATAGAACAAGTCTGATAAGAATTCCTTTTAAGAATCAGTCTAAGTTTAAAAAAAATACTACTTTTGGTCTTTATTTAAAATTGGTTTAAGTATGAATAACCATCAGACGAGGGAGACTGTGAAAGCAATGTTCACAGAATATCTTGAGAGAAATGGACACAGAAAAACTCCGGAAAGATTTGCAATTTTAGATGAAATTTACTGTCGTGAAGGGCATTTTGATATCGAATCCCTTTATATTTCAATGAAAAACAAAAATTACAGAGTGAGCCGTGCAACCTTGTACAACACGGTTGACTTGCTTCTTGATTGCAAAATCGTGGTAAAGCATCAGTTTGGGAAAAATATTGCCCAGTTTGAGCGTGCCATTGCCACCTTGCAACACGACCACTTTATCGACCTCCGCTCGGGACAGGTATTCGAATTTTATGATCCCCGCATCCGCGAAATTATTGAAGAAGTTTGTAATAAATACAATTTCAAACTATCGCACCATACCCTTTATATTTACGGCGAGAACCTCGAACGTTAAGCAACTTTTAACTCATTATAAATTAGTATCCTCTTTTTTACAAAGAGGATTTTTTTTGTCGTTTTGTACAAATAATTTGTACTTTTAGATGCTAAATAAAAAGAATTTGGCTCCGCGGAAATTTACCACAAATCGGGTGTAGTTTCTGCGGTTTACTGTGTTTAAAAATCTGTAATTCAAAGTATAAATGAAAGTAGATGTTCTATTAGGTCTTCAATGGGGAGATGAAGGAAAGGGGAAAGTAGTAGATGTTTTAACCCCGAAATACGATATGATTGCCCGTTTTCAGGGTGGCCCAAATGCCGGTCACACGCTGGAAGTAAACAATATCAAACAGGTGTTACATACCATTCCTTCAGGAATATTTCATGAAAACAAAGTGAACCTGATCGGCAACGGGGTGGTACTCGATCCGGTTACTTTCAAAAAAGAAATAGAGTCAATCAGCAAGTTGGGCATCGACCTCACAAAAAATCTTTTCATTTCGAAGAAAGCCCATTTGATACTTCCAACCCATAAAATACTGGATGCTGCTTCGGAATCGGCAAAAGGCGACACCAAAATTGGCTCCACACTGAAAGGCATTGGCCCGACCTACCGCGATAAAATTGGCCGGGACGGGATGCGCGTCGGCGATCTGCTTGAAAACTTTCAGGAAAAATATTCAACCCGTGTAAAAGCCCATATCGATCAACTCGAAAACTATTATCATTTCGATTATAAAGAAATGCTTGAATCAAGCGAAGCCGACTGGATGGAAGGTGTTGAAACGCTTAAAAAATACAATATTGTTGACAGCGAACATTTAATCAACGACTTTTTGACAAATGAAAAATCGGTGCTTGCTGAAGGGGCACAGGGAACTTTGCTCGACATCGATTTTGGCTCGTACCCATTTGTTACCTCATCGAACACCATTTGCGCGGGAGCCTGCACCGGATTGGGCCTCGCCCCGCAGAAAATCGGCAATGTTTTCGGCATCTTCAAAGCGTATTGCACCCGCGTAGGCATGGGCCCGTTCCCGACTGAACTGCTTGATGAAACCGGACAAAAACTCCGCGAAGCCGGGCGTGAATACGGTTCAACTACCGGCAGACCGCGCCGTTGTGGCTGGCTCGATCTGGTTGCACTAAAATATTCGATCATGCTGAACGGCGTTACCGAGATGATCATGATGAAAGCCGATGTAATGGACACGTTTGAAACCATCAAGGTTTGCGTAGGCTATGAAATCGACGGTGATGTGATTGAGCAATTCCCGTACGAACTGAAAGACAATGTAAAACCTGTTTACGTGGAACTTCCCGGCTGGGAAACCGACCTGACAAAGTTGACTCATCAGGACGAATTTCCGGAGGAATTTAACAACTATATGAGTTTCATTGAAGACGAAGTAGGCGTTCCGATCACCATCGCTTCGGTGGGGCCAAACAGGGCACAGACAATTATACTCGAACAAGAATAAATAAAAAAGGGGCTGCAAAAGTCCCTTTTTTATTTTCTAAAAATATTGTTATTCCGGGGATACGCTAAGTTCCAGCGCCCGGCTGACCGCCTCCATATACGCCGTGAGCGGGTACATTTTTTCGTAGTACCACAACGATGCAAAATACAATCCAATCGGGCTGGCTTTCAATCCATCGGTTTTATAATATCGGTCGAGCCAGTCGAAACCGTCTGCAATTCTTTGTTTTTCAGAAGTAGAAATAATTGCCGCCAGCGCCAGTGAAGTCTCTTCCATCGTTCCGGGAATACCCCGGTCGCCACCCCAGCTACCATCGTCATTCTGAGCCGAAAGCAAATAACTTTTCCCCTTTTCAATGATCGCTGAAATACTGTTTTTCAATTCTCCCGGAATCCGGCCAGAATCAATTACATCGTTCAGATACGTAATTACACGGGCTGTCCCGTAAACCGGATTGGTATGGCCGGCCACCTGCTGGTTTCCAAACCAAAGTGGCAACAACGCGCCGTTTTCTTTTTGGTGAGCGTTCAAATACCTCACCACGTTTCTGACAAGTTTTCGGTAAACGGTGATTTTCTTCCCCGGAATTTGTCCATCCAGATAGCCTATTGCCTTGCTTACCGCCAGCACCGCATGCCCGGTCAAATCGCTGCAACTCCGGTCGAAAGGCAATTTACCCCAGCCTTTTGTGAAAGTTGGCAAACCACCATCCCTGTTTTGCAACCGGCACAGCCAATCGCAAGCATTTTCAATTTCAGTTGAATATTCCGTTTTATTCGATTCCGAAAGTTTTATCAGCGCCAGAATAACTCCCGGCGTATCATCACCGTCGGGCACCGAACCTGAAAAGTTGGTCCAACCCCAGCCGCCCGGCAAGGTTCCGTTAAACGAATGAATCTCTTTATTCTGAACAGAAACAAAATGGTTTGCCAACGTTTTTTGCTGAATCTGATCTAAAACGGAAGGCAGATTATTTCCCAAAGCCTTCACAGCCAGACTGCTCACCCAGATAGACAAATCCACATCAATGGGCCAGCCACCATCGGTTCGCTGCGTACGTTGCAAAAAGCTGATCCCCTTTTTTACGACTTCGGAATTCCGGAACCCGGATTCAATCAAACACAACGAAACAAAAGCAGTGAGCGGAATGGCTTCCAGAAAACCACCGCTTTCGGGCATCATTTTTTCAAGCAAGATCATGGCTTTCCGGATGCTTGCCTGCCGTATCCGTTTCATCAGAAAATTCTTTTTCTTCTTGTGTTTGAAGATGGCAATGCCAACGGCAACCAGCGCAGGAATGGCATAACTAACCACATTCAGGTTCAGCATCCGGTAAAAAGAGCGGGGGAAAAGTGACAATTCGAACGGAAGTTGCGGGATATTTTCAACGTTTTTGCCGGGCAAAACACCACAAAACGCGCACATGGTAAGAATCGGCACCGAAAAAGTAAAATCTTTCCCGTAGTGGTTTAAAATAGCCTTTTCAGCGTTTCCGGAGCGGATATCAATTCCGCAGGATTCGAGATACCCGGAAATATTTTTCAACAAAATTGCACTTTCAGGGAACATGTCGCGGCACAATGTTACCGCCGCATAACAAAGCAAACTGGTACTGATATTGGACGGACTGTTGGCAGTATCGCCAAACCCGCCATCAGTATTTGCATTCCGGGCGAGCCATTGCATCCCGTCCACGATCTGTTGCCGGTTGGCTTCCCAATCATAAAAATGCAGGGCAGCACAGGCAACTGCCACTCCCAGCGCACTCGACGAAAGTTCACCTTCCCAATAACCTTTTTCGTTTTGCCATTCGAGCAAAACCGAACGAAGTTCATCAAAACGCTGCTGCAAGTGCAAATGATCCATTATTCTGAAATTTTACAAGTGCCGAATTAACTGTTTTTCGCAATAAACCACTCAAAATCCGATTGCATGACATTCACCTGTCCCGAATCGAAAAGCGAAACCCGGACTGTCAGCAAAGCCCTTTTTCTTTTATCCAGTTCATCAATCACTTTCATCCTGTCTGTATCGAGCAAACCTGCTTTTGAATAAACCGTCCCCTCAACAGGCTTTTTATATTTCGTTTCAACTTTCCGTACCACCGGAATAATATCCGGCAGTTGCTGAAACTCATTCAGTAAAAAAAATCCGCTGGTCGCCTCAGCCAATGCAAACTGGGCGCTTGCATGAACTGTATTCAGATGATTGAGGTACTTTTCCCCGGCGTTCAGCATTAACAAAATCCGGTTTTGTCCGACGGAGCCAGTCCAATGAAATTATTGAATGGAAGTTCGAAAACATTTATAACCGGTGATTCCATAATTTTCGGTTTAAAAATTCGTACAGGAACAAAACAAAACGGCAAAGTAGCAATTTTTGCTGATCTATGCCAGCGCACCCAAAGCCAGCAAACCGTAAAATGTATATTCCGAATCGCGGTTTTCGTCGCCGTCTCCGGACAGGAATGCCCCTTCTCGAAAATTATTATCGACAAACTGCAAACAACCCGGGGCAAGCAATGTAATATCAAAATTACTGGTTTTCAGAGCAAACAGTGCAACCGAAGTAGATAGCAAATCGGCAGATCCGGCTTCAGGAAAAACTTTAAATCCGAATTTTTCGTCAAAATAGGAAACCAGCAAATTGCAGTCGTCCCGGACATCGCGCTCCAACTGCTTTTTGAATACAATCTGAGCCGCCAGCGCCGGACAAGGTAAACCTTGCAATGCCGCGTCATTCCGATAAAAACGATGTGCAAAACACCGCGTCAACCGGTTGTTGAAACCATACACATCAAGCGTCAGAAGCAGAAGAAAATACGGGTAGACTTGCGAACCGCCGTAGCCTTTGATCGTCGAATATTTCAAAGCTGAAAACAGAAATTTCAGCCCCCAAAGACGATTTCCCTTTAAATCTTTATTTAGAATGGCCAAACAACAGAGGTCAACCAACTGGTTGCCTTTCTCCTTCCCCCTTTCTGAAACAAAACTTTTTAGTTGTTCCTGATAATCCGTCTGGTGAATCCCGTTCAGAATAAAATGGGCAAACAACGAATAGTACAAATCGGAATGCCCGGCACGATCAGAAAAACCGCCATCGGCATTTTGCAGCGAACAGATAAATTGTTCCACTGCATTGATACTTTCACAATCGAGCAAACCAGCCCCTTTGTCGACAAAACCGGAAAGCTGCTTATAAAGGGTCATTTGTTTTTCTTTTCGGTCTCAAAAACTTTCCCGGTCAAACTGTATAATCCCAGTTTCAACCGCATATTCTGAAGTTGATCGAGGGTCGAATAAATCCGCTGGACATATTCATCCAGAAACTGTTCGGCCTTCGGTTCTGTTTGTTTTTCTTCGATCAACTTTAACAGATATTCTTTATCCTGAAGTTGCTCAACAGAAACGCCGTTTCCGCCCTGTTGAATTTGTTTTTTCAACACAGAAAGGATCATTGGATAATCTTTCACCGATGTGTCCTCATTTCGGTTTTTAAATTCATCCAGATCGTCGCGCATCTGGTAAGCGATGCCGAAATAGTCAGCAAAATCGGACAATATTTTTTGTTCCGTTTCATCGGCGCCTCCCAAAACAGCCCCCAGTAAAACGGCCACTTTTACTGCCGAACCGGTTTTCTGTCTGAATATTTCCAGCAATTCCTCCTGAGCAACAATGGCCCCCTCCTTTTCATTCAACAAATCCTCGCCCTGCCCTACTGAAAGTGAAACATGAGCCAACGAAACCAGACGAAGCGCCTGCTGCATCAACACAGGTTCAACCGGCAATCCGGCCAGCAGTTCATAACCTTTGCCTATCAGGTAATCACCTGTATTAATAGCCACCGGCACGCCATGTGTTTTATGCAGCGTTTCCTTTTCGTAGCGGAAATCATCCTGATCTTCAATATCATCGTGTATCAGCGACGCCTTATGAAAACTTTCAATAATGAGAGAAATGGCCGATAAAATTTCCTCATTATAATTCTCAGCATAAGCAGAATACGCCATCGCCGCCAGTACCGGACGCATTCGCTGGCCCCCCTGCAACATCGAAAATACGGCCATTTCGCGCGTCCGGTTCGGCTCACCATTGAAATATTTATTAATATTTCCCTCGGTAAAAAACGACCTGACATTATCTTTTAGCAAAGAAACGGACAGCGGTCTCAACTGATAATTGTCTTCGAACGAATTTATCTCCTTTAAAAGCCATTGCTTATCGACCTCTGTACTTTCGCAACCCTCGTGCAGAAGAGGAATGCCGATAACCGGCACGGCAGCCCGCGATACGGGGACAAACGATTTTTCGAGCACCGACATGCAACTGACGCCAATCACTGCATCAACCGAACCTTCCTCAATCAACCCGATTGCCACGGTAGTTCCCTCGGCAACCAGGGTCGCATAACCCAGTCCTTCGGCTACAGTCAGAATTTCGTCGATCTGGCAATTGTGGCAACCGGCACAAATAAGTCCCAGTTTATCGAAAGTTGCATTGCAGTTCCGGTTGTTTTTCAGGCATTGCGGTAACAGCAGCAAACGCCGGTTAAAGGGAGTTGCAGTAACCACATCGCGCCACACCTCATTACCACACAAAACCATTCCAAATTCGAGATAATCGGCATCAAAACCAGTACGAACGATCAACTCGCCAGCTAACTTTTCAATCAATGAAAAATTAACAGGAGGAACCAACTGTCGTTCACGAACAAGTTTTGCCGCTTCCTGCATCATCCTCTGCCGGATGTCTGCCTCTGCCGGAACTCTTAATATGTGCTTTTTTACTGTCATTGGGTCTCCACCCGACCCCCTCCAAAGGAGGAGGAGTTTGGGCTTTCTTATAAAACTTGTTTAAAGTTGATACTCTATATGAGTTACGTATTATTTTTAATATCCAATTTTTAAATATAAAATAACGAACAAGAAATCAGGAATATCGAAGTTTCTTAACTGGATTCTTTATATCATTTTTTGTGTTCCTTATTTTTTATTTCTTATAATTCCTCCGCGCCAAACTCCTTCTCCTCTGGGAAAGGCCGGGCTGGAGCTTCTCTCATCCATAAGCTCCCAGTCCAAAGAAGGCCCGTTTTTTTGCAAATTTATACCATTTATTGTTCTCCGGAATATCGTCGCACGAACCGTGACTGGCAACCACTGAAGCCACACGGAGACGGTCAAACTCGGTATCTCTTCCTGAAGTATCTTTTGCCTCGTATTTTTCGGCAAAATCGGCCAGCCAAGCAGGGTCTTCCATCACAACACAACCGTGTGTTTTTTGATTGATTGCATCCCTGAAACTATTCAAATAAACCGAATCGCGATACAATTGAGCCATCGGCTTTTCTGAAATATGATCGGCAGCCAACTGAACAACCGGGCACGGTTCCACAAAGCCTGAAGCATTGATGTGATGGCTCAGTCCCGCAGCCGCCGGGCAAAATGCTTTACCATTTTCGTCCCAGTAGGTATCGATAATTACCAGGGGATATTTAGAGCGGGCATCCACCGTGTGTTGCCGCAACGCCCTGATTTCTTCTTTACTCAAAGCCAGTTCAAACGAAGCATTTTCGCCCACCGGCCTGAAAATATAATACCACAAATAGGTAATTCCCTTGTCAATCATCGATTGAATAAATTCAGAAGAAGTCGCCATTCTGAGATTTGATTTGCAAACGCTGATCGCCACGCCGGTTACCAATCCGGCACGGGTACAGTATTCGATTGCCTGCACAGCACCGGCAAAAACATTCTTCCCGCCTCGCCGAATATCGGCTACTTCCCGGTCTCCTTCAAAGCTGATCAGCGGAGTAACATTAGCACATTTCCGGAGCTTTTCAGCTACTTCCGGAGTAATTAAAGTTCCGTTTGTAAACAACTGGAAATAGCAATCCTGATGTTTCTGAAAAATATCGAAAAGCGGTTTATACAAAAGTGGTTCGCCACCCAGAATGCCGAAAAAATACGAGCCTTTTTGTTTCGTTTCGGTAATGATCCGGTCGAGTTCGGCAGGCTCCATCCGGTTATTTTTTTTCTTTCCCGTCACCCAGCATCCCTGACAATGCAGGTTGCAATCGTCAGTCACCGAAATGAACGTGAAAGCCGGAAAATAATCATCACCCCGTTTCATCCGTTTCTGAAACCGGCTAAACCCGAGCGAGCCCTTGATTCCCATGTTGTACACAAATTTGTACAGACAACGGCGGTCGGTTTTAAAAAGAAATCTTCCGGTAATTCCCATTTTTCGATTGATGATTTATTATTTATGATTTTTTGTCTCTGAGTTGTTCCAGCGCTTTTCGCCGTTCTTCTTCAGCCAGTTGCATCACTCCGCTCTTTAAAATGGAGCGGCGGTTTTGGCTTCGCTGCTGAAGCATTGAAAACATGCTCTCGTCCTGTGATGTAGCCAAATCAATTTTAATCTGCCCCGGTTCGGCTCCCGATAAAACAGAATCTTCTTTTAGCCGCGGAAAAATAATGGCCGAAACCGGACAGGTACGACCACAGGCAGGACAAAGATTTTTGCAGTTCAGCGGGTTGACAACCTCCAGTTTCTTATCCTGAAAAAGGTACACTCCAAACAGGCAAAAACGTGCACACTGTCCGCACAAGGTACATTTTTCCTGATCGATAACAGGGAACCATGCAGGCACTTCAAGCGAACTTTTCACCTGTTCGTACTTTAGTTTTCCTTCAGAAACCGAAAAATCATCCCGTAACTTTTTCTGAATATTTTCAGCAGAGAGTTCCCGAAAATTTAGTACATGTAGCCCCGAAAATGGAACACCTGCCTGTACAAGCATTTTTTTTACCGCACGCGGGTAACAGGCGATCACAATTTTCCGTTCGTAGTTTTTTTCTATTTCCTGAAGAAAGTCTTTCCGGTCAATTGTAATTGCGCACAAATCGTGCAGTTCGTAAACATCAGTATCTGCTTCAGAAACGAGTTTCCCGATCGTTTCCAGCTTCTCTGCAGAAACGACTCCGGCGCTACAATTACAAAACAGGATACATGATCTGGACATATTGTGTTTTTAACTTTCTTCTGAATTATTAAAAAGAAGCGAAAATACTTATCCTTAGAAATTTATACCAGTTATTTTAACACTATTAACAAACATTAATAAAAGAGCCCGTCTTTTTCACATCAATCTAAATCAGTCGAATCTTTTTGACTGGAATTACACAAACTATCGTTGCATCTGTGAGAAGATCCACAAAATAATAATACTCAAGCCGACTATTTATTAAATTTGATCATTCATAAAAATCAAAAATGGAACGGCTAAGCGATCTGCCAAATATTGGCAAAACAGTAGAAAAGAAACTGAAAGAAGTTGGCATCGAAACGCCAGAACAGTTGATGGAAATTGGCGCCGAACAAGCTTTTGTCCGGCTTGCTACGGTTGACGAAGGAGCCTGTTTTTGCATGCTTTGCGGACTGGAAGGCGCTATTCAGGGTATCCGCTGGCACCAGTTGGATGCAAAACGAAAGGAAGAATTAAAAGAGTTTCTGAGACTGAAACGAATTTAAAATCGTCCTTTCAGAACACAAAACGGGTTGCATACAATCCTTCTGAAAAGAAATCTTACCTTTGCCTCGGAATAGATCAAATTTTTCTGGTTAATCTGCAATTGCGTCAGGTAATCAGGCATAAAAACAAACACGAATGAAAACGGGCGATCTGAAAATCATATACGAGGACAACCACATTATTGCAGTAAACAAGGCCTGCGGTGAAATTGTGCAGGGAGACAAAACCGGCGACGAAACCCTGATTGAGAAAGTAAAAACCTACATCAAGGAAAAGTACAAAAAGCCGGGCGATGTATATCTGGGAAGCCCTCACCGCCTCGACCGCCCAACCAGCGGAGTGATTATTTTTGCCCGTACCAGCAAAGCGCTGGCCCGCCTGAACGAGATGTTTCAGGATAAGGAGCAGATGAAAAAAACCTACTGGGCCGTAGTTGATGCCTTGCCTGAAGAGGAAGAAGGCACACTGGTTCACTTTCTGCTAAAAGACGAGGAAAAAAATAAATCGCATGCTTACGACAAAGAAAAAAAGGGCGCAAAAGAAGCGATTCTAACCTATCGGCATGTGGCCAGTCTGAATAAGTTTCACATGTTGGAAATCGATCTGAAAACCGGCCGCCATCACCAGATTCGCGCGCAGTTGAACCGGATTGGCCTCCACATTAAAGGCGACTTAAAATACGGCGCCGCCCGCAGCAACGAAAACGGAGGCATCCATCTTCATGCCCGCAAGCTGGAGTTTATCCATCCGGTAAAAAAAGAACTGATAACGATTGTTGCTGCCCCGCCAAAAGGCGACCCACTTTGGGATGAACTCGCAAAAATTGATTTCTCTAAAGATTAGTTTGTACTGAAGGTTTTGAAAGGAGCACGCAACTCCTTTTTATTACCTGTTCGGTAAATTCACGCTAATTCCTCGATCGTATTCGATTTTTTCGCGTTTTTCAAACTTTGGGGACTCAAAACCCCAGTTCGCTGAACCGCTTTTTTCCTTTCAGGTAGAAATTCAGGATAACACTTCCACGGAACATTTCGGGGTGCATTTTTCTGGTCAGAAAGCTGTTTTGTACTTTTCGCTTTTTTTGCAGGGAAGGAAGGTTCCGGTAAAAACTCAAATGCGCCTTGACGACACTAAAAAAGCCACGAACATTGCCTTCCAGCAATAAACGAAAAGCAGCGATTCCATCAAAAACCATTCGAAAAAAAAGGGTTCCAAATAGTTTTTCGGAAGGCAGGTTTTTGTATAAAAGGCTCAGGTTATTTCTGAAATTCAGGTACAATTTACGCGGAGTGTTATATGGCAAACTGCCGCCGCCCAAATGATACACGCGGCTTTCGGGACAAAAAACCATCCGGTAGCCCATGTTTCTGATGCGCCAGCAAAGGTCAATTTCCTCCATGTGGGCCCAAAAGTCAGCGTCGAAACCACCAGCCCGGTGAAATAATTCGGCGCGGATGATCAAACAGGCGCCGCTTCCCCAAAAAATATCGATGGATTGATCGTACTGGCCTTCATCGTTTTCAGTAATATTTAAAATCCGGCCACGGCAAAACGGGAAGCCGTAACGATCGATAAAACCACCTGCGGCACCGGCATATTCAAACGTATTTTTTTCGTGATAACTTAAAATTTTGGGCTGCACTGCGCCAATCGTTTCATCACTGTCGAGCAAATTAATAACCGGGTGCAGCCAACCTTCCGAAAGTTCAACATCCGAATTCAGGATGACGTAATAATCGGCGTCTATTTGCCGAAGCGCTTCGTTGTAGCCTTTTGCAAAGCCGTGGTTTTGTTTCAAATCCAGAATTTCGACTTCGGGAAATTTTTCAGAAAGGATTTGAATGGAAGCGTCGGTTGAGCCATTGTCTGCAACAATAATCCGGGTATTGGGCAACCGACTGTGTTCAATTACAGAAGGCAGGAATTGAGGCAACAGTTTTTCGCCGTTCCAGTTCAGTATAACAATGGCTGTTTTTGCTTTGCTCATCAGATTCAGGGAAGAAGGATTCCGGCCAGAATTTTAACCAGCGTTTCATTATCTAATGTTTCAAGTAGTTTGCCGGTTTTTTCCTTTTTTGCCGGATCATCCGATTGCATTATGGATCGAAGTTCTTTGATCTGTTTCCCGGTCAATTCCTCTTCGATCAGGCTCCATGCCTTTGTTTCTTCGCGTTCCTTTTCCGGAACACCAAATTGCTGCAACGAAACAATAGCTGCTTCCAGAATTTCTTTCGCCTGAACAAGAACCGGATTCGTCGGCTTTCCTGCACCAGATGCATCACGGAGACTCCAACTCGAATTATCGTATTTCAGTTCGCGAATCATTTTTACCACGGAACTGTCTTTCCCAAAGATCGGTTCGAGATAAATTTCCGTGTGGTTTTTCCAGGCTTCCAGATCGAACTTTTTGTCACTCAGCCGTTCAATTCGTTCGCGAAGCAAAGCAATTTCTTTTTCGGCCATAACAGGTAACTTTTTATATGAAAGTACAAGTTAGGAACAATATTACAATTGGCGACACAAGATTAATTTTTTGTGCCGAGATATTTATTTACAATGCTGTAAAATTCGTTGAAATAGCGTTCGTTTGAACAGATAATTTCTCCGCCGAAAACATAATTGTCGCCGCCATTGAAATCGCATATTTTTCCTCCGGCCTGTTTCACAATGATGGTCCCGGCGGCCACGTCCCAGGCATGGAGCGCATGCTCGTAAAATGCTTCAAAACGACCGGCGGCCACGTACACGAGATCGGCGGCAGCAGAGCCCAGACGTCGCATCCCGTGTGAATTACGCATAAAAAAATCCATCGCGGCCATGTAGGGAGGCAACATCGAAAAATCGTAATACGGGAAGCCGGTGGCAATCAGCGCATCGGAAGTGGTTGATCCCGATGAGACATGAATTTCCTTGCCATTGCAATATGCCTTGCTGCCTTTCCATGCGTAAAACATTTCATCAAGACTGATTTCGTAAACCACTCCCAACACAACCTCGTTTTCGTCCATCAAACCGATGCTCACTGCAAAAGGCGAAAGGCCGTGAATGTAATTGGTGGTCCCATCCAACGGATCGATCACCCAGCGATATTTTTCGCCTGAATCGCGGGCAGTGCCTTCTTCAGCAATAAAACCCGAACCCGGCAAAATATCTTTTAAACTACCAACAATCCGTCTCTCGGAAGTCTTGTCAACATACGTTACAAAATCTGATTTGCCTTTGACAATGATGTCTTCCTGCGTGAATTTTTGCCGCTCATCAGCAATGAAACGTCCCGTTTCGCGGGCAATTTCCTGTACCTGAAAACAAAGTTTCTCCAAATCCATATTGGTCAAGTAAAAAGTAAAAAGGCAAAAGTAAAAAATCAGAAGAGAAACTGGTGAAAAAACCAGAAATCAAATTCCAAATTAAACTACCCCAAAAGTTAAACACTGAGAATTGCCTGCATTATTAACCATTCAGCAATTCAACAATTCAACCAATATTCCCTTTACATGGCCGTTTGAAAGGATTTCCTCCAACCGAACTCTCCGCAATTGGTTAGCGAGTTCCGGCGAATAGGCCGTTTCAACACGAATGTAATTTTCAGTGAAACCCGAACTGCTGTTTTTGTCTTTCATGTCCTCGAAAAGAACAATTTGTTCTGTCCCGAGATGTGCTTCGTAAAAATGGCGAAGTTTTTTTTCCGAGAGGTTGATTAATTTCTGAACGCGTTGTTTCCGCACATCGACCGGAACTACCGGAGTGATTGACAGGGCGCGTGTTCCGGGACGCTCAGAATACGGGAAGGCGTGAAGTTCGGAAACCTCCTGTTCCCGGATAAAATTGTACGAATCGAGGAAAAACTCTTCTGTTTCACCGTTGGTTCCGGCAATCAGGTCAACCCCGATAAACGCATGAGGCATCTCAGCTTTAATTTTCTGAACCCGCCCGGCAAAAACTTCGCGCCGGTATTTACGCTTCATCAGTTTTAAAACTTCGTTGGACCCCGATTGTAAAGGCAGATGGAAATGCGGCATAACTTTTTCTGAACGGCTCACAAATTCAATAATATCGTCAGTCAGCAGGTTGGGTTCAATCGATGAAATACGGATTCGGTGCAAACCATCAACTTCATCAAGTGCTTTTACAAGATCAAAAAATGTTTCGCCTGTACTTTTCCCGAAATCGCCAATATTTACACCCGTCAAAATTACTTCCTTGATCCCCTTAACAACCGCTTTTTCCGCCTCTCTCACCGTGTTGGCAATGGTGTCGTTGCGGCTTCGCCCGCGTGCAAACGGAATGGCACAATAGGTACAAAAATAATCGCAGCCATCCTGCACTTTCAAAAAACTACGGGTTCGGTCACCATACGAGAAGGCATGAAAATAACTTTGAATACGTTTCGGCTCCTGTACGTGGACAATGGTTTTTTCCGGTTTGCTTAAATCGCCAATCAGTTCAATCATACGAAATTTATCTTCGGAACCGATCACATAATCGAGGCCTTCAATTTTGCTGAGCATATCGGGCTGAAGCTGAGCGTAGCAACCCGTTACAATCACCACCGAACCGGGATTGTTGCGGATAGCTCCACGAATGATATTGCGGCTTTTTTTATCCCCCTCGGCAGTTACCGTACACGAATTCACAATATACACGTCCGCTTTCTCTTTAAAAGCGACCCGCTGAAAACCTGCGTCCTCAAATTTGTGCGCAATGCTCGAAGTTTCCGAGAAATTGAGTTTGCAACCCAAGGTGTAAAATGCAGCCTTTTTCCCTTTAAAATCCATCAATGTTTGTTTCTTCTGATTGTCAGGCTACAAAAGTAGAAATTTTTTGCAGGAAGAAATAAACTGATCGGATGACATCGGATTCATCCGATCAGTAAAAATGTATATTAAAGCAGGTCGCTGGCCAGTTCGGCAAGGAAACTGCGTTCGCCTTTTATCAGGTTCACATGAGCAAAAATGTCTTGATTCTTCATTTTTTCGATCATGTAAGCCAGACCGTTCGATTTCATATCAAGGTAGGGCGAGTCGATCTGCTGCAAGTCGCCTGTAAATATCATTTTAGTACCTTCTCCTGCACGGGTGATAATGGTTTTTATCTCGTGCGGCGTCAGGTTTTGCGCTTCATCAACAATGAAATACGCATTCGAAAGACTGCGCCCACGGATATATGCAAGTGGTGTGATCACCAGCTTCTCCTCTTTCTGAAGCTCTTCAATCTTTTGATATTCCGGGCTGCGCGGGTTGAAATTATGTTTGATTACTCCGAGGTTATCAAATAAAGGCTGCATGTACGGATTGATTTTTTCCTCGGCATCACCCGGCAGGAACCCCAGGTCGCGATTGCTAAGCGCCACGATGGGACGGGCCAATAAAATCTGATTGAAATTTTTTATCTGTTCAAGGGCGGCAGCCAGCGCCAGCAAGGTTTTCCCGGTACCGGCTTTTCCAGTGAGACCAACCAGTTTAATATCGGGGTTCAAAAGTGCGTCGAGACTGAAGGTTTGTTCGGCGTTCCGCGGTTTGATCCCGTATGCAGTCCGTTTTTCAATCCGGATAAATCGGCCGCTGTTACCATCAAAACGCGAAAGCACACTCGATTTAGCCCCTTTCATGATAAAATAATCGTTCGATTTGGGCTTCTCGGTTAAACTGGTTTCCAACATATCAAACGAGCCTTCACGATACAATTTATCGATCAGGGTGTCGCTAAAATCTTCCATTTCGGCAACCCCTTTATTGAAAATCTCTACATTCTGAACTTTGTCGTTCTGATAATCTTCAGCCAAAATGCCCAGTGATTTGGCCTTCATCCTGAGATTAATATCTTTCGAAATCAGGATGCATTTCCGGTCCGGAAATTTATCTTTCACATATTCGGCAATGGCTAAAATGCGATGATCGGGAATATCTTCCTTGAACGACTGTTTTATTTTTTCTGAAAACGGTTTGCCTGTCTCGATAATCAGTTTTCCACGGCCATTTCCCAATGAGATACCGCCGTTAAAAAGTTTTTCACCAACAATTTCATCGATAATCCGCACAAATTCACGGGCCTGAAAATTAATCAGGTCGTTGCCCCTTTTAAATTTATCAAGTTCCTCCAAAACGGTTATCGGCAGCACAATATCATTGTCCTGAAACTGGTTCATACAGGTATGATCGTGCAGAATAACATTGGTGTCGAGAACAAATATTTTCGACTGTTTCTTTGTTACCATAATCTGAACTTTTAAGATTTGCCTAAAATTAGGGAAAAAGGGGCAATCATCTTTTACTATTTGGGAATAGAAAAGGTATTTTTGTCAACCAAAGTATGTTTATAAGTTTCTACTGAATGAGTAATTATCAGGATACGATCGACTATTTATACAGCCAGTTGCCCATGTATCAGCGTACCGGCCCTGCAGCATACAAAGACACACTGGAAAATACGTGGGCGCTCGACAAAATGTACGATCATCCGCATCTGGCATTTAAAACGATCCATGTAGCCGGAACCAACGGGAAAGGTTCGGTGTCGCACATGCTGGCTTCGGTACTTCAGGAAGCCGGGTACAAAACCGGGTTATACACGTCGCCCCATTTGAAAGATTTCCGCGAACGGATACGGGTAAACGGAGCTATGATTCCCGAACAGCAGGTAACCGATTTTGTGGCGTCGTTCCGGGAAAAGAACGAGACCCTACAACTTGAGCCTTCGTTTTTCGAACTCACAGTATTAATGGCTTTCGAACATTTCAGAAATGAAAAGGTAGATATTGCTGTGATTGAAGTTGGTTTGGGCGGGCGGCTCGATTCAACCAACATTATTACTCCTGAAGTGTCTGTTATTACCAATATCAGTCTCGATCATGTCGCCTTACTGGGCAATACAATAGCACAAATTGCTTCGGAAAAAGCAGGAATCATTAAAAAGCAGGTGCCTGTTGTCATTGGGGAAAGTGACAATGAATCGACAGACGTATTTCTTCAGAAAGCAACTGAGATGAATGCTCTTGTCTTTTTTGCTGACCGGGAATTTTCGTGTACCTATTCCATGCTTTTGCCCGAAGGGAGGCAGTCGTTCAATATAAAACGGAGTAATGAACTTGTCTATCCGGGTTTGAAACTCGATTTGTTGGGAATTTATCAGCGAAAAAATATTCTGACGGTATTGAAAACGCTGGAGCTTTTAAAAATTTCCGGTTGGAATATTGAAGAGAAATATATTTACAGCGGGCTAAAAAATGTCACAAAAAACACCGCCCTGCTCGGACGCTGGCAAATCGTCGGACACAATCCGCTGATTGTTTGCGACACCGGGCATAACGAAGGAGGCATCAGCCAAGTGGTTGAACAGATCCGGAATGCGGCGTGGAAAAACCTGCATATCGTTTTCGGGATGGTCAACGACAAAAGTATCGACCATGTTTTGGCACTTCTGCCGAAAGAAGCAAACTATTATTTTACCCGGGCAAACATTCCGCGGGCGCTTGATGAAACCGAACTGCAGGCACAGGCAGAAAAATTCGGACTGGAAGGGAAAAAATTCAAATCGGTACAAGAAGCATTGCATGCAGCAAAAAACAATGCAGGTGAGCAGGATATGATTTTTGTTGGCGGAAGCACTTTTGTCGTCGCTGAAGTTTTATAACGATTTTTGAAAAAAATTTTGCACAAATAAAAAATGCGCCTATATTTGCAACGCTTTTCTGAAAAGGAAACACGTTCAGCAAGAAATCGGGCGATTAGCTCAGCTGGTTCAGAGCATCTGGTTTACACCCAGAGGGTCGGGGGTTCGAATCCCTCATCGCCCACGAAAAAGAGGTTGTCAATAAAATGGCAGCCTTTTTTATTTTTCAATTCCACAACACCAATTCTTTCTCTTTCCTGAATTTATTGCTTTTGCATTTGGGACAGATGGCATATTTTAAACTGTGAATATTGGTATGCTTCAGCCCGGTCTGACAGGTGGCACACCTGAATTTTGTTTCGTGCAGCAACTGGTCATCCGAAAATACCTGCACCACCAGTTTGTCGGAAATCTGGGAACAATTATGGCATCTGAAAATACGGTATTCCGTTTTGATGTGAAGATTCTTATTGGTCTTTGAAAGCTCGATGATTTTTTTGCGGGTCATGTGGTGCAATTTGATTAAAGGCGATTTCAGGCACTCACGCACGGTATGATCGTGATCCATAAAACGCCAGCCTTCGTACAATTGCTGGTTGTATCCGCATTTGCTGCATGAAAACGAATAGCTGTACCCCATAGCAGAAAGATGTTTATTTGATTTCTTTCAAGTTACGAAAAAACAGAAGCAAAATGAACGGACAGACAGGTAGATGTTTTGTGTTTCAAAGCAGAAGAAATAGAATCAAAATCCAGTCATTCAAATACCAAAATCCAAAAATGAGACGATAAACGGAGATTGATATTTGGGATTTATTCTGCACGAATGTTAATTTTTTCGCTGATTTTCAGCTTTTCAGCTTCATATTAAAAAATAAATCTACCTTTGCGCCTCGTTTAATCGGGACGGGTAATGGTTTTTGTACGGTTTCGTCAACATGTTATCCTTCCTTATTGGGGAACCACGCAAGTGGAATTATTAATTTTAAAGGATAAACATGACATTTTCAGAAACCGGAATTAAACCGGAATTGATCAGGGCCATCTCAGAGATGGGCTTTGAAGTACCTACTCCTATTCAGGAAAAAACAATACCGTATTTATTAAATTCCAAGAATGATTTTATTGGATTGGCACAAACCGGCACTGGCAAAACGGCTGCCTTTGGTTTGCCTATCCTGCACAACACCGACATGAGCGACCGGAATGTACAAACATTGATATTGTGCCCGACCCGCGAATTGTGTTTACAAATTACCCGCGACCTTGAGAATTTTTCGAAATATATGCCTGCCTTTAAAACTATCGCGGTATATGGCGGCGCCGATATAAGCAAACAGATTAATCAGTTGAGAAGTGGCGGACAAATCGTTGTCGGCACTCCCGGACGTGTAAACGACTTGCTCCGACGCAATATTTTAAAAGTTGGCAATATCAAATGGCTGGTTCTTGACGAAGCCGACGAGATGCTGACCATGGGTTTCAAGGAAGAAATGGATGCTATTTTGGCAAACACGCCAAAAGAAAAACAAACATTGCTTTTCTCGGCAACCATGCCTACAGAAATCGCAGATTTGACCGATAAATATCTCAACAATCCTGAGAAAATTACCGTTGGAAAGAAAAACGCAGGGGCCGAAAATGTGGAACACCATTATTATGTGGTTCATGCCAAAGACAAATATGCAACGCTGAAACGCATTGCGGATAATTATCCCGATTGCTATGCGATAGTTTTTTGCCGCACCCGCATGGAAACCAAGGAAGTAGCCGAAAACCTTCTAACTGATGGCTACAATGCCGATGCTTTGCACGGTGATTTGTCGCAGGCACAACGCGACCTTGTGATGAGCAAATTCCGCAACAAAAACCTGCAAATGCTGGTAGCTACCGACGTGGCAGCACGCGGCCTTGATGTGAGCGACCTCAGCCACGCCATCAACTATAGTTTGCCCGACGATCCGGAGATTTATATCCACCGGAGCGGACGTACCGGACGCGCCGGAAAAAGTGGTATTTCCGTTTCTATTCTGAACATGAAAGAAACCGGAAAAATCAGGCAGATTGAACGGCTTGCCAACAAAACTTTCGAACGCCGTGTAGTGCCGGGAGGAGATGAAATTTGTGAAAACCAGTTGTTTTACCTCATCGACAAAATCGTAAATGTGGAAACCAACGAAAGTCAGATCGAAAAATACCTTCCGCAGATAAATGAAAAACTGGGACACCTGAGCAAAGAAGAACTGATGAAAAAATTCGTTTCTGCTGAGTTCAACCGTTTCCTTGCGTATTATAAAAATGCTCCCGATCTGAATCTTCATTTTGAAGAAAAGAAGAGAAAAGAAAAAGACGGTCGTCGTCCTTCAAAGATGACGAACATGTTTATAAATGCCGGGAAAAAACACTATTTATCGGCAACCGGGCTTATCGGGATGATTAACGATTACACCAAACGCAAAGACATTGAGATCGGGCGCATCGATATACAGCGCAAACTCTCATTTTTCGAAGTTGATGCCAGCTATGTAAGTCTGATTATTGAGAAACTCAACGATACGATGGTCGAAGGAATGCAAATTCGGGTAGGCAAAGCAACAGAGAACACTCCCGGTACTGAACGGCAGGATTCATACCGTTCGAACGACCGCAGAGGAGCAGCCCGTTATTCCGATTCAAGAAAAAGGAAACCACAAAATAGCAGGAGCCAAAGCAGGTATTAAAAAATATCGAATATTCAATATTGAATATCAAATACGAAATAAGAAAAGGCAGGAGAAACATGGTTTTCCCTGCCTTTTTTTGTTTCTTTGAAATCAGAAAAATACAGAAAATGAAGAAAATATTGTCCTACCTGATTTCTCCAATCCACATGTTTCTGTTTGCATTATTATTGCTGGTATTTCACCCGGTACAGGTTGTTACCCGGTGGATTTGGGGTTATCCGGTACGCAAAAAATCAGTCGATATTCTGAACCTGCTGCTGATTCGCATTCTTCATGTTTTGGGAACCCGCATCTCCTTCCGGGGATTTGAAAAACTACCACAGGGACGACCGTTGATTATTGTTTCGAACCATCAATGCACTTACGATATTCCTCCCATTGTGTGGGGATTCCGGAAACATCACCCGAAGTTCATCTCGAAAATTGAATTATCGAAAGGAATACCCAGTATTTCGTACAACCTGAGACACGGAGGTTCTGCCCTGATCGACCGAAAAAACAAGGGACAGGCCATCAAGGAAATCATCAAACTGGGCAGGCACATCGAAGAAAACAACTATGCTGCAAGTATTTTCCCTGAAGGCACCCGCAGTAAAAACGGACAGGTGAAAAAATTTCAGGAAGGCGGAATTCATACGCTGCTGAAAGTTGCCCCTTCTTCAATTATTGTCCCCTTTGTAATCGACGGGAACAGTGAGTTGATGAAAAACGGGTATTATCCATTTACATTTGGTGTTCACCTGAAATACACCGTTCTCGACCCAATTGAACCAGATGGACTTTCTGCCGCCGAAATCGCCGAGATGTGCGAAATACGGATTAAAAAAGAACTGGGGCAGGGGTAAAATCGATTTACGATTTACGAATTACGATTTACGAATTGCATTGAACAACAATGTCTTATACGGATTCTAATACGACATTAAATCATTCTTAAAACTTAAAATCAATTGGATCATTTCGTTTTCTTTCTTTAGATGGTTGTTTTGTACGATTCAAATTTCATGTTGATACGATACTGGTCATTCGATGATCCTTCGATGATGGTTCGATGATCCTATACTCAGGTTATACTTTTCGAAAATAAAAGACCTGACGGGTTTTGGAAACGCTGTCAGGTCGATGCGATTGAAATACGGGAAAGAGTTTGTTAACGTGCCGGTATCTCATTTTCCTGTTGGTCGGTATTACCGGGCATGTCATAAGCTGTTACGGTGATCTTATCACCGGCCAGATTTTCATTTGTTACAGTGGCCGTGTAAATCCAATCCACATCGGAAGTACCCGGTACGGCTTCGCCTTCTTCAACTAAGGAGCCATCCATGTTTTCGATTTTTACATGAACAGAAGAAACAGCGAAATCGTCGGTTACTGTGACGGCAATTGTACTACCTACTGCTCCACTGTAATTATCCAGGTTAATTTCTTCTATCTGCGGAGCATTGAAATAATCGGCTATCGCCACATTGAAGGCTGAACGCCCGCCTGTGGCCTTTGCTGCATAGAGAGCTTTTGTGGCAGGATCAGCAACAGCCGAACTGCCGTAGACTATCCCGCGCTGGAATTTGCGCTGGACATTTTTTTGAGCCTCTGTGGGCTCTTCCTCGGAGGCTACCGGCCTCCTTGCCACAAAGATCTTGTCGTCGGATTTACGGCGACGAAAAATGAGATTGCCTACCCGGCCGCTAAGGCCCTCGGTGGCAATGTTCTTTTTTGATTGTGCCATAATTTAATTGTTTTATGTCCCGGTGGGGACGGTTAATAATTTAGATATTAGAGATACTGGATGACGATAATCGATGCCGGGTATCAGAGTTTATTTCTATACTGTTCCTATACTCATAACTAAAAGTAACCTCCTTTATCTGTGATGTCTCTAATGGATTGCCCTTCGTGTACCCAACCGAATATTTTCTTTTCGTTTTCCCTGATTTCTTCAGCACGAATCAACACATCGTAGGCAATGTCGCGCGGCACTATCAATACACCGTCAACATCACCTAAAACCACATCCCCGGGCTTAATGGTCACATCCCCAATTTTAATTGGAACCTGGTAATGGGTAATCAGACACCGGCCTAAACTTCCGTTTGAAATACGGTACTCATAAAAAACCGGGAAATCGGCTTCCAGAATCTGGTGAGTGTCACGGATACCCCCATCAATACAGGCAGCTTTCAGCTTTTTGCCTTTGGCTGTGGCCGTCATAACTCCTCCCCACAAAGTAGCTTTGCTGTCGCGACTGGTATCCCACACTACAAATGAATCTTCAACCATCGCATCGAGCATTTGGACACGGAATTCCATCTCTCCCTGAATTTTTACATTGGGCGAACTTTTCACGGTAAAAGCAAAACCGGCAACAGTACGGTATTCCCTTAAAGGAACAATACGTCCGGGCAAAGCCTGCTCCAGCAAACAAAACTCGCGCATTACATCGTTAACTGCTCCGGTATATAACTGTTCAAAACGGCTTAGCAGTTCTTTATGCGGGATCGGAAAGGTAACTTTCGAGATTCCTTCTCTTTCCTTGATTAACTTTTCAAGGTTCATCATCCCGACTTCCTTTTTATATTGATCTATACTCATTTGAATTATAATTTTTGATTGATGATTGATTATTCAAATCTCATTTGATTTACTCATACCTTATATTCTCAGGGAGGCCTGCATAATTTTTTTGAAGTTTGAACACCATTCCAGCTTCTAATCTTTTATAATCGTCTTCATTCCACGGATAATTTGCCGTAGTAACAAACAGTTCTGAATAATTTTTCCCTCCAAATACAGCACTGCTAACCTTGGCTATCGGGAACAGGAATTCTTCCAACTTTTCACTGGAAGGTGAGTACCTCACCAGCCTGTGGCCATTCCACTGAGCCGACCAGATACAACCGTCGGTATCAACAGTCATCCCGTCAGGCAAACCCTCATTGTCAGGAACTCTTATAAAAGCTTCCTTTTCTGAAAGATCGCCTGTTGAGCGATCATACTGATACCGGTAAATGATCCTTTCATCGGTTATGGTGAAATAGAAATAATGCAGATCAGGCGAAAATCCCATACCGTTTGGCATTCCTGCCGTGTGTGGTTCCAGGCATACGAACGATTTATCTTTTCCCATTCGCCATAGCGAACCGGAACCTCCTTTTTCTACCGGGGCTACTCCGCAGAAAACCCTCCCTTCCGGGTCGACAATTACATCATTGAACCGGCTGGGAATTGCCTCCGGAAGTTCAGCGTACAATTCCGAATTTAATTCGGGTGACCACTTCCAGACCTTTCCCTGTGCAGCAAATAACAACAGGTAATTATTGTTCAAGAAAACCATTCCTCCTATTTTGCCCAGCTTCAGGTCAAAATATTTATAATCATTTACAGAAGCATTGTATCTTTTTAAATACACTATCCCCAGAGTAACATCGACCCAGTAAAGCGTTTGTTGCCCTTCGTGCCACAACGGGCCTTCGGCAACTGTACAGGGACAATCTGCAAATACCTCAAACTGGCTGTTCTCTATTTTCTTTTCATGTTGTTCCATTATTTCGAAATTGAAGGGGCTACATAATCCCGGTTAAAGAATAAAATCACCGTTAAGGCAATGGAAACAGCCCCTAACAAAGAGACTACTGACATCAGGGAAATGCCCTGGCTTAACCCGAATTCTGTTTTTATCCACCCCAACAACACTGGGGCCAGAGACCCAACCAGTAGTCCAAAAGAGATGACCAGTCCCTGCCCCGAACTCCGGTATTTGGGTTCAACGACATCGAACAAACCGGCAAAAAAAGCTGAATCGCATACCCCTCGAAACAAACCAAACCCGGCAAGGCCAAAAATGCTCAGGGTAAGACTGGATGTGGCACCCATCAGGTACACAAAGGGTACGCACAATAAAAAACCGGTCCCCACAACCAGCAAACGTCCGTTCTTCCTTTTCATTGAAAAATAATCGGCAATTTTTCCGCCAGCCATCACACCTATAAAAGCACAGATCACATGGTAAAACATGGAGGAAAAACCTGCCTGGGCCAGACTAAGGCCAAATTTTTCGTGAAGCAGGGTTGGCATCCACGTGACATACCCGACATTAACAAAAACCAGGCACCCGAAAACAAGGCAAAGCATCAAAACGCTTTTCTTCCTAAAAATTGCACGAACTACTTCTTTTAGAGGAATTTTATGAGCCTTTTTATCTGGCGATACTTTTGGATCCCCAGGTTTTGATGCCGGATCTTTCAGTCGAAAAAACATCAGTGAAGCCCATATCAAACCTAATGCCCCAAACAAAAAGAAAGGGGAACGCCATCCGTAGGTCTGCCCGAGGTACCCGGCAATAACACCACTGCCAATCATACCGCAATAAAGCGCCGTTTGGTGGATCGACATAGCGAAAGCCCGGGTCTTTTCATGATATTGCCCGATAAGTGAATTAGCTGAGGGTAGATAAAATGCTTCCCCCAAGCTCAAACTCGCACCGCGAAACAGGATTAAATGTGTCATATTCGCACTGAACCCGGTCAACAGTGCAGCCAGGCTCCAGGTGCCAATACTGGCCACTAAAATCCGGCTGCGACGGAAGATATCGCCTACATAACCGGCTAACGGAGCTAACAATCCGTAAAAGATATGGAATGTTGTAGCCACAACACCCAATTCAATATCCGTTAAATTCAAGTCTTCTTTTATCAGGGGCATGACAAAACCGTACATCGCACGGTCGGCCTGGTTGAACAGGAAAGCAAACCATAAAAGCCCCAGCATTTCCCATTTATAGGATATGATTTTTTGTTTTATCATTTTGACTTATTTTAACCTACATATCCATTAAAAGACCGCCACTGCAATTCACTATTGCGCCGGTCATATATGTGTTTTCTGCCAGAAACATGACTGCATGGCACATTTCCTCCATGGTTCCGATCCTTTGCAAAGGGATTTCTCTACATACTTCCAGGTGACGCTCCTTTGTTATGCGCAACATCAGGTTTTCTGTTTCTATAGCTCCCGGCAAAAAAGTATTGACCCGTATATTGTAAGGGGCAGCTTCTTTGGCGAAAGAACGGGTCAAACTTAACTGCCCCGCTTTAGCTGCACCGTAAGGTATCCTGTTCAAGTCGTTCGGGATAATGGCCCGGATTGACGATACATTTATAATAGCTCCGGAATGTTGTTGTTTCATCTTTTCAAGAGCAGCTACGCAACACAGGTAAGTCCCTTTTAAAGAAACCTGCATATTCATATCCCACCAATCGCTGTCAGTAGTTCCCTCTTTGCGTTTTGAAGGATCGAAACGGGCGTTGTTTATCAGCAGGTCAAGTTGTTCAATTTCATTGAACATTCTCCTGACATCTTTCTCATCGGATACATCCCCCTTCATTACTTTTCCAGGACCAAACAAAGGCGCATCTTTTGAAAAACATCCGGCATAAACAAAATAACCATGTTCTGAAAAATAACGGGACAATTCAAGCCCCAACCCCTGCGAAGCACCGGTTATAAAAACTGTTTTTTGCATTATTCATATATTTTAATTCTGAAAACTTTTTAATGGTTAACAGGATTACATTTTTACCATTGAAATTTTTTAGGGCACCAGTCCGCAGGGCGCTGGGGGTCTTTATCATACCCCTCTTCCAGGCCTGCTTTCCGGTTGGCCTCTGCATACCGGGCAAAACGGTCCATATCAAGTTCCACTCCCCATCCGGGTTTTGATGGTGCTGTCATGGTTCCCTGATCGTATTTCATTTTACCACCCACTAAAATATCATCGGCCAGGTGTGGATAATGTGTATCAATAGCATACGTCAGGTTTGGTGTACATGTAGCTAAATGCAACTTGGCTACCTCTGATATACCCAGTTCCGCGCCGGAATGGATGCACATCCCCCACATGAGTGTGTCGCAGACGGCAGCCAATTTTTTGGATGCCAGAAAACCGCCCCACTTGTGAATATCGCCCAGTACCACATCAATAGCACCCAGCTTGAATGCAACCGGTACCTGGTCGAAATCGACCACGCACATATTGGTGGAAAGGGGGATATTGATATCCCGGCGCAAGCGTGCCATGGCCTCGATGCCCCAGGTCGGGTCTTCGATGTATTCCAGATTATAAGGTTCCAGTTGTTTACAGATATACAGTGCGGTTTGCGGCGACCAAGTGCCGTTGGGATCGATCCGTAAACCCATCTGAGGGCCAAATACTTCACGGAAAGAGGCTATTGTGGCAATATCTACATCAGGGTGCGATGCCCCAACTTTTAGTTTCAGGTTTTTAAAGCCATTCTCTTTCACCAGTTTTTTGCTGAACTCCAGCAATTGTTCAGGAGTGGTTTCCCCTCCTTCCCCTGTAATTTCATTTCTGGCACGGGTAAAAACATAACCGGATATGTTGATTTTTTCCCGAAATTGACCACCCAGCAACTCATAAACCGGTTTACCCAGCGCTTTTCCCATGATATCCCAGCAGGCCATCTCAATCCCGGCTATCAATCCATGCCCTGCGTACCCGAAAAAATAAGGGCGCGGACGGAAAAAAGCAAGGATACGTTCTATATTGAACGGGTTTTCTCCTATTATTTTTTTTGCTTCGTAGTGGATATTGTCCGCCCCTACTCGCCCCATGGTTTCTCCAAACCCGGTAATCCCTTCGTCCGTTTCTATCTGAATGATTAAACGGGTTGTTTCCTTTCTCACTCCCCACGACCAGCGGATCGGGGCTACAAGCGGTACATTGACTGCTGTGGCTGTTACTTTTGTAATTTTCATTTTCTTAATTAATTTCAATCAATTATTCTTCTTATTTGGAAAGCACAAGCTTGTTTTCATTATTTCCTTCTTTTGATAAGTCAATCTCAAATTTCTGGGTTTTGTCTCCTGCCGTAACTCTGATTTCATATTTACCATAGAATCCTCTGAAACTCACTTTACCCTGTTCATTTGCTTCCGTTTTGAACCGGGTTGTCCATTCCCGATGGATTAATTGATAAAGTGCCTGATATGCAGGTTTTTCTTTGAGATTTTCGTCAAGTAGGCCTGCTTTTACCCGTCCTTCATTACCATGAGCTGCACCGTCAGGTAAATTCCAGTAAATAATACCTGACATAACGGGTACACTAAACCACAATCGATAGAGGTTGGTCAATATTTCTGATTGAATAATTTCACCTTTTATTCCTTCATCTAATGTCGAAGGAATTGTGATTTCACTAATGAAAACAGGTATTCCCAATTTGCTGAATTTGTCATATATTGCAAGGAATTTTGATGGAGTATAGGTCTTATCTCCTTCCAGAAGCTCATCTAAACTATATAAATGAAATTGTATCCCAATAGATTCAACCCCTACATCTTCATCCACCAGCTTTTTGACAAAAGAATAATACTCTTGTGCTTCGTCCATTGTATTAAATTTGACTCCTTGATTAATCGTCAACGTATTATCCAGAGGAAAATATTTCGTTGCTTCCTTGAATGCCCATTCTACATATTTAAGTTCGGGATCATATAAGGGGAAATCGGGTCCCTTCTCTGCAGTGACAAACATTTCATTTACAATATTCCAATATTTAAAATCTCTACCATAGCGTTCAGCTACTTTTTTAAACCACTCTATGTAAAGTTGTTTAACTTTTTCACGATCTTTCGGTGCCCATTCAGGATGCCAGCCTTTACACAGAAGAGGCTGACCTTGTAAATTAATACCGTATTTTTTACCGAATGTCACAACTCTGTCAGGTGGAGGTCGACGCCAAATTTCTTCAGAACCTTCCGTAAAACGAAATTTCCCTGGTTGGGGTTGATAGTCACGCATGGTAAAAGTAGTTGTAGCCAAATTGAATAACTTGGCAAACTCCTGTTCATAGGCTTCATTCATCTCTTTATCTTTAAATTGCCCCAGCATCAGTATGTTACATCCAAATTGAAATGCGTGGGTCTTCTGCTCAATTGAAACGAGTACGTTTGAAACAGGAGTTCCATTCGCATCAACCAATTGAATACTTGCATCACCCTTTCGATATTTTTCAATATTTGCATCTAATGAAGGACGGATACCTGACCATTGAGCATAATAGGCTTCAGGAATTACAGACTGTTTATTCTGAGCCTGGATTAAGTTTGGAAGAATAATCAGGCAATTTATAATTATTGTTATAATTCTTTTCATTTTAATATTTATTTAAATGTTATACGATTAATTTTCGAGCCTCCTTTTAGTATGTCAATCTCAAAAGTTTGACTTTTCTCCTCAACGATTACTGTTATGTCATACTTACCGTAGAAACCTCTAAAATCAGCTTTCCCTTGTAGATTTGTCTGTGTCGTGAGTCTGGTGTTCCATTCACGTTGAATCAATTGGTAAAGCGCCTGATATGCCGGTTTTTCAAGCATATCTTCATCAAGCAGGCCAGCCTTGGCATCTCCCTCATTTTTCCATGCTACTCCATCACAAAGATTCCAATAAGTTATACCTGCCATTGCAGGTATACTGAACCATAGACGATAGAGGTTTGAAAGTATTTCGGCCTGAATTTTTTCTCCTTCAACTCCTTTTGCCAGAGTAGTAGGGATTGTAATTTCAGTTATATATAGAGGACGATTGAAATATTGAAACTTATTGTAAGTATCAATTAGTTGGGAAGGTACAAATTCTTTCCCTTCAATATGAGATTTTAAACTTTCATTGTTAAACAAGTGAAACTGGAATCCGATTCCATCAATATCACATCCTTTGTTAAAAATATTTTTAATGAATTCAAAGTAGCGCTCACTTTCGCTTGTATTCACCCCGGTTGCTTCATTTATTGACAGGATACATTTTTTTGGAAAAAGGGGCTGTGCAGCACCAAATGCCCAACCAGCATAAGAAAGGTCATCAGTATAAAGAGGAAAATCCCATCCCCTGCGTGTATTACGACCTTCACACAGAAACGCCTCATTTACAACATCAAACATAAAAAAATCATCACCATACCGATCTGCTACTGTTTTAAAGTAATCTTTATATAGTTCGTGGGCTTCTTCTGTTGTCATATCTTTTGCCCAGACAGGGTGCCACGAATCAGCGAGTAGCGGCTGGCCTTTAAGTTTAATATCATACTTCTTTCCAAAGGCAAGAACCCTGTCAACCGGAGGACGCCGGAAAATGTCTTTTGAATCTTCTTCAAAACGGTATTGCCCATCTTGTAGCCGATACTCACTTAAACAAAAGGTGGTTGTGGCAAGGTTAAAAAGTTTAGCAAAAGCATTTTCATAAAGCTCATTCTTTTCCCCAAGTTGTCCAAGCCATAGAATATTACAGCCAAACAAAAATTCATGTGTCTTTTGTTTAACAACAAGTTTCGCTTCCCTAATAGGGTCTCCATTTTCATCAACGACTTCGATGGCAACATCACCTTTTCGATATCGTTCAATATTTGTATCTAGTTCCGGACGTAAAATAGTCCATTTGTCTCGATATGCTTCAATGTCTGGAAGCTGGATTGTTTGACTATTTGCTATTAACGGAAAAAATATGCTATAAAAAAACCATACTAAATAGCTTGCTTTCATAATAATTATAGATTTGATTAAAAAATAAAAATACAAGGGAGATAGTTACCCGATAGAAATACTGAGTAAAACAAGGATTCAAGATTGTCTTGTGTATCACAAATTTCACACACAAGAACAGGATTTACATTCTCTGTTCATCAATTATTATAGCAGAGGATAGCATAAATATTCTACCCTCTGCTAAGGTTATTAACTTAATTTCAATATCCCGGATTTTGATCTGTTGTAGGATCTATTGCCCCATTATAATCGTATTCAATGCTGGGAATAGGCCACAATATGTGAGATTCAGCCACCACTAATCCCCGGTTCTCTAAAACTGCTTCTTGCAGTTTCCCTGTTCTTTTTAATTCCAGAAACCGTTTGGCTTCATCCATTTGTTCATACAGCCCCTCCTTCAGAACCAGGTTAATAAATGATTCTTTATTATAATCACTTACTTTGAAATCAACAGGGGAGGCAACATTAGTCTCATAACCATAAGCCCGACGGTGTATCATATTCAATTTTTCCATACCGTCAGATGTTGGCCCGTTGTTAACCCTGCAATCTGCTTCGGCATAGAACAATAAAATATCAGCAAATCGATAAGCTGGATAATCATTAGTTGCATAATCACTTATTGCATCGGGGTCAATAAATTTTTTAAACAACACTGTTGTTTTGCCATAGCCAATATTACAGTTGTATAAATTGAATTTTTTTCTCAAATCTTTATAATCCCATTCCCTTATGACTTTCGTTTTAATAGTGTCAGCATATTTTGCATGTACTCCGTGATAATTTAAATACGGTGAACTGACGTGGTGTCTGAAACGACAATGTTGTTGAGTGTATTCATTATTATATTTAATGTAAAATATTTCTTCTGACGAACCATTTATGTCCGGTCCAAAAATATTGTAATAATCATCTCGGGTACCCACCTGAACAAGTGAATACCTGCCTGAATTGATGACCTCAAGCGCTTTACCCCGGGCATCTGCCCAACGTTCCAGTTGAAGGAAAACATGGGAGAGAACAGCTTTGACAGCATATTTATCAGCCCTTCCTTTCTCTTCCTGGCTTTCCGGCAAATTAGTCTCAGCGTATTCTAAATCATCGATAATTAATTTATAAATGTCAACTAAGGAGCTTCTATGCACATCAAAATCAATCATATTTCCTTCTGTTCGTAAAGGAATTCCTCCCCAATTTCTCACCATATAATAATAAGCAAAAGCTCTCAGAAATTTGGCTTCAGCCACGTATCTTGTAATTTCCTCCTGAGTTGCTTCAGATGAATTTGGCGCATTCAGGATAACCAAATTAGCATTTCGAATCGTTTGATAAAAAGAACCCCAAGCTCCACTAATCCTACCAATATTTGTAGTACTAAACGGTTGGTCAAAGTCACTTAAATTAGTTAACGAACTCCTGCCAACTGCATAGTCAACTTCTACATCATTAATAAACCAAATACCGTCATCAAATGCATCCCTCATTGGTCCATATATTGCAAAAACACTTGCTTCAATTTCATCTGCGGTATTATAAAAAGTTTCTGTAGCGATTGCCTTAGGCTTTTCTTCCAGTATATCGCTGCAAGCTACTGCCAGAAACAAAACAATTCCCAATAATAATATATTTTTCATAGTAGTGTTTTTAATTTATTAAAACTCTAATTTGATACCAAATGTCACTCCTTTCAAGGTAGGATACGTAAAATAATCGATACCCTGGTTTAAAGATGTGTCACCTCCATTCGAATTGACCTCGGGATCCCACCACTTATAATTTGTAATAGTTATTAAATTTTGCCCGCTAACATAAACTTTTCCACTTTTAAAAGCCCGAATTCCTAATTTCTTGGCCGGAATATTATATGCGAGTTGAACATCTTTTAATCGTATGTACGAACCGTCGTAAACAAACCTGTTCGATGATTTAAGGGATGCCGATTCATCGCTTATTTTTGGATATTTGGCATTAGGTGTATCTGCGGTCCAATGATCATACAAAACATCTCTTGTCATGTTGAGTCCCAAATAATGCACATAATTCTGAGATGCAATACTTAAACTGTATATATCATTTCCCTGTACCCCTTGTATGAACCAGTTTAATTCGAAATTTTTATATGACATGCCTGAATTTAAACTATAAATGAAGTTAGGGTTTGGGTCCCCAATAATTGTTTTATCAGCGGACGTTATCCCTTCAACTCCATCCAAATCCAGATAAACAGGATGGCCATTTTCATCATAACCATCTTCCTTATATCCATAGAATACTCCTAATGGCTCTCCCTCCCTGACAAGATTTATGTAGTCACTTAGAACATTAATGTCAAAATTACTTCCTGTAACATCCTGTCCCTCGTGAAGTTTAATTACTTTATTTCGGTTAAATGAAAGATTTGCAGAAAGATTCCATTTAAAGATTCCTTCTAATATGCTGGCATCTAATTGTAGATCAAGTCCTTTATTTTGAATTTTTCCAATATTTTTTATAGTACTATTATAACCAGTTGACCTTGGCATTTGGACTGAATTCAATAGGTCTCGTGTATTTTTGATGTAGTAATCAGCAGTCAGATTAAGCCTATTCTCAAATAAACCAATATCCAGGCCTATATCAGTTTGTGCTGTAGTCTCCCATTTTAAATCTCCTGGATATGTTGACGACGGGGCAAAATATGTATAAAGGTCTTTGTCAAAAACTGTTTTTTCCGTAGATAGCATGCTTAAGGTTGAGTATGGATTAATCGCAGTACTCCCTGTTTCGCCATAACCGACCCGTAATTTTAAATTTGAAACATAAGCAATATTGTCCATAAAACTTTCGTCAGAAATACGCCAGGCTAAAGCTCCTGAAGGGAAAAAGCCCCATTTATTGCCTTCACTATACCGGGAAGAACCATCAGCACGAAAGCTCACTGTTGCAAGATATTTACTTTTAAAGGAGTAGTTTATCCTTCCAAGATAGGACAATAATGACCATTTTGAATAGGAAGAAGATGGTATATCAATAATTGAAGCTGCTGCAATATTATAAGTTTCATAGATATTACTCAAAAAGCCGGAACCTGATGCACCCAGAGCTTTTGAAACTGCTTGTTCATAAGTCAATACACCAGTAAAAGTTAAATCATGTTTTTCGTTGAACTTCTTCTGGTAAGTGACAATACCTTCAGTATTCAAATCTAAATCTTTTCCGGTACTAATACTAGCAACACCCGCAGAACCAATATATTTTGTTGATTGGTAATTATCCGTGCGATAATTGCTGTTTTGAGCATTCCCTGAAATTTTTATTGCCAGGTCATCGATCGGTTTATACGTAAATGACAAAGTGGCAATAACTTTATCCGAAGTAATATTTCTTGTTGTTTCATTTACATACATCACAGGATTCCATAATCCTGAAGAAATGAAGGGATATGCAGTTCTAAAATCTCTGTATGAACCATCATCCAGATAAGGTGTAAGTGTAGGTGGTGTAGAAATGATACTTGTGAATAATCCGTCACCTTTCATACCCCCGCTTCCGTTTATCACACTGTTATCTAGTTGGCTCAGTATTGCATTGTATGCGATACTAAATTTCTTACTAATATCATGATTCACATTAGCCCTGAGAGAAATCCGCTGGTAGCTGCCGCTTTTCAGCATAATGCCCTCCTGATCAAAATAGCCTGTTCCAACTGAAAATTGTGTTTTTTCATTTCCTCCACTTACAGTTAATGAATGGTCATGTACAGGCGCTGTTCGAAACATTAAATCCTGCCAGTCGGTACCTTTCCCTGTATTATTAATTTCAGACTCACTAAAATATATTTTCCCTTCATCGTTTAATTGCTGGATGTTGACGAATGTCATATACTCTTTTGAATCCATGAGATCCAATTTTTTTCTGAGAGTCTGCATGCTATATGTTCCGCTGTAATCAACTTTAGTAATCCCTGCTTTCCCTCGTTTGGTTGTCACGATAATTACCCCGTTCGCCCCCCTTGAGCCGTAAATAGCTGTTGCTGAGGCATCTTTAAGTACTTCTATACTTTCTATATCATTAACATTTATAATATTTTGATCTCCCGGAAAGCCATCAATAATCCAAATAGGGCCATTACTTCCTTTGATAGAATTAGTCCCTCTAATTCGTATTTGCGGAGCTGCGCCGGGTTGTCCGGTATTTTGTATCACTTGTACACCAGATGCGCGCCCTTGTAATGCCTGGGAGACGGTTGGCGTTGGGAATGCACTGATTGCATCACTTTTTACAGAACTAACAGATCCGGTTAAATCACTTTTTTTCATAGTCCCATATCCAATAGCCACCACTTCATCCAATCCAATTGTTTCCTCAGCCATAGTGATATTAATATTATTTTTACCAGCAACAGGCATCTCTTGACTTTTCATCCCCACAAACGAGAATACCAGCGTTGCGTCTATTGGAACATTTGCCAAAGAATAGTTTCCGTTTGTATCAGTGATCATTCCCTGGGTTGTTCCTTTAACAATTACTGTAACCCCGGGTAAAGGAGCACCGGAAGAATCGGTGACTTTTCCTTTCACCGTCAACGACTGCTGCGAAACAAGCGGATTTGCAGCATCTTCGGGATAAAGGACAATCCGGCGGTCAGTCACTTTATAAGAAATTGCTTTATCCTTCAACAGATCGGTCAGAATTTCGTCAATGCTTTTGTTTTCGGCATTCAGGCTTACCCTCTGGTCAAGCTGAACTTGATCGGCATTGTAAAAGAATACGAAGTTCGAGCTGTCTTCGATTTTCCGGAAAGCATCTTCCAGGGTCACATTGTTCAGGCTCATGCTCAGTTTGGTTTGCTGAGAATAAACGCTGGCGGAAACTTCCAGTAAACCGGATACGATGAGTAAAAATGTTAAACGCATAATTCGTAATAGTTTAACTATGCCCCCATTCGGGAAGGCATACGATTTCACCTTTTTTTTCATACATTTGTTTTAGCTTAATTAATAAATTGAATAGCGCAAACTATTCGTTAATTGATTACCAACCCGGGCGATGCTGGAACATTTCCCGGGTTTTATTTTTATTTCTTATCTATCCATATCTCATTTTTCTCTTTTTTAACAGTGATTGGCACGGTTAGATTGATGATCCCGAACAGTTCATCAATTTCGTCATCCTGATAGATGCTTCCCGAATAAACTTCGTTTTCAAGACTGGAATCCTGAAAATAAATGTTCACCTTGTACATCCGCTCCAGGGTTTTTGCAAGCTCTCCGAATGAAACTTTTTCAAAATAATACTCGCCGTTTCGCCAAAGGGTTGAGAGACGGGAATCGACCCCGGCAATGGTTTGAAGTTTTTCTGTTTTATTGAAACTCCACTTTTCCCCCGGTTTCAGCAATACGGAATTTTCCTGGTTGGGAATGCCATTAATTTCGATACTTCCTTCCAGCAAAGTCGTTTCTGTTTTCTGATCGCTTTTGTAGGCTTTTACATTAAACTCAGTACCCAGCACGTTCACATTCATATTATCGGTAATCACCCTAAAGGTCCTCGACCGGTTTTTGGTAACCTTGAAAAATGCTTCGCCGTCGAGTTCCACTTCCTGCAATTTTTTATTCCGGGAGATGTGATATTTCAGCTTCGAGTCGTAGTTCAGTGCGACAAATGTACCGTCGGGCAGGGTCAGTTCCGACTGCTGACCCTTGGGCGTATTAAACTCGATGACATCGGTATGGGAACCGGATTCTGACATGATTTGATTCTGTCCGAACCAGTATCCTCCACTAATTGCAAACAGGATCAGAATTGCAGCAGCGGCGGCAAAGCGGAAATAACGAACGATTGAATGCTTTTCAAAGGTATGCCGACGAAACAAATCCAGCGACTTTATTCTCATTTCTGAAAAATCAGGTATGTCAGACTCCGGATCAGTAAAATCTTTTCGTTTGAATTTCAAAATGTATGCGATCAATGTTGCCAATGCCGATTCCGGGTCACGCTTTTTTATTTCCCTGTAATTTTCAATGGATTGACGGTTGATTCCATCTTTGAACCCTTTATCAAATAATTGATTATCTATTGTCTTTTTCATTTCTCTGTTGTCTTCTTTACCCTAAAAAGCGGATGACAGAAAAATATACCCCTATGGAAATCGTGTTTTATAACATGCCTAGTGCGGAGACTGTCCAAAAAATGAAAAATTTAAACACGAAGGCACAAAGTCACGAAGAAAATTATTTAAATATTATTACATGAGTCCACTTCCGAAAAGTCTAAAACCCCTAAATCCCCTGAAAGGGACTTTGAAAAGTTCATTTATTTTCAACGAGTTACCCTTCAGGGGTCAGGGGTGACGAAGTTAAAAATCAATGAACTTAGACTTTTCGGAAGTGGACTCAATACATTGTATCTTCGTGTTTGATTTATATTCCATGACTTTTTGGGCAGCCTATAGCCACTCTAAAACATGCGATTGATCGCATCACCCTACCGGATGCGGGTTTGAAAGAACAGAATAATAGAATCGGAATCAAGTATGGCTTTCAATTTTTGAATGGCTTTTTGTATGCTGTTGCCCACCGACTGGTAATTTACCTGCATCACCTCGGCAACTTCGGCATTCGAGAGGTTTTTGTAAAATTTCAGGTAAATGGTTTCTTTCTGGCGGGGAGGGAGTTGGTTAATTGCTTCGGCCAGACGATCAAGTTTCAATTCTTTTTCTTCGGAATCAACTTCTGTTGAATAGTCTAATCGAAACTCATCCACCTGATCGGCTTGAATATCCGAATCAATATTTCTGACCTTCCGAAGGTTATTGAAAATTTTTAATCGCAACGACTTTAACAGGTAAAACAAAATATTATCGGTAGGTGAAAGTTTTTCTCTTTTCCTTGCCAGTTCAAAAAACAGATCCTGAATGCTATCCAGAACCAGGTTTTCATCCGAAGTAAACCGTTGTCCGTATTCGAACAACTGGAGATGGCAGGTGTCGAAAATATAGGAAAAAGCCTTTTCATCGCCATTTATAAAGCGCTGCCATATTTCCGAATCGAGGTTTTTTTCCATGTTTTTTACAGAAGGGAATGTCCTTTCACCGATTACAAAGCTAGAAGATTTTTTGGGTAGTAAAAATGATCTTCGCATGTCGATCAGTATGAATCATTAAAATCGCTTCGCTGCGAAGGTATTTAACTCTTCATTTATCTGCCTGGTTTTCATACTGTAATATCGTTTTTCACGAAAGCCCATAATCCAGTGGACACCATGAACCGCATCCAGTAAGAACAGTTCATCAGCATGATGCAGTTGATCGGCTGTAAACCCGTCGGTTTCTGAATACACAAGCCCGATTTTTTTAGCTATCGCAGGAATAACCAGTCCGACAACATCCATATACGCCCCGGCAGACGCTGAAACACCGGTAATATTGCCGTCTTTTATCAGAAAAAGCTTTTTGCCAATACCCTCAATAATTTTTTCTTCGGAATTGATGATCAAAAAATCGTCGGAGCCGGAACCGGACAAATATGATACAGCAATTTTCCAGATCGTTTCGGAGCCAAATGACAAATTTGACAAGCCGGAAACAACTTTTGGCATTTTATCAAAAATATCGACCAGCAGGCCTTTGTGATTTATTTCAAATTCAAAGGTTTCGAGTGGGTCAGCAGAAAGAATATAGTCAAAGCCTTGTTTGTTCCTGAAAAAGTGAATCGAAATGATGGCGCTTTTGTACATCTTGTTTTTTACCAGCAGCCGCTCCAGTTGCCGTTTCAAATCCCGTCCATTGTATGCCAGAAGTTCGGGAACAGGCTCGTTAAATATTCTGAATTTCAGCAAAAGCAATTCAACTGTTTCCAAAAAAAAAGGGAAGGTATTTCGTATCGCCCTGATCTTCTCCGAAAAAAGCAAGGTTTCGGCATCACCAATCGAAAAGAGTTTTTCATCAGCAGCAACAAAACTTCCGTTTTTCAGGATAAATGAGTTCATTGGAAAGCCCCCTCTAACTCCCCCGAAATGGGGGAGAATTTTGGTTCGTAGAAAAAAAGACTGTTCAAGAAACTGGAACAGCCACTTGTAAGTTGTCGTTGCGGATTTCGAAAAGCGTCAGCGTCCGCAGGACGAAGACGGTCAAGAAAGGAGCAGAGACAACGCACCGCACGACCCCCGCAATGCAATTTACAATTTATTGGCAACAGTTTTTTATTAATTCTGTATTGGTATGTTTGGAAATTCGTCATGTATGAAACGACTAAGTTCTTTATAAAGATTATTACAATATTCAACTGAATCAATTCCGCCATAAAACCATGTGTGTTTGAAATATATTTTTGTTATTCGTTTGGTTCCGTCTTTGGTTTCCTCTTTACCTACCTCTCCAAAACCATATTTTATATCGTTTTGTGGGTTATGTTTGAGGTCATTACTAATATCTTTTCTCGCTTTATTTCCTAATCCAATATTAGAAAAGAAGTCTTCAACTTTTTGTCTTTTCTCTGGGTAACCTTTCTTTAAATACTCTTTGACAGAATAAAATACCTGTGTAAAGTTGAGAATCGTAAAATGTAATCTTTCTTCTCTCTCCTTTTTTAGTTTATCTTGTTTTCGAATGATGGATAAAGTTTCCTCATTATAAAGATATTGTTTCCCATATTCCATTCCTGTCTCAGTAACCACATCTCTGGTTGTCAGATTGTAGGCTTCATTTAATTCGTCAAGGTTAAACTTGAGTGCCTTAATTCGAATATTTATTTTTTCATCTATCGACATCGTTTTTCAGTAAGCGTTCAAATTGTTGCCAACTTTCGCATCCATATCTTTCCCCCTTTGGGGGAATAAGAAGGGGGCCTTTTTGTAATTTACAATTCTTTGACAGAAGCTCCCATGTTTTGATTTGCAACAATCCGTATTCCCCGTATCCAGGCGCGTTCGGCAGCCAGCATATCGTTTTCCGAATCGCCAATAAAGTACGACTGTGAAATATCGATCTTGTATTTGGCGATCAGCTTTTCGATCATCAGCGGAGCAGGTTTGCGGCACAGGCATTTTTCTACCTTGTCATGATGCGGGCAAACGGCAATTTCGACAATTTCGACACCGTGCACAGCAAGTAATTCCTGCATCTTCCGGTGTACTTTTTCTACATCGTCCATGGTGTAAAGCCCTTTCGAAATTCCGCCCTGATTGGTCACCAGAAACAGCTTATAGCCTTTATCCTGAATGCGTTTCAGGTTTTCGACAATACCTTCCACCAACTCCACGTCTTCGATTCTGAAAATATAGTAGTGGTTGGCATTGTTCAACACCACCCCGTCGCGATCGATGAAAACGGCTTTCGTCATATTATCATGAATAACTTATCGAGAAAAGTCCGCATTAAACCAGAGTCGATCAGCACGGGAAACAAGAAGCCAAACAGAGCCCCAAGGAAGTGAGCATCGTGGGCCACATTGTCGTTTTCTTTTGCTTTGCGGCTCATGTAGTACGAATAAACCAGGTACAAAACGGCAAAAACAATTCCCGGGAATTTGATCACTCCGAAGAAATAAACCGGGTTCCACGGGTCGAAGAAAATAGCGGCGAACAATATCGCAGAAACTGCGCCCGAAGCGCCAACCGCATTGTAGTAAAAATTGTTTTTGTGTTTGAAAAGCGCGTACAGGTTCGAAAATAATATTCCGCCAAAATACAGCAACAAGTAATATAACGTGGCATTTCGCCCAAACTGGTAATGAAAATACTGCTCGATGGCGGTTCCAAACGAATAAAGCACAATCATGTTCACGATCAGGTGTTCCCAGTTGGCATGAATAAAAGCGTGGGTCACCAGCCGGTGATATTCTTTGTTGTGATAAATTTTACTCGCGTTGAATTGCAGTTTGTCCATCAGCGAACGCTGCTGAAATGCTGCAAATGAAACAACTGCCGTAATAATAATAATCAGGATGGTCATAAAATATGGGGTTAGTGTAATATTTTATAAATCATTTCGCGCTGCAAATCGCCGGGATCTGACGAGACATTGCCCACTCCCTTCGATTTCATATCGTATTCGCGCAGGATAGCAATAATCTCGACCAGCTTTTTGATACTGTAATTTTTCGCTGCCGTAACATACGACTGCACAAAATACGGATTGATTCCCAGTTTCGATGCCACTGCATTTTTCGATTTATCTTCCAGAAACTGGTAAACCAACAGCTTTTCGAAATAATAGTAAAGGGAGGAAATCACCCGGGTAATGGGGTTCGATCCGGGGTTGGCGCCAAAATAGTTGATAATGCGGTTTGCTTTCAGTACGTTTTTCTCGCCCAACGCATTTTGCAGCTCAAAAACATTGTATTCCTTGCTGATGCCGATGTTCCGCTCTATATGATCGGGAGTGATCTGGGTATTCTCGGGCAGCGAAATAATCAGCTTGTCGAGTTCGTTGGAAACTTTTCCCAGGTCGGCGCCTAGATATTCCGCCATCATGGCCGAAGCCTGCGGACTGATGGTGTATTTGTGGGTTGCCAGATAGGTATTTATCCAGGCTGGCAACTGGTTGTCGTAAATTCGGTTGGCCTCGAAAAGCACCCCGTTCTTATCAATCAGTTTCGCGAAAGTCTTTCGCTTATCAATCGACTTGTATTTATAATTGATCACCAGAATAGTTGACTGGAGCGGATTTTTCATATACGGCTCCAAATCCTCAATTTTCTTGATGTTCTGCGCTTCCTTTACAATCACCACCTGATGATTGGACATCATCGGAAACCGCCGGGCATGCGTGATGATCGTATCCGGCTCAGTGTCTTTTCCGTACAAAACCGTCTGATTGAAACCTTTTTCGGCTTCTGTCAGCACATTTTGCGCGATATAATCGGTGATTCTATCAATGAAATACGGCTCCTCTCCCATCAGGAAATACACCGGATGATAAATTTTCTTCTTCAGGTTTTGCAGAATATCTTCAAATGTCATACTGTCGGTTCAAATGGTGAAAGGCAAAAGTAAAAAATACAGCGCAAACACAAAATTGGTTTAAAATTTCAGGTGTTTTACCGACTGCCCGTTATTTTTGATTTCGAGCAGCGATTCGATGCCGATTTCGAGGTGTTCCCATGTAAATTCATCAGTTACTTTCCGGTCGCTTGCCGAAGTCTTCACTCCGGTCGAAATCATGGGTTGGTCGGAAACCAGCAGCAATGCACCCGAAGGAATCTGGTTGTAAAATCCAACGGTAAAAATAGTCGCCGTTTCCATATCAATGGCCATGGCCCGCGATTTTTCGAGGTACTTTTTAAACCGCTCGTCATATTCCCAAACCCGTTTGTTGGTAGTGTACACAACGCCGGTCCAGTAATCCTTTTTCCGTTCGCGGATGATGTGCGATACGGCCCGTTGCAGATTAAATGCAGGCAATGCAGGTATTTCGGGCGGGAGATAATCGTTCGACGTACCATCGCTTCGGATAGCGGCAATAGGCAGGATAAAATCGCCCAACTGGTTCTTCTTTTTCAGTCCCCCGCATTTTCCCAAAAACAGAACAGCATCAGGGTGTATCGCACTCAAAAGATCCAGAATGGTTGCAGCGTTGGGACTGCCCATCCCGAAATTGATGATGGTAACTCCCTCGGCGTGTGCATTGGGCATATTTCTGTCATGCCCAACAACGGGCACTTTAAATTTTTCGGCAAACATTTCTACATACAACTGGAAATTGGTCAGTAAAATGTGCTTCCCGAATTCGTTCAGAGGCCGGCCAGTATACCGTGGCAGCCAATCTTCAACAATTTCTTCTTTGGTCTTCATAGTGTAAGTTTTACCAAATCCCACCCGGTGGGAATCATTCAGCAATATAAGTTTATTATTACTTTTATGGAATGAATTTGGCCCAAAAATACGAACATTGTTTATCAACAGGATGCAAAAATTAAACCTGCCTGAATATTCTTTCCGGATAAAAAACGAAAACGGAAAAGAATCGGTTTTCGATGAACTGCGGAAGAAGTTCGTAAAACTGACCCCGGAAGAATGGGTGCGGCAGAATTTCATCCGGTTTTTAATTGCTGAAAAGAAATTTCCTCCCGCGCTAATCGCCGTCGAAGCCGGGGTAAACGTGAACAACAACCTGCTGCGCGCCGACCTGATTGTTTTCGGGAAAGACGGGCAACCGGCGCTGGCTGCCGAGTTTAAAGCGCCGACCGTGAAAATTTCGCAGGATACTTTCAACCAGATTGTACGTTATAACATGAACCTGAAAGTCGGCTACCTGATCGTGAGCAACGGACTTTCGCACTTCTGCTGCCGGATCGATTACCCGGACAACAGCTACGCGTTTTTACAGGAAATCCCTGATTATGCAGATTTAATTCATAATTCTATGTCGTCTGGTTAGTAAAATTCTTCATGTTGCTTTTTGTGATTTTGAGCCTTTGTGGCAGAAAAAAATGCCACAAAAACACGAAAAACTCAAAGAATTCACTAAGCAATAACTTAAAAATAGACATTAACAAAATCATATTCAGCCAACATTCAAATTTATGAAGCCACGATTAAACGTTGTAACACTGGGCGTTGCCAACATGGAACGCGCAAAAGAATTTTACCGAAATGCACTGGGCTGGGAACCCGTTGATCCCAACGACGGCATTGCATTTTACGCGCAGGGCGGTATTGTATTTGCCCTCTACCCGATGAAAGGACTGGCCGAAGATGCCATGCTACCGTCCGAACGGAGCGGATTTTCAGGCGTTACACTGGGCATCACTCTCGACAGCAAAGAAGCAGTTGACAAACAATACCGGCAGATCATTGAAAACGGTGGTAAATCACTGGTAGAACCGCGCGACACATTCTGGGGCGGCTACGATTGCTATTTTGCCGATCCCGACGGCCATCCCTGGGAAATTGCATGGGCGCCGTTCTGGAAATACGATGAACAGGGAAGTTTGGTGATGTGAGATTTTCGATTGATGATTTTTGAATGATGAATGTTGATTGGGGGGACCACCAAGAGAAGTATTCCTGCATTAACACCTTACTATTTGCAGGTTTTACACGTTACGGATTGATGTATCCCTTTTCCATTGTCATTCAGGCGAAGGCCGGAATCTCCCCGCAAATCATCGCCCGCTGTATGCCAATGTCGTAATAGCCGCTGTATGCTTCCCCTAAAAATTGGACGACATGTTCTAAACGTTTTATTTGCTGTTTGAGATATTGGATTAACTCGTCACAGACGAGAGAGCGCAAACCTCTCGTTACCGCACGCTCAATCGAGAGGGAGGGAGGCCTTCATTACACGTAATTTACTTGTTTCAGAATTCCGTCTTTGATTTGATCCTTGAGAGCATTTTTGGTCACCAAATCAATTTTTCTGTTGAAAATGTTTTCCAGATATATTTCAAGGGTGAAAAACTTCCAGCCAATGGGTTTTTCCAATTCAATAAGAATATCAATATCGCTTCCTTCGGAGTATGAATTGTCCGAAAATGAACCAAACAGACCGATCTCCTTAACAGCGTAATCTTGCTGGAGAATTGGTTTTAATTCTGCAAGTTTTGATAGTATTTCCGCTTTTGTAATCATTCCTCAAATATAATCATTTCTGAAATGCGAATTAACAAGCATAACAGCTTCACAAAGATTGATGTGCAATTCACACTTTCCAAACGAATTCCATCTTTTTGCAGGATTCCGGCACTGTCTTGCGAACAATTTCCACCTTCTTGCGAGTGGGGTCCATTGTCTTGCAAATAATTTCCATCGTTTTGCAGAGCAATTCCACTGTCTTGCGAACGGTTTCCATCGTCTTGCAATCAAATTCCACTGGTGGAAACAGGCTGCAAGAAACAAAAGTTTGTTTGTGAAAGAGAAGTTTCTCCTCCCAGACAGGCTACTCTTTATACACAACTCACAGCATGTATATTTTTTCGGCCTGAAAGGCCGTTTTCTTGTCCGTCAACCATCATTTCCTTTTCTAAAAGATGTGTATAAAGAGTAGCCCAGACAGGAGAAGTCCCCGAGATACGAAGGGAGAGACGGTTGTATGAAAAATTGAGGGCTTCACGGAAAGTGAAACCCTCAACAAAAAAAAAAAAAAACAATGAGTACAACTTCTATTTCTTTGGAATATTTTTCAGTACTTCGAGGGTGAAATCCCAGAATTTCTGCACGGTTGCGATGTTTACCTTTTCATCGGGAGAATGCGGAAAACGGATGGTTGGCCCGAACGAAATCATGTCCCAGTTGGGATATATTCCGCCCAGAATACCGCATTCCAATCCGGCGTGAATCGCTTTTATTTCGGGTATTTTCCCGTATTTGTCCTGATACACTTTCTGCATGGTTTTCAAGATGGGCGATTCCATGTTGGGTTTCCATCCCGGATAGGCTCCGGTAAAAGTAACTTTTGCCCCGGCCAGCACAAACGCCGACTCGATACAGGAAGCCAAATCTTCTTTGGCCGAATCAACCGAACTACGCATCAGACAGGCAATGCGGACGGTTTTTCCAGCGGCATCCGATTTTACAATGGCCATGTTACTCGAAGTTTCAACCAGTCCTTTCATGCTGTCGCTCATGCGGATCACCCCGTTCGGGCAGGTCATGATGGCATGTGTCAGGTTCACCTGCGTTTTTTCATCGATCACAGCCGAAGGCAATTCAGCTCCGGCGAGTTCAATCTTCATATCGGGTTCGGTAGCCGAAAGTTCCGCTTTAATGATGCCTGTCAATTCAGCAACCAAGGTTTTAAACGCATCTGCTTTACCGGCGGCAACAGTGATGAGACCGAACGCTTCGCGCGGAATGGCATTGCGCAAACTTCCGCCTTCGATAGAGGCCAGACGAACCCCGCAGGTTTTGTATGCTTCCTTCAGGATACGGAAAAACGTTTTGTTGGCATTTCCACGACCCAGAATGATGTCCATTCCCGAGTGGCCGCCTTTCATCCCGGTAATATTCAGTTTAAAAGCAACCGAACCTGCCGGAACTTTTTCTTCGGAATAACTGAACTCTGCGCTGGCATCTTCACCGCCTGCACATCCAACGTACAATTCGCCTTCGTCTTCCGAATCGGTATTCAGCAAAATATCGCCTTTCAGAATACCGGGCTTCAGGCCTTCGGCGCCATCCATACCAGTTTCTTCTGTAGCCGTAAAAAGTGCTTCAACCGGCCCGTGCTGAATATCTTTCGAGGCCAGAATAGTCAGGGCCGTAGATACGCCAATTCCGTTGTCGGCGCCCAGAGTAGTTCCATTGGCAGTCACCCATTCGCCGTCGATATATGCTTCGATGGGGTCGTTCACGAAATCATGTACTTTGTCGCTGTTTTTCTGCGGAACCATGTCGAGATGGCCCTGAAAGATCACCCCTTTGCGGTTTTCCATGCCCGGCGTGGCCGGTTTGCGGATGATGATATTCCCGGCTTCATCTTTTATAGTTTCTAATCCGAGCTTTTTGCCGAAGTTGAAAACATATTCCTGAATACGTTCTTCGTGATGCGACGGACGAGGAATCTGCGTCAGTTGATAAAAGTTTTCCCAAAGCGCTTTGGGTTCGAGGTTGCGTATGTCTTTGTTCATAGTTCTGTATGTTTTAAATATCTATATCTTATAAGGATTTTTCAATAAAAAAGTTCTATGGAATAATTTTCCCGTTCTTGCCGGAGCAAAAACGGGAAAACTATTTTTAATATTTTACTCCTGAATATTCGGTTTTTCCAGTCCGTATCCTTTTTTGCGATCTTCTGCTTTTAAAAGAAAAGCAAAAACAATTGCAAGTACGCCAAAGATTGTAAAAATGCCCATTGGCAGAGTATAGTTGTAAGTATTCACCAGCAAACCATCCTGTGTTGTTTGCCCGGTAATACAATAAGCATCGAGTACCCAACCGATTAAAGCCGGAACCAGCATCAGACCAACATTCTGCACGAGGAAGATCAAAGCATAAGCTGTACCAAGCTGATTTTCAGGAATAATTTTTGGAACGGATGGCCACATGGCCGAAGGAACCAGCGAAAAGCCAATTCCAAGAACGATGATCAGAACGATGGCAACTATCCAGTGATTCAGGAACGGAACAGTAAATAATGCATGTACCAAAACAATCAGGGCAGCGCCTATGATCATGATGGTTGCCCCTTTGCCTTTTCTGTCGTACAGACCACCAAATAATGGGGTCAGCAAAATGGTACCGAAAGGCAGCATAGCAGGAATTGTTCCGGCCAGCGAAGGATCGACCCCGAATTTATTCACCATTAAATCCGAAGCATATTTCAGGAACGGGAAAACGGCAGAATAGAACAAAACGCAAAGAATTGCAATGTACCACCATCCCTTGTTTGTGATAATTTTAAGAATATCGGACAAACGAAAAGCTTCTTCGCTTTCAACAGTGTCATTTTCCTTGTCGTAAGCCGCCTGCGAAGCATCGAGCTTTTTATCCATGAACGTATAAATGAAAAAAGCAATCAAACCGATACAAAGCATGATTAAACAAACCAGGATCGGAGCTGAAACATTATTGAAAGCTTTTGCTATCGGAACCGAAGTAGACAATGCAAGGGCTGTTCCCAAACGGGCAGTAGCCATTTCGAGTCCCATGGCAAGGGCCAGTTCTTTGCCTTTAAACCATTTTACAATGATTTTTGAAACGGTAATCCCGGCCACTTCAACTCCGACTCCAAAAATGGCAAATCCCAAAGCTGCAACAAAAACCTGTGCTTTTACATCCCAAAAAATAATATGCCATACTTGCCCATCCAACGCATGGGTTGAAACTGCCCAGTATTTTATACCCGTACCGATCACCATGATTGTTGCCGCCATCATTCCGGTAAAACGCATTCCCATTTTATCGAGAATGATGCCTCCTACCAGCAACATCAACAAGAACACGTTAAACCACCCATACGCACTGGTAAAAAAACCATACTCGGAACTGGTCCATTGCAACTGTCCTTCGAGTAACCCTTTTAAAGGGGCCATAACATCGGTCAAATAATAACCACAAAGCATGGTAAATGCAACCACAGCCAAGGCAGTCCATCGGGCTACTTTTGAATCCCGAAGCGTTCTTCTTAATTCTTGCATATTATTTCAGTTTAAATTTCTAATAAGGTCGTTAAAAATAGGAATTTTAAAACCGATTGAAACATAGTGTTTGTCAGTAAAAACAATAAAAACAAAAGAGGCTGTCCGAAAAATCTAAAACCGAGTCATCCCGAACTTGCTTCGGGATCTCATCTTTCTAATAATCAGACCCTGATCCCGAACGCTCGGGACAGGGTGACGCGAATTGCGGATTTTAGAACTTCTTGGACACCCTCCTTTATTTGCTATTTGCCGGCACAACCGATTTTATAGCCCCTGTTTCGGGATGGAACGCAATCCGGTAATTGCCGTTCAAAAGTGTTTCGGGCAACGGGGCAACAGTTCCAAACTGTGCAATGGTAACGCGGGTGGCAGCCAGCATATTCATACCGTCCGACAGGCTGATAGCAGCCTTACCGGGCAAACGATAATAAATTTTACTTTGTCCGGGCGCCGGATTTTGAGGCTCAAGTTGTTTCTTCTGCTGGCTTTCCAAATCGGCTTCTTTGGTTATATCGATAATAACAGGTTTCCCGGCCAAATCTGTTTTGGGCAAAACACCCTTGTCTTCTGAAAAGCGAAAAACAACTTCGCCTTTTACATCGCTGTCGCCCGGAATAAAATCGAAAGCATACTGATATGTTTTTTTCACTGATTTACCAATAAACAAAGCCAGTTGTTCCTGTTCCAGATCGCCCAGTTCTTTGGCCATCACTTCAAATGCTTTCCCGTCGGGAAGCGGTTCATCGTCGGCATTGGTGAACAGGCGGAAACGCGAATTCCGCAAGGTAAAAATTGTTTCGGCCGCCTCGGCCGCTTTTTCTTCCAGCGATTTTGGTGACAGCCGGTATTTTTCCGCTTCAGTGGCTTTTGCAAACATACCCCACATCGACAAATCGGTAAACGGAAAATCGGGAGCCAGTTTTTCGGTCACAAAATTGCTTACCGAAACAAGCTCTTTCCGTATTTCTGTTTCACTGTTAATACCGGCAATAACACCAGCGCCTGTAAGGTTCAGAAGAGACGCATTAACGCCTGTGGCCTTATATACCTGCGCGGGATCAGGTTCCGAAAAGTTTTCCAACCCGATGTGTTTTATTTCCCATTTTTCAATATTGGAAGAAGGCGCATTTCCGATTCCCAGATATTTCTGGGCGTACTGGGCATACGGTCCGGAAATCCGCAGCTCTTTTTCCGCTACAACCTGAATCCTGATCCCGGTACGAGGCAGGCTGTATACAATTCCTTCCGGATACAGTGTTGCCACAACCGCATCGGACCCTGATTTTTTCCGGTCGTCTTTCGATTGCGCATATAAAGATGCTGAAAGCAGCACAATTCCTAACATCATTACTAATTGTCTCATGTTTCGAAGTTTTAGATTAGAAGCCAAAAATAAGGATTATCAATTCAAAAGTAAAAGGGCAAAAGTTAAAAAATACAATCAGGTCATCGTCATCGGTTTGCCGAGTTCAATTCCTGAAAACCCACCAGACGGTCGTAGCGGTCGCCCATTCCTTTGAAATATACAAAAATCTGGTAGTCATTTTCTGTTTCATAAAAACTGCCTTCTATATTGACGGCGTCGGCAACCGGCGAACCTGCCGGGACATACACATACTGGTAGTTGTAATAGCCTTGTTTCAGAAGAAGGGTCAGTTCGTACGCGGCGGTTTGCGGGTTCCAGGTCATTTGGTTGCTTTTGTTGGCATTCCAGTCGGTAAGAGCGCCAAATACATTCACACTCCCGCCCACCAGCGGCACCGGCAAAGGAAGCGTAAAATGCACAAACGTATAATCGCATTCGGTATCGAAATCCTGCACCCTGTCCTGGCTCTCAACTGTATAATTGCCGTTCATTTCCTTGTAGGAAAAAAACTTCTTATTGCTTCTCATTTCATCGATCAGCAACGTTGCATGATAATACGGCCTGTGAAATTTTATCGATTCCACATTTTCGCCGGGAAAACGGTTGGTGCGGATATCAAAATAGCGAAATTCATTTCCGGCCGGGAACACGTTCTCTTTGTTGTAGTCGTAACTTAAAACCCGGTCGCGTATAAAAAGCGGTTTCAGGTTGCGGATGGCATTGTCCCAGCGCCGGTTCTGCGAAACAACGACTTTCACTTCTTCGTGCGGATTTTGCACCCGCAGACTACCTGTGTACACATCGAAGTCAACTTCGTGATTGCTTCCTTTGAACGGGTCGAATGTTGCCCGTTTCACCTGGCCTTCGATCCGGGCAAGTGGTTCCAAAACGTGAAACCGTTTCACCAATACCAGTTTCTCCTTATCCTTGTCTTCGAATACCACCACCACGTAATTTCCTGAATATTTCAGTTTCGTTTCTTGATTCGGGATTTCCAGCCTGTAATTCACATAGGCAACCGTGGCATTTATCGAAAATGCATAGTCGTTCAGCGGGTTGTCGGGAAAACCTTCGAGATATTCGTTTTGCATGAGGATTGATTCGTTCCAGTTGGCATCGCAATGAATTATGGTGTACGAATAATCTTTCGCCTTGGCCGATAAATCGTCGAATTTCAGTACCAGCGGGGCATTGCCGTTCAGTTCCATCACCGGATTCGACAATTCGTTCCCGTCAAGATACATTTGTACGCTTTTAATTTCTTCTTTATAAACTGAATTCTGATAATAATAACGTCCGTCGTTTTTTCCTTCCGCAGAAATTAACGAAATAATAACGTGAAAAACAGACAAAAAAAGCATCCTGCTTGCTCTCATATTTGAATCATTTTTCCCCAAAAGCAGGGGAAACAGTTAAAAATAAATCGTCTCTTCCTGATTTATTGCAAATCAATAAACGAGCCGTTGTATGTAAATATTTTAATCTGTGTAAGTTTAATAAACAAAGATTGAAAAAACTTGTTAAAATCTTTAATTTTGCGAACCTAAAATACAAATATAAGGGAATACAATGTCAAAGGTTATCAAATTAAAACGTGGATTAGATATCCGGTTACAGGGGGAAGCTGACAAGGCGATTGATAACGCCGGAAAATCAGTTCGATATGCCCTTAAACCGACCGATTTTCCAGGCCTTGTCCCGAGAGTGGTTGTAAATACCGACCAGGACATCAAAGCCGGCGAACCATTGTTCTTCGATAAATATACCCCTGAAATTCTTTTCACATCGCCTGTCAGTGGCAAAGTTGTTGCCATAAACCGCGGTGAACGAAGAAAAATACTGGAAGTTATTGTAGAAGCTGATGGAAAAGGAGATTCTGCAATATTTACGAAAGCCGACCCTCAATCGCTTTCTGTTGCCCAGATCAAGGAGTTGTTGCTGAAAAGCGGAATGTGGCCATTCTTCAGGCAGCGTCCTTACGGCTCGTTTGCAAAGCCTGCCGATACTCCCGAAAATATTTTCATTTCGTGTTTCGACAGCGCCCCGCTTGCCCCCGATTACGAATTCATTTTGAAAAACGAAGGAATTTCGTTTCAAACCGGAATCAATGCCCTGGCCAAACTAACCAGCGGAAAAGTTTTTCTTGGCTTGTCCTCCGGTGATTCGTCAAGTATTTTTGCAAAAACAAAAAATGTTGAAACCGTTCAGTTTGAAGGGCCTCACCCGGCAGGTAATGTGGGAATTCAAATCCACCACATCGCTCCGCTAAACAAAGGCAGCATCGCGTGGACCATTAAACCGCAGGAAGTGGTATTCATTGGCCGCCTGTTCGAAACCGGAAAAGTTGACTTTTCAAAAACCATCGTATTAAGCGGAAGCGAGGTAAAATCGCCAAAATACCTAAAAACCGTTCTTGGCGCCGGCATTGCATCGCTGGTAAACGGGAAAACTAAAAAGGAGACAAACGAACGGATTATTTCAGGTAATGTTTTAACAGGCACCAAAGTGGAGGCCGACAATTATCTGGGCTTCTTCCACGATCAGATAACCGTGATTCCCGAAGGCGATGAATATGAATTTTTAGGATGGGCCATGCCGCGATTGAATAAGTTCAGTTTTTCCCATTCTTATTTTTCATGGATGATGCCCGGCAAAAGTTACCGTGCTAATGCAAATCTGAACGGAGAAGAACGGGCATACGTGATGACCGGACAATACGAAAAAGTACTCCCTATGGACATTCTTCCGGTTCATCTGATCAAAGCAATTTTGGCTGACGACATAGACAAAATGGAAAAACTGGGAATCTACGAAGTGATCGAAGAAGACCTGGCTTTATGTGAATATGTTTGTACGTCGAAAATCGAAGTACAGCAAATTCTGAGAAAAGGGATCAACCTCATGGTCAAAGAACTAGGTTAATTAACAGGATCATAACGTCATTCGATATAAATGAAATCACTCAGAAAATATATTGACAAGAAAAAACCGCTTTTCCAAAAAGGCGGGAAATATGCAAAGTTTGGGTCAACATTCGGGGCTATTGAGACCTTCCTGTTCACACCAAACCACACATCAAAATCAGGTGTACACATCCATGATGCTATCGACCTGAAAAGGACAATGAGCGTTGTAATTATCGCTTTGTTGCCTGCTCTTTTATTTGGCTGCTGGAACATCGGGTACCAAAACGGACTGGCTTTTGGCATCGAACGCGGCCTGTTTGAAAATTTCCTGTTCGGTTTCCTGAAGTTATTGCCGATCATTATTGTATCTTACGGAGTTGGGCTTGGCATTGAATTTATCTCGGCACAAATACGGGGACACGAAGTAAACGAAGGGTTCCTTGTTTCAGGGATTCTTATTCCGCTTATCCTTCCGGTAAACATTCCGCTTTGGATGGTAGCTTTGGCAACCGCTTTTGCAGTTATTTTCGGTAAAGAAATTTTCGGAGGAACCGGGTACAACATCATGAATGTGGCTTTAATTGCCCGTGCATTCCTGTTCTTTGCCTATCCTTCGCAAATGGCGGGCGACCATGTATGGATTTACGAATTAAACAGCAAAACACCGGTTGATGGCTTCTCGGGCGCTACTCCCCTTGCTCAAATGGCACAGGGAGCATCCGACAAAATGGCCTCATTTCATGACATGTTCTTTGGTCTTATTCCGGGATCAATAGGTGAAACATCAACTCTGGCCATTCTGATAGGCGCAGCCATATTGATTTTTACCGGAATCGGAAGTTGGAAAATCATGTTATCGACCATTATCGGAGTTTTGGCTATCGGTGGTTTGTGCAATGTGCTGGCTATAAACGAATACATGGCATTACCCCCTTATTATCATCTGGTGATGGGCGGTTTTGCTTTTGGCGCTGTATTTATGGCTACCGACCCGGTAACTGCTCCCCATACAGACAAGGGAAAATGGATCTACGGATTTATGATCGGGGCTTTTATCGTACTGATCAGAGTATTTAATCCGGCTTACCCGGAAGGGATGATGCTGGCAATCTTACTGATGAACGTCTGGGCTCCGCTGATCGACTACTTTGTCGTTGAAGGGCATATCAAACGCAGGCTGAAACGGTTCAAAATAAAGGGTAACGCATAAACTTTAGAAAACCATGAAGAATTTCAGTAACACATATATATTTATTTTTTCTACGGTGATGGTCATTCTGGTTGCTCTCCTGTTGTCGCTGGCAGCTATGCAGCTTAAACCATTTCAGGATAAAAACATTGAAGTGGAGAAAAAGCAGAACATTCTGGCTTCGATCCGTATTAAATCGACGCCGCAGGATGCAGTTGATTTGTATGCCAAATACATCACCAACAGTTTTGTCATCAACAATAAGGGTGAAAAGCAGGAAGGTGTTGATGCGTTTATCGTCGACATGAAAAACGAACTGGGCAAACCTGCCGCCGAACGTAATCTGCCGGTGTATGTCGGCACATTGGACGATGGAACCAATGCGTATGTAATGCCTTTGCGTGGAAAGGGCTTATGGGGGCCAATCTGGGGATACATTTCCTTAAAACCGGATATGAACACCGTGTATGGCGCCATTTTCGACCATCAGGGAGAAACTCCGGGACTGGGTGCAGAAATTGCCACAAGCTGGTTCCAGGAACCTTTTTTCAATAAGCAAATTTTCAAGGATTCAACCGAATTTATTTCGATAAAGGTAATCAAAGGCGGAGCCCCAAAAGGCGACATGCACGCAGTTGACGCTATTTCAAGCGGAACGATCACATCCAAAGCGCTGGAAGCAATGCTTGATTCGTGCCTTGTGCAATACAAAACATTCTACATTCAAAACCGTCATTAATTAAATACTGATAGAGATGAGTATTCTTTCATCAAAAAACTTTAAACTGCTGATAAGCCCATTAAACTTACAAAACCCGGTAACGGTACAGATTTTGGGCATTTGTTCAGCGCTTGCCGTCACCGTGAAGCTGAAACCAGCCATTGTGATGGGCATTTCGGTGATCGTTGTGACCGCTTTCTCCAACTTGCTTATTTCATTAATGCGAAATTATATCCCTCCGCGTATCCGGATCATTGTCCAGTTGGTCGTCGTGGCTACCATGGTTATCCTGGTCGACCAGATTCTGCGTGCCTTTGTCTACGATGTAAGTAAACAACTTTCGGTATACGTCGGGCTGATTATAACCAACTGTATCATCATGGGCCGATTGGAAGCATACGCTATGGGCAACAAACCCTGGCCGTCATTTATCGATGGAGTCGGAAATGGTGTTGGATATGCCATGATCCTGATTCTTGTTGCGTTTATCCGGGAATTGCTGGGATCAGGGACTGTTCTTGGGATCAGTGTTATCCCCCAGTCATTTTATGAAGCCGGGTACGTCAACAACGGGATGATGCTCATGCCAACAATGGCGCTGGTACTTGTAGGCGTAATCATCTGGATACAAAGAAGCTTCAATAATGAACTGATCGAAAAAGAATAACCCATTAAAAGAAACTGATTATGCAAGAAATTATCAACATATTTATCCGGTCGGTTTTTATCGACAATATGATTTTTGCCTTTTTTCTGGGGATGTGTTCATATCTGGCTGTCTCGAAAACGGTAAAAACGTCGATTGGCCTTGGAGTTGCCGTTATTTTTGTTCAGATCATCACTGTTCCTGTAAACTATTTGTTGCTCGAATACGTGATGAAACCGGGCGCATTGTCCTGGCTTGGCGAAGGGTTCAAAGAAGTTGATCTTTCATTTCTTAGTTTCATGGTATATATTGCCATGATTGCTGCAATGGTGCAGTTGGTGGAAATGATTGTGGAAAAATTTTCCCCTTCTCTCTATAACTCTCTGGGGATATTCCTGCCATTAATTGCCGTAAACTGCGCAATTCTCGCAGGTTCGTTGTTCATGGAGCAACGCGATTACAAAAACATTGGAGAAGTACTTTCGTGGGGACTTGGTTCCGGCGTGGGCTGGGCTCTTGCCATTGTATCGCTGGCTGCAATCCGCGAAAAGCTGAAATACAACCAAATTCCGGCGCCACTCAGGGGTATCGGCATTGCATTTATCGTTACAGGTCTGATGGGGATTGCATTTATGAGCTTCCTGGGGATAAAAATTTAATGCAAAAAACTCAAATACAATGATTTTAGGTTCAATAATATTTGTTATCATTTCCAGCATACTGGCCTTTCTGATCATCGTGCTGGCACTTGTTTCCACATTGCTTTTCGCCCGCGCAAAACTCACTGCTGTCGGAGATGTAAAAATTAACATCAACGGTGAAAAAGAAGTTATTGTTGGCCCTGGAAGTTCCTTACTTTCGACCTTATCGGAAAAAGGTATTTTTCTCCCTTCTGCCTGCGGCGGAGGTGGTACCTGTGCCCAATGCCGTTGCCAGGTTGTTGAAGGCGGAGGTTCGATACTTGCCACCGAGACCGACCATTTCACACGTAAAGAGCAACAAAACCACTGGAGACTTGGCTGTCAGGTAAAAGTCCGTGAGGACATGAAAATCCTTGTACCGGAACATGTGCTTGGCGTAAAAAAATGGGAATGCGAAGTGATCTCAAACGACAACGTGGCTACTTATATCAAGGAATTTGTTGTTAAGCTCCCTGAAGGGGAAATGCTGAATTTCAAATCAGGTGGTTACATCCAGATTGACGTGCCAAAAATTGATGTCGATTTTAAAGACATGGATATTTCGAAAGAATACCGTCCTGAATGGGAAAGATACAATATGTTCGATTTGGTTATGAAAAACCCGGAACCAACTTTCCGCGCTTATTCAATGGCCAACCATCCGGCTGAAGGCAATATCGTGATGCTGAATATCCGTATTGCAACACCTCCGTTCGACCGGGTAAAAGGCGGCTTCCAGAAAATAAACCCAGGAATCTGTTCGTCGTATATTTTTTCGCGCAAACCGGGCGATAAAGTTACAATTTCAGGACCTTACGGGGAATTTTTCCTGAAAGATAACGACAACGAGATGATGTTTATAGGCGGTGGCGCCGGAATGGCCCCGATGCGTTCACATCTGCTCCATCTGTTCCAAACGGTAAAAGAAACCAAAAAGAAAATTACTTTCTGGTACGGAGCCCGCTCATGGAGAGAAGTTTTCTACTATGACCAGTTCCGCGAAATCGAGAAAAATTTCCCTAATTTCACATTCAGCCTGGCCCTGTCTGATCCGTTACCGGAAGACAACTGGACCGGCCCGAAAGGGTTCATACACCAGGTCATTTACGACCAGTACCTCAGCAAACATGAAGAACCGGAAGAAATCGATTACTACCTCTGCGGTCCGCCAATGATGAACTCGGCAGTACAAAAAATGCTTTACGACTTAGGTGTTCCGGATGAAAACGTGTTGTATGATGATTTCGGAAGTTAATTTCTGACTCAATTTTCATAAAATAAAGAGAGCCGCAAAATTAGTTAATGCGGCTCTCTTCATTTTATTCAAACCCATTTCATTTACACAAATCCATAGGGAGTTCCTTTATTTTTTCTACCTCCACTTTACGCACAAACAATTCTGCCCCTTCCGATTGTATCTGTATTTTTCCCTTGGTAAGCGAAATCAGCTTCCCATCTTCAATTTTACTGCAATTTCGGTTAAGCATGACAACTTTGCCATTGACCACATGGATTGAAGTATTGCCATAACAATATAAATCAACTGTATTCCATTCACCCAACGGTTTTTCTGCATCGGTTGCTTTAGTGATATTCCGACCGTTATAAGCTTCTCCAAATTTTTCGGTTTCCCCGTCTTTCGAGAACTGAAATTTTCCGTCATCCAGTTTCTTTACCGATGTTTCGCAATAGGTATTATTCATCAGGTAGGTATCACCTAGGCGGTCGTGCATCAACTGGTGCTCAATGCAGGCCATCCAGGTACCCAATGCAGCTCCAAAGTCACCAAAACTGTGGTACAGCAAACCGCTGTTGCGGGTCCCGTATACTTTTTCGCCCCATTTGAATTCCAGACGAAGGTGGTAATTCCCGAATTCCTTGTTGGTCGCAAGCGCTGCATTCACATCTCCGGAAATACGGATTACCTTTTGCCCGTCCATTTCAACAAGGGAATAAACCGACTCGGGAGTGGCTTTTTCTTTTAAATTTTCAAAACCTTTTATCGGATTACCGATAAAAATATCCCAGCCTTTCATATCTGTCCCGTTAAACAATTGCTTCTGTGCAAAGCATGATAAAACAGCTCCGAAAAGTAAAAATGATACAATTATTTTCTTCATGTTTATTTGATTATGAGTTGGTAAAAAAAAACTGCCTTATAAAAATAAGACAGTTTTAAATATTTTTTCTAATTCCTTCTGGTTTTCCTAATGTACCGTAGCTAAAATTTCTTCTGCCCTTTCCAATATTTTCGAATCATCCAATAAAACAATCCCGCCATTTGGTCCCGGTTCGATATGCAACCCTACTGACTTTCCCCGATCGTAATTCGCGCCTCCAAAATAATTTCTGACGGTCTCAACTTCTATCCCAAATTCCTGCGCGATTTGTTGAATTGAGCCGTCAGGTAAGCTGTCTTTGATCTTCCGAAGCTCGTTGAATGTTATTTTCTTTTCCATGACATTAAATTTTTATAGGTTTTTGATAAAATCAACTAAATGTCCCTTAAAGTTAGAATTAATAATTTAATAACGGAAAGGTCACAGTCGGGTTACAATTATAGCCTCATAGTTTTAAATGCAACTGAACCCGGCAAATCGGTTGTTTATCTATCTGAAATACAGAATTGGTGCATATTATAAAATGGAGAAGCTTTTTTTGGGATGAAAAATGTTGTGAAACATTTTAACATTTTTTAATGATTGGCAAGGCCTTCCCTGATGCAATCGTAAATTGCCTGATGAAGTTGCGGGCGCAAATTCAGCTCAAACATCTTTTGATTCTTTCGGGTGGGATAAACCCGGTTTGTAAAATAAATAAAAAGCAATTGATTGTCGGGGTCGGCCCAGGTGAATATTCCTGTAAAACCACTGTGACCAAAGCTGTTGACACTGGCATCCACCGCAGGATAGGCATTTTCCAGTTTGTTTTTATCGTTATTGATCGAAGGCTTGTCGAAACCCAGTCCCCTGCGGTTTTTATTTTCCGGATATTGCCGACGGGTAAACTCTTTAACTGTCAGTGAATCGATATATTGAAGCCCTCCGTACCAGCCATATTGCATGTACATTTGCATCAGCTTGGCCAAATCATTGGCCGTACCGAACAAACCGGCATGACCTGAAATACCGCCCAGCATGGCGGCAGCTTCATCGTGCACAAAGCCTTGCATCAGTTCTTTCCTGAAATATTGGTCATCTTCCGTCGGAATAACATTCTGAATGGGATAATACTTGTATGGATTATACGTGATACTGCCGGCTCCCAAAGGCCTGTAAAAGGTCGACTTCAGGTAATGTTCAAAATCGTCGTCGGTCAATCGTTCAACTACTTTAGGAAAAATAGTAAATCCGAGGTCAGAATAAACATATTCTTTCGTTGGCAATACTTTTGAATCTTTAATTTCCTGATAAATAGTTGTCACATAATTCTTGTTTTCATACAAACTGGAAGATACCCGTACCGAGAATTTATTGGTTGGCTGCTTCCTGAAAACAGCAGGGCTAAAGTCCCCCTTGCTGTTTTTTGCATTTATATAAAACGGGATGAATGGAGTCAATCCGGCCTGGTGTGTGAGTATTTCACGCAAGGTAATCTGCGCCTTGTTCGACTCTTTGAAATCAGTCCAATAGTTCGAAAAAGGAACATCTAGTTTTATTTTTTTTTCGCTGTAAAGTTTCATCAGGGCGGGCAGCGAGCTGGTAATTTTTGTGACCGACGCCCAGTCGTAAATACTTTCCCGCCTCACCGGCACCAAGGTATCGTAAGTGTAATATCCGTAGCACTCGTGAAAAATAACTTCTCCGTTTTTCGCAATCAATATCTGGCAACCCGGATAGGCTTTTTCTTTCAGTCCCAGACAGGCCAGAGAATCAATTTTCTGATGAAGCAACTCCGACCGGATGCCTACATTTTCAGGAAAAGAATACGAAAGCCGACCATTCTTCCTGATCGAAAGCCCATCATTCACTTTGAAAACAGGATTGATACTGACAGGCAATTTCCCGTTCGCATCCAGCGCCCCAAAAATAACCTGCGCCGCCAGTTCTTGTGTTGTGCTGTTTTCCTGGTAGGTTACCAGCAACGATTTGGCATTTGCCAGTTCTGGCAAAATACCGATCGCATACGGATTGCCAAATAAGCAAACAATGCTTTTCGGATAATTGAGTTTGCGGATTGTACCCAGTTGTGAATCGGTTAAACCAAAATTGCCGGAAGGCGTGAGTTTCATTCCATGAACACCGGCAATTATCAGATTGTACGATTTTAGCTGGTTCAAAATTTTTGCCGTTTCGTCCGGAGCTGCATTTTCTGAGATCACAAAATGGTCCATGGTTGTGTAATTCTCAAGCATTCGCTGAAATGATGTTTCGTTGTTCGCTCCAATCGAAAGAGTAGCAATTTTTAGTGTATCAAGACGCAGAAGCGGAAGAATTGAGCCGCTGTTAGTAAGAACAGTTATTGAACTCTGAAACAGGTTACGGCGTGTAACCTGATATTCGCCCCGGTTCAAGTCCTGCATCAGGTTTTTTGTCTCAACCGGTTTGTAATTATCGAGTTCCAGCCATTTCTTTGCGGCCAGTATTTTTCGGCATTTTTGTTCAATCATTTCTTTCGAAAGAGTTCCATCAGCAACGGCTTTTTTGACCGCAGTTATCGCCTGTCCCAGATCAGGCACAATTTCAAGAATATCGTTTCCGGCTTTAATTGCCTTCACTGCTGCCTCACCCGGCGAAAATTGTTTGCTGACCCCGTCCATGTTCATTCCGTCGGTAACTATCAACCCCTGAAAACCAATTTCTTCAATCAGTTTTTTCTGAATTATTTTTTCAGAAAGCGAAGCGGGAGTTTTCTCATCCGATTCGAGGACCGGCACCTGCAAGTGTGCAGTCATCACCGATCCGATTCCCTTTCCAGCAAGAAAACGAAACGGATACATACTTACACTATCGAGAAAATTTTCATCATGAGAAACAACCGGCAACGTAAAATGCGAATCACTGTCGGTGTCTCCATGTCCGGGGAAGTGCTTGGCGCAGGCAAATACTCCGACATCCTGAAGGCCGCTGGCATACATCCATGTTTTTTGCGCAACATTTGTTTTGTCCTCGCCAAACGACCGGTATCCGATTACCGGGTTTTTCGGATTGCTGTTGATGTCGGCCACCGGCGCAAAATTAATATGCACACCCAGCCTCCGGCATTGCTGCCCGATTTCTTTTCCCATCTGATAGATCAGCAAATCGTTGGTAATAGCGCCCAAAGCCATCTGCACCGGGTATTTCAGGGTCGATTCGAGCCGGAAGCCAAGTCCCCATTCGGCATCCATGGCAACCAAAATGGGAATTTTCGATTCTTTCTGGAAATGGTTCGTCATGGTTACCTGGGCCACGGGATCACCTTTCATGAAAATTATACCGCCAACTTTATATTTTTGTATGTCGGATAAAACAGCCGCCGTATATTCTCCTGCTTTTTCAGAATAGGCCTGTACCATAAATAACTGCCCGATTTTCTCATCAAGGGTCATGCCGCTGAGTGTGGAATCAACCCAGGGGTCGTTCATGAATCTTAAAAATCCGGGCCGGGTCTGTGAATTTGCTAACAGAACCAGGCCCATGCAAATAATTAGTAGCAGGTGGTTCTTCTTCATCTCATAAATTTCAAAATCGGCTAAAAGTACAAAGTTTAACAGAGAACTTTCGTGGTGTTTGCCTGCAATTTTTAATTATTATCTTAGCAAGATAAAATTTACAATATGAATTGGATTCCGATTATTGTTTTATCTGTCATCCTATTCTCTTCCTGCCATTCTTTTGGCCAAAATTTGGCAACAGGGGCCGAACAGCCGGAACAATATTTAAATCGGCTAAAAGACAAAAAAATCGGGTTGGTAATAAATCATACATCTTTTGTCGGTGATCAAAATTTAACAGATTTTCTTCTCGAAAAGAAGATGAATATTGTCACCATTTTTGCGCCCGAACATGGTTTTCGCGGAAATGCAGCCCCCGGCGAAAAGGTGAATGACCAGATAGACAAAAAAACAGGTGTCCCGGTTGTTTCACTGTATGGAAAAACGAGGAAACCGACTCCCGAAATGATGAAAGAAATAGACATTCTTATTTTTGACATTCAGGATGTGGGTTGCCGGTTTTACACGTATATCAGTACCTTGCATTATGCGATGGAAGCCTGCGCCGAAAACGGCAAAAAGTTGCTGGTGCTCGACCGCCCAAATCCCAACGGCGATTATGTGGCAGGCGCTATACTGAAGCCGGAATTCAAATCGTTTGTGGGCATGCACCCTATTCCGGTAGTACATGGATGTACAGTTGGGGAACTGGCGTTGATGATCAACGGCGAAGGCTGGCTCGAAGGTGGTAAAAAATGTAAACTGGAAATCATTAAAGTGAAAAACTACCGGCACAGCGACCGTTATTCTCTTCCGGTAAAGCCATCACCAAACTTGCCAAATGACCTGTCGGTGCGACTTTATCCGTCGCTTTGCTTTTTCGAGGCAACGAACGTAAGCATTGGGCGCGGCACCGGTTTTCCGTTTCAGGTAATTGGTTACCCCAATGAATCGATGGGCAGTTTTACCTTCACCCCGGAAAATCTTCCCGAAATAGCCACCAATCCAAAACAGCAAGGAAAATTGTGCTATGGCATCGACTTCCGCGAAGAAAAAGATATTCCTGCTTTTACCCTGAAATATTTCATTGGATGGTATAATAAATTTCAGAATGAGAAAGATTTTATCAGCTCCGAACGTTGGTTAAACCTACTTTCCGGCTCCGATGAATTTCTGAAAATGATCAGAGAAAATAAAACGGAAGAAGAAATTCTGAAAAGCTGGCAAAGCGGATTGGATGCGTATAAAATCATCCGGAAAAAATATTTGTTGTACCCCGATTTTGAATAATTGCAAATGAGCCCGATTATCGTTTTTTCTATTGTTGCCGGATATTTTGGTGTACTGATGCTGGTTTCCTGGCTGACCAGCCGCAATGCCGATAATCAGAGTTTCTTTAATGCCAACAAATCGGCTCCGTGGTATCTGGTTGCTTTCGGAATGATCGGCACAAGCATATCGGGGGTTACTTTTATTTCAGTTCCGGGCGAAGTTGGTAATTCGGCCTTTTCATATTTGCAGTTTGCTCTGGGAAATTTCGTAGGGTACTGGATTATCGCGTTTGTTCTTCTTCCGGTGTATTACCGGATGAACCTGATTTCCATCTATTCATTTCTTCAGGAACGCTTTGGTTCCCGGTCACAAAAAACCGGTTCGCTGTTTTTTATTATCTCGAAAGTAGTTGGCTCTGCATTCCGTTTGTACCTGGTTGCCGGAGTTTTGCAACTGGCCTTTTTCGACGCTTTCGGCATTCCCTTCAGCGTCACGGTTTGTACCAGTATTTTTCTGGTATGGATTTATACGTACCGCGGAGGAGTTAAAACCATTGTGTGGACCGATACCCTGCAAACCGTCTTCCTGTTAGCAGCCGTTATTTTCACGGTATACAAAATATCGTCGGATCTAAATTGGTCGTTTGGAGAAACGGTTCAAACCATTTCGAAACACGACTATTCAACTATTTTCTTTTGGGACTGGCGTTCCCCAAATAATTTCTTCAAACAGTTTTTTGCCGGAATGTTCATGGCTATCGCGATTAACGGGATGGATCAGGATATGATGCAAAAGAACCTGAGTTGTAAAAACCGGCACGAATCAACCAAGAACATGCTTGTATTCAGTTTTCTTTTTGTTGGAACAGTCATTCTGTTCTTGGGTTTGGGAGTTTTATTATACATTTTTGCCCATTCAAAAGGCATTGCCATTCCAGTTTTATCGGATAATTTTTATCCCATGCTGGCCCTCAACGAACTGGGTTTGTTCGTCGGAATCTCCTTTCTGATAGGGATTGTTGCTGCTGCATATTCCAGCGCCGATTCGGCACTGACAGCCCTCACCACCTCATTTTGCATCGATTTTCTCCCGTATGAAAGTTATCAGGAGAAAAAAAAGAAAATGATGCGCCGCTGGGTGCATTTCGGTTTCTCGGTGATGTTGATTATCGTTATTCTTCTCTTCAGATTACTAAACGACGAGAGTGTTGTAATGGCCGTTTTTAAAGCTGCCGGATATACGTATGGTCCAATTCTCGGCTTGTTTGCATTCGGCCTTTTAAGTAAACGAAAAGTGAATGAAAAACATGTACCACTGGTAGCCATCTTGTCTCCTGTAATCTGCTACTTCTTATCTATGTTTTCAGAACAACTGTTTTTTGGTTATAAATTTGGTTTTGAATTGCTTATAGTGAACGGATTTTTGACCTATTCCGGACTTTATCTATTAAGCAGAAGCAAATAAACTGATATATTTTTGGTGAATAAAGGCAAATGTTAAAAATTGTGAAAATCATTTCTTACATTTGCAATAATAGGTAGGAACCTAACGTTAAACCAAAAAACCGTTAGTGAAGAAATTTTATTACATACTTCTTGTTGTACTCACTGTTGTTTATTTCAGTTCGTGCGAAGATGAAAAATACCTTTCATCCCCAAACGCACAACTAAAATTCTCTACCGATACGGTTATGTTCGACACGGTTTTCACAAGCATTGGTTCCACAACCGAACACCTGAAAGTTTATAACCCGTACGATCAAAAAGTTTTAATTTCGAGCGTGCGCCTTTCCGGAGGCGATAATTCCAATTTCAGGCTGAACATCAACGGCGTAATGGCCAATGAAATTCTCGATCTTGAAATTGATGCGCATGACAGCATCTATATTTTTGTTGAAGTAACCGTTGATCCAAACGGTCAGAACTTGCCGATGGTGGTAAAAGATTCGATTGAATTCGTTACCAACATGAATTTTCAGGATATTGACCTTCTTGCCTGGGGACAGGATTTTAAACTGGTGAAAGACGAAATTATTAAGAAATCTACCTCTTGGACCAATGAGAAACCTTATTTGGTTTACAACTATGCAGTTGTTGACAGCACTGCAACATTAACCATTGAACCCGGAACGAAAGTATATTTCCACAAAGATGCAGGCCTGTATGTATGGGGAAAACTGGTTGCCAACGGGACATTTGAAAAACCCATTGTAATGCAGGGCGACCGGCTCGAAGATGTTTACGCCGATGTGCCCGACCAATGGAACGGGCTTTTGTTATATTCCGGAAGCTATAAAAATGAGATGAATTTTGTAGAAATCAGGAATGCCAATATTGGGTTACAGGTAGGGACTATGGAGCACAGCGGTTATGCCTCTCTGAAACTTTCGAACTCAAAAATTCAGAACATGGCTTATGCCGGCATTTTTGCCATGAAATCCGAAATCAAAGCGGACAACTGTCTGATTACAAACTGCGGATTTTATTTAACTGCGTTAATTGGCGGCAGCTACGAATTTCACCATTCAACTCTTGCAAATTACTGGGGCAAATACACAAATAAAGTACGGACTTCACCATCGCTGGTAGTTTCCAATGTTCTTATCCTTAGCGAGGACAACACATTTACGAAAGATCTGAATAAGGCAACCTTTGCGAATTGTATTATCACCGGAGATGTGAACCACGGGAACGAGCTGGAACTTGGACAATCGGGAAAGGCAAATTTTGCCTGTAAATTCGACCATTGCATTTTGCAGGTGGCTGATACATTTAAAACTTCAAACAGCTCCCGTTTCATTGATATTCTGAAAGGAAAAGATCCCAAATTTATTGATCCGTATGAAGGATATAATTTTGAGCTGGACACGCTAAGTCCTGCAAAAGATGCAGGAAAAGTCGATTATGCCCGGCTGTTTCCAATCGATCTGAAGTCGAACAACCGGTTGAATGACAATGGACCCGACCTCGGTGCATACGAGCGGATCGAAAAGAAAAAATAAACTTCAGGATGCGATACTTCTCCATCTGCATCATATTACTTTTACTGCCATTACAATTACTTTCACAGATTCAGGCAGAAAACAACTTCTGTAAAATCATGTTCTACAATGTAGAAAACCTGTTTGACACAGAAGATAACCCTTCGGCAAATGATGATGAATTTACACAAGCAGGCGACCGTCACTGGACCAACAAAAAACTGGAGCAGAAAATCGACCGCCTGGCCAAAGTGATTGTGGCCGCCGGAGCATGGGAAAGTCCCGAACTTATCGGCCTGTGCGAAATTGAAAACCTGTTTGTGCTCGAAAAGCTGATCAATCATCCCCTCTTGAAGAAATCGGATTACCGCATCATTCACAAAGATTCGCCCGACCACCGTGGAATTGATGTTGCCCTGCTTTACCGGAAAGGATTGTTTTTTCCTGAAAGCTATTCAGCAATACCGATTCTGGATGAAAAAGGAGACACTCTTCCAACCCGCGAAATACTTCATGTTTCCGGGAATCTTCAGAATAAAAAAACAGTTCATTTTTTCGTCAACCATTGGCCATCGCGCTATGGTGGACTGATGGAAACCGATACCAGCCGGAAACTGGCAGCCACATATTTGAAAGAAGCCATCCGCGCGATGCAGAAAAAAGAGCTGGAAGCAGTTATTGTTTGTATGGGCGATTTTAACGACCAGCCCTGGGATGAAAGTCTGGCAAAGGTTCTTGGCGCTGTAAAACCCATAAATTCAGAAAATGGTGAATTGGTAAACCTTTCATGGGAATGGGAAAGTTCGCCGACCGGCACGCTGAAACATCAGCAGGAATGGAATATTTTCGATCAGTTTATCGTCAGTAGAAATTTATTGAAGAATTGTTCTGCCTCTATTTTTTCGAAGAGTTTTTTGCTTGAGAAAGATGCGAAATACAGTGGATACCGACCATTTCGTACATTTACCGGGTTTCGGTATAACGGAGGTTTTTCCGATCATTTGCCAATCATTCTGGAAATCGGAATACCCTAAAAAATGGTATAAAAAATCTCGGATAGAGTCATTCCGAACTTGTTTCGGAATCTCATCATTCTGATCGACAGACCCTGAAATACCCCAAAATTTCGGGGCAGGGTGACGGGTTCGAACCGGTCCAGAGATTTTTGTACTGCCTGTAAAATTATTTCACAAACGATTTTGCTTTTTCAATCGCTGCCGACAGGCCTGCAAGGTTTTTGCCTCCTGCCGTTGCATAAAATGGCTGACCGCCGCCGCCGCCCTGCATTTCTTTGGCAGCTTCGCGTACAATTTGTCCGGCATTTAAACCTTTTTCACTGACCAGATTATCGGAAACCATGATCGAAAGACTTGGTTTCCCGTCAATTTCGGTTCCCAAAATCAAGAACAGGTTGTTGATCTCACCTTTCAACTGGAAAGCAAGGTCTTTAATAGCCTGTGCCGAATCGAGGTTGATTTTTTCGGCAATTACATTCACCCCGTCAACCGAAGTAATTTTATTTTTCAGTTCATCTTTGATTCCCGCAGCAGCTTTCCGCTCAAATGCTTCAATTTGTTTCTGAAGTTTTGAATTTTCTACCAGCAAATCTTCTACCGATTTTTTCAGGTTCTGGGTGTTGTTCAGAAGGACGCGAACTTCAACAAGTTCTTCCATATTTTGTTTTACAAACGCTTCGGCCTTTTCTCCGGAGATAGCTTCAATACGGCGTACTCCGGCAGAAATAGCGCTTTCCGAAGTAATTACGAAAAGCCCGATTTGCCCGGTTGCCGGAACGTGTGTTCCACCGCAAAGCTCCACCGAATCGCCAAACCTGATTACCCGGACAGTGTCTCCGTATTTTTCGCCAAACAAAGCGATGGCTCCCATCTCTTTAGCTTTGTCAAACGGAATATCACGTTTTTCGTCTTTCGAAATATTTCCACGGATCATTTCGTTTACCCGTTGCTGAATCCGATCCAGTTCTTCTTTGCTGACTTTCTGAAAATGCGAAAAGTCGAAACGCAGGTAATCGGCCTGCACCAGCGAACCTTTTTGTTCAACATGCGTTCCCAAAACCTCGCGAAGCGCATGATCAAGCAGGTGGGTTGCCGTGTGGTTATTGGCAATCTGTTTCCGGTTCGAGCTATTCACCACGGCCAAAAATTCAGATTCAGGATTGGCCGGAAGTTCGTTTGCAATATGAATAATCAGGTTGTTTTCACGTTGTGTGTCAACAATACTAGTTTTCTTTCCGTTGACTTCGATGTAGCCGGTGTCGCCGACCTGTCCGCCCGATTCGCCGTAAAATGGCGTTTTATCGAATACCAAATGGTAAAATTCTTTTTTCTTCTGAACCACCTTGCGATAACGGGCAATTTTTACTTTTGCCTCCAGATGGTCGTAGCCCAGAAATTCAACCGAATCAATAACATGAAGTTCTACCCAGTCGTCGGTTTCCTGCGCTGCTGCATTGCGCGAACGGTTTTTCTGGACTTCCATCTCAACGGTAAAACCAGCCTGATCAACCGTCATGCCTTTTTCGCGGCAGATCAGTTCCGTCAGGTCGAGCGGGAAGCCAAACGTATCGTAGAGCGTAAAGGCATCTTTCCCGTTAATTTCTGTTTTATTTTCGTTTTTGGCTTTTGCAACAATATCATCAAGTAGGCGGATGCCGGTTTCCAATGTCCTCAGGAACGATTCTTCTTCTTCCTTCATCACTTTTTCAATCAGCACCTGTTGGGCTACCAGTTCCGGAAACGCTTCGCCCATCTGGTTTTTCAGCACTTCAACCAGCTTGTAAATAAAGGCTTCCTTGAAACCGAGGAACGTATATCCGTAGCGGACTGCACGTCGTAGAATCCGGCGGATTACATACCCGGCTTTGTTGTTCGACGGAAGTTGCCCGTCGGCAATGGCAAAAGTAATGGCACGAAGATGGTCGGCAATGACCCGCATGGCAATCGATTCCTTCTCGTTTTCGCCGTATTTTTTCCCGCTCAGTTCAGCAATTTTCGCAATGGTAGTCTGGAAAACATCGGTATCGTAATTCGATTTTTTACCTTGCAGAACCATACACAAACGCTCGAAACCCATTCCTGTATCGACATGTTTGGCAGGCAATTCCTGTAAACTCCCGTCGGCTTTCCGGTTAAACTGAATGAATACCAGGTTCCAGATTTCAATTACCTGCGGATGATCTCTGTTTACCAGTTGTACACCCGGAATTTTGGCGCGTTCAGCATCGTCGCGAATATCGACATGTATTTCGGAACAAGGACCACAAGGGCCGGTATCGCCCATTTCCCAGAAATTATCTTTTTTGTTGCCGTCGATAATGCGATCTTCCGGCAAATGTCGTTTCCAAATAGTATATGCTTCGTTGTCTTTTTGCAGTTTATCGTCGGCACTTCCTTCAAAAACAGTGGCATACATGCGGTCGGCCGGAATGCCCATTCGGGTATGGAGAAATTCCCATGCCCAATTGATGGCTTCTTCCTTAAAATAATTACCAAACGACCAGTTACCCAACATTTCGAACATGGTGTGGTGATAAGTATCATGGCCAACTTCTTCCAGATCGTTGTGTTTTCCCGAAACCCGGAGGCACTTTTGGGTATCGGCTACCCGGTTCCATTTTGCAGGTTCGTTACCTAAAAACCAATCTTTAAACTGATTCATCCCTGCATTGGTGAACATCAGGGTTGGATCATTTTTTACGACCATCGGGGCCGAATTCACAATAGTATGTTCTTTTTCAATAAAAAAATCCAAAAATGCTTTCCTGATCTCTTTCGAATTCATCACTTTGTGTTATAAAAATTGTTAAAATACCGATGTCAGCCAACAAACCGTTTTTCCCTACCGATAAAATTATTAGATTTGTTTCGCGCTGATAAGCTCGTTTTTTCAGAGTGTTGCAAAGTTAGATTATTTACTTAAATTTGATACAAATCGAAAAATAAATTCTTAAGGAGTTTGCTTCATGGCAAAAATTAAGTATAAATTTAATCCGGAATCCCTTAGTTACGAAAGAGTTACTATAAGTATTCTCGTAAAACTGAAACGTTTGTTCACGTATTTGTTTTCGACGATTGGGTTGGCAATGCTAATAGCTTTATTGTTTTTACAATATTACGAATCGCCTCGAATGAAAACGCTCAGCAAAGAAAACCAACGTTTACAAACGCAATACGAATTACTTTATAAAGATTTGGGAACCCTCGAAAAAGTGTTGGACGAAATACAACAACGCGACGATAACCTGTACCGGGTAATTTTTGAAGCCGATCCAATTCCTTCATCCATCCGGAAGGCAGGTTTTGGCGGAACCAATAAATATTCGCAACTCGAAAGTTTCTCTAATTCAGAACTGGTTATCAGAACCTCGAAAAAATTGGATATTCTTTCCAAACAGGCATACATCCAATCGAAATCGTATGATGAAGTGCTAAAAATGGCTCTCGATAAAGAAAAAATGCTGGCCAGTGTGCCGGCGATCATGCCAATTGCCAATAAAGACCTGACCCGCACCGCTTCCGGGTTCGCATTTCGCATGCACCCGATTTATAAAATATGGAAATTCCACGAAGGACAGGATTTCACTGCACCAACGGGTACTGAAATTTATGCAACCGGCGACGGGGTTGTGGAAGAGGCCAGCGGCAATAAACGTAGTCGGTCAGGATATGGACAGTGTCTGGTTATTAACCACGGATTTGGATATAAAACTTTGTATGCCCATCTTGATGGTTTTAAAGTGAAAGAAGGACAGTCCATAAAACGCGGCGATGTAATCGGATATGTCGGGAATACCGGAAGTTCAGTCGGGCCACACCTGCATTATGAAGTACACAAAGATGGCAAAACCGTTGATCCGACCTTCTTTTTCTATAAAGACCTGAGTCCTGAGGAATATGAAAAGATGATTGCCATTTCATCGAATGTTGGACAAGCATTCGACTAATAAAACCACGCACCGTGCCTTACAAAAAACCGGTCATAGAAAAAGTTTACTATTCGATTGGCGAGGTCGCAAGCATGTTTAATGTAAACAACTCCCTTATACGGTTCTGGGAAAAAGAATTTCCCAGTGTAAAACCACATAAAAACAAAAAAGGGAACCGGTTGTTTACAAAAGATGACCTGGAACAACTGAAGCTGATCTACCATTTGGTGAAAGAACGAGGATTGACGTTGGAAGGAGCCCGGAAAAAAATCAGGGAGAACCAAACTGAAACAGTTGATAATTTTGCCATAGTTGATCGTCTCAAAAATATCAGGCAAATGCTTGTCGAAATTAAAGATGAACTTTAATGCTGGTAAAAGAAATCGCCTCATTTATTGAAACCATTGCCCCGGTTGCTTATCAGGAATCGTATGATAATGCAGGTTTGTGCATTGGAAATCCTGATTATAAAGTAAACGGCATTTTAATTACTCTGGACGTTACGGAAGCAGTGATTGACGAAGCCATAAGATTGGGATTCAATATGATTGTTTCACACCATCCGCTTATTTTTTCAGGTTTGAAAAGGATTACCGGAAAAAGTGAAACGGAACGTTGCGTACAGAAAGCCATCAAAAATGACCTTGCAATTTATGCTGCACACACCAATCTCGACAGTGTTCACGGCGGCGTAAACTCAAAAATATGCGAAAAACTGGGACTAAAAAACTGCCGGATATTGAGCCCCGCAGAAGGCCAGTTGAAAAAACTAGTCACCTTCGTTCCGACAGCCAACCTAGATAATGTACGCAATGCACTTTTTGAAACAGGTGCCGGGCACATCGGAAATTACGATTCGTGCGGCTTCACAACCAACGGAACCGGCAGCTTTCGAGACAATGAGGCAACCAATCCTTATATTGGCGAAAAAGGCAAACTACATTTTGAAGAAGAAACCCGTTTCGAAACCATTTTCCCTGGACATCTTCAAAACCGGATTATTTCAGTGCTTCTGAAAACACATCCATACGAAGAAGTGGCTTACGATATTTATCCGCTCGACAACCAGAATCCGCAGGTAGGAATTGGTATGGTCGGCGAACTGGAAAAGGCAGTCGATGAAACAGATTTTCTTCGTTCAATAAAAAATATTTTTAACTGTACCGTAATAAAACATACGGCTTTTCTTCATAAAAAAGTAAAAAAAGTGGCCGTGGCAGGAGGCTCAGGAAGCACTCTTTTGCGGGCTGCAATAGCTGCAAATGCAGATGTTTTTGTATCCGGAGATTTTAAATACCACCAATTTTTTGAGGCCGAAAACAAGATCATGATTGCCGACATCGGGCATTTTGAAAGCGAACAATTTACTAAAGAACTTTTTTATGAATTACTTACAAAAAAATTCCCTAAATTTGCAGTCCGTTTATCGGAGGTAAAAACCAATCCGGTTAATTACCTGATTTGAAACTGGAAATAATTACAGACTATATGAATACACCGTACGTAAAAGAAGATAACAAAAGCATATCAATCAGCGAAAAGCTAAAAGCTTTGTTCGAGTTGCAAAATGTCAATTCAGAAATCGACAAAATTAAGATGCTTCGCGGCGAATTGCCGTTGGAAGTTCAGGATTTGGAAGATGAGATCGCCGGTCTGAAAACCCGTCTGAGCAATTTCGAAGACGATGTAAAAACACTGGAAACATCGATTACAAACCGGAAAAATGCAATCAAAGAATCGGAATCGCTGATTGCCAAATATACCGAACAACAAAACCACGTCCGCAATAACCGCGAATACGATTCACTGAGCAAGGAAATCGAATTTCAACGACTGGAAATCGAGCTTTCCGAAAAACGCATCCGTGAGTTTACTTCAGAGCTTTTCAATAAAAAAGAAGCGATCGGCACATCTTCTTCTTATTTAAAAGAACGAGACGAAGATTTGGACCGCAAGAAAAAGGAATTGGAAGAAATCACGGCCGAAACAAAAATCGAAGAAGAAAAGATGAAAGCAAAATCTGAGAAAATTGAAGGTTTTATTGAAGCCCGTTTACTCACCGCTTTCAAACGTATTCGCAAGAACGCCCGCAACGGCCTGGCCGTAGCCACAGTTCAGCGTGATGCCTGCGGCGGTTGCTTCAACAAAATTCCGCCACAGCGGCAAATGGACATTGCTTCACGCAAAAAAATCATAGTTTGCGAATATTGCGGCCGCATCCTGGTAGACAAGGACATCCTGGAAACCGCCGATCCTGAATAGATCCAGACACAACATTATAATAAAAAACCTTCAGTTGATAGCTGAAGGTTTTTTTATGAATATGATCTGCTATATTCGATTTCCAATGTTTGATAAAACGATACTGGTACTGGATTTTGGTTATTGAAAATTGGTTATTCTATATTGAGATTTGTCTATATCGACAATTGATCTCCGGCACTTGATTCAAGCCTCCAACGCAGGTCACCAGAATTTTTCCTGCTACCCCGCAACAAAACACCGACCAACTTTTCTACCAGCTTCCACCAGCGCCACCGCCGCCGGTCATTCCACCACCAAAACCACCAAAACCACCGCCACCACTTGAGAAATTTCCCCAAGAACCGGAATGGCTGTTCCTGCCAGCCCCCATCATACCCATGGCAAGCCAGAACGGAAGGCTACTACCTCCGGAATAATAACGTTTTGAACGGCCCCGCAAAATCGGGACTACGATAAAAAGGATCAGAAAAAATAAAATACCGCCAAAAAGTCCATCGCCCTGTTTATCGTTAACAGACTGGTGATATTCATCAGCAGTATATTCACCCGAAGCAAGTTCCATTAAAACCCGGGTTCCGTAATACAATCCACCAAAAACATCGTTTTGCTTGAACCTTGGGATCATCTCAAAATCAACCACATCACGATGCGCAATTGCATCCGGGATTACACCTTCCAGACCATAGCCCACAGATATAAACACCTGTCCTTTCTCTGTACCGGTTTTTGGTTTGAAAAGAACCACAATTCCGTTATTTTTTCCTTGTTGTCCAACACCCCACTTTTCGTGAAGCTTGACAGCAAAATCCGAGGGGTCGTTGCCATTCAATGTAGGTACAGTAACAACAGCAATCTGGGTCGAAGTGGTATTATTAAACTGCACCAATTCGGCTTCAAGTTGCTGTACCTGCTCTGTCGAAAGCACATTGGCCAAATCGTTGACCATCCGCGGAGGGTTTGGCCTTTCGGGAATATCCTGGGCAAAAATGGCAACTGCAAGAAAGAGGGCAACTATCGATACAATTAATTTCTTCATGATTTTTATTTTTCGCCAAATGAAATTTCGTTTGACAATTCATTTTCATCATCGCTCGCATAAGGAAATTCAACTTTCAGTTCTTCTCCGGCCATTTTAATGCCTTTTGAAAGTCCGTCGGCATATCTTCCTTCTTTGAACCCGGCAATGACGGTTTCTTTTATTTCGTCCCAGAAATTTTCAGGAACTCTCGCATTGATACCGGCATCACCCAGTATGGCAAATTTATGATCGGCAACTGCCAAATAAAACAATACCCCGTTGCGAAGCCCGGTTTTGTGCATCCCCAACTTTTCAAAAATATAGACTGCACGATCGAGTACATCCGCTTTGCACGACCCTTCAACATGAAGTCGTATTTCGCCCGAAGTATTCAATTCGGCCTCTTTGATTGCCTCAACAATCTGTTTTTTTTCTGATTCACTAAAAAAATTTTGTACACTCATGTTCCTGAACTATTAAAATTGTACTTCAGGAGCTTTTTCAGCGCCCTTTTCAGCTTCAAAATAGATCTTCTTTTCGAAACCAAAAATATTGGCCATTATATTTTTAGGAAATTTCCGGATGGTGGTATTATAGGCCTGTGCCGCTTCGTTGAATTTCCGGCGTTCAACGGCAATCCGGTTTTCGGTTCCTTCCAGTTGGGCCTGCAAATCCAAAAAATTCTGATTGGCTTTCAGATCGGGATATTTTTCCACAACCACCATCAAACGGCTCAATGCCGACGACAAACCCGACTGTGCTTCCTGAAACTGTTGCAACGACTGTGCATCCAGTTTTTCCGGATTAATATTTACCGAAGTTGCTTTCGCACGGGCTTCAACAACTGCTGCCAGTGTTTCTTTTTCATGTTCGGCATATCCTTTTACTGTATTTACAAGGTTCGGGATCAGATCGGCTCGGCGCTGATAAACGTTCTCAACATTCGACCACTGGGCGGCGACGCCTTCTTCCTGCGAGACCATCGAGTTGTACGAATTTTTTACGGATGAATACCCGATTACCAAAAGGAGGGCAATGACTATTAAAACGATCCAAGACTTTTTCATTCTTTCAAATTTTTAAACTATGATATTTATTAGTTGTACAAATGTTGCAAAACTGTTGACGATATTCCTGTTTTATTCGGGGAAATCCGCAATTTTGCCGTTAAACCGGTTCATCAAACGGTGAACCAAAATTCTTTTTGTCATGAAGAAGGAAGAATTCAAACAAGCCGTTTCGGAAGGAATTCCTTCTGAGATACCGGTATTCCGGACAATAGACCCGCATATAAACCACGCCCCGCAGCGAAAAGACATTCTATCAGAAAAAGAAAAAAAGCTAGCATTGAAAAATGCACTCCGGTATTTTCCGGCAGAACAACATGTCACATTGGCATCTGAGTTTCTGAACGAGCTGAATACTTACGGCCGCATTTACATGTACCGTTACAGGCCCTATTATCCAATGAAGGCCCGTTCGTTGCACGATTATCCGTACCGGTCGAAACAGGCTGCATCCATCATGATGATGATTCAAAACAACCTGGACCAAGCCGTTGCACAACATCCGCACGAACTGATTACCTATGGAGGAAACGGCGCTGTTTTTCAGAACTGGGCACAATACCGGCTGACCATGAAATACCTTTCGGAAATGACCGATGAACAAACGCTGGTTTTGTATTCCGGTCATCCGATGGGATTGTTTCCATCGCACAAAGACGCACCCCGGGTCGTGATTACCAACGGAATGGTCATTCCCAACTATTCAGGCCGCGACGATTACGAACGAATGAATGCGCTGGGCGTTTCGCAATATGGACAAATGACGGCCGGATCGTTTATGTACATCGGGCCGCAGGGTATTGTGCATGGAACCACCATCACATTGATGAATGCCGCCCGTCTGCATGGTAACGGCGGATTTGCCGGTAAAATTTTTGTCTCGTCCGGGTTGGGGGGAATGTCGGGCGCACAGCCAAAAGCTGCGGTAATTGCCGGAATGATTTGCGTGGTTGCAGAAATAAATCCGAAAGCGGTGCAAGTGCGGCACGAACAAGGCTGGGTCGACGAAGTTTTTACCGATCTCGACCTGCTGAAAGAACGAATGATGAAAGCAAAAGAAAAGAAGGAAGCGGTTTCGCTTGCCTACCAGGGAAATATTGTCGACCTGTGGGAGAAACTGGCCAGTGAAAATATAAAAATTGACCTGGGTTCCGACCAGACCTCTCTGCACAATCCGTTTGCCGGAGGATATTATCCAGTCAACATGAGTTTCAGTGAATCGAACCGAATGATGGCCGAAAATCCCGGTCTGTTCAAAGAAAAAGTACATGAATCGCTACGCAGGCAGGTGGCTGCCATCAATAAAATAACGGACGATGGCATGTATTTCTGGGATTACGGCAATGCCTTTCTGCTGGAAGCAGGCCGCGCCCGTGCTGATATTTTCGGTACAGACGGCAATTTCAAATATCCGTCTTATGTGCAAGACATTATGGGGCCACTGTTTTTCGATTACGGCTTCGGCCCCTTCCGGTGGATTTGCACATCATGCGACCCCGGCGATTTGGAAACTACCGACCGCATTGCAAAAGAAGTTCTGGATGAAATTTCGAAAAATACACCTGCCGAAACACAAAATCAATTACGCGACAATATCCACTGGATAGAAGAAGCCGGTAAGAACAAACTGGTGGTTGGTTCGCAGGCCCGCATCCTGTATGCCGACTGCGAGGGACGGATGAAAATTGCAAAAGCATTTAACGATGCAATCCGCTCCGGGATTATTTCAGCTCCTGTGGTTTTAGGGCGCGACCATCACGATGTTTCGGGTACCGATTCACCGTATCGCGAAACTTCCAATATATACGACGGTTCGGCATTTACTGCCGATATGGCCATCCAGAATGTTATTGGTGATTCGTTTCGCGGCGCTACCTGGGTATCCATTCATAACGGCGGCGGCGTTGGCTGGGGAGAAGTAATAAACGGTGGTTTCGGGCTGACTATCGATGGTTCGGACGATGCCGAACGACGGTTGCTGATGATGCTTAACTGGGATGTGAACAACGGTATTGCACGCCGGAGCTGGGCTCGTAACCAACCGGCAATTTCAACGATAAAAAGGGCGATGGAGGCAAATCCGTCGCTGAAAGTGACTTTGCCAACGATTGCCGACGATGAGCTGATCGACAGTTTATTTTAAGATTTTTATTTTTTATACCGTTTCAGGGTGAAACGGAAAACGCTGCCTTCGCCGACTGTGCTGTCAACAGAGATGGTCCCCCCGTTTTGCTCCACAAACTCAGAACAAAGCATCAGTCCCAACCCGGAACCTTTTTCGTTATTGGTCCCGTACGTGGAGGTGTGCCTGTGCTTATTAAAAATCTGGTTTTTCATCTCTTCAGAAATGCCAACACCGTTATCGACCACACTTAATTCCACAAAACCATTATCGACTGCCCGTGACAGGATATTAATTTCACCTCCATTCCGGGTAAATTTGATGGCGTTCGAAATCAGGTTCCGAAGGATAAGCGACGCCATGTTTTGATCGGCCAGTACAATAAAATTTCCTCCCGGCTGGTGTACAAGTTTGATGTTTTTATTTTCGGCAAAACGTTTGTTTAAAAGAATATTGCTCTCTATCAACTCGCCGATCCTGAGCGGTTCCATCTTTAGTTGAAGGCAGCTTTTCTGGCTTTTCGCCCAAATCAGCATATTGTCGAGCAGGAAGTACGTATTTTCAGCTTCCTTTCTTAATTCACCGACCAATTCCCGGCGAACCTCTTCCGGAAACATTTCCGGATAATCAGCCAACTGGTCCAGCGTATCTTTAAAAGCGCCAATCGGGTTCCGAAGGTCGTGCCCGATGATCGCAAGAAACATATCTTTGGTTTCGCTTAGTTTTACAAGTTCCTCGTGCTGTTCTAGAATTTTATTGTTCTTCTGCAACAACAGGGCGTTTGCCTTCTTTTTCATCCGGTTCATACTGAAAATGGTCACCAGCAATGCCAATAACAAAATAATTCCGCCAATAAGCAATAAAACCCGGGTCCTTTGTTTTTTCAACTCAAGATCTTTTATCTGATTGTCTTTCTGTAAAATTTCAATCTGACTTTCTTTATCCTGAAGTTCCATTTCAGATCGGAACTGGGCAAGCTGCTGGCTGTGCTTTCCGTTGAACAGGGAATCTTCAATTGTTGAATATTCTTTAAAATACCGGAAAGCCTCAGCTATTTTCCCGTTCTTTTCATATGTTTTTGAAATCAAAAGGCAAACTTTCCCCTGCAAGTCCTTTATTCCCGAACTATCGGCCAATTCCTTGCTTTTAAAAGCAAAATCAAATGCATCATTAATTTTGTCACGGGCCAATGAAACTTCGCCCAGTATATGACACGAACGGGCGATCCCTTCCGTCATTTGCATGGATTGAAATATTTCCAACGCTTCCTTTGAATATTGTTCAGCCAAATCGTAATCCTTCATAAGCCAGTATGCCTCGCCTTTGCCAATCAGGGGAACCGCTTCATGCAGTTTTGACTTCAGTTTAAGGGCAATATCCAGCGATTTCTGATAATAATTCAACGCCTTTTCGTAATTGCCTTTTTCCTTATATATTTCACCGATATTATTTAATGTCGAAGCTTCACCTGCCATGTCACCGACCCTCTTCAGGTAATCCAGCGATTTTCCGTAATAGAACAATGACATTTCATGATCACCCCACGAACTGTAATTAACCGCAATATTCATCATCGTCCGGCTTATAAACGGCTCATCTTCTGCTTTTTTAAAATATTCAAGAGCATATTTAAACTCTTTCAGCCCCTCCGACCATTTACCCATGCTAGTAAAAATTGCACCAACATTAAACCGCACCATGGCTTCCTGCCGTTCAAGCTTTCCGACTTTTGCCTGTTTAATACATTCATAAAAAAGTGAAATGGCTTTGTTGTAATCGCCTGTATTCATGTGATATACCGCAAGCGCATTCAGACCCGTGCAAATGTATTCAGCATGATTTATTTTCTTTGCAATCCGAAGCCCGCTCTCGATATATGATTTGCCCTCCACAAAATTTCCAACAGAAACGAGAGATGAACCGAGGGTGAGGTTTGCCAAACTCTCCAATTCGGGTTTTTCCGATTTAGTAGCCACAGGAAAAGCTTTCCTGCTAAACTCAAGCGCTTTGTCTGGCGCAACGTACAAATATTCCTTCGCCAGTTTAAGATATGTTGAAGCAAGCTCTTCTCCTTTCTGGGTTCCGGTAAGGTTAGTCAGGCTGTCAATTTTTGAAACTTGTGATCCGGCTGGGTACACAAAAAGCATAAACAGGAAAAAGATGAGTACGGTATATCCCCGAAAACAACACATTTTATGCGCATTTGGGGCATAAAATTAACCTGAAAAACAATTGAATCAAAGGGTTTAGGAAAACATTCGCAAATAAATCCGCTCTATTTCCGATTTTAATTCGTTGAGACTGAAACTACGGCTTTTCCGGATATATTCTTTACCTGCAAAAAACACAATAATAGTTGGCGCAGCAAAGACCCGGTTTTGTGCAGCTATTTCCGGTGTTTGGTTCATATCAATGTATACCCTATCTATTTTGGGGAAGCATTCGTCCAGCAAAGCAGCAACTTTGGGTTTTAAAACTTTGCAAACCGAACATTCTGCGGTCGAAAAATAAACCAGCACGGCATCTTCTTTCTGCACTAAAGCCTCCAGTTCTTTAATTCCGCTGATATTCCGGTATGACTTTCCGGTCATTCTTTTTGCAAATGACAATTAAAATTCCCCTGTACTCAGTAAAACCAAAGTACAGGCTTCCAGAACTTCTACACCTGATTCTTCCAATTCCCGTTCGAATTCGGGATTTTCGGTACCCGGGTTAAAAATTACCCGGCGAGGTCTGAGGCTGCCTACATAACCGTAATAATCGGGTTGAATTCGTGGCCCTACATATAACGTAACGGTATCAATATTTTCAAAAGAAGGCTTTTCGTTTTCGATTTTAACATCGCCGATATACCCCTCTCTGGCGCCAATCGCCAGCACCTCGTGACCATGTTTTTGCAGCGAGCGGACTGCCATATTCGAATACCGTTCGGGATTCTCGCTTGCTCCAATAACTAAAGTTCTTTCCATTCTTATCAAATTTTATTTTTTCAATAAAACAACAGCATGTACCGAAATTCCTTCTTCGCGACCTTCAAAACCTAATTTTTCGGTTGTTGTCGCTTTTATCGAGATGCTGTCGATGTCCAGATTCAATATTCCGGCAAGGGTTTCTTCCATTTTCGGGATGTACTCTTTCAGTTTTGGCTTCTGCGCCAAAACCGTAATATCTATATTCCCGATATTATAATTCTTTTCCTGAATTAATGCAACTACTTTTTTCAGTAATAATTTACTATCAATGTTTTTAAACTCGTCGGAAGTATCAGGAAAATGAGTTCCGATATCACGCAATTTAGCTGCTCCCAGCAGTGCATCGCACAGGGCATGAATCACTACATCGCCGTCTGAATGGGCTACCGTGCCTTTGTAGTGTGGTATTTCAATACCACCCAGCCACAAGCTTTCCCCTTCTGCCAAACGATGAACGTCATATCCGTGTCCGACCCGGTAATCCATATTATTTACGTTGACGACTAAATGCCTCAAAATCAAATGACAGGGTCACGCGAAGTGTGTTATCGAGCGGATTGTTTTGGGCCACCGATACCAGATACGAAAAGTCGAGCGCGAAAACATTCATTCTCAAACCCGCACCAAAGGAAGCGTATTTCCGGTTTCCCTTGTACGCATTTTCATGAAAATACCCGCCACGCAGGATAAATTGCTTATTGTACTCATACTCAAGACCTGTCGACAAAGTTATCTCCTGAAGTTCTTCCTTCAATCCGCCGGGTGCATCATTAAACGACTGGAAAATACCTGCGATCACCGAAGTCCCTTCATAATCTTCTTCAGGAACATCAGGATCAGGAGTTTTCACCAAAAGTTTGTTTGCATCGAAATAAAAACCGAAGGTATTGTACCGGTCGATTTCCGAAGAATACCCCAGCCCCAGCCGGAGGTTTGTCGGAATAAAATTGTGATTTTCCCCTTTATCGTACGAAATCTTAGCTCCAATATTCGAAATATTGATCCCCGCAGAGAGCGTTTGTCTCTTCCGGTTTGCCCGATATTCGTTCCGGTAATAAAAAGCTACATCGGAAGCGTACGAATAGCCGGGATAAGACCCTTCCACGCCGGGAGCCAGATGTGAATAAATCATTCGCAAGGCAACAGCTCCGGAAAAATAATCAGATAATTTCCGGGTATATGCGACATCAATGGCAAACTCGTTGGGACTATTTTGCCCTGTCGTTGTTCCCTGATCATCATAAAAAACGATATCTCCCAATGTGAAATAATTCAACGAAGCGCTCACTGTTTGAACATCGTCCAGTTTTTTGTAACCAACAAGATATGCAAGGCCAATATCATCGACCAGGTTTCTCAGCCATGGAGTATACGCCAGACCAATACCCATGTCCTGTTCCATAAACGCATATTTCGAGGGGTTCCAAAATTGTGAGTATAAATCGGGTTTGGACGCAGCGCCCACATCGCCTTTACCACCACCGATCGCATCGGGAGCAATCGTCAAAAACGGCACACCTGTGGTGATTGTATTATATTTTGGATCTTCTTCCTGAGCAGTGGCAGATTTAAAATTACCAACAAAAAAGCTAACCAGCAGTATTCCAACCACTAACGTCTTCTTAAAATTCTTCATTATCCGGTATAAAATTGAAAGTTGCAAATATAAAACTTTGATATTGAGTTACCTCATTTTCTATCTTAAAAAACTAAACGGGAAAGCCCGGTAAAAAGTATTGGCTGCATTATTTTTTTAGAAAAATAAATCTCCCGATTTTAGCAGTAGTATACCCCTGTGCTGAAGTGATGGTGAAACGCACCAGGTACATGCCCGAACTCAGCGCCACATTGCTTTCCGAAGGCAACCATTTAAAGGGAATACTCTCCATCCCGTCGGAAGGGATCTGCTTTTCGATCAGATCAACACACTTTCCGCTGCGATCGAACAGTTCGATGGTTGCTGAAAATAAGCCGTCCGGCAAATTGTGGATAAACGAAAACCAAACGTAATCGGTAACCGGATTGGGATAGCAAAACACTTCGCTAATACGGAAATCGCTGGTCACTACAAATTCGATGGTGGCTTCCGACGAATTGTTCACCACATCCCACACTTTCAGGGTCAGACTGTGTTTCCCAGGTTCCAGATCATTGACCGGAAAAACGATTTTTCCACTCTTGTAACTGTCGATATCCGATTCGTAATAATCATTCAATACAAAAATATTACTGTAATCGTCATCGAGAAAAGCCGTTATGTCGTGTCCGATGCCCGTTCCCACGGTATTGATCCCGTTTTCGTCGGAAACCTCGGCAATCAGCAACGGACTGGCTCCCACTTTATCTCCCGATTGAAAAGAAGCATCATTCATATACATTTTTATTACCGGCCCTTCATTATCGGGAATAGTTGTTCCCGATGAACCGCCAATCAGAAAATCATCGAATGCCCCATGTGCATCTGTTTCTCCGTTATCGGCATAATAAATGATCTTTCCTTTGTCTATGCTGTATGAAATATCTTTCGGAACGATAAACGAAAAACTGAATTTTCCGTTCGTCACACTTACATTTCCTTTATAAATAACATTATCCTGCATGGTAAATGTCATGGGATTTTGTCCCGCGTTTCCAAGCGTTTCAAGTTCAATCGCCTTATCGTAAACAATTGGAATTACCGTACCATTGAAATCGCTTTTCACATTCCCCTGATAGTTGGTCACACTGCCGGTGATGGTAATTTTCTCCAAAGCTGAAACTGTTTTGGTGAAATTTTCAGTGGATTGTTCGTTGATTGTTTCCGTTTTTACACTGAGTTTCGGATATGCCAGGCGGAGCGCCGGATCGGCCAACAGGGTAAAATTCCGTTTATTGATACCGGTGTTTGAACCCACTTTTGCAAGGCGCATTATATCGCCCATCCGAAGGTTTTCACCGTTCCCGTCTTTCTCAAAAACATGGTTATAAAAACTTTTTGTGAGGTTAAAATTCGCGTCAGAAAAGACCAGTCGGGTTGTCGAAAAAAGCCCGATTCCTCCCCCATTCGGATTGAATAAAATATGTTCGCCGGCTGACAGTTCGTCTTCATCAAAACGGCTGAATTCGCAGGTTGCCGTTACAAAAATGGGCAGGTTTTTGTAGTTCGACCAGGAATCGATCATGCTGATATCCAATACCTGTTCATCGGCCAGAAATTCTTCGTTCGCATGGCCAATATAATTCAAAACGAGAACGCCTTCTTTTACACGCTCGTTAATTGCATCGTTCACCTCCGGATACGTTGCCATTCCTGAGCTTGACTCCCGGCGATAAGCATCAAAATATATTTTGTCGGCATAAAACGCCGGATAGTTTTGATCGACCAGATCGGCAATTTCTTCTGTTTGCTCCATGTGCAGGTTGGTGAAACCATCTGCATTATTTCCGTCGTCGCCAATAAAGCAAACCACATTGCGCCACTTACCCAAAGCGTCGGCATTTACATAACTCTTTATTTTTGCGACAACTGCCGACGCTTCGCTAACGGTACGCGCCGGAATGCGGCCAATTCCCAAATCCTCCAAACCGGTATATCCGCCTTCATCGGGATCAAGCAACACGAAAAAGTCATCTGATACAAACGAACCAATCGGCGACAACGATTCGGACGACTGATATGTCGGAACTAAATTATATCCTTTTTTACGAATGTCTTTATTATCGAAACTGCCGTCGCCAAAAAGCAAAACATATTTCAAGCCGTTTCCACCCGACGATTTTTCGTAGCACATGCGGATGAAATTCCGGATTCCGGCAACATCGGGTAATCCGGATGAAAATTCATTGTAAACCTGGTCGGTGGTATAAACCGCAACCGACATCTGGTCGTATCCGCGATGAAAATCGGCCAGTTCATTGGCCTGTTCCAAAAACCGGGGATGAGTTACTATTACAAATTCAGCGATTGCGGCAGCATGTAAATTCTGATTTTCAATATTCCCGACTTTCTCAGGAACAGGAATATCTCCGGACGGATTAAAAGCCACAAACTCGCGAAGCTGGCTGGTTCCAACCACAAATTTCAGGTCGGTTCCCGAAAGCTCAACCGAAACAGACTTTGGTTGCAGATAGTTGCTCACATCCCATACTTTTGTGCCTGATGCCGCCTGTGCTATTTTATATTCTGTAACCGAACCATTTTTCACTGTCCGCACATCTCTGAACAGAAGTTGTGCACCGCTAAGCGCCAGTGTGCACCTGCTGTTTACATCGATAAAGTCGATCCATGCCTCCGAATTGTCGGGCGTTGCCACATAATTTGTTTTTACACTTATTGTTGCACCTGAAAGCACTTTGTCCTTTCTTAAATTTCCAGGTCGTCCGTACATTGATTCCGGATCTTCCAGCGACAAACCATAATAATTGATTTCGCCCACCAAAAGACTGTTCACAAAGACATTCATTTTGCTTGAAGAAGAAGATCTTCCGATTGTCTGGATAAATAATTTCAGGGTATCTGTTTCGATTCGGTTCGCGAAATTAAAACTAAACATTCTTTCCTGTCCTTTTGTATGTTTGTTGCTGTACCAGCTTGCCCCCGAATTGATCAGGTTGGATTCTTCACTTTCATGCACCAGGTAGCAATCATATTCTGCAACCTGCTTTTCCGGAGTAGCTGACGGCCTGGCTTCATTCTGGATCAACAGGTTATTTCCCGTATCGGTCAAAAAATAAAAAGCTTTATCCGAAAAAGAATTTTGCTGGTGCACAAACATTTTCGTCGAAGTATCATACGCCCATTTTATCGTGCCGGTCGAATAGAAAAACAAACAATCGGTATTGCTTCCGTCTTTCGAATGCCAAACAGCGATTTGCTGCAAATCATCAGAAAACGGTTCATTGTTCATCACGGGCAACATGTACCCGCCATTGCCAAAAACATTTACCTGTGCAGGATTAGCAAAACCCCATGACTGCAAATCGCTGTATTTTATTTTATGAATTCCGCTTTGCGAGGTTGCTATTTTCAACCATTTGCCTGAAGATAAAACTGAACTTTGGCTCCAAACTACCTGTGCTTTTGCCGATTTTAACTGCGATTCAGTCTCTGTAATTTCAAGCTGAAACGAATCAACCCGAAATAGTTGTCCATCTTTTTTTACAAACGGAACCAGTTCTATTTGCAGGTATTTTTCTTTTCCTGAATTAAAAAAGTGATAACTGAACTTTATTTCTTCTGAAAAAGAACCCGCCAACTCAATCGGAACGCCATCCAATGCCGATAGCTTCGGGTTGACGAACTGAGCCGAAGAAACAAGTTGCTCCACTTTGATGGTTTCAAAATAACAAGGAATTGAACTTCGATCCGACTTTACCGAACCGGTAAAATCAGGCCATACAAAATGTTCTGTCGCATACACAATATTTCGGGGGACAGTCCAGTTTATTGTACGGTCAACATTTTCGGCCTGAAGCTGAAAAATGCTTGTGCAAAAGAAAAAGTAAAGTAAAAAGTTCTTCATCCGTCAAAGTTCTGTAAAATATTCTGGCACCTAATTAACGATGCGTATTGTGTTATATTGTAACATCGACAGATCAAAAAAAGTCATTTTTTTCAGACAAAACACAAAAATGCACTGTAAAAATACAAACAGGACAGCGGATATGACTGAAAAAAGAATAATTCGGCGGGCAATAAGAATTGAACAATTTAGTTATATTTGTGAGTGCTTATTTTTTAAACTGAAATTGAATTACAATGAAATTTAAAGCCATATTAATAATAGGGTTTGCAGCTCTTGTAACAGGATGTGGAATACTTGGAGGAGGCAAAAAAAATGATGTTTCCAGCACAACCGGATGGGAATACAACAATCCGGACAATGGTGGTTTTCTGTCCGATAACGGATATCAGCAGGAAACAGGGCCCGGCCTCGTTTTTATTCAGGGTGGAACCTTTACCATGGGACGTGTTGAACAGGATGTAATGTATTCCTGGAATAATTCTCTCCGCAGGGTAACAGTTGCTTCTTTTTATATGGATGAAACAGAAGTATCAAACCTCGATTACCGGGAATATCTTTACTGGTTGCAAAGGGTCTACCCCGGCAATCCTGAAAAGTATCACGGAGCGCTTCCCGACACATTGGTATGGCGCGAAGAACTGGCATACAACGAACCATATATTGAAAATTACCTTCGCCATCCGGCATACGGCGATTATCCGGTTGTTGGTGTAAACTGGCTTCAGGCCGATGCCTATTGCAAATGGAGAACGGACCGGGTAAATGAACAAGTTCTGATTTCACGCGGTGTTCTTACCGCCGATGCTGCACAGAGTGGACAGAACATATTTACCACCGACACATATCTCGCCGGTTTATATCAGGGGAGCGAAGGGAAACGCCCCTACGAAGATGCCAGCGGAAATAACCGCCGCATTCGATGGGAAGATGGATTGCTGTTGCCCAGCTACCGTTTGCCTACCGAAGCAGAATGGGAATATGCAGCCTACGCGTTGCTGGAAAATACAGACGGAGAATTATTGACAGACCGCAAAATTTATCCATGGAACGGAACGTATCTGAGAGATGCAGATAAGAAAAACCGTGGGAAAATGATGGCCAATTTCACCCGTGGTCGTGGCGATATGATGGGTATGGCCGGTGCATTGAATGACAATGCCGATATTACTGCCCCTGTTAATTCATACCAGCCAAACGATTACGGTTTGTATTGCATGGCTGGAAACGTTAACGAATGGGTGTATGATGTTTATCGTCCGCTTTCATCGGAAGACGTTGCTGAATTCCAGCCATTCCGTGGAAATGTTTTCACCAAATACAAAACCGACGCTGAAGGAAAACTGATTCGTGATCAATACGGAGAACTGGTTAAAGATACTATTGCCGACTACCGTAACTTCAGGGATGGCGATTACAGTTCACAAATTATTGAAGGAAATGAAAACTGGAATAGTGTCAGCGATAAGTTGAAAACTGATGACATGTACATCATGGCCAAAAAACCCGGAGAGTTCTCTTCTCTGATTACCGACGAAGCCCGCATTTACAAAGGTGGTTCATGGAAAGACCGTCCCTACTGGCTCATTCCCGGAACACGCCGTTGGATGCCCCAAACTGAAGCAAGCAACGACCTTGGGTTCCGTTGTGCAATGACCCGGGTTGGAAGCACTGAAGGATTATAATCTGATAAAAAATACATAGTAAAACCTCATTTGAAAAAATGGGGTTTTCTTTTTCAAAAAAATATGGAAATAGAACAATTACACCGGCTTTTTGAGCAACATCCCCATATATCGACCGATACGCGAAAAATTATTCCCAACAGCATCTTCTTTGCTTTGAAAGGGGCAAATTTCAATGGTAATCAATTTGCTGTACAAGCTCTTAAAAGTGGTGCTGCCTATGCAGTCATTGATGAAGTTCCTGCCGAAAAAAACGAACGGCTAATTGAAGTGAAAGATTCGCTGAAATGCCTGCAGCAACTGGCTGCCTTCCACCGGAAAAAACTGGGCACACCGATATTGGCGATTACCGGCACCAATGGAAAAACCACTACCAAGGAACTTACTGCCGCGGTTTTGTCTATGAAATATAAACTCTGTTTCACGCAAGGTAACCTGAATAATCATATTGGCGTACCGCTGACATTGCTTCAGATGGATTCGTCAACAGAAATGGCTGTGATTGAAATGGGAGCCAACCATCCCGGAGAAATTGATGCACTGTGTCAAATTGCCGCTCCTGATTTTGGACTGATTACCAATGTCGGCAAAGCGCATCTCGAAGGCTTCGGTTCGTTTGAAGGAGTGGTGCAGACCAAAACCGAATTATACCGTTTTCTGAAGACAAAAAACGGCAAATGTTTTGTCAATGCCGGTGATCCGGTTTTAAATGATCAAGCGAAAGAACTGGACCATATAAGTTACGGGAAATCGGGTGACATTTTTATGCAGGGAGAACCGGCATCAACCGATTACTTTGTGGTGGCAAAAGTGTTATTCCCCAAAGGCTGGTTATACCTGAAATCAAAACTCATCGGATCATACAACTTCGACAATATTCTGGCAGCGGCTTGCATCGGTCATTACTTTCAGGTTGACCCATTGCTCATTCAAAAAGCAATTGAAAACTACACACCATCGAATAACCGTTCGCAATTGATTGAAACCGGGGCCAACAAAATTATTATGGATGCGTACAATGCCAACCCGACCAGCATGATGGCCTCCCTGCATAATTTTATTTCGATCCGTCATCCGCAGAAAGTTTTAATACTGGGCGACATGCTCGAACTGGGGCAGGAATCGGAATCCGAACATCAGAAGATTGTTGATTTTATTTCTGAAAATGAATTTGAACAAGTTTTTCTGGTCGGAAAAAATTTCAGTAAAACCAGCGACAGACAAAAAACAAAGAAGTTCGACAATGCCGAACTTCTTACTGACTACCTAACTAAACAACCGCTTGAAAACAAGTTAATTCTAATAAAAGGTTCACGAGGTATTTCGCTTGAAAAAACCCTCGGAAACCTTTGAGCAATCTATTCTGACTATGAATATTTTTTAGTTTACCGGTTTTTCAACCTTTAAAACTTCTGAAATTGCCTGTACAAAAGTGCTTTTTGGCAAAGCGCCCATAGCCATCTGCGGTTGGCCTTCCGTAGGTACAAACAATAACGAAGGTATACTTTGAATGCCAAACATTGCTGAAAGTTCGCGCTGCTCTTCAGTATTTACTTTATAAATTTTGAGACTGTCGCCGTATTCTTTCTGAAGTTCCTCCAACAATGGGGCAACCATTTTGCACGGACCACACCAGTCTGCATAAAAATCGATTAAACACGGTGTGCTGCCTTCGTATTTCCAATCCTTATTTTGTTCAAAATTGAAAACTTTCGCTTTGAATGTTTCTTTGGTTAAATGCTCTAACATGACTTATTTTTTAAAATTATACAAATATACATATTTATGCATGTATTCATATCAAGTATTGTGCCGAAAAAAATCGAATGAAAAATGAATGTGGAACAAAACAAATAATTGTAATTTTGTCACGGACTTAAACAAATTGTCATATCTAATTATTTGCATGTTTAAAGTCCATTTGATATTTTAAAATGAAAGAATACTTAAAAGACCCAATATTTACAGTTATTTCAGAGGTAGCAGATAAAAACGGCCTTGAAACTTACGTGATCGGCGGTTTTGTCAGGGATTTAATTCTGAACCGCCCATCGCCCGATATCGATATTGTTACCATCGGCAGTGGAATTGACCTTGCCCAAAAAGTTGCCAAAACACTGAAGCCAGCGCCAGCCGTCAGTGTTTTTAAGAATTTCGGCACGGCCATGTTAAAATACGGCGAACTGGAAATTGAATTTGTTGGCGCCCGCAGGGAATCGTACCAACGCGACTCGCGCAAACCAATTATTGAAGACGGCACCCTGGAAGACGACCAAAACCGGCGCGATTTCACCATCAACGCCATGGCGATTTGCCTCAACCACGACCGCTTCGGAGAATTGGTCGACCCCTTTGACGGGTTGGCAGACATTCAACGGAAAATCATCCGTACTCCGCTTGACCCGGTCATTACTTTTTCTGACGACCCGCTGCGCATGATGCGTGCCATCCGCTTCTCCAACCAACTGGATTTCATGATTGAAGAATCGACCCTTCAGGCAATCACTCAGAATAAAGAACGGATACAAATTGTTTCGAAAGAGCGGATCATGACCGAGCTGAATAAAATTATAATGACGAAGAAGCCTTCCGTTGGATTTAAGTTGCTCGAAAAAACCGGCTTGCTCGAAATTATTTTTCCTGAATTACACCGGATGAAAGGGCAGGAAGAAAAAAATGGGATTGGACACAAAGATAATTTTTATCACACACTGGAAGTACTCGACCGGCTGGCGCCCAACTCAAAGAACCTCTGGTTACGCTGGTCTGCCCTGCTCCACGATATTGCCAAACCGGCAACCAAAAAATTCTCAGGTAAGCTGGGCTGGACCTTTCACGGACATAATTTCATCGGCGCGAAGATGGTGCCGGGTATATTCAAACGGATGAAACTTCCGCTGAATGAGAAAATGAAATTTGTTGAAAAAATGGTGCAACTGCACATGCGCCCCATCGTTCTTTCGGAAGAAGAAGTAACCGATTCTGCCGTTCGACGTTTGCTTTTCGAAGCGGGTGACGATATTGACGAACTGATGACACTTTGCGAAGCTGATATCACGTCGAAAAACCAGGAAAAAGTAGTTCGCTACATGAATAATTTCAGGCTGGTACGCGAAAAACTGAAAGATCTGGAAGAACGCGACCACATCCGCAATTTCCAGCCACCCGTTACAGGCGAAATTATCATGGAAGTTTTTGACCTGACTCCCTGCCGCGAAGTCGGAACCATAAAAGATGCCATAAAAGATGCCATCCTCGACGGAATAATCCACAACGATTATGAAGAAGCATATCAATTTATGCTAAAAAAAGGAGAAGAACTGGGGTTGAAACCGGCGAAATAACAAAATTAAACCTGACAGGATTCGAAATCCTGTCAGGTTTAATCGTCAATATTGTTCTTTTTCGTTCGGGAAACTACGCGATTTTACATCTTCCACATAATTCCCCACGGCGCCTTTAATTTCAGCAGCAAGATTGTGGTACCTGCGCAAAAAACGTGGAGAAAATTCCTGGGTAATTCCCAGCATATCATGCAAAACAAGCACTTGTCCATCAACGCCTCCACCGGCGCCAATACCAATGATCGGAATTTTCAACTCACTGGCCACCTGTTCACCCAACACGGCAGGAATTTTTTCGAGCACAATTCCGAAACATCCCGCTTCTTCCAGAAGATGTGCATCAGAAAGTAATTTTTCCGCTTCGGCTTCCTCTTTTGCACGAACAGAATAGGTTCCAAATCGATGAATCGACTGCGGCATCAGACCCAAATGCCCCATGATGGGAATTCCGGCTGACAAAATGCGGTTTACCGATTCGAGCACTTCGGCTCCGCCTTCCAGTTTAACAGCGTCGGCAGCCGTTTCTTTCATGATTCGAATGGCCGATTGCAGCGCTTCTTTTGAATTTCCCTGATACGTCCCGAAAGGAAGGTCGACAACCACCAAAGCCCGTTTCACCGCTTTTACAACGGAAGTACCGTGATAAATCATGTGGTCGAGAGTGATCGGAAGCGTAGTTTCATTTCCGGCCATCACATTGGAAGCCGAATCTCCAACCAGAATTACATCCACCCCGGCTTCATCAACCAGTCTGGCCATACTGTAATCGTAAGCTGTAAGCATGGAAATTTTCTCCCCCTTCAGCTTCATTTCCGACAACACATGGGTTGTCACTCTTTTTATTTCTTTATGTACTGACATCGTATTTTTCTTTTATCAGTACAAAGTAAACAACTTTTCATCGAACGAGACAAACAAGCAGGCTTGTAAATTACACCCGAAGGAAAATCTCTTTTTTATACATATAATAAAGAAGTCCCCACAAAATAGCCAGATAACCGATCAGCAAAATAAACTGGTTTGCTCCTTCAGAAATAATACGGGTCCATCCCAGAAAATATTCAACTACTCCCCACACATTAATAAAACGGGTAAACAGGTAAACAAAGATGGAGTTCATGCCAATCACACGAAAATAGAACGACCATTTCTGCCACTTCAGCACATCAATAATCATATAGAAAACGGCAATCAGCAGAAAACTGATTCCACCGGCCATCAGGTTGAACGTACTGGTCCAGCATTTTTTGATGATCGGATAAAAAGGACTGACAATCAATGCCAGAACAATCAGCGCAGCGCCAATAGCCGCTAATAAATATACTTTTTGCCAGTCGTTCCGCTTCTGCTCTCGCAGGAAATGCCCTGCAAACGAGCCCATCAACGTGATACCGGTTGCCGAAACAACGCAAAGCAAGCCTTCCGGATCGTAAACTTTTCCATGCAGAACTCCGGGCAGCAGCAGCCTGTCAATATAACCATTGATACAGCCGTCGGGCGTAAGTTGCCCGGCTCCGAAATCCGGCACAGGGATAAAAAGCTGCATGAAAGAATACCCCAGCAATATTCCGCCCAGCCAATACAAACGGCTTTTAAACGACGATGTATAAATTACAATGACTGATGCAAAAAAATATGCCAGTCCGATTTGTCCAAGCACGCTGGCAAAGCGAATGTTTGTAAGGTTTCCTTTCAACGCCCCGTTATACAATACTCCCAATGTTACAAGCAGAAGCATCCGTTTCAGAACCTTAAAAAGCATTTCTCTTTTGGGAGCGCCTTTTTCAAGTTTTGAAACAATGGCATACGGAATGGCAGCGCCTGCAATAAACATAAATAAGGGAAAAATAAGGTCATGCATGGTAAAGCCAGCCCAATCGACATGTTCCATCTGCCGGGTCAGCCATTCGGCCCCGCTGTTTTTGCCGATAAAAGCAAACAACGCGCTTCCTCCGGTAATCCAAAACATGTCGAAGCCACGAAGTGCATCAAGCGAAAGCAGGCGCTCTTTCTTTTCAGTCCTGATTGATTTTGATTCCATAAAAAAGGTTTAATTGTAGTTTACGCTTTCAAAAATAAACAAATATGCTATTCGCTGTCTTTTTGTCACCAGAAAATGACACGTTTATGGTATGTCGAAAATTCTCCGTGCCATTATTACAAAAAAGGACACCGAATCCGGCATGGCATAATGATTGATAAAACCCCGTCGTGACATTTCAAACAAGAACGATTAAAACATACAATAAAATGGGAAAAATAATTGGAATCGACTTAGGAACAACCAATTCATGCGTTTCGGTAATGGAAGGCAACGAACCGGTTGTAATCCCCAACAGTGAAGGAAAGAGAACTACCCCGTCGGTAGTTGGTTTTGTTGAAAACGGAGAACGCAAAATTGGCGACCCGGCCAAACGTCAGGCTATTACCAACCCGCAAAAAACAGTTTCCTCGATTAAACGTTTCATGGGCGAAACGTATGACAAAGTAACCAAAGAAATCAACCGTGTACCATACAAGGTAATAAAAGGCGACAACAATACTCCCCGCGTACAGATTGACGACCGCAAATATTCACCCCAGGAAATTTCAGCCATGATCCTTCAGAAAATGAAGAAAACTGCTGAAGATTATCTTGGACAGGAAGTTACCGAGGCGGTAATTACTGTACCTGCCTACTTTAACGACGCCCAGCGTCAGGCCACGAAAGAAGCCGGTGAAATTGCAGGATTGCAGGTACGCCGTATCATCAACGAGCCAACAGCGGCTTCGCTGGCTTATGGTTTGGACAAGATGGACCGCGAAATGAAAATTGCCGTATTCGACCTGGGGGGCGGTACTTTCGATATTTCAATCCTTGAACTGGGAGACGGCGTATTTGAAGTAAAATCGACCGACGGGGATACACACCTTGGCGGTGACGATTTCGACCAGACCATTATCGACTGGCTGGCGGCTGAATTTAAAAATGACGAAGGAGTTGACCTGCGTCAGGACCCGATGGCCCTGCAACGCTTGAAAGAAGCTGCCGAAAAGGCAAAAATCGAACTTTCGAGCTCAACACAAACAGAGATCAACCTGCCCTATATTATGCCGGTAAACGGTATTCCGAAACACCTGGTAAAAACGCTGACCCGCGCTAAATTTGAACAGCTTGCCGACTCGCTGATCAATGCAACCATGGAACCTTGCCGCAAAGCGCTGAAAAATGCAGGTCTTTCGGCCAGCGACATTGACGAAGTAATCCTGGTTGGCGGTTCAACCCGTATTCCGGCTGTTCAGGAAAAAGTGCAACAGTTGTTCGGAAAAACCCCGTCGAAAGGCGTTAACCCCGATGAAGTAGTTGCTATCGGCGCTGCCATTCAGGGTGGTGTTTTGACCGGTGAAGTAAAAGATGTGCTTTTGCTTGATGTTACCCCGCTTTCGTTGGGTATTGAGACCATGGGCGGTGTAATGACCCGTCTGATTGAGTCGAACACAACCATTCCGACGAAAAAAACGGAAACATTTACAACCGCATCAGATAACCAGCCTTCCGTAGAAATTCATGTTTTGCAGGGTGAACGCCCAATGGCAAACGGGAACAAAACGATTGGCCGTTTCCATCTCGACGGGTTGCCACCGGCACCACGAGGTATTCCGCAGATTGAAGTAACGTTTGACATTGACGCCAACGGTATTCTGCACGTTTCGGCAAAAGACAAGGCAACCGGGAAAACACAATCAATCCGGATTGAAGCTTCTTCCGGTTTGAGCGATGCCGACATTCAGAAGATGAAGGACGAAGCCAAGGCCAACGAAGCTGCCGATAAAGCTGCCCGCGAAAAAGTGGACAAACTGAACCAGGCCGACAGTTTGATTTTCCAGACAGAAAAACAACTCAAAGAGTTTGGCGACAAACTTCCGGCTGACAAAAAAGGCCCGATTGAAGAAGCATTAGGCAAACTGAAAACAGCTCACGCTTCGCAGGATATTGCAGGCATTGACACTGCAACAGCAGAGTTGAACGCCGTATTCCAGGCTGCATCTCAGGAAATGTATAATGCCCAGGCCGGTGGAGCACAAGCTGATCCAAATGCCGGACAGCAAGCCAATGCTGGTGGCAGCAGCAGTAACAAACAAGACGGCGAAGTAACCGATGTTGACTTTGAAGAAGTAAAATAAAATTGTCAGTATATTTTTCAGAAAGCCCTGATCGTAAAACGGTCGGGGCTTTTTGTTTTATCAAGACAAACCTGTCTTCCGACAACAAAATATTTCCTTACTTTGAAGGTTCTTAAAAGAAAAACAATGGGCAGATCCATTTCATTTATACTATTGCTGTTCCTCAGCCTTTCGGCATTTGCACAGGAACCCGTCAATCAAACCGATGTACAGGGGCGCAAACAAGGTTTCTGGCAGAAGCGCGATGCCGCCGGAAAACTACTTTACGAAGGAACGTTCAAGGACGACCGCCCGGCAGGTGAAATGAAACGGTTTCACCCGAACGGCAAAATAAAAGCAATCCTTGTTTTTTCTGATAAATCGGATTCGGCTTCGGCACAAATTTTTGATGAAAAAGGAAAATTAACGGCGAAAGGCTGGTATCTGGGACAGAAAAAAGTGGGAGAATGGAGCAATTTTACCGAAGGCCGACTGATTTCAACCGAAAATTATACCGACGGACAGAAAACCGGCGTCTCCAAACGATATTACCAGACCGGCGAATTGCTTGACGAAACCACCTGGCTCAACAATTTGCAGGAAGGACTGTACCGCGCGTACGACAAACAGGGAAACAAGTACATCGAATGCATGTACAGGAACGGGAAAATTAACGGCTGGTATGTAAGTTTTTATCCAAACGGAGGAATGGAAACCGAAACATTCTACAAAGACAATCTTCGCCACGGCAACTCGAAATACTACGATGGCGAAGGCAAACTTTGCTATACACTGGAATACGAGGAAGGTATTTTATTGAATCCGGAAGTACTCGACAGCATTCAGAAAATCCAGTTCGACGAGCTCGAAAAAAACAAAGGCAAAGTGGTTGATCCCGAACAATTCATGGCCGATCCGGCACAATACATATTGAAGGACAGAAACAAGTAGGTTGAAAACAAAAATAGTTTCGACAACTGCTTGTTGTTTACCCCGGCGGGGTTAAATATTATAGCCGGGGCAGTTTTTCGGCTTGACACGGCTTGACAGGAAATCGCCCGCAGTCCGCCCCTGCGTGTAGCTTCCTACGTTAGCGGTCAATGTTAGAGAAGCCAACCGCTGAAATCGCACGAACTTTTGACACGACAAATACCAAATTATACTTGGGGTATCGGGTAATATTTTCACAAAAACGCAATGCCAATAATTATCAAAACTTGTAACTTGTGCAAGTTTTGATAATTCATTTCATATATTTGCCCTATGACTAACTACATAAACCGTAAGGAATACATAGACAAACTGCTGTCGTACAAAGATAAAGACCTCATAAAAGTCGTTAGCGGCTTGCGCAGGTCGGGCAAAAGCACTTTGCTGGAACTTTACCGCGAACATTTGCTAAAACAAGGCATCGGCAAACGACAAATGCAATTTTACAATTTTGAATTACCCGAAAATTACTTAGGCAAAACGTGGAGCGATATTTACTTTGAGATAAAGAAAAAATTTCAAACCGACAAAACCAATTATGTTTTTTTGGACGAAGTGCAAAACATACCGCTTTTTGAAAAATTAGTGGATGGGCTTTTTGCTACCGAAAATACCGATGTGTATGTTACAGGGTCAAATGCATTTTTGTTGAGTAGCGAATTAGCAACTTTGCTGAGCGGTCGTTACATAGAAATTTCTATTTTGCCCTTTTCGTTCAAAGAATATTTAACTGCACGCAACTTTGACACGAGCAACAAGTACCTCAATTACGAAGCCTTGTTTTTTGATTACATAAACGAAACTTCATTGCCTAAGGGTGTGGAACTGCGAGAAAGCGGGTTTGATAAAATCTACGAATATCTTGAAGCTATTTACACCACAATAATTGAAAAAGACATAACTCAACGCCACCAAATAAACGATAAACGTGCTTTTGCTAACATTGTAAAATTTGTGGCTTCCAATATTGGAAATGCACTTTCGCCAAGCAACATTTCCAAAACACTCAAGCAAGATGGACAAAACATACATCACGCCACTGTAGAAAAATACCTGGAATATTTGGTGGAAAGTTTTGTGTTTTACAAAGTAAATCGCTTCGATTTGAAAGGCAAAAAACAATTGGCCACACAAGAAAAATACTATTTGGTTGACGCAGGGTTACTTAATATTTTGGCTGGGAAAGAGCGAATAACCGACAAAGGTCACATTTTAGAAAATATTGTCTATTTGGAATTGTTACGCAGAGGTAACAAAGTTTGGACAGGCACAGCCCGAAACACAGAAGTGGATTTTGTGTGCAAAACCTCAATAGGCGAAATTGAATACTACCAGGTAGCATGGCAAATGACAGCCGAAAATACTGTAGAACGGGAGTTTGGGGCATTGGAAAAAATCAACGACAACTACCCGAAGTATTTGCTCACGACAGATTCGTTTACGCAAAACCGAAGCGGAGTAAGACACTTGAACGTATTTAACTGGTTACTTGGGACAAGCGACAAGCAAGAATAACCACTGGTGACAACAGCAAAATACCCGAAAGCCAGACTTTAGTGCTTCGTTGACAGGAAGCCCCGAGTGAAAAGCAACTCTTAGTAGGAGGTTCATCGGGTGAACTCGCGCCCTGCATGTAGCTACGGAACGTTAGCAGCCATATTGAGTCGTACAAGTGATTGATAAAATATTTTCCCTTAGAAGATTAGAATTCCAAAAAATATAATTGAGTAACATTTATTTTAACTAAACAGAAATATTTATTTTTGCGATTCTATAATTTGAAAACGAAAAAATGAGTACTGTATTAAAATTTGTAATTAAAGCATAGTTAACCTCAGAAAACCACAGGTTAATGTTTCAGTCGTTCGGAAATTTTATTCTGGAGTTGGTTGATATTGCTTTAAATGAAAGAAATTCAGCATTTAAATTAAATAAAAATAATGCTGATTTTCAATCGGAATAAATACAAACATTTTAATTATGAGCTTAAAAAATAAAAATCAAATTATAGGTTATTTATTGACCCTATTTATACTATTGGCATTATTGAATAGTGCCTATTTTTTCTTATTCGTCGTAAAACTTGGGTTTTGTAAATGGCTTGCATTCAACGCATGTTCACTTTCCATTGTCACATACCTGATATGTTTTATTTGCTTTCAGATTACAAAAAAAGATTTCTTTCTTGCAATCGCGTTAGTTCCGCTATACTATTATGGTACAATGGGTTTATTTATTACTCCATGGAACGCAACCAATATGATTGCACAAATTACCCACATTATCATCACACTAAATGTGATTTGGATATTGTTTGTGCTGCTGAAAGGGTCCAAATATGAGTCTTTAGGCAAAGGACTGCTAATAGGAATACTTGTTTTTGTGCCTGTATTTGCTGTGATACAAAGTTATTCACAATTGCACATGGCTGAATTTATGCAAATGCTTCAAAAAGTCCAATAAATCTGTATTTACAATTCTCCTCTCAATTTGCGGGGAGAATTGTTTTAAAAATTAAATTTTGTTGAATTAAAAAATCACATACGATGTTCGATATAAGAAAAATTCAGGAACAAGTGATATATAATGCCGTAAAAGCGGAGAGCAATGACACAATGGCTCAGAAAATTGTAAACGGAAATCAAAAAAATAATCCGGCATGGGTGAAAAACACCATGAAAAGATTGGAAAATAATTTCGATAAATCAACTGTTAAAAAAATCAGGATGAGTTGCCAATGTGGTTATGGAATGGACGAGAAATTAGCCTTACTAAAGGAACTTGTTGTGTCGTCCTCCAGTTTGGAAGAATTTGCCAACCACGACAAGGCAAAAACTGCCGGATTATCCTATCACGATAATGAACTTTACTTACAGTTCCCTTTTTGTCCGTGTCCGATGCTTGCCGAAGTAGATAAATTAGAAACAAATACCTGGTGCCAATGCACAACCGGTTATAGTAAAATTATTTTTGAGAAAGCTTTTGGATGTAAAGTAGATGTCGAATTGATGAAGAGTGTAAAAATGGGGGATGAAATTTGTCTTATGAAGATTATTCCTCTCAAATCAATTCAGTTCGGATTTACAAATTAATACGACTGCCAGTCGGGTAGCCCACCCTATGAGCAGGCTACCCGGCCTGCGTGTAGTTGGAAGACGACGAGGCCATTGAAAGAAACAGTATTCAAAATTAAAAAATTAGCAAAATGACAACATTGGTAGTAGGAGCAAGTGGTGCAACAGGAAAACAGTTAGTAGAGCAACTGTTGCTTATGGGACAAAACGTTAAGGTAATTGTTCGTCCGTTGACAAAAACACACGACACCTGGAATAACAATGACAAAATATCAATAATCAGAGCCGATATCTCAGAAATAACTGTAGACGAGATGGCAAATTATATAAAAGATTGTCAGTCGGTTGCCTCTTGTCTTGGACACAATTTGACGTTGAAAGGCATTTTCGGAAAACCAAGAAAATTAGTAACAAATGCTGTTAAACTGCTTTGTACTGCAATTACGAAAAATTCGCCGGAAAAGACCGTTAAGTTTGTCTTAATGAATACCGTTGGAAACAGGAACAGAGATTTAAACGAACCCATTTCAGTCGGACAGAAATTAGTAATGGGGGTAATTCGCTTAATCGTACCGCCACAATCAGACAATGAAAAAGCAGCAGATTTTTTAAGATTGAGCATTGGTCAAAAAAATACATTTATTAGATGGGTCGCTGTCCGACCAGATACGTTACTAAATGAAGACAGCGTAACCGAATACGAGTTATACACCTCGCCAATAAGGAGCGCCCTTTTTAATCCGGGCAAAACCAGTAGAATAAATGTCGGGCATTTTATGGCTAAACTAATCACAGAAAATAACCTGTGGGAAAAATGGGAAGGGAAAATGCCTGTGATTTATAATAAAGCAAATTAGGAGAAAGAACACAACAGCCTACAATAAACAGTACTTTAAGCGGTGCGCAGCGCCCGGCGAGGTAGTTAAAAACAGAATCGGGTAAATGTCGGACCGAGAAACGTATCCCTTTGCTTTTGACTGCGCAGTAGTTTATATTTCGGAAAATTGTATTTTCGGTAAAAATCTGTGTATGCTTCGACGGGCCGTTTATATCGTTTTCCTGTTGCTTTTTTCAAAGGTTCTGCTGGCTCAATCCCCGGGAGAAAGCTATCATTGGATCGAATTTACCGATAAAAACGGAACCGAATATTCAATTGACCAGCCCAAAAAATTTTTATCACAACGAGCTATTGACCGCCGCAAAAGGCAGAATATTGAAATTGACGAAACGGACCTGCCGGTTTCCAAAGCATATACCGACAGTTTGCAGTCGATGGGTTTCATGATCATGCATACTTCAAAATGGTTGAACGGCTGCACGATTGCCTCCAGCGATCCCATGCTGATTAATCAACTTTCAAAAATCAATTTTATTTCTTCGTTCCAACTCAGCAAACCGGCCATTCAGAAAAAATCAGCCATCATCAAATTTGAAAAAGCCGAAATTTGGAAGGAAACTATCGATTCAACATATTACGGAGCTTCGCTCGTCCAAATTGCCCAGATGAACGGACTGACACTGCATCAACAAGGTTTTCGCGGCAAAGGATTACACATTGCAGTACTCGACAATGGTTTTCTGAATTCCAACCAGATTGCCGCTTTCGATAGTCTATGGCTAAATGAAAGAATTGCTGCATTCCGCGATTTTGTAAATCCCGGCGGAAATGTCTTTCAGGAAGGAGGACACGGAACCAATGTACTGTCAGCTATGGGAGCCTGTTTACCGCAACAATTAATTGGTACGGCGCCGGATGCTTCCTACTATCTTTTACGAACAGAAGACGACGGTTCAGAATATATTATTGAGGAAGACAACTGGGTTGCCGGCGCTGAATATGCCGACAGCCTTGGAGCCGATATTGTCAACTCGTCGCTGGGCTATGCTTTTTTCGATGACCCGTCAACGGACCACACGTATGCCGATATGGACGGACAAACCACGCGGGTTACAAAGGCGGCAAACATGGCTTCGGCAAAAGGAATACTGGTTTGCAACAGCGCCGGAAACGAAGGAAATAAATCATGGCATTACATCATTGCGCCTTCTGATGGCGACCGGGTGATGGCTGTCGGGGCCGTCGATTCAAAAGGTGCACCCGCCAGTTTTACTTCGTTTGGCCCGGCATCCGACGGCGACATAAAACCCAATGTTTCGGCAATGGGCGTTTCCGCAGCCCTGACCGAAACTTCAGGGGAAATCGTACGATCGAACGGAACTTCCTTTTCGTCGCCCCTGCTGGCCGGTATGGCAGCCTGTTTATGGCAGGCTTTTCCGCACGCAACGTCCGCAGAAATAAAAGAAGCCATTGAGCAAAGCGGAAGCCTTTTTGCTTCGCCAGATAATCGCCTGGGGTACGGAATTCCCGATTTCGGCATGGCCATGTATCTACTTCTGAAAAAATATTTGCCCGACGAACTGAAGAATGCCGACTGGCATGTGTTTCCCAACCCGATATCCGACCGGTTGCAAATTCTTTGGCTCCACGAAAAAATGTTCAGCGAATGCCGCGTGCAACTGATTTCGACCCGGGGAAATCTTTCGTTCGACCGCATTTTTCCTGAAAGTAGCCGGATTAATTTATCGAATCTTGCTAACTTGCCTTCCGGTTTATTGATCCTGAAACTGACTTCAGAAGAAAAAACTACAACATTTAAAATCGTCAAACGCTAACGAACAGATGGACAGTCCGCAGCTTTCACTTTCCGAACTTCAGGGCATGATAAAAAATGCAATGGAGCTTGCGTTGCCCGATTCGTACTGGGTGAGGGCAGAGATCAGTGAACTGACCGTCAACCGCAGCGGACACTGCTATCTCGACCTGATTGAGACTGACAGCGCCAACAACATCACAGCGCGGGTGCGGGCAACCATCTGGTCGTACACTTTCCGGATGCTGAAACCGTATTTCGAAAGTACCACAGGGCAATTGTTTTCCGAAGGAATAAAAGTATTGCTGAACGCCAAAGTGGAATACCACGAGGTGTATGGCTTGAGCCTGAACGTTCGCGACATTGACCCTACGTATACACTGGGCGACATGGCACAGCAACGGCGTGTGATTATTGCCCGTCTGGAGGAAGAGGGCATTTTCGATATGAACAAAGAGCTGGAGTTGCCGCTGGTACCGCAACGGGTTGCTATCATCTCCTCTCCCACTGCCGCGGGTTTGCAGGATTTTATCGACCAACTGCACAACAACCCGCAACGGATAAAATTTTACACAAAACTGTTCCCGGCCGTCATGCAGGGAAAGGAAGCTCCGGCCAGTATCATTCAGGCGCTTGACCGTATTTTTGAATACGAAGAGTTTTTCGATGCGGTGGCCATCATCCGCGGAGGAGGTGCACAAGTCGATTTGGTGGCATTTGATAATTACGATCTGGCATTTCACATCACCCAGTTTCCGCTTCCTGTAATCACCGGAATCGGGCACGACAAGGACGACTCGGTAGCCGACCTGGTGGCGCACACGCGCCTGAAAACCCCGACTGCCGTTGCCGAATTCCTGATTTCGACTGTTGAAGAATTTACATCGTATCTGGCTGAACTGGAACAACAGTTTGTTGATGCAGTGAACGACCGCTTGCAGGAAAACCGCGAACAGCTCAACAATCTGCTCAATTCCATCAGCGGACTGGCTCGCATGAGAATAAAAGATGAACAGCAGCTTCTCCAAATTTCAGAGTTGAAGCTGAAAACCGGACTGGAAAGTTATTTTCAGGAAAAGAAAAATGCGTTTCATCTGCTGGCTTCTGAAATAAAATCGTCAACCGGCATATTTATCCGTCACCGGCAAAATTTGCTTGCCCGATCGGTTGAGAAAACCCGGTTCAGCACAAAAACAATCAACTGGAAGAAAGGAAACGAACTGAAAACGATCCGGCATGAATTAAAATACAAAGTTGAAGACAAACTGAAATTTGAAAACCAGCAGATGCTCCGGCTTCAGGAAACACTCCGGCTGGTCGATCCGCAACAAATACTGAAACGCGGATTTTCGCTGACCTATAAAAACGGCAAACTATTGAAATCAGTTGAACAACTTGCCAAAGGCGACCGGATTGAAACCCGTCTTGCCGACGGAACTCTGGAAAGCAATATTCAACTCATAACTCAAAACTCATAACTCATAAAATATGGCTACCAAAAAAATTTCATACAAGGAAGCAATTACCGAGATTGAAGATATTCTCGAAAAAATTGAAAACGACGAACTCGACGTGGATGAACTGTCGGAAAAGGTAAAACAAGTTTCGGCGCTGATAAAAATCTGCAAAGACAAACTGCAAAAGACGGAAGAAGAAGTGGAGAAGATTTTGGAAGAGATGGAAGACAAATGATCGATATCCGATTTACGATTTACGATTTACGATTTTTTGACGAAATCTGACCTTTCATTAACTCAATAAAAACCATGAAGCACATTTTTTCGATTGCTATTATTGTATTGTTCTGTATGAACACAATGGCACAACAAACCCATCAGACCTTTAAAACCTGTAACGAACTTTCGTACCTGCTTTCATTGCCCGACGGTTATTCTGCCGATGGCCAGGCTTCCCCTCTTTTACTGTTTTTACACGGTTCAGGAGAACGGGGCAGCGAACTTGAAAAAGTAAAAGCCTGGGGACCTCCGAAGCTGATTGCCGAAGGAACAAAATTGCCATTCATCGTGGTATCTCCGCAATGTCCGACCGGACAACGTTGGGATATTTATGTATTGAAACAACTTCTCGACGACTTGGTAAAAACATATAATGTCGATAAAACCCGTATTTACCTGACCGGCCTCAGCATGGGCGGTTATGGTACCTGGGCGCTGGCAACAGCTTTTCCTGAATATTTTGCAGCCATTGTTCCCGTCTGCGGCGGTGGCGACCCGCAATCGGCGTATCGTATCAAAGATATTCCATGCCAGATTTTTCATGGGAAGCTGGACAAAGCCGTGCCCGAACAGCGTTCTGCAGAAATGGTTGAAGCCCTGAAAAAACTGGGCGCTGACGTAAAATATACCGTCCTTCCCGAGGGCGACCATCAGGCTTCGTGGATATATGCCTACAACGAAGCCGATTTATGGAACTGGTTTTTAAGTCATAAAAAATAAGAATCACGCTAAGCCGCCAGGTCACAAAGGGAAAATAAAAATTTATCTTTGCGCCTTCGCGAGAAAAACAGTTAAGATATGTACACAAAAGAACAAGTAGCAAAAACCATTGACCATGCGGTTTTGAAACCAGACATGACCGATGCCGATCTGAAAATTCATGCTGAAAAATGCAAGAAAATGAGCGTTTACAGTATGTGTGTAAAACCCTGCGACATAAAAGCCGCCGTTGAATTACTGAAAGACAGCGATGTAAAAGTATCGTGCACATTGAGTTTTCCGCATGGAGCCGATGCCACCGAAGTAAAAGCTTTTCAGGCAAAAAAAGCCATCGATGACGGAGTAGATGAAATCGACATGGTGATGAATATCGGGAAATTCCTTTCGGGTGATTACGACTATGTTTTAACCGACATAAAAGCAGTGGTTGATGTGGCTCACCAGCACGGCATTTTGGTAAAGGTAATCCAGGAAAGCTGTTACCTGAGCCTCGAACAGGTGGCCAAAGCCTGTGAAATAGCGTATGAAGCCGGAGCCGACTTCGTGAAAACATCGACCGGTTTTGCAGCCGGATCGGCAACTCCCGAAATTGTGCAGGTAATGGTCGACACGGTGGGCGATAAAATGAAGATCAAACCATCGGGCGGCATCCGCGACTGGAAAACAGCAGTGGCTTATCTCGAACAAGGAGCCGACCGGCTGGGAATCGGTTCAACGGAAGCTGTGCTGAACGGCGCCGAGGCAGAAGGGAATTATTAATAGTCAAAAAAATAAGAAACAAGGGAAATAGAGTCGTATAGAAGAAACCTGCCATAAATGTTTTGGTACTATTCCGATGGTTTTTATCCAGACCTATATTTGCCGGGACAATTTATTGGTTGAAATTGAAGACGAAGCAATCCTGTAGTTTACAGCACTGAACAATTTTGGGTATTGGCAGTTATATACTACCAACAAACCAAATTTTTCTATATGTCCAATCAACTGATTGCTGTAAATTCAAAATCAGATATTTTAACTCCATACCGGCAAACCCCCATCGGGGACTTGCTTGAATACCACAACCTGAACAAAACGTTTACCCGTTACGACAAGAGTCAAATCCTGATTGGCATGTGTGTCGATAACCGCAAATCATTGTGGATACCTGAAAATTTTGCAGTTATCATTCGCGCTGCCGGGGCAAACCTTATTTACAGCGAGTTTCAGATTTCATTTGCAATCAGCATTGCCAACCTGAAACACATTGCCCTGATCGCCCATAATCATTGCGGCATGGTGAACCTGTCGTCGATTAAAGAGCAATTTGTTGCCGGATTGGTCCAAAATGCAGGATGGAAAGCCGAAAATGCAGAAAATCATTTCAATCAGCTTTCCGTTTTTTTTGAAATAGGTAACGAAACCGAGTTCATTGTAGAGGAAGCAAAACGCCTGCAAAAACGCTACCCAAAATTAACTGTTGCCCCCTTGTATTTTAACATAGACGACGGAATGCTGTACCAGATTGGGGCCTGAATTTCTCAATACATTTTTGAGAAGACTATTTACCTGGTAAACATACATCACTAATTACCAGTTTTTTATATTTATCGCTCTCAGTGAATGCCTTTTCTACATTTTAGCATGATCTGTTCTTCTCTCATTTTTCATCATGAGTTAGAAACTGTTTAAATTTTACTCATTTTGAGTATCATCTCAAATTTTAAACAGTTTCTTAATATATTTTAAATTCTTTCTGAAAAAAGCGAACAAAAATCCATGTCGAAGGTTTTTAGAACTATACTTGCACCTTCTTTTAAAAAACGATACAGTAAAAGATTAAAATCTTGATGTATGAACAGCGAAATGCTAATTTTGTTTTTTATAATTGCCTTGGTATTGGTCGGAATCGCAATTATTTTCTCTTCACTGGCGGCACCCCGCTCCACAAATCCGATAAAATTTGATCCCTACGAATGCGGTATTCCGACAGAGGGTCCGGCATGGATTCAGTTTAATGTTGGGTATTACCTGTTCGCCATCATTTACCTGATATTCGATGTGGAAACAGTTTTCCTGTTTCCGTGGGCGGTAGTAATGAAATCCATCGGAATCAGGGCGTTTGTCGAAATTCTTATTTTCTTCTTTATTCTGGTGCTCGGGCTGCTTTACGCCTGGAAAAAGAAAGCATTAAAATGGGCATAAATATCAAATCAATGAAATATGAAGATTTTGGCGATAACGATTCGCTGGAAATCCTCAAAAAATCGGGAGGGAACATCCTGCTGACCAGTATTGATAACCTGCTGAACTGGGGACGCTCCAATTCGGTGTGGCCACTGACTTTCGCAACCAGTTGCTGCGGAATTGAAATGATGGCTGCCGGGGCCGCACGACATGATTTTGCACGTTTCGGTATCGAAGTTTACCGGGCAACCCCGCGCCAGGCCGATGTGATCGTAGTAGCCGGAACCATCGTTCATAAAATGGCCCCGATCCTGAAACGCCTTTACGACGAAATGGCCGACCCGAAATATGTAATTGCGATGGGAGCATGCGCTGTCTCAGGCGGACCATTCTATTATAATTCGTATTCTGTGGTGCGTGGCGTCGACCATGTAATCCCGGTGGATGTGTACATTCCCGGTTGTCCGCCCCGGCCCGAAGCCTTGCTGTACGGAGTAATGCAACTTCAGCGCAAGATCAAAGGCGAATCGCTCAGCGACCCGCGTAAAGTTACCAATGAAGACCTGCTTTAATTATTAATATATGTATAAACAGGAATTGACAGATTTACTGAAAGAACTTTTCCCCGAAGCAGAATTCCCGGAAAACACACAACTCACCGAAATGGTGGTTACTTCAGAAAAACTTCACTACGCCGCCCATCTGCTGAAAAACAATAAAAACCTTGCCTTCAATTATCTGATCAGCCTGACAGCCGTCGATTTTAAGGAAAATATGACCGTGGTGTATCATCTCGAATCAACAGATTACCACCATACAATGGTATTAAAAACGGTACTTACCAATCGGGAACATCCGGCAATTGACACCGTTTCGGATATTTGGCCAACGGCTGACCCGCACGAATGCGAAGTTTTCGATCTGTTCGGCATCCGGTTTAACAACCACCCGATGTTGCGCCGTTTATTTCTGAATGACGATTATGGGTTTCCGTTACGCAAGGATTTCCGGGACGAAATAAATATCATCGAACGCTAATCACTGATTATGAGCGAAGAGATTATCAAAAATATTATAGTTCGGGAAAATGAGGACTACATTATTAATATGGGTCCCCAACACCCGTCGACACACGGCGTTTTACGTCTCGAAGTCTGTCTTCAGGGCGAAACTGTAAAATACATTATTCCGCACATCGGCTATATTCACCGCGGCATCGAAAAGATGTGCGAGGCCATCACGTACCAGCAAATCATTCACCTGACCGACCGGATGGATTACCTGTCGGCCCACATGAACAACGAAGCGGTTTGCCTGTGCGTTGAGAATGCCTTGCAGGTGGAAGTTCCGGAGCGGGTAAAATATATCCGTACTATTCTCGACGAGCTGAACCGTCTGGCATCCCATCAGTTATGGTGGAGCGCTTTCGGGATGGACCTTGGCGCACTAACTACCTTTTTCTATGGGTTACGCGACCGCGAAATGATCCTCGATATTTTTGAAGAATCGTTCGGTTCGCGGTTGCTCCACAGTTTCAATGCACCGGGTGGCCTGATGCACGATGTTCACCCGAACTTTCAGAAAGGCATTAAAGATTTCATCACTTACTTCAGAAAAAAATTACCTGAATACGACCAGTTGTTGACCGGCAACGTCATTTTTCAGCAACGGGCCAAAGGAATTGGTATTATGAGCAGGGAAAAAGCAATTGCCTATGGTGTAACCGGCCCTTCAGGCCGTGGCTCGGGATTCTCCTGCGACCTTCGCAAATATGCGCCATACAGCGCTTACGATAAAGTTCAGTTCAACGAAATTTTGTATACCGAAGGCGATACATTGGCCCGCTACAAAGTTCGCATGGATGAAATGTGGGAGTCGATGAACATCATCGAACAACTGGTGGACAATATTCCCGAAGGAGATTACACGGCGAAGATGAAGCCGATCATCAAACTTCCTGCCGGGGAATATTTCCAACGGGTGGAAACAGCGCGCGGAGAACTGGCCGTTTACATCGTGAGCGATGGCAACAAAACGCCGTACCGCATGAAATTCCGCTCACCCAACTTCAGCAATCTGTTCGTGATGAACGAACTGGCTGCCGGAGGAAAAATTGCCGACCTGATTGCTATCAGCGGCTCACTTGATTTGGTAATCCCGGATATTGACCGATAAAAACAGAACGCATGTCGTCGACATCAACAATTTACGATTTTTCAACACTGACAGGCTCCATTGATGCTGCATTGCACAACTGGATGTCGCCGGGGCTGGTCCTGACCGCCGAACTGGTTTTGGTCGGGTTGATATTCCTGACTTTTTATGCTTTGCTGGGGCTTTTCCTCGTGTATCTCGAACGAAAAGTATGCGCGGTGATGCAGAACCGTTACGGCCCAAACCGGGTTGGCCCGCTGGGTTTGTTACAAACCATTGCCGACCTGATCAAACTGCTGATGAAAGAGTTGATCCCAATCCGGAAAGCCGACCAGTTTTTATTCAATCTGGCGCCGTTCATTGTCATCATCGCCTCGTTTATGGCCATTGCCGCAACACCTTTTGCCAAAGGGTTACAGGCAGTAGACCTGAATATCGGGGTATTTTACGTGATGGCTGTTTCGTCGTTGGGCGTAGTTGGTATTTTGCTGGCCGGATGGTCGAGCAACAGTAAATATTCACTAATTGGTGCAATGCGGAGTGGCGCGCAAATCGTCAGCTATGAGCTGTCGGTTGGATTATCACTTCTTGCAATCGTTGTTTTTTCAGGAACCATGCAACTTTCGGGTATTGTTGAAAGTCAGGCCGACGGATGGTGGATTTTCAAAGGCCACATTCCGGCTTTCATCTCATTTGTAATATTTTTGGTTGCAAGTACAGCCGAAATCAACCGGGGGCCCTTCGACCTTGCAGAAGCCGAATCGGAACTTACCGCCGGTTTCCACACCGAATATTCAGGGATCAAATTCGCCTTTTTCTTTTTGGCTGAATACATCAACATGTTTATTGTGGCAGCCATCGGGGCAACGGTTTTCCTGGGAGGCTGGATGCCTTTCCACATTGGAAACTGGGAAGCCTTCAACCACGTGATGGATTTCATTCCTTCCATGGTCTGGTTTTTCCTGAAAACCTTTTTTGTAGTTTACCTGATCATGTGGTTTAAGTGGACCTTCCCTCGCTTGCGCATCGACCAGTTGCTGACCCTCGAATGGAAGTACCTGATGCCCATCAGCCTGATCAACATTGTTGTCATTGCCTTCATCGTTTTGATGGGCTGGCACTTTTAAATCGATAAACGAAGGAAAATGAACATGATATTCAACTATATACGAGAAATATTCCGGGCCATTTCGTCGCTCTGGGCGGGAATGCGCATCACCGGAAAATACTTCGTCAGTCCCGGGCAGATTGTGACCCAGAAATATCCTGAAAACCGGGCAACCCTGAAAATGCAGGAGCGGTTCAAAGGTGAAATCATCATGCCGCACGACGAAAATAATCAACACCGCTGCACCGGTTGCGGCATCTGCGAAATGAACTGTCCGAACGGGTCCATCGAAATCCTGACCAACCGTGTCCCGAATGCCGATGGAAAAACGGAACGCATTATCGACAAACATATTTACCATTTATCGATGTGTACGTTCTGCGGATTGTGTGTAAAAACCTGTCCTTCGGATGCTTTGGCTTTCGGACAGGAATTTGAACATGCAGTTTTCGACCGGAAAAAACTAACCAAAGTACTGAACCAACCCGGTTCTTCATTAAAAAAGGAGGCTAAGCAATGAATGTAGTAATGTTTTACCTGCTTTCAGCGATTATCCTGATTTTTTCGCTGCTGTCGATAACCACCCGGAAAATCTTGCGCGCTGCTGTTTATCTGCTATTTGTGCTCGTGGCCACTTCCGGATTCTATTTCCTTCTGAATTATGAATTTATGGCTGCCGTACAGCTCACCTTGTATGCCGGCGGTATCGTAGTGCTGATTATTTTCAGTATTCTGCTCACCAGTCATATCAGTCATAAATTTAAGCATCCGGCCCTGCTGAATTTACTGATGGGGGCAGGCGTTGCGGTAATTGGCGCCGGCGTTGCATTGTATATCATTTTCAACGAAAAGTTTACAGCCAACGGACAACCGGAACTTCCGGTTGATATGACTGCTATTGGTACTCAATTGCTCAGCACGGAAAAAAACGGGTACGTACTTCCGTTTGAACTGATCAGTGTATTGTTGCTTGCAGCCATAATTGCTGCCATTGTGATTGCAAAAAAAGGAAAACAAGAAGAAAAAGAATCATGATACAGGGAATTCCGATTTACCATTTTCTCGTTGTCAGCACCCTGATGTTTTTCATCGGTGTGTGCGGTTTTATCATCCGTCGAAATTTAATTACGATGCTAATGGCCGTTGAACTGATCCTCAATTCGGTGAACATCAATTTTGTAGTTTTCAACCGGTATTTGTATCCCGACCAGTTGCAGGGGCATTTTTTCTCCCTCTTTATTGTCGGAATTGCCGCAGCCGAAGCTGCTGTCGCCATTGCGCTGATCATTAATATTTACCGGCGTATCAATAATATTGAAGTAGAAAACGTGAACGAGATGAAGTTCTAGGCCTCCCCCCAGCCCCCTCCCAAGGAGGGGGAGAAAGGAAAGCCTGGAATAAATTGATAAATGATTATTGATTAAAGATTAAAGAAAGAGGCTGAGATGCGAGATCAAAGCGGACTTGATTCCCGGAACTCGAAACTCATAACTGAAAAACATACATTATGACAGGATTTGAATATACTATACTGATTCCGCTGATCCCGCTGGCAATATTCCTGATTACCGGCTTATTGGGGATGAAATGGAAACCGGCAGTATCCGGAATTTTAGGAACTGCGGGCATGGGAACGAGTTTCCTGCTTTCAGTGATAACTGCCATCAGTTACTTTTTTGGCGGACATGGTGAAGCTGGTTTTAGCCCAATTATTCCGGCCAATATTACATGGCTGAAACTGACCGAAACCCTTCACATAAAAATGGGCGTTTTGCTCGACCCTATTTCAGTGATGATGTTGGTTGTAATCACAACCGTTTCGTTTATGGTTCATATATACAGCCTTGGGTACATGAAAGGTGAAAAAGGATTTGCCCGTTTTTATGCGTTCCTTTCGTTGTTCAGCTTTTCAATGCTCGGACTGGTTTTGGCAACCAATATTTTCCAGATGTACATTTTCTGGGAGTTGGTGGGCGTTTCATCCTTCCTGTTGATCGGTTTCTATTACGAAAAACCATCGGCAGTAGCTGCTTCGAAAAAAGCTTTTATTGTTACCCGTTTTGCCGACCTTGGCTTTCTGATCGGTATCCTGATTTTGTCGTTTATTACCGGAACATTTGATTTTGACCAGTTGACCAACCCGCAGGCTTCAGTCTTCGGAGGAGCTGCATCACTCGGGTTTATGGGCATTTCGGCCATGACCTGGGCGATGGTGCTTATCTTCATAGGCGGCGCTGGTAAATCGGCTATGTTCCCCTTACATATTTGGTTGCCCGATGCAATGGAAGGCCCGACTCCTGTTTCGGCATTGATCCACGCTGCAACAATGGTTGTTGCCGGTGTTTTCCTGGTAGCACGTATGTTCCCGGTATTTCATTTTCAGGCACCCGATGCACTCGAAGTAGTGGCCTGGGTGGGCGGTTTCACCTCGTTGTTTGCGGCTGTAATTGCCATTACACAATTCGACATTAAACGGGTTTTGGCTTTCTCAACCCTGTCACAGTTGGGCTATATGATGCTTGCTCTGGGCGTTTCGGGCTACGGAGGCGAGGAAGGTTTGGGTTACATGGCGTCCATGTTCCACCTGTTTACTCACGCGATGTTTAAAGCGTTACTTTTCCTTGGCGCCGGCTCGATTATCCATGCCGTGCATTCAAACTATATGTACGATATGGGCGGTTTGCGCAAATACATGCCAATCACCCACATTACGTTCCTGATTGCCTGTTTGACGATTGCCGGTGTGCCGCCGCTTTCAGGCTTCTTCAGTAAAGATGAAATTCTGGTGGCTGCCTTCAACCACAACAAAATACTCTTCGGAATTGAATATTTGGTTGCCGGTTTGACCGCATTTTATATGTTCCGCCTTTACTTTAATGTATTTTGGGGAAAAGATCGTCACTATCATCACACACCACACGAAAGCCCTCTGACAATGTCGATTCCGTTGATGTTTCTGGCGGTTGCGTCGGTATTTGCAGGCTTCCTGCCATTCAGCGAACTGGTTACTTCGGATGCCAAACCGTTTGAAACGGAAATGCACCTGATGATTGCTGTTCCATCGGTATTGATCGGCTTGGTGGGAATTTTCTTTGCATGGCTGCTTTACAAGAAAGAAAGCCGCGTTCCGGATGCAATTGCTGCAAAATTCGGTATTCTGTACAAAGCCACTTACAACAAGTTCTATTTCGATGAGATTTATTTGTTCGTGACGAAGAAAATAATTTTCAACTATATTTCACGTCCGGTGGCTTGGTTCGACCGCCACATCATTGACGGATTTATGGTTGGTATCGGATTGGTGACCGAAAAAACATCGTACCTGATCAAAGGGATGCAGTCCGGACAATTGCAGCACTATGCATTTGCATTTGTCGCCGGTACGCTGGCCCTGGTACTTTCGATCCTGTATTTTTTATAATTGACTGAAACAAGAATAGATATGAACATTCTGAGTTTGTTTGTCGTTGTCCCGGTTCTGACTATTGTCGGGATACTTTTCACCAAAGATTTTAAAGGAGCCCGTGTGGTTTCGGCTATCGGCATGAGTATTCAGTTGGTGCTGGCTGCCGCGCTGATCCTGATGTACCTGGGCGCCCGCAAAGCCGGTGTGACTGACGAAATGTTGTGGACGGCTGATTACACCTGGTTCAAAAGCCTGAATATTCACTATGCCATCGGGGTCGACGGTATTGCTGTGGCCATGATCGGATTAACAGCTATTGTGGTTTTTGCCGGAATATTTGCCTCATGGGAAGTAGAGTATTTGTCGCGCGAATTTTTCATTTCGCTGATTCTTTTGGCAACAGGGGTTTTCGGCTTTTTCATTTCGCTCGACCTGTTTACCATGTTCCTTTTCTACGAGTTGGCTGTGATCCCGATGTACCTGTTGATCGGTGTTTGGGGAAGTGGCCCAAAAGAAGCATCGGCGATGAAACTGACGTTGATGCTGATGGGAGGATCAGCCCTGCTGATGGTCGGTTTATTCGGCCTTTATTACAATTCAGCTCCGGATGGCGGCTCACTTACCTGGAATATTCTCGAAATCGCTAAAATTAAAATACCGGTTGAAGCGCAACGTTTCTTCTTCCCGTTCACCTTTATTGGATTTGGAATTTTGGGCGCTTTGTTCCCTTTCCATACATGGTCTCCCGACGGTCACGCTTCAGCGCCAACCGCTGTTTCAATGCTTCATGCAGGGGTTCTGATGAAACTGGGGGGTTACGGATGTTTCCGCGTTGCCATGTTTTTAATGCCGGAAGCGGCCAATGAAATGGCCTGGATTTTCATTATCCTGACCACCATCAGTGTGGTTTACGGAGCTTTCGGCGCTATCTGGCAAAAAGACTTGAAATTCATCAATGCGTATTCATCGGTAAGCCACTGCGGACTGGTGATTTTCGCGTTGCTGATGATGAACCAAACCGCGATGGACGGCGCCATTCTGCAAATGATCTCACACGGCCTGATGACAGCTCTTTTCTTTGCCCTGATCGGGATGATTTACGGACGGACACATACGCGAAACATAACAGAAATGGGCGGTTTGATGAAGGTGATCCCGTTCCTAGCTGTGGTTTACATGATTGCCGGATTTGCATCGCTCGGACTTCCCGGATTAAGCGGGTTCGTTGCTGAAATGACCGTTTTTGTTGGTTCGTTCCAACACCAGGATACGTTCCACCGCGTGGTGACGATCATTGCAGCTTCATCGATTGTGATAACTGCCGTGTACATTTTGCGTGTGGTTGGTATGATCCTTCTGGGGCCTGTGAAAGATCCACATCATCTGGAATTAACGGATGCCAAATGGTTCGAACGCCTGAGTACCATTACGCTGGTATTGTCTGTCGCAGCCATCGGTATAGCGCCGCTCTGGTTGTCGGATATGATTCAGGCCAGCCTTGAGCCAATTGTAGCAAAACTAACCGTGTTTAACCCGTTCTAACGAAAAAAATACCGATACAACATGGACTTCGGACAATTTATATTGATGCGCCACGAATTACTGCTTATTCTTGCAGCGGTGATTGTTCTGATTGCCGAACTGGCCGTCAGCGAGAGCAGCAAAGCCAGAATCATTCCGTTTGCACTGGGGCTTTTTGCTTTGGTTACCATCGCCGGGTTTATTCCGGGCGAAACGGGAACTTTATTTGGCGGTTCGTACCAGTCAAACGAACTGACAACGATGATGAAAAACGTCCTGAATATGGGCGTTCTGATTATCTTCCTTCAATCGGAAAGCTGGCTGAAAAAGCCGGAAAATGTGGATAAAGCCAGTGAATATTTTGTACTGACACTGGCCACACTGGTGGGTATGAATTATATGATTTCGGCCGGAGATTTCCTGATTTTCTATGTAGGACTGGAAACTGCAACCATTCCGATTGCCGGGTTGGCTGCTTTCGATAAACTAAAAAGCCGTTCTGCTGAAGCCGGTATCAAGCTGATTCTTTCATCTGCTTTGTCATCAGGTATTCTGCTTTTCGGACTTTCCATGATCTACGGAGCAACAGGCTCCATTTATTTTGCAGACGTGCTGAAAAATGTTTCAGCCACTCCGCTAATCATTATGGGCTTCATCTTTTTCGTGGCCGGAATGGGCTTCAAAATCTCGCTCGTGCCGTTCCACTTCTGGACTGCCGATGTTTATGAAGGCGCCCCGATTGGCGTCACTTCTTATTTATCGGTTGTCTCGAAAGGCGCTGCCGTATTTATTTTCACCATCGTTTTATTCACCGTATTCCGTCCTATTATGGAACAATGGCAGCATTTGATTTACACGCTGGCCGTGATGACCATGACGCTTGCCAACCTGTTTGCCTTGCGTCAGGACAATCTGAAACGCTTCCTCGCATTCTCTTCCATCGCTCAGGCTGGTTTTATCCTGCTTGGCATTTTGGGCGCCAACGGAATGGGGATGGCTTCGGTAGTATATTTTGTGCTGGTATATGTATTTACCAACCTTGGTGCTTTCGGCGTTGTGGCGGCTGTTTCTGCTGCTTCGGGTGTCGAAACCATTTCGGGATACAATGGTTTGTACAAAACCAACCCAAAACTAAGTTTGCTGATGACCCTGTCGTTGTTTTCACTGGCCGGTATTCCTCCTGTAGCTGGTTTCTTCGGAAAATTCTTCCTGTTTACCTCAGCAGCAGGCAGCGGTTATTTCATTCTGGTACTGATTGCAGTACTAAACGCGACCATCTCGTTGTATTATTACCTGCGTGTGGTAAAAGCCATGTTTATTGATGCCAACGAAGATCCGGCACCAACTTTCCGCAGTTCAAACGCTATGCGATTGGGATTGATTATGTGTCTGGCCGGTATGTTTATCATTGGTTTTGCCAGTACAATTTTCGATTACCTGCGCAATATCAGCGACGTTTTGTTTAACTAATAAACTCTGAAAAAGATGGCTCTAAATAAAGCACAACATACGATTGAAGAAATTGACGGGGTACGTTGCTCGATCGTTGAAAAAGGCGCAACTGCTGATCGTGTTGCTTTCCTGAAACAGATACTCGAACGAAACGGTTACGAGGTAAAAACCAAAGCGGAAGGCGAAACTGAATTGCTCACCATTGGTGTAACCAACATTCTGTTCAACCCGATTGTATCTGTTTACGGCCGATCCCTGAAATCACTGTCAGGCAAACGGGTCACCCCTGCCTACTGGCTCCAGCAATCCGATAAAGAAACCGAAGCCGAAGTAAATTACTGGACATTTAAAGCGTAAATATTTTATTCTGAAAAGATATTCCAAAGGGATGGCGGTGGCTGTCCCTTTTTTGTTAATTGTTACTCTGGTTGTCGTCTGTCTGGGATGGAATTCTTTTTCCTAAAAAGCGTCTAAAACCTCTGTCATGTTAAACCTAAAGGGGAAGTTAATTCAAGTATAAAGAGTCTAATGGTTTTATTCTGCAATGCAACTCTCCCGAATCATCTGGTTGATTTTACTATTGAAACGGATCATTTCTTCCTTGTTGCGCTCTTGTGCGAGTGTAACAGCCCGCTTCATGCCTCCATGATAAGTCTTATTGAAGAATCCCAAGCCCATCAGATAGCCTGTAATATAATAGTGATTGATGGCCTGAATTCCTGCAAATGTCAGTATCGATGCGTTGATCAGGAAATTCGTGATTCCTTCGCCCGTGTGTCCGGCATAAATTTGTCCGGCTCCCGGAATAAATCTCGACCATGTTTCAGCCCGGTCAGCCGATTTCATCCTGGGAAGGTTTTTCCTGGTGTACAGCCATTCAATTGAGTCGGTAAGTTCTTTTTCTTTTTCCTGACTGAATGTTTGGGCTTTAATGAATTGTACAAAGCAACCCTTTGCTTCATTCCACTGCTGTGTTTCGTTATAGCACAAGAGTTTTATAGGCATAAAATACTGAAACGAAGTACTGTCTTTGCTCCTATGAATGTATTCATCGATTTTCCAGAGAGCTTTGGGTGCTTCTCCATTCAGGTAAAGACAAAGAGATTGTTCGTAGCAGACCCGCATATACAGCGAATCACTACTATTGTTGAAATAAATGGATTGCAGCTCCTCCAAGGCACGCGAAAAGTCTTTCAACTGCTTGTAACATTGTGCTTTTCGGTATTTGAAATAATGCTGAGTGGCCACATCCGGTGAATGAAACAACATCCTCTCGTACTCGATGGACGCAGCAAAGTAATTCCCCACAGCGTACAAACTGTCGGCTTTTCCGTTTTGCGCGGTACTATTCGAAAAAATTGCGCAAAGGAATATGAAGCTGAAAAAGTATTTGATTGTGTACCGCATTGGAGTAATTATTTTCGGTAATTTTTACTGAAATAGCTGATCCGTAAATATTGGAAATATAGGTTGCCAGAAAGATGCTTCCAAAGAAAATAGTACGTATATTTTTGATGCCAACCTTTCTGTAGTTTTCCCAAGCGACAAGCCCAAATCCGGTGGTGGCAATCATTTGGGCGACTCCCTCTCCGGTTTTGCCCGCGTAAATTTTGCCTGAACCCGGTACGATACCAGACATCAGACCCGCCAAAAACGCCGATTTTTTGTGGTGAGCTTTTAACCCGTCGTTAAGTTGCTGCAATGCTGTTATGTGCTGGCTAAGCAGCGCATTGTCAGGACTGATTTTTTCAAAATGTTTTTGTGCTGCATCCCAGTTTGTTTGGAGCATTTCAATTCCTCCCAACTCGAAGTTTACAAGCAATTTTTTTGTCTCATCCTCAATGTTCAATCTTTCAAATGTATTTCGTGCTTCATCGTATCGGTTAAGGTATATCTGGTTGTATCCGGCAAAAAAATGTGATTTTGCGTAAAATGGGGACTCTTTTCCAACTAATAAAAACGATTGGGTCGACAATTCCAGGTTTTTCACCGAGTAGTGGGCCCAACCCTTGTAATAGTTGAGCGAATCTGCTTGTGAGTGCATCAATTTCATGGAATCGCTTTTGAACAGGAAAATCGCTTCTTTATAATTCCCTTTATTGATTAGATGCTCAATAAATGAAAAGTCACTTTTGGTTTGCGAAAACCCGTAACCAGTCCAAAAGATCAAAATGATGAGCCAGACCTGTTTCATTTGTATTTGGATATGGGATCGTTGAAACGATGGCTTTTCTCATTTATGGTTTGCGGATCGAGGCCAGTAGCTGCAATCCTGTTACAGCGGTTGAGCCGGTCAATGGTCAGTAAACTACCTTTGACCAGTCCGAATCTTTTAACTGCCTGTTTGCTGAAGTCGGAGCAACTGGGGTCGTACAGACAGTTAGCACTGAAATGTTGTGATATCAGATTCTGATATACATACAACGATCCACCATAAAGTAAACTGGCCGGGTTACTGTTTTTGAATGTCTTAGCCTGATTTTTGTAAATATAAGATCTCTTTTGATGGTGGTGGACTTGCTGTTTTGAGTTTGTGTCAATCAGCATCAAGTCTGATTTTAACTGAATAGACTGACTTTTACCTTCCAATGACAGTAAGAACAGGAATATCAACAGACTATTTTTTTTGATCAGGGCTAAGAGGTTTGGCATTAGCAGGGATTTTAAAATTGAAATATTGTTGGTCGGCAGTTGGCGATATTTTAATGTCAGAAAAAAGAGTTCGGTTTATAATGGAGTCGCCAGTAGGCGTGTAGTTGACCTCAATGATTTTTAGCGGTAAGCGGAATTGCGTAAAGTCTTTGTAGTTGGTGTAGTAGGTTTTTTTTATGGCCTTTTTCTTGTTGGAAAGATATTCTGAATAGATTGGTAATCCGTTTTCAAATACCATTTTTACCGATTCAACACCCTTTAATGTTACAGGCGCTTTCCATTGAGTAACGAAAAACTGATTTTCGTAAGCGCTTGATGATAGTTGAAAACCATCGTCTGCCAGTCCAAGCTGATCGGTGAAGTTATTGGCAAAATAGTAAATCAGATTTCGCCTCGACGACATTTCGCTTATTTGCTTGTAATCCACCTGATTTGTTGATGGATAGTAGCTTTTGATTTCGCCTAATGCATTTACCATCAGGATAAAATCAGGGCTTGAGTGATAATATTTGGTGATGATCTGTTTGTCTTTGTCGAAGTATATATCGATATCGTTGACAATTTTCTTGCGATTTTCAAGGATTTCGGTGTGCTGTTTTAACGAGATATAGCTTCCCTGCTGCGCATGGACAGAAACACACGCCAGAATAAAAATTAGAAAAATGCTTGCTTTGGAAATGGATTTTGTCATAGTCATATAAAACAAAGGTGTCTGCTTTCAACAAACAGACACCTTTTATTAGCTTTCTTTTTTAGATTACCACATGAAGAATTTCGGATTGTTGATATACTTGCTGATGTCCTCATTGTCGATAATCAGGACAATTAAGTCAACTAATGGCACAATACCGAAGATACCGCCACAGGTTAAAATGTAACCGATACCTGTCATTGGTTTAGTTCCCAGGTAAAAACGGTGAACGCCAAAACCTCCGAGAAAAAAGTCGAGAAGAATTGCAGCGACTGCGTTCTTGTCTTTCGATGGCATAACTGTAGCAGTTCCAATTGTAGCCATAGCGCTGAAATCAAGCGTATTCAAAGATATCATACTGGTTTGAACAACGTTGTCAAATAATTGATCAACTGCTTGTTCATTTACAGTGTAAGAGGAAGCTTTAGCCTGCTGGGCACATACTACAGCCACAAACAGACAAACGAGGAAGAAAAATTTTCTCATAGTATATTGAATTTAATTTTTTTTTAAAAATAGACCATTATTTCGAGCTGGTCAAGTTTTTTCTGAAAATATGTTTTCGTTGACTATCGTATTTTTTCAGTTCATGAAAATTCCGGAAGTAAAAATGGACGATCATATATGAAACAGCTACTCGAACGAAACGGATACGAGGTAAAAACCAAAGCGGAAGGCGAAACTGAATTGCTCACCATTGGTGTAACCGACATTCTGTTCAACCCGATTGTATCTGTTTACGGACGATCCCTGAAATCACTGACAGGCAAGCGGGTTACCCCAGCCTATTGGCTCCAGCAATCCGATAAGGAAACCGAAGCCGAAGTGAATTACTGGACATTTAAAGCGTAAATATTTTATTCTGAAAAGATATGCCAAAGGGATGGCGGTGGCTGTCCCTTTTTATTTTCAACCATCTTCCCCTCGCAAACTCAGTATTGAACTTACAAAAAAATGGTTGCCTGTAAAAAAACTTCATGTGAAGTTGTAAAGAAGATCGTATGAAACAAGTTTTTTTCTACTTTTGACGCAACCTTTCAGAAGAAGTCTGGTCATTAGTTTCAGAATTAACTCCGGAAAGGGGAATGGGTTGAATCGCGTATCAAAAGTTAACCTGAATTCAAAAAAATGAATGCTTTTATTCCAATGAATCTCATTCGGTAGTAAAAGCTAAAAAACAAACGCATGAAACTGTTCATTGTCTAACACAACGCCCCCTCGGTGTATCTGAAGAAATGCTGAGGTCCCGGTAATCATCCCGGCATTTATTCCGTCAATTTTTTATTCGGAAAGAAAACCAACCTTGTTTCGGAAAGAAATGAGTACTCATTTTTTGGACTTATTTCTCCGAAAATGTTTTTGCAAATCGCTGCATCAAAGGAATAATATCTGATTTCAGAATCAGATATCTGATAGCATATTCTTTTGCAAACGATTTTTAGTTCCTTTTGTATTTATAAAAATGTGTGGATGATTATTCTATCGTCAATACATTACAACACCCTTATTATATGACGTTATTGAAGAGATATTTTTCGGGTTACAGAGAACCCGGAGGCATTCGTGAGTTATTAGTTTTGGCATTACCAATGATTATATCAACCGCCTGCGACGGCGTAATGACCTTTACCGACCGGCTTTTTCTGGCGCGCGTGGGTCCTGAGCAGATGAATGCGGCTATGGGCGGCGGCGTGACCATGCAAATGTTAATGTTCTTTTTTGTCGGGCTGACCGGCTATTCAACCGCCCTGGTGGCTCAGTACTTTGGTGCAGGCGAGAAGCACAATTCGACCAAAGCTGCCTTTCAGGCTATTCTGGTAACCATTGTTGCCTGGCCGCTTATTTTGTTGCTGAAACCACTGGCGATCGAATATTTTCATTTTATGAAAATTCCGGATTCACAGATTGTTTTTCAGGTTAAATACCTGAATATTCTGGCATGGGGCGGACTTTTCAGTATGATGCGCTATACGCTGGGATGTTATTTCATCGGCATTGGGAAAACGAAAGTAGTGATGAGTGCGACCATCGTTGCCATGTTGGTAAATGTAGTACTCGATTACATTCTTATTTTCGGAAAATTTGGTTTTCCGGCAATGGGCGTACAAGGTGCTGCACTGGCAACTATCATGGGCGGTTTCTGTGCAATGGTCATCTTGTTGTTCGCTTATTTTAGCCACAACAACAGGTTTGAATTTTCGGTCATGAAATCGTTCCGGTTTAAGGGGGCAATCATGAAAAAACTGCTTTATTATGGCTATCCTGCCGGATTGGAGATGTTTCTGAATTTTCTGGCATTTGCTACGATGATTGCACTTTTTCATGCGCAGGGAGAAACCGTGGCGACGGCAACAACCATCATGTTTAATTGGGATTTGGTGTCGTTTATTCCGTTGCTTGGAATTGAAGTTGCCGTAACGAGCCTTGTTGGTCGTTACATGGGAGCTGGTCAGCCACAGGTGGCACACCGGGCTGCCCTGTCGGCCATCAAAACCGGGATTTTCTATTCGGTGGTTATTCTGGCGTTGTTTGTGCTGATTCCCGAATGGCTGGTCCGGGTATTTCATCCCGATATTCCGAGTCAGATTTTTGAAGATGCGGTACCTATTGCCGTCCGGATGATTCAGATTGCAGCTTTGTATGTACTGGCCGAAGCTGTAATGGTCGCAATTGTTGGCGCTTTACGCGGAGCGGGGGATACCCACTTTACCATGATGGCGTCGGTAACAATGCACTGGCTGTTTGTCCCGATGCTTTACCTGACATTAAATGTGTTAGGTATGCCGGTTACCGTTAGCTGGTTTATATTGGTCGTGTTTTTCCTGATTTTCTGTAATGTACTCATTTGGCGTTTTCGAAGCGGAAAGTGGAAAAAAATCAAAGTCATTCACAGTTGATCCTGAAAAATTAACTGTAACAGATAACAAAGCCTTCATAAAAGCCGTTTCTTGCGTTTATGAAGGCTTTTTATTGTTTTTATAGTTTGTCTTTCCTGATCTTCGAGTTGATGTATTCAGCCAGTTCTTCAGGAACATTGGTACCAAGCCAGACTTTTCCCGCTTTGTGTTTAAAAGTAAGTTCAATGGCTTTGTTCCCTGAAACGTTGTATAGAATGCCTTCTGGTCTGAACCGGATTCCCCAGCCCAATGCAAAGTAGCTATCCGGGCGGCAGGTCGCAATATCCGAGAGTTTATATTTTCCGCGAATTAGCCCGATACCGAATGAAAATTTCACGTATTCGTCGGTCACCCGGATGGTCAGGTTATAGCTCAGTAAAAGCACCAGTGTGGTGATGCCGAAGAAGATGTTCTTCCCGCTCGAATAGGGCATTTGAAAGAAAGCACTGATGTCGATAATAGCTATTATCAGAATGACAACCCAGCCAATTTGTGTTTGTTTCATTGTTCGGTAATATTGAAAATTACTTTAACATTATTCATGTTTGAATTTATAAATTTAGACAAAAGTTCCTTCACGAAAAAGGGGCTGTGCTTTTGAATACACAGCCCCTCCGGACTAATAGAATTGGGAGAACTCTAAAATTTCACATTCAGGCCCACAAAGAAATGAATTCCGGCCTGCGGAAAATAACCGTCCATTTTATATCGTTCGCTGCCCATCAGATAGGAATACACCCAGGCATTGCTCTCATATTCGGCATCAAACAGGTTGTTCACCATCAAATTCACCTTCATTTCCTTCACCATTTTTTGCTTGATCGTGTAGTCAACTTTCAGGTTGTTTATAAAATAGGCATCCAGTTTTCGGTCGTCCGACGAGGTATTATCGATGAACTGATCACCCACGTATGACGAAATTAAACTGATACTGATCGCTTCATTCGGTGCAAATTGAACCTGACTGTTTGCAATTACATTGGGCGAAAAAGCCAGATCGGTTTTCCCCAGTTCAATGGCATCCTGCCCCCAGGTGTCCCAATTGTCAATGTATTCAGTAAAATTGTTTATTTTATTTGCACTGAACGTCGCACTCACATTCCAGCTAAGTTCCGGGCAGATTTTCCAGCCTCCCTGCAACTCAATACCGGTACGGTGACTGTCATCGGCATTTATCATGATTGGCGCACCCACATCGTTGATTTTACCGGTTAAAATAAGCTGGTCATTGTAGGACATGTAATACAGATTAACAGCTCCTGAAAGCGACGATGATTTTACAGAGTAGCCCAATTCGAAATCGTTGAGGGTTTCGGCTACCGGTTGTTTTCCTGCCGGGTCAGCATCCGTGTAATTATCGCGGTTGGGTTCGCGGTTGGCACGCGAATAACTAAAATAGGTCTGCTGGCTCGGGCTTATCTGGTAATAAATCCCGGCTTTCGGATTGAAGAAGTCGAACGTGTGGGATTGTGTCAGATCGCGCAGGTCATCGTCGGTACCATCAATATCGTAACCGATGTGACGGTATTGTAAATCGGCATACAAATTCACCTTCTCTGAAAGCTGGTAATTGTATTTCCCGAACAGGTTGAAGTCTTTCTTCAATCCGGTTCCACGGTACCATTCGTGATTGGAATCGAAATCCGCAGCATTTTTCACCCAGATCACCCGTCCGAAATGATCACCGTCGTATGTATTGTATCCGCCGCCGAAGGTAGCAGCCGACTTGTTTTTATTGTAATTCATCGAAAATGTCGCCCCGTAAAAATCATTGTCGAGCCATTTACGGACCACCAAATCTGTTTTCGACAAACCTTCCGGGGCAGTCAGCAAATAATCGCTATACTTTTCATTTTCCTTGAAATTCTCGTAATAACCTCGTCCATACGTCCAGTGAAGCGAAGCGTTCAGGTTTAAATACGGGTTGAATTTATGCGAGAAGTGCAACTGGTAATAATCCTGCTGATAATGGTCCACCTCGTTTTCATACGTGTACATATTGTAGGTACGGCTATCGGAAGCTATCATTTCCTGTGTTTGCTTTTCTGAAATCAGGCCGTGTTCGCTATAACGCTGCATCCCGGCCAGATCGTTGTTCAAACGTACCGAAGGAACCCCGTTCCAGGCTTGATAGGTTTCTTCAAATCCCGAAAAAATATTGGCTTTCAAAACTGAATTTTCAGAATACCAGGCAGCCGATACGAAAAACGATTTCAGGTCAGCAGAAGCCCGGTCGATAAAACCATCGGAACTGACTTTCGACAAGCGGGCATCAATTGCAAATTTACCGTTGATTAGCCCTGTACCCGCACTCACCGAGTTACGAAAGGTGTTGAACGAACCCGCCGCCCCCATATATTCGGCATACGGTTCACTTTGCAGCGAAGTGGTTTGCAGGTTGATGGTTGCCCCGAAAGCCGCTGCCCCGTTGGTGGAAGTGCCCACCCCGCGCTGCACTTGTATGTTTTCGGTAGATGCCGCCAGATCGGGAACATCGACCCAGAAAGTGCCGTGCGATTCGGCATCGTTCATCGGAACTCCATTGATGGTTACATTAATCCGGTTCAGGTCGGTACCGCGGATACGAAAATTTGTGTAGCCCACGCCGGCTCCGGCATCTGAAGTAACAACAAAAGAAGGTGTCAGGCTCAGCATGTACGGAATATCCTGTCCCATGTTTTGCCCGGCAATTTCTTCTTTCGACACCGTGCTGTATGCCACCGGCATTTTATTACCGGCACGGGTAGCTGCAACCAGCACTTCTTCCGTCATAAAATGTGAAACGGCCAACCTTACATCCGGATTTTGGACGGATGGAACACTCACTTCTACTTGTTTTGCTTCGTAGCCAATAAACGAAACATTCATCAGGTAATTCCCGGCTTTCAGGTTTTTAAACTGAAACTCGCCGGAAGAGTTGGTTATGGTTCCCTGAAAAGTATTCTTCAGGTACACGGCAGCGCCGGGCAATACTTCTCCTTTTTCACTTTTAACAGTCCCTTTCAGCGGGTACTGCGCAAAAGCGATTACTGCAAAACACTGCGACAACATCAGCAGCAAACTAAGCTTTTTCATTTTTTGATTTTAATGGTTACTAAATAACCAATGAGGCAGGACTGTATCCTTTTCGCTATTCCCTACGCCGGCATTACCCGGATCAGGTTCTTTGAGTATCATCTCAGCCCCGGCTTTTCGACCGGGACACCCCATTGCGTAATATCGGTACAAATGTATATGCAAATTTCTGAAATTTCAAAACCGGAGAGTTCGCAGGATAAAAGGATAGGAAAAACATAACACATAAAAACCTGAAATTTTGAACGTTTTTTGTTCCAAAACCTGAAATTTTTTCAGGCTGAATTTCAGAAAATGGAAATTTAGTCACAAAAATGAGTACGGCATTTTACTTGTAATGAACCAGTTGCTAATGAAACAACAAAGCATGTATAACTAAAAAATGGAGGACAAAGCCATGTTACCAGTATTTAAAACCAACAGAAATTTACCGGGAATTGCTGATAACTTCTTCAGCAAAAATTTGTGGGACGATTTTTTTAACGAAAGAGAATGGAGTTCCTCCCCGGACGTGAACATCATGGAAAGCAGCGAACATTACGAAATTGAAATTGCTGCTCCCGGACTGGAAAAGAAAGATTTCCACATTGATTTGAAAGACAATGTACTCACCGTTTCGTCGGAAAAGAAAACCGAGCACAAGGAACGTCAGGGACTGAAAATAGTCCGCAGGGAGTTCAGTTATTCCAGTTTCAGCCGTTCGTTTGTAATTCCGGAAGGGGTCGATTTTTCGAAGATCAATGCTTCGCACAGCAACGGCATCCTGAAAATTGAACTTCCGAAGAAGGAAGAATTTAAAGATCAGGAGCCAAGGCAAATAGCCATTAAGTAAATAGGAAACAAGAGAAAAGGTAGTTAGAAACAATTCAGGCGTCGGAAACGGCGCCTTTTTTTATTCCTGATTTTCTCTTTTATTAAAAATTTTCGATAACGCTGAAGCAATTAATCCAGATGGAACAGCGATTATTCCAAGTCCAAGCATCAGCATAAAGAATGAAAAGACTTTACCGCCAACAGTAACCGGACAGATATCGCCATAGCCAACGGTAGTAAAAGTTTCAACAGCCCACCACAAGCTATGGAAAACGGATTTAAATACTTCCGGCTGAGCAGGATTTTCAAAATAATAAATCCCTACAGCAGAAATATAAAGAAGAAAAAAAGTCATTATAAAAAACAATATCAATTCTTCCTTTATTTCTTTAAAAGCTAGTTGAAAATTTCGGATAGCTCTGTTGTAACGCAAAACTTTGAACACTCTAAATAGACGGAACAACCTAAAAATACGGAGAGAACGAAGATCAATACCGGTTGAAAGATAAAATGGCAGAATCGCAAAGAGGTCGATTATGCCGTAAAAACTAAAAATGAATTTCAATTTTTTATCGGCGACGATGATTCGCAAAACGTATTCTATTGAAAAAACAAAAACTGATATTATTTCTGCTATTCGGAAAAATTCAAGGACAGAAGAATTTAGTTCAGGAAGTGTTTCAAACGAAAATGAAATCAAAGAAAAAATAATTACCGACTGTATAAACAAATCAAAGTATCGTCCCGCTTTGCTTGTATTATTTTCAACAATCTCTTTAATCTTTTTTATATTCATCTTTCAATTATAAATATTCCTGCTTAAAACTAAATGGCAGCAACGAATCAACACCTTCCAAAACGGTGATTGATTGCCCATCGAGAATGATACGGATTTTCTGCCCGGCGCGGACTTCCGATTCCAGCATCACCTGACGGCAGGCCCCGCAGGGAGCGGCAATGGCAGGAATTTTACCATCCTTATTGACCGCTGTAACTGCAATGGATTTCATAGGCACATCAGGAAATCTGGAACCTGCGGCAAACAAAGCGACCCGCTCGGCACACAAACCCGACGGATAGGCCATGTTTTCCTGATTGCTTCCCGCAACCAACTCTCCGTTCGCCATTTCAACGGCAGCTCCCACTTTAAATCCGGAATAAGGAGCATAGGCATTGGAAGCTGTCTGTCGGGCCAGCATTAAAAGTTTTTGGCTGTTTTCGTCCAATTCTTCCATTTTTGCAAATTCCCGAACATAAATCCTGATTTCTCTCGTTTCCATTACAAAAGCTTTTTTCAAATGTACAAGTTCAGAATCATTTTCAAAAGTAAACGCTTAATTGTTTACTTCCTTCGTCAGAATTCTTATTTTTGAACAGGGATCGGAATGCCGGGCCAAAACGATATTTAATATTAACTGAAAAACAAACCTGAGATGATCCGTATTTTTCTTTTCATTTTTCTCATTACAGCTCCTGTTTTCCTGTTTGCTCAAAGCAGTAAAACTCCAATGACCAGAGAAGAATATATTCAGAAATTTAAAAATCTCGCCATTTCGGAAATGAAGCGAAGCGGAATTCCGGCCAGTATTACCCTGGCGCAGGGATGCCTCGAATCGAATAACGGGAACAGTCGCCTGGCAACCGAGGGAAACAATCATTTCGGAATAAAATGCAAAAGCGCATGGAGTGGTAAACGGATATACCATACTGACGACGCCCGCGACGAATGTTTCAGAAAATACAGCAGCGCAGAGGAATCGTACCTCGACCATACCGATTTTTTGATCACCAGCGCCCGGTACAGCCAGCTTTTTGCCCTGCATGTTACCGACTACAAGCAATGGGCCCACGGGCTGAAAAAAGCCGGATATGCCACCGACCCAACGTATGCCGATCGATTGATAAAAATTATTGAAGACAACAGACTTTACATATACGATCAGACGGACGACGGAAAACAACTGGCAAAAATTGAACAGGAACGCCTTAAAGAACAAAAGCATCCTGTTGCAAGCAACAAACCTTTTGGAATCAGGATAGTAGAATCAAGGAATGGATTAAAGTCGATAGTGGTTCAGCCGGGCGAATCGTTTGAAAGTATTTCAAAAGAGCTGGGTATGAGCGATTGGGAACTATACTCGTACAACGATTACGAAAAAGGGTACCAGCCGCGCACCAGCGAAATTTTATACATTGAATACAAACCCCGAAAGGCCGATCGCAAACACCTGACCCACAAAGTCGATAGTGGCGATACCATGCACTTCATTGCACAACGCTACGGCATCAAACTCAAACCGCTTTACGCGCGCAACCGCATGAAACAAGGAGAAGAACCCAAAACCGGAGAAACAATTTATCTGAGAAATAAGAGACCAAGATCGGAAAAGCAGGAAACAAAAACAGTTACGGAATAGAACTACCGTTGTTTAAAGGTAAACAGTATTCGCAACAGAACTTTGTCGGCGAACAAAATGAAATTGGCAATAAAAACCAGCAAAATAATTTCAGTAAGGTTCCCGGCAACAAAAGCCTGCAACTGAGAAAGATTATCCTTATTGATAAAGAGTAAAAATCCGCATACGAAAATTGCCAAACCCAAAAACAGGGCTGCATAAACTGAATATTCCTTCAGGCTTTCCCGCAAAGAATGCCTTCTCCTGATTTTTTCCGTCATTTTATCGGCAAAATCGGCGGGCAAAAAGAAACCAGGTTCTTCTGTTAATGCTTCTGTTATATACTTATCAAATTCAAAATCGGCTTTCATCTTATTGCTCCTTCCATTAAAACCTCGTCAGTAACTGCAAATTTAAGTTTATCTTTTAACAATTGTCGCGCCCGGTGCAGATAGCTTTTCACTGTTCCCTCGGGCATTCCTGTAATTTCTTCAATCTCTTTGTAATTAAACTCTTCCAGATGATAGAGTGTAACTACAGAACGGTAATGCAAAGGTAAAAGTTCAATTTGCTCGCGGATATACCGGTGCAAATCCTTTTTTTCAAGCCCCTGCGAGTTGTCGGCATCCCCGTTTTCAACCGGTTTCAGCCGGTCGGTAAAATCCAGTTCTTTCTTCCTGTATTTTTTCAGGTAATCGAGACTGGTATTGTACGCGATGGAGGCAATCCATGTCGATAATTTTGCATCGCCCTTGAACCGGCTTATATTCCTGAAAACCTTGACAAACACGTCCTGGCACACGTCTTCCATATCTTCCTGGCTTTGAATAACCCGGCCGGTGATGTGTACAACCAGCTTTTGATACCTGGCCACCAGATACCGGAAAGCATTGGAATTACCATTTTGCACCTGTCGGATTAATTCGGATTCATTCATACGTCACAGTTGACTAACAATAATCGAAATTTGTTGCAACCTACCTCAAAAAAAAATCAATTTATACTAAAATTAAGAAACCTACTGCAAGGTCGGTTTTTGCTCCGGAATATCAAATTCAAAAAAAATAAAAAAAGTAAGGCATTCCTGCAACCTATTCGATACAAAAAAAGTCAACTGGGCAAACACAAACTTTAAAACAGAAAATTATGAGTGATGTATTAATGGCAGCAGTGGTATTTTTTGCAATTTACCAGATACTAAAAAATTTTACCGACTTTTTACTGAAACGGAAGATCATTAAAAGCGGGCATTTTGAGAAAGCTGAAATTCTCAATCAGAAAGATTTGGAACCTACGGGAGAGGTCAATAAATACCCATCGCTGAAATGGGGATTGGTTGCTTTCTTTGCGGGCTTAGGGTTTATAATAATAAATCAGATGAGTCCAAATGTTAATACCAATGACTACTACAATTTCATGCAGGATGGCATGTTGCCTTTTGGTATCGAGTTGGTTTCTATTTCGCTTGGTTTCATTATTTATTTTATAATTGTAAACTTCAGCAACAGAAAGAAATAACCGGATAAAATTGGAGTGTATAAAAAAAGCGGGTCAAAAACCCGCTTTTTTATACATGTATATCAGCTATTAATAGAATTTCGAACGTTTATCTTCAATTTCCGTGACTTTCTTGTGAGCCTCTAAAGTCTGATAATTTACACGGTAACCTAAACCCTGTGCCAGACGGGTTTGTTCCCCGACAACATCGGTATCTGCATCTTTACTTACCGAAATTACTTTTACCAGATACACCCCTGAATTTCCTTTAACCGGAGTCGAAATTTTATTTTCGGCAAGGCTTACAACCGTACCAATTACGGCGGGTTCCAATCCCATTTCAGGAATTGAATACGAAGTAAAAGAAATGTTGACAGCATCTTTTACCGAACTTCCCAGTTTTCGTGCTATTGCATCTAAATCGCTACCCGAAGCAACTGCTTCTTTTGCTTTTGCCACCAGCAAATCGGCCTTTTTGTCTTTACGTACAGCAAGGTCAACGCGGAGTTTCACTTCTTCAAAAGGAGAAGTTCCTTTTTCGGTAATGCTCACCAAAGCGGCAATCACAAATTTATTTCCAAATTCAAAAATGGTAGAACCTTCGTTATTCACCAAAATATCATTCACTTCTTCGGCCTGATAAGCGGCACGGATCAATCCGCGCGACATTTCCAACCCGGCAATATTTTGTTCGATTTCTCCCACATTGGCAACTTTCTTGTCAAGCTGTTGTGCAATAACCGCTTTTTTAAATGCTTCGTAATCCTGGTTTTCACTGGCAAATTTGCTGGCCTGTGTATAGTAATTCTGATAGGTCTGCGTACTCGGCGTTACTTTGCGTTCAACAATAGCGAGACGAACCTGTTTGGTTTCTTTTCCTTTTTTGGTTGGTTTCACCAGATGGATACCAAATTGTGTATTGGCCAGATATACTTTATTTACATCGCCATTAAAAGCTGCATCTTCGAAAGGTTTTACCATCATATTCCGGCCAAACCATCCCAGATCGCCACCTTTTGCAGCAGATCCCGGATCTTCGGAATATTTTCCTGCCAGTTCTGCAAAATTAGCGCCGTTGTCGAGCAGGTTTTTCAAACTGTCGGCCAATTGTTTTGCAGCAGCAGCACTACCAGCGGTTTCAGGCCTGATCAGTATATGACTTGCCATTACTGAATCGGGCAACATTTTGAACTCATCAATTTTCGCCAGCTTGTATGATTCCGCTTCCTTGTAGGGGCCAAAAACATCGCCCACATTTCCGTTGAATGCAAACCCGCCAAGCTCAGCCGAAAGTTGTTCCTGTTTCAGGTACAATCCGTCGAACCTCGAATCTGAATTTACGTTTACAAACTGTGCATTGTCCTGCGAACCCGCGAACTCGGGTTTAATATCTTCAATCCATTTTTTGGCGTCAACATCATCGGCTTCCGATGCTTTTACTTCAAAAGTAATGTATTCAATCCTCCGGCTTTTTTCCTGTTTGTATTCATCCTGATGAGCCGCATAGTACGATTTCAGGTCTTTGTCTGAAACAGAAACAGCGCTGTCGGCGATCGTTGAATAGCTAAGCGGGATATACTGAAAGTTTACTTTCTTGTTCTTCTCAGCCAAACTTTGTTTTGCTTCCGCAGTAGTAACATACAGCCCCTTGCTGATCAAACTATTGTATTTTTCCTGAATTTTTTCTGATTTAATCTGATTTTCAACATACAACCAGTACGCTTTTTGCTCTGGAGTTGCATTGGTTTGAAGCGACTTCAGAAATGAAATTGCAAAGTTTTTATCGAACGCACCTGTGTTGGGGTTTCTGAATATTTGCTGAACAATTTGATGAGGATTTGCGCCCTGAATTAAATCGAACAATTCTTCCGAACTGACATCAACGCCAACTTCTTCGTACACATCGGTCATCACCAATTCGCGCAATATGGTCTGCCATACTTGTTCGCGTACCTGATTCCATGCATTTTCGTCGAGTTGAGAAACGCCCATGTTCATTTTATAAACTTCCGAAAGTTCTTCGATTTTTCTCTGGAAATCGGGATACTGAACGGATTCCCCATTAATTTCAGCAACTTCCATCTGACTTGGCCGCATCAATGTACTTCCTGTTTGCAACATGTCGCCCAAAATAAATGCGAGCAAAGCAAGACCAATAATGACCGCTACCAATATACCACCACGATTCCTGATTTTTTGTAATGTAGCCATTTAAATATGTATTGTTTTATTATGATATTTAGTTTGAAAATTCGAGCTACGAAGATAACAATTTTCAATATTAATCCTCAATAATCGATTTTTTTTTAGGTGTTGTCCAATATCTTAAGGTTCACCAATTCAATTCTGGTATTTGTAGCTTTCAGTATTTTAAACTGAATGTTGCCTACTTGTATCACTGAGTTGATTTTAGGGATACTTTCATAATAAAATAAGATAAATCCGGCCAACGTTTCGTAATTCTCATTGACGCTGAATTTCAGGTTGTATTTTTCGTTGATGGTGTCAATTTCCAAACGTCCGGAGAAAATATATTCGTCATCGCCGATTTTCTTTTCAATAAGATTTACCGTATCGTGTTCGTCTTCAATGTCACCAAAAATTTCTTCGAGAATATCTTCGCTGGTAACCATTCCCGCTGTTCCGCCAAACTCATCGACCACAATGGCAATACTTCGGCGCTGCTGGATGAATTTGTGCAACAGTTTGCTGGCAGGCATGGTTTCGGGTACAATCAGTACTTTTTTAAGATTATCGTAGATCGATTTGGGTTTGCTGAATATGATTGAATGGTGAATATAGCCGATAATGTTGTCGATATTATCCTGGTAAAAAAGAATACGGGAGTAGCCGGTTTCGATAAACCTGCGTACCAGATCGTCCATCGACGATTCGATGTCCATCGCTTCCATCTCTGTACGCGGGATCATTACTTCACGCAGTTTTACTTTCGAAAAATCGAGTGCATTACGAAATAATTTTACCTCGTTGTCAAGATCCTTGTCTAATTCAGCAACACTTCCCTGCTGTTCTTTCACAAAATGGTCGAGTTCGATGCGGCTAAATACCATTCCTTCGTCTCCTTCATCAAATTTCTCATGAAATAACGTGCTGATAAGTAATTTGGAAATTGACACCGCAAAACGGCTGACGGGATAAAAAAGAAAATAAAACAACACCAGCGGCAACGAAAAAATCTTAAGCACCTGGTTCGGGTTGATCCGGAATACAATTTTGGGAACAAATTCGGCTGTCACCAATATAATTAATGCAGAAACAATGGCTTGAAAAATAAGGACAAGACTGTCGGATCCCAAAAACCGGAAAAAGAAAGGTTCGAGCAATGTTGCAAAAGCAATACCGTAAACAACCAATGCAATATTGTTCCCAACCATCATGGTTGCTATGTATTGACCTGAATTACGCGTAAATAAAGCAAGAATACGGGAACTAAGCGAGCTTTGCTTTTTGTCGAGTTCGAGCCTCAGCTTGTTTGCCGAAACAAATGCAATCTCCATTCCGGAAAAAAAAGCCGAAAACAATATCATCATCAAAATAATCAGGAGCCAATTCATACGCCCGGTTTATTGTTCCCCTTCTGCGACCTCAACGTAAATCGTTCCTTTGGGGTTCTTAATTTTCCAGTTCGAGAAATCCTGGTTGGCCTCAAGGCCTATACCTGTCATTATCTGGTCGGCGCGGATGATCTTAACAAATTCGTCGGAATAAATTTTCCCTTTATTTTCGTCCCACAAAAGTTGTTCGGTTTTCAGAGTATCGCCGCTTGCATTTATCGCAACAACATTGTTTTTTGCTTCCCAGCGTTCTTCTTTGCTAAAATATTTGGCGTAGTTTGCCCGGATGCTGGCAGTAATATTCATTCTTGCATCGTATTTCTCGATATGTACTCCCAGCGGGTATTCAATATACGGAGGATCTGCTTCGTCCTGATAAACAAGTTTCGGAGTATTCAATTTGTACCGGATGATGGTCGAGTCGGAAAAAATGCTTTCAAAACCTTCAGCAGTAATACTGGGTTGGTTTTGAATATCAGCAAACTCTTTGACTTTCTGAATGTCGTTTTCGCAAGAAAACAAAAGCACTGCAATCCCCGAAAAAAGGATTGCAATGCTTTTTCTGATAGATATATTCGTTATACAACTATTTTTTGGCACGGATTGTCGTTGTTTCATTTATCCAGCTACCAATTCGGTAGGGCTGTCCTTCCTGGAATCCTTCAAAAAACAAACTTTCTTTGCTGGGAAAATATTGCGAATAGGTTGCAATTTTTTCATTTGCTTTTGCTGCCTGCTCCGGATCAATCTTCTTCGCTTTGTTGTAATAGTCAACTGCCAGCCAGAACATACTTAAATGTTCAATATCTTTCTCGCCATAGTATTTTGAATATGCAGCAAAAATATCGCCCAAAAACAACAACGCTTTGGCATTATTCGAATCGTTTGCCAACGACTTCCTCAGATAATTTGCTGCTTCCTGGTAATTTTGATCTGAAGCAAAAGTATAAGCTCCAAGTTCAAAATAATATTTACTTAATAAGAGTGCATCTTTTTCAGCAGCAATGGCTTGCAAATAATAATCCTTCCCTTTTGCAATATCATTCCGTTTCATGAACAGGCGTCCCATATTGAAAGCAGCTTCGGCAGATGGCTCCAGTGCATATAATTTTTCAGAAGCCTTGGCAAATAGTTCACTGTCGGTACATTCCTGTTTGTCGAGCATACGAAGTATCTTTTTCAATGCATCCACATTCGTGGACAGTTCGCTGAATCTGGGTTCGTATAATTTAATCAGTGCTTCGCAATCAGCAGCGCCACTTCCTTCAAAAATTTTATTGGCAGCTTCTTTTGAATCAATATAAATTTTCTCATTCGGCGATGCCGCAAGATATTTATCAAGGATATTAACCGATGTTTCATAGTTCTCCAGAACTTTTTCTTTCGGTAATTCACCCAATTTAAACAAGCGGCTAGTAACCTGCATATAAACTACAAGCACCGGAGTTTCCGTTTTGTCACCTTCTTCTTTTATTGATTCATCAAGGTATCCGTATCCTTTTTTAAGGAAATCTTTCAACTGGTCGTCTGTCCAGTTTTCGTTTACCATTTTAAATTTCATATAATCGACTCCCTGACGACCACGAACAAAACCTTTTTCTCCAAAATATTTTATCCTTTTATCATACACGTTCATTATTGAATCGATGTAGAAGTTTTTTTCAGTCCAACTGGTTGCCTGGTTAAATTTAGCTTCAAACATTTTGCAACCATGCAGATAAATATTTTTGGTTGATTTGGGATAAGTCCTGTAGAGCATTCTCCATGGTTCCAATGCCGATTTATAATCTTCCTGCCGGTAGAACTGGTCATACATGGTCAGGTTGCTCATAAACGTCCGGTCATTTTCCTTTATCAGTTCCTGATCTGTTTTCAGTATTGCACCGACTTCCTGTAATTCTTCTTTCTGGGGAATAATCCCATCAAAACTAAAATCGAATACATCGCCTACTTTCCCTTCAATATCGAACCTGCGACTGTCATCGATAAATGTAAATTTGAGAAATTTTGTTTTTGGGTCAGCGTTAATTGTATATTTACCATCGAAGCTTGTCATAAATGACTCTGATGATTTGTGAGCTTCAACAGTTACACCTGCTGCCGGTTTCCCTTCTCTGTACACAGTACCTGTAATAACGCGTTGTGCCAATGAACTAAGGCTCATCAGTACCACAAGCATTGCGAAGAGAGTGATCGTTTTTAATAGAATCCTTTTCATATTGGTTAATCAATGATTATAGTATTATAATTTTCTCAATAAAATCCGTTCTTCAACTCAGTATTACAGATTGCTTTTCCCAAATGGCCATCAACACTTTATTCTGTAATACCTTTCGGCACTTTTCGATTTCAGCAAAACCAAATCCTGTGCCAAACTTAAAATTCAAACAAACAGGTTTAAAAATCCGCCTCGCAAAATAAAAGTTTAATAATTAGAAGAAAAACAAACCTGCATCCTACCGGTTATTAAACTCCAAAATCCGGTTTAACCCGATGAGGGTCAAATTAAAGTGTACAAATATGGAACTTTTTAATTTTTTATCAAAGAATTTTGCATCTCCACCTGTAATAATAACTTTTAAAGTTTCGTAATTTTTGTTTAAAGTTTGAATATACTGCTCAACTTCAAATAATATTCCGGTTTGCACGCCCGAACGGATTGCCTCCGTGGTATTTCTCCCGAGCAGTGGAAAATCGTCGGCAGCTTCAACCAGTGGCAATTTTCCGGTAAATGTGTTCAACGCTTTATACCGCATTTCCAGTCCAGGCGAAATGTTACCTCCCATAAACTGGTTCTTCGAATTGACCAGGTCGAATGTAATAGCGGTACCTGCATCAATAATCAAAAGATTCTGGTTGGGGAACAATTCGTTTGCCCCAATTGCGGCAGCCAGCCGATCTTTGCCCAGCGTTTCCTTGCTTTCGTACAAATTTTCAATGGGAATCAATGTCCGGTGATCCAACTCGATAAACAAACTGAACTTTTCAGTAAGAATTTTCTTTAACTCAGGAGAATACGGCTTTGTTGCCGAAAGAATGGCTTTATTCAATTGCGGATGTTCGTCGAGCAACATTCCAACATTTTCCGGAGTCAACTCGTCGAGCGACACATTGAACATGAGGTCGCTGTCGTTGAACAGGGCGATTTTTGTACGCGAGTTTCCTATGTCGATAATTAAATTCATTAATCCTCCAATCGTTGACTGATATCCAATGCCTGTACCGAGTGGGTGAGCGCTCCAATCGATATATAATCAACACCGGTGGCAGCAACTTCCCTTAAACGTTCCATCGTCATGTTTCCCGAAGCCTCAACTTTAGCCCGTCCGGCAATCATTTCAACAGCTTTTTCCATCATTGCGTTGTCCATATTGTCGAGCATGATGATATCAACTCCGGTGGCAATTGCTTCCTGTACCTGTTCCAGTGTGGTCGTCTCCACTTCAATTTTGATGCCCGGCTCAATCTTTTTCCGTATTTCGTTAACAGCCTGCGTAATACCCCCGGCTACTTCAATATGGTTATCCTTGATCATCACCATGTCATAAAGTCCTATCCGATGATTCGACGAGCCTCCGGTTTTCACGGCATATTTATCCAGCAAACGAAAGCCCGGCAAGGTTTTCCGGGTATCCAGAATTTCGGTTTTAAAATCTTTCACTGCCTCAGCATATTTGTTCGACATGGTTGCAATGCCCGACATACGTTGTAAAAAATTCAGGGCAGTGCGTTCGCCGGTAAGCAGCGACCGGTAAGTGCCTTCAAATTCAACAATCACATCGCCTTTTTTTACCATCCCTCCGTCTGCAATCCTCACATCCCAAACCAGTTGGTTGTCGAAACTGCGAAAAACCATTTCAGCTACCTCCAATCCAGCCACTATCCCGTCGGCTTTAGCTACCATTTTAGCCTTTCGCCTGCTGGAAGCGGGTATTAAATTATCGGTGGTTATATCGCCGCCAGCCACATCTTCTGCCAGTGCCAAATCAATCAAAACACGGGCGGCTCTAATTTCTGCTTCATTCATCCTCATCTTCTCACTTCTGTAAATCTGGGTTCTTTATTTTTTTGCTGAATAATATGCACTTTAAAGTCGGGATTTTGTTTCTGAAAATCATCACGAATATGTCCTCCCCGGCTTTCTTCACGGATAAGAGCGGCACGGCTGATCAGCAAACAGGTATCCACAACATGTTTGACCTTTAAATAATTGTATTCCATGTTCCCCTTTGGAATATTCCTGTCGATTTCCTCCAAGTCGCAGATCGTTTCTTCCAAAACTGATTTTTCACGCACAATGCCCACGTTCCGACTCATCATTCCTGCAATCTTATTTTTGGTTTCAAGAAAGAAATTTTCATTCTGAACATCGATATTAACGGGCAAAATTTCGGTTGACTGCCATTCAGGGTAATTTCGCTGATGCGCTTTTTCGCTGGCCCGTTTTCCAAAAACGAGGCATTCAAGCAGTGAATTACTAGCCAGTCGGTTGGCCCCCATCACTCCGGTTGATGCCACTTCTCCGCACGCAAACAGACCGGGAATGTTGGTTTCCCCATCCAAATCGGTACGGATGCCACCCACCATGTAATGTGCGGCAGGTGCAATCGGAATTAAATCCTTGCTGAGATCCAAATTGAATTCCTGCAATTTCTGGTAAATATTTGAAAACCGCGATTTTATTTTTTCTGAATCGAGATGAGCCAGCGACAGATGGAGAAAATCGCAATTGTGTTTTTGCAACTGTTTATAAATAGAAAAAGCCACCACATCGCGCGGCGCAAGTTCAGCCTGCGGATGAATGTCTTTCATAAACCGTTCACCCAGAGGATTAAGCAGCCAGGCCCCTTCGCCCCGTACAGCTTCGCTGATAAGGAAAGCATCTTGTCCGGGCACATAAAGCGCCGAAGGATGAAACTGAATAAATTCGACATCCGCAATTTCTGCTCCGACCTCAAAAGCCATTGCAATACCGTCGCCAGTCGCAGTGTGTGGATTGGTCGAACGGTCGTAAACCCGCGACAGACCTCCTGTTGCCAGAATGGTTGCCCGCGAAGTAAAAACAATATTTTTACCGGTTACAAAATCAACGGCCTGTACACCATGACAATACCCATCATCAACCAGCAATTTTACAGCGGCGGTATATTCAAACGATTGAATGGAAGGCTGCTCAACAACCTTTTTCAACATAAAACAGGTGAGCGCTTTTCCGGTAGCATCACCTCCTGCATGTAAAATACGGCGTTTGCTGTGTCCCCCTTCGAGCCCCAATACAAACCGGCCGTTTTCCTTATCGAATTCCATGCCCATTCCAATCAATTCTTTCACCCGAGCCTGCCCTTCTTTCACCAGTATTTCAACAGCATCGCGATCGCAAAGTCCGCGCCCGGCAACCAATGTATCGTGTATATGCAGATCGAATGAATCGGTTTCGCTCATTACGGAAGCAATTCCGCCCTGAGCATAATAGGAATTACTTGTATCGAGTTGCGATTTGGTAATTACAGCAACCGTTCCAAACCGGGAAGCGTGATAAGCTGCGGTTAAGCCTGCAAGGCCGCTTCCTATCACAATCGTATCAAAATATTTTATTTGCATCGAAGCAATTGCTTGTTTTTTTGAAACAGGGAGCAAAGGTATAAAATATGGACAGTAGTTTTAATTTCCACTACTTTATTTTAAACGACTTACTCTGTGTATATTGAAAACATTACCCTTTGGCATTGTTTCAGCAGAAAAAACCTTACGAATATCTCCGTTTACGCTGATTAGAAATTGAACATTGATTTTTAAACAGAAACAAAAAAGGCTAATTCAGGGAAGGATTTTCAGGATAATTGACCCACAGAGAATATTTGCCTCCTACAGCTTTCACTGCTTCTTCCCATAATTCCTGTTCCGAGTTGCGCATCACTTCACTTTGCTTCATTTCGGAAACCAGCCACGAATTCTCCCTGATCTCTTCTTCCAACTGACCCGGGGCCCAACCCGAATACCCGACAAAAAACCGAATTTGGCTGGCCGTAACGATTCCCGAACGGATTTGATCTTTCAGCACGTCGAAGTCGCCTCCCCAGTACAGGTTTTCCTTGATATGAATACTTCCCGGAATCTGGTCTCCCAGCGAGTGGATAAAATATACTGAATCGGGACTTACCGGTCCTCCGAGGTACACTTCGGCATTGAAACCCGGCAGGTCGTCAAATAAATCATGAATCGGAAAATCAACTGGTTTGTTCAAAATAAAACCCACAGCGCCTTTCTCACCATACGAGGCAAGAAGGATGATCGACCGGTTAAAATAGCTACCCGGGAGAAAAGGTTCGGCAATTAAAATCCTGCCTTTTTCCGGTTCAACATCGTTGGTCTTAATGCGAAATATGTCGCTGTTCAGGTTCATTTTTCATCTTTATCCTGTTACAATTTAGTAAAAATCAAATAACTATCAAACACTTACAGATTTTTGTTTCTGCAAAAATGTAGTTTTCTTTGAAGTAAACTTCGATTTTTCGTTAAAAAACAAGGATATACGGGGATTTCTACCCGGAGAAAATTTTCAAAAAAAGAAATAATTTATTTTTCTTCAATGATGATAAAAACATCTTCGTTTTCCTTCTTCATCTGAAATTGCTCGCGGGCAAACTTTTCCAGGTTTTCATCATTAGTTTGCAGTTCATAAAATTTTCGTTGATCGGCCTCAATTTTTTCCCTGTAAAATTCTTCCTGTTCTTCCAGTTGCCGCAGTTTGTCGCGATTTTGATAATGTTGCAGAAGGTTGTGCTCGTCGAAAAACATGATCCAGACAAAAAAAGAAATGAAAACAAGGAAATACTTGTTTCGGATTTTCGACCAGACGATATGTAAAATGTTTTTCATTTTATTGCCTGAATTTTAGGCAAATTTACATTTTTTTCAGAAGCAAAAAAGGAGATGTTGAATTCATCTCCTCATATTTTGATTTTATCCGGATATTCCGGACAAAATTTTATTCCTCGTCGGGCATAAAATTCGGATAGGTATATGCGTACGGCGGCACAAAATTTTCTTTAATGGTGCGGATTGAAACCCACCGCAGCATATTGAAAACAGAGCCTGCCTTGTCATTGGTACCTGATCCGCGCGCACCACCAAAAGGTTGCTGCCCAACCACGGCCCCGGTTGGTTTATCGTTGATATAGAAATTACCGGCTGCGTTTTCCAAGTGTTTGGTATATTTTTCGATGTTGTACCGGTCTTGTGAAAAAATTGCTCCGGTCAATGCATAAATTGAAGTCCGGTTCACAATATCGAGCGTCCGGTCCAGTTCTTCGTCTTTATATATATATATGGTAAGAACGGGGCCAAAAAGTTCTTCCGTCATGGTAATATAATCAGGGGTTTTAGCCAGAATAACTGTTGGTTCTATAAAATAGCCAACCGAATTATCGCAATTCCCGCCAAAAAGAACTTCTGCATCGGCATCTGTTTTTGCCCTGTCGATAAAGCCTTTCAGTTTATTGAACGATGCTTCATCAATGACTGCATTTACAAAATTGGTGAAATCTTCCGGGGGTCCCATTTTAACAGTTGCCAGTTCATTGCCCAGCCGTTCGTAAACATCGGGCCAGATACTTTCAGGAATGTATGCACGCGAGGCAGCTGAACACTTTTGTCCCTGGTATTCGAAAGCCCCACGCACCATGGCAATGGCAAGCGCTTGGCAATCGGCCGTTTCATCGGCAAAAATAAAATCCTTGCCTCCTGTTTCGCCCACAATACGCGGATACGATTTGTACTTGTAAATATTTTCGCCGATGGTTTTCCATATACTTTGAAAAACTCCTGTTGAGCCGGTAAAATGGATACCGCCAAAATCAGGCGAACTGAAAATCACATCGGCAGCAGCAGGCCCTGAGACAAACACCAGGTTGATCACTCCATCAGGCAGACCGGCTTCCTGAAGAATCTCCATGATAACGGCGGCTGAATAAATAGCAGTTTTTGAAGGTTTCCAAACCACCACATTCCCCAGCATGGCAGGTGCTGACGGCAAATTTCCGGCAATTGAAGTAAAATTAAACGGGGTCAGTGCAAAAACAAAACCTTCCAATGGCCTGAATTCGTTGTAGTTCCAAACACCCGGAGCCGAATCGGGTTGCATCTTGTAAATATCGGTCACGCATTTCACACCTAAACGGAAAAAATCGGCCATTTCACAGGCCGCATCAATTTCAGATTGAAAAATATTTTTCGATTGCCCCAACATGGTTGCAGCATTCATTTTTGCACGATATGGTCCGGCCAGTAAATCGGCCGCCTTTAAAAATACAGAAGCACGATGTTGCCACGAAAGACCTGCCCATTTTTCCCGGGCTATCATAGCAGCATCAACTGCCTGTTGTACATGTGAAATATCTCCCTGTGAGTAATACCCCAGAGTGTGCTTAATTTCATGCGGGGGAAATATTCTGATTTTCCGGTCCGTGGTAACTTCCTTTCCTCCAATGATCATCGGGATGTCGACTTCCTTCGATCTCAGTTCTTTCAACATAGCCTGAACCTCCGTCCTTTCAGGGGAACCAGGGATGTATGTTTTTACCGGCTCGTTCGTTACATCCGGTATCTTATAGAATCCTTTTGACATTTTCTGATAGTTATTATTCGTATTTCTCCTATTACAAAACTATCGATTGCACATTTTTTATTTGCTAATAAAAGTCAGCGACAAAAATCAGCTTTTATTTTTTTGGGGAGCCTAACATAAAAACCTATCGGAATTTAAAAATTGCTATATTAGTGCGATTTTAAACAATCTGACCGTCATACGTTGAATGCTTAAAACACTAATAAGTTTTATACGAAAAAGACACCGTATTGATTCTGAAGATGAGCTTCGGAAGTTTATTGCACTCTCATTAATCAGCATTGCCGGATTAGTATTGGCAATATCGCTTTTGGCGCGCGACCTTGTCGGTTCCTATTCAGAAGAAAACATTCCCGGTGATATCGCTTTGTTCATGGTGTTCAGTCTTTTTTCATACAACCTCCATTTCGGAAAAATGAAGTGGGCTGTGAATACCGTTTTTCTTCTGCCTTTTGTCGCCTATTTTTTTTATATATCGAATGAATATTCGCCGTATCCTATTCCCGATTCCATCCATCTGACGGTATGGAGCCTGCTGCCGGGTTTTTTATTCCTTTTGCTTTTTGCTGAAAAATCATATAAAATAGCTATCTACTATTTACTGATTGCCGGTGCGTTGGTTTATCATCTTTCCCTGGCCAACAAGCTTTCTGCCGCATTGTTCCTGCAATGGCCTTCTTCCGAAGAAATCACAAACCCATTGGTAATGACGACCATAGTATTTATGGCTTCATTCCTGATTTCGTGGTATTACCAAAGAACGATACACAGACAAAAGGAAGAAGCGCTTGAACTCAGTGAGCGCATCAATAAAACATTCAAGTTGATGCATCAGGGAATAATGGTGCTTGAAATTGAACACGATGAATTTAACACACCGGTTAACCTGCTGATAAAAAAGGTAAATAACTCATTCGAGAGCATGTTCAAACTGTCGTCGCGCGACCTTTCAGGAAAAGATGCCGAACTAATGTTTCCCCGCCTGTTCCGCGGCGCTTTCGACTGGAACGACATTTATTTCGTTTCAAAAAAACATAAATTTGAATTCCATGCCGAGCATCTCGACCGGTGGTTCGAGGTGTATAACATTCGTCCCGGTGGCAACCAGATAATCAGTATGTTTTGGGATGTGAGCACCCGTCAAAAAAGCATCGAACAACTAAAAGAAAGCCGCAAACGGTTTCAGGTACTACTTGAAGCAATCCCCGATATTTTCTTCATTATCGACAAGGACGGTATTTATGTTGATTTTATGCTGAAGGAAAACGACAACATCAGGATTGACCCCGACGAGATTATCGGGAACTCGATTTATGAGGTTGGTTTTTCAGAAAAAATGTCGCGAAAAATTTTCCAGTGTATCCAAGATTGTATTCGTTTCGATTCAATAGAAACCATTGAATATGCGCTGGAAGTTGAAAAAGGTACGGCCATGTTCGAAATGCGAATTGCTAAACTGAGCGATGAATCGGTTATTTCGATTGCACGCGATATCACCAAACGCAAGATTGCCGAAATTAAACTGGAAGAGGCAAAAAACAAAGCGGAAGAATCGGACCGTCTGAAGTCAGCATTCCTGGCCAATATTTCACACGAGATACGAACTCCGATGAATGCAATCATTGGCTTCTCGAAGATGGTCAGTTCTTCAGATTTCAGCATGGATGAAAAAAACAAATTCCTCGATATCATTATTTCGAACGGCAGATTGCTGATGACCCTGATCAACGATATGATCAGCCTTTCGAAAATAGAAAGCAACCAGGTTGAACTGGTTAAATCAAACTGTCTGGTGAACAACATGCTGGTTCTCATGTACAAGGAATTCATGTTCGAAATGAAAGACAACCAGAAAGTTGCCCTGAAGCTAAAAAATGAAAATGCCAATCCGAAATTTTCAATCTACACCGATCAAAGTCTACTGAAGGAAATACTGGAGAAACTGATCGACAATGCCTTGAAATTTACGGAACGGGGAACCGTTGATTTTGGCTACCGCACTATACAAGACGGGCAAATCGAGTTTTTTGTAAAAGATACAGGAATTGGTATCGCAGAAGAAGATATGGATAAAATATTTGTACGTTTCCACCAGCTCGACAACGGCACCACCCGCAACTACGAAGGCACTGGCCTGGGCCTTTCAATAGCGCAACATTACGTCATGTTACTGGGTGGTAAATTAAAAGTATCATCGAAACCGGGAATGGGTTCTACCTTCTATTTTTCGCTTCCCATGGATAACCCGGACGGACATTTAAAAGTAATCCGGTAACAGAATACGATCCTGTATTATTTTCCCAACTGAAGAAATGCTTTTCCCAGATAATCGGTGATATCTCCTGCAATCAGCGAATATTCGCCTTGTTTTTTCGCAGCCAGATCTCCGGCAAGCCCGTGCAGGTAAACAGCAATCAGAACCGCGCCTTCAGCTCTGTATTCCTGTGCCAGCAGGCCAAGAACAATACCAGTCAAAACATCGCCGCTACCGGCGGTTGACATTCCTGGATTTCCGGTAGTATTAAAAAATACCCGTCCGTCAGGAAAACTGATACGCGTATGCGCGCCTTTCAACACCACGATAACTTTGTATTTTGCTGAAAAAGCCAATTGTTCCTGAAGTTGCGTATACGAATCGCCGGTTTTGCCAACCAGTCGTTCAAACTCTTTGGGATGCGGCGTTAAAATGGTATTCTCCGGAAGCAAATCCAGCCATTCCTTATTTTCAGAAAGAATATTCAGCGCATCGGCATCCAAAACCAATTTTCCGGGAACAGCGAGCAACAATGACTTCAGCGCCCGCTGACAATTGCATTTTTGCCCGATTCCGGGCCCCACGCCAACTGCCGAAAACATTGATAAATCAGGAAATTCGGTAAACATCAGGTCCGACGGATCAATGGAGCACATGGCTTCCGGAACTGCTGTCTGAATAATTTTATATCCCTCGTGTGGCACATGGCAGGTAAGCAATCCGCAGCCTGCCCGCAATCCGGCTTTTGCAGCCAGTATCGCCGCTCCCATTTTCCCATACGCCCCGGCAATCAGTAAGGCATGTCCGTAGGTTCCTTTATGTGAGAATTTTCTTCTTTTTATAATTTTTTCTGAAATGAAATCTTCCGTTAGAAAATAATAGGGAGTTTGCAATTGGTTGATTGCATCGGGGTGCAGGCCAATGGGCAGAACTTCCCAATCACCCAAAATTTCATCATGTTCAGGAAAAAAGAAACTGAGTTTTGGGAACTGAAAAGTAAATGTACGACTGGCACGGGTCACTTTCGAAAGATCGTTTTGCGAATTGTCTTCACCAAACAGACCGCTGGGAATATCAATGACAACTATCTGACAACCTGATTGATTAATCAGCGTAACAAGTTTTTCAGCGGTTCCATCAAGCTGCCGGGAAAGGCCGGAGCCAAACAAACCGTCAAGTACTAATTCGTTCCCGTTCAGAACCGGAAAGTCATTCTCGTTAGAAATAGTAAATAACCCGACCTTACCTTGTTCTACCAGCCGTTGCCAGTTAATAGCAGGCGAACCTTGTAACGCTTTGCCAAAATCGAGAAGGTACAGTTTCACCGAATAATCGTGGTCTGCTATCATGCGGGCAATGGCCATGGCATCGCCACCATTATTCCCCGGTCCGGCAAAAACCACCAATGGCTTTTCGTTTGAAATATTATATATCAACCAGTTGACAATCTGTAACGAGGCTCGTTCCATCAAATCGATATCAGCAATCGGTTCATTTTTGATGGTGTACTTATCGATTTCTGCAATTTGGCTGGTAGTGAAAATCTTCATAGTGTAGGGATTAATGTAACCCTACTATTCTCCATATTTTCATAAAAGAATCTTCCCAAAGGAGTTAAGTTATATCCTGCATCCAATAATCCCTTTGAAATTAATTCGTTTAGTATATCATTCCCAAAAAGAATTTTTTTATCCCATAACTGACTTGTAAATGCTAATTTAAAAAGTTCATAAATTTTACTCTTTTCAACATCATTTCTATTCAGCCAATTTAAAATATTGTCCAGAAAAATTTCGAAAATGTTAATATCAATATGTCTTGAGCTCACATATTCAATTTTCTTTGTTTTCTTTAATTCTTCACCCAATTCCTTTTCTTTTTTTTCTAATTCAATCCTTATCTCTGTCATACGAGAATTCAAATCATTGAAATCAACAACTTTGGAATCATAATTTTTTCTAATATCCTCTATCTCCTTTTCCAACTCAATTTTTGATAGTTTAAGCTTTTCATGCCATTCAATAAATTGATCCCTATCCTTTACAACCTTTTCGTAATATTCCTTTGGAACATTTTCATTAAAACTAGAAATTGAATTTATATACGGAATTAAACGATTTCTGTATAAATTATGTAGATATCTTGACAGTGCCAAAAGAAAATAACTTAGAACTAATGCAAACATTGTCCAAAGAATCGAAGTTCCAAGTTTATAAAGCAAACTCCATCCATCTAAAAAAGCACTGATATATTTAATCTTCTCTTCTAAAGAATAATTATCAGGAAAATGGAATGGAGCATAAAGTAATCTCCAATTATGAATAAGAAAAACGATAATTAAAGTTCCAAAAAATGGACTTTTTATTTTATCACTAATGTTCTTTTTTGTTGACAACAAAACTTCATAAACCATAACTCTTTGTTTTTGTGCATGTAAATTTATTCAATTTATTTTCACAAAAATTCAAAAATGAATTAGAATCTGAATATTAAAACATCTATAATTAAATACTAAGTCATATTTCTAATAGACACCCTGATATAAGTCAAATTTAAGAACTGAAAAAGTTGATTATATTTGTCAGTATTGCAAAACCTTACACGAATACAACATTACTAACTTAAAATTTGAGATATGCTGAAAGGACATCCTAAAGGGCTATTGGTAGCCTTTTTCGCCAACATGGGCGAGCGTTTTGGATTCTACACCATGATGGCGATCCTGGTACTTTTTCTTCAGGCCCGTTTTGGGTTGTCAGAAGAATTGGCAGGTGATATTTACAGTTGGTTTTATTTTGGGATTTATGCCCTTGCACTGATTGGCGGAATGCTTGCCGATGCCACCAAAAAGTATAAACTGGTTATTTTCACAGGTATTGTAATTATGCTTGCCGGGTATGCATCGCTGGCCATTCCCGGCATGTCACTGACCATTACCGTGATCAGTTTGTTTGTGATCGCCTTTGGAAATGGCCTCTTCAAAGGTAACCTACAGGCAGTAGTCGGTCAGTTATACGATGATCCGAAATATTCTAAACTGAGGGACAATGCCTTTATGATTTTCTACATGGGGATTAACGTTGGCGCCTTTTTTGCTCCGTTTGCGGCTACCGGAATGCGCAACTACTGGCTGAAAATGAATGGTTATCTACACGATGGAAGCCTTCCCGCATTGTGCCACCAGTTTAATAACAGCAATCTGACTGACACCACACAGTTCGCAGAACTGGCCAATAAAGCCAGCTTAACAGGCCCGGTCTCCGACCTGGCAGCTTTTGCCCAAAACTATATTGCTGTTTTTTCGCAGGGATATAATTATGCATTTGGAATTGCTGCGGGAGCAATGATTCTCTCCATGTTGGTTTATATATTCTTTCAAAAATATTTACCGAATAAAGAGAAACAACTTGTTAAAGCCACTGACCCGGCAAACACAAGTAAGGCTTCATCCAAAAATTCGCAAGGTAGCCCGGTTGCAATTATCACTTCACTGGCAGCCGCAGCAGCAGTTACTGTTTTAATCGGTTTATTGTTCGGAAACTATAAGACTGGCGCTGCCTTTGGTCTGTTTGCTGCCTTTGTTACCTGGATTACCATGATTTCTACTAAAGAGGAAAAACCTAAAGTAACATCACTGATTTTGGTTTTCTTCGTAGTTGTTTTCTTCTGGATGTCGTTTCACCAAAACGGATTGACACTTACATTTTACGCCCGCGATTACATTGTAAAAGAAGTGGGCCCGTTTACCAATTTATTTTTCACGCTTGAATCAATTCTGTCAGTAATTGGCGCTATTGCCGGTATTTTCCTGCTGATTGGGAAAAACAAAAAATTGTCGACCCGTTTGATTGGCGCATTGTTACTGGTTGTTGGCGGAGGACTTTCATACTGGTTTATTCATAGTAATGAAGCATCCAATGCTATTGCTCCTGAAGTATTCCAATCGTTCAACCCACTATTTATTGTAGCGCTGACCCCGTTGGTAATGGGGATTTTTGCCATGCTCAACAAAGCCGGGAAAGAACCTTCGACCCCGAAAAAAATCGGCATCGGAATGATTGTTGCCGCCCTTGGTTTTTTGGTTGTGCTGGTTGCTTCTCTGGGATTGGTTTCTCCTCATTTACTGGGAGGACAGCCTGTTCCTGACAGTTCAAGAGTTTCGCCTTACTGGCTGATTGAAAGTTACCTGATTTTAACGGTAGCCGAATTATTCCTGAGCCCGATGGGACTGTCGTTCGTGTCGAAAGTAGCGCCACAGCGTTTCCAGGGATTGATGCAGGGCGGTTGGCTTCTGGCAACAGCGGTTGGTAACAAATTGCTGTTTGTGGGAAGTTTCTTCTGGGGAAAACTCGAATTATGGCAGTTGTGGCTCATTTTTATTGTCTGCTGCCTGGTTTCTGCCGCCTTCATTTTTGCAATTTTGAAACGGCTGGAAGCCGCGACCAAATAAAGATTTTTACTGAAAGCAGAGATGCCGTTGAAAATTTGCTTTTCAACGGCATCTTTTTTTATCGTTTCACTTCGACCAATGCTCCGTCGATTATCTTTTCCACAATATCTTCGTCAAGCAGGGTAGTAATATCGCCCAGGTTGGAGGCGTCGCCTTCTGCAACTTTACGCAAAATTCTCCGCATAATTTTTCCTGAACGGGTTTTCGGCAAACCGGGAACCAACTGGATTATATCAGGCCGGGCAAAAGGTCCGATGATTTTTTCTACCGCGATACGGATACTTTTCTGAATACCTTCCTCTCCTCCGGTCGACAGTTCGCCACAAACCACAAAGGCATAAATTCCCTGCCCTTTTATTTCGTGCGGATAACCAACCACCGCCGATTCGTTGACCAGCGGGTGCGCATTGATGGCATTTTCAATTTCGGCAGTACCAAGCCGGTGCCCCGACACATTGATCACATCATCAACCCGGCCAAGAATACGGTAATAGCCGTCTTCGTCGCGTTTGGCTCCATCGCCTGTAAAATAAAGATTTTTAAAACTGCCAAAATAGGTTTCCCTGAAACGTTCGTGGTCGCCCCAAATAGTACGGGCCATTCCCGGCCACGGAAATCTGATGCAAAGGTTCCCCTCCACGCTATTGCCTGTCAACTCGCGGCCTTCATTGTCAACTATCACCGGCTGAATACCGGGTAACGGCATTGTTGCAAACGATGGTTTGGTCGGAGTAATTCCAGCCATCGGACTGATCATCACCCCGCCGGTCTCAGTTTGCCACCAGGTATCAACAATCGGGCACCGGCTTTTCCCAATGTGGTCGTGGTACCAGTGCCAGGCTTCTTCGTTGATTGGTTCACCCACAGTTCCCAGTACTTTCAGGGAAGTTAATTTTTTCCCGTTCACGAACTCCATTCCCTGTGCCAGTAAGGAGCGGATGGCCGTTGGCGCTGTGTAAAACTGGTTGACATTGAATTTATCGACAATATCCCAAAATCGTCCCGCATCGGGCCAGGTTGGAACACCTTCAAACATAACAGACTGGGCGCCATTCAACAAAGGTCCGTAAACAATGTAGGAATGGCCGGTGATCCAGCCAATATCAGCCGTGCAGAAGTACACATCGCCGGCATTGTATTGAAATACGTTCTTAAATGTGTAGGCCGTAAACACCATATATCCTCCGACAGTATGCACAATGCCTTTCGGTTTGCCGGTTGAACCCGATGTGTACAAAATGAAAAGTTCATCTTCAGCATCCATCACTTCAGCCGGGCATTCATCGGACTGTCCGTTGATAGCGGTGTGCCACCATATATCGCGGCCGACTTCCATATTTACTTCCGTTTTGGTGCGTTTCAAAACTACTACCGTTTCAACACACGGACTGCTTTCCAAAGCCTCATCGGCAATCTGTTTCAGAGGAGTAATTTTATTCCCCCGAAAACCGCCATCGGCAGTCAGCAGTACTTTTGCCTGTGCATCGTTGATCCGTTCGGAAAGCGATTGAGCAGAAAAACCGGCAAATACTACCGAATGTACTGCTCCGATACGTGCACAGGCCAGCATGGCAATCGTTAATTCAGGAACCATCGGCATATAAATTGCCACACGGTCACCTTTCCTCACGTTAAGCCGTTTCAGGGTGTTGGCAAATTTATTCACCTCCCTGAATAATTGCATGTAAGTTAACTGTATATGTTCTTCATTCGGATCGTTCGGTTCCCAGATAATGGCCAACTGATCGGCATGGGTGTACATATTCTTTTCAAAGATATTTTCCGTGATATTTAATTTCCCATCAATAAACCACTTGATGTCAGGATTTGAAAAGTTCCATTCAAGAACCTTGGTAAACCGCTTGCGCCAGTGAAAATTTTCAGCTATCTGCGCCCAAAACACTTCGGGATTGGCAACACTTTTTTTGTACTCATAAATATAACCGCCCAGGCTATGAATTCTTGCAACCATAGTTTCAGTTTTATTGATTTAACTTCAAGTATCAGATTTTACTGAATACCAATAACAAGAATTTACCGGTTTATGTTCTCGGAAGGTTATCGTTGCAGAGATAAAATTGAAACTTCAATTATTTGTAAACTGAATTTTTCTATTTATTCGAGTACAATGATTTCGTATGGCTGAAGGATTACTTTCTGATCTGCAATTTTTTTTGTCTTGTTTTTCAATCCGGCTGTCCGCTTCATTAATTCGGGCTGAATATCAATATTTACTTCAATGGGGGTTTCTGAAAAACTAGCCAGTAAAATTTTCCGGAAATTGCCGTTTTTCAATACAAGTCCTGTAAAAGTCAGAGGGGAAGAGCTTTCAGAAAGTACCACTTCCTGAAATCCATCCAACTCATTGAACAAATGAAAAACAGGGAAAAGCTCTCCGGGCCGGGCTCCAAATTTTTCAGGAAGTTCCGGAGGAAAGTCGCCCTGTACAAGTCCGCGCCAACCGACTGTTTCGTAAAATGTAATGAGTCGTGCCCCGGCTTCTGTTAAATTTTTCAGACTTCCCAGTGTCCACGCGGCGGCAAAATCAGTTCGCTGCCGGATATCGACCTGAGCCGGAAGTTCTCTGGGCAGAAGTTCAGGTTCATCGCCCGTTGCAACCACATTAAAACGCTGTTTTAATGTCACCGGCGAAACAACTATTTCTTTATCAGGGAAAAGCATCTTTGCTGATTTTACCACACCCGACTGAGCTTCCAGATTTTCAACCAGCGACAAATTATCGAACGCATGTACCTGTGGCGAAATGGCGAAATTTACAAAACCGGCATTCCGGGTTTGCGGATGGTTCCTGTTCAACTCGGCAAAGTAGGCATTCACTCCCGTTCCTGTGATCAACGCGGGAAATTCAGATCGCAGCTTTCTTTCCAATTCCCGGTTTAACTGATTGTCCGGCAAATGATTTTCTCTGACAGCAAAGCAAAATTTCAGGATAGTTGAATATTTTCGTAATTCATCGATGAGTTCAATTAATTCAATTTCATTGTTTTCTGAAAAATAAAAAACAAGAAAAAGAGGCCAGCCCAGATTCCGGCTTTCATCAGCAGCCTGTTTTATCGATTTTTTCCATTCCTTCCCGTAAAGTTTTAACTCTACCCGGTAATGACCCAACGGAAGTCGTTTCAGAATTTTAATCTCATTTTCAGAAAGCCCCTGCTGACGGCTGCTTTGGCAGGTACCGAGCGATGGCAGCGGATAAACTTTCGATTCATCCCACGAAAAGGATAAAACTTCAGCTTTTTTTTCGGTCGTAATGAGTTCGGTTTTTTCGGATTTCAGGATGAAATCAACCGACTGTTTTATTTTTGTCCCCTTTTCAATCAATCGGGGAAAAGGTAAATCGAGCGGGGTACAATAGGTTTTATACGAGGCATCGGTCCAGTTGCGCTGATCTTCCATTTCAAAAATATCCCCCTCCAGATCAAGTTCTGCGTTCAGTCCTTCTGCCGGTTGCCATCTCATCGACCGAATATTCATCATGGGTTGATGCGGAGATATTTGTTCGGGAAAAACCGTTGTATCCGACGATCCGTCGGGATGAACTACGACACAAGGTTTGCCCGCACATTCAGTAATGGGATGTAATATGCAAAAGCCAATCCGGTTGGTATGAAAAGTTGATTTGGCCTCGCCATCCATTTCAAATCTCAAATGACCACCGGCTCCTGTTATTTTGTATCCGGCTTCAAAATGAATTTCATTCTTCTGATAAACCACCCAAATATTGATCTCGAATCTATCTTTCTCCTGAATGATACTTTCTTTCAAAATTCCGGGTTCTATCGTTCCCCAGTTCCGGTCGCGTACCGCAGAATAAATCATCCTGATTATTTCCGTATTTCCGTGTTTGATCCGACGAATGGCTCCGCTCCGGTACAGTAAATCCAGTTCTCCGGTTGTAAGTAAAACAGATGCGGAAGACGACCCGGTAACCGGCGACTTTTGCCGTTTTTTGCGAGGGTTCATCAGAATTCGTTCATGTTGATTATCTTCCCGTGTTCAGCCGATTCGTAGGCCGCCCACACCAGTTGAACCGTCTTAAAATTATCGTCTCCGGTATTTTCAGCCTTGCCTTTTCCAAGCATATCGTCAAGAATATTTTGATTGATGTCGACAATGCCCGGCGGTTCGGGTTTTAACCGGTCGGTTTGCCAGGGATACACCCGCATCGGCACTACTTCTTTAGTGGTTCCTGAAAGAGTTGTAATGCTAATTTCAAATTCGGCATCCAGCCGGATACTTCCTTTTTCACCTTCTATCAGCAACAGTGTTTGCGGAAAAACTTCCTGTTCCATTCGCGAACTGAAAGATATTTTCTGGATGCAAACAACCCCGTTCTGCATTTTCAGAACCGAAGTAGTTACATCTTCTCCTTTGATGGTCGGGTTTATTCTTTGCTTCTCACAGTAAATGGTTTTGGCTTCACCAAACAAATACCGGAGCACATCGAATTGATGGGACCCCTGATCGGTAAGCGCAAAATGCTCCAATGCTGTAAGAAAAGGCTGGGTTTCGAAAAGAGGAAAAGCAGTGATGAAGCCCGTTTCGCAACGAAAAGCATTTCCAATTACCCCTGAATCAAGTATTTTTTTTATCCTGCGGAACTGGGGCTGCCACCGGTAATTTTCGTGGACATAAAACCGAACGCCTGCGTCCCGGGTCGATTTTATCATGCGTTTGCCCGCTTCATAATCGGGCGCCATCGGTTTTTGACAGATAACATCCAACCCATATTTGGCGCCAAGCAAAGTAAATTTTTCGTGAGTATCTACATCAGTAACGATATCGATAAAATCAAGTTTTTCATTTTTAAGCAGCTCCTCTGCATCATCGTAAACCCGTGGCACGCCAAACCGTTTTGCCAACTCTTCTGCCTTTTGTTTTGTCCGGTTATAAAGTGCGACACATTCAGCGCCTTCAATTTCGGTCCAGGCTCCCAACTGAAACTGCGACCAGAAACCGCAGCCCAGTATCGCGAATTTTAATTTTCTCATGATGATCCCTGAAAATTGGAATTTGAAACTATGTAATATCAATCACTTGCTGCAACACATTGTCAGGCTCAAAAATCTGTTTCCAGTCTTCTTTAAAAAGGATGCTGCGGCCGCGTTGAAGCGCTTTATTTGCTGCATCGGAAAACACAGCATTCGGCAATTCCTTGAACAACACCGCCAATTGAATATTGATGTGCCCCAACAAAAATTCGCGGGCAGCTTCAGCCGGTACGCCGCGTTTGATAATTTCCTCCATTCCTTCGCGAACCAGGTCAAGGCACGATGACGATAATGTCTCAACCAGTGCCGGTTCAAGCAATGCCATTTGCTCCATCGTAATTTCAAATGCTTTGGTAACCGGTGCATACATGGTTTTGGCAACTGCTTCGCCCAGTTTATAATCAACTTCCGGTCCCTGCATCAACGCGCAAACAATGGTTTGTTTGGCCAGTGTACCTCCAAAGAAATCGGCCTGCGCTTCGGGGGTTGGCTCCCAGTTGAACACCGAAGGATGCGACGGATGTGCGATAAAATACGAAACGTCGGTCCGCAAGAACAAACGGCCTGCGCGGGCAACAGCCGGGTCAAGGGTCATCAGTAAGGCGCCTGATTTCATTTGCGGAATTATATTCGCAGAAACTTTTGCCAACGCCACATCGGGAACGGCAAGAATAACAATATCTGCATCGGGAACAACAACTTCCCCGTTCGAGACTGAAACGCCCAGTTCTTTTAACCGTTCAATTCCGGCAGGACTAATCTCGACATAACTGACCTGATATGCCGACGATTTTAAATTCCGGGTCAGACGGCAGCCCATTTTTCCACCGGCGCCGATCAATGCTATCTTTTTCATTTTTATTTCCTTTTTAGAATGATTAACATGTCATGTTCAAAATCATGTACAAACTTTATTTTATTGTCCTTCAATTGAATATCAGCTTTCTGGTACGTATTTTCAACCGGATCAAACCACTCTGCTTCATAATTCAATTTCTGCGGATTTAAAAGCTGGAGCCCGGATTTGGCAGGCACATAAACTACGATAACAGAATTGTCATCCTTTTTCAGAGCGGAAACCCAGTGATTGAACTGATTCTCTCCGAGTTGATTTTCCAGAAGTTCGCTGGCCGGAAAAAAACGCCACCATTCCAGCTTATTAAAGAATTCAGCCAGGTACCCCATTTGTATACTTCCCGGAAAATCCAGGCTTTTTCGCCAACCGGTCACCTTTCCTTTGTCGCTGTGGTTCAGTATTTTTTCACCTTCAGCCAGCCAGGGCCAGATTCCGTTCGCCCCGTAAGTTATCCCGGCAACAGGTGTTGCAAACAGGCTCCAATACGATGCATTTCTCACATCTTCATCTGTAATGGTGAAATAAATTTCTTCGTAATTGGGTTCCATGTTGATATACGGCATGGGTTTCAGCTTACTCCATTTTTCCGCCATCGGTCCGCGGTTAATCCAGTTAACCGTTTTTTCGCCATTGCTGTGCGATGACTGATAACCCATCATGTTATACCAGTCTTCCTGCGCAAATAATTCTCCGATCCACGAAAGACCATGTGGATGAATGGTGACCGGGGCATGATCGATTTCGTTAAAAACCTGTCGCCCTATTTCTTTCCATTTTACTTCCTGATCGTCGTAATATTTTCCGTCGCCACCCAGTGTCCAAACCACATGATTTCCCTGATAGCGGGCCACAATGTATTTGGCAAGCAAAACCGCTTCATCGAGAGGCAAGCTGTATCCCGGACTCAGATGGCGCCCCTGTCCGTTGGGCAGAGCCCACAAAATAACAGGCGAAACAACCATTCCTTTGGCATTGGCTTCGTCAATTCGTTTGTCGATCCGCTTAAAAAATTCAGGATTAATGCGGATGTACCCCGAGCCATCGATGGCAGTCAGTCCTTCTTCATTTTTATCGCAACCACGCCATTCGGTGGTTACCAACTGAATGACATTGTAATGGTTCTTTTTCCGGTGGTTGAGGTAATATTCCCATTCTTCATCTGTCGATTTTAATGCCCCGTTCCAGGCGGTACAGGCCAGCCAAAAGAACGGCGTACCATCATTGTATGAGAAATAGTATTTCCCGGGTTGATGATGGATTGCCCCTTTTTGAAAAATCAGTTCATTACTTCTCCCGGGGTTGCATTCAAAAGCCCCCTTTCGTGCATGAAGACCGGAATTTTCCTTGTCGGAACAATCTGTTGACCATGTCCAGGTGCCGGTTTCGTCAGGAAGGAAGCGCACTTTCCAGTCTTTGCCTCCATCCCAGAAGCCACGAACTGTTTTTTCCCGACCCGAAGGAGAGCAAAAGGTAATTTTAAAATTTTTTACGTCATACACCGGATTATTATATTCCTTGCTGCTGACAAAACTTATCTCATGCTTCTCCCAAAGTTTTGCATCCTGGGCTAAACCATTCTGGTTCAAAACAACTGCAATTAGAAAAATAACAAATCTTCCCATTTTTATAAAATTGATTTTAAATAATTTATGCTCTGACAAGCCCATTCCGATTCTTTCCGGATGGTCTCATTAAGTTCTTTTTCTGGAGGGGTCCATTGCTCCAAAATAGCAGACTGACAGCGGGGATTGACTTTTTCGAGCAATTCACCGAGAGGTAACATTCCTTTTCCAAGTGGTTTTCCCTCAATAATAAATCCCATTTTATGGAATACCCGATCAACAGAAAATTCCTTTACATGAAGGTTGACCGTTAACGGAGCCAGCAAGTTGATCACTGTTTCTAGTCCTTCGCCCGCCCCCATCGAATTCACGGTATCGAGGCAAATGCCGACATGATTACTGCCCGCTTTTTCAACCATCGATACAAATTCGCGGGCTGTAAAACGGTCGTGGTTTTCGATGGCTAGAATGATATTTTTTTCTTTCAACGACGATAATCCGTTCCGTATGATTTGATGAACATCATCCAATGAGGGATGAAACTCAGCGCCGTCAATCACAAACCGAAGGATGGACGATTTAAAAAGACAGGCAATCTCAATATACTGTTCCAGATTTTCATCGGTCATCTTTTTCGCTCCGGGTTCTATTTTGATTTTCTTTTTATCTGCAAATTCTTTAATCTTCGTTAATTGCAGATGCGAAAACTGGTCAAGCGGCAAATTGTCGGCAATCTGAACAACCGGAATCTGATACTCCACTGCTTTTTCAATCAGATCGAAAACAGACATGCACTGCTGCGGCATTTTTCCCGGAACACCGACGGCCCACGTAAATGTATATGAACTAATTCCTGCTTCCACTTTTATTTCATTTTACCGGTTCATCGGGAATATTTATGCATTCGACATAGTTATTAATACCAGCCCGGCTATGTAAGCGATAAACATGATCAGCAAAAGTGCGCTGGTTCCTTTTGGGGCTCCACGAAATTCTTTCCACACCAAAACGCCCCATAAAATAGCAACAACCGGCGCGGCGTTGCTCAGTGCGTAAGCAATGGCAGGATTGGCTGCGCCCACTGCCATATAGCTAAAAATCATACCCAGCATCCAAATGGCGCCTCCTAAAACTCCGGTTAAATGGATAGACAATGAACCCGAAAAATATTCTTTCATTTTTACAGGAGCGCCTTCAACCGGTTTGCGCATAAAAACCGGATTAATGAAAAATGTACTAATGAAAACCCCAACAGCAAAAAAGAAAACCCCGGAATAAGGGGTCAGCGTTCCTTTCCCTCCGGAAACAAATGCAGGATCGAGTGAATTTACTACCACCGGATAAAAAAATGCAATGAACAAACCGGCAATAACCGAAAGCAAAATCCCTTTCGTTGAAGGTTTCTTTTTTTCGCGGGAAAGATTGCTGTATGATTTTCCGCTGAGAAAAATAGCGGCAATAATAATGATAACCCCGGTCCAGAGCAGCGCTGGCTGCGTACTGGGATTTCCGCCTTTCATGATTACATTTATGTAGTTTAGAATGATGCCAAGAATCCAGGCAAGACCGCCCCCAATGGGAAAAGCTACCGACATTCCGGCCACGGCAATGGCTGCCACAAGGAGCAGGTTCCCCAGGTTCCACAATAAACCGCCGATCATGGCATAGACGATGCTCGACGCATCAGCCTGTTTCAGGTCTTCCACAAAACTGCGTCCGGTGTCGCCCATGCTGCCTACGGTAAATGCCGATACCAGCGACATCAGCAAAATGCCAATGATTAAATCCCAGTAAAACAATTCGAAACGCCAGTTGCTTTGAACCATTTTCTGGGTATTCGACCACGAGCCCCAGCAGATCATTGCAAAAACACAAAACAGAATTGCAATCCAATAACTTGATATTTGTATCATACTCAATTTATTTTTTAAACTTTACCACACTTATACAGCCAAAAATAGTTTTTGATCGTATATTTAAACTTTTACATTGAATATGTTCTAAAATAGAAAACCCATGAAGTGGCTGGAAACACCGGATTATCGTGCAATTACACCAATCTATCAGCAAATAAAAGATGCTGTTGTACGGGCGATTGAGAACGGGACACTGACTGAAGGTGACCAAATGCCATCTATCCATAAAATCAGGCAGGAGTTCAATTTGGCGCCGGGAACTGTCATTCGTGCCTATGAAGAATTGAAAGAACTGGGAGTTTTATCGTCTAAGCAGGGAAAAGGCTTTTTTATTGCAAGCTCAGGCATTCAAAACAAGCTCAAAGTTTTTCTTCTTTTCGACCGGATGAATGCGTATAAAGAAATTATTTACGAATCATTCATGGAACATACCGGCAGAGATGCCGGAGTCAGCGTGTTTTTTCATCACTACGATAAAAAGCGCTTCGAAAAACTGATCCGCGACAACCTCGGGCATTACAGCCATTATGTGGTCATGCCTCACATCAGCGACGATATCAGTAAAATATTACACAAAGTCCCTGAAAAGAAATTGATTCTGATTGACGCTCATGTGCCCGGTCTTTCCGACGGGTACAATGCAGTCTACCAGGATTTTGAGAACGATATTTTCACCGGGCTCGAATCGGGATTGGAATCCATCCGGAAATACAGCTCCATATCGTTAAGCCTTTCGAAAAGCAAATTTCAGTTCGTTCCGGAAGGTTGTATTACCGGGTTCAAAAGATTTTGCAACACCCATCATCTGGAACATGCGGTTTTGTCCAGTGTGTTTCAAACCGAGATCAGGAAAGGAGAATTATACATTGTTTACGATGACAATGAGCTTTTCCATTTGCTGAACCGGATAAAAGAAAAAAACTGGGAAACCGGAAAAGATATCGGGATTATATCGTATGACGATACGCCGATGAAAGAAATACTGGCGGGCGGAATTTCGGTTTTAACAACCGACTTTTACCGGATGGGAGAAACGGCTGCACTCTTTTTGACCGATAGCCTGAAAGGTAAAATCCATAATCCTTTCCGCCTCATTAGAAGAAACTCATTTTAAGTAATTTAATCTAGAAACTCTATGCAAAAAACTGCAACTATTATCGGGGCAACCGGTCTGATTGGAAAACAACTGGTACGACTGCTTCTTGAAAATGAAAATTTTTCGGAAGTAAAAATTTTTGTCCGCCGCAAATCGGGAATTTCACATCCCAAACTGAAAGAATATCTCATTGATTTTGACAAACCGGAGGAATGGACGAAGCTGGTGACCGGAGATGTTTTGTTTTCAACTCTTGGAACAACGCTGAGAACCGCGGGTTCGAAAGAAAAACAATACAATATTGATTTTACGTACCAATATTCGTTCGCAAGTATTGCTGTTGGGAATGGAATCCCTGCATACGTGCTGGTTTCATCAGTCGGTGCCAATTCCAAATCGTCTGTTTTTTATTCGCGAATGAAAGGGGAACTCGACGAAGCTGTTTCCAAATTAAACTTCAGGAACATTACTATTCTCCGGCCTTCTATTTTGGATGGCAATCGTACTGAAAACCGGTATACAGAAAAGATGTCCATCAAAATTATGAGTTTTTTCACCCATTTTATGTTGAAGAAATACAGGCCAATCAAAGATGAAATTGTTGCCCGGGCGATGATTAATGCCTCGCTCTTCCAAAACGAAAAATTAAGAATAGTTGAACTTGACCAAATTTTTAAGCTGGCAGAATTTCCCGAAGCCCAATAATAATTTCAACCAAAAGCATTTCCGAATGTTCTATACAGAAACAAAATATTTTTGAGTCATGTATATTGGATTAATGCATCTTCACAGTACACTTCGCTGGTTGATTCTGGTGATCGCAGTTATCGTCATTGTAAAGTATTTTATCGGCTGGCTGGGCAATAAAAAATGGCAGAAGCAGGATACAATTCTAAGTGTTATTTTCACTTCGCTTTTCGACCTGCAATTGTTGACAGGGCTAGTTCTTTACCTTTTTGTAAGCCCGATTACCCAAGCTGCATTTGCCGATTTTGGCGCTGCCATGAAAAATTCCGATTTGCGTTTTTATGCAGTCGAACATTTCAGTATTATGCTTGCAGCAATAGTGCTTGTTCATATTGGCCGGGCCAAATCGAAAAAAGCAAAAACCGACCAACTGAAATTTAAAAAGGCAGCAATCTTTTTTGCGATTGCACTGGCGCTTGTACTGTCGGGTATTCCATGGAGTAAATTATAAACGAAAAAAATGGAGCTTCAGGTAAAAGACAGGGTTTTTATGATTGCCGCCTCCGGCAAGGGACTGGGTTTTGGCGTTGCACGCGAACTGGCAAAAAACAGAGCTATCGTGTGTATTTCCAGTCGTACAAAAGAAAAAATTGAACATACAGCACAAGAGCTTACGAAAGAAACAGGGGCAATTGTTTTCCCTTTTGCAATGGATGCTTCTTCCGGAAAATCCATCCTTTTATGGAGAGATGCAGTAGTCGACAAATTCGGGCAAATTGATGGACTGCTGGTTAACGCAGGCGGCCCGCCGGCCGGAAGGTTCAGCGATTTTTCGGACGACGACTGGCAGCAGGCTTTCGACCTGACGCTGATGAGCGCCGTGAGAATGATCCGGGCTGTATTGCCCGCCATGAAAAAGCAGCAGAAAGGAAGCATCGTAGCAGTCACTTCCTTGTCGGTAAAAGAACCTATTGATAACCTATTGCTGTCAAATGTATTCCGTTCGGGTGTAACCAGCCTGGTAAAATCGTTGTCCACAGAGTTGGCACCATACAATATTCGCGTTAATAATCTGATGCCGGGACGGATTGATACTGACCGGCTTCGCTCGCTCGACGAATCGATTGCAAAAAGGACAGGACAACCGCTTTCAGATATTCAAAAGCAAATGGTCGGAAGAATCCCGCTTGGTCGTTATGGGACAACGGAAGAGTTTGGCAAAGCCGGAGCTTTCCTTCTTTCTGATGCCGCCTCATACATTACAGGCGCCAGCCTGCAAGTAGACGGAGGACTCATTAAAACAGTCTGGTAACTTACCGTGGAGTTGTTGCCGGATTAAAACTTCAGCCTTTTTATAAACCCACTGATGTCGAACCGCGTATCGAGCCTCAGCTTTAGGTTCAGGTTCAGGTTTACTTTTGGCAACCTGATGTGAAGCCCGTTTCCACCGGTTTTGTTATTGTGCGAAACGGAATAAATCTCATCGATAACATCCTGGTATTTATCTGTTACGTAATTTCGTTTCAATTTCAACGTTGGCGAAAGTTCGCCGGTTTGGGGCGTCCATTCTTCACATACCAGACGAAAACGTTTTATTTCTTCGTGTTCCCCGAGGGTCTTGTTAATCGCAGCCACTTCTTTTTGCATCTGCAACACTACTTCGTCTTTCTCAATCAGTTCTTCATTGTCGCGGAAATGAATTTTATTCTGGCTACACCAGTCGTGCAGATATTCAAAGTTGGGAGAAATCAACGCGCTGGCAAATTTTTCACCGGCCCCGATCACCATCGCCTGTTCAATGAAAAACGAAGCTTTCAGTTTATTTTCGATCATCTGAGGGGCAATATATTTACCGCCCGAAAGCTTGAACATCTCTTTTTTGCGGTCGGTAATTTTGAGGTATTTGCCTTCTTCCAGAATACCAATATCTCCGGTGTGAAACCAGCCTTCTTCATCAATCACTTCGGCAGTTAATTCCGGAGCTTTGTAATACCCCTTCATCACGCTGGGCCCTTTGCAAAGGATTTCTCCATCTTCGGCAATTTTCACCTGAACATTATCGAGAACCGGTCCGACGGTACCGATTTTCAATTCGCCTTTTGCCGGGTTGTTTACGGCAATCACCGGCGACGTTTCAGTTAGTCCGTAACCTTCCAGGTTCATCATTCCGGCCATTCCCAGTACCCGTGCAATGTTGGGTTGTAACGCAGCACCCCCCGAAACAATGTACGTGATGTTGCCCCCAAGCGCTTCTCTCCATTTCGAATAGATCAGCTTGTCGGCCAGTTTTATCCTGAACTTCAGGAAGAGATTGTATTTTTTGTTGTACTCAAAATGGCGGGTCAGCCTCATTGCCCAAAAATAAATAACCCGTTTCAGCCCGCTCAGTTCTTTTCCTTTCGACACAAACCCGTCGTGAACACGCTCAAGCAGGCGCGGCACCGAGTTAAACATGTGGGGTTTTATTTCTTTTATCGCCGATACAATCTGTCCGAGGTTACCCACATAGTAAACGCCCATTCCTTTGTACTGAAAATGGTAATTCACACTGCGTTCGTAAACATGGCAAAGCGGTAAAAAGCTGATCACCCGGTGGTCTTTCCCCAGATTGTGCATGTGCGAATGGGCAACAAAATTCGACACCAGATTTTCATGGGTCAGCATCACGCCTTTGGGAACCCCGGTCGTACCGGATGTATAAATGATGGTCGCCAGATCGTCGGGCGTAATCGAATCTTTTATCTGCTGAAGCTTTCCGGAAAGTTCATCCTTTTTCGATTTGCCCAGTGTCAATATTTCTTCATAACTTTTAGCGCCTTCAACTTCTTCAAACGTAAATATTTCCCGGATGCTCTTAATTTCGTCGGCAATAGGTTTTAGTTTTTCGTACAATTTTTTGTCACCGACAATCAGCACCTTCGTTTCTGCATGTTCCAGAATGTAGCGGTATTCGTCTTCTCCAATGGTTGGATAAATCGGTACATGTATTACTCCGGTCATGGCTAGCCCCATATCGGCAAAATTCCATTCCGGACGGTTGGTGGTAACAGTGGCCACCTTATCGTTCTTTTCCAGGCCCAGAGCCAAAAGGCCCATTGCAAACTGATGTGATTTTTTACTGTATTCCGAGGTACTGTAGGTGTACCATTCGTTGCCTTTCTTGCCTCCCAAAGCATCTTCCCTGGGGAAAAGCTCCATGTAGCGGTCAAGAATATCAAATGTCCTTTTTACTTCAGCCGTCATAGTAGAATTGATTTAGTTAAGCATGGCAAAACCTGACAAATATACAACAATCCAAATCTTGCAGAATGTAAAAAAAATGCAAATCTGACTAAAAAATTCTAATTTAGAATACTTTCAAATAGAATTATACTTCTTATTAGCAGACACTTAAATGAAATAAAATCGAACTTATGAAACAATCATTCAAATCTTATACATCCAGTTCATACTTCTTGCTTTTTAGGTAGGATATTACCATCAGCACTGCAATTATGCCAATTGACAGGTAAACCGACCAGTGCACCGCACCTGCCGTTCCCCGTCCATACGAATGCAATCCGCTCAGATAATAATTTACTCCGAAGTAAGTCATCAGCACCGAGGCAAAGCCAATTACCGAAGCAAAATTATAGTTGTACACGCCTTTCAACGAAGGGATCAACCGCATGTGCGAAATAAATGAATACAGCACCACTGTGATCAGCGCCCATGTTTCTTTTGGGTCCCATCCCCAATAGCGGCCCCAGCTTTCGTTGGCCCAAACACCTCCCAAAAAAGTACCGATGGTAAGCATATATAAACCAACAATCGCCGACATTTCATTAATTGTCGTAAGCTGATCGACGAATTTGCCAACATTATTCCTGTTCCTTTCATTGGTAATGCTGAATAAAATAAGCACCAGCAAACCAAGAAATGCGCTCAGCCCGATAAACCCGTAGCTGGCGGTAATCACGGCCACGTGGATAAGCAGCCAATATGATTTCAGCACGGGAACTAGGTTGGTAATTTCAGGATTCATCCAGTTGAGGTGGGCCACAAAAAGAGTGATTCCGGCCATGAATGCGGCAGTACCAATCACCAACGGATATTTACGGCCAAAAATCAATCCGGCCAGCATGGAAGCCCAGGCCACGTAAATCATCGACTCGTAACCGTTGCTCCAGGGCGCATGTCCCGAAGCATACCAGCGCATGATAAGTCCTCCGGTATGAATCAAAAATCCCAGCATAATGAACCCGATCAAAGTATATCTCAGGTATTTATTAATCGTTTTCTGTCTGAAAATATTTACAAACAATACAAAAAGAAGCGTAATTCCAAACAACAAATAAATAAGGAATACCCGTTTGAAAGGATTGAAGTCATTATAAAAAATCTCCACCCTTTTACGTGATTCAGAAGGAATTATGTTGGCCGCAAATTTTTCCTGAAAAGCGGTAACAGTTGCAATGATCTGGCGTGCATCAAGTGACCCCTTTCCTGCTACCGATTCCTTCAGAAGTTCGAATCCCCGGTTCACAAACAGCGAATCGGCAACCGGAAGACCGGTAGCCATACTTCCCGGTGACAGCCAGGGGTCTTCAGTTTTTCCGGTGGGAAACAAGCCAAACAACTGTCCGCGGAAAACCATGAAAAATACATTCACCCGTTCGTCCACATAAATAAATTCTTTATCAAGATGGTTCCGGAAGGCAGGCATCTTGGCATAAGCCGCTTGTACCTGGCTGGCAATACGGTAATTTCCGGCCTCATCGAAAAATTCAGTAACCGGCAACCTGTCCCTTGTACTTCCCAACTGCGCCAATATCTGCTTTTCCGATACTTTTACCATCGGAACGGTCTTCCATAATTCAGGATACAGATACATGCTGAGCATCACTTCTTCAGCCGTTTTTCCGTTAAAAGAAGATTTGCGGCTCACCTTGCGCAACACTTCGGACGCCAGTGTCGAAACCGGCTCAATACGTCCGTCGTGCCCATGCACCCACAATTCAGAAAAGTCCTGTACCAGTTGCGGGTCAAGTTCGGGAATACTTGCAAAAGCCGCATCATTCGCCTTTAACGACGAGCTTCCCAGTAACACTGCAAACAGCATAACGGCAACAGCTTTCGAGCTTTGTTTCAGTCGCCGGATCAGCAAACTGAAGTAGGAATTTTTATTCAGAAGCGATAAAATGATGCCCAAAAACAACATCGCATACCCAATATAAGTTACCGCTGTTCCCAGCCCGTCGGCATTGACCGACAAAATAGTACCCAGTTCATCCTGATCGTATGACGACTGGTAGAAGCGGTAGCCGCGATGTTTCAGGGTGTTATTCATAAAAACACGAATATCTTTCTCAATTCCTTTTTCCTGATCGAGCAGCGTAAGTTCGCTGGCAAACGAGGATGGGCTTTCGGACCCCGGATAGCGTTCCAGTTGAAAATCCCGTAGTTTGATGGAAAACGGCAATTCAATCGGAATAGCTCCGTAACTGATCTTCACATCGGTATTCCCGAGCATAAAAACAGTTGGTTCGCCCGCCATGCTGTGGCGGCCAAATACATTTACAATAGTTTTTGTCTGTCCGTCGGAAACTTCAACCAGTACTGCATCTTCCTGCGCATTGCCCGATGGATCATGCGTGACACGAAGGATCGCTTTCTCGTAAAACTTCTTCACCAGCAACATATACCCGTCAAACGAATACAAATTCATCGGCTTCACTTCGATGGGTTCATTCACCGGCAAATCCGCAGGCTCGCCACCGGTCATCGAACGAAGCTGCATGGGGCGGTCGCTCACGAGGAACAACTTCTCTCCTTCGTTGATAAAACGAATGTTTGAACTGGTGTCGCCGTATGCAACAACAACTCCACCCAAGTCAACTGTATCGTTTTTCCGGAATGTAAAACTTTCCATTCCCTGTCCGGCCGAAACCACAAAATCAATCATTTCGACACCTGTCGGATATTCAACCGGCGTTTTTTTTGCGTCTTTCACAAACCCAATTGATTTCAGGCTAACATTTTGCCCGTCAATGGAAATATGCGTGTTTAGTTCCCCTGTTTTCAATTCAGAAAACAACACTTTTTTCTGAACCTTTTGCCCGTTGTATTCAATGGTCATATAGTCGTCGGTCGATAAGATCGAATTACCGGCGCTTCCTTCGCGGATGTGCATCAACCCTTCGAAACTGTAGTAGCGGGTGATGGCAGCTCCCAGCACAATCACTACAAACGAAATATGAAAAAGGCCGACGGTAAACCGGTATTTGCTGTACAGTTTTGCACGGAAGAAATTCACCAGTAAATTGATTCCCAAAAATGCAAAAACCAACTCAAACCACCATGAGTTGTATATTATCCCTCTTGACGCGGCGCTTCCGTAACTGCTTTCAACAAAAGTGGCTATAGCCATAGCGAATGCCAGAATCAGTAACAAAAAGCCCATAAATGAGAAAGAAACCAGAAAGTTGAAAAATCTCTTCATTGCGTTGGATTTATTAGGAAAGCTAAAAATACGCTTTTGTTATTAAAAAATTTGCCGGCATTTAACCGACATGATAAACAACACCTGTTTGGCAATTTGGTTTGAAACCGGCTTGTTAATGAAAGCAAATAAGTGCTGCTATTTGGGTAGCGTGGTTTTTAACCGTGTATTTTAAGCCTGAGGTTGGAAATCGCCACACCCTAAAGCAGCCGCTGAAAAACGAACTCGTCTTTCCATTCCAGCCCCGACTTCACCCAGTCTTTTTTCTGACCGCAAAGTTCGAACCTGCATTTCACAAACAAACGAAGGCTGGCCTCGTTGTCGGCAGTAATATTGGCAAACAACTGGTGCAGCCCCAGTATTTCTTTTGCATAGATACACATCAGCAGCAAAGCATCGGTAGCGTACCCCTTTTGGCGTTCGCCGGTGTTGTGGATCAGGATGCCAACTCCTGCCCGCTGATGAAAAGGATCGAAATCGAACAGATCGACTGCACCAACCGGCGTCCCGTCGGGTGTTTCAATTATCAGACGAAGTTGTTTGCTCTCGTAAATATCGCGCTGCGAATTCAGGATATATTGTTCGATAATGTATTTAGAAAAAGGCGCCAGCGTGTTGCTGACTTCCCAAACCGCCATTTCGTTTTCCCACGAATAAAGCAGGTCAACATCTTCCGGCTCCAGCGGACGAAGCCTGATTGTACCATATTCCAATTTTTGTAGCGCCATTTTTTATTTTTTATCCGGGTGCAGCGATTTTTAATCGTCAGATAAAATGTGTGATTTCTAATCGCGCCACCCGGCGATTAATCCCGAGCCTTCGGGACGCCGCACCCTAATTTCTTCCATGCTTTGTATATGTATTCCAAATCGTTTACCGGCTGATAATCTTTCGCGTACAAAATATTCAGTTCGTCTTTTTTTGTTTCCGGCAAGACAGACTCAAAAATATCGGACGGAGAAATTACACCTCCTCTGATCACCGGCAAATTCATATTTCGTGTTTCACAAACAGCATAGCCTACCCAGCTTTTCCTTCCTGAGAGTACCCTGAAAATATTTCCAAAGAAACCCGCTTTGTTGTCAACAGTCCAAATAATCAATGGAGAACACAACAAAAACAAAATCGCCAAAAACACATCGAGCATCCGTTTGTACCGCAGGTTCTTTTCCTTTGCAATCGAGTTGATTTGCAACACGTACAAATCGCCTGCCGTGTCAATCGAATTGCTGCCGATGATGGAAATACTTTCGGGCGGAGCAATTTTGTAGTCCACGTTCAGTCCGGTGAGTTGCAGCATGGTACTGATGATATTGCGCGAAGGCATATCAACCGACGAAAAGATCAGTTCATCGATTTTATTGATTTTTACGATTTCTTCAATCTGCCCAATCTCGCCCAGATAATTGTGCCCGAATTTTTCTCCGGAAGGTGAAACCATCCCGAGCAATTCGGTTTTCAGGTTGGTCTGACTGATCAAGTGGCTGATTCGTTCGGCCTCTTCCGGTTTGGCGACAATAGCAATCCGCTTTTTCAGATCAATATCCAACTGAAAATTTTTCAGCTTCAACCAGTTTAAAACCAAGCGGTAGGAAACCAGCACAACAAAAGCCCAGGCAGAACCAAGCAGGATAAGCGCACGCGAAAAACGCAGGCTTTCATCAACCAGTGAGTACAAAACCAATATGCTGAACGTACCCCAGATCAATCCTGAAATAATTCGTTTCAGGCTGACCGGACGCTGGTAACCGCCCGAAAAAACGAGGGCAACAATCCAGATCAGGATGTACGCAGGAACAACAAAATTCAGGTATTCGGGCGGATAGTAACCACTTTCAAATTTCAGGGTTTCCCAATAGGGAAGCAAAACCGCGTAGCCCAGATAAATAAACAGCGCATCGAGAACCGGCAGGAAAACCCGCCGTACGAAACGGCTGACCAGAGCCAGCAAGGCCCGGAAATAAATAGCCATATTAATCACGAAACGGTACAATTTGGCATTGCCTTTCGTGAAATGTTTATGCGCGAAAATGATCATCGCATTGTAAAACATTTTCACGTAGTTAACACTTCCTTTTTTAGTACTCTCGCCTTTATAATGGATAATGGTGGTACCGGCAAAATAATAATTTTTGTATCCGCCCAGCACCAGCCGGTACGACAGGTCAATATCTTCGCCATACATGAAATAGTCTTCGTCGAGCAGACCCACTTCGTTGAGCGCTTTTTTACGCATCAGCATGAACGCGCCGGCCAGAATTTCCACTTCGTGCGTCTGGTTTTCGTCGAGATGCCCCAGATGATACCGGCTGAACTCCTTCGATTTGGGAAACAAAGCCGACAGTCCGAAAATCTTGTAAAAAGCCACTTTGGGCGTTGGCAAACCGCGTTTCGATTCGGGCAAAAAATGGCCTTTGCCGTCGATCATTTTCACACCCAGCCCACCTGCTTCAGGATGCGCATCCATGAAAGCGCAAATCTTTTCAAAGCTGTTTTCTTCCACCACCGTGTCGGGATTCAGCAGCAAAACATACTCGCCTTTCGACCGACGGATGGCCTGGTTATTGGCTTTCGAGAAGCCCAGATTTTGCTGGTTTTCAATTAAAATGACCTGCGGAAATTTTTCGCGCAGCATTGCGCAGGAGCCATCCACCGAATTGTTGTCGACTACAAAAATTTCGGTCTCGATATTTTCAGAAGCTTTCAATGCGGCATAAAGGCACTGTTCCAAAAAGTGCTTCACGTTATAATTCACTATGACCACCGAAAGCTTCATGCAGTAAAGATAACCGAAAAATTCAGCAATAATTGTGCGGGGATTATTGTTTGTTATCCATAAAGTTTTCGAAAATCACAAAATATTACTGATACTTTTTTGTTCTTGGTTTTGAATCTTAAAAAAATCGTTCAAGATCAGAAAGATTCCATATTTTTGTCGGAAAATTATTCAGATGGAAAAATTTACCGTTTTTACGGAAGAACAGGTACAGGCGGCCCGATTTGCCAAAGCCATGGGGCACCCGATCCGCATTTATATTTTGCAACTGCTTTCGCAACAATCGTGCTGTTACAGCGGCGACTTGTCGGATATTCTCCCGGTTGCCAAATCAACCCTTTCGCAACACCTGAAGGAACTGAAAGATGCAGGCCTCATCCAAGGCGAAATTCAGGCTCCGAAAGTTAAATATTGCCTGAACCAAAAAAACTGGGAACTGGCCCGGAAATTATTTACTGAAATACTTGCCAAATAAAAAATTTGATACCTTTGTTCGTAATTTTGCGAACAACGAATAACATACTATGGAAATAAAAGTTTTAGGAACGGGTTGCCCCAAGTGCAAGGCGCTTGAGAAAGCCACCAGAGAAGCCGTTGCCGAGGCCGGCATCGATGCAGAGATAACCAAAGTGGAAGACATTGTCGATATTATGAACCACGGAGTGATGACTACCCCAGCCCTGGTTATCGATGGAAAGGTAGTTATGAAAGGCAAAGTACCTACGGTTGCCGAAATCAAAACTTTAATCACAAAATAACCAACAATTATGAAACGAATTATTGTTTTCTTTTCTCTCCTTCTTGTTTTCTCAGTTGTATCAGGATACAGTAAAAATCAGACAGATAAATCATCTGTTATTGTGATGAATGCAAACAACGATGATGCCTCTGCCGTAAAAGCTTACTATTTTCATGCAACCCGCCGGTGTGCCACTTGCCAGGCTGTTGAAGCAGTCACTAAAGAAGCACTGAAAGAATATTACGGCGACCAGGTTTCGTTTCAGTCGATCAACCGGGAAGAAGACAGCAAAAATCCGCTGATTGAAAAATACAAAATCAGTGGACAAACCCTGTTGATTATCAAAGGCGACAAGGTGATCAACCTGACCAACGAAGCTTTTCTGAACGCACGGATCAAACCGGACAAGTTCAAAGCAAAACTTAAATCAACCATCGATTCGATAAAATAAAACAATGGAGGTACTGCAAAATTTCCTTGAAAATTCTCAGTTCCCTTTGTTGTCGGCATTTATACTGGGACTGATGACAGCCGTCAGTCCCTGTCCGCTGGCCACTAATATTACGGCAATCGGGTTTATCAGCAAAGACATTGAAAACCGCAGGAAAGTGTTCTACAATGGATTAATTTATACACTCGGACGGGCAATTTCGTACACAATTATCGGCTTGCTGTTTTTTTTCGGAGCCGAACAATTCAGCTTGCAGGGATTCTTTCAAAACTGGGGCGAGAAAATACTCGGCCCGTTGCTCATCATTATTGGGTTGTTTATGCTGGGCGTACTGAATTTCATCAGAATTCCGGGTATTGGCTCCCTGGCTGATAAAATGGAGAACCGTGCCAACAAGGGATTTTGGGGTGTACTTTTGCTCGGAATTGTGTTTGCCCTGGCTTTCTGCCCGTACAGCGGCGTGCTTTATTTCGGAATGCTGATCCCCATGACCATCAGCAGCGCTTCGGGATTGTATTTGCCTATTGTATTTGCCCTGGCAACCGGCATCCCGGTTATCCTTTTTGCATGGCTGATTGCTTTCTCAGTGGGTTCTATCGGAGGTATTTACAACAAAATAAAGACCTTCGAGCAGTGGTTCCGCCGCGTGATTGCCGTGTTGTTCATTGGCGTGGGTGTGTACTACGTGATAGTTATGTTCTTTTAAAAAAATTTGAAAACATTGTTCGTAATTTTGCGAACAACGAATCAGAAATAATCAATTACAAATTATAAATCTTAAACGTGGAAACTAAAAAAGAAATAAAAATACTGATTTGGATTGCGGTGTTTTTCGGGGTAGCTTTTTTTCTGCCCATCGAAAGCGCACGGTTCAACACAGCAATAGCTGCAACATTTGATTTGGTGAAATGGTATGCCCGCGAACACGTGGTACTTTGCCTGTTACCGGCGTTCTTTATTGCCGGGGTCATTTCAATTTTCGTAAGTCAGGGATCGGTACTGAAATATTTCGGGGCTAATGCAAAAAAATGGCTGGCTTATACTGTTGCCGCAGTTTCGGGAACTATTCTGGCTGTTTGCTCCTGCACCATCCTGCCGCTGTTTTCGAGCATTCACAAACGCGGCGCCGGGCTGGGACCAGCTATCGCATTCCTCTATTCCGGACCAGCCATCAATATTCTGGCAATCATTTTAACCGCTCGTATTCTAGGGTTTGAAATGGGTGTCGCCCGGACGGTGGGCGCTGTATCGTTCAGTGTGATTATTGGCGTTGCCATGTCGATCATTTACCGGAAAGAAGAAAAAATAAAAAAGGAACAACAAATGAATATTGTCCCTGAACCTGAAAAACGCCCGATGTGGCAAACTTCGTTTCACTTTTTCACACTGATCCTCATTTTGGTTTTTGCCAACTGGGGAGCTCCTTCAAACGGCGATACCAGTAGCACGTGGTATTTTATCTGGCATTTAAAATGGTATATCACCGGATTCTTTGGCTTGTTTCTGGCTTATTCGTTGATCTATATCCTTAAAATTAAATGGCAGTGGGTTTTGTACGCAGTACTTGCAACTGCATTATCGGCATTGCTGGCTACAACATTTATCGAAAATCCGAAGTTAAGCCCTTTGGTTCCGATGATCGTCGGGATTGCTGCATTAAGTATCATTACCTTGTTCGACAAAAATGATGAGGACAACAAGGGATGGACCATCTCAACCTGGGAATTTGCCAAACAGATTCTGCCCTTACTCGCTGTGGGTGTGGTAACCGCAGGGTTCCTTTTGGGTTCGACCCACGACGGACAAGCCATCGCCGGGGTCATTCCCAACGAATGGATTTCGGCATTGGTCGGAGGAAACTCTGTTTTCTCTAACTTATTTGCCTCGGTGGTTGGCGCATTCATGTATTTTGCCACGCTTACCGAAGTACCGATTTTGCAAGGCTTAATTGCTTCGGGCATGGGCAAAGGCCCTGCACTGGCATTGTTACTGGCCGGTCCGTCGCTTTCGTTGCCCAACATGCTGGTCATCCGCGGCATAATGGGAACACAAAAAACGGTGGTGTATGTAACATTGGTAGTGGTAATGGCGACCGTGTCGGGATTGATTTACGGATCACTTTTTTAAATGACAGACTATACCGAATAAATGCAAAAAGAAACCTATCAGAATATTCCTTTGAAACTTGCAACCTTGCTGGGCGCTCTATCGCACCCGGCAAGGTTACAAATCATGCTGCACCTGGCAAAATTTAATGGTTGTCAGGCTGGTGGTATTTCAGAAAAATTGCCATTGGCAAAATCAACCGTTTCCGAACACCTGAATAAGTTAAAAGAAGCTGGTTTAATCACCTGCACCAATGAAGGTACCTGTTCCAATTACCGGATCAGCGATGAAGGATTTGACCTGTTAAAAACCTACTTCAATGAATTTCTGGGGGCAGTGGAACAATGGCAGGGAAAACAAACCGATTGTTGCCCTGATAAAGGCTTGGATACACCAAAGTGTAACCGGGTATTTGAAATTTGTAAAACATTGCCATGTTTTACAATTGATTGCTATCCAAATCAAAACTGAAATTAAACACGAGTTAGAACATGTGAATATCCAACATGCTACACTCGAATTTGAAACCGAAGATGAAAACTGCATCGATACCAATGCTTATTGATAATTAAAACAAAAAGAATGTTTAAGATTTTAAAAACGATAATTGCTTTTTTCATTATATGCTCTTGGATTTCAACAAGCGCACAGGAGAATAAAAAAACAACTTTTTCGGGTAATGTCATTGATTCATTGACCCGTCAACCCATTGAATTTGCATCGGTAGCTGTTTATAAGAAGATGGATAATTCCCTCATTACCGGAACAGTTACTAATTCCAAAGGCGAATTTTCGTTGGAACTACCGCCAGCAAAATGTATTGTCAAATCGAGTTTTGTTGGATACAAAAGCAAAACAGTGGCTGTTGACCTAACCAATAACTCAATTCGTAAGATTGAGCCAATCGAGTTAAGCAATTCTGCGGTTTCCATCAACGAAGTTCAGGTAACAGGCAATAGAGCAGAAAAGCAAATCAGCATCGAGAAAACCAAAATCGATGTATCGCAAAATATTTCTTCGGTTTCAAGTAGCATCACCGATGTGCTGAAAAACCAGTCATCAATTAGTATCGATGCTGAAAACAATATTTATTTGAGGGGCAACAGTAACATTCTAATCCTGGTGGATGGTCGCCCAACAACAGTTACATCACTTGGCTCATTGCCCTCTGCCAATGTTGAAAATATTGAACTGATTACCAATCCCGATGCAAAATACGACGCCGAAGGAACAGGAGGGATTATCAATATAGTCACTAAAAAACAAAAAACGAAAGGGATAAACGGTGTAATCACATTAAATTATGGCATCAACAACCGTTTTAACGGTGGTGCTGGTTTAAATTACACAAGGGGCATATGGTCTCTCGGCTTTACGTACAATGGCAGGTATGAAAAATCAAATGTAAATAGTTTCCTCACCCGCCAATTGTATGCCCAAAATACATCAATCGAACAGAATGTACATTCAGAATTATCGAACCCTACCCATGTTTTTGGGGCTACACTAACCGCCAAGCCCAACAATAAGAATATGATCTCTTTCAGTTTGAAATCTGTGATTTTCGATAATTCCACAAATCAGGGAATCAATGGAACTCAAATTAATGGCTCACAACAGGGAATCAATTTTAAAAGAATAAATGAAGTCACCTGGTCGAGAAGGAATATTGACGGAGCGCTGTCGTATAAAAATATTTTTGAAAAAAATAAGCACGAAATTTCTTTTGATGCCATGTATTCGATGACGAAAGGAGCAAGAACCGGGAATTACATTGTTAACGATGTCTATTCTCAAAAATCAGACGCGGGAGGAACGCCAACAAATATTACCCTTCAAACCGACTACTTTAAAAATCTTTCAAAAAACGGACGGGTTGAATTTGGGTTAAAAGCATTTTCAAGGTGGAATAGTTTTTCTTCCCATTTCTATGATAAGGATACAATGTCGAACCAATGGCTGATCAATCCAAAATACAGCAACGATTTGGAATACAAGGAGTATATTTATTCTACTTACCTGATGTATTCCGATAGTTTGATGAAGAAATTATATTATAAAATTGGGGTACGGATGGAATACAACACCTCTGAGTTAATCCAGAAATCAACCAACGAAAATAGCAATGCCAACTACTTATTCCCGTTTCCATTCTTGCTGATTAAATATCCGATCAATGCAACACAAAATATCGCATTAAGCTTAACCCGTCGGGTTACACGCCCAATTTATTCACAGCTTAACCCTTATATCGTAGTAATCGACCAAATTACCTACGAAACAGGAAATCAGCATTTGGTACCTGAAATTGTTGACAAGCTGGAATTTAATCATTCATGGGTTAAAGATAAATTTCAATTGAGAAGCAATTTGTTTTATGGAATCACCAAAGACTTTATTACACAGGTTTCTTTATTGTCATCGAATAATCTGATTGTAACCTATGTGAATGGCGACAAACAAATTAAAACGGGTCTTGATATGGATGCCACTTACAAAATCAACAAAGTCTTTTCTGTTAATCCGGCATTGTCGGTATTCTACACAAAGTCTGAAGGCAAATACAATGAAATTGACTTGGGCACAAATGGAATGGCTTGGACAGGTAATTTAAAATTTTCGGCTAAACCCGATGCCCGAACCGACTTTCAATTCCTTCTGAATTACAATTCACCAATTGCTTTACCTCAATTTAAGTTGAATGAGATTTATTATGCCGATTTTGCAGTGAAACGCACATTTCTGAAAAGTAAAGTTGCATTGTCGTTCAATGTTTCTGATGTGTTTAATACCCGTCAATGGGTTATTAATACCGAAAATAGTACGTATAAATTGCACAATAAAAGCAAAAACGACACACGTGTTTTCTGGTTTGGAATCACCTACAATTTCAATGCTTATAAAGCGTCGAACGGGCAGAAAAGTGAAGTTGAAAACGATGGTGCTTTAATAAAACTTGGACAATAAAAGTAAATGAGCATGAATTTAACAAATAACATTGATGTTATGGAGTATCTTCAATCAGATTCAGAAAAAATAAAACAGATACTTGGTCTGACATCTTCATTGGTAGGGGTGAAATTTATTTTTTCAAAAGAAGAAACACCTGCCGGAATTGAAAAATTGAACGGCCATCGTTATTGCCAGGCATTAATGAAAGCCCGTCATGGAGCGCATGTGCTGCTCGATGCTGAGGGAATTGTTTGTCCGGCTGCGGCAGCAGCTTTTGGATTTAAACCGCTGCCCGAAGCTTTGAAATCGGGCAAAGGGCTGGTGGGTTTTGGTATTATAAACGAAGAAGCTACCGGTAAAACCATGTTCGAAGGAATGACCACTTTGCCACAAGGCAAGCTCAATGCCTTGTACCTTTTTCCACTCGAAACAGCAACCATCGAACCCGACATTGTAGTAGTGGAAGATGAAACCGAGAAACTCATGTGGTTTGCACTGGCCAATCTGAATGTTAAAGGTGGGTATCGTGTTGAGAGTAGCACCTCCATTCTTCAGGCTACCTGCGTCGATGCTACGACTATTCCTTATTTGCAACAAAAATTCAACATGAGCATGGGTTGTTACGGTTGCCGCGATGCCACCGACATTTGCCCCAACGAAACCGTTCTGGGATTCCCGTTCAAAGATTTTAAAGCCATTGCTGAAAGCATAGAATATTTAAGCCAAAAAGCTATTCCCAACTCTCGGGGCAAGAATGCTTTTGCCATGCTTAAACGTAAAGAAGCTGAGAAAATTAGTGAAACCGATCCATTTCAAAACAACTAAATACTCAAAGTAAGTAATGGAAAAAGAGAATGAAATTATTTGCTACTGTCGAAATGTTTCGAGGGCTGAAATTGAAAGTGCGATTCAGGCAGGTGCCAAAACCTTACAGGATATTCAACGGATGACATCCGCTTGTATAGGCAATCTTTGTTCCGACTTAAATCCAAAAGGGGTTTGCTGTTTTGTCGATATTATCCCTATGCTTCCCAAAGACTCGGGTAAATGTTCGTGTTGTTGTGGTTAAAAAAATCAAATTATGAGAATTAAGGATTTCTGGCTTTTGTGCCTGATTTTGATAACAGCAAACGGTTTGTTTGGCCAGACAAAGGATATCCCGTTTCAACCATCAGGTAAACCAATTGTGCAGGTATTCGGCAACTTCGGTTATAATGTTTCCGAAAATGCCCAAAAGCAATACAGCTTCTGGTTTGGCCGGGCCCATTTGGGATACGAATACCAGTTTAGCCCACAGTTTTCAGGAAAAATCATCATGGATGCAGGACGGCCTACAACGGTTGGGCAAATCAGCGTGGTGAATGCTTCGGGTGACAACCTCACCGTTTCAAACTCATCGAAAGAAGGCAGTTACTATACCATGACTTTGAAATTTGCATCGCTGGAATGGAACCCAAATGAACAAGTCAAAATTCAGGCCGGGGGAATTCTTCAAAATCATTATATCACACAGGAAAAATTCTGGGGCTATCGTTATCTGGCCGAAACATTTCAGGACCGATATTATAAAATTCCAAGCAGCGATTTGGGAATAATTGTCTATTTAAAAGCCAATGAGAAAATTGGTTTCGATTTGGCATTAACCAACGGCGAAGGTTTCCGTTTCGATCAGGATGCCTACGGCGATGTGAAACTGGCTGGCGGTGTCGATTTTATTCCTGCAAAAAATCTACAAACCCGTTTCTATTACGACCACACTTCTTCAACGAATCCTGTAAAACCGGACACACAACAATTAATTTCATTTTTTGCCGGTTATAAGCTGGAAAACAAATTCAGGATTGGAGGCGAATACAATTACCGGTTCAATCATCTCAACATCAGTAATCATAATCTGTTCGGGTGGTCGTTCTATGGAAGTCATTCTTTGTGGAGAAACATAGAACTATTTGCACGTTTCGACTGGTTACAGGCCAATACAATGAATGGAGAAACAGATAACTGGTATTATCAAAACACAGGAAAAGCATTGATTACCGGAGTTCACTTTTCACTCATGAGAGGAATTAACCTATCGTTGAACTATCAGGGCTGGCAACCCGACGAAAACAGTTTAACATCTCAAAATCACCTATTAGTAAGCTTTGAATACAAACTTTAAAAAACAATAAATGGAAAATCCTGAAAATAGCTCCTGCCTTTGCGGGACAAGCGAATACATGGTACTGGCTTGCAGCGGATCGTGTGATCTGGGTCGAATTACTGACCTTGTAGCCCGCAGATTACGCGATAACGGCGTGCGAAAAATGAATTGTCTGGCCGTTGTTGGCGCAGGAATTGAAAAATCAATCGAAAATTTCAAAACAAAAAATATTTTGATGCTTGACGGTTGCCCCATTGATTGCGGCAAACAGATTCTGGACAAAGCAGGGTTCGCCAATTACAAATACATGCGGGTAACCGACCTCGGTTTAAAAAAAGGGCAAACGCCCGTAACCGAAGATGTCGTAAATTTGGTATATGAAAAAGCAGAAATTATCTATTAACCAATAATCAATTGATCATGAAAACAAATTCTTTAGGTTTTATCGGTGGTGGCCGCATCACCAAAATTTTTCTTCAGGCTTTTGCCAACAAGAAGGTTGAATTTGCTTCGGTTGTGGTTTTCGATACCAATGCCGATGTACTCGCTACCCTGAAGCAGCAGTTTCCATATATCGAAACCGGCGATTTGCAACAGGCCGTAAGCCAACCGGTTGTATTTATTGCCCTCCATCCCCCTGTCATCATGGAAACGCTCGATAAAATTACCGATGTTGTTTCCGAAGATACGCTGGTTATTTCGCTTGCCCCGAAAATCACCATCGAAAAAATTGCATCGAAATTAAAAACCCGGAATATTGTCCGGATAATACCAAATGCCACCTCGTACATTAACGAAGGCTTCAACCCCCTGTCTTTTTCTGCGGAAATGTCAAAAGACAATAAAAAATCAATTCTGAAACTCCTGAAAGACCTGGGAAAAACCTTTGAAACCGATGAAACCAAACTGGAAAGCTATGCCATTGTTTCGGCCATGCTGCCTACATACTTTTGGTTTCAATGGCACGAGATGGAAAAGATCGCCCTGCAAACCGGGCTATCAGAAAAGGAAGCTAAAAAAGCCATAAAATCGACCCTGAAAAAAGCGGTAAAATTGTATTTCGGTTCGGAACTTTCGGCCGGGCAGGTCATGGATTTAATTCCGGTGAAACCGATTGGTGAGCATGAAACGCAAATAGCCGAAATCTACCAAACGAAACTGATGGGATTATTTGGGAAAATAAAACCATAAAACGGGAAATTTCTCCCCCGTACAATTTGCTAACAAATACGTAACAAAACAATCAAAGGTTGAATGTGATAGCCATTCAACGCAATTATTTTTTACATTTGTCTGGCTATGGAGTTATCATAAATGCGATAAAAAGCTGATAACTTCTACGTTAGACATTCGTGCAAACGATAAAATTATTTCAAAATACTAAAAAACCAAACATCAAGAACATGAGTTTTACACATGAAGTTGAAGGCATGATCTGTGTCGCACAGGGTGCAAATCATGGCCCGGCTCCAATACCTGAAGAAGGTCGTTGGGTAAAAGCCAAAGAAGTAAAAGACATTTCGGGGTTGACCCACGGTATTGGCTGGTGCGCACCGCAACAAGGCGCCTGCAAATTGACATTGAACGTGAAAGAAGGGATCATTCAGGAAGCGTTGGTTGAAACTATTGGTTGCACCGGCATGACCCACTCGGCCGCTATGGCATCTGAAATCCTTCCCGGAAAAACCATCCTCGAAGCATTGAATACCGACCTCGTTTGCGATGCAATTAACACTGCGATGCGCGAACTCTTCCTGCAAATTGTTTACGGACGTACGCAAACTGCTTTTTCTGAAGGCGGTCTGCCAATCGGCGCCGGATTGGAAGACTTGGGGAAAGGTCTTCGCGGTGTAACCGGCACTTTGTACGGAACAGTTGCCAAAGGTCCCCGTTACCTTGAAATGGCCGAAGGGTACATCACAAAAATCGGTCTGAGCGAAAGCAGCGAAATCATCGGTTACGAATTTGTAAGCCTTGGCCGTATGATGGACATGATCAAAACCGGCATGGATGCCAACGAAGCAATCAAAAAAGCCTCGGGCAAATATGGCCGTATGGAAGATGCAGTGAAAGTAATTGACCCACGTAAAGAATAGGAGGAAACAGCTATGCCATTATTTGAAAGTTACGACAGAAGGATCAACCAGATCAATAAAGTGTTGAATTCCTACGGCATTTCTTCCATTGAAGAAGCCAAAAAAATATGCGACGACAAAGGCGTGGATGTTTACAAGATCGTAAAAGACATTCAACCTATCGCGTTCGAAAACGCTATGTGGGCTTACATCGTTGGTGGCGCTATTGCCATTAAAAAAGGACAAACCAATGCTGCTGATATCGCCGCTACATTAGGCGAAGGCTTACAGGCTTTTTGTATCCCCGGATCAGTTGCCGATGACCGAAAAGTAGGTATTGGTCACGGTAACCTCGCAGCCATGTTACTGAAAGAAGAAACCAAATGTTTTGCGTTCCTTGCCGGTCACGAATCGTTTGCTGCTGCTGAAGGAGCTATTGGATTAGCTAAATCGGCCAACCGTGTTCGCAAAGAACCACTTCGCGTTATTCTGAATGGTCTGGGTAAAGATGCCGCTAAAATTATCGCCCGCATCAACGGTTTTACCTACGTTCAAACCCAGTTCGATTATTATACCAGCGAATTGAAAGTTGTTGAACGTATTGCTTACTCAAAAGGAGACAAAGCAAAAGTAAATTGCTACGGCGCTGACGATGTTCGCGAAGGTGTTGCAATTCTTCACAGCGAAGGTGTCGATGTATCGATCACCGGTAACTCAACCAACCCAACCCGCTTCCAGCACCCGGTTGCAGGCACCTACAAAAAAGAATGTATCGAACAAGGTAAAAAATATTTCTCGGTAGCTTCGGGCGGCGGCACAGGCCGTACTTTGCATCCTGATAACATGGGCGCTGGTCCTGCTTCATACGGTATGACCGACACGATGGGACGTATGCACTCCGACGCTCAGTTTGCAGGTTCATCGTCAGTTCCGGCTCATGTCGAGATGATGGGATTGATCGGAATGGGCAACAACCCAATGGTTGGCGCTTCTGTTGCAGTAGCTGTGGCTATTTCGCAGGCATAATTTTACAGATAGCAAACCTGTCAGGTTCTCAAAACCTGACAGGTTTTTTAGTATGGAGAAATCCGGAGGCTTTGTCTTTTTTATTTGGATGGGTTCATTGTAAGCAACAAGAGGCTGTCATTTAAAAAGTTAGTTTCACGCAAAGACCGCTGAGTTTTCCGCAAAGGCCGCCAAGAGTATATCGAGTTTACAAAGCCTTTCATCCAAAACAATAGCCATCGCTCCCGTCAATAAAGACGGCGCTTCCACATGATGGCTGATAGTATAAAAATTCATACTTTTGAAATCGTACTTCAAACTTTAAATTTTCACATGATACAAAGAAGTGATGCTGTTGAAGAACCGGAAGATAAGAAAGGTCAACCGGGAACGAGTGCTTCGTCCATTAATACATTAAAAGATGCAGCGTGGAAGATTATAAAAGGCGATTTTGATTCATCCAGTAAACTCTACGAAATTGCAGCATCCGATTCTGAAACGGACGAAATGCGGGACCTTGCAGAAACAATGGGTATGTTGAGTGTTAAAATTGAAGCGCGTGAGTTTTCGCTTGAACAGAAAATAGAGGAAATTAAATCCAAAAACGAACAATTGGAACAGGCCGCAAAACTTCAGTCAATGAGCGGTTTCTTATTGTCAACAACCGTTATTCTACTCAGCTTTTATGCAATACTGGTTTCGCAAATATTAAAAACAGATTGGATAAATAGCCAAATACAAACGGCTATAACGTATGGTTTTGTGGCAGGCACAGGATTTGTCATTTTTTTATATTTACGTAAATATCGATTCCCACTCAGTTATTGGGGCCTGACATTAAATGGCAGCAAGCGTGCACTAATTGAAAGTATCCTCATATCAATTCCGGTGGCCGCCTTTGTTATAGGTCTTAAAATATACCTGATAAATACTCCCGGCAACAGTTTTTCGGGTCAGGATATCTTTATAACAACAACCACAGGCGTAAACCTTTTTTTATATTTAATAAACTCTTTTGTGCAGGAATTTATTTGCCGTGGTTTTGTTCAGAACAACGCAGAAAGAATGTTGACGGGAAAATACAAGTCTTTTATTGCCATATTAACCACCTCTATGCTTTTTGGCGTTGTCCACATGCATCTCTCAGGAACGACCATTTTTGTAACTATTTTTGCCGGTATATTTTTCGGTTTGCTCTATTTAAGAAACAAGACACTTGTTGGAGTAACTGTATCACACTTCATTTTAGGAGAATTGCTTTTCGAACTTGGATTCATCGGGTAGAGCTAAACGAGGATATGAGGAAAGATAACTACGGATAGAATTAAATTGGTATAATTAGTTTGGTCACTACACATCACTATCTTTGCTAAAACAACAAAAGTCAACGATATGAAAGCAGCAGTATTAACTGAATACAACAAGGTTGAATGGCTGGATGTCGAAAAGCCTGCCTGCAAACCCAGAGAAGTATTGATTCAGGTTTGTTATGGTTGTATTTGCGGAAGTGATCAGCACATCCACAAAGGAGAATTTCATCCGCGAACAAAAACTCCAATGATCATGGGCCATGAGTTTGGAGGACTGGTTGTTGAAGTTGGCGAAGGTGTTACCGGATGGGAAGTTGGCGATAAGGTTGCTCCCGATCCAATCATCTGGTGCGGAACATGTCCAGCCTGTATGAAAGGCCATTATCCGGCATGTACCAGCTTGAAACTAATTGGTATTGATTCGGATGGAGGATTTGCCCAATTCATTTCACTTCCTCCGTCAATGTTGTATAAAGTTCCATCCCATATTCCGGATGAACACGTAGCTCTAATCGAAGTTTTAAGCATTGGTTGCCATGCAAAAAACCGTGCAAATGTGAAGAAAGGCGATTCGGTTGTTATCTGGGGATCGGGAAAAGTTGGCCTTTGTATCCTGGAAGCCGTGCGCACGGTGACCGACAATACTGTTTTCATGATCGATATTTTGGAAAATCGCCTGGCAATCGGTCCAAAATACTACGAAAATGTTATCACAATCAATGCTTCCAAAGAAAATCCGGTGGAACGTATTAAAGCAGAAACCAACGGAAAAGGGGTGGATATTGCGTTTGAAGCTGTTGGACACGCCCATGAAATTGAAGGATTGGTAAATCCGGTTCGGGGCTGTATTCAAAGTGTTTGCGGTGGCGGAACTATTTGTGTTCTTGGTTTGGGTAACGAGCCAGCTCCGGTGTTGTTCAAAGAATTGATTTGGAAAGAAGCGAAGATTGTATCGTCGCGGGTTAGCCATGGCGAATTTGCAGAAGCCATTGAACACTTAAAGAACAACCGGCTTAAACCAGAGGCTTTAATTTCGCAAAAATTACACGGTTCACAAACACAACTTGGCTTTGAACTTCTCGACGAAAATCCAGCCGAAAACATCAAGATTTTGCTCGATTTCAGGTCATAACTTCCCGATTAATAATTGATGACAAAAAACGACACTATTTCCAAAGCCCTCTCCTACTTTGACGAAGGATATGCCTGTTCTCAATCCGTCGTATTGGCTTTTTACGAACAGTTTGATTTGGACGAACGCAGCGCCAAACTCATTTCTTCAACGTTTGGCGGCGGAATGGGACGTTTACGTGAAAAATGCGGCGCAGTAACCGGTGGCTTTATGGTCCTGGGCCTGGCTTTCGGAAATGAAAATCCGAACGATATGGAAACCAAACTTGCTTCCTACAAAAAAGTACGCGAGCTAAACCGCATGGTTGAAGATATTCACGGCACAAGTAATTGCGCGGAACTTCTAAAGAAACATGCCACCGAAGCAGATGTGTCCGAACGCAAACACCACAAAATAATCTGCCGCAAAATTGTGGGCGACGTAACCGGAATTTTATACGATATGACCGAAAATCGTATGTAATTCAGGTCTCTCCCGATAAAAGCAACGGCCAAACTTTACAGGAAAATGCAAATGGTATGAGGTTTTTGCTTAAATTTGGTTACCGATTCGCGAAAATATATGTTGAAAAAACAAATCAAAGGAATAACAGTTTCAGGTTATCTGCGGTTAAATTCGGATTTAACGGTTGCTGAATCAGGGGGCAATAGCCGTGCTTTGTTCGGGTTTTCGGATAAAGCGAAAAACATGACCTTTGCGAATTGCATTTCAACATTCAATACTGAAATTCAGGATGAATTAAACAACTGCTTGTCCCGGGCACAGGAAGAGGCGCGAGTCTCCAATTACACATTGCATCATTCAGGAAAAAAATATGCCATTACCATAACTCCGCTGACCGGCGGCGAACTGATCCTGAGCTTTTCCCTTCAGGGAGAAGAACGGCCGGAAGCAAAAAATCATGAATACTGGCATTCCATTCATTCCAAAACAGTTACCCTGTCGTTTAACCGCGACCTTCAACATATTTTTATTTCAGGCCCAATTTCAGATTTAATCGGCACGGGAGCCGAACAAATAATTGGGAAAAAACCGGAAGAAGCAGGATACCCTGAAGAATTCGGGACAGAACTTGAAAAATTGCTAAAACAGGCGTTTCGTCAGGAAAAAATGGATATCCAGCCACTTGATATCCGACTGAAAGGAAACAATCTTTTTCTGAAAATTTTTGTTTATCCGGAACCGGATGCCAATGGAAAAATATCGCTGGTTCATCTTTGCATCGTGGATTATGAAAGCCTGGATAAGGCAAATTTACAAGCTATTTCCGGTGACGGACATCTTCAGATGGCCCTTGATGCATCGGGATTGGGCGTTTGGGAATGGTTTACAGAGAGCGATATAGTTTATTTTTCACGAAAATGGAAATCGCAACTGGGCTATTACCCCGACGAACTTGACAACCAGTTTTCGACGTTTAAAATGCTGCTTCACGAAGTCGACAGGGACCGGGTTTTACGAGAAACACAGAACTTTCTGAAAAGCGGTTCGCTATTTTTTGAAACCGACTTCAGGCTCCGGCATAAAAACGGAAACTATCTTTGGGTATCATGCCGTGCAACCTGCGTCCGCGACGAAAAAAATATGGCAGTCCGGGTGGTTGGCGTAAACAGGGACATTGGCAATGAAAAGAAAGCAGGCGATGAGCTGTCTATCTTCAAACAATCGATGATGTTAAGTCCGGTTCCCATTGTTATTACCGACGTTGACGGGTATATCGAGTTTTTTAATACGGCCTATTGCAAAAAAACGGGATGGAATGCGGAAGAAATTATCGGGAAAAAACCAAGTATTCTGAAATCGGGTTTCCATTCCGACGAATTCTACACAAAACTTTGGAAAACCATAACCAGCGGGAATGTGTGGCAGGGAGAGTTCAAGAACAAACGCAAGAATGGCCGGTACTTTACCGAGTTTGCCACCATCTCGCCACTTCGCAACAACAAAGGCACAATTACCCATTTTGTTAAAGTTTCCGAAGACATTTCTGTTTTGCGGAAACTGGAAAACGATTTGCGCACTGCCCGGCGGTCGGCTGAGGTTGCCAATATTTACAAGAATAATTTCCTGGCGAACATGAGTCATAAAATACGGACTCCAATCAATGGGATCATCGGTTTTTCTGATTTATTAAAAGGTAGCCAGGTCAACGAAAAGCAACAGAACCGGTATATCGATTTGATTCAGCAAAACAGCGCTGCGCTGCTTCATCTGATCGATAGCATTATTGATGTAGCCCGGATTGAAGCCAATGAATTAAAAATTAAAAAGGAATCATGTTCTCTGAAAGATACATTCATTGAATTAAAACCGCAGATGCAGAAAATGGCGGAAAACAAAGGAAAGGAAAATATTTCCCTCCAGTTTATCGTTCCCCGCGAAGCTCATCATGATGTAATTTTTACCGATCCAATCCGGCTGAAGCAAATTCTTCTCATACTCTTTGAAAATGCCTTAAAGCAAACCGAAAAAGGTTTTATTGAAGTTGGATACCAGATTTACTCAGATCGCAAGTTGCAGTTTTACGTTCACGACTCGGGTGTGGGGATCGGTGAAACCCAACTGGAAGTGTTAACCCGGCAATTCGGGATGAATGAAAAAACAACCGGACAGTTGAAAGGTGGTATGGGAATCGGCTTGACTATCAGTCGCGGTTTGGTGCGCCTGCTCGACGGACAGATTGGCGTAAAATCGAAAAAAGGGAAAGGTTCTATTTTCTATTTCACTATCCCATACGATAAAATTAAAGTACCAACCCGTACGGCAATTATCGAGCAATCGAAAAGTTCGAAATACGATTTCAGCAAATACACTATTTTAATTGCCGAAGATGTTGCCTATAATTTTGAATACCTGAAAAATATATTCTCCAGCACAGGCGCAAAACTTCTGTGGGCCAAAGATGGTATCGATGTATTGAAAATTTTCCACAGCGAAAAAATCGATCTCATTTTAATGGACATTCAATTGCCCGAAATCAGTGGTTTTGATGCAACTCTCCAGATCAGGCAAAAAAACAAAACCCTGCCTATTATTGCCCAAACCGGCTACACAATGGACGAAGACCGCGAAAAATGCCTCTCGGTCGGTTGCAACGATGTGCTCATAAAACCATTGCGGATTGAAGATGTACTGAAAACCGTGTCCCGTTACCTGAAATAATCAAGCCATAAGCGCTGCAATTCCGTAATTTCACCGGTGTGGTTTTTTTCATTGTGGTTTTCACTTCTTACATTTGATGCAAAATAGTATTTCCTGAAAATGAATATAGAACACTTCCCTTCCCGGCTACTTGAAAATGCAGTTAACGAATTCGCCAAACTTCCCGGCATTGGCCGAAAAACAGCTTTACGGCTGGTACTCCACCTGCTCCGGCAAGACCAGCGAGAAGTTGAGATTTTTGGCAACACTATGATCCAAATGAAAAATGAGATCAGGCATTGCAAGGTGTGCCACAATATTTCGGATAACGATATTTGCAATATCTGCGCAAACCCGTCACGCATTTCATCTATTGTTTGTGTGGTCGAAAATATAAAAGATGTGATGTCGATTGAAAACACCCATCAGTTCAATGGTTTGTACCATGTGCTGGGGGGCATTATTTCGCCGATGGACGGTATCGGCCCTTCCGATATTGAGGTGGAATCGTTGGTTGGACGAGTCAGCCGGGGAGAAATAGAAGAGGTCATCCTGGCGCTCAGCACCACCATGGAAGGCGATACTACCAATTTCTTCATATTTAAAAAGCTGAAAGATCTCCCGGTAAAAATCACCACGCTTGCCCGGGGAGTGTCTATTGGCGACGAACTGGAATATACCGATGAAATTACTCTGGGGCGTTCAATTGTAAACCGCCAGAATTTTGAAGACTCGCTGGGAAGGTAGGAACGATTGACGATATACGATTTACGATTGATGATTTTTGTGAACCTTTGAGAGTTAGAAACTTTGTGGCTAATTTTTTTCTGCCACAACCCCGAAATTTCGGGGCAAAAAACACAAAGTATTCACGAAGAATACCTTATATAGACGGCATTCATTTGCGATTGACGATTGAGTTGACTGCACCCTATTTCTTGAAAATAAAATAAACCGCCAGAATCAGGAATACAAAGCCTATTAGATGGTTCATTTTAAACGTCTCGTTTTTGAAAAACAACAGGGTGAATATGGTGAAAATAACCAGCGTAATCACTTCCTGTATCACTTTCAGTTCGACCAACGAAAACGGGCCGCCATTCTCGCGAAAGCCAATCCGGTTAGCCGGAACCTGAAAACAGTACTCGAACAATGCAATTCCCCAACTGATCAGCACAACACTAAAAAGAGAAAGGCTTTGAAACCATTTCATTTCTTTGAAATTGAGATGGCCGTACCAGGCCAACGTCATAAACGTATTGGAAAGGACCAGTAGTCCGATAGTGTAAAACGCTTTCATAAAAACAAACTCAAATTAACTTGTTATTGTTCCCTGCCGGGAAGGGCTTCATACAAAAAACCACGAACCCAATAAAATTCAGCACGCAAAAATACATCAGATATTTCTATCTGCGCCGAAGCATGAATAAATATTAACAAAGCTGAATTACTTCTTAATGATTGCGTTAGATAAAATATCTTTTTTTGATCCAGAATGATACATTCACCAGGGCAATCATCACCGGGACCTCCACGAGAGGGCCGATTACAGCGGCAAAAGCCTCGCCTGAGTTGACCCCGAACACAGCAATGGCCACGGCAATAGCCAGTTCAAAATTGTTGCTCGCGGCGGTAAACGATAAAGTGGCCGATTGCTGATAATTAGCCCCTGCCTTCTTGCTCATGATAAAAGACAAAAAGAACATCAGCACAAAATAAATCAGCAGGGGAATGGCAATGCGTATCACATCAAACGGTATTTTTACAATGTATTCACCTTTCAGCGAGAACATCACCACGATAGTAAACAACAGGGCAATCAGGGTCAGCGGACTAATCTTCGGGACAAACTTTGTATGGTACCATTCTTTGCTTTTCACCCGGATCAAAATAAAACGGGTAAGAAAACCGGCAATAAACGGGATGCCCAGATAAATGAACACACTTTCGGCAATCTGCCCGATGGTGATCTGCGAAACTGCATCGTTCACAGGAAGGCCAAACCAGCCCGGCAAAACGGCAATAAAAAAATAGGCATAAACCGAAAAAAACAACACCTGGAAGATAGAATTAAACGCTACCAGCCCGGCTGCATATTGAGTATCACCTTTGGCCAGATCGTTCCAGACAATTACCATGGCAATGCAACGCGCCAGCCCAATCAGAATCAGTCCGTACATATAATCGATATTGAACTGCAAAAAGACAACGGCCAGCACAAACATAAGCACCGGTCCGATCAGCCAGTTTTGCACCAGCGACAAACCCAGAATTTTGTAATTCCGGAACACATCGCCCAGTTCTTCGTATTTCACTTTTGCCAGCGGAGGGTACATCATCACAATCAACCCGATAGCAATCGGAATATTCGTTGTGCCCGACGACATACTGTTCCAGAAATCGGCAACCGAAGGGTTCAGCCAACCGGCAAAAACACCGGCAAACATGGCAAGAAAAATCCACAGGGTAAGGTAGCGGTCAAGGAATTTTAATCGTTTCTGCGAAGGCATAATCTTGATTTTTTATAGTTGTGGCTTTATTTGTTCCTGATAAAATTTCCAAAAGGCTTCCTTTATTTCATCGCGAACCCGGTAAAATTCACTTAAAATAAATTTATCGGAACCAGTTGCATGAGAGGGGTCTTCAAAACCGATATGCAGACGATGCTTTACTTTACCAAAAAATGCCGGGCATGTTTCGTTGGCATGATCGCAAACGGTTATTACATAATCCCATTCGTCATTTAGGTATTGATCAACCATTTTCGGGGTATGATGGCTGATGTCAACCCCTGCTTCTTTCATCACTTTAACGGCGGTTTGGTTTACCTGTTTTGCAGGTTCGGTACCCGCCGAACAAACAGTAATGTTTTTATCGAAACTCTGTAAAAAGCCGTGGGCCATCTGGCTGCGGCAACTATTACCGGTACAAAGGATTAATATTTTCATCTCTACAGATATTAGATTTTAGACAATAGATAAAAGACTGAATGTTTATTTGCTTTGGCAGGAGAAATTTCCGGGCGTTTGGAAATCATCCAGAAAATTTCCCAGTAATTTTTTCATTTCTTCAATTTTTGTATAATCAAGGCAGTAATTCATTTTCACTCCTTCCACATGCCCCTTTATCAACCCGCAGGCTTTTAATTCTTTTAAATGCTGATTTACCGTGGTACGGCTCAGCGGAAGTTCTTCCGAAATATCGCCGGAAATACAGGTTTTTGTTTCGGCCAGAAAATGCAAAATCTGTAAACGTGCCGGATGCGCCAGTACTTTGAACAGGTTGGCCTGCTCCTGAAGTACTTCGTTGAATAATTCTGTTTTTGATGCAACCATGTCATTTTATTTAATTACGACGCAAATATACGTCACAAATAAATACGACGCATTAATACGTCATTAAAAATTTATTAAAAAGATTGATCAATGAGCAGTTGAGTGAATAAATTCAGGATGGGCTAATCTTTTAAACAAATCGCTTTTGCTCCTGTTGTATACCAGAAAAAAGAACTATGCCCGATATGAATCCGGTATACGAAAAAATAATTGAAGATATTGCTGACCGGGACTATACGGTAATTGAAAACCTGTTTGACGATGCAATACTGAGAGGCTTGAAAAATCGTTTACTGCAAAACATTAAAAGCGAGAAAATGAAAGCTGCCGGTATCGGCAACCGCAACCATCATTTGCAGGATCATGCCATCCGTTCCGATAAAATCCATTGGATCGACAGATATTCAGAAAATCAGTCCGAGCAGCAGTTTGTATCCAAAATCGACAATTTATCGGCATATCTGAATAAAACCTGTTTTACAGGAATAACAGATTTTGAGTTTCATTATGCCTGTTTTGAAAAGGGCACCTTCTACAAACGACACATCGACCGGTTTAAAAATGATAATTCCCGAAAATTTTCGGTTATCACCTACCTGAACGAAAGGTGGAAAAAAGAGCATGGCGGCGAACTGGTACTTTATATGGAAAATGAAGAAATTATTATCCCTCCGGAATGGGGAAAAACGATTATCTTCCGAAGCCATCTGATTGAACATGAGGTATTACCCAGCCACACCCGGCGGCTAAGTATTACCGGATGGTTAAAATAAGAAGGTAACAGCTTTCAGATTAGTAGTTAAATGTGTTTTTTCTTCCTGTTTTTTATCAAAACATGAATTTTACTTTCAATTTATTTTGCCATTTCAAATAAATTAATACTTTTGCCCAGTAGTTATTGAAAAAAACATGAAAAATCTGGCTATCATTATTAACGTCATCCTTCTAGTCGTTGTCATTAACCCGGCAAAGTGAGGATGGTATGTTTGATTTTCAGGGTAGCCATTCTCACATAAAGAGGATGGTTTTTTTGTTTTTTAGAAACAGGTAAAATGAAACATATTTCAACATACATTCTGGTGGTCGTCATCGTTGTCCTTCTTGGCTTTTGCTGAGAGAGGCTGCTGTATATTGAATAAAAAAATATTCAAAAGCCTTTCTCGAAAACGGGAAGGGCTTTTTTTTAAGAACTGAAAAATCTATCGAGATGCAAAACAAATTAAGAAGCTCAGAAGTAACACAAGGACGTAAAATGGCCGGCGCCCGCAGTTTATGGCGTGCCAATGGAATGAAGGAAGACCAGTTCGACAAACCGATTATCGCGATTGTCAATTCGTTCACACAGTTTGTCCCCGGGCACGTTCATTTGCACGGAATCGGGCAATACCTTAAATCGCTGATTGAAGCGCAGGGTTGTTTTGCCGCCGAATTCAATACCATCGCCATCGACGACGGGATTGCCATGGGACACGACGGCATGTTGTATTCGCTGCCTTCGCGCGATGTGATTGCCGACAGCGTGGAATACATGTGCAACGGGCACAAAGTGGATGCAATGATTTGTATTTCGAACTGCGATAAAATCACTCCCGGAATGATGATGGCTGCCATGCGTCTGAATATCCCCGCCATCTTTGTGTCAGGCGGGCCAATGGAGGCCGGTGAGATCGATGGTAAATTTTACGATCTGGTCGACGCCATGGTGATGGGCGCCGATGATTCTATTCCTGATTCATTGCTTGCAAAGGTTGAAAGAGATGCATGCCCAACCTGTGGTTCGTGTTCGGGTATGTTCACTGCCAACTCGATGAACTGTCTGGCCGAAGCGATCGGTCTGGCGCTGCCGGGCAATGGTTCCATTGTTGCAACCCATGCCAACCGTAGGAAACTGTTTGAAGATGCAGCCAAACGGATTGTTGAGGCAACGTACGATTATTATCAGAACGGAAACGAAAAAGTTCTGCCGCGCAATGTCGCTTCACGCGAATCGTTCCTGAATGCCATGAAACTGGATATTGCCATGGGCGGCTCGTCGAACACGGTTCTGCACCTGCTGGCCATTGCCCATGAAGCAGGCGTTGATTTTACTATGCAGGATATAGACCGGTTATCGCGTATCACGCCCAATATTTGCAAAGTTGCACCCAGTTCGTCGTACCACATGCAGGACGTAAACCGCGCCGGTGGTATACTCAGCATTTTGGGTGAACTTGAAAAAGCCGGGCTTCTCAATACTTCTGTAACCCGAATGGATGGCCTGACACTGGCGGAAGCCATTGCAAAATACGATATTACACGCGCCACTGCCGTTAACGAAGCGTTCAGTAAATACAAATCGGCGCCGGGAGGCGGACGGAACCTGGTAATGGGTTCGCAGGAAAACAGCTATAAAGAACTGGACACCGACCGCGAAAAAGGGTGCATCCGCAGTGTGGAACATGCTTATAATAAAGACGGCGGACTCGCTGTGCTTTTCGGAAATATTGCTTCTTCAGGTTGTATCGTGAAAACTGCCGGAGTTGATGCTTCCATCCTGAAATTTTCAGGAACAGCCAAGGTTTTCTTTTCGCAGGAAGAAGCCTGCAACGGTATTCTGAGCGATAAAGTACAGAAGGGCGATGTAGTGATTATCCGTTACGAAGGACCGAAGGGCGGACCGGGGATGCAGGAAATGTTATACCCGACTTCTTATCTGAAATCGATGAAACTTGATAAATATTGCGCATTGGTTACCGATGGACGATTTTCCGGGGGCACTTCGGGATTGTCCATCGGGCACGTCTCTCCGGAAGCTGCGGCTGGCGGTGAAATTGCACTGATCAAAGACGGTGATATTATTGATATTAATATTCCTGAACGCAGCATTAATCTGCGCATTAGCAATGAAGAGATGGCAAAACGAAAGGCAGCAGAAGCTGCCAAAGGAAAAGATGCCTGGCAGCCGGTTGGCCGCAGCCGGAATGTAAGCAAGGCACTGAAGGCGTATGCAAGCCTGGTATCGTCTGCTGACATGGGAGCCGTCCGATTAATTGATTAACTGATAATTATAAAATACTTCAAAATATGGCGACAAAAAAAGTAACTGGATCTCAAGCCGTAATTCTTTCGTTACTGGAAGAAGGCGTTGATACTATTTTTGGGTATCCCGGCGGGGCGATCATGCCCATTTACGATGCCCTTTACGATTTCGACCAACAAGTGACCCACATTCTGACCCGTCATGAACAGGGGGCTGTGCATGCTGCCGAAGGATATGCAAAAGTAACGGGCAGGGCCGGTGTTTGTTTTGCCACTTCCGGGCCGGGTGCAACCAATCTGATTACCGGAATTGCCGATGCGATGATCGACTCAATTCCGCTCGTTTGCATCACCGGACAGGTTGCCTCTCCGTTGCTGGGCACCGATGCTTTTCAGGAATCAGATGTAGTGGGTATTTCGATGCCGATAACCAAATGGAACTATCAGATTACGGATGCAGATGAAATTCCGGAAGCCATTGCCAAAGCGTTCTACATTGCAACCACCGGACGTCCGGGGCCTGTATTGCTCGATATAGCCAAAGATGCACAGTTTCAGGAATTGGACTTTGAATATAAAAAATGTACGAAAATACGTTCCTATATTCGTGACTATCAAATCGACCCGTTTAGTGTGAAAGCGGCAGCCGATTTGATTGATGCGGCGAAAAAACCATTTTTACTTTTCGGTCAGGGAGTAATTATTGCCAATGCCGAAGCTGAACTGAAAACATTCATCGAAAAAACAGGTATTCCGGCAGCATGGACTTTGCTTGGACTTTCTGCGCTTCCCTCAGACCATCCTTTGAATGTTGGTATGTTGGGAATGCATGGAAATTATGGCCCCAATGTAAAGACGAATGAAGCCGACCTGATCATTGCAGTAGGTATGCGTTTCGACGACCGGGTTACCGGGAAAGTCAGCGCCTACGCAAAAAATGCGAAGATCATTCATCTGGAGATTGATCCGGCAGAGATTGGCAAAATCGTTAAAACCGATGTGGCTGTTTTGGGCAATGCTAAAAAATCGCTGGCCATGCTGATTGATAATGTAAAGGAAAACAAACATGAAAGCTGGCTTCAGGAGTTCCGTGAATGCGATAAAATTGAATATAAAAAAGTAATCAGCAAGGATATTTATCCTGAAAAAGGTGGTCTTACCATGGGTGAAGCAGTTCGTATCGCTTCAGAAAAAACAAATAACGAAGCCATTTTGGTGACCGATGTTGGCCAGCATCAAATGGTAGCTGCCCGCTACTTCAAGTTTAAACATTCTAAAAGTATTGTAACTTCAGGCGGACTTGGAACAATGGGATACGGCATTCCGGCTGCAATGGGCGCCCAGTTGGGAGCAAAAAACCGCACTGTCGTTGCATTTGTTGGCGATGGCGGTTTCCAGATGACCCTTCAGGAACTGGGGACTATCGTGCAAAATAAGCTTCCCGTAAAAATTGTTTTACTGAATAATAACTTTCTGGGAATGGTTCGTCAGTGGCAACAGTTGTTTTTCGAAAAACGCTATTCGTTCACTGAACTTCAAAACCCTGATTTTATAATGATTACCAACGGTTTCGGGATGGCTGCACACAAGGTGACCAAACGCGAAGAACTGGAAGCCGGTATACAGAAAATGTTGGACCACAATGGTCCGTACCTGCTCGAAGTGGTTGTTGAAAAAGAAGACAATGTATTTCCGATGGTACCTTCAGGCGCTTCGGTTTCCGATGTCATTCTCGAAGCTTAATTCTTAAAAAATACACAGATGAAACAAGAATTCAACATTACAATATTCTCGGAAAATTATATCGGTTTGCTCAACCGGATTACCATCAATTTTACACGGCGAAAGATCAATATCGAGAGCCTGACCGTTTCGGCATCTGCCATTCAGGGGGTTTCAAAGTTTATCATTGTTGTGAACGAGACGGAGGACAAAGTTCGCAAACTGGTAGGGCAACTTGATAAAATTGTCGATGTTTTAAAGGCATTTTACAATACCAACGAAGAAATAATTTACGAGGAGATTGCCCTCTATAAAGTTCCCACCGACGCGCTTTACGAGAGCGACCAGATTGAAAAAATGGTTCGTAAAGCCGGGGCCCGGATCATGGAGATTACCCGCGAATACACGGTAATTGAAAAAACCGGGCACAAGGAAGAAACCCAGGCTTTGTTCGAAGAACTGAACCAGTTTGGGGTGATGCAGTTTGTCCGTTCAGGTCGGATTGCCATTACCCGCGACCCGATTGAGCGCCTCTCCGAGTTCCTGAAAGAACGCGATGCGCTGCTTGGTTCGATAGATTAGTAGTCATAAGTAATTAGTCGTAAGTCGTAAGTAAAAAAAGACTTTGGCTTTTTCAAAGAGGTTGTCCCTGGATTCCTTTGTGTGCTGTATATTTTAATCATGAAGTCACACAAACGACTTTTTGGGCAGCCTCATAAATTTGTCTCATGAAAGAAACCACTGAATATTTGCCGGTTTACAGCCTTCATAATTTCAGCTCGCCGGAGCGGAAAAGCCAGCAGTTTCAGGTGGAGGTGTTCGATGCAAAACGGCATTTCAGCGTGAAATACCCGCATCGTCACGATTTTTTTGAGGTACTGTATCTGATGAGAGGTTCAGGTTTTCATGTAATCGACGGGAATAAATATGAAATAAAGCCGCCCTGCGTGTTTTTTATGTCGCCGGGACAAGCCCACAAACTGGAGTTTTCGAATGATATTGAAGGCTATATTTTTATTTTTACCTCCGATTTTTACCTGATCAACCGCAGCGACCAGAACAGTCTGATCGAATTTCCTTTCTTTTTCACTTTGCAGCAGGACAATCCCCCGCTGATTCTGGAAAACAGCGATGATGTTATTTTTCTGGAAAGACTGTTCGTCCAGGGAATCTCTGAACTGGAAGCAACCGGCGCTCGGGCTATTGACGTGCTCCGTTCAATCCTCGATTTGATACTGACTACATGCGCCGCCCGTTACCGAACTATTGAAACGTCAGGAAGCAAAGGCAAAGGTCACATTCTGGTGAAACGATTTTACAGCCTAGTAGAGGAAAAACACCAGCAAAACCTAAGCTTGGGCCAATATGCGGAAATGCTTTCGGTCAGCCCCAACCACCTGACGCAAACACTGAAAAAGCTGACCGGGAAAACATCAACACAAATCATAAAAGCCAAGCAAATACTTGAAATCAAACGTCTGCTGGTGCACACCAACCTGACTGTTTCCGAAATTGCCGGTCAACTGAACTTTTACGATCAGTCGTACTTCTCAAAATTTTTTAAACGCGAAACCGGCAGATTACCGCTTCAGTACAGGGGGGAATCGTTGCGCTGATGGTAAAAATTACCATAGTAGCTTTCGATTTAAATTGTTGATTTCTAAGTTTATTATTTTTATGAATGAAACCTCAAGAATTAAAACCATTGAAAATTACCTAAATTTCATTCTTTTTTACTCGGCTTTCTGATTTTTATTCTTTTGCTTTGTATTCTGTATTTTCAGCAACGAATTAACTCATAAATAAAATCTTACAATTATGGCAAATTATTTCAACACACTTCCTTTGAGGCTCAAAAATCAAGAGCTTGGAAAATGTGATTTTATGGATCAGTCGGAATTTGCCGACGGCGTAAAAAAATTGCTTGGTAAAAAAATTGTTATACTCGGTTGCGGTGCACAAGGCTTTGCACAGGGACTGAACATGCGCGACAGCGGTCTTGATATTTCGTACGCATTGCGTGAAATTGAAATCACTGAAAAACAGATTTCGTATCAAAATGCCTTTAATAGCGGGTTTCCGGTGGGTACATTTGAACAAATGATTCCCCAGGCAGACCTGGTTTTGAACCTGACTCCTGACAAATACCACACGCCGGTTGTAAATGCTGCCATGCCGCTAATGAAAAAAGGCGCTTGTCTTTCGTATTCACACGGATTCAACATTGTTGAGGAAGGCATCCAAATCCGTCCTGATCTGACAGTTATCATGGTGGCTCCGAAATCACCTGCATCGGAAGTGCGTGCCGAGTTCCTTCGCGGATTTGGCGTTCCTACGTTGATCGCTGTTCACCGCGAAAATGACCCGAACGGCGACGGACTGGAAATTACCAAAGCCTATTGTGTTGGAACAGGCGGCCACAAAGCCGGTGTACTGCATTCATCGTTTGTTGCTGAAGTAAAATCCGACCTGATGGGCGAACAAACCATCCTTTGCGGCGTGTTACAATCTGCTTCCATCCTGATGTTCAATAAAATGGTTGAAAAAGGAATCAATCCCGGTTATGCTTCTAAATTTATCCAATACGGATGGGAAGTTACAACTGAGGCTTTGAAACTGGGCGGAATCACCCACATGATGGACCGTTTGTCGAACCCTGCAAAAATTGAAGCTTTCAAATTGGCAGAAGAGATGAAAACCATTTTGCGTCCCTTGTTCGAAAAACACATGGACAACATTATGAGCGGCGTTTTCTCATCGACCATGATGGAAGACTGGAAAGCCGGCGACAAAAACCTGCTTGCATGGAGGGCTGAAACAGGCGAAACCGCCTTTGAAAAAACTCCGGCCGGAGACATGGAAATCACGGAACAGGAATATTTCGACAACGGTACGCTGATGATTGCTTTCGTAAAAGCCGGTGTTGAACTTGCTTTCGAAGTAATGACCGAATCCGGCATCAAAGAAGAGTCGGCTTACTACGAATCGCTGCACGAAACTCCGCTGATCGCCAATACCATTGCGCGTAAAAAATTATTCGAAATGAACCGCGTAATTTCCGACACTGCCGAGTACGGTTGTTATTTGTTCGACCATGCCTGCAAACCATTGCTGGCCGATTTCATGAGCAAAATCGACACCAACGTGATTGGCAAAAACTTCAACGAAGGAAAAGACAATCATGTTGACAACAAGGAATTGATCGCCATTAACGATGCCATCCGTTTCCACGATGTGGAAATCATCGGCGCCGAACTGCGCGAAGCAATGGATGCAATGGAAGCGATTATTTAATTGCTAAATTGTTGAATTATCAGGCACACTCGTTGCTTGAATACTCGATTATAAATAAAGCTATAGAATTTTTTGTTATGAAGAATTGGCCCTGTCGAAAGATGGGGCCTTTTTGTTTTTTGCAGTTTGTCCATCCTGTTTTGCAGCTTATCGGAATATTGTTTTAAATTGGTATCTGATGGGGTTTCTTTGTGCAAACCTTAAATTAAAAAACATGGAACGAACAGTAGTTGCATTTTCCTTCCTGCTCTTGGCTTTCCACACAATTGCTGATGTCACCTCCGATGTGGATTCTACTACTATGTGGAATCAGATTGAAATCAAATTTTTGGGTGGAAACATTATAGAACCGGCCAGATACAAAGCGAATATTCTTGTTCAGTTGAAAGGAAATGTTACATCTCAGGATTCTGTCATTTTTCACGATTTCCAAAATTTTCGAGAGTCCGATATTTTGGCGCAATTTATATTGCGGGATTTTTTACTTTATTACTCAGGAACTTTGCTACTCTAATTTTTTCACCAGTCTCTTCTCAATAAACCAAATATTCAACGTATCGTTTAAAAGGAAAACCGTGTATCTTTGATTCTATGGAACAACAGTTGAAACGGAAACTCTACGAAATAATCTTTGAAGCTGACACTCGCGAAGGAAGATTATTTGACCTCATTTTGCTGGGTGTTATCGTGCTGAGTGTTATTCTGGTAATTCTGGAAAGCGTTTCTGCCGTCGATCAGCAATATCATCGTCTTCTCCGGGTTCTCGAATGGGTGATCACAATCATTTTCAGCATTGAATATGTGCTGCGTATTTATGTTTTAACACGACCTCTCAAGTATATTTTCAGCTTTTACGGTATTATCGATTTGCTTTCGGTAATGCCAAGCTATATCGCTCTCTTCCTGGCAGATGGCCATAGTCTTGTAGTGATCCGTATCTTGCGGTTATTGCGCATATTCCGGATTTTAAAGCTAAATCGCTACTCGCAGGCGGGACAATTGCTAAGTAAAGCTCTTTGGAACAGCCGGAGCAAGATTGGGGTATTCTTGTTTTTTATCCTGAACATCGTCATCATTGTCGGTACCATGATGTACCTGATCGAAGGGCCGGAAAATGGATTCAAGAGTATCCCAACAAGTATCTACTGGTCGATTGTTACACTTACTACCGTTGGGTACGGCGATATTTCACCTGCTACGCCACTGGGGCAGTTTCTTGCCAGTCTGCTGATGGTTGCCGGATATGCTATTATTGCTGTACCAACCGGTATTATTACTTCCGAAATGATGAAACCATCGAAAAAGGACAATACTCAGGTTTGTCCCAATTGCCACAATCACGACAATGAAGATGATGCTGTTTTCTGTAAAAAATGTGGGGAAAAGTTGAATGAATAATGTAGGTTGAACAATAAACCTTGTCAGCGGATGATCCCCGGTAATATTTCTCCGCAATTCAGACAGGCACCTGTTCCGCTAAGCCCGTCAGGTTTTACCTGGTATCGGTTCCGGCTGATTATTTCGTATCCGCAATGCGGGCAATAGGTATTGGCTTTGTCGAGCGTGTAAACATTTCCGAGAAATACATGAACCATCCAACAGCTAAACAGCAACTGATTGGGGAAAGGAAGGTCACTTTCCCCAATCTTTTCAGGATGGAAAAGCATACGGGACACATGGAAAAGCATACTGACAACCTGGATGAAGCCACGTACAACCTGGAAAAGTATACGGACGACTTGGATGAATCTGCGTACAACATGGAAATCGTAACGGGGCAATTGGATAGCTCTGCGTACGGGATAGACAACTCTGCACATGAGCTGGATAGTTTTGCGTACGAACTGGATAACTCTACTGACGAACTGGATAACTCTACTGACGAACTGGAAAATTATAGGGGACAGATGGATAAGCATTGGCGGGACATGGTTGCTTTAAGGCGAAAAACCGGAAGAGACAGGGGACAGATGGAAATGCGAAGGAAACTGATGGATAGTTGACCTCTTCCCGACCTATCCCAAACTGGAGAGGAGTTTCGCTTGGTGAGACTTTGAACGACAAAATATAAAAACATCAAAATTTTCAGAAAAAAGTTTGTTGTGGAATGCACTAATGCCTGGCTTGATGCTTTTAAGACACTACGGATCCGTTTGAAACGAATGCTATCCATTGGAAAGCGTTGAATATAATGGCCTTTTGTGTGATTTTACTACGTCAGCTTTAAACAACTTCATTTTGAATGATTGACCTAATTTGCAGATACTTAAAATATTTATAAAATCTTTAACTACAACCAAATTTTCCTTACAAAACCCTTATAAATTCCGTTGCAACTTTGTATTGTCTTAAAAACGATAAAACAATGATTGCAATAATTTTACTAAATGCAGCAGTCCCGGTTAAAGCGGGAACACCAGCGGGGTATCTCATCGGGGCGATGATAGCCCTTCTTATTTTCGGATATCTGATCTATTCGCTTATCAAACCCGAAAAATTTTAAGCCATGACGATACTTGAAATCATACAAATCCTGATTTTCTTTTCCCTGCTGATTGGGTTGACCCCGATTTTGGGAAAATACATGGCTAACGTGTTTACCGGAAACAGGCACTTTATGCTTCCTGTTTTTGGATGGCTCGAAAGGCTTGCCTACCGGTTTATCAAGGTTGATCCCAATGAAGAGACCAATTGGAAATCGTACGCCTTTGGGTTGCTGATGTTCAACCTGACCGGATTCCTTTTCGTCTTTCTGATTCAACTCTTTCAGGCTGTTTTGCCGTTGAACCCTGCTCATCTTTCGAACGTTTCGTGGCACTCGGCCTTCAATACGGCGGTCAGCTTTATGACCAACACAAACTGGCAGGGCTATGCGGGCGAAACCACCCTCAGCTATTTTGTGCAGATGGTAGGATTGACCGTGCAGAACTTTGTAAGCGCGGCAACCGGAATTGCTGTGTTGCTGGCATTGATCAAAGGTATTTCGCGAAAAACAACCGATAAGCTGGGCAACTTTTGGGTCGACCTTACCCGCTCAACGTTATATGTACTTCTCCCACTTTCAATCGTGCTGGCGGTTTTGCTGGTTGGTCAGGGTGTGGTACAAAACTTCAATAGTTACGAAACCATCCAAACGTTGCAAGGCGCCGAACAGGTAATCCCGTCGGGACCGGCAGCATCGCAGATTGCCATCAAGCAGATGGGAACCAACGGAGGTGGATTTTTTAACGCCAACAGCGCCCATCCGTTCGAAAACCCAACACCGTTCAGTAATTTACTTGAGATGCTTGCCATTCTACTCATTCCCGCTTCATTAACCTTCACCTATGGCAAAATGGTTGGATCTACCCGCCAGGGATGGACAATCTTTACCGCCATGATAATTTTACTGATTTCAGGATTGGCTATTTCGTTGTATGCAGAATACGCATCGAACCCGGTTTTCGGGCATCTTTCATTGATGGAAGGCAAGGAGACCCGCTTTGGGATTACGAACAGTTTGATTTGGTCAACCTCGACCACGGCGGCATCGAACGGATCGGTCAATGCCATGCACGACAGCCTGTCTCCCCTGAGCGGGATGATAGCCATGATCAACATTATGCTTGGTGAAGTAGTTTTTGGAGGTGTCGGAGCCGGTTTGTACGGAATGGTCATCTTTGTCATCCTTACCGTTTTTATTGCCGGACTGATGGTTGGCCGCACGCCTGAATACATGGGTAAAAAAATCGAAGCCTTTGAAGTGAAGATGGCCATCATCGCTGTTCTTGCCCCAAGCTTTGTGATCCTGATTTTCTCGGCATGGGCATCGGTGAGCCAGATGGGGCTTTCGAGCCTTAACAATTCAGGGCCTCACGGTTTTTCCGAAATCCTTTACGCCTTCAGTTCTGCTGCCGGGAACAACGGCAGCGCTTTTGCCGGACTAAATGCCAACACGGTTTTCTACAACCTCACGTTAGGAATTGGGATGCTGATTGGCCGGTTTGGAGTTATCATCCCTGTTCTTGCCATTGCAGGGAGCATGGGACGAAAGAAAATAACGCCGCTATCGGCAGGAACTTTCCGCACCGACAACTGGCTTTTCATCGGGCTGCTCATTGGGGTTATCCTTATTGTGGGCGGGTTGACTTTTTTCCCGGCATTGTCGCTGGGGCCTATTGTTGAGCAATTATTACTGAACAATGGAATAACTTTTTAACAGTCGAAAACAATGAGTACAAAGCAAAATATAAGCCTGTTCGATAAAGCATTGTTGTTGCAGGCGACCAAAGACAGCGTGATAAAACTTAACCCTGTTGCATTGATCAAAAACCCGGTAATTTTTATTGTAGGTTTGGGAGCTGTTCTTACCACGGTGATCGTAATTACCGGAGGTTTACAGGGTAACTTTTCTTCGTTTAACCTTCAAATTGCTATCTGGCTTTGGTTTACCGTGTTGTTTGCCAACTTTTCGGAAGCCATTGCAGAAGGCCGTGGCAAAGCACAGGCCGAAAGCCTGAAAAAGAACCGCACGCAAACCAAAGCGCGCAAACTGGTCGGCAAGCAGGAGGTTTCGGTTTTTGCCCCCGAACTGAAGAAAGGAGATATCGTGATTTGCGAGGCCGGTGATGTAATCCCGTCCGACGGCGAGGTGATCGAAGGCATTGCCAGTGTTGACGAATCGGCCATCACAGGAGAGTCGGCCCCGGTGATCCGCGAGAGTGGCGGCGACCGTTCGGCAGTTACCGGAGGCACAAAAGTGATCAGCGACAGGATTCTGATCAGCATTACCTCCGAACCCGGCAACACCTTTATCGACCGTATGATTGCGCTGGTTGAAGGAGCCAAAAGGCAGAAAACGCCTAACGAAATTGCACTTTCCATTTTGTTGTCGGGCTTGTCAATCATTTTCCTGCTGGCCGTTGTAACGCTTCCCGCATTCTTTGGATACAGTCTTTCGGCGTCGGGGCTGCCCGGGTCCGAAAACCTGACCTTGCCTGTGCTTGTTGCCCTTTTGGTTTGCCTGATTCCAACAACTATTGGCGGACTTCTGAGCGCAATCGGTATCAGCGGCATGGACCGGTTGCTGCAACGCAATGTGATCGCCACCAGCGGGCGTGCTATCGAAGCTGCTGGCGACGTGGATGTGCTTTTGCTCGACAAAACGGGTACCATCACCTTGGGAAACCGTATGGCAACCAACTTTATCCCCGCCGACGGGGTAACAGTGGAAGAACTGGCCGATGCCGCGCAACTTTCTTCGCTCTCGGACGAAACGCCCGAAGGCCGCTCTATTGTGGTGCTGGCAAAAGAGAAGTTCAATATCAGAGGAAGAGATATTACAAACCTTCATGCCACGTTTATTCCTTTCACTGCACAGTCGAGGATGAGCGGTGTCGATTTAAGCTCTAAAGACGGGAAGACGCACCAAATCAGAAAAGGTTCGTCGGAGGCCATCCGTACGTTTATCCACAACAACAACGGCTTCTTTCCTCAGAAGATAAAAGATATTGTTACTGAACTGGCACGTCAGGGGGCAACACCTTTAGTGGTGGCCGAAGATGATAAAGTACTTGGGGTCGTTCATTTGAAGGATATTGTGAAGGGCGGCATCAAACAGCGGTTTTCCGAGCTTCGGAAAATGGGGATCAAAACGGTGATGATTACCGGCGACAATCCTCTTACTGCTGCTGCCATTGCTGCCGAAGCGGGCGTTGATGATTTTATGGCTGAAGCAAAACCCGAAGATAAATTGCAGCGCATTCGCGAAGAACAAGCCAACGGACACCTGGTGGGTATGATTGGCGACGGCACTAACGATGCCCCTGCGCTGGCTCAAGCCGATATTGGTATTGCCATGAACTCGGGAACACAGGCTGCACGCGAAGCCGGAAACATGGTTGACCTCGACAGCAACCCTACCAAACTGATTGAAGTGGTGGAAGTGGGCAAACAACTGCTGATGACCCGTGGCGCATTAACCACCTTCAGCATTGCCAACGATGTGGCCAAATATTTTGCTATCATCCCGGCCATTGCGGTATCACTCTATGCCGGAAGTAATGGCGTTGGGCCGCTATCGGCGCTGAATATTATGCACCTTGGCTCACCGCAAAGCGCCATCCTGAGTGCAATCATCTTTAATGCACTTATCATTGTGATGTTGATTCCGCTGGCGCTGAAAGGCGTACGTTACCGTCCGGTTTCGGCTAATGTGGCGTTGACCCGCAATCTTTTTATTTATGGATTGGGAGGAATTATAGCCCCATTCATCGGAATTAAACTGATTGATTTATTAATCAATCTTTAAGCCCACTACTACATGGAACATTTAGTAATAGATTTAAAAGAAAAACTCATTACCCGGAAGAAAAACGAGAATGATGCATTACTAAAACTGGACAAAGAAGCGGATAGAGAACGTATTTTAATATCTGCCGGAAAAATATTTGAACTTGAATTTCTGATAAACTCGATAAACGAGATGTTGGTTTATTCTGAAAAATCAAAAAAAATCGAAAAATGAAAACACTGATAATATCACTAAAAATCTTTCTGTTTTTTACCATTCTTACAGGAATTGTCTACCCGCTTGTGGTTACGGGAATTGTACAGGTTGTTTTTCCTCACAAAGCCAACGGGAACCTGATTGTTGAAGCGGGGAAAACCGTCGGAAGCGAACTGATTGGACAGCAATTCGACAGTACGATTTACTTCATGGGCCGCCCTTCTGTAACGTTGTACAACCCACTGCCATCGGGAGGTTCAAACTATGGTTTGACAAATGCTAAGCTTAAAAATCTTGTTGAGGAGCGGAAACAGCAATTCATAAGATTTAATCAGCTCGACAGCCTTACCGAAGTGCCGTCGGAAATGCTTTTTGCATCGGCAAGTGGCCTCGACCCGCACATCTCACCCAAAGCAGCTTTATTGCAAGTGGAACGGGTAGCCAATGCCCGGGGATTCAATGCCGATCAAAAACAACAGTTACAGAAACTGGTTCTTGAATTTACTGAGGAGCCACAGTTTTTATGCCTCGGAGAAAAGAGGGTAAATATATTCTTGCTAAATTTAGAAATCGATAACATCCAATGAACGGGTTCGACGACAACAGACCAAATCCTGATGAACTTCTTGCTTCATTGAAAAATGAAGAGGAAAAGAGCAAAAGGGGTAAACTGAAAATATTTTTTGGCATGTGTGCCGGTGTGGGCAAAACCTATACAATGCTGCAAACTGCACATGCTGAAAAATTGAAAGGCAATGATATTATTATTGGCTATGTGGAAACCCATAATCGAAAGGAAACAGCCAAACTTGTAGCCGGTTTTGAACTCATTCCCCGCAAAACATACGAATACAAATCTACTCCTGTTTATGAAATGGATTTGGATTCAATTATTGCCCGCAAGCCCCATGTTGTTCTGGTAGATGAATTGGCGCATACAAACGCTCCCGGAAGCCGACATGCAAAAAGATATCAGGATGTGCAGGAGATTCTTGAGAGTGGCATCAATGTATATACTACACTAAACGTTCAGCATCTCGAAAGCCGTTCTGACACGGTAGCGCAAATTACCGGTATCATTGTCCGCGAAACTCTTCCGGATGAGATTTTTGAAAATGCTGATGAAGTAGAACTTATTGATCTGACTTCAGAAGAATTGCTTCAACGTCTCTCCGAAGGCAAGGTGTATACGCCTGAACGTTCAAAGGAAGCTGTCGAAAATTTCTTCCGAAAAGGGAATATTACTGCTTTACGCGAAATGGCTTTGCGCATTGTTGCCGATAGAGTTGATAGACAGTTGCATGATTACATGCAAAACAAGCGTATCAGGGGACCGTGGAAATCGGGGTTGCATTTTTTGGTAGCTGTTGGGCCAAGCCCTTTTTCGGGCCGATTGATGCGATGGGCCAAAACCTTATCGTATTCGATGGGCGCAAATATCCAGGCTGTTTATGTCGAGACTATGCATAAATTGACCATGCGCGAACAAGAACAACTCGACCGGAATATCAACCTTGCCAAGCAATTGGGTATCAAATTCAGGATTGTGACCCATAACGATATAGTAAAAGCGGTGGTTGGCTTTGCCCAAAAAGAAAATATTTCTCACATTATTGTTGGGAAACCCCATGACCGTACTATTTTTTCACTGTTGCGGTTTGGTAATTTTGTGAACAGGCTAATCCGGTATAGCGGCAATATTGATGTATATATTCTGGGGGCTGACAATCAGGCAAAAGATAAATTTAAAGAGAAGGTTTCCATTCTTTCATATACTTCCAGCCTCCCTCAATATTTGCTTGTTATTCTGTTTGTCGTCTTTACATCTCTCATTTGTTACTTTCTGGAAGATGTTATCGGCTATCAGGTTGTTTCCTTCATGTTGTTGTTTGTTGTCTCGATTTTGGCACTGTTTTTCGGAACAGGCCCTGTCTTGCTTGCGGCCATATTGAGTTCCGTTATTTGGGACTACTTTTTCATTCCTCCTCAGTTTACCCTGCATATTGAAAAACCATTGGATCTGCTGATGCTGGCCATGTTTTTCTTTATCGCATTACTGAACGGCATATTGACATCGAGAGTGCGGAGGCAGGAGAAAAAAATCAGGATACGGGAAGAACGGACCAATGCACTTTATCAGCTCATTAAAGAATTGTCAACTATTTCGGGCTATAAAGAGGTAACCCATGTTGCCACCCATTACATCCGGAAATATTTCCAGTTGGATTGTACCATTCTTATTAAGAACGAGCTGAACCAGCTTGAAATCCAGGGTGAAGCCGATTTGAAGGATCAACTGTCAGAAAATGCCATAAGCGTTGTTAACTGGGTTTTTAAAAATTCGGCAAAAGCCGGGAAATACACAAGTACATTGCCTTCCGGCGATTATACGTATTACCCATTGAAAGGAAGTAGCGGGAACATGGGGGTCATCGTGGTTAAACATCCAATTGTATTTACGTATGGAGAAGAGCAATTCTGGGATGCCTACCTCTCGCATATTTCGGGAAAATATGAAAGGGAATTTCTGCGTGAAGTAACTAAAAAGACTTACATTATCAGCGAATCGGAAAAACTTTACAATACGCTTTTCAATTCTATTTCGCACGAATTGCGTATTCCGATTGCAACCATTATGGCAGCATCTGATAATCTGAAGTCTGTCAAATATCCTGAAGAAATCAGGGAAGAACTGTATTCTGAAATCAATACCGCTTCAATACGGCTCAACAGGCTTGTCGGAAACCTTTTGAACATGTCGCGCCTGGAATCGGGACGGATTATCCCTCGACCCGATTGGTGCGATGTTCACGATTTGGGCAACAGCGTATCTGAATCGTTAAAACAGGAATTGCAACCATTCAATTTTTTAGTCATTATTCCACCCGGGATGCCTTTGGTCCGGGTCGATTTTGGGCTAACAGAACAAATTCTTCATAATTTAGTATTGAATGCCACGCAGCATGCGCCGGCCCATAGCAGCATCCGGTTGAAGCTTTTCTATGACAATGGATTTTTCACAATTCAGGTAATGGACAGGGGCAAAGGCTTCCCCGAATCGGAATTGCGTTGGGTGTTCGATAAATTTTACAGGGGCAAAGATGAAGTAGCAGGCGGAACGGGTTTGGGGCTGTCAATAGTGAAAGGGTTTACCGAAGCCCAAAAAGGCACTGTTACTGCCGGGAATCGTAAAAACGGAGGAGCCATATTTGAAATCAAAATACCGGTTGAAGTTTCAGACATTTCAACAGGTGAAGAAAACAGATAAATAGATGATTAATCCAGATACCATATTGATTATTGATGATGAAGTACAGATTCGCCGAATGCTTGAAATCACGCTGTTGGCAAATGGGTATAAGGTTTCTGAAGCTTCTTCAGGGAAAGAGGGGCTAGCTTTGGCGGCATCCATTCAGCCCGCTCTTATTATACTTGATTTAGGACTTCCGGATACCGATGGGTTCAATATCCTACAAAAACTCCGTGAATGGTATCTGAAACCAATTATCATTTTGTCAGTTCGCAGCTTTGAAAATGATATCGTTAAAGCTCTTGATAATGGGGCCAATGATTATCTTACAAAACCCTTCCGGACAGGTGAATTATTGGCTCGCATCAGGTTGGCTATCCGTCAAAACCAGAATGTATCCGACAGTCCTGTCTTTACGTCTGGGACTTTGTCTGTCGATTTGTCGAAACACTTGGTACACAAAAACAATGAAGTTGTAAAACTTACTCCGACAGAATTTTCACTCTTGTCCCTTTTAGTCAAAAACCAGGGGAGGGTACTTACTCATCAATTTATTTTAAAAGAAATATGGGGAATGGCTTACATCGAACAAACCCAATATCCGAGGGTATTTGTAGCCCAGTTGCGTAAGAAAATTGAAGATGATCCGGCCAAACCGAAATTACTCGTCACCGAATCGGGCATCGGATATCGATTTGCAGAACAATAACAAATCTGCATCTTTGCAATAAATGGCTACAAAATTCTAAAGTTAGATGACAACAAAACTTTTCGGAGTAATACTTTTGGGAATTGTACTCATTGCAGGTTGCAAACCTAAAGTATTTGAATACTCAAAAATTGCAGGTTTTGGACAGGGAACTAATTACCATATAACGTATGAAAATAGCACCGGGAAAGATTACACAACGGCGATCAGTTCCATTTTGGATGCCTTTAACAAGTCCCTTTCGATCTACGATTCCACTTCGCTGATTTCGCGCGTCAACAAGAATGAACCGGATGTGGCAGTCGACGACTGGTTTGTGACCGTTTTTAAAAAATCGGATGAAATCAACCGTATTTCTGATGGCGCTTTCGACATTACCGTTGGTCCGGTCGTTCGTGCCTGGGGGTTCAGTACGGCACCGGTTCCCCGACACGATTCGTTGTACATCGACAGCTTGTTGCAGTTTGTAGGAATGAAAAAAGTCAGGCTCGAAGGTCGGAAAGTAATCAAAGAAATGCCCGGTGTCCAGCTTGATGTAAATGCACTTGCCCAGGGATATGCCGTTGATGTGGTTTGTGATTTTCTGGAAAGCGAAGGAATTAAAAACTATTTGGTCGAAATTGGTGGTGAAGTCCGGGGCCGGGGGGTGAATGCCAATGGAAAATACTGGCGTATAGGTATTGATAAACCCGTTGATGAAAATATTATGGCAGGTGAAGAACTTCAGGCGATTGTGGAAATTAAGAACGTGTCGATTGCTACATCGGGAAATTACCGTAGCTTCTATATCGAAAACGGCGTAAAATATTCACATACCATTGACCCAAAAACCGGACGACCTGCCCGCAATTCGATTCTTAGCGCAACTGTGGTTACATCCGATTGTATGACTGCCGATGCACTGGCTACAACATTCATGGTAATCGGGATTGAAAAAAGTAAAGAACTTCTGAAAAAACTTCAAGGTGTCGAAGTCCTTTTTATTTATTCGGACAACACCGGAGAATTCAATATGTTTTGTTCCGAAGGAATGAAATCGATGATTGTTGATACAAATTAATGGGGATATTTGCAGTATAACCTATTCTTTTAGATCAATATTAAAACCCGGTCAGCGGATGATTCCCGGTAATATTTCTCCGCAATTCAGACAGGCACCTGTTCCGCTAAGCCCGTCAGGTTTTACCTGGTATCGGTTCCGGCTGATTATTTCGTATCCGCAATGCGGGCAATAGGTATTGGCTTTGTCGAGCGTGTAAACATTTCCGAGAAAAACATGATTGATTTTCTTGCGTGCCAGCCGGTAAAAATTCATCAGGGTATCTTCTGGTGTAGCTGCCTGTGTCATTTTATATTGAGGAAAATAACGGGAAAGATGTAATGGCACATTTTCCCCAAGATGTTCGTGTATCCATGAAAGCATTGCCTCAAATTCATGAAGATCATCGTTCATCCCGGGTATTATCAGGAACGTAATTTCAAGATGGGCCCCGCTTGCAGCAATGGTTTCCATTGTTTTGAGCACCGGTGCAAGGCGGCCTTTCACTTGTTTCCGGTAAAACAAATCATTAAAAGCTTTCAGGTCAATATTAAAGGCATCAATGTATGGAAGGATTTCTTGTAACGGAGCTTCATTTACAAAACCATTCGAGACCACTACGTTTTTCAGATTGTGTAGCCTGGCTTCGCGACTGATGTCGAGCATAAACTCGTAAAACATAAACGGTTCGTTGTAAGTATAGGCAATTCCGATGTTGTTTTCGATGCGGGAAGCCTGTTCTATAATCTGCCCAATCGTCATATCTTTCAACCAATAGTAATCGGCAGGTTTGCATTGCGAGATGGCATAGTTCTGACAAAAACTGCAATGAAAATTACAGCCAATTCCTCCGATGGACAGAATTTGTTTTCCCGGATAAAAATGGAAAAGGGGCTTTTTTTCGATGGGGTCGATATGGATGGATGAAACCCGGTTGTAAACGGCGGTAAAAAGCTTTCCGTCCCGGTTCTCGCGCACAAAACAATTGCCAACTTTACCCGGGCTTATTCTGCAAGCCTTCGGGCAAAGCTGACAATACACAATATCATGCTGCGAAGTATAAAACAGAGCCTCTTTCATCCTTTGGTTTTTATTCAAAGGTATAAAAGTTTTACCGGATGAGAACTTTTTTGTCGTGTGTTAATCAGTAATAGCGCTGTAAACAAGAGTTGTAACCCGATCCCAGAAATAGCCGTGACGGTTGGGTGAAACCTGTGTCATTCCAACAAAAATCAGTTCTTCCTGCGGATCGATAAAAAATTTGGTACTGAAATAGCCTCCCCATTCGTAGGTTCCTACCGATTTCGAATTCATTCCTTTTGCCTGCTCGGTTATCAGGCTGAAGCCAAGACAATACGTGTTGCCTGGAATTTGGCTGTATCCCTTTCCTTCCTTGTTCAAAGCAACCATTTGGTCGGCAGTCATCACTTCGATGGTTTTGCGCGACAGGATGCGTTTGCCATCCAGTTGTCCGTTATTCAGCAAAGCCTGGATGAAACGGGCATAATCCATTGCCGTTGACGATAAACCACCCCCTCCGGCGTAGTGATTGTTGTCGTCTCTTTTTGGATAATCGAGTAATTTAATCATCCCGCTTTCAGTAGCCTGTACGAGTCCATTGTCGGTGTGCGAAAATACCGGGTACAACCGGTTTTGTTTTTCTTTCGGAAGATAAAACCATGTATCGTTCATGCCCAGAGGGTCGAAAATGTTTTTGCGGAAATAATCGCTCAGTTTCATACCCGAAACCACTTCAATTACACGGCCCAGAACATCCATGTTCAGTCCGTACTGATAGCGTTCGCCGGGCTGAAAAGCAAGCGGCACTTTTGCCAGTTGGTTGATAAAATCTTCGGTGGTCAGGCTGGCATGTGAAAGTCCGACTTGCGTCAACCCGAATTTTTGAAAAATAACATTCAGATTATTCCCTTTATAATCAGAATAAGGAATTCCGGAAGTATGGGTAAGTAATTGGCGGATTGTAATTGGCGATTTTGTCTGCACAGTGGTGTAACTCGAATCGGAAGCATCGAAACTTTCGAGCACCCTCGTTTGTTTGAACGCAGGAATATACTTGTGAACCGGCTCGTCGAAGCCAATTAATCCGCGCTCGAAAAGCTGCATAATACCCACGGTCGTTATTGCCTTGCTCATCGATGCGATCCTGAAAATATCGTCTTTTTGTGCTTTCTCTCTTTTTCCAATATCACGGTAGCCAAAGTTTTTATAATATACAATCTTTCCTTTTCGGGCGACCAAAATTACCCCACCGGGTGTTTTTCCTTCAATAACGTATTGGTTTGCCAGATCATCCACCAGTTTTAATTTTTCGGATGAAAACCCAACGTTTTCCGGTTTTGTTTCGACAAGCGGTTGTGCAAAAGTCTGAAACTGAAAAAGAATGATCAGCGACAGAATAGAAATGAACTGTTTCATAAATTTCGTATTGATGGTTAATTTATTTATTTCCGAAAGAAGAATAGCTGACGATAATCGCCTGTTAAAAATAAAGATAGTTTTTTTCGAAAAGCATAACAATCCGGACAAAAATGTTTGAAAACGACTGTTTTTTTCTTCCGGGTAAGGTTCTGTAAAGATCAAATAATTTAAAATTTTTACAAAACAAGGGTTTCTAAGAAGTTATATCGGTTCGAATAAAAAAACTACTTTTGACTCAGAAAATAATTTTTCCGGGACCAAAAAATTAATTAACTCCGGTTGGCATGAACAAGCCTTTGCAAATGAAGATACGGACAATCAATTTGTTAGTCGCTTTTATTATAAGCTTGTTTGTCATTTTTCCGGATGTTGTCCGCCAATTTGAAACCAGTTCGTCCGACCGGCCAATGATGCAGGAGAAACGGAGGCCAGCACCTCCCGGGTTCGACAATCGAAACGATGAATCTTTGGTGCAGCCTTTCAATAAACCTGAACCTGATTTTCGTTTTTCTCCCGACAAAATGCCAACCCGAACCCCGGTAAACAGGGTTTACAAAATTGGATTTGACTTTTCCTTTTTCTTTTTGCAGGCAATTGTTTTACTTTTTTTCAATTCGTGGATATTAATCGGGAAAAGAAAATTCCTTTCGGAGGATAAAAAGGTTTTGCTGATAATTATTTTAGGCGATATTGTCATTTGCCTCTTATTTGCCGTTATTTACTCGTTTGGAGAAAATAGCTTCATGCGTCAGAACTTTCCCGGCCCCCATATTTTTAACGGGATGCTGTTGTTTAAATGCTTTTTCTCCGGAATTATCGCAAGCTTATTCGGTTATATTATTCGGCTGATTTACAAACAGCACGACATGGCGCATGAAAACGAACGTCTTCATTCCGAAAACCTTCAAAACCGTTTCGATGCACTGACAGCTCAGATCAATCCGCATTTCTTTTTTAATTCGCTCAACTCGCTGGCTTCGCTGGTACGCGAAGGCGAATACAATAATTCCCTGAAATACATCAACGAACTGTCGGATATTTTTCGGTATGTATTGAAAAGCAATTGGAAAGAATTGGTCCCGCTGGCCGATGAAATGTATTTTTTGGATGCATATCGTTACCTGCTGGAAATCCGGTACGAAAACAAGTTGTCATTTGATATTCATGTTGACGAGCCAGACAGGCATAAATTCAGGCTCCCGGTTCTTTCGTTGCAGCCGGTTATTGAAAATGTAGTGAAACACAATGTGATAAGCGAAGACGATCCGATGATAATCCACATATCGGTTACCCCGGAAAATATGCTTTCTGTTTCAAATCCTGTTAAAAAGAAAATTGAGGCGGAACAGGGAACAGGCATCGGGCTTGATAATCTTGATAAACGCTATCGGTTGCTTGTTGGAAAAGGCATTGATGTTGACATGAACGATGAACTGTTTACCGTGAAATTACCGTTGATCCATTGATTCAATCATAAAAACAGAGACGAATGAAAGCCGTTATTATTGAGGACGAAACCGCTGCCGTACGCAATCTGAAAGCAATTTTGGCCGATCTTGCACCGGAAATAAAAATTGTTGCTACCCTCGATAGCGTAAAAAAGAGTGTTGCATGGTTTGGCAACCATCCGGCGCCCGACCTCATTTTTATGGACATTCATCTGGCCGACGGACAATCGTTTCTTATTTTCAACCAGGTACATGTTGAATCGCCGGTAATTTTTACAACAGCTTATGACGAATATGCCCTCGAAGCATTTAAAGTAAACAGCATCGATTATCTTCTGAAGCCGATCAATCCTGAAAATGTATCGCGGGCGTTGGCAAAATTTCAAAAACTGACCCAAAACGACAAAGAAGATTATTCTGCCCGGATTGCAAAATTAATATCCACCCGCAGCTATTTCAGAACATTTCTGATCCCGGTGAAAGACAAACTTATTCCGTTGCCTACCGGTAAGATTTCTCATTTTTACAGCAAAAATGAGAAAGTGGTCATTTGCACCCTCGAAGGGCATTCCTATCCGTACGATAAAACCCTCGACTCGTTGATGGATAAACTCGATCCGGCTACTTTTTTTCGGGCCAACCGGCAATACATCATTGCCCATCAGGCCGTAAAGGAGGTTGTTGTTTGGTTTGGGAGCCGACTGGCCGTCAAGCTTATTTCCGAAACCAGTGAGCGCATCATAATCAGCAAAGCCCGCGTTTCTTCCTTCAAAAAATGGCTGATAAAGAATTAAAAACTTTCCGACCGGGGAAATACCAAAAATAGTTTTTAAAAAATTCCTGCTTCACCCTCCATTTTTTCCGTTTTACCTCTTATTCAGTCAGATCGAATGACATTCGATGTAATATAGCATTGGAATATTGCGTTTGCATTTCAAAAAAGCAATTAAACGATTTCATACAGAAAAATGGATTCTATACGGAATATACTTCTGCGTTTCGATAAAGTAAGTCTGGCTGAACTTGATCAAGTCAGGCTGATGAACCGTACCGATCAAAAGTTTTGTCTCCATTTTTCCCAATTACCAGCTATTCTGGAAGCTATCTGCAAGGATTATTCTGTTTTGGAAATTCAGGGTGAAACGATTTTTGAATACGACAATATTTATTTTGACACACCTGATAACCGGATGTTTCTCTCTCATCAAAATGGGAAATTGAACCGTTTTAAAATCAGGTCGCGGCAATACGTTCAATCGAATGACAACTTCCTGGAGATAAAATTTAAAAGCAACAAAGGAAGGACCATCAAGGAACGTATCGAAAAGCACAATTTTCAAGCGGTATTCGAAGATAACGAACTCGATTTTCTGCAAAATTTGTCACCTTATTCAGGATTGGAACTTCGTTCAAAAATAGCGAGTAATTTTAATCGTATTACATTGGTAAACAATTTGTTTACGGAACGGATGACCATTGATACTTTCCTTGGATTTAAAAATCAGGAAAAAGAAATTTTGCTTGAGAACCTTGTTGTTATTGAAGTAAAACAAAGCAAAGTCGACAACCCGGCAATAATCGCTCAGGTTTTGCGTGCCAATAAAATCAGAAAGCAAAGTTTCAGCAAATACTGCATTGGCCGTTCGCTGCTCGAAGAAGAAATAAAGAAGAACAATTTCAAGCCGCTTCTATTAAAAATCAGAAAAGAATATATCATCTAAATAAGTAGTAGTGATGCAGTTTCTTGATATTTTATTACTCGCGCCCGATGCAGCCAAAGAATTGGAATTTTTTGACATCAAATTAATTAATACAGAAGATTTTCTTTCCTTGTTGGTTCGGTTTTCACTCAACCTGATTGTTGTAACTGCTATTGTCATTGGGTTATACGCTAAAACAAGCAAGCGCAAAGACTTCTATTTCAGTTTTCTGGCTGTCAGTATGGTGATCTTTTTATTATGCTTCCTGCTTGCCAGTGTAAAAATTGAATTGGGGTTTGCACTCGGTCTTTTTGCGGTTTTTGGCATTATCCGGTACAGGACTGACGCTATTCCGATCAAAGAAATGACCTATCTGTTTGTGGTAATCGGAATTTCAGTAATAAATGCACTGGCCAATAAGAAAGTAAGTTATGCCGAACTGATTACTACCAACCTCCTGATTGTTGTTGGCTTGTATATCCTGGAAAAGATTCTGAATCTGAGGCAGGAAATTTCGTACCGGATTGTGTATGAAAAAATTGAAAATGTGCAGGCCGGAAAGGAAGAGGAGTTACTTTCTGATCTGAGACTTAGAACGGGTAAAAACATCAAGAGATTTGAAATCGAGCGCATTGATTTTTTGAGAGATGTAGCTTATATCTATATTTTTTTCGATGCCAATGGTATTAAAAAACATTGATTATGCAAAAAGGTGGAAATGATTATTGGACAGGTAAAATTCAATCAATGAGAAGATTCATTTTTTTATTCGGTGTACTGATTTTACTGGCCGGAACATCTGTCAGTTTTGCTCAAACCGATGATTTTGGCATCTGGATGAGTGTTGGCGCTGAAAAGAAAATCGATAAATGGACTTTTGAATTGGAGCAGGAATTACGCACTATGGAGAATTCAGGCGAAATTGAACGCATAGGCACCATGGTTGGGCTCGATTATAAGCTTTTAAAACCGCTGAAAGTTGGTTTGAGCTATCAGTTTATTACGCTTAACGATTTGGAAAACGAAGATATGCAGCCACGCCACCGGATCAATATGTATGCGCAGGGCAAATATGAGTGGCACCGTTTTACCTTCTCCTTGCGTGAACGCTTTCAACTTACCTACAAGGATGAAACGGAACGTACCTATAAAATGAACCCAAAATGGAGTTTGAGAAGCAAGTTAAAAATTGATTACAACATTCCTGATTCGCCGATATCCCCGTTTGTTTCATTCGAGTCTTTCTACCAACTCAATAATCCCGACAAAAATAAATTTGACGGACTGAGATATTCGGCAGGGGGTAGATACAAAATAAATAAACATCATGGGATTGAACTATTTGGTTTGGTTGATAAAGAAATAAATACAAAAAATCCGGTACAACGGTTTGTACTGGGAACGGCTTATGTGTACTCATTCTGAAAATGAATGTTTGTGTATTATAATGAATCTGATTTGAAAATTTTAAGTGTAAAAGTATGTACCTGAAGAAATTTCTATTTTTAGTTGCAGGCATTTTTTTGCTTTCAATATTTTTTGCCTGTGAGAAAACCCTTGATGAGGAGTTGGAAGAAGATACGCAGGAAAGCATTGAAGATACGGAAGATACAGCAGACGATGCGGATGAAGAAAATAGTGGAGATCACGAGGAGACCGCAGATTATACCTGGGATAACAGCCAGGTTGTTTCGGTTGTATTGAATGGAAGTTCGATCACTGTGAATGGTTCCGGGGCAACGGTCAGCGGAAGTAAACTCACAATCACGGCTGCCGGAACGTACAGTTTGAGTGGTAGTTTGACAAATGGACAGGTCATTGTCAACACAAGTGATAAGGCAATTGTCAGGCTCATTTTGAATGGTGCCAACATCACCTGCTCCAACAATGCTCCAATCGATATCGAAAACGCTGAAAAGGCGATGATCGTTCTTGCTGAGAACACAAATAGCATATTGAAAGACGGAACATCGTATTCATTGGCTTCAGGAACCGATGAACCCAACGCCGCTCTTTACAGTGCAAGTGACCTCACTATTTACGGGAATGGCTCCCTGACAGTAGATGCAAATTACAACGATGGCATTGTAAGCAAGGATGGACTGATTATAAAAAGCGGGACAATTACCATTGATGCAGTTGACGACGGCATCCGGGGGAAAGATTACCTGATCGTAAAAAGCGGAACTATTCTATTGACCGCAGGAGGAGACGGATTGAAGTCGGATAATGAAGAGGACAGCACAAAGGGATACATTTCAGTTGAAACCGGGACTGTAACTATTACAGCAGGCGGCGATGCTATTGCGGCTGAAACGGATGTTATAATTGCTGACGGAACGTTCAACCTCACTTCCGGCGGTGGTAGCAGCAAAACCGTAACTTCCGACCTTTCCGCCAAAGGCATTAAAGGCGTTGCGAGTGTCATTATCGACAAGGGAATATTTACAATCAGTTCTGCCGATGACGCTATTCACTCGAACGGAAGCGTGGTAATCAATAACGGAACGTTTGCTATCTCTTCCGGTGATGACGGGATACATGCCGATTCGTCGCTGGGAATTAATGGTGGCGAAATCAACATTACAAAATCGTATGAAGGAATTGAAAGTAAAATCATAAAAACTACAGCCGGAACGATTCATATCAAAGCAAGCGATGACGGAGTGAATGTTGCCGGCGGAAACGATGGATCGGGAATGGGCGGATGGCCGGGAAACATTTCCACTTCCGGAAATTACTACCTGTATATTAATGGTGGCTACATCTATGTAAACGCCACCGGAGATGGTATTGATGTAAATGGCACCATTGAGATGACCGCGGGAACAGTTATCGTTGATGGTCCGACATCAAACGGGAACGGAGCGTTGGATTACGATGCCGGATTTAAAATCAGTGGTGGTTTTTTGATCGCCGCAGGAAGTTCAGGTATGGCTCAGGCGCCGGGTACAACATCAACACAAAATTCGGTATTGATCAATTTTACTTCATCCAGATCGGCAGGGACGCTAATTAATATCCAAACCAGCGCCGGAAAAGAACTCTTTACCTTTGCTGCGGCAAAATCGTATCAGTCGATAGCATTTTCTTCTCCTGACATCACGAAAGGAACTACTTACGATGTTTATTCCGGGGGAAATTCAACAGGAACGGTTACCGATGGTTTATACAGTAACGGGGTTTATTCGTCCGGCACAAAATATACCAGTTTCACAGTTTTGGGGACAACTACAAAGATTACCAGTAAATAGACTGGAGTAGTATCGGATTGGTTTTTTAGGGTGTCCTGTTATGGGGCACCCTTTTTAATTTCGGTTACCGGTTTTTCCTGAAAATTTCCAATGCGGCAGGAAATGGCTGAAGCGCGCGTTCAAAAATGCCCAGCGAGTAGGCAATTGTCAGACCATAATTGGTGATTGGCACACCGGCCTGACGGGCTTTCATAATACGGCTCAGCATTTCGCGCCGGTTCCACATACAGGCCCCGCAATGAATAATCAGTTTATATTCTGAAATATTGTCAGGAAAGTCGTGACCGCGCAGGTTGTCAATTTGCAATTTGCCACCCACGTACTGGGTCAGCCAGCGCGGGATTTTTACGGTGCCGATGTCTTCGCCGATAGGATGGTGCGAACAGGCCTCGGCAATCAGTACTTTGTCACCGGTTTTTAGCTGATCGATAGCCATAGCGCCCCTCACCATTTCTTCCAGATCGCCCTGATAACGTGCAAAAAGAATGGAAAAACTGGTCAGCGGAATTTCAGGTGGCGTATCAGCAGCCACTTTCAGAAAAGCCTGGCTATCAGTAACCACCAGTTTCGGTGGTTTGTTCAGCCGTGAAAACGCATCGCGGAGCTCACGCTCCTTGGTAACCATGCAGAAGGCATCGCCATCCAGCAAATCGCGGATACTTTGTACCTGTGGCAGAATGAGTCGGCCTTTGGGCGCTTCCTTATCAATCGGGACAACCAAGATAGCAGCTTCGCCAGGGCCAACCAAATCTGCCAGGATACTCGGGCGGTTGATAAAGTCATCGGGTGCGGTTTTCAAAATCGTTTGGCGCAGCGCCAAAATTCCTTCGCCGTTTACTGCTGAGGTTTCAACAAAAGGGATTTTTTCTCCGGAAAAGCTATTCTGTAAACATGTTCCTGACGGATAAATATCTGTTTTATTGAAAACAATGATGGCCGGAATATTCCGGTCATTTAATTCCTGAAGGATTTTTTCCTCAAAATCGTCCCAGTCGTTGTAGTTTGAAACAATGATCCCAAGATCAGTACGGTCGAAAACAGCCATTGTTTTGCGGATACGTTTCTCGCCCAGTGCCCCCACATCGTCGATTCCTGCTGTGTCGATAAACAGGACAGGACCGAGCGGCAGCAATTCCATCGGTTTTTCAACCGGATCGGTAGTGGTTCCGGCAACTTCCGAAACAATGGATACTTCCTGTTGCGTCAGGGCATTCAATACCGAAGATTTTCCGACGTTCCTTTTCCCAAAAATACCAATATGCAGGCGAAACGATTTTGGCGCTTTCATGCTTGTTTTCTTAATTCAACCGAAAGTACGAATCGGCAGAGTATTATCAAATATTCAGGACAAAAAAAGACCGGAATTTCCGGCCTTTTTGAAATGATTAGCAACAATCATTTATTATTTCTTCTTGTCGCAACCTGCTTTTTCTTTCGAAGTACATTCTTTTGACTTGCTGCAAGTGCTGCTGCATGATGACGATCCTTCTTCTTTGACAGTTGCTTTCTTTGCATCTTTCTTTTCGCTGGCAGCACAACACTCTTTCTTTTCTTTGTTCTTTCCGTCGGTTGACGAATTGGTAACAGCGGATGCAGTTGTTGCAATGGCTATAAAAAGGGCAATAATTAAAAGTAGTCTTTTCATGATTTTCTGTTTTAATATTATTTATTGGGGTAAAAATATTAAATAGAAAACTATGATGGTAATTATTTTTGTTAATAATTGTAAGTGAAGGCCAATTCTTTATAAATAAAAAAAGGTCGGAATGACCGACCTCTCAAATGCAAAACGCATGAATTATTTTTTATCGCTGCAAGCTTCTTTCTTTTCGCTGCAACATTTTTTCGATTCGCATGATTTTTTGTCACCGCTTTTTGCTTCACTCTTTGCAGCTTTTTCTTTTTTGTCGTTATCCATGGTTTTTACAACCTCTGCTTTGTTGGATATTACAGTAGCTGCACTGGCTGCGGTGATTCCCATCGCGAATACTACAACTAAAACGAATGCTAATTTTTTCATGATTTTCTTGATTTAAATATTAAACTACCGCAAGCTATCAATAATCAATCTAAATTAAAATAGCATTAACAAATATTGACAAAAAAAGATTAGATTGTCTTTTGTTGATTGCCGATATATTTTGAGACGAATTTGAAATAAACCATTCATCAATGAAAATTCATCGGTCATTTACTAATTTCCGAGACGGCAGACTGCTTCCGGTGTGATTAACTCTGCAAAACGGATTTCATCAATATACTGCAGTTGCAGCGCCGCTTTTTTTATGCTGATTTTTCTTTCGGAAGCAACTTTTACAATTTCGCTGGCTTTTTTGTAGCCAATTTCAGGAATAAGTGCTGTGACAACAGCAGTGCTGTTTTCAACCTGCTTGCGGCAGACTGCTTCGTTCGCCTTGAGTCCGTTCACACAAAGTTCCCTGAAAATTTCGCAGGAGTTGGTAAGCAATTGCAGATTTTCGAGCAGGGAATGTGCAATGAGTGGCATAAACTGGTTTAGTTCGAGGTTCCCGGACGAACATGCCTGTGTAATTATTACATCATTACCCATTACTTTAATGGCTGATTGGGCAACTGCTTCGGGAATCACCGGATTCACTTTGCCGGGCATAATCGATGAGCCAACTTGCCGTGGCGGCAACGAAATTTCGTTCAGTCCGGCATCGGGGCCGCTGGAAAGCAGCCGCAGGTCGTTGCTTATTTTGAAGAGGGAGCTGGCACAGGCTTTCAGTATTCCTGAAACTTCGACAAATACATCGGTGTTCTGTGTCCCGTCAATCATGTTTTCGCTGCGTGCCAGACCGATGTTGGTAATTTCGCGTAGTTGGTCGACCACCTTGAAGATGAATTGACGCGGAGCTCCAAGTCCGGTACCAATAGCGGTACCGCCGAGGTTCACAACCCGCAGGCGTTCTTCGCATTTATATATACGCCAGCGGTCGCGGTTGAACGCTTCGGCATAGGCGCCCATCTCCCGCCCGAGTGTTGTCAGAATGGCATCCTGGAATTGAGTGCGGCCAACTTTAACAATGTGGGCAAATTCTTTTTCTTTTTGCTGAAAAGCTTCCTGCAACCCCAGCACGCTTTGTTCCAATTGGCGAAGCATACGAATTGCGGCTACTTTCATTGCGGTTGGGTAGGTGTCGTTGGTCGACTGATGCAGGTTTAAATCGTCGATCGGCGAAATGTATTCGTAATCGCCTCTCTCTTTCCCTGAAATTTCAAGAGCACGGTTAGTCAACACTTCATTCACGTTCATGTTGGTCGAGGTTCCTGCCCCGCCCTGCATTGCATCTACAACAATATGCTCGTTCAGCAACCCTTCCGAAAGCTCAAAACATGCCTGTTCAATAGCATCGGCCTTCAACTGATCGGGGAAAAAACCAAGCGAGCGGTTTACCTGAGTGCAAGCAAGTTTTACTGCCCCGTATGCTTTTATTAACTCCGGATGAACGAATTGGCTGCTCAGCGGAAAGTTTTCAATCGCCCGCTGCGTGTGGATACCGTACAATTTATTCGCCGGTATTTGCTTTTGGCCCAGAAAGTCGGTTTCGGTTCGCATCGTATTTAAAATTCCAGATTTCAAATTTCAAAACAAGAATGTCAGGTCATAGTATTCAGAAATACTGACTGCTATAAAGTTAATAAGTTCAGCAATTTAAAAATTAAGCAAATCAGTAATAAAACCAACACATTTTCAACAATACATATCGTGTTTTCCCTGCTTCACTTTTTCAACCAGTTTTATAGCCCGTTGTTGGGCAACGCCCTCCATCGAAGCAATGGTTTCTTCAATCAGTTCTTCGCCAATGGTACGGGTTTCAGGCGAAGCATAATCGATCAGGTATTCCATGAACGTGGAAACAGCATTCGGATTGCAGTGGGCTTTTATGTCGCCGGGTTTGGCCATGTCCATAAAATCGGCGCCGGTACGGCCCAGCCGGTAACAGCCGGTGCAAAATGAAGGTACATACCCCATCGAAGCCACATCGCGGATCACTTCGTCGAGCAGACGGTGGTCTCCCAGACAGAACTGTGCAGATGGTTCATCATCTATATTTTCTTCGTAACCACCCGGATTGGTGCGGCTTCCTGCCGAAATTTGAGAAACACCCAAAGCAAACGTGTCGCGGCGCATTTGTGCTGTTTCGCGGGTCGACATGATGATGCCCGTATACGGAACGGCCAGTCGCAGGATGGCTACAATTTTGCGAAAATCGATATCAGAAACGGCAAATGGCGGGTGCGAAGCAATATCGGAACCAGTTGCCGGTTCGAGGCGTGGAACGCTGATGGTGTGCGGGCCAACCCCAAATACTTGTTCCAATTCCCGGATGTGCTGAATCATCGCCAGAATTTCGAAACGGTAGTCGAACAGACCAAATAAAACGCCGATACCCACATCGTCGATTCCGGCCTCCATTGCCCGGTGCAACGAACTGACACGCCAATTATAGTCACGCTTTTTGCCACCAAGGTGTACCTTTGAATACGTTTCGCGGTGGTAGGTTTCCTGAAATATCTGGTAAGTCCCGATTTTGGCAGCTTTCAGTTGTTTAAACTCGTCGGTGGAAAGAGGAGCAATGTTCGCATTTACCCGCCGGATCTCACCTTTGTCGGTTTTTACATCGTAGACTGAGGCAATGGAATCGAGCACATACTGAAAACCCTGCTTTGGGTACGATTCGCCTGCCACCAAAAGAACCCGTTTGTGCCCCTGATCGATCAGTATTTTGGTTTCGCGTTTAATCTCTTCCTGGTTCAGCGCCCGGCGGACAATATCTTTGTTTTTGGCGCGAAATGCACAATAAACACACTCGTTGGCGCAGAGGTTCGAAATATACAGCGGGGCAAAAATCACCAATCGCTTACCGTAAATAGTTTCTTTTATTTTATTTGCCGTTTCGAACAGTTCGTGCAACTGCAATGGGTCGCTGATGCCGGTCAGAACGGCCACATCGGACAAGTTGAGGCCTTTCATTTCGGATGCTTTGGCCAGTACTTCCTTTACTTTTGAAGGGTCGGGTTTTTTGTTGTTTTCGAGGATTGAAGCAACCTCTTGTTCATTGATAAACGATGTATTTTGTTCCATGATTTTTGGTTTTATTTTTTTGAAAGACCCGATTTTACACTCACTCCTTCAATACTTCCAAGTTGCCCGGTAAGCTGTCCCAGTTGATCGGTATCGCTGTTAATAACCAATGTAATTACGGAAGTATTCCCTTTGATGTTGGGGATTCCGGTACGGGCCAGGATAATGTCGGCATGCAGGGAAAGGATGTTGTTTACCTGTGGCGCACAAAGTTCCTTGTTCCCGATAATAATGCCTACGAAGCCCAAACGTTGCTTGTCTTCATTCATGATTTTTGGTTTTGTCTGCGGGAAAAAGTGGAAGAATTGAATTGCATACAAGCAAATCACAAATTGTAATTCGCAAATCGCAAATCAAGTCCTCCCTTGTGGTCAGCCATTTGTTTGAATAGCCTTCCCGCAGGATTACAATGCAAATGTACAAGCTTTTATCGAACAGATTATGAGGAATGTTTGGTTTTCTGAGATGAAAGTTCGCATTCCCGCTGCGAGAGGGATTGGAGCGGTTACCCCGCAGCGAGAAACGAGCGAGGAGTAAAAGCGGAAAGCCCGGACCGAAGGGCTCGCCCAAAAATAGTAATAGAATCCCTTTTGACTTTTGCCTTGCTCTTCTGTCAGCCTGTCATGTTTTCAGAATAAAAAATAAAATACTGGGAATCAGTCTTTAAAATTGTAGTTTTGTGCCACTAAAAATCTATAGTGGTGTAAAAATGGCGCATGGTTTTGCCATGTTGTGTAATAAATTCCTTTGGCATAAATTCTGATACGGGAGGATGTCGATTTTAAAATATATGTCTAACAAAATTAAATAATTCAAAAAATGGCAGATTTAAAAGGTAAAGTCCTTGCAGGTAAAATTTTAGTTCAACCTCAGGAAGCTGAAAAAAAGACAGCTAGCGGTATTATTATTCCCGATTCGGCAAAAGAAAAACCACAGATTGGAAAAGTGGTTTTGGTTGGCGCTGACAAAAAAGACGAGCCCATGCAACTGAAAGCGGGCGACACCGTTTTTTACGGAAAATATTCCGGTACTGAATTGAACATCGACGGGATCGATTATCTGTTGATGTCGCAAACCGATGTTTTATACATCATCTAATTGTAAATCAGTAAAATTAAAACGCATAAAAAATGGCAAAAGAAATTAAATTCAATATTGAAGCAAGAGACTTGCTAAAAAAAGGGGTCGACCAATTGGCCGATGCAGTAAAAATTACGTTGGGACCTAAAGGCCGCAATGTGGTAATTGATAAAAAATTTGGCGCACCGCAAATCACCAAAGACGGTGTTACAGTTGCCAAAGAAGTTGAGTTGAAAGATCCGTACGAAAATATCGGCGCACAGATGGTGAAGGAAGTAGCCAGCAAAACCGGCGACGATGCAGGCGATGGAACAACCACCGCAACGGTTTTGGCCCAGTCGATGATTGGCGTTGGTTTGAAAAACGTAACCGCAGGCGCCAACCCAATGGACTTGAAACGTGGCATCGACAAAGCAGTTGTTAAAGTAGTTGAAAGCATCAAAGCTCAGGCTCAGAATATTGGCGACGATTTCAAAAAAATCGAACAGGTTGCCAAGATATCAGCCAACAACGACGAAACCATTGGCGCTTTGATTGCTGAAGCAATGAAAAAAGTAAATAAAGAAGGTGTAATCACTGTTGAAGAAGCCAAAGGAACTGAAACGTATGTTGATGTTGTTGAAGGTATGCAGTTCGACCGTGGCTACATTTCTCCCTATTTTGTAACCAATGCCGAAAAAATGGAAGCTGAACTGGATCATCCGTACATCCTGATCCACGATAAAAAGATCAGCACCATGAAAGACATGCTTCCCGTGTTGGAGCAAACAGCACAATCGGGACGACCATTGCTTATTATTGCTGAAGATGTTGATGGAGAAGCATTGGCAACCTTGGTTGTTAACCGCCTGCGTGGTTCGTTGAAAGTGTGTGCCGTAAAAGCTCCGGGCTTTGGCGACCGTCGCAAAGAAATGTTGGAAGACCTTGCTGTTTTGACCGGTGGTACCGTTATTACTGAAGAAAAAGGCATGAAACTGGAAGACGCCACTCTGGAAATGCTTGGCAGAGCTGAAAAAGTAACTGTTAACAAAGAAAATACAACGGTTGTTGCCGGTGCAGGCGATGCAGCTACTATTGCTGCCCGCGTGGGACAAATCAAACGTCAGATTGAAACAACTACTTCGGATTACGATCGCGAAAAATTACAGGAACGTTTGGCCAAACTGGCCGGTGGTGTTGCTGTGCTATATATTGGCGCTGCTTCCGAAATTGAAATGAAAGAGAAAAAAGACCGCGTTGACGATGCACTGCATGCAACCCGCGCTGCGGTTGAAGAAGGCATCGTTCCTGGTGGCGGTGTTGCATATATCCGTGCCATTTCTGTTTTGGAAGGTTTAAAAGGTGACAACGAAGACGAAACAACCGGTATTGAAATAGTAAAACGTGCCATCGAAGAACCACTCCGCCAGATTGTTGTCAACGCAGGTAAAGAAGGCGCTGTTGTTGCACAAAAAGTGTGCGAAGGCAAAGGTGACTTTGGGTATAATGCCCGCACCGATGTGTACGAACACTTCTTCAAAACCGGTGTGATCGATCCTGCCAAAGTAGCCCGTATTGCTTTAGAAAATGCGGCTTCAATTGCGGGCATGTTGCTCACAACTGAATGTGTGATGGTTGACATTAAAGAAGACGCTCCTGCAATGCCTCCGATGGGCGGCGGCGGAATGGGCGGCATGATGTAATAGACGAGTCGTGAGTATTGTGAGTAGTTAGTCGTTAGAAAACAGCCAATATCTGATTGATTTTGAAAAAAACTGTTGACTAACGAACATCAAATAATCGTCGAAAGAATAGAACAGCGTGGTAGTTTCTGCCGCGCTGTTTTTTTTGGCTCTTCGAAAGGGAGAGTTTTTCGCTAGTGAGAATGCAATTGGCTTTTATATTTTTGAGAAAGAATTGCTGATCAGTTATTCGGAAGGCAGCGTGAAATAGAAAACAGATCCTTCTCCGGGTTTTCCCGGGCTTTCAACACCGACCGTACCTCCCAGCTTTTCGACGATCCGCTTGACGATGGACAATCCCAGTCCGTTTCCTTCAACTTTTAAATTGTCGAGCCGGGTAAATTTATTAAAAAGTATACTTTGTTGGTCTTCAGGAATGCCGTCCCCATTATCTTTTATCCAGTATTTGATCATGTTGTTGCCAATATCGTCAGAACCAAACTCAATAACCGGCGGATTGCCTCCGTACTTTATAGCGTTGCTGATGTAATTGGCCCACACTTCTTCTACCCATGGTCCATAGCCTTTTGCAGACAAACAATTATCTGGTTTCATGAAGCAGGCATTCTTTTCTTTCACCATTTGGATATTCCGGTCGATTGCTTCATCAACAATATAGCACATATCAAGAGTTTCTCTTTTAATTTCCTGTTGTCTGACACTGGCCAGCAGCAATAATTCCTGAGTGATGTGAAGTGTTTTTCTCGACGACAATTCAATCAGATTAAGTATTTCGTCTATTTCATCGTTATTACCTTCGGATATGCTCATTTTCAATAGATCGGAAGAAGAAATAATAGCCCCAAGCATATTTTTCAGGTCGTGCGCGACAGTATGGGCAAATGCGTCCAGATCAACGATCAGCTTTTCCTTTTCAATAATTTCTTCCTTCAACTGTTCGTACGCCAGTTGTATCTGGTTTTCAGCATTTTTGTGCTTCGTTACATCCCGTACATTAATAAGTTTTCCGCTGAAATCCCCTTTACTGTCAACGAGCGGTGTGCTTTGATAGCTAAAATGCCTGACTGTTTTGTCTTCCCCCACTGAAATCTCCAAGGTATTGGGCAGTTCTTTTTTCCCGGGGTCGATCAAATGTTTCCATTGATGGAAAATCTCAGTAATTGGCCTTCCGATCAACTCTTTTTCTGGCTTTCCAATTAATTTTATCATCGAAGGGTTGAGGTCGGCAACCCTCATTTCATTGTCAATCACCATTACGGCATCAGGCATCATATCGAACAGCTTGTTTCGGGCAAACGGAACAAGGTCGAATGCGCCAAACCGAAATATATTTATTGAAAGAAGGATACCGGAGGCCATAAAAGTAAGAGGGGTCCAGTCGAACCCCTGGATCGGGTTTATGTTGAAAACATAGGAAATATTTCCGGCAACAGGGAAGATTGTGGCAGCTATAAAAATTCCGATCTGGGACTTGTACCGTTTTGGGAACCTGAAATACAACAAATTAAGGCTAACGATTCCGGAAAGCAGAAAGAAATAGGTATATAAATAAAATAGCCAAAAAAGGGCTCCATACTCATATTCAGTGGTATTGGTTTCCGGATAAATGGAAACAGATTTCCAGTGAAGGTGATGCAAGTCGTTGGTAAGCACGATTAAAATAAAAAGACTCGCAATGGAATATGCCGAAACAATGTATTTCCGTTTCAAATACCGGAAACTGGAAGCATAAGCCATGGTGAAAAAGAAAAATGAGACCGGGCAGAAAACAATCCCGAAGTAGGACAATTTCGACCAGAATGTTTTCATTAAAACATCGGTGGAAGCATATTCAAAAGCATACGTGAACGACCATATACCGGCAGCGAGTGTCCAGATTGATAAAAAAATAACCCCCTTTGTTTTCCTTCTTTTGAATAGAAAAATACTCACACACCACCCGATAATTGCCGTAATTATCAGGAGCAGGAAAAGCGGGGTAATCAAATAATTGTCAATTTGAAGCTGCATGATTTATTGCGATGCAAGATACACAAATTTGCACAATCTGAGGTATTTGTTAATCTTGAATTAAGTGCTCAATTAATATTTTACAACCGATGCCAAACAGGATGACAGCGCCTGTTATTTCAGCATACTTGTTGATTTTTGGCCCGGTTTTTTTCCCAATAAGAATACCTGTCATTGAAGCTATAAAGGTAGTACTGCCAATGATGAAAACTGCCCAAAATATTTTTTCGAGGTAAATTGAAAAGCTAAAACCTACGGCAAGCGCATCAATGCTGGTTGCAAAGGCAAGCAATAGGATGACTTTGAGCCGGAGCGGGTCTTTAATTTTTTCATTTTCGTCAGAAATAAGACTTTCCACGATCATTTTTCCGCTTACCAGCGTTAAAAGTGCAAATGCAATCCAATGATCGACTGGCGAGATCAGCGATTTTATGCTGCTCCCCAAGGCCCAGCCGATAAGCGGCATTGCTGCCTGAAAAATAGCAAGGATAATGGCCATTCGTGCTGCTTCAAAAAAACGGATACGGGGAACATTGAGTCCGCTGGTTACGGAAACAGCAAACGAATCAAATGATAAGCCAATGGCGAGAATGAAAATGGTAAAGTAGTTCACTTGAAAAATATTACGATCCAAAAATAATTGAATTATTCTCTGCAGCATCAATAATTTTGTCTGTCAGTTCTCTTTTTAACATGAAGAAGGATGATAGTTCCCTGCTTCTGGTCACTGAAACGCATGCTAATTTTACCTGCCCGGCAATTGACTTGTAGAATTCAAAAAGCTGATACGAGAATTTGCCTAGCAGAGACATGATCAGAAATAAAAAAAGAGCTATGGAAAACGACTGTGTAAACAAGCCGATAAGAATCGCAAAAATCAGATGGGTGGCCGGGAAAAGCACCATTCCTACAACCAGGTTGAAGGTGCCCCTGAAAACAGGGTCTTTTACTTTTTTATGAATAATCCGGCGGGCAATCAAAAATTGCAGGCCGTTAAAAATAAAGCCGGGAAGGAACAGCGGCAGGGTAACCAGTGCAGCAGCCAGTTTTACGGGAATCAATATAAAATCGGACAGGGTAAGTTCTTTCACCGAAATATCGGACAAGCCCAACTGTTTTTCCATTTCACGAAACAACTGCAGGTCGGCAATCATATTTCGGAAGGTAGCCGTGTCCTGTGTTTCAAATGTCTCCAGTTTTTCAATCAATGCCTTATCGGAAAAGAAACGGTTTACAAACGGGTCGTCATTTAAATGCTTGTCTTTCACAAAACGGGGCCCTGCCAGTTTCCGGGCCAGTTCGTATTCTTCGTAATATTCTGTGCTGTTGATGTTCAGCGTAAGAGGCAAAACCGAATTGTAAATTTCATCACGCAGTGCAAGGGTCGCAGCATGTTCGTTTTCACGGAATGCTTTTTCGTATTTGCCAACATGAATAGGAGTCCCGTAATTGACAATTACATTCCGGTTGAAATCCCAGTAGTGGCTGTAATAAATTCCGATGGGAACAATTTGTAAATCCAGTTTGAAGCTATTTTTTTCTTCGGCGAGAAAAGCGATGCGCGGAATTGCTTTTTTGTGAGAAATCATCTGCCGTCTCCCGGTATGAGCGGCTTCGGGAAAGAGCGCCATCACCTGCCTGTTTTCAAGAACCCGGGTTGCCACAGCGAACGTCTCTTCATTGTTTTGAAGATTTTCCTTTCCGTCGCGAATACGGTATATAGGAACGATTTTAAAATAATTCAGAATGGGACGGGTGAACCGGAGCTTGAAAATATCAGCACGTGCCAGCCAAACGGGTTGAGTGTGATTGGTTAGTAAAACGGCCAGAGGGTCCATCAGTGCATTCTGATGGTTGGGCGCAAAAATAATGGGCTTGTTTTTCGGAATGTTTTTTTTACCGATTACCGCAATACGCTTATGGCTTAACCAAAAGGCATAGTAAACCAATGCTTTTATCAGAGCATATCCCCCCGACCACTTTTCCATATCAGGCAAGAATTGGTTTTCGAGACCATAAAGTAGCGAGTGCCAGTCCACTGAGAATATGCCAGATTCCCCACCATGCGGCAATTATAGCCATACCGCCCAATTCCATTTCAGGCGGGAAAATTTTGGGATTGAATATCAAGGCAAGCCCCAGCCCCGAATTTTGGATACCGGTTTCGATGGCGATTGTACGCCGGTCGACCCATGTACGCCGGGTAAGCATACTGAAAGAGTAACCGGTTGCAAGAGCCAATCCGTTATGAAGCAGGACGATAAAAAACACCAAGTGGACAAATTTTATAAAATGTGAGAAATTGGCCGACAACATGGCAATAACCATCAATATAAAAAAGAGAACGGACGCTGTTTTTATAGGTTTTTTAATTTTTTCAGTGATTCTTGGGAGCTTCCGCGCGAAGAAAAGACCGATGATCACGGGCAACCCCAACAGAATGAATACCGTCTGGAACATCTGCGCATTATCGATCTCCAGCGGCCTGACCAGGTCGGCTGCACCTTTGGCATTGTAAAAATCGATGTAAAGACTTCCCCACAGTGAAAAATTGAATGGCGTCATAAAAATGGCTGCCAGTGTTGAAAATGCAGTCAGGCTTACAGAAAGGGCTACATTCGCCCTGGCCATTGAACTTATAAAATTACTGATGTTGCCACCCGGACAAGCCGCAACCAGAATCATACCCAGAGCAACGGTCGGGGTTGGGTTGATGAGCAATACCAGCAAAAAAGTAAATGCAGGAAGCAGCACAAATTGCGAGATCACCCCGGTAATTACCGAAGCCGGCTTTCTGAGTACATCTTTAAAGTTTTGAAATTGTATGTCGAGCGCAACGCCAAACATGATAAACGCCAGCGCAATGTTTAGAAACAATAACCCGGAATCGGAAAAGTTGAGCCGTACATGATCCAGTACTTCCAGCGAAACATTCATGGTGAATCAGTTAGTTTATGAAAAAGCCTCTAAAGTAAAAAAACTATTAAAGAAAAGTATGTTCTCTTTAATAGTTTTTTAGGAATTTCATTGAAAGACCTGATTGCGGCGCTTTCAATTAGAATAATGATTTTTTGAGTATTGTCTTAAAATCCGAGGAGGCTGATGATTCTTTTTGCAATGTCAGTATTTTCCATGATCCCTGTAAAATTTTCAGCACCCGGGCCGTATGCAAAAACAGGAACCATTGATGCGGTGTGTCCGCCTGTTGTAAATGCGCCTTTTACAATGCCTTTCGAAATGTTTCCGCCATTGATTGAAAAGCCTCCGGTTTCGTGGTCGGCAGTAATCACGATCAAGGTTTCTTCGTTTTGGGAAGCAAATTCCAGCATTTTCCCGATAGTTTGGTCGAAATCCAGCATTTCTTCAACCAGGTAAATCGTATTGTTCTGATGGCCACCCCAGTCAATTTGCGAACCTTCAACCATCATGAAAAACCCTTTTTTATTGTTGCTGAGTATATTGACTGCAGTACTGGCGGCGACCGGCAGCATATCTTTTCGTTCCGATAATCTTGGATTATGTTCCGGAGCGGTCAGTCCGGCCAATTTGCCCGATTTAACTTTCGAGATTTCATTCATATCTCGTAACACAGTGTAGCCCTTTTTTTCCAATTCAGAAACAAGGTTGCGTCCATCTTTGCGCTGGGTGAAATGTTTGTAGCCCCCGCCGATAAAAACATCAACGTCTGTTTTCAGAAAGTCTCCGGCAATGTCCTCGTAATAGCTTCGTTTTGCCTCGTGTGAGATAAACGATGCCGGTGTGGCGTGAGTAATTGCTGATGTGGAAACCAAGCCGGTTGACATTCCTTTTTCCTCGGCCATTTCAAGTATTGTTTTAACCGGAATAGAATCGGGATTTACCCCTATGGCCTTGTTGTATGTTTTGTGTCCGCTTGCCAAAGCAGTGCCCCCGGCAGCCGAATCGGTAATATAGTTGTCGCTCGATTGCGTTTTTGCATAACCTGTATATTTGAAATTTTCGAGGAACAAATGACCTCCGTTGGCAGTCATGCCTGCAAAAACATGAGAGAAACCCATGCCGTCGCCGATCATGAGGATTACATTCTTCGGGGTTTTTGAACTAAAATTCTGAGGAAAGCTTTTTACCTGATAAAAGCTTTTTCCTATATAGGTTTTTACTGAATCAGCCTTCGAAATGTCTTTGTAGTTTTCCTGAGCTGTGACGGAAATTGCAAATACAAATGCAATTATAGAAATCAATTGCTTTTTCATTTTTAGAGATTACATGGTTTATAATAGGTTTAAGTAAAACACGCCAAAGGTAAAAATGATTGCCAGATTTGGATATTTTTTTATGTGAACGAAAAGTTAATATTTTGGATAGATCGCTGTTTTTATTGGTTAAGCTGAATAATACAGCAGAATAGGAGTAGCTTACTTCGGTGGCGGGAGGATGTTGGTTCAGCTCCGGGAGCATGTTGCTCCTGTTTCAGTAGTAACCTGCTCCGGCAACGGGAGTAAGCTGCTCCCGGCAGGAATTGAGTACTGTTTTATCCGGCCCGCTGATCCCATTTACCGCGGTCAAAATCTTCATTCAGACAATAAATGATTTTATCTTCTTCAAATTCAATTTTCAGAATGTCAAGAACTATAAAATCGATGATGATTTGTTCGGCTTTCTGAAATGAAATATGCGCCAGCCGTGCAAATTTTGAAACCGAAACCGAACTGTTTTTATCCAGCCAGTCGAGCAGGTTTTTTTCATCTTCCGAATAATTGATGAGAATACCCCGTTTGCCCGCTTTCTTTTTCCAGACTTCGAGCATTATTTTATTGGCCAGTTTGTTTTCGTCGTTCTTACGGAAATAAGCCAGCCATTTTCCGCTGTCGTCTTTTGCGAAATGGGGTTTTCCGTTACTGGGGGCGACAGTTATTTCCAGTACGGTTTTCCCTTCGGCAACATGTTGCCGGGTACTGAAGCTGATAGCTGGTTTTGAATAAATTTTGGCGGCGGCTTCAACCATGTAATATTCTTCGTCGGAGCTGATTCCTGCAATTCTCCCGTTGTCTTTCACACCGATCAGCAGGCGTCCTCCGTCGGTATTGGCAAAGGCCACCAGCGAACGGGCGATTTTCTTTGAATCGTTGATGCAGAATTTGAAATCCTGCCCCTGGTGTTCACCTTCGCGGATCATTTTATACAGAAGGGCGCTCATGATTTTAAGTCAAAGGTCAAAAGATCAAAGTCAAAAATATCGGTGATCAGGATAAAATATTTTTTAAATGTCGATACCAAAAACAATACGTGCCAGATAGCCCAACCCGAACGATACAAGCCCAACGAAAGTACTCAGTATCACCATTTCGAAGAAACGTTTGCGGAATGGTTGTTCTTTGGCCACCGAAATATAATAGGTAAACATCAGGACAATCAGTATCGAATCAATCAACGCGACAATCAGTGCGATGAAAGGAGATGTGAATATCAGGTACGGGCCAACCAGAAAAACGACTGCAAACAAATAGGCAATACCGGTAAAAATAGCCGATTTAATTGCCATCCCGGATTTGCCTTCGGTTTTATTCGATAAATATTCCGACGACGACATCGACAGTGCGCCTGCAATTCCGGCAATGATGCCAGCCAGTGCAACCAGTTTGGTATTCTGAAGGGCAAATGTTAACCCGGCTAGTGTTCCCAGGATTTCGACCAGTGCATCGTTCAATCCAAGTACAATCGAACCGATGTATTCCAGCCGGTCTTCCTTAATTAGTTCCAGCAATTCTTTTTCGTGCTGATCTTCGTCTTCGGCAACTTTGGCGGCTTCAGGTATTTCTTCGGCCATTGATGCATAATTGACCTGTGCTTTTTCTTCATCCCGCTCCATCAGTTTCAGCCCGAAAGTCAGTCCGAATATTCGCGCAATCCAAAAATATTTCCGGATTGCCCAACTGCTTGGGTTTACTTCCTTGTCGGTGTAATTTAACCAGATTTTATAATGCCTCTTTTCGTCTTCGGCAATGCGGTCGAGCACTTTGCTGTTCTCCTCGTCTTTCGAAAACTTTGCCAGCCGTTTATAAATATAGTATTCCGTGATTTCGTTTCGCTGCGCTTTAATAAGCTGTTGCCTTGTTTCCGGAGAAATGGGTTTGCGGTTCATATTGTTTATTTTAACCATTCGTACATCTGGTAGTGTTCGGCAGTCATTCCCGACCTCTCATAAACAGCCTGTGCCCGGCTATTGTTTTGTTCTACATACAACCGAATGCCTTTTAGCGAATTATCATTCAAAACTTTACTTTTTACATGTTGGTAGATGGCCGAAAAAACTCCTTTGCGACGATATTCAGCCAGCACGTAAACCGATTGCACCCAGAGCACTGTGCCATTTCTCCAGTCGCTCCACTCATAGGTGGTGAGTAGCGAAGCAACTACTTTGCCGTTGTCGTCGGCCACATAATAAGTTCCTTTTTCACGGTCGGCAAAAACTGCGGCGACACCCTTTTCAACAGTCGGACGATCGAGTTCAATGCTTTCCGTTTCTTTTGCCATTTCAATTTGAAATCGTACGATTGCCTCTGCATCGGCAGGCTGTGCTTCTCTGATTTGCATGATTTTTTTCTGTTTCAGGCAAAAATAGTAAAACATTTTTTTTGAATTGGGAATTGATTTTTATTAATTCATGCTGAATAAAAAGAAGTACAATGAAAGTTGCTGTTGCTTCGAAAAATCCCGTAAAAATTGAGGCGGTGCGAGAGGCTTTTTCTGAATGTTTTTTCGAAAACTTCGATCTGGAAAGTTTTTTTGTTTCAAGTGGTGTTTCCGATCAGCCGCTTGGTAACAGGGAAACCCGCAAAGGCGCCCGGAACAGGGCCGAAACGTTGATGTTACAACATCCGGGATTCGATTATTATGTGGGAATCGAGGGAGGCGTGTCGATGATGAAAAGACAAATGGCGGCTTTTGCCTGGATGGTAATAAAGTCGAAGGAAAACGAAGGAACTGCGCGGACTGCCAGTTTTTTCCTGCCTCCGCGGATCGCCGAGCTGGTGCTAATCGGATATGAACTGGGTGAGGCTGACGATATTGTTTTTGGCCAGAAAAACTCGAAACAGGATAACGGAGCAGTGGGGCTGCTTACCAACAATGTGGTAATACGAAAAACTTTGTACAAACAGGCTGTTGTTTTAGCCTTGATTCCGTTTTTAAGTCCCGATATGTACCAGAAAAGAATTTAATTGCTGAAGTTCAAAAGTGAAAACAGGCGCTATTTCAGGTTCGTCAGTTCTTCCCAGTACTCCACTGCCCGGCGGGTATGCGGAATGACAATGGTTCCGCCCACCAGGTTGGCCACTCCGAAAATCTCGAAAACCTCATCGGTGGTCACTCCCAGTTCGTAACATTTTTCAAGATGATATTTAATGCAGTCGTCGCAGCGAAGTACCATTGATGAAACAAGGCCGAGCATTTCCTTGGTTTTCGAATCCAGCGCTCCATCCTGGTATGTGAGTGTATCGAGACTGTAAATCCGCTTCATCACCTTGTTGTCGGAAGCCAGGATTTTTTTATTCATTTTTGCCCGGTATTCCCTGAAATCGGTAATCAGTTTACTCATATTTTCAGAATTTATTTTTCAATTGTTTCTCCTATTAACGTTGTCTGCGTGCAACGGCTTATTTTTACCTGTACATAATCGCCTTTCCTGTAATTCTTCTTGGGGAAAACCACTACTTTGTTTTGCGAGCTGCGACCAAACAGTTCGTCTTTATCCTTTTTTGAAGTTCCTTCGACCAGCACTTCAAAGATTTTTCCAACATCGTCGCGATTGTTTTTTAGCGAAATTTTATTCTGAAGGGCGATAATTTCGTTCAGCCGTCGGATTTTGGTTTCTTCCGGAACATCGTCATCCAAATGTTGATGTGCATAGGTACCGGGGCGTTCGGAATATTTAAACATGAAAGCCATATCGAAATGCGCCCATTCCATCAACGATAAAGTTTGCTGATGATCTTCTTCTGTTTCGCCGCAAAAGCCTGCAAACACATCGGTTGATATGCTGCATCCGGGAATTATTTCACGGATGGCGCAGATGCGGTCCATGTACCATTCACGGTCGTATTTGCGGTTCATCTGTTTCAGCACCTCGCTGCTGCCCGACTGTACCGGCAGGTGGATGTGTTTGCAAACGTTCGGCCGGGTGGCAATCACTTTCAGCACCTTGTCGCTCATATCTTTTGGGTGTGACGTGGTAAACCGGATGCGAATGCCGGGTGCCGAAAGGGCAACCATTTCCAGCAAATCCCAGAAACGAACAGGTTTGCGTTCGCCATCGGGCAGCCATTTGTACGAGTTCACATTCTGTCCGAGCAAAGTAACTTCCTTGTAACCTTTCGAAGCAAGGTCGCCCACTTCGTTTAAAATATCCTGCGGGTCGCGGCTACGTTCCCGTCCTCGAGTGTATGGAACGATGCAGTACGTACAAAAATTGTTGCACCCCCGGGTAATGCTTACAAATCCGGAGATAGCTGAGTCGCCGATACGTACCGGCGTTATTTTATCGTAGGTTTCGTCCGGCGAAAGTTCTACATTAATTGCATTATTGCCTTGTTCTGCTTTGTCAATCAGATACGGAAGATCGCGATAGGCATCCGGCCCGGCCACCAGGTCAACAGCAGTATGTTCGAGGAACCGATCGCCCACGCGCTCGGCCATGCAACCCAAAACTCCCACAATCAGGTTTTTCTTTTTGCGCTTCAGGCTTTTAAAATAATCGAGTCGTCCCCAGATGCGTTGTTCCGCGTTATCGCGTACCGAACAGGTATTTAAAAATATTGCGTCAGCTTCTTCAATGGTTTGCGCAATTTCGTAATCGCGTTCCTGCAAAACGGCAGCCACCACTTCACTATCAGCAACATTCATCTGGCAACCGTATGTTTCAATAAATAACTTTTTCATGCGATGTTGTAAAAAATCGCTACAAAGAAACTTCAAAAGAAGAAATAAAACAACCGGATTAGCAGCATTGTTTTTTTATGAAAGATTCCGGTTTTTGCCTTCCGGTAAGAAATTTTATGAACATTAATTTAACATTAAAGCCGGATTTCGAAAGTCCTGAAAATGGGTTCATCTTCAGTATTTTCAGGACATATTTATGAGTCAGGGAAAAATAAGATGCTTTAGCCGAATGTGTTTTTATGAAAATTCTCAATGGTTGAAAAATACATTTCTGATTTTAGGTGTTTAAGATGTATATTTGCAATCTCAAAATTAGATCAGTATGAAACAATTTTGTGTTAGTTTGTTTTTTCTTTTGATTTCTGGATTTGCGTTGTACGCGCAGGAATTTCCGGCAGGTGAAAAACAAACTGAAGAAATTGAATATCAGAATTCTCCACAGCATCCTATTTTAAAAAGAAATCAAATTATTCAGGATTCAAGAATTGATGTTTTGTTGCAACATCATATTGTGATGAACAAACGCCGAAACGGGATGGAAGGGTACCGTTTGGAGATTTTTTTCAATTCCGATTACAATGCAAAAGAGAAAGCTCTTGAGGTAAAAACTGAGTTTCTGAAAAAGTACCCTGATCTGGATGCCTACGTTCAGTTTCAGGCGCCGAATTTCAGGGTGCGGATCGGAAATTTCCGAACCAAAAGCGACGCATCAAAAGTAAAAGAGCAAATTAAACGAGATTATCCAAACGCATTTCGGGTTGATGATATCATCCAGTTCCCGGAATTAATTACTGAAGAAAGTAAACAATGAGCGAACTGATTAAACACGAATGCGGAATTGCACTGATACGCCTGTTAAAACCACTTGAATATTACCAGGCCAAATACGGAACATGGCAATACGGTTTAAATAAGTTGTACCTGTTGATGGAAAAACAACACAACCGTGGACAGGACGGTGCAGGAATTGTTGGTATTAAGCTGGACTTGAAACCAGGACAGGAATACATGGACCGGCACCGGTCGGTCGAGCAAAATCCGATCAAGCATATTTTCGATAAGGTAAACAAGGGAATAAAAAAAGCGGTAAAGCACGGCCCAAGAGTGCAGGATGTCCGCTGGATTTATGAGAATGTGCCTTTTGCAGGCGAATTGTTTTTAGGGCATCTTCGCTACGGGACATTTGGGAACAACAGCATCGAATTTGTGCATCCGGTGTTGCGCCAGAATAACTGGAAATCGAGAACACTGGCGCTGGCCGGTAATTTCAATATGACCAATACCGACGAGCTTTTCAATAAACTGATTGAACTGGGACAGCACCCGAAAGCGTATACCGATACGGTAACTGTACTTGAAAAAGTAGGGCATTTTCTGGATGAAGAAAACCAGCTTTTGTTCCGTCAATATAAGAATGAAGGTTTCACCAATAAGAAAATATCGCCGCTTATTGAAAACGATCTCGATGTGCAGAAGGTTTTGGAGAATGCGAGCAAAGACTGGGACGGAGGATATGCAATGGCCGGTTTGTTTGGTCATGGCGATGCTTTTGTAATGCGCGACCCGTGGGGTATCCGGCCTGCGTTTTATTATTACAATGATGAAATTGCAGTGGTGGCTTCCGAACGTCCGGTTATTCAAACAGTGATTAATGTCGGTTACGATCAGGTGAAAGAGATCAATCCTGGTGACGCGGTCATCATAAAAAAAGATGGCCGTATTTATACGCAAATGATTCGTGTTCCTCACCAACGGAAGTCTTGCTCGTTCGAGCGAATCTATTTTTCACGCGGAAGCGATAAGGATATTTATCAGGAACGCAAAAAACTGGGTCGCCTGTTGTCTCCTGCTATCTTGAAAGCAGTTAATAACGATATTGAAAATACCGTTTTTTCATACATACCGAATACCTCGGAAACAGCTTTTTACGGTCTGATTCATGGGGTGCGAAATTTATGTATCAAGGACAAACTGGCGAAACTGACTAATGGCGGTGCCTGCGAAATGACCAATGAAGAACTGGAATCAATACTTTCGATTGAGCCAAGAGTGGAAAAAATTGCCATTAAAGATGTGAAGCTGCGGACTTTTATTGCCGACGATGCCAGCCGCGACGATCTGGTTGCCCATGTATACGATGTAACCTACGGGGTGGTGCGCGAAAATCAAGACACACTGGTTATTATCGATGACTCAATTGTCAGGGGAACTACCCTGAAGACCAGTATCCTTCGCATTCTTGATCGCCTGAACCCGAAAAAAATTATCGTGGTTTCTTCGGCACCGCAAATCCGCTTCCCCGACTGTTACGGAATCGACATGGCACAACTTGATAAATTTATTGCCTTTAATGCTGCAATTGCATTGGTGAAGGAAACCGGCAAGGAAAGTGTGATAAATCAGGTTTACAAGAAATGCAAAGAGCAGGAAAATCTTCCAAAGGAAGAAATTGTAAACTATGTAAGAGAGATATACAAGGCATTTACTCCGGAACAAATTTCAGCAAAAATTGCCGAATTGCTGAAACCGGAAGGGTGCAAAGCCGAAGTTGAAATTATTTATCAAACCATTGAAAACCTTCACGAGGCCTGTCCGAACGACACCGGCGACTGGTATTTTACCGGAAACTATCCAACTCCGGGCGGGAATAAAGTGGTGAACAAATCGTTCATCAATTATATTGAAGGGAAAGGAGAAAGAGCTTATTAATTGGACTTAATGAGATACTGACTGGTGGAAAACCATGCCTTCGGGTATGGTTTTTCTTTTTGTGGCGGGTGGTGCTGATGCAAAAAGGGGTTGAGAAAAATCCCAACCCCAAATATCTTCTAAAAAATGTCTTCAGCTTATGAAATCCACTTATCGTTACCCAATTTATCCTTCAGATAGGTTTCGATGTGCCTGCCTTTCTTTGCTTCGTAAATATCTTTGATGGTAACAATAATACCGGTTTCTTCCACATCGCCAAAATGGTCGTTCAAAACGGTACCGAATGTTTTCATCGATGGGCTCAGGTTCATATATGCGTTGATCAGAGGCGGAATATTTTCGCCAAAATCCCGTACTTTCTGGGTCAATATCCGGTAGTCTTCCTTGTAACTGCCACCACAAAATAATTTATTCATTTCATCCGTGTCGAGGTGCAAGTCAAGCGGTTTCCTTGGATAAACCAAACTGTCCTTATCACCGAAATATTTCGAGAAGAAAAACAGGATCAGGTTTCTTGCATCGGTATGAAAGTGGGTGTACATGGTCACTTTTCCGAAGAAATATTTCATTTCCGGATGATCGACGATCAACGCACCCAGTCCGTCCCACAGATTATCCAGGGCATAAAGCGCCTTGGCTCCTGCTTTGCTCGACTGATAAGCCGGTTGCACAAACGAGCGGCCCAATTCGAGGGTATACGGCAAATATTCTTTTTTGAAAGCTTCCGAAAAGTGAAATAACTGCGAAGTGGCTAATATCGGATCACCGTTTTCATCAACGGGCAACTCGTTGCACATGATGTAACGATAGCCGCCCAATATCTCCTTTGCATCCGGATCCCATACAAAAAGCTGTTTGTATGGTTTTTCTGAAATGTCGTACGCGTCAATATCAACTTCTTCACCAATGCCTCCTCCTGCGTCACGGAATGATATTTCCCGTATCCTACCAATTTCCTGCATAATATTTGGCGAATCGTGGTGGGTGATGACATAAATCTCGTTATCGCCTTTGTTGGTTTTCCTAAGTAATTTTTCGGGCGTCAATTCCGCTTCAATTACTTCCCTTGGAATAGGCGCAATAATGTCCTTCATATTCTCTTATCGCTAAATTTTTGGAGCTACAAAACTAAGAAAAAAATAAATAGATTCTTTTTTTGTGCATTTAATCTTCAGGAAAATACATTGCCGGGAGTTCATAAACCCTCTGTTTAACTTCTTCTGCCCATTCGTTAAGTGTTTTACCCTTATCGAAGGTTTGCCATGGAATAGGTTTTCCAAAAGTAACCGTAAATGTTTGGTTGCGATGTTTGAATGTTTCATCGGAAAGAAAAAACATCTCCAGGTTCCATTTTATGCCGAGGCGAGTCCTGAAATTGGCCAGCCAATAAAAAAAGTTTGAATTTCTTCCGCTTACATGAACAGGAATAACATCACGTTGGTATTCAATTGCTTTCGATATGAAATGTTTTTTCCATTCAAAATCCTGAATTTTTCCTTTTATTTTTCTTGAAGCGAAGCCCGAGGGGAATATCAATACCTGTGAATTGCCCGCGTATTCATCTTCGATTCGTTGAATTGCCCTGCGGTCGAGCGATCCGTGTTTGTTCAGTGGAATGAATAAAGGCTGCAGTGGCTTTATACTCATCAAAACATCATTGACCAGAAATTTAAATTTTCCATATTTTTTATGTACCAAACCCATAATCAGCATCGAATCGAAACCTCCGAGCGGATGGTTAGAGGCAAAAATGAACCTTCCGTTTTCAGGAAGGTTTTCAATGCCTGCAACTTTCTGGTTTACATTGAAGTATTTGATTGTCCCGTGAACAAAGTCAATGCCGGGATGGTCACCGTATTGGCTGATAATTTCGTTGATCTCGCGAATGTGCATCACCCGGGTGATAAATCTATAAACAAAACCGGGTATTGCTTTTGCCATCCTCGGGTTCTTTTCCATAAAAATATCCCGGACCACAATAGGTTTCATTCTTTCCGGAGTTTCTTCCATCTTGTTAATCTCATTATTTTGGACCCGAAAAATATAAAAAATGAAGATACGGATTTGAGCTGAAGCAAAAAATATTGAAGTAATTTATTCTTCGGAACAAGCTGGTTTTATCAACTTATCAACTACTGTTAAGATTATTCTTATCGAATATAATAGACAATAAATCAATCGATAAGAATTTTAACTAACAATTCATTATTACGATGCAAACATGTTATTAACAGTTTTCATTACAATGACTAGTGGAATAAAGTGACTTAAAGTGGAAAAAAGTGGAAAAATATTATGAAAATAGTTACTTTTACATTTGAAAAAATAAAAATGAGTTCGGATGGATTTTTCAGGTGAAAAGTACGCGACCTTCGACGAGAAGGGAAGAGTAGTTTTACCGGCAGACTTCAAAAATGAAATGGGCGGTAAAATACCCGGTGGTCAAATGGCCGTCGAGGTAGACCCCTATGAAAAATGTTTGAATATTTATCCGATGGATGTTTGGGAAAAACGACTGGGGCTTTTCAAATCAAAATTGAACCGGAACAATCCTCAGCAAAGCCGCCTGCTCGATATGATCTACAAAAACTTCAAGGTCGTTTCAGTTGCAGATACATGCAGAATGAATTTCCCAAATAATTTTCTGACAAAAGTGAATATCGCAAAAGATGTGGTTTTTGTGGGCGTGAGCGACCGGATTCGCCTGTGGGACGTGGCAGAGTATGAAAAATACAATGCCGATATGGGTGATTTCAAATCGTTGTTTATGGAACATTTTGGTAATGTGGAGGAATAGTTTTGGAACAAGCATATCACATACCGGTTTTGTTACACGAAAGTGTGCAGGGGCTTCGTATAAACCCGGCAGGCGACTACGTTGACGTAACTTTCGGCGGCGGCGGCCATTCCCGCGAAATCTTCAAAAATCTGACTTCCGGGCGTCTGTTTGGGTTCGATCAGGACCAGGACGCTGCTGCGAACATCATCTCCGATGGCCGCTTTTTTTTTATCAGACACAATTTTAAATACATACGCAACTTCCTGAAATATTATGAAGTTGAGGCAGTTGACGGAATTCTGGCCGATCTTGGCGTTTCGTCGCACGATTTTGATGTTGCCGAACGCGGTTTTTCGTTTCGCTTTGATGCGGAACTTGATATGCGGATGAACCGCGATTCGGAAAAAACTGCTGCCGATGTGGTGAACGATTATCCGGAAGAAGAATTACTTCGGATTTTCAAAGAATACGGAGAAATTCAGAATGCATGGAAACTGACGAAAGAAATCGTTCAGTCGCGGTCTTCAAAAAAAATAAAAACCATCCGCGACTTTAAAGAGGCCATTTCGAAATGTACGCCGCCTGCACAGGAAAGCAAGTACCTGGCAAAGGTATTTCAGGCTTTGCGGATTGAAACAAACGATGAACTGGAAGTTCTGGAAAATTTTCTGGAACAGTCGCTTAGTCTGCTGAAGCCGGGCGGACGTCTGGTAGTAATTACCTATCATTCGCTGGAGGACCGTCTGGTGAAAAATTTCATGAAAGCGGGAAATTTTTCAGGAGAGCAGAAAAAAGATTTTTATGGAAATGTGAACACCCCGTTCGAACTGATAACCCGCAAAGTGATTGTGCCTTCGGATGAGGAAATTGAAAGAAACCCAAGAGCGAGAAGCGCCAAACTACGAATAGCAGAGAAACGATAATGGCAGAGGAAAAAGAAAATATCAGCAAAAAGAAAATCCAGCCGGTAAGAATTAAACGGATACTGGGTGGCAGCGTTCTCGCCAGCGAAAAAGTGACCGCGCAGTTGCCGTTTGTGTTTTTTGTGGTATTGCTCGGGTTGGTGCTGATTACCAACCGGAACTGGTCGGAAAAGACCATCCGGAAAATGGAAGCGGTGCAGGATACACTGAAAGAATTGCGGGCCGAATCAGTAACCCACGAAACACGCCTGATGTCGGTTAACCGGCCATCAGAAGTTATGCGAAGGGTGACGGAACGAAATCTGGGACTGATTGAGCCGAAAGAACCAGCGATGAAAATAAAACTGAAAAAGTCAGAATAAGAATGGAAATCAGGAGAGACATCATCATGCGCTTTGGCATCATCTATTTTTTAATAGTGGTGCTTGCTGTTGTTATTTCTGCGGGTATCCTGAAAATCCAGAACCTTAAAACCGACCGGTGGAAAGAAATTGCACGAGACATAAAGGAAAATACGGCTGAAATTCCTGCCGCACGTGGAAATATTTGTGCCGATGACGGAAGTATTTTAGCTACTTCGATCCCGTATTATGAAATCAGGCTCGACCTGAAAGCCGATAAGATCGTCGATGTGTTTGACACGAGTGCCGATCAGTTCGCTTCGGAAATGTCTAAATTCTTCGGGACTTCGAAATCCCGCTACCTGGCACGGCTGCAAACAGAATTTAAGAAAGGCAACCGCTGGTTTCTTATCGATGAAAAACGCCTGAACCATAGCGAACTTCAGCAGTTTAAAAAACTGGGAAGCCTCGACCGCCGGATTTTTGGCTCGGGGTTGATAATCATTGCAGAGAACAAAAGGATTTTACCTCACGAAGAGTTGGCCAGCCGCACCATTGGCACATTAAACAAAGGAGTTTTTGGAGGTGTACATGGAAATATTGGCTATACGGGTATCGAGGGGATGCAGGAAAGTTATCTGGCAGGCGAAGCAGGCAAAGCACTGAAACGGAATTTCTCCGGACGCTGGATTAATATGCCTTTGACGGAGCCGCAAGACGGGAAAGATATTATTAGCACACTGAATGTCAACCTCCAGGATTATGCGCAAAACGCCCTGATGCGCCAGATGGAAAAAAGCCAGGCCAAGTGGGGAACTGCTGTGGTAATGGAGGTAGCAACCGGCGATATTAAAGCGATTGCAAACATTGGCCTCCGAAAAGACGGAACCTACGGTGAAACGTACAACTATGCTTTTGGCCATGCAGGTTGCAGCGAACCGGGTTCAACATTCAAATTGATGTCGTTGATGGTCGCTCTCGAACATGGCTATGCCGATACCAGCGATGTATTTGATACGGGCAGCGGTGTTTGGGAAGTGTCGGGACAAAAAATTTACGACAGCGATTACCGGCACGGAGGACATGGAGTAATCAGTATGAAACGAATTTTCGAATTGTCGTCGAACGTAGGCACAGCAAAAATTATAACCCAACTCTATACCGGAAAAGAAAAAGAATTCATCGATCGCCTTTATCAATTTGGATTGAATAAACCTCTTGGTCTGGGCATTATGGGTGAGGGAATTCCAACTATTAAATATCCTGGCGACAGTGATTGGTGGGGACCTTCGCTGGCCTGGATTTCACACGGCTATGAAATAAAAATAACCCCGCTTCAAACCCTTACATTTTACAATGCTGTTGCAAACAACGGGAAAATGGTGAAACCCCGTTTTGTTAGCGAAATTCGTGAAAACGGGATTCTGCAAAAAAGTTTCAAAACAGAAATAATCAACCCATCCATTTGTTCAAAGCAAACTTTGCTGAAAGCACAGGGTATGTTGCGCGGCGTTTGCAAAAACGGGACTGGCAGGTCACTTCAAAGCCCGTATTACGAACTGGCAGGGAAAACCGGAACCGCAGTAATTGCTTATGACAATGAAGGATATTTAAAAGGCGGAAAGAAAAATTACCAGGCTTCCTTTGCCGGGTATTTTCCTGCCGATAATCCGAAATATTCCTGCATTGTAGTAATTGTCGGGCCACAGGGAGCTTATTACGGAGGTTCTGTTGCAGGACCTGTATTCCGGGAAGTGGCCGACAAAGTTTATGCAACCTTCCTCGAACCGAAAGATTCTGTCCTGAAAGAGCCGGTTCCTGCACCGTACGTGAAACCCGGATTTACAGATGACATTACCCTGGTTGCCAGTGAAATGTGGCTGAAGCTGAATCCGTCTGCGGCAAAATCAGAGTTAACGACGGTTAATCAGGATAAAGAAAAACTGAAACTGGCGGAAGTTAAATTATCTGAAGGAGTTGTTCCCAATGTCCGTGGAATGGGAGCCATCGATGCATTGTACCTGCTTGAAACATCGGGACTGAAAGTGAAAATGAATGGCTTCGGAGAGGTTATCAAACAATCAATTGATTCGGGGGCGACAATAATTAACGGGGAAACAATACTGCTGGAACTGGCGATGGTTGCCAACCCGATAATCAGGGACAGCCTCGCCCTCGCCGATGCAATGCTGAAAGACACAACAAAGGTCAATGAGATGATTCCTGCTCAACCGGTTGTCCAAAAGCCAGCGGTACAAAATGTAAAACCTCAGGTTAAAACAAATAAAACAACTGCGAAAACGAATAAGCCGGCAGCAAAAAGCAATACGAAGACGGGCAGCAAGTCGAAAAACAACAAGGGAAACACGGCGAAGAAAACATCATAGAATAAAGGTAAAAGGTAAATGAGATATTTAAACAACATATTGCAGGGAGTTGAAATCAGCGAAGTATACGGCGACTTGAATTGCCCGGTACGGCAGATTCAGTTTGACTCGCGGAAAGTTGAAGCTGACGATGTTTTTATTGCTGCCAAAGGAGTACATTCCGACGGTCATTTATATATCGACAAAGCGATTGAACTGGGCGCATCTGCGATTATTTGCGAAACCATGCCCGAAATAAAAATCGCCCCGGTGGTATATGTTCAGGTGAAAAACGGGCAGGCCGCAATCGGAAAAATCGCTGCCGCCTATTACGGAAATCCTTCAGAAAACCTGAAAGTAGTGGGTGTTACCGGAACCAACGGCAAAACAACAATTGCCACTCTTTTGTATAAAATGTTCATAAAACTGGGCTACAAAGCCGGTTTAATTTCTACTATTAAATATTACGTTGGAACGGAAGAATTTCCGGCCACACATACCACTCCCGATGCCATTGCAATTCAGTCGCTGATGGCGAAAATGGCGGAAGCCGGTTGCGAATACTGTTTTATGGAAGTCAGCTCGCATGCCATTCACCAGGAACGCATTGCCGGAATAAAATTTGCAGGCGGTATCTTCACCAACCTCACACACGATCATCTCGATTATCATCAAACATTTGCAGAATACCTCAAAGCCAAGAAAGCATTCTTCGATCAGCTTCCCAAAGAAGCCTTCGCATTAACCAATATTGATGATAAAAACGGTGCAGTGATGCTGCAAAATACCGTGGCGAAAAAACAAAGTTATTCACTTCGTACGTTGTCCGATTTTCATTGCAAAATTCTGGAAAAACATTTCGACGGAATGTTGCTGAGTATTGAAGGAAAGGACGTGTGGACACATTTTACAGGTGTTTTCAATGCGTATAATTTGATGGCTGTTTATGGCGCTGCTCTTTTGCTCGGGGAACCGAACGAAGAAGTTTTGCCGATCATCAGTGATTTGAGGCCGGTAGCCGGGCGCTTCGAAATTTTGCGTTCGCCCGAAGGCAAATATGCAGTGGTCGATTACGCTCATACTCCCGATGCCCTGAAAAATGTACTTTCAGGAATAACGGAAATACGCACGGGCAACGAACAACTGATTACCGTTGTTGGCGCCGGTGGCGACCGCGACAAAACCAAACGCCCAAAGATGGCTTGGGAAGCAGCGAACCTAAGCAACAAAGTGATCCTGACGTCGGACAACCCGCGTTCGGAAGAACCGGCCGACATTATCCGTGACATGCAGGCAGGGATTGAAGCACACCAAAAACAGAAAGTGCTGGCTATTGAAAACCGCAAAGAGGCTATTCGTACGGCCTGCATGCTGGCACAGCCCGGCGACATTATTCTGGTGGCTGGCAAAGGACACGAAGATTATCAGGAAATTAAAGGGGTGAAATATCATTTTGACGATAAGGAAGTGATCAACGAAATTTTCAATAATAACTAATCCGGCGGCCTTATGATTTATTATTTATACGATTTGCTAAAAGACTTTGACCTGCCCGGTGTCGGAATGTTTCAATACATTTCGTTTCGCGCCGGTGCGGCCATTATTACTTCGTTGCTGATAACCATGGCGTTTGGGAAAAAACTGATTGGTTTCCTGCAGCGAAAGCAAATTGGGGAAGAAGTGCGCGATCTGGGACTGGAAGGCCAGCTTCAGAAAAAAGGCACGCCGACCATGGGTGGGCTAATCATCCTGGCTTCCATTATTATACCGACGATCTTATTTGCCCAACTCGATAACATTTATATCCTGCTGATGCTGATTACCACTATATGGCTCGGATTAATCGGGTTTGCCGACGACTATATAAAGGTATTTCTGAAAGACAAAAAAGGGCTGGCCGGAAAATTCAAAATTCTCGGACAGGTTAGTTTGGGCGTTATTGTGGCAGCTACTCTGTTTTTTTCCGATGAAGTAGTGGTACGCGAGAAACAGCGCGATATACACGGAGATTTCAGAAAAGAGATTCTGGTGAATCAGGAAACCGGACAGCAGCAAGTACAATTTGTGACGAAGGAAACCAAGTCGACAAAGACGACTATTCCATTTATTAAAAATCACGAATTCGATTATGCATGGCTGGTTTCGTTTATGGGCGAAAACTCCCGAAAAATAGCAGCATGGCTGATTTATGGTATCATTATCATTTTAATAATCACGGCCGTTTCCAATGCCTCGAACTTAACCGACGGAATTGATGGCCTGGCAACAGGCACATCGGCTATCAGCGGGGCAACATTCGGAATTCTGGCGTACGTAAGCGGTAACATTATTTATGCCGACTATCTGAATATCATGTATATCCCGCAGGTGGGCGAACTGTCGGTTTATATCGCTGCATTTATTGGCGCCACCGTTGGTTTTCTGTGGTACAATTCATATCCGGCCCAGGTTTTTATGGGCGATACCGGCAGCCTTGCACTGGGCGGGGCGCTGGCCGTTTTTGCAGTCATTATCCGTAAAGAGTTTTTGATACCTATTCTCTGCGGAATTTTTCTTATTGAAAATTTATCAGTGATGATTCAGGTGGCCTGGTTTAAATATACCAAACGCAAGTATGGCGAGGGACGCAGGGTATTCCTGATGAGTCCGATCCATCACCATTATCAGAAAAAAGGAATTCCTGAAGCGAAAATTGTAACCCGTTTCTGGATTGTCGGGATTATCCTGGCAGTAATAACTATTGTAACCTTGAAAATGCGATAAACGATGCCGCAAAAGATAGTCATATTAGGAGCAGGTGAAAGCGGAACAGGTGCAGCAATTCTTGCAAAAAAGCAGGGAAATGATGTGTTTGTGTCCGATTTGTCGGCCATCAGCGAAAAATACAGGCAGGTTCTTCAAGACTATAAAATTGCTTTCGAAGAAGGAAAACATACCGAAGAATTGATCCTGAACGCCGCGTTTGTTGTGAAAAGCCCGGGTATTCCGGAAAAGGCACCGATCATCAAAAAGATGAAGGAGAAACACATTCCGGTTCTTTCTGAAATAGAATACGCCGGAAAATTCACTTCAGCAAAAATGATTTGCATAACCGGTAGCAACGGAAAAACCACAACAACCATGCTCACTTATCATCTGCTGCAAAAAGCAGGTTTTAATGTGGGTTTGGCCGGAAACGTGGGACGCAGCCTTGCATGGCAGGTGGCTGAAGAAAACTTCGATTATTACGTGATCGAACTGAGCAGCTTTCAGTTGGACAACATGTACGACTTCAAAGCCGATATTGCTGTTCTGCTCAATATTACTCCCGACCATCTCGACCGCTACGATTACCAGATGCAAAACTATGTCGATTCAAAATTCCGGATTCTTCAGAACCAGACCGAAAAAGACGTTTTTATCTACTGTGCCGACGATCCGGTCATTCTTTCAGAATTGAAAAAAATAAAAATAACTGCGTGCAAAGCCGCATTCTCACTGGGAGAACCCAGGGAAAACGGGGCTGGCCTGGAACAAAATAACATGATCATTAATTGGGAACAAAATACATTTAGCATGTCAATACTTGATATTTCGTTACAAGGGAAACACAACACCTACAACTCGATGGCAGCCGGCCTGGCTGGAATGGTGTTGCAAATCAGGAATGAAAACATTCGTGAGAGTCTGGCCGAGTTTAAAGGTGTTGAGCATCGTCTGGAACGTTTCCTGAAAGTGCACGGCATCGATTTCATCAACGATTCGAAAGCCACCAACGTGAATTCAACCTGGTATGCGCTTGAGAGTATGACCAAGAAAACTGTGTGGATTGTTGGCGGAATCGACAAAGGCAACAATTACGATGAACTTTTGGATCTGGCCCGCAGTAAGGTGAAAGCCATTGTTTGTCTGGGAAAAGATAATGCCAAGATCATCAAAGCGTTTAAAGAAGTGGTTCCCGATATCGTGGAAACCCGCAGTATGGTTGACGCAGTGCGTTCGGCCTATTATCTGGCAAAAGATGGCGATGCAGTATTGCTTTCGCCTGCCTGTGCCAGCTTCGATCTGTTTGAAAATTACGAAGATCGCGGGCGTCAGTTTAAAACTGCGGTCAGGGATTTATAGCAAAAATCAGAATTAGAGAGAATGAATTTTTCAATAGGTAAAATATTTAAAGGTGACAAGGTTTTGTGGATTGTGCTGATCTTCCTTTCGCTGATTTCGCTGCTAATCGTTTACAGCGCTACCGGGAAACTGGCCTACAAGGTTGCCGGCGGGAACACCGGATACTACCTGTTCCGTCAGTTGGTATTTATAGGGCTTGGCATCGGGTTGATGATATTTTTGGTGAATGTGGTGCCTGTGAAAATTTATTCCATTTTTGCGAATCTGATGGTGGGTGTAACGTTCGTCGCACTGATTGCTGCATTTGTCCAGTATAAAATCGATGGAAGTAAGGAAACATCAAGGACGTTAACCTTTTGGATGATCAGTTTTCAACCCTCCGAACTGGCTAAAATTTCACTGGTGATGTATGCCTCCAAAATGCTTTCAAAATACCAGAAAACAAAAGAAGAATTACGACATGCATTCTTCTGGGTTACCGGTGTAAGCGCTGTTATTTGCGGCATTATCTTTATTGGCAATATTTCAACATCTGCCCTTATTTTCGGGAGCATTATGTGCATGCTTTTTGTTGCCCGGGTCCCCCTGAAATATTTTTTCATGTTACTGGCAATAATCATTTCTCTGGCAGTAACCATCTATTTTGCAGCCGATTTTTTGCCTGAAAGTTTCGGGCGCGTCCATACATTCAAGGAGCGAATTGATGACTTTATATACGGCGACGACAACTCGAAAGAAGGCACCACGCAGGCCGATTTTGCCAAACTAGCTATTTATGAAGGCGGGTTGATGGGGAAAGGTCCCGGAAACAGCGAGGTGAGCAACTATATGGAAGCAGGGTACAACGACTTTATTTATTCCATCATTATTGAAGAATATGGTTTTGTAGGTGGAATTTTTGTACTCTTCCTTTACCTGATATTCTTTTATCGGGGGGTAGTTATTGTACGAAAGTCGGACCGTACTTTCCCTGCATTTTTAGTAACAGGGCTGGTACTGGTGTTGGTTTTTCAGGCATTCATAAACATGGCAGTATCAAGTGGGGTGGTTCCGGTAACCGGGCAACCACTTCCCTGGATAAGTCTGGGAGGTACATCGATGCTGTTCACAGCCGTCGCATTTGGGGCGATTTTAACAGTGAGCTATCATAACAACAAACAAAAAGAAGCAGAGGAACAACTGGTGACCATTGATACACCGGATGAAGATCAGGCATTATGATATAGTAGTAAGTAAAAAGTAGTAAGTAGTAAGCAGAAGTGAAAGCTCGGCGCTTAAAAACATTGAATGAATAAAATTAAGGTCATAATCAGCGGAGGAGGAACCGGGGGACATATTTTTCCAGCCATTTCCATTGCGAACGAGATGAAAGAGCGCGTTCCCGATGCCGATATTCTTTTTGTGGGTGCGCTGGGACGAATGGAGATGGAACGTGTACCGGCTGCCGGATATCGCATTGAGGGGTTGCCCGTGATGGGTTTTCCGCGAAAGCCTTCCCTCACGATGTTCACTTTTTTTATCAAACTATATAAAAGTCTGAAAAAGGCACGGCAAATAATAAAGGATTTCCAACCCGATGTGGCGATTGGAGTGGGCGGATACGCCAGTGGACCGTTGCTGAAAGCGGCTGTTCGAAAAGGTATTCCGGCCATTTTACAGGAACAGAATTCGTATGCCGGGGTCACCAATAAATTGCTGGCTTCGAAAGTGCGCAAAATTTGTGTCGCCTATCCGGAAATGGAAAAATATTTTCCGGCTGAAAAAATTGTACTGACAGGCAACCCAATCCGTAAAAACCTGCTCGAAAAAGTAGCGAACAAAGATGAAGCGCTGAACTATTTCGGACTGAAAGCCGGACACCCGGTGGTTTTAATGGTGGGCGGCAGTCTCGGCGCCCGTACATTAAACGAAAGTGTGTTCGCAAATCTCGAATTGATTGAAAATTCCGGTGTGCAAATCATCTGGCAAACCGGGAAATACTATTATAACGATATTCAGGAAAAATTAAAAACCGGAAAACCGGAAAATTTGAAAGTAAACGAATTTGTGAGCCGCATGGATTGGGCGTATGCAATTGCCGATGTGGTAATTTCGAGAGCTGGCGCCGGAACTATTTCTGAACTTTGTTTGCTTGGAAAACCTTCGGTTTTGGTGCCATCGCCTAATGTGGCCGAAGATCACCAGACGAAAAATGCGATGTCGCTAGTGAAAAACAACGCTGCCGTGATGATCAAAGATGCGGATGCGAAAGATCAGTTGTGGCAGGAAACCTTCAGGCTGGTGAATGATGAAAAGCAGTTACAATTATTGAGTGAAAATATCCTGAAACTGGCGAAACCCGATGCAGCAAAAGAAATTGTGGATGTTATTCTGAACGAATTGAAAAGATAGATGCAAGATATTAATAAAATAGAACAGGTATATTTCCTCGGTATCGGTGGAATCGGGATGAGCGCGCTGGCCCGGTATTTCAAACATCTGGGCAAAGCAGTCTCCGGTTACGACCGTGTGGAAACCGAACTCACCCGCAGGTTGCAGGCCGAAGGGATTAATGTGCATTATACCGACGATCCGGCAACCCTTCCGCACGGAATGAACCCGGGAAACACGCTCGTGGTGCTCACTCCGGCTATTCCGGCCAGTCACAGGGAGTACAATTTCCTGAAAGAAAATAATTTCAGTATTAAAAAACGGTCGCAGGTGCTGGGCATAATTTGTAATCCGCTACACTGCATTGCGGTTTCCGGCACGCATGGTAAAACTTCGGTGTCAACTATGATTGCCCATATACTGAAAAATTCGTCGCTGGATTGCAGCGCGATTTTGGGCGGCATTTCGAAAAATTACCAGACCAACTTATTGCTGGCCGAAAAAGAAACTCCGTTTATTGTTACCGAAGCTGATGAGTTCGATCGTTCATTTTTACAGTTGCAGCCCACAATGGCAGTGGTTACTTCAATGGATGCCGACCATCTTGAAATATACGGCACACACGAAGCGATTATTGAAGCATTCAATCAGTTTGTGAGTCAGGTAAAACCGGGAGGTGTGGCTCTGGTCAAAAAAGGTTTAAAAATTAGTGAATCAACCAATCAATACATCCGGCATTACTCTTATTCGTTATCTGAACAGGCAGACTTTTATGCCCAAAACATCCGTTTGATGGAAGGAGCATATCAGTTTGACCTGTTTACCCCGGATGGTATCATTCCGAATTTTGTGCTTAATTATCCTGGCCTGATGAATGTTGAAAACGCAGTTGCAGCATCGGCAATGGCATTGATGGCCGGAGCCGGTCAGGAAGAAGTGAAAACAGCGCTGGCAACCTATCAGGGTGTAAAACGCAGGTTCGATATTCATTTACGAACCGGGAAATATATTCTGATAGATGATTATGCACATCATCCGGAAGAATTGAAGGCAACGATCACATCGGTCCGGGATATGTATAAAGGCGCAATTGTAACGGGAATTTTTCAACCGCATTTATTCAGTCGGACCAGTGATCTTGCCGATGGTTTTGCAAAAAGCCTCGATTTGCTCGACGAAGTTGTACTGATGGATATTTATCCGGCTCGTGAAGAACCCATTCCGGGAGTCACTTCCGATTTGGTTTTCCGGAAAATAAAAAACAACAATAAAGTGCGCTGCACAAAAGCAGAATTGCCGGAACTCGCACGGAATTTTAAACCCGGCATCATCTTGATGATGGGTGCGGGCGATATTGATACGATGGTAGAAAAGATAAAAAATATACTGACAGAGAAAAAAAATGCTTAAAACGATTCTGAAAATATTCTTGTGGCTGTTACTGTTCGGCTTTTTGGGCTTTACAGTATGGTTTACTACCCAGGAACTGGATCGTGTAAGTTGTCAGGAAGTTTCGGTTCGGATCATCGAAGGATCGCCCCGCTTTTTGCAGGAAGAGGATATTCTGGAACTGATTAAAAAAACTGATCGCAGTATTTTCGGAAAAAAACTGAACCAGATAAATACAGAAGTTCTTGAGGAAAAACTCCGCACGGTTGAAAACATACGCAATGTAGAAGTATTCCGGGTAATTAGCGGAAAGTCGCTTCAATTTAAAGGAAAACTGGTTTTTGATGTTGAGCAACGCAATCCGGTTGTCAGAATAAAAACCAACGAATTTGATTATTATCTCGATAAGGAAGGGATAAAAATTCCGATTTCAGATAAGTTCACAGTTAAAGTTCCTGTGTTTTCAGGAACTGTTACCAGCGAATATGCCACGAAAGAATTGCTCCCATTTGCCGGATTTATTTATTCCGATCCCTTTTGGAAAGCCCAGATTGAGCAGGTATTTGTGAAAGAAAATAATGAACTGTTGGTAATTCCGCGTGTGGGCGATCATTTAATTGAGTTTGGCACTCCTGAAAATTTTCAGGAAAAATTAAGGAATTTGAAAGCAGTATACCAGCAAGGATTCAGTAAAACAGGCTGGGATAAATATACGATCATTAGTTTAAAATATAAAAATCAGGTTGTTTGCACAAAAAGCTGACGATTATGGCCAGGAACGAACAAATTTTTGCAGCAGTTGACATTGGCTCTACCAAAATTGTAGCCCTTGTTGGAAAGAAAAACGAAGAAGGTAAGATTGAGATTATCGGTTTCGGACAGAGCATGTCTCAAGGGATCAAACGGGGTGTTGTGCTGAACATCGATGAGGCATACGCCGCCATCAGCGAGGCGGTTCGAAAAGCCGAAGACTCGTTTGGCGGCGACATTGAACAGGTGTATGTAAACCTGACCGGTCAGCAGATGAAAACAATCGGTACCAAAATACAAAAGTACCTGGTTCCTGGGAGTGTCGTTTCTGAGGAAGATGTGGCACAATTGTACGAACAGGTTGCTCATATCCCGATTCAGGAAGGATATAAAATTTACCAGATCAGTCCGCAGTTGTTTACCATCGACAATGAAGCCGGGATTATGAACCCGGTTGGCATTACCGGAGAGAAGCTGGAAGCTTCGTTCAAGGTATTTATTGCTCCCGACCAGTACGAGCTAAGTGTCCAGAAATGCTTCGACAGGGCAGGTATCCGGGTGAAAAAAATGGTGATCGACCCGATTGCATCTTCCGAAGTCATTCTTTCAGAAGATGAAAAAGAGGCTGGTGTCGTGCTGCTTGATATTGGCGGTGGCACTACAAAAATGTCGGTTTATCATGAAAACGTCCTTTGTTATTTGTCAGTTATTCCTTTTGGCGGAAATGTTATCACCCACGACATAAAAGAAGGGTGTTCCATTCTGCTTCGGCAGGCCGAATCGCTGAAAACCCAGTTTGGACAGGCAATGGGCGATTTTGCCCCGGAAGACAGGGTAGTTACCATTCCCGGTATTTCGGGTTGGGAACCCAAGGAAATATCTTTCAAGAGCCTTGCGTTTATTATTCAGGCCCGAATGGAAGAAATTGTTGATGCTTTTTATTTTCAGCTTGAAAATTCGGGTTGCCTCGATAATCTGGGCGCCGGAATTGTTATTACCGGGGGTACCTCGCTGATGACCAACCTCAACCAATTGGTGAAATTCCGTACCGGACTGGATGTCCGCAAAGGAGTACCAAACATGAGATCTATAATGGCAAATAGCGATATGGAAGATCCGCGTTTCGGAACAGCGCTTGGATTAATCACTCTTGCTGCAAACGAAGAAGACGGAACCAGAAAAACAGTTCGCAAAAAGAAGAAAAAGGTTTCCGAAGAAGGTTTTTTCAGTCAGGTGAAAAAGCAGGTCACCCGTCAGGTAACTATGTTTTTCGATGACGATCAGGATACGGAAATGTATTAAATAATTAAAACTCGTCTGATTTATGAACGGCGACATTATCAATTTCGGGCTACAACAAGCTGCCTCATCCATTATTAAAGTAATTGGAGTTGGCGGCGGTGGTGGCAACGCGGTGAATCACATGCTTGAAGAAGGCATTGAAGGCGTCGATTTTATTATCTGCAACACCGATTCGCAGGCCTTGCTGAAAAGTCAGGTGCCGGTGAAAGTACAATTGGGCGTTACCCTCACCGAGGGTCGTGGCGCCGGGAACCAGCCGGAGCAGGGAGAACAGGCGGCAATCGAAAATCTGGACGATTTGCGGCTGGTGCTTGAAGGATCGACCAAAATGGTGTTCATCACTGCCGGACTTGGCGGAGGAACCGGCACCGGCGCTGCCCCGGTGATTGCCAGGCTGGCCCGCGAACTCGACATTTTAACGATCGCGGTGGTTACTATTCCGTCGCCGGCAGAAGGAAGGCGTCGTTTTCAGCAAGCGCTCGAAGGGGCAAGTAAACTGAAGGAATATGTTGATAGTATGTTGGTTATCAGCAATGAAAAACTGCACAAAATATACGGCGACCTGCCTGCTTCCATTGCTTTCAAAAAAGCCGACGACATAATTACCACCGCAGTAAAAGGAGTAGCTGAAATTATCACCCTGCACGGCAACATCAACATCGACTTTGCCGATGTCAGCACGGTTATGGGAGGCAGTGGCGTATTCCTGATGGGAACTGGTTGTGCCGATGGCAATGACCGGGCTATGAAAGCTGTGAAAGCAGCACTCGATTCGCCTTTACTCGACAGCAACGATATCAATGGGACCAAAGATATTCTGTTGAATATCATTTCGGGCGATGCTGAAATTACCATGGGTGAGATTGGTGAAATAATCGAATACCTGCAAATCGCCGCAGGACAGGATGCCAACATCATTTGGGGAAATGGATTTGATGACAAATTAGGCGGCAAAATAAGTGTCACGATCATAGCAACCGGATTTAATACAAATCCAAACAAATTATTTCAGGAAGAAAAACCAGTAACTGAGTTTCAGTTATACGATATTGAACCCGCCATTAATTTAGGCGAAGAAGAAATAGAAGAAAAAGTATTTGTAGAAGAACCACCAAAAACAGAAAAAATTGAAGTTAAAAAGACAGAAAAGAAAAGAAAAAAAGAACTAGTCGCTGAAGAACCCCGTGATAGCGGGAATCTTGACAATTGGTTTCATCGCCAGTTTACCCGTTTTTTCGAGGATAGCGATGTTCCTCTCTCAGACGAAAAATGAAACAAATACATTTAAACAGAAAAATAAACGCGTATGTCAGATATAATGAATTTTAGTTTAGACCGAAAAAGCAGCTCCATCATTAAGGTGATTGGTGTTGGCGGTGGCGGCGGCAATGCCGTAAACCACATGTTTGCCCAGGGCATTAAAGATGTCGATTTTGTGATTTGCAATACCGATTCGCAAGCATTGATAAACAGTGCAATTCCGATTAAGATACAGTTAGGTTCATCACTTACCGAAGGCCGCGGGGCAGGGAACAAACCCGAAATTGGCCGTGATGCAGCCATCGAAAATATTGACGATGTGAAAAAGGTATTGGCCGACAATACAAAAATGGTATTTATTACTGCCGGAATGGGAGGCGGAACAGGCACCGGCGGAGCCCCGGTCATTGCCGAAGCAGCCCGCGAACTGGATATTCTTACTGTGGGCATCGTTACCTTACCATTCCGTAACGAAGGGCGTCGTCGTATCAAACAGGCCATCGACGGAATTGCCGCGATGGAAAAACACGTTGATTCACTTCTTGTGATCAACAACGAACGAATCCGTGAAATGTACGGAGACAGTACTATTTCCGAAGCGTTTTCAAAAGCCGATGATGTGTTGACAATAGCAGCCAAGGGAATTGCTGAAATCATCACTGTGGCCGGATATATCAACGTCGATTTTGCCGATGTGCAAACCGTAATGCAAAACAGCGGCGTCGCCGTGATGGGGTCGGCCAAGGCAACCGGAGAAAACCGTGCTTTGCACGCTATTGAAGAAGCCCTGAATTCGCCGCTTCTGAATAATAATAACATCAATGGGGCAAAAAATATTCTTCTCAATATTACTTCAGGAAGACGGGAAGTTACCATGGATGAAATCGGAGATATAACTGATTACATTCAGGACAAAGCCGGACACGAAGCCGATCTGATATGGGGAAATGGAGTGGATGAAAGTCTTGAAGATGAAATTTCAGTAACGGTAATCGCTACCGGGTTCAGCACCAGCAGCATTCCGGAAATGGTCGCCGCCAAACAGCCTGAAAAAACATATCACACATTGATTGATAAACCAGTCCAAAAGGTCCCGGTTTCTCAACCGATTGTAAAAGAAAAGACAGAAACTACAAAGCATTTTTCAAAACAGGTTAGCCAGCCGACTTTTGAATTTGAACTTAGCCCGGGAGAATCGGACGAATTTGACAATTTATACGGAAAGAGGAAAACACAATCAGAACCTGAACACAATGTTTCAGTAAAGGTTGATTATGCCGAGTCGTCGGATGAAATAGTGGAAGAACTTGAAAATATACCCGCATACCGGCGTAAAAAATTCAAAGTGAAAGGACTGCAAAAACGATTTGAACAAAAATTGTCACGGTTTTCTCTTTCCCCTGATGAAGACGATAAGATTGTATTGCGCGATAATAACCCATACCTGCATGATAATGTCGATTAATTCGTTGTTCCAAAAATAGAGAATGGTAAGAAATAATTGGTTAAAAACGGACAAAGTTGAGAAATGGATTTTTTTATTAATGACTGGGATTAATCTGGTCCCTGTTTTGATTTTTAAGTTTTTCCCAACAATGGATGGCGCTGCCCATCTTTATAATTCGAACCTTATTAATTGTCTTCTATTTGAATCAAATCCTTTATTAAACAGTTTTTTTGATTTTAATCCGGTGCCTGTCCCAAACTGGACAGGTCATCTTTTTTTGTCTGTTTTTAACTATTTTCTCCCTGCATTCATTGCTGAGAAAGCGCTGTTGATTTTTTATTTTGTTGGGTTGCCGTATGCATTCCGAGGGTTGATAAACACCATTAATCCGGAGAATCGTCTGTTGAGTTATTTAATTTTCCCTTTTACCTATTCTTTTCTACTGCTTTTGGGGTTCTATAACTTTTCCATAGCCATTGTTTTAATGCTCATCACATTGCAATGTTGGATCAGGGAATCCGATCGTTGGCCAATATCGATCAGAAAAATTATCCTTTTATCCATATTAATGGTTTTTACTTATTTTTCTCACGTGGTCGTATTTGCCATTTTATTATTATTGATTGGAATAGATTTGTTTTTTAAGGAAATTCTTCTTGCCAGACAGAAATCAAATGGCTTAAATCCATTTTTTAAAAAAACAGGTATACTAATAGGAGTGTCATTTATTCCTATCGTACTTTTGTTGTTTTTTATTATCAGGCCATCAGTTGGCAGTCCAACTTTTTTGGAACGTTATGAACTCATTGCCTGGTTAAAAAAAATACGGCCAATTATTGCCTATAATATTGAAGTTGAAGAAGTTTATACAACGAAAATTTTCTATGTAATTACTGGGTTGCTGGTTATAGTTGGCTATACCCGGATCAATCAGGTTATCCAAACAGTTGTATCTTCGCCAAAGAGTAAATTTTTTTCTATTTTGAAACAGAATATATTTTCTTCAGAGTCTTGGATTGTTGCTGCATTACTGGTACTTGCTCTGTATTTCATTTTGCCCGATTCGAATGGTTCTGCTGGCTTCGTTTCTATACGATTTGGATTATTATTCTTTATTATCCTGCTTATTTGGATTACTTCTCAGACAATTCCCAAATGGCTGGTTATTACTGCGGTCGTAGTTGTATTGTTCGTTCACCTGAAACGGGAAAGGTTCTATCTGTCGGTAATAAAAGACTTAAATACTATTGCTGTTGATTGTTATAGTGCTTCTAAACAAATTGCTCCCAATAGTATAGTTCTTCCTGTTAATTATTCCAATAATTGGCTGGTTGGTCATTTTTCAAACTACCTGGGAATTGATAAGCCAATGATCATTCTTGAAAACTATGAATGTGGATCAGGATTGTTCCCATTAAAATGGAAGGAAAGTTTCATCCCAAATACAATGCTTGGGAACCTGACTGCTAATCAATTGCCCTGCTTACAATGGAAGAGCAATATTGAAAATTCCATGGCAAAGATTGATTATGTCTTTGTATTAGGAAATTTAGATATGAAAACTGATTCTTGCAGTACGGTTTTAAAAGACGCTATTTTTGAAAATTACGAGCTGATCTGCAGTAATAATAATTATCAATTGTTTAAAGAAAACAATCGAGCAACCCAATAAAAATCGGTTTAATTGCATTAAACGCATGGCATCTTTTATAATTGCTTAAAATATTTTCGAATAACTTCTTTTTTTGAGGGAGATGAAAAGATAATATTCTTATTTTCACTGCTATATTAGCAGTCATGTTTTTCTACAAATAAAAGTTAGTGTTCAATTTAAAAGAAATTTAAAATGAATTTATTTGATCAAATCAATGAAGATATCAAGTCGGCAATGAAGTCACGCGAAAAAGAAAAGCTGGAAGCTTTGCGCGGAATAAAAAAAGTATTGCTCGAAGCTAAAACGGCAACAGGTAGTACCGGTGAACTTTCGGATCAGGAAGTTCTAAAGATCATACAAAAGCTGGCCAAACAAGGAAAAGATTCGGCAAATATCTACAAGGAACAAGGTCGTGAAGACTTGTATCAACAGGAAATAACGCAGGTCGAAGTATTCGAATCATACCTTCCTTCCATGTTAAGTGATGAGGAATTAACAAAAGCTATTCAGCAAATTATTCAACAAACCGGAGCCTCGGGGATGAAAGATATGGGTAAAGTAATGGGAATTGCATCAAAAAGTCTTGCAGGACAGGCAGATGGAAAGGATATTGCTGAGAAGGTAAAAAAAATGCTAAATTAATTTGATATTTTTCGAAAGATATTTGGATTTTATAATTATTTGGTATTATCTTTACAATATTAACGCAAGGGTTTCGTCCTGAAATCCGGTGCGTTTGGGGTGGAAAATTAAAATTAAGCGGGCAGCGGCCCGCTTTTTTTATGTCTTTATCTGAATTATTGTTATTAAACTTATTGAATTTCAGTAGATTAAAATTTAATATCCGCTCCTGCTACGACGAACAATCCGGATTGAGAGATAAAAAAATATCCCCAATTAACAAATTACACACTGAGAATAAAAAAGTCGATATAGAAGAAATTATATTGAAGGCAAAAAAGATCAGGGGAAAAAACTTTACAGAAGGCTAATGATCAGGTATTCATTTTAACTTCATTTTCTCAATTCCATGAAATCCTCTCAGAAAATCAACAACATTCATCCGTTTTTTTCCGGCTAGTTGCAGGTCGGTAATGTTGAGCCAGCCATCTGCCGTTTTTACATTTAAAAAGGTTTTTTCGTCAGATGAAATAGTTCCTGATTCTGCGGTTTTCCCATCGGCAAAATCGGCAAAATAGATTTTCATTACCTGAGCTTGTCCGTTTTCATCAATCAGTTCGGTCCAGGCTGTCGGATAAGGAGACAGTCCCCGAATCAGGTTTCGTATTTTTTCTCCGGGCATTGACCAATCGATCCGGCAATCGTCTTTAAATATTTTGGGTGCATGTTTTAACTCTGTGGTTGCAGCCAGTTCATCCTGATGAATGGCGTAAAAATTACCTTTAGCCAATGCATCAACTGTTTTTAGTACCAACTCGGCGCCAATTTCCATCAGGCAATCGTGAATACTGCCGACTGTATCGTCTTTGTTAATTGTAATTTTCTCGCGGAATAAAATCTTTCCGGTGTCAATTTCTTGGTCAAGTAAAAAAGTGGTGACGCCGGTTTCTTTTTCACCATTGATAATGGCCCAGTTCAGTGGTGCGGCGCCCCGGTATTGAGGCAATAAAGAACCATGTAGATTGAAAGTACCCAGTCGGGGCATGTTCCAGACAATTTCGGGTAACATCCGGAATGCGACCACGATCTGCAAATCGGCATTCAATGATTTCAGATCATCGATAAAATCGGGATTTTTTAGCTTTTCAGGTTGAAATATTTTTAACCCTTTTGCAGCAGCATATTGTTTCACTGCCGATTCGTTTAGTTTTTGTCCCCGGCCGGCTGGTTTGTCGGGTGCAGTGATTACACCTGCCACCTGATAGCCTGATTCAACCAGCGCTTTTAAACTTGCCACGGCGAAATCGGGAGTACCCATAAAAACAATACGTAAATCTTTTCCCTGCATTTTTCAGAAGTTTTTGCAAAGATACATTTTTATGGATGAAGGATTGATTGAGCAAATGGGTGAATACGAACTACTATGCTTTGTATTTTTTCTCAACATCGGGACGGAATACCCGGTTGCCTTTTTGAGCGCGGGGCCAGTATGGACAATGCAGGCATCCGTTGGAACAGCAATAACCACGTCGTACCAGATAACTTTCGGTCATTACCCGGTAGCCGTCTTTATTTATATAAAAATCAACGCCTTCTGTAGTTTTCTCGCCATAACCATCATCGAACAGGTGATCGAAGATTCCCATACTTCAGTTTTAAATGAGATGAGGTTCGCTTATTCGTATTTGAATTTCTGAAGGAAGTGGCCCATCCTGTCGCGTTTGGTACGCATGTATCTTTCGTTGTGTTCGTTGGGTTCTATTTCAATATTTACGATCTCACTTACCTTCAGTCCGTATCCTTCAATACCTGCCCGTTTTACCGGGTTATTGGTCATTAGTTTCATTTTACAGATACCCAGTTCCCGTAATATTTGTGCGCCTACTCCGTAATCCCGTTCGTCTACCCCGAAGCCCAGGTGAAGGTTGGCTTCAACGGTATCAAATCCCTCATCCTGAAGTTTATAAGCAGCAATTTTGTTCATCAATCCAATTCCACGACCTTCCTGCTGCATGTAAACAATTACACCGCGGCCTTCCTTTTCAATCAGCTTCATTGCCTGATGCAACTGATCACCGCATTCACAACGAAGCGAACCAAAAATATCGCCGGTCATACACGAAGAGTGCATCCGTACCAGTATCGGTTCATCGACATCAATATTTCCTTTTATGAGTGCAACATGTTCTTCTCCGTTCGATAATTGTTTAAACGGGATAATCTTAAAATCGCCGTAGCGGGTAGGCAGGTTTACTTCCTCACCGCGCTGGATCAGGCTTTCGCTTTGCAAACGGTAGGTGATAAGGTCCTTTATTGTGACAATCTTCAGATTAAACTTTTTTGCAATCTTCACCAGTTGAGGCAAGCGGGCCATGGTGCCGTCTTCGTTCAGAATTTCAACGAGAACTCCGGCCGGTTGAAGCCCTGCCAGACGGGTCAGGTCGACGGCTGCTTCGGTATGTCCGGTTCGGCGTAAAACGCCTTTTTCTTTTGCTTTCAACGGAAAAATATGTCCGGGGCGGCCCAACTCTTCGGGGCGTGTTGCCGGATTGGCCAGTGCATTGATGGTTTTTGCACGGTCGCTGGCCGATATTCCGGTGGTGCAGCCGTAGCCAATCAGATCGACGGAAACGGTGAACGGTGTTTCGTGCGACGAAGTATTTTTACCGACCATCAGTTGCAAATCCAATTCTTCGCAGCGTCGCTCTGCAATCGGGGCACAGATCAATCCTCTTCCGTGGGTGGCCATAAAGTTTACCATCTCCGGGGTTGTAAGTTCTGCTGCCGCAATAAAATCACCTTCATTCTCACGGTCTTCATCATCAACTACAATAACCAATTCCCCATTTCTGATTGCTTCGATGGCTTCGGGTATTGTATTCAGATTAAATTCACTCATCACTAATGGCTTTTTAAAATGCGATGCAAAACTAATTATTTTTACCGACTAATAAATGATTTTGTGCATTTAAGCCCGTTTTGCCTTCTCCCATTTAACTGATTGTTTACCTTTCAGGAAACGCAGCCATCCGGCAACCGCAGCGTAATTCATGGATGCAAAGTAATAGGGAATAAACGCTATTTTCATCCTGGTTTTCCGGTGTTCGAACAAACGGCCAAACATGGCCAACAGGTACATAAACAGTTGAAGATAAAAGAACAGTGAAAAGAAACCGGCTTCAGGAAAAGTATTCTCTGCAAGAAGTATTAAGAAATTCACAATTAACAACGTAAACAAGGCTAGCGGGGCAATGGTCCATCGTAAAACTTTGTGTGAAATATACTGAAAGCTCAGCAAACCAAAACGAATGGGATTGAGAAGCGGTTTCAGGCGAAGAAGTGTTTGGATGCCGCCCGCCGCAATGCGGATTTTTCGTTTCATTTCTTCGGAAACACTGACCGAGGCCGTTTCCATTGCATAAGCGCCTGGAACATACGCAATTTTGTAACCTTTCATGGCAATGCGCAATGAGATGATAAAATCGTCGAGCAGGGTATCTTCTTCTACTTTTTCGAATAATTTGCTCCGGATGGCAAACAATTCGCCAACCGCGCCCACTGCCGAGTTCAGATCACTGTCCAGCTTTTTGATCCACGACTCGAATTTCCAGTACATACTTTCCCCGGAGCCGACAGCTTCATCGCTTGCTTTTTCAAGGATGCGCTTTTCTCCGGCAATACAGCCTACTTTCGGATTGCTGAATTCGCGGACAATCTCCATGACGGAATCTTTACCAAGCAGTGTGTTGCTGTCAGAAAAAATCACAATTGGTGTTCGCACAAACTGCATCCCGCGGTTCATGGCGTGCATTTTACCTCTTCGTTCATCTAGATGAAATACTTCCAGTTCGGGATATTGCCTGAGCTTTTCAGGGCTCCCGTCGTCCGATCCGTCGGTTACCCAAATGTATTGGAGCTTTTCTTTCGGATAATTCAGGGCAAACGAATTTTTCACTTTCTGTTCGATGCAATCCAGTTCGTTATAAGCTGTCACAAACAAGCATACATCAGGAAGTTCTTCGCTGGTTAATTCAATTCTCTCTTTCTTTTTACTGAAAAGACGTTTTGTATGCACCATCAGAAATAACAAAACAGCATATCCGAAGTAGGTATACCCAACGATTGCAAACAGTATCCAGAAAAGAATTTCCAGCATTATAAATGGTTGTTGTAGAATTCTATCAGTTGCGCTGCCAAGGCTAAGTTATCAAATTTTTTCCGGATTAAATCAATGGCATTTTTTCCGATCTTGTCAAAAACTTCCCGGTTCTCAAGCAATGTGTAGATTGCGTTGTTGAAACTTTCTGCGTCGTCAGCAATTAAAATATCTTCTCCTGAAGTGGTTTCAATTCCTTCGGTACCGATAGACGTAGTAACAATCGGTTTTCCAAGCGCCATTCCCTCCACTATTTTAATCCGCATACCGCTACCCGAAAAAAGAGGTACAACCATGATGGCTTTTGAATTGATGAATTCATAGGCATCTTCAATCTCACCCAGGTAAACGATATTTTTCAGGCTGAATTTCTTTTCCAGCCAGAGAGGTGCATTCCTCCCGGCGATATAAAATTTCAGTTCAGTGTATTTTTTACTGATGACCGGCCAGCAGTTATTTAAAAACCAGATTAGTCCTTCCTGGTTGGGCGACCAATCGAGCGACCCGATGTGAAACAACGACGGGAATTCAAGATTTTTTGCAGTTGGTATCAGAAATGAAAGATCAATACCAGTTTGCGAAGTGAAATAAGGTTTTTTATTACCCATGCTGTTGAGCATTGCTGCGTCGCGCTCGGTAATTGGCACCAACAGGTCGTAATCGTTCAGGTACGATATCTCAAAGCGTTTGATGCGCGCTGCCAGAAGTTTCAGGTAATTTTTTTTTGGACCTTGGGTCATTTTTGCCGTCCGGTTCCATATTTCATGTTCAATATTATGTGCACGATACACAATTTTTGCATCTGAATGCCGCCTGATGAGTGCAATGTACGGGCATAAATAAAGGCCTTCCAGTTGAATGATATCGTATTTTTTCTTCTGCAAAAGTTTGATCAGAGCCAGACTGAAGTCTTCGGAAATAAATCTTTCGGCATTGTATGGAAGCCTTGAGAACAGTAAGTTCCGGATGGCGCCCCAAACTGAAATGGAGGCGGGAACATCAACAAAATGAAAGTCGGCCAAAGCTTTCAGGTTCTCCGGGATATCTTTCTTTTTTGCCTTGTGCTTTTCGGTATTCATGCTGAGGATCGTAACCTTGTGACCCAGAAATCCAAACCCTTTGGTCAGGTTCATGCTGGCAATGGCTCCGCCATCCTTGGGTGGCCAGGGGCTCTTATTAGTTAACTGCAGAATCCTCATTTTTGCTTCTTTTGTTTTTCAAAAAATCAAGAGAGGTCAATTTCTTGAAGAATAACTGATAGGTTTCCATGTTCATGATCGCCGAATCAGTGGCTGCTTTATATGTCAGAAAGACGCCGAGTCCAAGAAAAATAAACGACGAAAACCACATACCATCGAACATGGGCCAGACATCTTCACGAGCAAATTTTTCGCCGGTAATTGACACCATGTAGTAGGTGATGAACATGAGTATTGAAACAACCACAGGCATTCCCAGTCCTCCTTTCCGAATGATTGCACCCAGTGGCGCCCCGATAAAAAAGAAGATAAGACAGGCAAACGACCATGAAAACTTCTTGTGCCGTTCGATCGTGTGTTTATTGATGTCCTTTTTTCGTAAGTAAAGCTGATCTTGCTCCTGGTAAATATTTTGTGAATTGTTTCTTGCCTCAGATATCGCTTCCTGTATTATTTCGTTCCGGTACATTTGGGTTTTGGAATAAAGGACCGTGTCGATATTGACAATCGTGTCGGGCACAAAATTGAGTTCACTTTTCAGGGAATCGACAGTTTGTGTTTCATTAACGATGCTTCGTGATAATTCAGTATTATAATTCATTGAAATAACAAAACGACGGAGGCGCAACAGATAGTCGTTGTACATGGAATCTTCCTGATGTGTAAGTTGTTTAAGGTTCATCATCCTGAAGTAGTTCTTGTAAATCTTTTCATCTTGCCGGTTAAAATCAAACCCTTTAAGGGGTACATTTATTATTTCTTTCGAGAACCGATCCCTCCTGAATGGATAGCTTTTATTAGCTCCGCGTTCGATTTCTTTCTCTTCTGTATAATTCTCTCCGTTGTACAAGGTAAGGATCATATATTTTTTATCTTTTGTAATGACCATGGTTCCCGAATCAGCAATCGAAACCTTGATATTTCCACGGTTTAAAGTATGGTCATAAATCATCAGATCATAAAGCATGTTATTGGTCCGGCTTTTCTTTTCAACTTTTATACTGTACCCATCAATGTCGTTGGCAAAGATTCCCTCTTTAATGATCATTTCAGGTTTCTGGGTTTTTACACTGGCCAGCAAAGCCCCTAATTTCAGGTTTGTTTGCGGCAATATGTTATTTGAGAAGAAAAAAGCAACATACGTTAAAAAAACTGCGATATAAATCAATGGGCGCATGGCCCGGATCAGGGAAATACCTGACGCTTTCATGGCTACCAGTTCGTAGTTTTCGCCCAGGTTACCGAACGCCATGATAGAGGCAAGCAGCACGGCCAGCGGAAAAGCCATAGGGACTAATCCAAATGAAGCATAGGTAAGGAATTCAACAACAATCTGCCATTCAAGTCCTTTGCCAACCAGATCATCAATGTATTTCCATAAAAACTGCATCAGCAGTATGAAAATGCAAATGAAAAAGGTCAGAAAAAAAGGGCCAAGAAAACTTTTTATAATAAACAAATGCAAACGCTTCATTTGATCTGATTCCTTTGTTTGAAACGATTACAAAGCTAAATTATTTTAAAGAAAATTAAAGTGAAAAAAACTTAAGAACCTAAAATGTGTTTTAAATCGGCAATCTGTGTGTCCCACAGATTTTTGATTCCTTCTGTTTCGTTTTCTTCTGCAAAATCAATTACGATCAGGGAAACATCGCCGGTTAATTCATCTTGTGTAATTCTGAATTCAAAGTAGGAATCATCATCATCATCGTCAACCCATGAAAAACGAACCAGTTGATTTTCTTTGTGAAGGGTTTTTTCTGCTTGTTGTTCAACTCCTTCCCATGTGAATGTGTATATTTTTCCCTTAACCGTTACATTTTCGGCAAACCATTCCGCCAGTCCTGCTGCATTACTTAGCCGGTTATATAACACTTTTGGGGAGCATTTGATGATATATTCCAGTTGCATTCTTGTTTTCACATTCATTCCTTCCTTGTGATTTTCTGCAATATAGGTAATCTGGCAGATATAAGCAATGTATCTGAAAAAGCAAAGCTTAAAAAAAGACAATTATTTTTTAGCAACCCGTTTTCGGAAAAAATAAAATACTATATTTGCAACCGCAAAAAACGGATGGCGAGGTAGCTCAGCTGGTTAGAGCGCATGATTCATAATCATGAGGTCGCCGGATCATGCCCGGCTCTCGCTACAAGAAAATCAAGCAGTTAGGAAAATTTCTTAGCTGCTTTTTTATTTGCTTGCATACAATTTACATACAAATTGTATTAAAAACAAACTACTAAAAGATAGGAAAAACAAAAACCGCCTTCTGAAGTGAAAGCGGTTTTTGTTTTTAATAATCAAGTGATTATCTCGGCAAGGCAACAGTAACGGTTCCGACATATTTGCTATTGGAAACAGTTCCATCCAGGGAAATGAATGAGATAAAGCATTCTACATTGTCACCGGAATAACTTGCCGGTACAGTGAGAGTTTGAGTACCTACAGAACGGGCCACGCCATCAGTTACAAAAACTGCTTCTTTTTTTGTCGGATTCAAGGCTACGAGCATGGCTTTATCGGTTGCATTTGCGTTTCCTTCGGTTGAATTATCATTCCAGCTAAAAGTAACTTCACCAACGTTGCCGGAAACTGCGGTCGGATTTAAGGCAGTAGCCAGAGAACCACGGCTTACCAAAGCGTTTGCATAATCCACTTCATAGTCTGGATAATCGCCGGTAAGCGCGTTTTTCACATTGTATGACATTGCACTATTAAATGCAGTCATCTTAACAGCATAACTTTTAAAACCGATTTTAATAAATTCACTGATCGGCTGCAAAAAGCCTATCACTGCAGAGAACTTGGACCGTTGATCCATTTGACCTTCAGTCTGAGGATTTGCAACACTGGCAGGTTTTACCCGCATGTAGTCGATACCTTTCCAGTTACCGCCGATGACATTTCCGACCTTGCCGGAGAAGCCACCTAAAATACCTTGAGAAATCTTTCCCATTTCCTGAACTTTTTAATTGTTAAACATTTTTTTCATTCGGACTTGGTGCGGAGTTGATATGTAGGGAACCCGGCTTTGTCCGTTTCTGGTACAATCTATATCAAATAGTAGGCAATGGCTTGATTTTATGAGGGTATGCTTTGAAGTGCATTTCTTTGCACTGACAAGATAACAGCCAACCATTTCTAAAAGAAAAACGAAAAAACCGGAAAAAAAGAAAAAAGAAAGCCATCTGCAAGGTGGCGGGGAAGGTTGTCAAGGTTTTTGAGAAAAATACTACCGGCGATAGCCGTGTGGAGATTTTTTTCAAAACCCGAAGGGCTTGACCTTGAAAACCGCTGAGGGTTGGCAGGTGGGGAGCCACCTACCTTTGCTTCCTTTTTTTATTTTGGATATTGGCATTTAGATTCTTCAGATTTTGTAAATTGTATAACCTTTAAAAACCCTAAAAAAATGAAACAATACACCCACGCATGGCTGGCTATGATGGCCATGCAAAGGCTTGAAAAAGCCACACTTTCAAAGAGTGAACAAAAAGCCTCAAAATCTCTGATTAAATGGTTTAAAAACAACCGTGATTTTGTAGTTCAAGGAGCCTGGTACCCGGATGCAATTATAAAGGATATGGCGACCAGCCATGTGTTGAAGTATAAGCCCGGGGATAAAACAAAGGCTGGTACTTTTAAGAAGCTACCAACGAATTATCATTTGTATGTGATTGGCAAAAGTTCGGATTTATACAAAAAAGCCTATACTGTAGAGAAAGGAAACTTACCGGATCGATGCGAAGCCCTTGCCCACAGTATTATTGACAACATGAAGATGCAGGAAAGCGAAGAGAAAGGCTCTCCAATTAGTCCAACAGACAACCATGTAGCGACGCTCTTTTTTATGCTTAGTCATTATATTGCCGATGGTCACATGCCTTTACATTGTGATGTGAGACAATTCTCAGAAGGTGACGATATACATGCCCGTATAGAGAAAGAATGGGATGATTTAGTACGAGAGTGTTATTCGATTGATTTTGATAATGAACGTTTCTTTTACAATCCGGAAGGTTATCCTTTGAAAATAAAAGATATGGTAATAACCGAATGGATTGAACAAGAAATTGTAAACCGACTGTTTAATTCGGGCTATGGGAGTGGAAATGATAATACCTGGGATTTTATGTCTGCTATTACTCAATTTTCCTATTTGACAGCCTACCAAATGATACCGGAAACATACGATAATACCAATTTGGATTGGGATACTTTTAAAGTACTGAATACCGGAATTAGTTTTGATGATTACAGTAAATTCATTCTGATTGATGCTATTGATTCGATTGCAAAAGTTTGGTTGAGAGTATGGATGCGCTATATGGATTGGATGAAACTTTAACGCATTTTTGGGGTAAATAATAACGCAAGGCATACCGATGACAGGGATGGAAAAAGCAAGGGTGGCGACTGAATGGAATTGAGCGAAACGGGTAAGGGTGGCATGGAGCATCATATTTTGGCTGTGACGTTTGAAATGTGGGCTGGACAGCCAAAGTGGGGCGAAATATAACAGACGGGATGGCTTGAGCGAAATGGAATGAATGGAGGTACTTTTGCGTGGGTTGCCGAGGCTGGAGGCTGACAATGAGCGGAATAAATGAAGGTGGCGGAATGGAATGTAGCCCTGAATGAAATGTAGTAAACCGGAAGCCGCCTGCCGCAGGCATTGGCCGTAAAACAATTAATGCCCTGCACCTTAGCCGGGTGGTGGGGTTGTTTGTGGTTTTTATCTGAGCAGAAGATGAACAGGGAACAGAACCTTCGCAACCGATGTGGGTGGGTTTGTGGGGCTATTTTGCATAATGCCCTTCTAAGGTGCAGCAAAGCGGAACGAGACCCAAAAGAAGGCGCTTAAGCCCGTAGCGGGTTGCCTGAAGCCCAAAGCGGCCTAAAGCCGGGATGTGAAGTGAAACGGAACAGCCGGGCGACGGCCAGCGACGGCGAAAAGGCTGCACGCGGAGGGGGAGCCGACTGCATGGGATTAGAAGAAGGTGTTATGTAATAATAGCATGGATTTCAAGAATTAGTACCTTTTCATTTTTTGCTTGACCAAAAAACGAAACAAAAAAGTCAAGAAAATTTTTATGCTTCTGCCCGCCTCGCGGTTTTTTCTTTCCGGCACATCACCCTGAATACCCACCAAAAACCGCTCCCGCCATCCCAAGTAATCCTATCGTGTGGACATATCTTTTTTGATGATCGTTTTTCGTTTATAATCACACATGAGCCATTCCGTCCGCAGCAAGGGCAGCTCCCTGATCAAACTTTTCACACGGACGGGGTGCGTTATCACACCAATAGCCCCGGGTTTTACAGGCTGTGTGAAAACTAAAGTTTAGATATTAAAAGGAATTTGTTAATAATTGATTAATAGTAACAGGTGCGAACTGTATTTCTTTCGGATAAGTTGATTACCTTGAAAATCGAATAAAATACTAGTAAAATGCATTTTAAAGAAGGACATTACCGGGGACAAATAATGATGGTTTCATACGAGAACATGATTTTGCAGGATAATCCAGTCAGGCTAATTGATTTATTGTGCAAGAAATTTATAGCCGACAATCCCTGGCGCGAATCATGGAAAGGGAAAGAAGGAGAAGGCAGAAAAAGCTATCCGCCAGTGTCGATGTTGGGATTATTGGTTTATGGTTATTTTAACGGAATATCCAGTAGCCGGAAACTAGAAAAGGAAACCTGTCGGAATATTGAGTTGCTTTGGTTGATGGAAGGTCTGCAACCCGATCATTGGACTATTTGTGAGTTTCGAAGGGATAATGCACAATTAGTAAAAGATTTGCTAAAAACCTTCCGTAGGTTTTTGTTAGACAAGGAATACGCTTCAGAAAGGACACTTGTCTTCGATGGGTCAAAAATAAAAGCCTATGCAAGCCGTAATATGCTAAATATTGAAGGTGTCCGGCATAAGCTGGAAGATATGGACAAATCCATAGAAGATTATTTATCTCAGCTAGAAGGTAACGATTCAAGCGAAAATTCGCTTGAAATTGCCCGAGAGGAAATAAAACAGCTCAAAGAAAAAATTGCAAAGTTTGAAGCACAAAAGATAAAATTAGAATCCGTGGGCAGAATATTGGAATCCAGTGGTAAAAATCGAATTTCCCCTAATGACACAGATGCTGTTTTGGTTAAAGGGCGCGACGGCAAATTTGCAGGTTACAATGCACAAACCGGAGTGGAAGCAAGAGGACATTTTATCATGTACAACCAAGTAACAACAAATCCCAATGATTTACACCAGTTAGAAAACAATATTGAAAAAGCTATTGAGGAAACTGGTATTGTTCCGGAAGAAGTGCTAGCAGACAAGGGTTATGCCAATATATCCCAAATACTGAATGTTGAAGAAAAAGGCATTTCATGTTATATCCCCCTTCAAACAACAAACAGAGAAAAAGAAAAAGAGCAAGAACTTACATTCTCATACGATCATGAGGCTGATGTTTGCATTTGCCCGCAAGGGAAGGAACTCTATCTTTTTTCCAAAAATTACAGGCAACGCGGAGTCAATTATAATGTTTACAAGTGTAGAGATTGTGCTGGTTGTCCAATCCGTGGCAATTGTACAAACTCGAAAACAGGAAGGATTTATAAACGGAATGCTGAACAAGAAAAAATTGACCAGTATAAAAAAAAGTTAAGAACCAATTATGCCAAGAAGAATATAGCCCAGAGGAAAGGAATTGTTGAACACCCGTTTGGGACGATAAAATGGCTGATGGGCAAATTTCAATTTCTACTTACAGGCAAAGAAAAAGTCCAGACGGAGTTTAACCTCTACACCACAGCTTACAACATAAAGCGACTGATGAACTATGCCCCAACAACAGAATTAAAGGACAAAATAATGAATTATAATTGGGCAACGGCCTGAAAATTACTACAGACACAGCTTTTTATACTCATAAATAATACCTGAACAGGTGAAAAAACATGAGAAGAAAAAAAGCAATATGAGAAACTGTGAATAAAAAATGAAAAATTGAAATAAAAAAAACTGAAAATCTAATTTTCACACAGCCTGTTTAACCCGGGGCTACCAATATTTCGCCCGTACCGGGCTAAACGGCCGAGGCTGTTCGTTGATGAACAGTGCCTAATATTGAGATTAATAGTGCTTTATATGAATGCCATTTTTGCCATGTAATGAATATGAAAAAGAAACAGGGCTGCTTATTTTTTTGCTGAAGAAAAAAAGTAAAAGACTATTCAGCTTGAGGACAAGGAACATCATTTATACAATGAACCTCCTTTATTAAATTTCCTCAGAAATTAAAATTCTAAAAGCGATTTCCCTGAGCCAGACAAAGAATAGAATAGTTCATTCAAAAAAAGTATATTTGAAGCGAAAACTAATTGAGCTATTTTGAAAGTTACAAAATCAAATCAGGAACTTCTTTTGCTTCTTCGTGAGGGAAACCAAGTGGCTTTTTACAATATTTATGAACGATATTGCAAACGGTTGTATGGATTTGTTTTGAGGTACATTAAACAAGAAGCGGATGCTGAAGAAATTGTTCAGGAGGTTTTTATTAAAGTGTGGGAAGCCAGGGCTAAGATTGATGTGTATTCTTCTTTTGAATCGTTTTTATTTACCATTGCTTATAATGCGACTATAAGCCTGTTCCGCAAAAGGGTGACTGAGAAAAAATACCTGGAACACCTTATGTCGTTGCAACAATTTGAAAATGCCCCGGATGTTACCAATGAAATTCATTTTAATGAATTGAATGAAAGATTACATACACTGTTGAATGAATTGACCCCCCGACAAAAGGAAATATTTCAATTGAGCAGGGAAGACGGGCTGACACATGAAGAAATAGCCCAAAAATTGAATATTTCTGTTGCCACCGTTAAGAAGCACATAAGCAATACTCTTGCTTTTTTAAGATCAAATATGGATAGCAGCCTGATTGTTAATGCGTTATTTGTATATTTGTTTTTATAGCGAAAAAAAAGTCAATTTTTACATACTCCTATTTTCCGGGTTATGCGTATAACCTTACGAAACTGAAAAATCAGATTGGATTTGGAACGGCGAGATAGAGTGACAGGCCCTGAAACAAATTCAGGGTGACGCTTCTCTAAAGGCGATTTGCCTCTTTCCATGAACACAGTTGAATGTATTAAGGAACAGAATGGGAAAAGATACAATCATAAAATTTTTGAATGACCGCTGCACAAAGGCAGAACTGGAAGAAATTGTCCGATGGGCTGGAAAGGAAGCGTTTAGTAAAGAAAGTATCGCCTGGGGAAGTGACGATTGGAATACTTATCAGGGGGAAGATTATTTGGGGGATGATGAGAAATTCATCATCCTTTTTGATAAAATTCAAGGTAAAATAAATACCGACATTCCCCAGGAGAAACCAGGCAGCAAATCATTATCTTTATTTGCTACCTGGTTAGTAAGAGCAGCAGCAATTTTACTGATACCGGTACTTTCCTTTTTGTTTTACACTCTCTCTGAATTGAGAACTGAATCAGCAAAGTATGCCCGTCTCGCAGTTGACTCGCTGGAAATTATTGCCCCCATTAATGCAAGGGCTGTTGTACAATTACCCGATGGCTCGGAAGCTCATTTGAATTATGGCAGTAAGATTAAATATCCACAAATTTTTTCGGGCGATACCCGTGAAATAAGACTGACAGGAGAAGGGTATTTTGATGTAGCGCATAACCCGGAAAAACCATTTATAGTTAAAACAGGGGGATTAAATATAAAAGCATTGGGGACTGTTTTTAATGTTTTGGCATATCCCGACAATGACATTGTTGAAGTAACATTGATTAATGGCAAAGTTATTTTGGAACAAAACCGAACAAATAAGAAAGCTCAAAATCTTGGGTATATGGTACCGGGACAGCATGTAAATTATAATGTAAAAACAGGTGTAAGTTCAAGTACTAAAGGGAACATTGAGAAATATATTGCATGGAAGGATGGGAGGCTGCTTTTTGAAGATGCAACTATTTTTCAGGTTATCGAGAAGCTAACCCGTATGTTTAATGTTGATATCGAATTAACCGGTGATTTAAGCGATTGTATGTATACTGTCACATTTAACAATGAATCTCTTTCTCAAATACTGGATTTAATGACCCTTGCAACACCTGTCCGGTACAGGATGCTTGCCCGTGAGAAATTACCGGATGGAACCTACTCAAAACAGAAGATACTAATTGAAAGAAGACGGTAAATGATTTACGATTTACGATTTACGAGAATTACGATTGATGATTTTAGATCGAAGAAATTAAGCTGCTTCGCGGGAACTGATTGTCGGAAACCAACAGAATATACAAATTGAAAAAAGTGTTGGCAAGGTTGATGACCAAATTTCAGAAACTGAAATTACATATAAAGAAAAATATTTTGCCTATGATGAATTAATAAAAAACAACAGGGAAATGCGACAACACTTCCCTGCAGATTGTAAATAATCAATCCTGTGGCAACAGGATAATTTTTAACTAATCAATACAAAAGTATGAAAAAAATTACTGATTTGACTGGGAAGGTAAAAATTCCCAGGATGAAAAAATTATTTAGAATTATGAAACTAACAAGCTTTTTTCTATTGTTTTCTGTAGTGAGTGTTTTAGCGAACAAAACGTATTCACAAGCAAAAACATATACTCTAATAATGGAGAAAGCTACTGTTAAGGAAGTTTTGTCAGAAATAGAAAATCAAAGCAGTTTCTATTTTATGTATAATAGCAAATATATTGACCTTGACAGAGAAATTTCGTTAAATACGGACAATCAAAAATTAGAGGTTGTGTTGAATTTATTATTTGCCGGAACCGATGTTAATTATACCATCAAAGACAAAATCATTGTTTTGTCTACTCCAGAGATGAATGGTATGATATCTTCGCAGAAGAAATCAGTTTCCGGTAAAGTTACCGACTCCTCCGGCTCACCACTTCCGGGAGTAACAGTGGTTGTAAAAGGGACGACCCAGGGAATTATTACCGATGCAGATGGGAACTATTCTCTTTCGAATGTACCCGGCGATGCCACTCTGGTGTTTTCTTTTGTTGGGATGAAAACCCAGGAAATTTCGGTTGCCGGAAAAACTTCGGTTAATGTAAAAATGGAAGAAGAAACGGTTGGAATTGAAGAAGTGGTAGCCATTGGATATGGAACTGTGAAAAAAAGTGATCTTACAGGGTCAATTGCCTCTGTACAGGGTGATTTAATTGCAGACAAGCAAACGACCCAATTATCACAAGCATTACAAGGAACTATGTCTGGGGTAATGGTTACCAGAAATAGTGGAGCGGCTGATGTCTCTGCTACAATAAGAATACGAGGTATTACAACAATTAATGATAGTAATCCTCTTATTATAATAGATGGTATCCCGGGGGGGCTGGATGATGTTAATCCAAACGATGTTGAAAGTATCTCGGTCTTGAAAGATGCTGCTTCGGCAGCCATTTATGGTTCCAGGGCTGCATCGGGTGTTATTTTGGTAACTACTAAGCGGGCAAAAACAGGACAAATGAGCCTGGATTATAATTGCGAATTTGGAATTGAAAAACCAACCAGGGTTCCTGAATATGCCGGTGCCATTCGTTATATGGAAATGTATAATGAAATGAAATGGAATGATAACGGGAATATCGTGGGGAATGAGTATAATACATACTCTAAGGATTTGATTGATAATTATATGTCTTTGAATGCGGATAACCCGAATAAGTATCCCGATACGGATTGGAATAATTTATTGATGAATGATTATGCTCCCCGGCAAAGCCATATATTAAGTCTGAATGCAGGGGCTAAGGATATTCGGACAAAAATTTCAATGGCATATGACAATATAGATGCCCTTTGTGATGGGCGAACCTTCGAACGTATAACGGCAAGAGCTAACAATGATATAAAAATTAATAAATATTTATCTGCATCTGTTGATTTACATTGTATCCGTTCAATTGATAAACGACCAAGCGGTTTTGGGTTAACTGTTTCAAGCTTAAGAGCAACAGCTCCTATATATGCAGCGCTTTGGTCTGATGGACGTCTTGCTGCAGGAAAAACAGGTGCAAATAGTTATGGAAAATTAAAATACGGAGGTGAGACAAGAAGTTGGGAGAATCAATTAGGAGGAAAAATTTCGATTGATTTTTTTCCTGTAAAAGGATTAAAAATTTCAGGAATACTTTCTCCAACATTTAATTATAATAAGATAAAGCAATTCACTAAGAAAGTTCCTTATACTGATTGGGAAGATCCAGATAGGGTTGCAGGGTATATTATTAAAAATACATCATTAATTGAGAACAGAGTCGATAATTATCAAGTCACTACGCAATTTTTGACAAATTATTCAAAAGATTTTAAGGACAACCATTTGAATTTATTAGCAGGTTTTGAAAATTATTATTCCTTTTATGAAGTACTCAAAGCTTCTACTGACAATATGGAATTATCTAACTTTCCGTATTTGGATTTAAGTAATATAAGTTATTTAGGAGATAGTGGTTCTGCCTATGAATATGCATACCGTTCCTGGTTTGGTCGTGTTATGTATAACTATAAGAACAAGTATTTTTTTCAGGCAAATACCCGTTATGATGGATCTTCCCGGTTTAATAAAAGTTATCGTTGGGGGTTTTTCCCTTCAGCTTCAATAGGATGGATTATGTCGGAAGAACCTTTTTTAAGTAATATATCATGCTTGTCATTCTTAAAGCTAAGAGCATCTTATGGGATGCTTGGAAATGAACGGATTGGAAATTATCCATATCAATCGACCGTAAGTTTCGGGAACGAGTTATTTTATCAGGGAGATAATATCCTTTCTTCCCAATCAGCCTATGTTAGTGGCTATGCAATAAAAGATATCTCATGGGAAACAACTGAATCATACGATTTTGGGATAGATGCCAATTTTTTTAATAACAGGTTAAGATTTACCGGTGATTATTATAAAAAAATGACAAAGGATATGTTATTGAAACTCGAAATACCGAATTATATTGGTTTTGATAATCCATATCAAAATACGGGGAAAATGCATACAACCGGTTGGGAACTTGAGTTAGGATGGAACGATAATATCGGACAAATAAAATATTCCGTGGCATTTAACTTATCTGATTTTAAATCGGTAATGGGTGATTTGGGAGGAACAGAATTTCTTGATTACCAAGTGAAATATAAGGGAAGTGAATATAACGAATGGTATGGGTATAAAACGGAAGGGTTATTCCAAACGCAGGAGGAAGTTGATAACTCTATAAAAGTAAGTAATACTGTTTCTATGGGTGATATTAAATATACGGATATTAGTGGTCCCAACGGAGTCCCCGATGGAATTATATCCTCTGAATATGACCGGGTTTTACTGGGGGGATCTCTTCCCCATTATTTATATGGAGGAAATATTCAACTGGGATATAAAAATCTCGATTTTTCAATGAGTTTCCAGGGAATAGGTAAACAGAATTCATATATCCTGACGAGTATGGTAATACCTTTTGGTGGGGATTGGTTTCAAGTTCAAAATATTCTTGAAGGAAATTATTGGAGTAAATATAATTCAGAAGAACAAAATTTGAAAGCAAAATATCCCCGATTATCAGGTGTTGGGCTTGTTTCCGGCAGTTCGAATAATTATTATACTTCTGATTATTGGCTATTCAATGGTGCTTATTTCAGGCTAAAAAATATAACCCTGGGATATACTATCCCTTCCCGTATCACTGATAGAATTCAAATACAGAGAACCAGACTATATGCCAGTATCTCTGATTTGTTTAGTATTGATAATTTCTCTAAAGGTTATGATCCTGAAGGAAGTGATTATTTTATTACAAAATCTTTTGTTTTTGGAGTTTCAATTAATTTTTAATAGTTATGAAGAACAAGATAATATTTTTACTAATAGGGATTATTTTCTTTTCATGTAATAGTCTGGATTTAAATCCTCTGTCCGAAGCCTCATCCGAAAATTGGTATACAAATAAAGAAGGTATTGAGATGGCTATAAATCATCTCTACAACAATGGATTCTGGAATACAAATGACTATGATGACAAGTTATCTAATATAACTCAAGATAAAGCTGAATGGACGGATAGTTGGACGGATGACTGGACATGCAGAACAAATTTATCGGTAATAGCAGGTGGAACGATTAATAGTCAAGCAGATATTGTTAATCGACAATGGAATATAGCATATGTTTGTATTGCAAATGCTAATATTATTTTGTCGAAACTTGAAGACCTATCATCTGAAATAAACGAAGAAACCCTAAAAAAGTATTGTGCTTTAGCAAGATTTGCCAGGGCATATCAATATTCTAAATTAATTTTCTTTTTTGGAGACGTCCCTTTTTATACAAAGGAATTAACTATAGAAGAATCACTAAATTTATCCAGAACTACTAAAAAATCAGTTTTAGATTCAATTTATAGCGATTATAATTATGCTGCTTCAATTCTTCCTGTCTCATACGGTAGTTCAGATTTAAAATATATGACGAAAGGTGCTGTTCTGGGATTTAAGGCTCGAATTGCCTTGTATATGGGTGACTGGACAGTTGCCCGTGATGCAGCAAAAGCATGTATGGATCTTGGAGTATACCAGCTTCTTCCAAGTTTTTGGGACGTAACGAGTAAAAAGAATTCCATTGAAACAATCTTTGCAGTTCCCCGGTCTGCAGCACTAGGATATTGTATGTCGACAAGAAGGACAAGCCAAGCCATGACAAGAAATGCTGGACACACCGATTATGTGCAGCCTTCATGGCAATTATTATGTTCCTTTCTGTGTACTGACGGCTTGCCGATAGATGAGTCTCCATTATATAACCCACATAATCCGTTCAGAAATAGGGATCCAAGATGTACTGCAACAATTGTTGAGTTTGGTACTCGTCATCTAGGATATAAGTACGAACCTCATCCTGATTCATTGACAACATTAAATTATTTGACAGGCGCATATGTTAAAAATAAAGAATCAAAAGGAAGTGATCAATATGCTACATTTAATGGATTAATGTGGAAAAAAGGAATTACAGAAGGAGGTTGGTCTAATTCTCTTCTAGTAGACGTTGATGACATAGTGTTACGATATGCTGATGTTTTATTGATGTATGCTGAGGCAAAAATCGAGTTGGGAGAAATTAACCAATCTGTTTTAGATGCTATGAATCAGGTTAGAACACGTGCATATAATAATACCGGTATTCAGTATCCGGTTATCACTGTTACTGACCAAAGTAAACTAAGAAAAATAGTACGACTTGAACGCCGTATGGAATTCGCATTTGAAGCCCGCAGGTATTATGACATTATTCGTTGGAAGCAGGCGGAAAAAGTATTGAATCAACCAATTTACGGGTTACTTGATGTTGCAGCCCTAAGAAATAATGTTGTTAAACCAGGATTATGGTTTTTCCCAGGCATTCCACCCATTGATGAAGATGGAGTTGCCGATTTTTCAGCAATGTATAATGCCGGTTTAATAAAATTATTAGCTATACAGAAATTCGACTCTTCTAAACAATATCTGTGGCCTATTCCTTCTACAGAAATTAAAGTTAACAGTAACATGACACAAAACCCAGGATATTGAGTGTCGCGAACAACGGACAATGAGTTCTTTTCTTTATTGAAAGTTGATGCTATGTAAGTGATGGGAGTAGACCTACCGGAAGCGGTTTGCAGGGGCAGATAATTTTTATTCCCGTTATTTTTTATAGTTGAAGCATTCTTATAGAACCGACTGGTTGTTCAAATATCGGTCGGTTCTTTATAAAACAATTAATTTTTTAAATAAATAAATAAATGAAAAAAAAGAATTTAATTATTATAGTCGGCATATTCATGTTTAGTATGTTGCAGGGTCAGGACATACCAAGTTATATACTTCCTGAAGATGCATATAATGGGCTTGACGATGAAGCAATGCAAAAAATTATTTCATTGAGCAATGAAATGAAGAATGGAGTGGAGCCTTCATTTGAAAGTGTCTCCTGCATATTTCCCCACTATATGGATTACCCCAAGGCAATTGTGGGCATAAAAGAGCACCATGGCAGGTTTCTTACTTCGTGGGATGGTTCCATCATTTTTCCACCATTTTATTTATCATTTAAAGTGGAGGGAGAAGGAAGAAAGATAATTGGCGACCCGATACCTTTTTCAAGTCCGGAAGTGAAGAAACTTAGTAATTCCTTAATTGGCGACTACCTGCCGGTGGTCAACAGGAAATTCGAATATCAAGGGTTGGTTTATGACCAAACCGTTTTAGCATATTCTAAAGACTTCTCAACCGAAAGTCCTCTCATTGCTTTTGTAAGGATGACCGTTAAGAATGCGCAGGATAAGAAGAAGACAAGTACATTGTCCGTATGTTTTAAAGGGACTGGAGCACGTCCGTCATCCCAAATATGGGCAACGTCCGGATATGAAATAGTCAACTGTCCGATGATGCTTTATTCAAAGGACAATAAGATTTTGAACGAAAACGGTGACGCCATTTTTTGGACCGGGTCACCAGAGGGAGTATTTGGAGAAAACAGGCTTTCTTTTGAATTATCGTTAGAGCCAAATGAGGAAAAGGAATTGTATTTCTGCACCCCTTTTGACCCTGTAAATGAAAGCATAGCCGAACCATTATCTAAAACGGATTTCGATGAAACTTACGGAAATGTTAAAAAATATTGGGATGGCATTTTCCAAAGAGGGATGGCAATTAATGTTCCTGAGAAGATTGTTAATAATGCATACAATACATGGCGTATCAATAATTTTTTACTGGTACAGGAAGATATAATCCGCATGACTTACAAAACGATTGATGCCCCATTCTTTTACGAGGGGATATTTGGTTATGCAGCTGCGATGTACCTTAATACAATTACAACCGCCGGGTACTATGAAGAAGCGAAGAGGTGTGCTAAAATGTTTCTTCGGCTTCAACATGATGACGGGGGTATTTCAGGTATAAACATATCTAATGGAATAATACCACATCAACATGGTGCAATTCTATATACCATCAGTCAAATATACAGGATGGGTAGAGACAAGGAGTGGTTTGCAGATATCGCACCTGATTTGATCAAAGGCTGTAACTGGATAATCAGGGAACGGTCAAAAACAAAAAAAATGGAGAATGGGGAAAAAACAGTAACCTATGGAATGTTACCGCCATACAGGTACAATGTAGATACCGGCCATGGAACCCAGGAATATTTAGGGAATGCCTGGTGTTGGGCAGGATTAAACCAGGTAGCCATCGCTTTAAGAGGACTTGGTGGGGATTTTAAAGAAGAAAGCAACAGATTACAAAAAGAAGCGGATCTGTATAAGGCAGATATATTTGCTTCTATGAAAAAGGCAACTATTAAAGAAAATGATCTTCCTTTTCTTCCTATTGTAATGACGGAAAAAAAACCTTACGAATATTTACTGGAAGATACAGAATCAATTTATTACGATATTCTTTCCTGCAGGATGCTTGAATCAGGTATATTTGACACAACAGATGAACGGATAAAGTGGATTCCGGATTTTCTTGAAAGTCGAAAAGGAATAATTTTGGGGATAACACGTTTTTATGGGGATAACAAATTAGGCTATTCAGCGCATTTTAGTGCAGGTTATGGTATTACTAATCTCAGAATGGGCAGAATTGACAGATTTCTTTTAAATTTTTATAGTATGCTTTCCTATGGTATGGCAAGAAATCTATATGCTACTCAGGAACATGATAATTTTATTATAGGGCGAAACGACCCCTGGTATTGGGCCAGGCAACCCCACCTTCACTCCACTTCAGAGTTAATTCGAATAACCAATAATATGTTACTACATGAGGAACCAGATGAAATTTGGTTAGCGCGAGGTGTACCAAGAAAATGGCTTGAAAATGGTAAAATTATTGAGGTTAAGAATGCCCAGACTTGTTTTGGCCCTTTGAGTTATAATATTGAATCAAATGTGGCAAAAGGAATAATTAAAGCAGGCGTTACCCGTTCGTCTTCAACCAATATTCCGTCAGCCATTAAATTGAGTTTGAGGCATCCGGAAGGGAAAGCTATTGCAAGGGTAGAAGTCAATGGTAAAACCTGGAAAAATTTCGGGAAAGATATAGTCAATCTTCCAGGTTCTATGGCAAAATGCGATATTGTTGCATATTATTAAACTTAAAAATCTAAAATAAAAATTAGAAAAAGTGATGTTAATTGCTTAATTTCAAATTGTTACAAAGAAATATCAAGGCAAAAAACAATCACATTCAGGATGAAAAATACGAATAAAAAGTTGAAGAACCAATCGAAAGTTGTTAAGGCATCGTTTACGGGCAGTAACATAACCAAATATTCAGGGCTCTTATCAGTCCAAATAACAGGAGGTTCTTTATTACACTTTTAATACTTTAAAAAATGAAAAAAAAGATTTTCACTATCATAATCAGCCTGTTTGTATTTAGCATCTTGTACGGCCAGGACATACCAAGTTATATACTTCCTGAAGATGCATATAATGGGCTTGACGATGAAGCAATGCAAAAAATTATTTCATTGAGCAATGAAATGAAGAATGGAGTAGAGCCTTCATTTGAAAGTGTCTCCTGCATATTTCCCCACTATATGGATTACCCCAAGGCAATTGTGGGCATAAAAGAGCACCATGGCAGGTTTCTTACTTCGTGGGATGGTTCCATCATTTTTCCACCATTTTATTTATCATTTAAAGTGGAGGGAGAAGGAAGAAAGATAATTGGCGACCCGATACCTTTTTCAAGTCCGGAAGTGAAGAAACTTAGTAATTCCTTAATTGGCGACTACCTGCCGGTGGTCAACAGGAAATTCGAATATCAAGGGTTGGTTTATGACCAAACCGTTTTAGCATATTCTAAAGACTTCTCAACCGAAAGTCCTCTCATTGCTTTTGTAAGGATGACCGTTAAGAATGCGCAGGATAAGAAGAAGACAAGTACATTGTCCGTATGTTTTAAAGGGACTGGAGCACGTCCGTCATCCCAAATATGGGCAACGTCCGGATATGAAATAGTCAACTGTCCGATGATGCTTTATTCAAAGGACAATAAGATTTTGAACGAAAACGGTGACGCCATTTTTTGGACCGGGTCACCAGAGGGAGTATTTGGAGAAAACAGGCTTTCTTTTGAATTATCGTTAGAGCCAAATGAGGAAAAGGAATTGTATTTCTGCACCCCTTTTGACCCTGTAAATGAAAGCATAGCCGAACCATTATCTAAAACGGATTTCGATGAAACTTACGGAAATGTTAAAAAATATTGGGATGGCATTTTCCAAAGAGGGATGGCAATTAATGTTCCTGAGAAGATTGTTAATAATGCATACAATACATGGCGTATCAATAATTTTTTACTGGTACAGGAAGATATAATCCGCATGACTTACAAAACGATTGATGCCCCATTCTTTTACGAGGGGATATTTGGTTATGCAGCTGCGATGTACCTTAATACAATTACAACCGCCGGGTACTATGAAGAAGCGAAGAGGTGTGCTAAAATGTTTCTTCGGCTTCAACATGATGACGGGGGTATTTCAGGTATAAACATATCTAATGGAATAATACCACATCAACATGGTGCAATTCTATATACCATCAGTCAAATATACAGGATGGGTAGAGACAAGGAGTGGTTTGCAGATATCGCACCTGATTTGATCAAAGGCTGTAACTGGATAATCAGGGAACGGTCAAAAACAAAAAAAATGGAGAATGGGGAAAAAACAGTAACCTATGGAATGTTACCGCCATACAGGTACAATGTAGATACCGGCCATGGAACCCAGGAATATTTAGGGAATGCCTGGTGTTGGGCAGGATTAAACCAGGTAGCCATCGCTTTAAGAGGACTTGGTGGGGATTTTAAAGAAGAAAGCAACAGATTACAAAAAGAAGCGGATCTGTATAAGGCAGATATATTTGCTTCTATGAAAAAGGCAACTATTAAAGAAAATGATCTTCCTTTTCTTCCTATTGTAATGACGGAAAAAAAACCTTACGAATATTTACTGGAAGATACAGAATCAATTTATTACGATATTCTTTCCTGCAGGATGCTTGAATCAGGTATATTTGACACAACAGATGAACGGATAAAGTGGATTCCGGATTTTCTTGAAAGTCGAAAAGGAATAATTTTGGGGATAACACGTTTTTATGGGGATAACAAATTAGGCTATTCAGCGCATTTTAGTGCAGGTTATGGTATTACTAATCTCAGAATGGGCAGAATTGACAGATTTCTTTTAAATTTTTATAGTATGCTTTCCTATGGTATGGCAAGAAATCTATATGCTACTCAGGAACATGATAATTTTATTATAGGGCGAAACGACCCCTGGTATTGGGCCAGGCAACCCCACCTTCACTCCACTTCAGAGTTAATTCGAATAACCAATAATATGTTACTACATGAGGAACCAGATGAAATTTGGTTAGCGCGAGGTGTACCAAGAAAATGGCTTGAAAATGGTAAAATTATTGAGGTTAAGAATGCCCAGACTTGTTTTGGCCCTTTGAGTTATAATATTGAATCAAATGTGGCAAAAGGAATAATTAAAGCAGGCGTTACCCGTTCGTCTTCAACCAATATTCCGTCAGCCATTAAATTGAGTTTGAGGCATCCGGAAGGGAAAGCTATTGCAAGGGTAGAAGTCAATGGTAAAACCTGGAAAAATTTCGGGAAAGATATAGTCAATCTTCCAGGTTCTATGGCAAAATGCGATATTGTTGCATATTATTAAATTATGAATTGTGAAATAGCCTTTAGTGCAACAGTACGCTTACCGATAACTTCTGGGCAAATGACATCGTCTGGCAACTGAATATGGCCTATAACATGTCAGTGATGATGCGCCAAAAGAAGGGAAAGTTCAAAAAACAGGAACACAGGACATTTATCGACTGGTTTATTGTAGTCCCTGCTAAAATAACCAGTAGCGGGTATCAAATAGAATTGAAAATGTTATGAACACCATTTTTACAAAGCTGACTGGGAAGAGTTTGACAGGCTCATCGAAGCGGCATAAAAACAGAAAGGAGGAAAATATGAAGGCCAATATGGGAGTGTACGAGAGATGTACGTTCATTTAGTTTAGTTATCAGCTAAAAAAGGGCATATCCCCGGCATAGGCAAAAAAAAACACAAGGTTCGAAGTGCAGAGTTAAACTAATTTAGCCGCAATCGACCATTTTTTGCCCACAAACCTAAGTATTTCAGTCCAAGAAATTCAAATTAGATTTTTAAAGTAAAATTTTAAACATATGAAATCCAAGTCACTTATTTTGAAATTTGCATTATCTGTGTCTTTGTTAGTTCCTTCAATGTTATCATTCTCTCAAAAATCGGGAAATAATAATCTAACAGAAGATTGGAGAAAAATGCACCAATCCAAGACCCGGGCATTAAAAGAGTTTAACGATGCAAAATTCGGGATGTTTATCCACTGGGGGCTTTATTCTCTGCCTGCCGGGATATGGAAAGGAGAAAAAATAGAAGGTCTTGGCGAGTGGATCATGTACGATGCCCAAATACCGCGGGAAGAATATAAGGAGATGTGCAACCAGTTCAACCCTGTTCAATTTAATGCCGAAGAATGGGTGAAAGCTGCAAAGATGGCTGGTATGAAATACATCGTGGCCATACCCAAACATCACGACGGCTTTGCCCTGTACGATTCCAAGGTGACGGATTATGACATCATGGATGCAACGCCATTTGACCGTGACCCAATGGTAGAATTGTACAAGGCTTGTAAAAAATACGGTATCAAATTTTCGATCTATTATTCCCATGCTACCGATTGGATGGATGGAGGCGATGCCGGTGTTGCAGATTATCTTGCCTCCCGCCCGGATGAAAAAGAAAAATCCAAATCTAACAAATGGTTGATATGGCCTTCCAATACATGGGATCCTGCCCCCGTAAGCTTCACCGAATATCTTGAAAGGAAATCCAAACCGCAAATGCAGGAACTATTGCATAAATTTCCCGGGATGCAGGAAATCTGGTATGATGTTCCCAGGCGAATGACAAGAGAACAGAGTTTTGAATTTTACAAACTGGTTTATGATATTCAGCCGGGCTGTTTAATAAACAGCCGCGTCGGGAATGATTTTGGCGATTTCTGGGTACCGGGCGACAATAAGATACCGGAAAGTAGGGAAGCCAAAGATTTGTACTGGGAAACCCCGGGTACATTGAACAACACATGGGGCTACAAAAGTTACGATATGGACTGGAAATCGACGGCAGAACTGATTTTTTGGATTACAGAGATTACCAGCAAAGGGGGCAATTACCTACTAAACGTGGGTCCTACGGGCGAGGGGATTTTTCCGGAAGAAAGTTTACAACAACTGAAAAAAATTGGCGAGTGGATGTCGGTGAACGGGGAAGCTGTTTACGGGACAACAAAATGGACAATCAACCACGAAGGGCCAACCAGCCTGTCGATGAAAAGTACGGAAGACCGTTCAAAGAAAGGCTTTACCAATGAATTCAGCTCGGAAGACTTTTGGTTTTCAGCAAAGGACAACTGTATATACGTGACCAGTTTGAAATGGCCAGAAACAAATGAGATATTAATAAAATCGATCACTCAACTATCGGAAGAAAAAAGAAAAGATATCAAATCTATTCAAATATTGGGATGTAGGAAAAAGATATTCTGGGAAATGAAAAATGAAGGGCTTCGGGTTTATTTACCTTCATGCAAACCAAACCCGAACGGATATGTTTTGAAAATTCGTGTGAGATAAAAGAATCTCTTTAAAAAATTTGAAACAAAACTACAGGTAATTCTTGAGCAAATGACATTCTTTGGCAACTTGGCGTTTTTGCCTATAACCTGTCAGTGATGATAAGCAAAAAGAAAAGTAAGTTCAAGCGGCAGGGACAACGGACATTTATTAATTGGTTTATTGCAGTGCCTGCGATGATAACACATCACGGGCATCAAAAAAAATTGAAAATCTATAGGTTGTCCCGCCTAAGCGGGAAGCACCATTTTTACAAAGCCGACTGGGAAGGGCTTGACAGGCTCCTCGAAGCGGCATAACAAAGAAAGGAGGGAAACATGAAGACCATCCAACCAATATACGGGCGAGGTACATTCTATTAGCTCATAAATGAAAATCAATGAGCATTTTATGCCCAAAAGACAAGGAATGAAAAATATTTTTGACTGGAGTTAAACCAAATTGGCCTCGAAAAAATAGTTTTTGTCTTATTGCCAGGGTTAGAACCGACTTAAACAAATCAATTTGGATATTCAATTAAAAAATCTATCAATGGAAAAAATAATATTATTCATTATATTAATGTTAGGGTTTATTCAATGTAATAATAATCCACCCGAGCTCCCAGAAAGCATAACAATTATTCCACACCCATCGGAGATAACCCAACATTCGGGGATTTTTATTTTAAATGCAAAAACAAGGATATCATGTAACTTTGAATTAGAGTCTATAGCATTGCAATTAGTGAACTTACTGAAACCCGCTACCGGCTTCGACATTGAGATAATAGAACCAACCCGTAAAAAAAACGTTATCGCATTATCGTTAGACAAAAATCTTAGCGAACTTGGTAAAGAAGGGTACAAGCTGGAAGTTAAAAACGACAGGATTGGTATTGTAGCGTATACCGAATCCGGTATTTTTTATGGTATTCAGACCCTTCGCCAACTTTTACCTTTTCAAATTGAAAGTACAAGCTGTTATGGGAAAGATATCAAATGGGAAATCCCCTGTGTTTCGATAACGGATAATCCTCGTTTTAAATGGCGTGGGTTAATGATTGATTGCAGCCGGACATTTTGGAGTAAAGAATTTTTAAAAAAGATAATCAGATTAATGGCGCTTTATAAAATGAATATTCTGCACCTTCACTTGACCGACGACCAAGGGTGGAGAATTGAAATTAATAAATACCCTGAATTGACACAAAAAGGTGCTCGATTTCCCGAAAAGTGGGGTGAACCGGAGGGACGTGATGGATTTTATACACAAGAAGATATAAAAGAAGTTGTATCCTATGCTGCAAAACATAATATTTCAGTGGTGCCTGAAATTGAAATGCCCGGACACACGCTTGCTGCTTTGGTTTGTTACCCTGAATTATCTTGTACAGGCAAATCTTTTGAAATCCATCCTTTTTTAAAAGGACCACATATTCATAAAGATATATTTTGTGCAGGAAATGAAAAAACCTTTGAATTCCTTGAAAATGTTTTATCGGAAGTATTTGTATTATTCCCTTCGAAATTTATACATATTGGAGGAGATGAAGCGCCCAAAATATGTTGGAAGGCATGTGAAAAATGCCAAAGCAGAATGAAAGCAGAAGGACTAAAAGATGAAGAGGAACTTCAAAGTTGGTTTATCAAAAAGATCGAAAAATTTGTAACCAATAATGGGAAGATACTGATTGGATGGGACGAAATTATGGAAGGGGGATTATCTAAAACAGCAACTGTAATGTATTGGAGAGGGAAGTTTAAAGATATACCGCTGGCAGCAACCAGCCATGGGAACCATATAATAATGTGCCCTACTACACATTGTTACTTTGATTATAACTATAAAACTATTTCAACGATTAAAGCATATGAATTTGAACCCATCCCTGATGGATTCATACAGGAACAAACAGAACTCATTTTAGGGGCACAGGCATGTTTCTGGTCGCATATAGACAGGACTGAAGATAAGGCGGAAAGGATGTTATTCCCAAGGTTATTTTCAATTGCCGAAGTTACTTGGAGCCCCAAAGAAAAAAGAGATACAACCCATTTTAAGGAAAGAGTCAATTCCCAGTTAAAAAGGATAAAGAAGCTTGGTATACATTATTATCCGGATTCGACAGTTATTTCAAACTGAAAATGACTGGTAAACAACGGGAAGAGCCCGTATCATAAAGAAATATGATGGCGATGAAAAGTTCATCAGCGGGAATTCATTTTCAGCGGTGTTGAACGCGATTGTTGAACTTTCTGGTATTTCAATTCAAAAGGATATGCCGATAAACTTTCCTGATTTTACTGAAAGTAGATGGGAAACCCGTAAACCTTATTTTGCAATTTAATATACAAGCCAATTTAAATCCAAAAAAAATGGCATTATGATTAAAGTTCAGGCAAGCGTATCAAAAGGATGGCTCCATACACAGGCGGTTTTGTCTTTAACGAAAAGTATTATTTAGATCCTTATTACCGGATGAAACAAGATGAAGCATGCCACAACTTAATTAATATCTGAGAGAAATTTTTAATTAATTGATTTACAATATTCAAATATTAATAAAACAACAATGATGAATGATAAAATGAAAAGCACAAAAGAAAAGGAGGTAATTCCGGCTGCTAGTTCAGGACAAGCTAAAATATCTGAAGAATTTATTACCATTCCGACCTATAAAATGGGAAAACCGGAACAGATGCTATGTAGTTGGATTATAAAACCAATATACAACTAGTGCATGATGTATGTAAAAAGAAGCAAGTAACATTTAGTGGCAAAAATGACTCTTCGGAAGTGATAGCTTTCAGTACTCCTGAGTTAGTAGAAGAAAAAGCTAAAGAAATTTTAAGAATATGATAAAAGTACAAGCCAGTGTGTCGAAAGGATGGCTGCATAAGAATGGTAGCTTTATTTTCGACCAGAAATATTACCTGGATCCGTATTACAGGATGAAACAGGATGAGGAATGCCGTCAGTTTATCAAAAAGACCTTCCCTGATTATCCGCTCTACAATATGGAGGACAACCTGGTCCAGGCGGAACATGTAGTCCCTGGGATGATGGTGGTGGGGGCAATTCAGCCCAATATGATCATTGCCGCGGCATTGGGTGCTGAATTTGTCTTTTACGCTGACCGGGATTCCGATGTGAAAGGATTTCCGTTACGGGACATTTCAGACCCGGCAGAATTATCACCTCCCGAAGAGGTTTTAACCCTTTCTTTTATAAAGGATTTAAGCAACAAGTACATTAACGCTCGGGAACATTACCCTGAATGCAGGATTATCCCACCATTTTTCTGGGATTTATCGGGGCGTGCCACTATTCATGGTATAGTGACCACATCCATGAAATTTATCGGTCAGGAAATATTTACAAAAATGATGAACGAACCGGAACTGGTCAAAAGTATCCATAGCTGGATTACACGGGTTTACATCACGGTGATCCGGTATTTCTCCGGATTGGGCAACCTCCCAGTGACCTCTGTTCATGTAGGAGAATGCTCGGGTACAATGCTGGATGAATATTCCTATGCAGAGTTTGTAACCCCTTATATCAGCGAACTGGGGCGGGAATTTGGGGCGATCCGTCTGCACAGTTGTGGGAACGCCGACCATGTGATGGAGCCGATTTGCCAGGTTGAAAACCTACGAGTTATTGATACCGGTTCAAATACTTCGTTGAAAGGAATCCGGGACCGCATGGGGCGGGAGTTTGAAATCAATGTTTTCCCGCCGGTTGAAGTGCTGCGGGAAGAAGCAAAGACAGAAAATATACGGCAGTGGTTATACCGGACGCTGGAGGACAATGACGGAGGCAACCTGAAAATTGAATATCACCTTGAACCGGATTACAACCTGGGAAACTGCCTGTTCATTCACGAAGAACTTGACCGGCTGGAGCTGGTGAAAAAAGGACGCCTTTATTAACCCTTTGAAAAGGTACATCATGGAACTTGCTTTTGGATTTATACTGGTTACACTTGCAGGAGGTCTGCAGGGGTCGTTTTTTTTGCCAATGACCTATACCCGGCACTGGAAATGGGAACACAGCTGGCTGGTTTTCTCTCTTTTTGCCATGCTTATCATCAACTGGTTAATTGCTATTTTGTTAATCAATAACCTGGGGGAGGTTATCCGTCAAATCCCCGGCGATACATTTTGGACCGTTTTGATTTCAGGAACGATTTGGGGGCTGGGGACTATACTTTTTGGAAAGGCCATGGAACAACTGGGCATGGCTCTGGGCTACCCGGTCATCATGGGGATCAGCGCGGTTGCAGGCATGGTTATTCCTGCCATCATCTTTTCATCGGAAATATTTCTAAACCTGAAAGGATGGATTATCCTTTTTGGTGCCCTGGTGTCTGTATTTGGAATAAAAATGTGTGCAAAAGCTTCGTCCAGAAAGGAAGGTGCCTCATCACCGGATGCGAAAATTTCGGCAAAATGGCTGACCCTCGGTATTATTTCCGGTTTTACCAGTTGCCTTCCCAACATTGGTGCGGCATTCAGCAATAATATCAAAGAAATAGCCCTGGCTGTGGGCAATAAGGATTATCTTGCATCAAACGTTGTCTGGTGCCTTTTTTTCACAATGGGATCGCTGATCAATGTGGTCTATACCCTGTATTTAATGCGCAGGGGAAAAGTCGGTAGCCTGTTGTTTCGTCAAAGCGGGAGGAACTGGCTGCTGATACTGGGCATGTCGGTCATGTGGATAAGCAGCCTGTATATTTACGGAATGGGTAGCTTCCTGTTGGGGAATAATATTGGTTTGATAGTCGGCTGGCCATTACTGGTGATATTATCCATCCTGATCGGCAACCTGTGGGGAATTTACCGGGGTGAATGGGCTTCTGCCACTGCATATTCAAAAAAATTGTTGAATACAGGTCTTCTTGTCCTGCTTGTCTCTTTGGTTATCATTGCCCTAAGCAATATTAAATATGTCATAGACTGAAATAGCTTGATACAAAAAAGTGTCAAGGAAATGAAAAAGTGAAAGAAGCCATATTTGATTTTTACTCATCCCGATGGACATCCAATGAGTTTTATTTAAAAATTTACAGTAGTGTCCGACTAAAATAAATATTAAGAAGGTACTCCCTATCGGTTTCCCTTCAAAGTTGTAAATTGATTTTTGCAGTGCGATGGTGCAGCATACGGTGGTGTAAAAGGAGAAGGTCGTGTTTTGGGAGGATTATTGGATGAATTCATGCTGAGAATGAATTTATTGATATCGGTATCATACCTGAATTAGATGGTCGAATTTATTATGCGTTAGATAAAACCAATAATTAAAAAAGAAATGAAAAACAAACAAGTAAGATGGTGTTCATTCCGAACCAAGAATTTTAGCCGTTATGTTTTTATCGTATTTGCTTCTTGTTTATGGTATTGTCTTAGTTCATGCGTTCATAATAGCAACTACTATACAAAAGCAGATTTTACAAAAACTCCAAAAATTGACGTACATATCCATTATAACACGTACAACGCAAGTTATCTGAAATTTGCCGATTCTTTAAATTTCAGATTGGTTTCACCTAATGTTGATCTGATAATGGTTGATGAGCAATTAGAAGGCTCGCATTACCTAAAACAGCAATTCCCCGATAAGTTTGCTTTTTGGGGTACATTCTCCGTAGATAATTTTGGAAAAGCCGATTTTATTGAGCGAACGATTGCCCGTATTGATAAATGTATGGAATATGGGGCTTTGGGTATAAAAATATGGAAGAATATAGGGATGGTGTTAAAAGATTCTGCAGGGCATTTTGTAATGGCAGATGATCCTGTATTTGAGAAAATTTTCAAGTATATGGAAGACCAAAATATTCCTGTGATGGCACATCTGGGTGAACCTAAAAATTGCTGGCTACATGAGGATCAGATGACTATAAATAGTAATCGTGCTTATTATAAAAGACACCCTGAATATTATATGTATTTACATCCTGATGCTCCATCTTATCAAACTCATATCAATACCCGCGACACCATATTGAGTCGTTATTCCAAACTCAGGGTAGTAGGGGCACATTTGGGCAGTTTGGAGTGGAGCGTGGATGAAATTGCTAAAAGATTCGATCAGTTCTCTAATTTCGATGTTGATATTTCTGCCCGCATTGGTCATTTACAATTCCAATCATTAAGAGACAGGGAAAAAGTTCGCAATTTCTTGATTAAATACCAGTACCGGGTGTTGTATGGGACCGATATGGATATTAACGATAACAATTCAAACTATCAGGTTGTTACATCTCGCATTTACAACAAATGGATGAAAGATTGGCTTTATCTGGCAACTGATTCAATTATCGAGATAAAGGAACTGAACGGTAAAAAAGTGAAAGGTTTACAATTGCCACGAAGCGTGATAGACAAAATATATTGCAAAAATGCAGAACGGTACTTCAAGTAAACGAACCAGAAATAATTAATATGGAACACATAAAGTCAGAGCGATTAGGTTCTTTGGATGTATTACGGGGTTTTGACTTGTTTTGTCTGGTATTTTTTCAGCCGGTATTTCGCGCATTAGCAAGCGCATCCGACTGGACATTGACCAACTGGTTGTCAACAAAGTTTATGCATGTATCTTGGGAAGGTTTTGTCTTCTGGGATATTATTATGCCTTTGTTCATGTTTATGGCTGGGGTTTCCATGCCGTTTGCCTTTACTAAGCACTTACATTCAGGAACCAAATTGCAATTATACAAACGGATACTGAAACGGGTGTTGCTGCTCTGGATTTTTGGTATGATGTGCCAGGGAAATTTGCTGTCATTCGACTCAGGTCGCATTTTCTTATTTTCGAACACGCTTCAGGCAATCGCCATTGGATACCTGATTGCAGCGGTGCTGCTGATGCACTTTAACCGTAATGGTCAAATCATGATAACAGCAGGTTTGTTGCTTTCATACTGGGCATTGCTTTCTTTTGTAAAAATCGGGGACTGGGGTGGCGGTCAGTTCGGACCGGATAATAACCTGGCCGAATACATCGACCGTGCAGTATTGGGACGTTTCCGTGACGGATCAACGGTGACCGTGACGGGAATTGATTTCGGAAAATACCGCTATACCTGGCTTGTCAGTAGCCTGAACTTTGGAGTTACGGTAATGACCGGAGTATTTGCAGGCCAGTTGCTGAAAGGAAGTTTATCAAAGGTTAAAAAACTTCAGTACCTGTTAGTAATCGGGGTGGCATTGATTGTTGCAGGACAACTTTGGGGTTTGCAAATGCCCATTATCAAAAAGATTTGGACCAGCTCGATGACCTTATATAGCAGTGGAATTTGCTTTTTACTGATGGCGCTGTTCTATTTTCTGGTTGACTACAAGAATTATGGCAAATACCTGAACTGGTTAAAAATATACGGTATGAATTCGATTTTGGCCTACATGCTATATGAAATATTGGATTTCAGCAGTTTAACAAAGTCTGTTTTTCATGGGATGGAACAATTCGTGGGCAATTACTACACAACGCTAATCAGGCTGGGTAACGTGTCCATCATTTTCTTTATCCTGTGGCTGATGTACAGGAAAGGAAGGTTCTTGAAAATATAAAGAAAATTGAATCATGGATTTTAAAAGAACATTTTTTTGTATTTAGTCATTACTTTTTTGTATTTGACATCAAATAAATAATAAACAAAAACAAATTGGCTATGAAGATATTAATATTAGTTTATACAGTTTGTTTATTCTGGATAACCAATATTGGCCAATCCGGTTTTAACGGTTTGGGAATAAACATGGGGAACCTGCACATGTTTTCTGATGCAGAGAGCAGGTCGGTTAGTCCAGAGTATTTTACAGGGGAGAAAGGCAATGGTGGCATGGCAAAACCAGAGGATGAAGTTGTCGGTATTAATGGGAAAGGGTATTTTGTAGGTGTTTACATGGCTTGGGGCATGCATAACACCGGATGGTGGGGCGAAGGCAAAATCAAATTTTTCATTGACAGGGACAGTAAATTTACGACCATCTGCTGGAACAGCACCGAAAACTATTTTTGCGGGTCGTATGGTTTCGACAGGAACAGCCAGTATAAAGAATATTGTATGCCGTATGTGGGTCTTCACCAGGTAAACCGCTCCGACGCGACCCATAAATCGCAGCAGCGGTTTGGCCTGTATCGCTGGCATGTCACAGACCCGATGCGTTTCAAAAAAGTTTTAAGGATTACCATGCAGGGTTTGTGCTGGCGGCACGGGGGGCCGGTGCTTGCCCCAGAAGTCGGGTATTTCGTTGGTCATCTTCTGGTACCAGGCCGAGCCCCATGCGAGATTCCCGGAGTTCCCAGCATGGCAGGCGTTGGAAGTCAATTGAACGGGACAATGTTGATAAACTTAAAATAACAGGTAGATGGAAAAAAAATGCGGCATGGTAATTTTCTTTTTATTGGTCTTATTGCAGGCAACTGCTCAGGATAAAATAGAATTTAAATTGAAAAAAGATTCCGTTGAAACAACCGGAAGGATAAAACTGGCTACCGATGTTTATTTGCCGGATGAAAACAAAACATACCCAGTCATACTGGTGCGGACACCATATCAAAAGGAAAATTTTCAAAAAAATGCGATAAAGTTCATAAAACAGGGATATGCCGTTGTGGTTCAGGACTGCCGGGGAAAGTTTGGTTCCGGGGGAGCGTTTTATGCGTTCAAAAACGAAAGGGAAGACGGATTAAAAACAATTGATTGGATAAAAAAACAACCGTGGCATAACGGGAAGGTTGCCGGGTATGGGGGAAGCTACGTCGGATACACACAGTGGGCCGTCTCAGACCGGCTTGATGTGGTTTGCGCGGTTATGACCAGCGCCGATATTTATGATCTGATCTACCCTCAGGGGCTGTTTTCACTGGCCACCGCATTTAACTGGGGCTTTGAGGTCGATGCCCGGACGATGAACCCCATATCCTCAGGTAAAATACTGAAAAGCTACTGGCACCTGCCCTTGTCGACAGCCGATGACTCTACTTTTAAAGATAACCGTTTTATAAATGACTGGTTGCTGCATGAAACCAGGGATATCTACTGGATATCCTTCAACCACCGGGGCAATGCCAAAGGTCCGGTTTTGTCAATAGCCGGATGGTATGATATTTGTTTACTGTCCCAGATCAACGATTTTCTTTCCATCGACAAAAGAAACGGTCATCCGGGCAGTAGGTTGATCATCGGCCCCTGGTGCCACGGACCGCAGTCGTACCGGAACGAATACGGGGGGCGCGATAAGACAGGGAACAGGGAAGCTTTGATGGAGCGGTTCCTGGCCTGCAATATAAAGGGGGAACATGAAGATGTATTGCAGTCACCATTTACCGGGCATAAATACAACTTCTTTATTATGGAACGGAATGAGTATTTTGGGAGCGAATCGTGGCCACCCAAAGAGGTAGAGAAGGTTGATTATTTCCTGGGTGAAAATAAAATCCTGACGAAAGCGCCGGACAAACCAGTCCAACTGAAATTTGAATATGACCCCCTGGATCCCTATCCCAGTCTGGGCGGAACTTTCCTTGGGCGGGCTGTTGGCCCGGCAATTCAGAATACAAACACAGTCCGAAAGGATCAATGGGTGTTTGAATCAGAAGTCCTTGATACCCCATTGACCCTGTTGGGGATTGTTTCAGCATCGTTGTATGTAAGTAGTACAATGGAACAAACCGTTTTCATGATCCTCGTCCAGGATGTTTTTCCAAATGACACCATCATCAACATCCAGGAAGGGGGCAAACAGGTAAAGATTGTCAATAACAAGGCGACCAAAATTGAACTGGAATCCTGGCCTACCGGCTATCAGCTTAATCCCGGGCACAAACTCCGGATTGTGATTACCTCCGGCTGGTTTCCCCGGTACAACCGGAACTTAAATACAGGGGAGCCCATATTCAGCGCCAGGGAAATTCAAACAGCGATCCAGACAATCTATTTTGGTCCTGAACACCCGTCAAAAATTACATTGCCTCTGTTATATCCGAAACCATAGAGCTTTAACAACGGATTGAGCTGATCCTGAATGATAAACGCTTATTTTTAAAATATCGCAGAAAACATAAAAAAGAAAAATAACATGAAGCCATTTAATTTGAAAATAGGATTGTTCTTATTGTTTGCCGGATATTTTTAGATTTGTTTGGCAGACTATAAGATAAATACTGAGACTTTCATTAATTGAATTATTGGCTCAGTATCAGGAAGAAGTCATTACGAAACAAGTTTCGAGCTACGACACAACCGGAGGGAATGAAGACGGTTTTTCAGGTAAGTACTCGTATATACGCAAGGGAAAATATACTTTCTTGGTTTCCCGATGGAAATAGGCCTAACGAAAAAACCTGGTAGTTTTACTGAAAGCCCTCCCGAATGCTGGAAGATTTACCAGCTTATTAGCAATGAAATTGTTTCTAACAACCGCACAGTGACTAAGGATGACCAGTTTGTCGGCATAACAGAACATGATCTTTCTTTAGATAGGAAAGTAGTGGTCTTGGTAAACTATAGTCCAGTTGATAGAAATATTTCATTATCCATTAAAAAAGGATGGATTGTTGAGAAAACCCTTCATGGAAACAAACCTGAAAAGAAATTGCTAATACTACAAGCTAATGATGCCTGTGTTTTACAATTGAGCAGAGAATAAGTAATTAAAAACAATTCTATAAAGAATCAGTCTACTGATTTGATATAATGCAAGTTAAAATATAATGTAAATAAATACTGAGTAAATGAGAAAGTACAATATTCAACAAATTCTTAGAGTAAATATTAACCTCTTCCTTATATTGTTTGCCTCAATTCCAGGGATCGTTAATGCACAAGTAAAACTTCCGCGTTTGATCAGTAATGGGATGGTGTTGCAGCGTAATATTGAAATTCCTGTGTGGGGTTGGGCTTCACCTGGCGAAGAGGTTAATGTAAAATTTATGGGAGAGGAATACACAACAAAGGCCAATAGCGACAAAGTTTGGAAAGTATTTATGAAACCAACGGAAGCGGGTGGTCCTTATACAATGGAAATACATGGCAAAAACCATCTTACCATTGTTGATATTTTAATAGGTGATGTATGGATTTGTTCTGGACAATCAAATATGCACTGGCCGATGAATAACATTAAGGCAAGATATCCCGATGAAATTGAAAAATCCGAAAATTCAAAAATTCGTTATTTCGATGTGGGTACTGCATGTGTTTTTCAATTATTAAAAACAGACGTAAAATCGAATGGCTGGATTCCTGCAAACCCCGAAAATGTCCTTCATTTTTCTGCAGTAGGTTACTTTTTTGCTCGTTCTCTATACGAAAAGTACAAGGTTCCAATCGGTTTGATACAAACGAGTGTCGGAGGTACACCAATCGAAGCATGGATGAGTAAGGAAGCGCTGAAGGCTTTTCCCTCTCATTACAGGGAAATAAAACATCTACAGGACAGTGTAAAAATCCTAAAAAAAATTGCACAGGAACAAGACGTTACAAAAAAATGGTTCGAGAAGATACAGTTCCAGGATATAGGTAGGGGCGATGGTAGTAATCCATGGGCGCAACCTAATGTTAACCTTTCGGATTGGCAAGAAATGAAGGTTCCCGGATACTTTGAACAATGGAATAATCCAATTGACGGGGCGGTGTGGTGCAGAAAAAATATTGTCATTCCACCACTATTGGCCAATAAAAAGGCTGTACTATATATGGGGCATGTTGTTGACATGAACGAAACTTTCTTCAATGGAGTGAAAGTTGGTGAAACCAGAAACCGTTATAGCTTATCAAAATATATTATTCCTGATTCTTTAGTAAAACCAGGACTAAATATCGTTACAGTGCGGGTAATAAATCTAAATAAATTGGGAGGGTTCGTTGAAGGTAAACCTTACCATTTGGATATTGATAGTCTAATAATCCCCCTTGATGGCAAGTGGAGTTACAAAATTGGGGTTTCCCTTCCTCCTTTCAAGCAGGAAACGGCATATATCAATAAGCCAATGGGTTTGTTTAATGGCAAAATTGCGCCACTTACAAATTATAGTATGAAGGGTGTAATATGGTATCAAGGAGAATCGAATGTAAGCGAAGCTGCAATATACAGGAAAATGTTTCCTGCTTTGATATTGGATTGGCGTAATAAGTGGAATTGTGGTGAATTTCCATTCCTCTTTGTCCAGTTGGCAAATTACCGACGGATTGTAAAAGAGCCGGAAGAAAGTCGTTGGGCTGAACTTCGCGAAGCACAGTCGTTTGCATTATCTGTACCCAAAACCGGTATGGCTGTAGCAATTGATATTGGTGAAGGGAATGACATCCATCCAATGAACAAGAAAGATGTCGGGGAACGATTATCGCTGGCTGCACAAAAAGTGGCATATGGTGATGATGTTAAAGTTTATTCAGGGCCAATCTATCAATCCATGAAAGTGGATGGTAGTAGAGTTTATTTAACGTTTGACCATATTGGTAGTGGTTTGATGGCAAAGGGAGGTGGGCCATTAAAATACTTTTCAATTGCTGGTGATGACGGTAAGTTTTTCTGGGCAAAAGCTGAAATTATTGGAAACAATGTCGTTGTTTGGAGTGATAAGGCCAAAAAGCCTGTTGCAGTAAGGTATGCCTGGGCGGATAATCCAGAGGGGGCTAATCTTTACAACAGGGAAGGTTTGCCAGCTTCACCTTTCCGCACCGATCACTAGAGCCATAAATATAAAAAACGATAGGTATAGATTAATAAGATTATTAATGAACGGAGTGGTATAATCTTGACTGTTAATTATTTTTAACGATTAAAAACATTTATTATGAAGAAATTAGTTGGTTTTCTATTTAATCCGATCATAAGGTTATTTCTTGCTATATCATCCATTGTATTCATTCTCTTCGTATTTGCCAGGGGCACTTTTGCCCAGAACGCCAATATTGACGAATCTATCGCAAGCATACGCAAAGGGGAACTAGTTGTTAAAGCTAATCCTGGAGATAAAGTCAGTATTGAACAACTTAGCCATGAGTTTTGGTTCGGATGTTGTATTGGTAGTCAAATTTTTGAAGGGAAACTCCCTGAAAATGATATTATACAATATAAAAAATTGTTCTTAAAGAATTTTAATTCTGCAGTTACAGAAAACGCAATGAAATGGATGAAAATGGAACCACAAAAAGGGCAGATTAATTATTCAACAGTTGATGCCATTTTACAATGGACGAAAGAAAACCACATTCCTATAAGGGGGCATAATATTTTTTGGGGAATTCCTCAGTTTGTCCAATCATGGGTAAAAGACTTGGATGATAATGAATTAAAACAAGAACTCCAAAAGCGTGCAATAACGATTACTTCCAGATACAAAGGTCAATTTGCTGAATATGATTTAAACAATGAAATGGTACATGGAAATTACTATGAAGGCCGGTTAGGTCCCGAAATTACCAAACTAATGGCACAATGGGCGCGTAGCGGCGATCCTGATGCCAATTTTTATTTAAACGATTATGATATCTTGACGGGAAATAAATTAGCTGAATATATGGCTCAAATCCGCATGTTTATCAAGCAAGGGATCCCGATTGCAGGAATTGGGGTACAAGGGCACTCCCATTCCGAAACATTTGACCGACAGCAACTAAAGAATGCCTTGGACTCTTTGGCCGTTTTTAACTTGCCTGTGCGTATTACTGAATTTAACATGCCTGGGCAAAAATCAAAATACTATGCAAAGAAAGGTCTGAGATTATCATCTGAACAGGAAGAGTTAAAAGCAAAGGAACTTGTTGATTTTTACAGTATATGTTTTGCTCATCCGTCAGTAGAAGGTATCCTGATGTGGGGGTTTTGGGAAGCATGCAATTGGATCCCGGCATCTTCACTGTATAAGCGTGATTGGACACCAACTCCCGCAGCAAAAGCATATCAAAATCTGATTTTTAACAAATGGTGGACAAAAACGTCGGGGATTATTGGTGATGATGAAATATTTTCGACAAAGGCATTTTATGGCAAATACAAGGTGACTGTTAATGGGGTCTCAAAAGAAGTGGATTTGACAAAAAAAACTGGCAAGACTCTGATTGATTTTTATTAATGATTTGAACCTTCAATAAATTATTGGGAATGAAATTATTTGAGTTTTGAAAGCTGCAACGTGTAGCGAAAAAGGGAAGACACATAGTATAGTTGAGGTTGTTTAGTAACAATTACTTTTCAGCAATTAAACAAAAGGAGGTGAAATTCTTTAGATCTTCTGAAATAAACATTCCATTTCTTGTTTTGACACTACTGTTTTTCACGTGAGGATTTATCATTTCAATGAAAAACATATTGATTCCACATCTGAAGGAAGCCTTTGATTACAACTATATTTGATTAACCTAGTGAAATAGTTTAGATGGAAATTTTGATAAAAAGCTTTAATTTAATAAATTAATAAAATGAAAAATTATTATTTAGCTTTTCTAATTATTGTGCTTTTTTGCTCATTTAATAAGGTTGAAACTGGTGTTAAAATTGTATTCCCTGAAATTACAGGACCTATACAAATAACTAACAACGATAATCAACATTTTTTTGCCAGTTATTATGGCATCAACTCATGGAGTGGCGACCAAAAATATGTCACTGTTTTGGAAACTGATATCAAGTACAAACTTCCCGATGAGAATGATCCGGCTACCCTGGGATTGGTCGATATGAAGACCAATGAGTTTATCCCTTTAACACAAACCCGTGCATGGAATTTTCAGGAGGGATGTATGGCTCACTGGCTTGAAACTTCTCCTGATTCGCTAATTATCTATAACGATTTCCGTGAAGGAAGGTATGTTTCAGTTATATTGAATGTATATACGAGAAAAGAGCTGAAGGTTTTTCCCTATCCGGTCAGCGCCGTATCGCCTGATGGGAAAAAGGCGGTGAGCATCAACTTCTCGCGTATTCGTATTACCCGGACCGATTATGGTTATGGGGGTGAAGGGCAGGATGCCAGAAAAGAGATACCCTTGCCTGCTGATGACGGACTTTTTTTGTTGGACCTTGAAACTGGCAAATCAAAATTGATTGTTCCCATAAACTTGGTGAAAGAAATGATACCCCAAGTTCCTAAAGATGGTATTGAGTATTTCTGTCATACCCGTTTTAGTAAAGGAAGTTCTAAAATTTTCTGGTTAGCCCGTGCCATACCCAACTGGAATACCGTTGCTTTTACAGTAAACATTGATGGAACAGAGATTCAACGATGCTTTCCCGACAATTGGGGCGGTTCGCATTTTGACTGGCTGAACGATAATCAACTGATGATTACTGCCAAATATGAGGGGAAACAAGATGCCCACATTTTATTTACGGTGGGGAAACAGGACTACAAGCGGTTGGGCAACGGGTTATTGGATTACGATGGGCATGGAACGTTCTCCCCCGATGGAAAATGGATGGTAACTGACACGTATCCAAGCCTGGGGATGAGAGAACAAAAGATTTACTTAATGGACATGAAAACTGAAGCTGTTTATCCAATAGGCCGCTTCCCCATGCCTGCAGAATTTAATGGTTACTGGCGGTGTGATATTCATTGCCGGTGGAGCCCGAAAGGCGATATGATCGGTTTCAATTCTACACATACGGGAAGCAGGCAGGTATATATACTAAAATTGACCAATCAATGAGACTATTTCAAAAACTGATTCAATTATTTGCCCTTTTAATCGTTCCGGTTTTACTTTATCAAAATTTAAAAACCACCGTCTTAGACGGTGGTAATGGACAATCGGCTATGCCATATTATATTGCCCATGAATAAAAATAAATATCATGGGTAAATTTAGACAATTATCACATGTGTACTACAAATGTAAGTACCATGTAGTTTTTTTCAATCAGCCAATGGAAGGAAGTGTAAGTGTTAGGGCAAAATGTTCAGGCTGATCATGTTCACATGGTTTGTTCAATTCCTCCAAAGATTTCCGTTTCAGATTTCATGGGTCTATTGAAGGGCAAGTTAGCCATGCGAATCTTTCAATCTTTTCATAGAATTGAACAGCCGTGCCAATAAGATTTTATATCTTGCATGAGTGTGTTTTCTTAAAGTGGATAGAGAAACTTTTTAGGAAAAACCTGTTCTCGATTACCTTTAATGTTTTTTTAGTATTCTTTTATAATGAGACTTTTAGCCAACTTAAACCGATACCTGTTGTGGGTGTTTATCGCCGTTGTACCTTTCCAGTTAAATGCCGTACCGCCAAACGCTCCGTATAATCTGCGGAGTTTTGATAAAAACAGTATCCCTTCGTATCCCTTCTACCAACCGGGTCTTTATTTTTGACAAAAAGGGGCGTATTTTTACCCCATGCAAGAGAATAAAAAATACAGCAAAGAAGAGATGTACCTGGCCATCGAGTTATGGCAGGAAAGTGGATTAAGCCAACAGCAGTTTTGTATAGGGGAAAGGCTGTCTGTAAAAACCTTTGGCTATTGGCTGAAAAAATACAGGGAGGAACAGGCAGGTGCGGGCCCGGTTGCGGGGAAGACGGATGCTTTCATTGCGGTGCAAGTATCTGAAGATGTCAGGCTATCCGATGGGGGAACCGGACAAATAGAGATTAGTTACCCCAACGGGGTTCATGTAAGCTGCCCGTTAACGGCAGACAAACACCTGTTGAAAACCCTGGTTACTATTTAGCCCTCCATGTTTACCTTAGCATCAACCAACCGGTTCCACCTGTACAACCAGCCCGCCGATATGCGCAAAGGGTTCGACGGGTTGTCTGGTTTGGTACAGGGCACACTGGGGGGCAACCCCTGCAGCGGGGACGTTTTTATCTTCGTCAGCCGCAGGCGCGACAGGATCAAGCTTTTGCACTGGCAGGGAATAGGTTTTACCCTGTACTACAAGCGCCTGGAACAGGGCACTTTTGAGCTCCCGGGGTATGGCCCCAATGCCGGGAGCATTGCCCTGAGCTATGCCCAGACAGTTATGCTGGTTGACGGGCTGAGCATCAAAAATGTTCAAAAAAGAAAACTGTACCAACCAAATTTTTAACCTCTTTTTTATCCAAAAAATCGGTTGATAAATACGCCCTGTTTTTCGTCCGAAAAGCCTGTAAACATGGTACCTTTAAGGTATGGGACAGGCACTTGAAAATAATTTGTATAACGGCAGCCAGGTGGGTTTTGGCCAGCTCCTGGAAACAAACAGGGAATTGTTGTCCCGAAATGCCGTCCTGGAATCCCTGAACTCTTTTCTTGAATCCCAAAAGTCGGAACTCGAATCCCGGAACGCTGAGATGGAAGGCAGGCTTAACCAGATGCAGTTCCAGATCGACCAGATGTCCCGGTTGCTGTATGGGGCCAAGCGGGAGCGTTACATCGGGGAACGGGATGAAAAACAGATGGTACTGCCCTTTGATGTTGAACCGGTGGCGGACCCTGAAAAGCAGCAGGAAACAATTAGCTATGTCCGGTCAAAAACCAAACGGGAAGACCATCCCGGACGGATGGCCCTTCCCAGCCACCTGCCGGTAGAAGAAATCATTATTGAACCCGGGGAAGATACCACCGGCATGAAGTGTATTGGACGGGAAGTGACCGACCAGTTGGAACTGGTACCTGCAAAGCTGTACATCAAAAGGTATATCCGCCCCAAATATATCAAACAAGGGGATGATGGGTTGACCTGTCATGGCATCATCGCGCCCCTGCCTGTTTTCCCCATTGAAAAAGGCATAGCAGGCCCCGGGCTGCTGGCCCAGATCATGATCGACAAGTTTGTCGACCACCTGCCTGTTTACCGGCAAATAGAACGGTTTAAACGTGAACAGGTCAGACTGTCGGCCACAACTATTAACGGGTGGCAGGAAGCAGTTTGTAATTTGCTGGCGCCATTATACGAAACCCTGAAACACCGGGTATTGTCACAGGGCTACCTGCAAGTAGACGAAACCCCCATCCAGGTACTGGACAAAGAGAAAAAGGGGAAAACACACCGGGGGTACCACTGGGTATACTATTCGCCAATTGAAAAAACCGTGCTGTTCGATTACCGTGACGGGAGATCGCGGGAGGGGCCTTCCATCCTGCTGAAAGATTTTATCGGTTACCTGCAAACCGATGGCTATAAAGTTTATGATCCTTTTGGGGACAGAAAGTCCATCACCCTGCTCAATTGTATGGCACATGCCCGCCGCGGGTTTGAAAAAGCCCTGGAATACGACAGGCCCCGGGCAGAATATGCCATGGGCATGTTCCAGAAATTGTATGATATTGAACGCAGGGCCAGGCAGGAAAACATGACACCTGCAGAAAGATATGCTTTGCGGCTTGACCAGTCATTGCCCCTGTTAAACGAACTGGGCAAATGGATGGTGGAAACCTGGAAAAATGTGTTGCCCAAATCGCCCGTCGGAAAAGCAACAGCCTATTGCATCCCCCGTTGGGACAACCTGATGAACTACCTGCACGACGGTTCTTTGGAAATCGACAACAACTTTGCCGAGAATGCCATCCGCCCCATTGCTTTGGGACGGAAGAACTACCTGTTTGCAGGGTCTGCCCGCGGAGCTGAACGGGCTGCCATGTTCTATTCCTTCTTTGGCACCTGCCAAAAGAACAATGTAAACCCATACCACTGGCTCAAAAAAGTACTGGAAGTTATCCCTGAATACAAGGTCAGCAAACTCCACGAACTATTGCCTCAAAACTTAAAGCTGTAAAGGCCCAATCTGAACAAACAAACAGTTTAAACAAAACTTTTCTATGACCTGCTTGGTAGAAGGGATACATAAAAACCACAAATTATCTTTTCCTAATGGGGGGATTTCGTAGCCATCGAAATGGGGATAAATTTCGGTGAATTCATCCGTAAGTAATTTGTTTTTAATGGACGGATGGAACTCGCATGTAAAATTTTGATTCGCGTTTGTGTTTAATGAACATGCTCGTTTCGGGATACCTGATGGTGACGGGCAGGTTGACAGGATGGATTCAGGTACATCTAAACAAATGTCGTTTGAATATTTGTTGTAAATTACGAAAAGACGTTTGATAAAATGTATATTTGCATAGAAAAGACGTTTGAATAAATGTATTTAATCTATTTTTTATGGAAAGAATTGCAATGAAGGAGCTGATCTCCTGGAAAAACAGGCCCGGACGCAAACCTTTGATTATTCGAGGAGCCCGGCAGGTTGGCAAGACCTGGCTGATGAAAGAATTCGGCAAAAAAGAATATCGTCAGACTGTCTATGTAAATTTTGAGAGTTCTAAGCTCCTGGAAACGCTGTTTATTGATAATTTTGATATCAACCGGATTATAACCGCAATCCAAATTGAAACCGCAATCCAGGTTAATTCAGAGAATACATTAATTATTTTTGATGAAATACAAGAAGCTGAAGGGGCAATTACTTCATTAAAATATTTTTACGAGAATGCACCGCAATATCATATCATTGCAGCAGGTTCCCTGCTTGGGGTGGCAATGCACAAGCACACCTCTTTTCCTGTTGGGAAAGTCGAGTTTTTGGATCTTTATCCACTCAACTATACTGAATTTCTGTTGGCGCTAGATCAACAACCTTTGCTTGATCTTTTGAAAAGTAAAGATTGGATACTTATTAAAAGCTTCAAAGAGAAATATATTCAAATCTTACGGCAGTATTACTACATCGGAGGTATGCCGGAAGCGGTACTTTCGTACAGGACACAAAACGATTTTAAAGAAGTTCGTGTTATTCAGAAGAGAATACTGACAGCATACGAGCATGATTTTTCGAAACATGCTCCAAGTGACATAGTTCCTCGTATCAGGATGTTGTGGAACTCAATACCATCGCAACTGGCAAAAGAGAATAAAAAATTCGTTTATGGAGCCGTTAAGTCTGGCTCACGGGCAAAAGATTATGAGCTAGCATTGTCCTGGCTTATCGATTGTGGTTTGGTTCATAAAGTTTGCAGGGTATCAAAACCGGGAATTCCATTGAAAGCATACGAAGATTATAACGCATTTAAGTTATTTATTGTCGATGTAGGCTTAATGGGAGCCATGGGGGATATTGATGTTCGGACTTTGCTTGAAGGAAATATGATATTTGAAGAATTCAAAGGAGCTTTGACAGAACAATACGTTTTACAACAATTAATCACGATACCTGATTTAGTGATTTATTATTGGTCAGCGGAGCGGTCAACTGCTGAAATAGATTTTTTGATACAATATTCCGGCGAGGTAGTACCAATTGAAGTCAAAGCGGAAGAAAATCTACAAGCCAAAAGTCTGAAAACATTTTGTCAGAAATATTTACCTCAAACGGCAATCAGGACTTCCATGTCGGATTTCAGAACAGAGGGTTGGTTGACAAACCTTCCTTTATATTCAATAAATGAATTAACAGGACTATTTCACTTTTAGGATGGATTCAATTATGAGTCCACTCCGAAAAGTCAAAAACCCCTACCCCGATTATTCGGGGCCCTAAAGGGGACTTTTAAAAGTTTATTGATTTTCAACGAGTTCCCTTTTTTTTGTCAGGAGTAAAGAAGTTGAAAATCAATGAACCCAAACTTTTCGGAGTAGACTCAATTATCAAAGAAACCACAAATTATCTTTTCCAAATGCAGGGATTTCATAGCCATCGAAATGAGGATAAATTTCGGCGACCATTTCGGGATACCTGATGGTGACGGGTAGGTTTTGCTGCCGGACGGATTTCCAGTACATGCGACTGAACTGATATACCTGATCGATTAATTCCCTAATCGTTTTGTAATCTTTTGCCAGTTCTTCGTGCGTACATTTAATGTTTAGTTTGATGGGGAACGGATAACCATCGTTGGTATTGAATGCCCTGTTGTTGCTGTATCTTGTATTGTTGAATAACAAAAAGCTGTTGCCGCCCAGGTTAATGAATATTCCGCTTTGTGGCATTAAGTCCTTCCACCCGTTATCGAATGCAACTATGTCGTTTGATTCGGTTTTATTGATCGACAGGATGAATACAGGTATATCCAGACCTAAGCCGTTTAACCCGTCTTCAATGGGTTTAAGTTCTTTGTGGCTCATATTCTTATAGAAATGGATAATGAGCCTGGAAATGTTGCTATTTACAGAAACGTATTCCTTTATCTGATGAATAATTGATCCGGCCAATTCATCAATCTGGTTTTTCCGGAAACATTCAAAATGCTTGAAGCGGCCATTGTTCATAAAGCTAAAGGCACTTCCTATATATTGCACGTTAGTATCGAGGTTCCTGAATGCTCCAACTCCGAGAATTAACTCATTTTTTAATTTGGCATTCAATTGCCAGGGGATACCATCGAGTTTGGCAAGTATGGCTATGGAAATATTGTTGAGGCTGTAATCGTATCTTAACCTGCCCTGAACAACAGCCCGCACTTTATTTGCGTCGATAGCCTGAGAAGTAATACCTTTCTTTAAAAGTATTTCTTTTATCCTGTAATAAATTGATTTACACACCCGGTCGCGAACGTGTTTATTGTGCGGACTAACGTAAATAGCCATATAATGAACATCGGGCCGGAAATTTCGGGTTCGTATTTTTTTGGTGATCTCGGGTAAAGGATTGTACTTGTCGGTAAACGAAATGCTGAAGTTTGGTTCTGTAAAATAAGGAACCTTTGCAAAGTTGTATAAGCCTTTAAATGAGTCAATCCCTTTCCCTAAATAGTTATTCAGGATTTTTGCAATATCGGTGTCTTCGGCATGAAAAATATAAAAGAATTGAATTTTGCTGTATTCGCTAGTCCGGTAAGGACCATATTTCATTCCGTTGTATGGAACAACATCCAGTTTTTTGTTGGCAAACAACAATTGATTACTGCTATCATTCACCCGATTTATATTGACAGGTGGTACCGGAATAAATTTTTTACTTTCGACGGGAATTATTTCTTTGAATTCAAACGTATTTAAATGGCTATTAAAGAAGTTGTTGATCTTATTTTGATACTTAATATATCTGTTGGTTTTATCTGTCGCTTCGGTTTCCTGATTTAAGGCATCTCTTAGTACAAAATTCCATACCGGGTAAACTTTGTCGAGGTTTTGTTTTGCTTCTTCCGGCATTTCACCGTATTTGACCAGTTTACGTTTATAAACCACCCAGTTAAAGCAAACAGGGGATACCTGTGGTATTAATTCAACAATACTTGTCTTGAATATTTTTGAACTACCGGCATACGAGACCAGTAATTCGGGTTTTTCAGTAATCCGGGTGAATTGTACCTTGATGGTGAATTTTTCAAAGAACCAGTACTGGTTGTCGGCTTTTTTCAGAGGAAGCCAGATATCGACATCGTTGATAAAAGTGGGCTTTACCAAAAGTTTTTTGTTTTGAAACCAGGAATGAATTATGACATTGTAATACCTCCTCAACAAAGACCGGGCAAACGCCTGATTTTTGTTTATTCCCTGCATCTTATCATGTTCTGTAAGACGAGGTGAGTTACTTTTTTTTGTTACCGGAAAAAATCCGTCGTGTTGTTTGTCAAACGAAGTAAAGTAATGTTCTTTATTCCCGAAATGAATGATAACTTCCTCCGGAACTAATGAATGATGTATCCGGCTAAGGTTTTCTTCTTTCCTGTCGGTAAACCAAAAAGTATATTCTTCTTTCGGATGAGAGAATGTAAGAATGTTAAAGGTCAGATTAGGGGTGTCCATTTTTATTTATCCGGGGTTAAAAATTCTTATCCTTTTCGTGTTATTGTTATGTTGAATAAGTCAATTATTACTTTCTATGAGTTTAAGGAATAGATTTCCTTTTTCTGTTATTTTATACTGTTGTTTTGAACTCTTTGGTTTATTGGGTATTGTCCATTCTATTAAACCATTTTCTCTAAGTTTATTTACGGTTGCATATAATTGACCTGATATAGATCTTTGCCCCAATGCAGTTGAAAGTTCTTGTGTTGATGATGTTTGTTTTTGTACTAGTCGTAATACTTTCCCAAATAATGACTCCTGCTGTAACTCCTGCTGTAACTCCTGCTGTAACTCCTGCTGTAACTCTTGCTGCAGCTCGTGCTGTAACTCATGCTGTTGCTTGTAGTTTTTATTGGTAAATGCTACCCGAAAAGCCATTCCGGGTTCTTTCCATGACAGTTCTATTTCGGGATAGATCTGTAATTCTTCCTTAATCAGTTTTAAACCATTACCCCATTGCTCGATGATGCCAAGACGCTTGAAAACCGGAGCCAGTGTCTTGTTTCGAATGTCGGACTGGCCGGATTCCATATCGCTGAAATCGACGGTAGGCATGAGCTTGCCAGGACTGGTGATCTCCACTTTATCGTCGAAGATAGCTATTTTGATGTCTTTGCCGGTTAAAGAGTAATCGCGGTGAATAACTGCATTGCGGATTACCTCCCGAATGGCGATGATCGGATATTCCCAGCGATCATTGCGGTACACACCGGTATAATCGGTAGCGGCTTGTGAAATATGCCTCAACACAAACTGGTAGGCTTGTTCGGACTGAAGCGCCACATTTACATCGATGGTTTTCTGATCGATAAAATTACCAGGAACAGTGCCCTTAAATCGTGCACATTCGATTTTAGCATAGGGAAACAGTTGTTTTCGCAATTCATCGTCGGACAATAAAACCAGTGCATTGGTGAGTAGTTCTTTTCCTTGTTCTATTTTGAAGAGATCGAGCTTGGAAAGTATCTGTTTGGTGAGTTTCTCTCCTGTTTTTTCCTCGAATAGCTCACTAAATGATTGAATCCTAATTTTACTGACTGATTTGCGGAAGACCAGTTCATTATCGAATGAAATGTTTTGTTTTTGCCGTTCGAGCTCGGCGATTATTTCGGACGATGCCAAACGATTGGTTGAACCAATCCGAATAAAGGTTCCGTCCTCAACTGTTTTGTTTTTCAGATGATATGGAGTGGCACTGCCTTTGTAAATCTGGGTACGAATGATGTGTTTGCCTTCGTGTTGCAAAAATGATATTTCAGGAAGGATAACCGGTTCGCAAAGATCGTGGATAAGGCTGGCGATTTTTTCTTCGAGCGCTATTAAATCATTTTCATTTAGACCAATGACCTCACGTGGATTGTCTTTAACTCCCAGATACAATTCGCCCCCAGCATCGTTGGCAAAGGCAATAATGGTTTTAACCAACTCTGCATTAGAAGGCAGCAATTCTTTGAATTCAAGACGGCGGCCTTCGGGTTGTTGAAGTATAATGGCGAGTTTAGACATGGCAATAGTTATTATTTATAAGTGCGGAAATCATTATCAAATGTTTTATTATTTCTTCTGTTATACAGCTTATTCAAAAATAAGTAATCAAAAGCATCAATAGACAAAAATATTTTATGTTTTTATTAACCGATGGAAGGATTCAGGGGAATTGCTTTTAACGTTCCTGTGGAAAAGATTTCTTTTACCGGAATTCATTGCTAAGGTTATAACTTTTCAGCAATCATTTAAAGAAAGTTTGTAGGACTAAAATCTTTACTGTCCTCAAGCCGGACTGGCTCTTTCTTTAAATAGTAAAATTCTAAAAGCGATTTATCTGATTGAGGATTTTAAGGAAATTGAGGAAACAGAGAAAAGTAATATCCTTCAATTCCTCTTAATCCTTAGTTTCCTCAACATGTACCTTTAAATAGAAATCCTTTTTATCCCGGTGAATAAGCCCTTTTTTGTCGAATTTGGCAATGTAACCCTGTGCTGTTTTATCGGGGATTTCCAATTGCCCGGCAACTCTCAAATAATCTTGCCGGGAAAATATTTCCGGAAGCTGGTTGAAAAAACGTTGTTCCCGGTTTTCCCGTTTCGGAATATTTACAGGAGTGGGTAAATCGGAATAAACCTTTTGGGCATGTTGGATTAATATTTCTGTAATCGAAACAGCATTATTAAAATCTCTTTCAGTACAAATTAACTGAGATTGGATTTCTCCGGTTTCCAGAATGCGAAGCACTGTAAAAATCATGGCAATACGAAAGGTTATTAAACCTAAACGTCTTACTGTTGCATTGTATTCGTTGCCCAGTAATTTTTCATAGAAATCCTGCCAACTGGAGAATTTTGAATTAAATGAGCTTTGCTGTTGTTCTGTAAGGTTAAACTCTGTATCGAGGTTGGAGTTTAGCTCTTTGTACAGTTCATAGAAACGATACCCTAATTCGTTAAAATAGTTTTCAATCCCGTTGCTTACAGGACGTGCAAATACATCTTTCCACTCGGATTTCATATCCAGATAATAAAATATGAAACGGCTAAACAGCCCATTTTCTGCATCGGGTATGAGGTTGGTGACTTGTTTTGGAGTACCTGAAAGAACGGCTGAGAGTTGAGGTTTATCTATTTCTACATGTTCGCGGTCGGTTCTCCGGTAATAACTGATGGTTTCGTGATGGAATGCTTTCCGAAAGCCATCGCTGTAATTCCCGTAATCGCTTTTAAAAGTGATTGCCAGTGTGTCGCCTTCTGTCTCAAAAATTAAACCTTTACCATCGTTATCGGACAACAATTGGAAAACACCTGTTGCACTGCTATTGGCCGGAATATATAGTAATTTTTCGGGTGGTTTCTGTGGCTTTTCCATATTGGGTGTTTTCTTTTTATTGGCATTGTAAATATTCATCTCAGTATCGTATTCGGCCTTTAATAATTGGCATTTTTCCCGTAGCTTTTTATGAACAGGATAAACCAGCCGTTTACAATGCGTAAGCATTCCTTTTCCTGCTGAAGCAAGGGCAGTAACAAACAGGTACAAATTGCTATATACCTTTTGCCCTCCATAAATACCATATACTTTTGGAATACAACTGCTGATGGTTGTTATCGAACCTAATAAAAGAATATCACGTTCGTTATCAGATTGACTTATACTACATGCATCCTGGAGGATTTCGGGCAGGCTGTCGTAAACATGGGAGGGGATGAGGGGGAGATTTTTCTGTTCGGCTTTAACGGGCATGTTTGAAGTAGAGGAGGAAAGACCCCTTTGTCCGGCAAAGCCGGACACCTCCTCCCGAATCGAGTTCGGGACAGGCTCTTGGAAAGGGGAGAAATTGGAGCTTTGATCGGGGAATGGTTGTGGTATTTGAACCCCTCCGTCAGGCTGCGCCTGACACCTCCCCTTTACAGGTGAGGAATTTTGGACAATGGTTTTTAAATTTATCCCGGCTTTTTTCACAAGGTGAAAGAAGGTTTTGAGCGTTATGCCATGACCGGTTGATTTGAGGCAATTATCGTATTGTTTGTCGCAATCAATTTGTGAATAACCATGATAGAAACGGCTGATTCGATGGAAGTATTCCCGGCCTGATTCGCCAAATTCATCAGTTAAGGCAAAGCCGATATCCCGCCAATCAGAATAATTGGCGGTAATGTCGGTTTGTGAGGATTCGAGACGGGAGAGGACTTCAAGGAAGTCAGGAGTAGCGGGATAATTTTGAACCCCTCCGTCAGGCAAAGCCTGACACCGCCCCTTTGCAGGGGCGGAATTGGTGTTTTGATCGAGTAATGGTGGTGTATTAGAGACGCAGCATGCTGCGTCTCTATTGTCGGTTGTTTGTATCCAATCATTTGGATTAAAAATCTTTTTCATCGCCAATGAATTAACAGGTGATGCTACATTGATTTACAAAGGCAGCTAACTGTTCGGCGTAGAATAAGAGAAACGGAAGGACTACCCACCAAAGAGGCCAATGGACAGAAGCTAATTTAATCAGCATTTGTTTAAGAAATGATAGATATTTATTGAGTTTCATGGCTGTTTGTTTTTAATGATTTTTGTTAAAAAATTGGATTGATATATACCTCCGGGTCATAAGGAAGAAAACAAGCCCGGGAGATATCTTTCCCGGATTTGTCAACCTCTAACTGATAGGTTGCTCTGATATAGGCTGCAATTGCTTTGAACCATTGTTGATGAGAACATTCTTTTAAATCAACAGAGATAATCCATTTTAACCCATTGCCGGACGGAGAAACAAACATTAACTCGGTTTCGAAATATTCATCATTCACCAAATTCTGTTTTAGTTGTGACAGGTTTTCCACATGGTCAAAGTCAATTGTTATCAGGCCGGAATGATGAATCAAAGCATTTTCATTGCGTTTTGTGAACGTGCCCGAGAAGGTGACATAATCGAAATGCCTGGCCTTATACTTGCGGGCTTGTTCAAGCCTCTCCCCCGACCCCTCTCCGAGAGGGAGGGGAGCAAGAATACTTCGCAATTCTTCTGTTTGCTCTTTGTATAATTCGGATTTAATTACCATGTATAATTCGAATATATTGGTCTCGCAATATGGGGTTGTATTGGTCACCGGACATTTGAAATAGCTAAACCTGATTATTTCAGATTGTGTGATATTATCCCTTTTCTTACGACCGTAAAAGTTCCAGTCTTCACCAATTCTCAGATTTAATTCCCGATTGAGCGTTTGAAGTAATTCTTCCCCATTAAGGTTATAATGTAGTGTTGCAAAATCAAACGGATCACCTTTTAAATATGGATTTTCAAAATCGCTGTAACAAAAAACTCCATTTTGGTTAAATATATTCAGGGTTGCCTTATTGTTATTAAATGGATTTTTTGTTGGTGCGCAAACTATGCCTGACAAATTGATTACGACTTCATCAGGATAATATTTTTGCAGAATATGGGCGTAAATATTCAATCCGTAATGTGTTTCGTGCAGGATTCCCTTTTCCTCAATCATAGCTATTCGGTTTTAGGTATCGGGAGTAATTGACTTCGAGTAGTTTTTCCAGATCGGAAACTTTGTAGTAGAATTTGCCGTTGATCCGGGAGAATGGAAGTGTACCTGAATCACGTAATGATTGCAAGGTGCGTAAGCTAATATTGAGGGCAAGCATTACATCCTGCCCGTCAATCCATGATTCTTTGAATATTTCAGTCCGGGTTTTCTTTAGATACTGAAGATGGACCTTTATTTCTTTCAGTTCACCGGAAAGAGCCAGTATACCTTTTAAAATCTCGTCCATACTACGCCCTCCCGGATTTAAGTTTAAACTGACTGACTTCTTCTTCAATGTCGGAAACGGAAGCCTGCCTGCTTGAAAGTAACCATGTGTTTAGTTCCTGACGATTGAAGTACAACTTTTTCCCGTTTGGCTTGTATGCCGGGATGGTTCCTGTACTTGTCAATTTGTAGAGGTGCGAATGCGAAACCTCTAAATAGACTGCTGCTTCGTTGAAGTTTAATACTTCCTTTTGGAGTATATTTTGCTCGAAAATGAGTTTTTTAAGCTCCTGGACTTCTTTTAAAATTTGTTCGTCCATGTCTTTAATTATTAAATTAGAGAATGGACTTTTGATCAAAAGTCATCGCTGATTTTCAACGACGGAACGAAGTTCAGAAAAGCTTGTTGTAAATAATTTTTCGAAATTTTCGATAAACAAAATACTTTGTAATACAGTATTTTGCCAATTTTATTGGAAATTTGAAATGGAAAAATGACAGCAAATTACCGCAATTCTAACACGGGGGTAAAGTGTACAACCAATAATGATCTTCAATAAAAATTGCCCGTTCCTGAGTTTTGCTAGCATAAGTTCTGAATTGCTTATCCAGATTAGCATTGTATCTGTGATCAAGGAATTTTGCAATATCTCTGTTTTTGAAAGGTTTTTTCTCCAAGTCATTGAATTTCTTGAAATATCCTTTGTCTATTAGCAAGTAATAGATAATTGCCATTTTGTTTTTTTGACCATGGGTGTTTTTCATGGAATAATCCATGCCGATGTATTCGTTATCAAATAATTTTTCTTCAAAGGATGCAAATCGTTGAGGATTTTTAATGATGTAATGATATAATGGCACACCTGATTTCCTTTCCCTTATATCATCTAAAACCAGACTAAATGCTGGGGGAGTATTTCCCCGTGGCTTAACTTCCTCTGTTTTTAGGTCGATTATCTTGGGTGCTTCTTTTAAAAATGATGTTTCAGGGATGGGTTCATTCAGAAATCGGGTATAAAAATCATCTTCGATTAAGATGTCGTCTTTGGATATAAAAGAGAAAAAGGATTGGATTTCAAGATATACCCGAATTAAGGCAATTTTCAGAAGCTGTAATATGTAGGTTTCTGTTTTATGGTCTGCATCAATATCAAAAGATGTTTTTCTTGGATTAATGTAATCAATCCAATAGCTTTTCTCCCGGATTATTCTGCCAATATCTTTTAACCTTGTTGGAAGTTTTTTATCGAGTAAGTTGTTTTTCCAATATTTGTGAAGTTTGATGTTCTTATTTTCTTTAATCAAACGATAAACTTTATTGCAATAGGTGATAGATTCGTTTACTATCAGCTTTTGATAAAATCGGGTTTTGTCGTTGAAGGGTCGATAGAAATCTATTTCATGCAAGGGCTGAAATTCTGGTTTTACACTTTCTATCTCAGTTGTTAATGCAGTGAACTTTTCATCCGGTTTGTTTTCCTCCAACCAAGGAGCCAGATTTCTGTATAATATTTCATCAAAAAGAGCTAAATCAATCATGAACCCGATTATTTGACTGGTGTAAAATTATTTTGACTTAAAATTAAGCAATTGCTTTTGATAAGTTTCTTTTACATCGTCTTCAAAACTGTCAAGGTAATTTTCTGTTGTTTTAAGGTCTTTGTGTCCGAGGCTTTCGCTGATAAACTCAATTGGAGCCCCAGAGCGTTTTAAAACGGTGGCAAATGTATTACCCAAAAAGAAAACCTCAGATAAATTAGAATAAAGTGCTGATTATTAGCGAATAGTTGCGTTATCTCACTATATTCTTCCAGCCCCTGAAATGGAAGAATAACACGCGCTAAGGCAGAATTTCCGTTACCTATGTATTGCCCTTTTGGCTATCATGGGAAAGAATAAAAAGAACGCCGGAAAGCCTGAAATAACGCAATCAATCAACCTTTCTTTAGCCAAAGATCGGCAATCTTTGACGGTCATCAGCAAAAAGGTTGAAAAACGGGTGCTAACCGGTGCTTTATGTGCTGATACTCTGCATTTTGCATAACTACAAATGACTCTGTAACAGTTAATTTTAAAATTTAAAAACAGGGTTATGAAACAAGCAATCAAATTATCATTCTACCTCAAAAAGAATGAGGAAAAACCCGATGGGACATGCCCCATTATGGGACGTCTTACAATCGGCAAAACAATGGTGCAATTCAGCGCCAAGATGAACGTGCCATTGTCCCTCTGGGATACCCCTTTCGGACGTTGTAAAGGAAAAAGCAGACAGGCTGTTGAAATCAACGGGCAATTGGACAAAATACGCATATCCGTCAATTACCGTTACCAGGAGATTGTTGCCGTCAAAGAAAAAGCAACGGCGGAACAGGTGAAAAATGCTTTTTTAGGCATTGCTTCCGAACAGGAAACGCTGGTGAAGTATTTTGAAAACCATAACACGAATTTCGCGAAACGGGTTGGGGTAAACCGCACTTCCCACACGGGCTTTGAATACGGGAACGCCCTGCGGCACCTTAAAAACTTCCTGAAACATAAATATAAAGTTTCGGACGTCCCGTTTTCCGCATTGGACGATGCTTTCATCCACAGTTATGACTTTTACCTGCGTGTGGAATTGCAGTTAAAACCGAACACGGTCCTGGGAATCGTAACCCGGATGCGAAAAATGATTAAGTATGCGGTTTGCGAAGGCATCACAACAAGCGACCCTTTTATCAACTACGCGCCGGAACGTCCCAAACCGCAACAAAAATACCTTACCCGTGCCGAATTGGATAAGATCATGAACACCCCTTTGGACCATCCCAACCGCTACCTGACACGGGATATGTTCCTGTTTTCCTGTTTTACCGGGCTTGCCTACCGGGATATGTGCAATCTTTCACAAGAGAATCTGTATAAGGCAGACGACGGGGTGATATGGATCAAAACCACCCGGCAGAAAACAGGGACACCCTGCGAAATCCCTTTGTTGGATTTTCCGTTGCAGATCATCAAAAAATACCGGGGCCTGGCCCCCGAAGGAAAACTGCTGCTCATGCTGAGTTGCGGTAAACTGAACGTTAACTTGAAGAAAATCGGCCAAATATGCGGGATAAAAAAACGGCTTATCTTTCACATGGGCAGGCACACCTACGCGAGCGAAATCACGCTGTCACAGGGAGTCCCTATTGAAACGGTCAGCCGGATGCTGGGGCACAGCGACCTGCGTTCCACCCGAATCTATGCGAAAATCACCAACGATAAGATCAGTGAGGACATGGGCAAGCTGGAAAAACGGATAAACAACAAATACCAATTAGCGCAATAAGGATGATGGAAACGAAAGAAATATTGAAAGGACGCAGTAAACACCGCAGCACGTTCGCCGTGATGTTTTACATCAACCGGACTAAGACAAAAAAAGACGGCATGTGCCAGCTCCTGTGCCGCGTTACCATCGATACGAGCGTGGCGCAGATAGGCACGAAGATAATGGTCGATCCGTCCGTATGGGATGGCAAAGCAGGACGGGCTACCGGCAAGAGCAAAAATGCTGTTACCGTTAACCGTGCCATCGACAAACTGGCCGGGGAAATAAACGCCCATTACCGGGAACTACGGGCATCCCTTGGATTTGTAACGGCTGAATTGGTAAAAAACGCCCTGAAAGGTATCTGCAAAAAACAAACCACCCTGATGAAACTTTTTCAGGAGCATAACGATGAATTTCAAAAGCGGGTTGGCGTGGACAGGGTACAGGCGACACTCGGCCACTATGTACGCACCTACGAATTACTGAAAATATTCCTGCGGGAAAAATACGATACGGAAGACGTAACGCTCCGCAGCCTTAGCCTGGCCTTTATCGATGCCTTCGACCTGTTTTTAAGGCAGGACAGGCTGATGGCGCAGCACACGGTATCCGGGCACCTGATCAACCTGAAAAAGACCGTCCGCCGTTCGGTGAGCCAAGGGACCCTCATACGCGACCCGTTCGTCACCTTTGTCCCGGAACAGCCCGAACGCAAATGCCGCCACCTGAAAGCGGAAGAACTGGACCGGTTGATGAACGTGCATATTGACAGCAAAAGCCTTCGCCACACAAGGGATATGTTTATCTTTTCGACCTTCACCGGCCTGGCTTACGCCGATTTGTTCAACCTTTCGGAAGAACACCTGAAAACCGGGGTCGACGGCAGTTTATGGATAAAGATAAACCGGCAGAAGACCAAAACGGAATGCAACATCCGGCTTTTGGAAATACCATGCCAAATCATTGGAAAATACCGCCCGGAACGGACAAGCCGTAAAATTTTCAATGTAAAAACACTGGCTGCTATGTGCAGGCACTTTCGCAAGATTGAAAAAATGTGTGGTATTGAACGGATTACGTTCCACATGGCACGCCATAACTTCGGGACGCATATTACTTTATCACAAGGTGTCCCCATCGAAACCGTCAGCCGGATGATGGGGCACAGTTCAATAACAACGACACAAATTTATGCGCGTATCACGAATACGAAAGTAAACGAAGATATGAAAAACCTGTCCGGCAATGTCAACGGTAAATACTCGCTTTATGAAGATGAATTAATGCCGGTAGGGATCAGGAACACCGATAATTTCAGGTTGAATGACAACACTGTAAACCCTTTTAAGACAGGGCGTAATTATGAAAAGGGGAAAAATAGAAATAAAAAATAACAGGGTATTAATATATCCTGAGGGTGGGGTCTTTTGGCTTACCAGATACCAAATTGCCGACCTGTTCGGGGTATTCATTTCGACTGTTGGAAGGAATATCCAATCGATTCTTAAATCAGGCTCTCTGAAGCATGGGAATGTGGTATTGCATAAGAAAACTACAGAAGGGAAGGTCATTGAATTATACAGTCTCGAAATGATCATTGCCCTCGCTTTTCGTATCCGATCGGAAAAGGCGGAAGTGTTCAGGGCGTGGGTTGTAAGGCGTACTGTAAATAATTTTGAAGTATGTGCTTTGCCACGAATTGATACTATCCTCAATTGAATTAACAAGGGAAGCAATCGTAAGAAAGCAAGTTGCTTCCCTTGTTACTTTATACCAGGTCGTCAATGTCCGGGGTACTTTTTCGTGCCGACTGTAATACCTGCTCAATCTCGCTTTCCTTGTATAAAACTTTGCCGCTTATCAGATAATAGGGGAAGATGCCCGCCGCGCGGTAATCCTGCAATGCCCGGCGGCTTAGCTTCAGTTTTCCCGACAATTCCCTGTCATTTAGAAAGCGTTCCTTACCAAAGGTTTGACGGTTATCCTTCTCCAACCGTTCAAAAGTACCTTTAATCCGCTCCAACTGTTTAAACAGTTCCGCAACCTGCGGATCGGAATCATTCAACAGGCTATTTTTCATGGCCGTTGGTTTTATGTGAAGCATCCAATAACTTTTCCACATCTTCAGGCCTGTAAAGGACCTTATACCTCATTTGGTAATAGGGCAGGATACCGCTGTTGCGATAGTTTTGCAGCGTACGCTTGGTTACACCCAATATCCGGCACATGTCTTCATTGTCCAGCCAGTCGGACAGGGACATGTCCCTGTCTTTTCGATCCAACATTTCAGCTTTTTTTGCCAATGTTTCCACCCGCCTGACAAGCGAATCGAAAACCCTGATATCAAGACTAATAATTTCCATATTTTTATTTATTACTGTTCATCTCTTTTCTGAGCCGAATGTAGCTAAATAGTTTTCAACTATTTATTATACAACAGATTGCTGGCAGCCATTGGCACAGTAATGGCCACTTGCGGCATTATAGCCCTTCGGGTTTAACTGCGATTTACCTTTGAAACCGCCGGTTGTGTACAGCTTAGTTTTTCCGATGCTTCTCTTTGTATAATTTCATCCCGTTTAGCAGTGTATTCAGAAAGCGGTTTTGAGCAACCGCGTTCAGGTGCGAAAGTATTTCCGTGTTCTTAACGCCGCCGCAAATTCAAGCCTGACGGTTTTGCGAAAAATCTTCCTCTTTCTGTTTCTGACGAGCGTATTTCCCGCAAAAAATTTGACATCGGCTAAACACTACTTTCCCATGCTCCTGAAACACGGTCACCCCTCACCGGCTCCGATACGGCATAAAAAAAAGGTCAGAAATTATGAGAAGCACAGTAAAAAATAGGAAACAACGGTCTGCCTACCTTCCAACCAACATAAAACTGGTTGTGAAAGCCGCTTTGATAGCTTTGGGTTTCTACGTTTGGGGAACAGGGTTTATCTGGGTATTGTTGGGTTTATACCTCAGTTGGGCTGTTATCAAACAACTGCTTTCCTGCCTTGTCTCTTTGGTCGTTCTCATAATTATCCTGGCTTTGCTGGTTTCATTAATCTTTTAAAATTCAACAACTATGTACAAATTATTTATAGGATTTAGAAAGCTGGGGGAGTTTCCGTCCATTCTGGAAGCCAAGCAGTACGCAAATAATAGCGGTTTAACTGGCGTGTTCAACCTGTTTGGGAACAATTACCTGGATAGCTGGTATGCGTTCCGGCAGCCGGAAGAAACGCAAAAGAAAGAAAACAATAACAGGTAACACAATGCGGGCGGTTTATGGTGGAACCGCCCGTTACTTTTTCCATGAGCCGTTACCTTAGCGGGAGAAAAAGTATACTCTGACATAAACAAATGTTTATGCCACTTTTTCACTCAATCTTGGATCCTCTGTTATATGTCCTAATTGATATCTTTTCCCCGTTTTAACCACTGCATAGATCGTTCTTAGCAGCTTGTTTGATATGTTATTCATAATGAGAAAATAAGGTTTGCCTTCAAGTTTCTTCCTTTCGAAATACAATCTGTATTCCGGGTTGCGTCGCGTAGACGTTACTGCACAGATGTACAACAACGATTTCAGCTCTTTATCTGCCATCCGACTCACTCTGGATTTACGCACCATCTGTCCGCTTGAATTAGGGAAAGGACATATCCCGGCATACGAAGCGGCCTTTTTTGCGGTGTTTATTGCTGTAAAATTGTCCGTTTTTACGATTAACCCGCATGCTGTAACCTGGCCTATCCCAATGACATCGGTCACCAACGTATAGTTTCTTCTCAAATCCATGTTTGTATCAATGATGTGCGTCATTTCACTTTCAATTTCAGAAATAGCCAGATTCAGGTTATCCAACACATTGAGGGTTACCTGATGAATTTTTATTGAATTAAAGGGCATATGCATTGTTCGCCTTTCATACGTCAATAACATCTTCCGCTCTTTTACTAACTGTGATCTCAGACCTAGAAGTTCTTTCAGCTCTTTCATTGATTCACCAGGGTAGTCAATTATGACTAATTTATCTCGAAATCGCTCTCCGTATTCACGAATACGAACCGAGTCAACTTTATCTGATTTTCCCCGCTGAAGACCTAAACTGTGCCGAATCTGGTACCCTGTTGTTAATGCAATCGGAATATTAAAACAAGAACATAAAAACAAGAGCATTTCACCATAAACCCCCGTATGCCCAGCACACAAGAGTGCATTTTCCGGAAGACTTTCCAGGAAACGGATAATTCCTTTCATGTTATTCTTAATAACCTTGTGTCCATTCTTCCGTTCATCTACTTGATAACTAACATCAAACTTTTTCTGAGCCAAATCAATTCCATAAATTTGTTCCATAGCAAATAAAATTATGAGCCTCCGGATTGAGTGGCTATTACCGTAATAATGGGTTTTTCCCGGTATACTCTCTGGCTTTAACCCAATAAATATGCTGTTCTTAATACTTTTTCTAGATTTTATCTAAAACAAAAATGAAGTTTACGCAGCATATGGAGTCTCTATTTAGACTAAGCAAAGTTCATTAATTTCCAAATAAATATCATCTCCCAAATCTAACGGTAACAAAAAGCCTTTTAATGGCGGTTTCTTCGCCTGATTTCCCGGTAAAATTACAGGTAAATCATTGACTGGCTGCAAGGTCGGGTCCTTCGGGTTTGTCAAACAATCTCCACGCCTGCTGCGGGTAGTATTCTTTCCCAAAACCTTGCGCAAAGTCAATAACTGCCTGTGGATGTGAAGGCAAAAAATTAGTGTTAAACCATCAAAGCTTTTGTACCATAAAAGTCGATTATTTCCAAAATTTATAAATAGGAAAAGATCGAAATGCTTCTTTATCTTGCTCGCAAAGCTGTTCGAATTGTATTCTTGCTACTTTGTAGTTTTCAAGCAATAAATTTGCCCCCAACTTGAACATTAAACTACTGTTCTCATTTTCAGCTATCTCATATAGCTTTCTGTTTTCTTCTGATGTGAGCTCTCTTTCCCGCTTTATTGTTTGTAGATAATTTATGGTCTTAATTTCTGCATATAAATTATCTGCACTTTCATCTAAAAGCCAGCACGCTATCTCTTTAGCCGTTTTAAGTATCTCATCAGGATGGTCATTATGCTTGTCATAAGCCAATAATAGGTTTAGCAAATCATAATTTGCAGGTTCAAATATATTGTTATTCAAACTAATCAAGTCTTTATATGATTGAAGCATTTTTGAAAAATCAATATTCGACAATTCCATATAGTCATCTGGAGATAATACTGAATACTGGGATGAGATATGTTCTGTATCTCCTCTTGTAATTTTTATAATTTTCTTATAATCAAAAAAATTGTATATTTTGTATATGGACTTTTCTTTATCAACAGCATCTAAAATGAATAGAATTTTAAAGTTTGAGATACTTTTGTGAAACAAATAACTGCTATGTTCTCCATCCACATTAACGCGAATGGGTTGCTTTCCATTAATTGATTTCATTAATAGATACAACTCCTCTAAACTTGAGTTCGAATCAATATTCCCGATGTCAAAATCCGCCACTACATGTAATGATCTCCAAAATTGCTCAATACGCCTATAGGATTCTAATTCCTTTTTGGCAGAATCGATGTCAAATGGGGTATCAGCAACCATTTGACCCAAATTCACCTTTTTATTTTCTCCATAAACAATCACTCCGGTTTCAATAATGCTTATTATGAAATTAATATCCTTTATTCTACTTCGAAGTATGCCGGATGGCTTATAATCCATTCTCGCCCCCTTACTTTTTCCAGTAAAAACCATTGTTGTACTTTCTCCAAACCGGATGGTTATATCATCTTTTGTAATATTTTCAGATACATAGTTTTCGTATCTATCCCCATTAACAAAAATTGGAGAAAATCCATCTTTGGAAACTACTGATATAATAGAACAAAGTTCAACAGGGTGAAGAATAGGACTATTTGCAATCTTTGCATACCAATACACGTCATTATTCAGGAATGCCTGTATCGGGGATGGATGCTTTTTATCAGGTGAAAAAATAGTTAGACTTGATGTGATTTCTACAATGCCATTACCCGAAGACAATGTCCCCAATTCAATTGGAGATATATTACTAAAGCTATGTTGTTTTTTACTGTCCTGATTAAAATTATAAAAAATAGTTTGAATTGCATATTTATCCCCAGGAAGCCTTTTTAGATTTATGACCCGCGAATCCTGATTTTTATGGTCTTTTATATATTTGTCAATTTTTAAAGGCGTTAATGTGTCATAAAAGACCCTTTTCTTGCTTGGATCATTTTTATTTATCAGAACAACAAAATAGATAGTGCCTCCATCGTTTTTATAATTAACCAAGTCTGCCGTATCAACAGAGAAAGTGCATTCTTCTCTTTTGATATTATCAGCCATTTTTCCTTTCACCTGAACTGTAATTTTACCGATAATATCCTTTTTATCAGTACTATTGCTTTTATAGATTAGGACATCACCATCCCATGAAGGAGTTTTATCATTCTCTTTTATGTATTGACTAAGGGTATCTGTCATCGACAAACAGTCTTTGACTGCTATCGTCGCCCAATCTTCTATTTGCTTGTTGTTGTATTTTTTTCTCATTATAAGTAGCATGATGGGATATTGAGTATAAAAATAGGATGATTTTCTATTTTATAACAACAGTAATTAAAGTGTCTAACCCCGTTGGGCATGTTTTTCAATTCTTCGAATCAACCATAATATTATTAGTACTGTAATATTTACGTTTAAAATTAGTTTCTCCCTCTAATTTTCAGGCAAAATTACAGGTAAATCACTGACAAGCTGCAAGGTCAAGCCCTCCGGGTTTTACAAACAATCTCCACACCTGCGGGTAGTATTCTTTGTAAAAACCTTGCGCGAAGTCCGCTGATTACCTGTGGTCGTGAAAGCAAAAAATTAGTGTTGAACCATTAAAATTTTTGCATTATGAAAGTTAATTATTTCTCCATCCCGGAAATTACAGTGTCGTATAAAGACAATGTAAAAGCTTCAGAACGTTTTGTTGTTAAATGTTCGGAAGATGCCTCTCGGATATTTGCCGAGGCCCATAAAGACAGTATGGAACATCACGAGGAAGTGAACGTATTGTTCCTGAACCGTGCCAACCGCGTACTTGGAATAAGCTGTATCAGCAAAGGTGGGCTCGACGGTACAGTGGTTGATATACGGATTATCCTGCAAACAGCCTTGAAAGCGAACTGTGCCTCCGTAATGCTTTCTCACAATCATCCGAGTGGCAGCAGGAAACCCAGCCAGGCAGATATTTCGATTACTCAAAAACTGAAAGAAGGCTGCAAAGCCGTTGGCCTGTTACTCTTAGACCACCTGATTATAACCGGTGAAGGTTACATGAGCTTCGCAGATGAAGGGCTTTTATAGCCCTTTTTTTGGTCGCTTTATATAGGGATAAAGGCGAAGACTGGCAGCATTGGTGCTGCCAGCCATTAAATTATTGTATGTTTTTTTGTTTTTTAATTCTTTTTTGTAGGAATACAAATTTGCCATTATCACAAAAATTACCATCGCTCTCAATGCTTCACATTTAATTCGTCAATCACTTTGGCGCGAACCAGGTTCGCATTTTTTGCAAAAAACGATTGGTTCCTACCGCCCTGTTTTTCGTGCAGTTCTACCAGCAGTCGTTTACCATCAGGAATAGTAAACAGGGGCAGGGTGAAAACCGTGCGTTCGGTAGTTTTACCCCCGATCTCCCGGACATTGTTGTACTCACTGAGTGGGCGTATCACCTGTTCCTGGATAGCGGTGCGTTTGGCCACCTTTTTGTCCACAATCTTAAAGGTGATGTAATCGACCGAAAAAGGTACGTTCGAAGTATTCTTCAGTTGGGTATGGAAGTATAACAGCCTGTTGTGTACATATAACCCTTTGAGCGAATATTCTATCCCGAAACGTTTGGAACCGATGTGTTTGATTTCCCGTTTATTGTTTTTGTAAACCGATTTCATAACCAGGTTGACTAAAAACGGTGATTCCTCTCCCAGTTCTTCGAGTTGAACATCCAATGAATTTGGCCGGGTTCCTGCTTTTCCGTTATAAATAAAATCAACCATTTCTACAGACAGCTTGACCGGCTCATCCGCATATTTTACATTAAAGGTGTAATATGCCCCGTCTTCGGTAATCACGGCAAGGTTACTTTCCTGTGAAAAATCACGGACGGCAGCTTTAACGCGAAGCACGTTCTCTGCACCACCGGCTTTGGCAGCCAGCAGGTCCGACGAGCCTAAATCCACATACCGGATGGCCGACGGGAAAATAATGTGTACCGTTTTGTTAAAGGTTACTTCCAGCGCATAAGGCGCGATCATCCGGTCAAACGTCAGCGGGCGTGTCAGTCCGTTGAAATAGTCCCCTGTTGTGGGTTTTTCCTGTGCGTTGACTGCAAAGAGTGTTGCTGCGAACGCCAACATCAAAATAATTTTCTTCATACTTCTGAATGTTTTAATTGAACTTGTTTGTTTGGATATTTTAGTGGTGAAATATCTTGTTTACTGCATGGAAGGGAGCAGCAATACCCGGTACCCGGCTTTGAGCGTAACCCTGACTGTCCGCATCTTTTTACCGGCATATTGCGAGGCACCCTGGACAATGCCCCGTCCCAGATCCGCCATCAGTTGTGAGCCTGCATTATCAGTAATGGTGATGCTGCTTCCCATTGATGTCCCCATATTGGCAGTGACTTCCTTTACTGCGTTGAGTTCTTCCGAACCCGGCACAGAAATCCCCGGATTACCGTCCATGTCGAAAACCTCGATTTTAACCGGAATGATACTCCCGGCATACTGGATATGGGTTATCGAAACATTCATCCGTTCTCCGGAAATCCGGGCGGAACCGGAAATAAGCGTATTTTCAGGAATCAGCATTTTTCCTGCACGTACAGGCTCCAGTAAGCGTACCTGGACTTCCTGCCCGTTAGTAATGGTAACCGTTTTACTGATGCAGGCATTAATGGTGTTCTTTTCCGGTTCCATCTCCCTTCCGGCAACCGTATGAAACCCCAGGTTCCGGGGTTTTGTATATTCTTTCATAAATACCGAATCGGGCATGGGAGCAGCCAGAAGGGAAACCACTTTACCGGACACCTGCGATACCGGAAGAGAAACGGCATCCTTTTCTGTTTCAGAAGCATTTAGTACAGGTGCAGCTACCGTTTCCGACTCAGCTTTATCTGCGGGCATGTATCTGGCAGCAATCTCATAGGATTTTTCTACCAGGGCGAGTTGCTGCTCTGCTTCGTTCTTTTCCTGAAGTTGCAGTTCCAGTTTTCCGATTCTTTCTTCTAACCCCGCTTGTTCCTGACCATTTGTTTCAGGTTCAGTTTCTTTATAGAAACTGCCCAGTTGCCTGTTTATATCCTGGTATTGACCGGCAGATGAGCGGAACGCATTAGCCCGGCTGTTTCCCGAACTGTTTTTAAGGCGTGATGATTTGACACTGTTTCCAGTAGGTTCAGGAACCCCCTGAAGTCCCGCTTTTCCTGGTGACGTTTTTTCTTCCGCTGTTTCACCGCCCAGTATAAAGGCAAAATCCTGCAGGGAGCGTATCTTTTCCTGTTCCTTTGCCCTCATGGCCTCCTGCCGGTAAGCATCCCGCTTGTCGGCTATAATCCCGCTTTTCTTTGGTGTGGGGAGGTTGGTATTAAAAACATCCCCGGGTTCTTCTTTTTTATCGGCTGACGGTGCAAATATGAGCCACATACTGATGGCAAAAAGCAGGAAAAAAAGCGGGAAAATCACCATTTTCTTCCTTTTCTGTAACTGTTGGGGCGAAAGCGGCTTTTTTTCTTCCACATCCGGTTTTGCCCCGCTATTATTCTCTTTTTCTTTCATATTGAAATTTATTTATTGGTTTTAAACTACCCGCTTGTTCCGTTCATCCTTTAATTCCAGTTGCAGGCCTTCGATATGTTTGAAGTTCAGCTTTTCCCTTTCATCCTTCCCAAAACTGAACAGGGATGAAAAAGTGATGTAAAGCGAAAGCCCCGCAAAAAGGAAAAGAAGGATCAGTACTATGGCAATCCGTCTTCTTGGAGGAATCCTCCCGCACCACTGCCGGAGACGGTAATCCATCTGTTCTTTTATGGCTGAGATATCCTTTTTCTTTTTTGCCATAATATTTACCGGTCCAAAACCCGGATGTCTTTGTTTTCTATGATTTCGAATTTCTCGATGGTAAACCCGTGGGGATTGTTATCGCTCCTGACCGAATTTATCAGGTTGCAGCGGGTCACCAGCGAGCGTTCGGTTACATTGCTCGACCGGATAATCCGCTGCCGGGCATAAGTAACAGCCGTGTACGGATAACTGGCGAAGTTGCACGCCACGCTGTCTACCTGCAAAACCTGCTGGATATTCCCCGAAACAACCCGGTTGAAGTATCCCTTCTCCTGCATGTCCTGGTAATAGTTGTAGGCGCTGCGGTCGGCAAGGAACAGGGCGCGGGTGATGTTGGATTCAATGGCTCCCCGGTCGGGTGAAAGGGTAAAAAACAGTTCATGGAAGCGGGCAATATGGTCACGCGCCTCCACCGGCCGGTTCTGGTCCATATCCTGGGAGAGCGCCAGCATAAGCGATTTTCCCTGGTCAAGCACATATATTTTCTGCCGTTGCGCTTCAGCATAACTGAAAGCATTCCATACCGAATAAATGGTTATCCCGGCACAGAGGCAGATGAATACCATGGCGAAGAACCGGATTTGACGGAATGATGTTTCTATGTTTTTTAAACTCTTAAACTCCATATTTCTATTGTTTTTTAATTGTTAAGATTACCGTCCGACGAGGCGGCCGCCGATATTCCCGGCAGCGCCCCCGGCCATGCCTGCGGCATAGCTTCCGGCTTTTCCGGAAGTTTTGTTAATGGCGTGGTTGGCACTTCCCATACCGCCCGACTGGATAATCCAGTTGGCCACGGTGGGGACCGTAAAGTACCCGATGATGCCGATGAGCATAAAGATTATGTAAATTCCATTGGAACCATCAGGGATATAGTTGGGGTCTTCCAACAGCTTGATATCTGCTTCCAGCATCAGTACCTGAATACGTGCCAGCACCGCCGAAAAAAGGTCGGAAACCGGCAGCCACAGGTAAACGCTGATATAGCGGGCAAGCCATTGGGTAAGCGTTGCCTGAAAGCCGTCATAAACGGAAAAGGCAAAAGCAACCGGCCCCAGAATGGACAGCACCACCAGAAAGAAAGTCCGTATGGTGTCAATTATCAATGCCGAGGCATTGAACAGCAGTTCCATTAAATCCCTCACCACCTGCCGGAACCACGTTTTAATGTCGTACCAGAACCGTTCGCTCCACATCCCGATGATTTCCGGGGTGTCCCAAATCCCAAGGTCTTTCAGTTTCTGGTCGTATGCTTCGTCGTCCACTAACCACGCCTTCCCTTCCCGCATACGCGCTTCGTATTCAAGCTGCTCTTTTTGTAACTGGTAGGCTTCCATATCGAAAGTCTGGGTTTCCAGGATGGAATGCGTCCCTTTAACAACCGGGCCCATTACGGCATTGATTGTCCCCAGAATAATGGTCGGGAAAAAGAGAATGCACAAACCGATGGCAAACGGACGGAGCAAGGGGAACACATCGATGGGTTCAGCCCTTGCCAATGCCTGCCATACCCGGTATGCCACATAAAACAAAGCGCCCAGTCCCGCCAGTCCTTTTGCAACGCCAATCATGTCATCGCAAAGAGGCATCATATCTTCATAAAGGTTCCGGAGAACCTGGTGCAGGTTTTCAAACTCCATAGTTTACCAGTTTTAGCTGTTACCAGTATCTTTCCGAAGGACTGCCATAGAGCGCCAGCACCCTGTCGGTATCGGCTTTCGCCTTTGCGCGGATAAACGACACAGAAATGCTTTTCTGCGTGAAATACCTTGTCAGGTTACGGCAGCCGAGCATCCGGTTATAAACCTGGTCAATCACATCCATGCGTTCCTTATCCGACATGGAAAGGCCATTGCCGCCCGTTATGATGTTTTTCAGTTCCGCAACCAGTGCACCCCCTTCTTCCATTAGCCGGGCATAACCTTCAGAGATAGCGGCCAGTTCATCCACTGTAAAATTGGGGTCGGCTACCATCTTGTTGAAACCGGTGATATACATATCGCTGATTTCGCTGACCATTTCGATGGTCAGTTTTACTTTGCGGGCATCTTTAATCAGGTCGTTTACTGACTTTAAGGCTTCATAGTATTCTTTACCTTGTTCATAAATTTTGACGGTTTCCTGTACATTCTTCACCATGTTGGTCAGGGTGGACGAGGATTTGACCACCTGCTGAATATTCTGTACAAGATTGGACGGGTCAATCACCGCCCATTGCGCTTTGGCCTGATAGGAAAAAATCATCAGGGTCACGCATACGATTAAAACTATTCGTTTCATATTTGTTCTTTTTATTTATTGATACTTTGGGTTGAAAGGGCCGGGATTAGTTCCCAAAAGGCGCTAATCCCCAACCCTGTAATATTTTCCGTAAGCGGAAAGTTGCAGTACGTCACTGTCCGTATTGTAGGACAGGCCCATTACCCCGTAAAGGTTGACATACCGGATACCCTGATGCTTTTTGACAAGACACCGGAATATTTCTCCGGTTTTAAAGGCAAACTCCATAAAGAAGCTGTCGTTTTTCCTTTCGCTGCTTTTGTAAACCCGGATATCCGGCGCACCTTCCCGGCTTTTCCATCGGCCAGTAATATCATCCAGGGCAAAACCAATTTTTGCACCCAATGGATTGGTCTCGGTAGTTTCTGAATACATGAGCTGCCTGTTATTGCTGTTTGCTTTCAGCAAGTTGTTTAATGGCCAGTTCTATGTCGCCGTCCAGTTTTCCGGCAAGCTGCATCACTTCCATTTTTTCCGATTCTTCGGTGGTGTAAGCCAGATATTCCTGAACCGAAACTTCTGTTGCATAAACCGCACTTTGAACACCTCCCAATCCTATCCAGACTTCTTTGTACCGGCGGCTTGGTGCATTACTCATGTTAATGGAAAGAATCTGCGATTTTTCCTTTTCCGTCAGTCCCAGCAAAGCCTGTATCTGGTCGAACTTGTTCATATATTTGCGTTGGTCGAGCAGTATCTTGCAATCCGAATTATTGATGATACTTTCCTTGACCACCGGGCTGGAAATAATATCGTCCACCTCCTGTGTAACCACAATAGCTTCGCCAAAATATTTACGGACGGTCTTGTACATATAGCGCAGGTATTCAGCCATATTCGCCGAAGCAATGGCTTTCCAGGCTTCCTCCACTATCAGTTGTTTTCTTACCCCTTTCAGGCGGCGCATTTTATTGATAAATGCCTCCATAATGATGATGGTCACCACGGGAAAAAGTTCGCGGTTTTCCTTAATGGCATCTATCTCGAAAACAATAAAGCGTTTAGAGAGCAGGTCGATATTCTTTTCAGAATTTAACAGGAAATCAAAGCGCCCGCCCCGGTAATACTGCCTCAGGGTGGTCAGCATGTTGTCGATATTGAAATCGTCCCTGCCTACTTTGATTTCCCGTTCTTCCAGTTCACGACGGTAGTCATCGCGCATGTACTCGTAGAAAGTATTGAAACAAGGTGTTATGTTCCGGTTTTCCTGTATCCGATGGATATACGCCGAAACTGCACTGCCCAGTTCCCCGCTTTCGGTTTTGGACACTTTATCATCTTCGCTTTTCCACAACGTAAGCAGCAGTGTTTTTATACTGTCTTTCTTTTCTACATCAAACACATAATCCTCTGTATAAAATGGGTTGAATGAAATCGGGTTCTCTTCGGTATAGGTGAAATATACCCCGTCTTCCCCTTTGGTTTTTCGGTGAATCATTTCACAAAGTCCCTGGTAGCTGTTGCCGGTATCCACCAGCACAACATGGGTTCCCTGCTCGTAATATTGCCTCACCAGATGGTTCATAAAGAACGATTTACCACTCCCGCTTGGCCCCAATACGAATTTATTCCGGTTGGTGATAATCCCCTTTTTCATGGGCAAATCGGAAATATCCAGGTGGATGGGTTTTCCACTCACACGGTCGCACATTCGGATTCCAAAAGGCGACGGGGACGAGCGGTAATTTGTTTCTTCGGTAAAGAAACAAAGCGCCTGTTCGATAAAGGTATAAAAGCTTTCTTCCGAAGGAAAGTCGCCCGCATTTCCCGGCATAGCAGCCCAGTAAAGGGTGGCTGCATCCACGGTATTGTGTCGGGGCTTGCACTCCATCAATGCCAGTTGCGAACCAACTTCGTTACGGATATGCTTTACTTCCTGCTCATCCCCGCTCCATGCCATCACGTTAAAATGCGCCCGGATAGAAGTCAGCCCGTGCGAGTGGGCTTCGTTCAGGTAAAGGTCAATCCATTCCCTGTTAATCGCATTGCCCCGGCTGTAACGTGATAACGATTGCATATTTCTCGCGCTCTTTTCAAACTTCCGCAGGTTTTCCGCACTGTCATCCAGAAACAAATACTGGTTATACACATGGTCACAGGAAAGCAGAAGCCCAACAGGAGCGGCAAACGACAAAAGACAATCGCTCCGGTCGGTGGACAGTTTTTCGTAACGCATGTCCGTCCCGACCTTTCCGGGTAAATCTTCCACATCGGACAAGGTATGCAGGCAAACGTGTTTATCGCCAATCCGCAGGCTGTCCGCTCCCAGTTCAATATCTTCCAGACAGGTGGTGTTACCGAGTGAAAGCGAAAAATACTTTTCGATTAACCCTGCATTTTCCGGTGTCCCGACAATCTCATCGGTCGTAAGGCGAATTAGGCTTATAAAACCGCTGTCGTTGATAATCCGCTCAAACTGCCCTACGGCTTCCAGGAACCTGACCGTACTTTCTTTATTGACTTCTTTGGGGATGATGTTGCCCCGGCAGAGGGATGAAAAATTGCTTTGCATCCGCATCCGCTCTTTGGTCGTTTTGGTCAGGAAAAGGAAGCATTCATGGTTCAGGTACGGACGTTCGTTGAAATGGCGTTCATAACTGCGCGACAGGAAACTCATATCCCCGTCATCAGTTTTAGGCTGGTAAGTTTCACGGACAAACCAATCCTGTTTTTGTACCACACTGTAATCGGGAAGCACCTTGACAGCTTTTGCCCAGGCTGAATGGATGGCTTCGTATTCGGGCGAGGTTACCGTAAACAGTTCCGGCAGGCTCACGCGAAAAGCGACTGTTATATCGGCATCTTTACTGACAATACAGTCATGCTCCACACTTAGCAGCGGGAACTTGCTTTCAATAGTTGTTGCTTTCATCGTATTCCTCATACTGCATTCTCCTTTCTTGTTTTCTGGAAAAGGCTGCGGGGAACTTTCCGGTTTATCAGGTAGCGTGGATGCTGTTTTTTTGCCATGAGCTTCATAAGGCCTGATTCCCCGTAACGGGCATTCAGGTTGAAAGCCAGCCATACCAGCACCGAAGCGGCAATTACACCAAAAGCGATGCAAGCCCACTGGTTGACACCTGCCATGTAGAGGATAACAAACACCACGAACACGGCAAGCAGCCCGCCAGCGAAAATGAACAGGTACTGAGATTTCAAACCCTTAAATTCCACGCTTTTGCCAATTCCTTTGTTGATATTGTATTCCATAATAATTTAGGTGGAATCAATTAAAGGAAGAACGAACGCAGGATGGTAGCAGCAACAATAAGGAAAATACACGCCCCGAACCAACTTGCGGCGGTTTTGCTGGTATCCGGGTCGCCGCTCGAAAACTTGTTGTAAACTTTGATTCCGCCGATAAGCCCTACGACAGCGCCAATGGCATAAATCAGCTTGGTTCCGGGGTCAAAATACGAAGTAACCATGTTGGTGGCTTCTGTAATTCCGGCAGTGCCATCGCCCTGCGCAAATGCGGTTGAAACGGCAGCCATTAAGAAAGCTGCCTGCATCAAAATCTTCTTTTTTGTCATATAGGTTTCTTTGTTTTTGGTGTGGGGTGTCGTTAGCCCCGCACCCGGTAAATAAAATGTTTGTTGTTTCGGATATTTTGGTGGTTGATGCCGACCCTATCCGTAATCGTGTTTTTTCATCTGTTCGTATTTAATGTGTTAGACATAATTTCGGACATCAAACCCTTTGGGAACAGAGGCCGCAGAAGGCTTATCTTCTCCTGGACCTCCGGCTTTCCGCTTATGAAAAGCTTTCAGGTACGAATCAATTAATCCGCCGACCCTGTCCTCCCTCTCGGGTTCACCTGAAACCATTGCTTCAAACATGTCGGTATGTTTCAGGTGCAGAAGAACCCGTCCTGTTTCTTCTTTTTTCTCCTCTGTAATAATCGGATTGTGTACTACGGTGCGGTAGGCTTCGCCCATTTGTTCAAAACTGATTCCCTCGGCCAGTGAACTCCCTGAAACCTGCAAGGCTTCGTATTCTTCCTCTTCATCCGCCGGTTCCGGTCCTTCCGGCATCGGGCAGTCAATGTCAAGGGGCGGGTTGGCTTCGCCGGGAGGAACTTCGCCGAAAACTTCGTCCAGTTCGCCCACTGGAATTATTCGGGAATGTTCTTTTGGTACATCTGACGGGACAAATATATTTTCTTTCCCCTTATCTTTTTCATTGTCTGGCTCTTTGGCCGTTTGTGGCACAGGAATGCGTTCCTTGAGGACAAACTGGCTTTTGCCGACAATATCGCCTTTGTTCTTTTTCCTGTCCTGTTCCCGGAGCATGGTCTCCCTGTTTTCTTTCCGAAAACGCCGGTTCTCCGAAATGAAAAAGTACATGGTCCAGAGTGCGTAGAGTATGGCAAAAGCAACGAGCAGTGCCAATAAAGCATTTTGTGTAACCGTTATCATCTGCTACTGGAATTTGAATAGTTACACGAGAATTAAAAAATATCGGTATTCCTTTCCCTGTACAGTTCGGTAATATCATCCTGGAACATGGCAAAGTGGTGCTCCAGTACATTGTCCAGGTAGCTGAACAGGGACAGTTCGTTTTCTCCAATCACCCTGACTATTTTCAGGATGCGGTCATGGTACTCTTTGCGGATATAGGCCACTTTGCCGTTGCGCGTTTTGACTTCCGACTCTTTGAAAAAGAGGGCTTCGTAATCCTCCTCTTTAAGGGGAATACACTTCACATCTTGTTGGTCCAGGGATTGTCTGGAGGCAACCTTTTTCTTTCTGAATTGTCTTCTCATTTTTCCAGGTTTTTAATAATGTTTATTCCTTTATGTTTTTCGTTATAAAGACGGGTTATCTCACCGCCATAAGTTTCAAAATGATGTACCAGTATGTTGTCGATGTAACCGGAGAGCGAAACTTCGTTGCTCCCGATTACACGGCATATGGTCTGAATCGTATCATGAAAATCCCGGCGGATATAGACCATTTTGCCTGTTCGGGCAGTAATAGAAGATTCTTTGACAAAAAGCGTTTCATAATCCTGTTCTTTGCCCCGTCTGCGCCGGGTTTCATCTTTAGGTATTTCTGTTTTTGGGGCAGGTGGTTCACCGGAATTTTCATTATTCTCACTCACCAGTGATTCATGGTCCACCGGTACGTCCTGCAGGAAAGAAGCGATAATTGCCTTTTCGTTTATGTCCTCTTTTTTGAATGTTTTTGCCATTGCTTTATATTTTGATGATTTCCAAAATTTCATCCATAAGGGCATCGAGGTTACTTCCTTTCAGCAATGCTTTGTTGGCAGGGAACATGGTCGAACGGAACAAGGCTTTATGAGAAGTGGGAAGCTCGCGGCGAAAACGCTTGCTGTCGGGCAGGAAGGTTTTTAGCAAGGGAAGGTGAAGTTCTGCAATAACCTGTTCATAGACTTCGTATAATTCTGTTTTCTCCCGGCCATCCACTAAATTCCATACAAGGTATAGGCCTTTAATCCTGGACTTCCCGGCAGTGATGATGTTGTCATTCAGGCGGGATGCAAAGCGTAAGGTGCTTTCAAGTACCACCCTGTCGGCGCTGATGGGTGAAAAAATATAATCCATTAGTGACAGGGTATAAATTACCCCTTCCTTATTGACTGTTCCCGGTAAATCAAAAAAGATAATGTCATAGTTTCCTTTGGACATTAACGCTTTGGCTGTTTCCGGAGCTTTTTCAGGTAGGCTCTTTACAACCGGGTACATTTTCTTTTGCAGCCGGGTGAACTGTTCATATGCCAGTGTTTTGTAATAATCGTCGTCCATGGCCATTCGTAAATCGCGTTCCCGCATTTCAGCAATGCTGTATTGCGGGTAATCACAATCCACTACCGCCACCTCATAACCTTTCACGTAGTGCAGGTAAGAAGCTGCCAGTACTGTTAGCGTTGTTTTTCCAGCCCCTCCTTTTTGAGTGGAGAAGGCAACACACAAATTTTTCTTTTCCATTTTTAATCATTTAATAAGTTATACATACAGTTAATGATACATCTGATTTGCAGTATGATTGGGTGGATAACCAGCCAAAAAGTCTGTGCAATCACATGGCTATTAGGGTAAAAGAATGATTGGCCGTCTTAAGATTTGAATGCTTGAATGTCTCGATGTTTGGCCAGCCGTATATCCAATTATTTATCAAGCATCCAACTATACAGTGTTATATCCGACCTTTTGAAAAGCCATTCGTTCATTCCACTATTCATAAAAAATTTCAGCCATTTTATCCTCCTATCAATCATTTGCATAATCAGTCATATTTTTAAAACCTCATGCAAATAAAGGCCAATAAAATCCCGCTTTAATGGGTCTTACGGGAGGTGACAGCTTGTGGCACCGAAACGGCAGCTTTCGGCACAGTTACATGTTGTACAGCCGGTTACAAAGACCGGTAACTTTGCCTCCGGTTCGATACCGGTAACAGATCAGACTGCTATCCATCATTTATGCAGCCCGTCAATTTATCTGTCCGGGCGGCGGACAGATAGTATTTGCAATGTGGCAAATAGCAAGCTGTGTTTTGAGTTACTCATTTCATTTCACGTAACCCAAAACCGCTTGCCCGCAAGGGGAGAAAAGCAGGCTCCGAAGTCGCTGCTTTTTGATAAGGACAGTTACAATGACTGTATTATGGTACCGGATTTTTGAAACACTAAAATATCCGACAGATGAAACAGGAAAATACAAACCGCCGGAGGCGAAAAGGGGGGCGCCCTGCCAAAAGCGACCCCGCAACAGCGTGCGTTATGGTACGCTTTAACGCCCGTGAATATGCCCGTTTTCTTACATTATTTGAACAATCGGGGGTAAAAGCAAAAGCCGTTTTTATCAAAGCGAGGGTATTTGACCAGCCATTCCGTGTGGTTAAAACCGACCGTGCGGCGCTCGAATATGTGGCAAAACTGACTACTTTTTATGCCCAGTTCCGCGGCGTGGGAACCAATTACAACCAGGTTGTAAAAGAACTGCACAGCAACTTTTCGCATAAAAAAGCGTTGGCATTGCTCTTTAAACTGGAGAAACTGACCACTGAATTAGCGGTAACCGGGCAGCAAATTATCGCCTTATCGAAAGAGTTTGAAGAAAAACATTTACAGAAATAACCCGGTATGATTGCCAAAATAACTACCGGGAAAGACATTTACGGCGTACTTGCCTACAATCAGGAGAAGGTAAACGAAGGACTGGGAAAAGTACTCGCGTCAAATATCATCCCGGAACCGGAGGATGGCCGTTTTAGTGTGGTGGCGTGCACCGAGGCCTTTAACCGCTGGTTGCCCTCGCATTACCGGACAGAAAAGCCTGTCATCCATATCTCTCTTAACCCGCACCCCGACGATAAGTTAACGGATGAACAACTGGCAGACATCGGACTGGAATATATGCAGCAAATGGGTTACGGCGTTCAGCCGTACCTTATCTTCAAACACTCGGATATCGGGCGGGAACATATACACATTGTATCGTTACAGGTGGACAGCGAGGGTAAAAAAATCAAAGACAGCAAACGCAATTTACGGAGCGTCGCCATAACCGAAAAGCTGGAAAAGAAATATAGGTTACATCCTGCAAAAGGACAAAAGCAATCCGAACAATGGCAGTTTAAGCCCTTTGATGTGGAGAAAGGCGATTTGAAAAAACAGATTGGTTCGGTAGTAAAACCGGCAGTTGCTCTATATCGGTTCCAGACAATGGGGGAATACCGGGCCCTGCTATCCCTCTACAATATCGGTGTGGAAGAAGTGCAGGGAACGCGAAACGGAAAGCTTTACCGGGGATTGCTCTACTCAGCATTAGATGTTGAAGGAAACAAAGCCGGAACGCCAATAAAATCATCTGCTTTCGGGAAAACAGTTGGGTTCGATGCCCTCGAAGAGCGGATGGAGAAATCCACCGTCCTGATAAAAGAAAAGGGATACCGCGAACGCCTGCGCCCGTTGGTTGCAGTTGTAATGCGAGAAATCGGAGATGAAACGGAACTGCGTCAAAAGTTAAAAGAAAAGGATATTGACCTTTATCTCCGGCGAAACAATACAGGGCGGATTACCGGGGTAACTTTTATCGACCATCAAAGCCGTTGTGTGCTGAACGGCTCCAGGCTGGGCAAAGAGTTTTCCGCCAATGTATTCAATGACCTGTTTAGAGAGTCCCCGTCAGTTAAGGGACACACAAAACAGGTGGGAGAAAAAGAACCGTTCACGCCCCTAGCTGAACCGTTCTCACCGGCTAACAGTCAGGCCGGCCACATTGAATCCGCCATCAGCAGCCTGTTTTCAATTTTTTCACCGGAATCGGAATCCTATACAGAGAATCAGCAACAGCTTCGAAAAAAACAGAAAAAGAAAAAACGGAGATATGGTAGACAGATGTAAACGACTGCTTACCAGTCAGGTTGAACGTCTGACAGTGAATTAACAGTGCCTCTGTCATCAAACTGGTAGAATATTTTTAATTGCAGGCATTTAGCTCCTTTCTTATATCTTATTTCAGTATTTATCCCTACACACACAATTACCAATTTAGATAAATCATCGGTATTTACATTTGGAATTTCATCTCTTATAACTTGATTTTCAGGCTTATTCAAGTCCAGTATATTGCCGTAGATCAATCTTGATTCTTCGATTTTATCCAGCTTAAATTTCGCTACAATATTTTCAGAAACCTCATTATAAACAAGAGAGGGTAAGTCTGATTCCTTCAGTATAAAGAATGACTGCCTCACTAAGGCATTCATTTGATTATCTATATTGACAATCTTAATTTGATTGTAGCGCCAATCTTCACCTTCCTGTTTTAAACCTTGAATGTTTAACATGAGAAAGTAACTCATATTCACTCCTACTGCGACAATTACATGTTCTGAAGGATCAAGATTTAGTTTATCTATAGCTTTGAATATATCTTCTTCTTTTAATATATATTTTTGGGGGTGCATTAAAACAAGTGTGTTTAATGATATGTTCCCAAACTCCAAAGCAACCCCTTCAGCAACAACTGTGTCAGAATTTATATACGTCATTTCTTGGTTTGCAGCAAATCCTGCTTTTTCCATGACTTGGTAACGCCCCCCTATAAATAAACTCCTATAATTAGATTCCATGTTTCCACAAAACAAATGAGAGTATGAGTCAAATGCTTTTATTAAAATTCTGTTGGTCTTATTTTTGAATTCATTTAAAATATCACGGTCTATTTCTTGATTATGCTTTTTCTCTTCAAACTTTTCGTTTATTTCCTTCCTTAGTTTATTTATTAAGTCTGTGGGTTTTTCTTTTTGATTTTTCTTGAACCATTTTTTATCTGATAAATATTTTAAACCAAAATTCTTTAATATCTTTTTATTTTTTAGGTATCCCTTTACATAGTAATTTAAGTAGTCCAATTCTTCGTTCCAATGCTTCATTTCACCTAAATTGTTTGGCGGTGTTGGCATGTTTAATGGGTCAGAATGGATGTAGTAGCTATGAAGCGTGTATTGTCGAAGAAATAGCATTGACAAATATCGTTTTATCCACATTTGAATAACTCCATCTGAATTGACCCCCGAAATTCTGGGGAAAGGATATCTTTGTTCATAATATACGGGATTGACATAGGCTCCTTTTTTTGATATGCCCATGTAACGCTTAATAATCTCCTCCATTCTTTCTGGAACAAGAACATATTTTGGTGGTTCTTGATTTGTCCAGTAGATAATTTCTTTCAATAACTCATATTTTCCGAGGTACATTAGTAATCCCCCTAGCGAATAATGAAACTCTAGAAATGCTTCTCTTCCTTTTTCGCGTGTTGCAATTTCTTCTTGATTAATTATTTGGAATTTATTGTCATATTTTTTCTCAGCCGGGGCTAAAAAGAAATCAAATAATTGATGTGCTTTTCTCCAATAAGAAATCACAAATTCATCCCTACCATAATGCAAAACCTGCAATAAACATCTCCAAATGAAATTATATGTTTTCGGGCTTATTTCGGTACGTTGAAAGCTATCTAGAAACAGTTCAAATAGCGTGCTATCATTAAAATAAGATACTGTTCTCCTGTTCCTTATACACAAAAGTTCATTCGCTTCAAACACAGAATCATAATACTCTTGCGGGTACTCAATAATTTCTTTTTCCTTTCCAGCCCTATATTTAATAAATACATCAAAATAGAACTCCAATAGTTGTCTGGCTAATGGTTCATCGGCTTTTTGAATTGAATAAAACAATATACTTGAAATTGCTTCAAAATAAATTTTCTTATCCCTTGATGACTTATCGTGCTTCTTAATTAGGTGCCTGAGAAGCTTTTCCGGTGTAAAATAAATATAGGTAAGGTAGACGCAAATGTCATTATAATCAATGCGATGGTGGTTATGCCGACAAAAATTAGAGCCGAATTTTCTACAAAAAAGTTTAAAATACCACAATTAATAAGTCGTGGAATTTGTAATATCCATAATACATACGAAATAATAGCAGCAATTAACACTACAATGTAAACATGGCAGGTTGGATCCTTTCTAAATGTTTCAATAAGTCTTGTGGAATTATATTTGTCATCAACCCTACTGATTGTTTGCAATAAAAGAGGCAATGCGATTGCAAAAACTGCAATAATCATTGGAATAAGTGCTCCATTGATTATGTCAGGATAGTTAGCAAAAATAGATTTCATAATCGTTTCGTCAATGAGACCAAAGATAACCATTTACCCCAAATAACTTTTGTTACCCAAATGTTTAACGCCACTAATTGCCATTACTGTGCCACAAGCTACCAATGAATAATAAATGCCGCTTTTTGCCATATTGACTTCATACTTTCGCTTTCGAAACATCAAACTAATGCAACAGGAAAACCATCTGAATAACCGAAAAGATCCTCGTTCATCAACAAACAAAATATAACCGATACAATCAATGGGCTATTTTCTATTCTTCCACCGAAAAGTTAAATGCAGATGAGACGTTACGAAAATAAACTATCCTTGGTTTATATTTTTGAGTATATTTGCACTATGAGTACAGTTATATCAACAAAAATAAACCATTTGCTTCAAAAGTTGCCTTCGGGGGCCTTGTTCTTTTCATCGTGGATGAGAGAGAACGGCATATCTTATGAACTGCAACGACGGTACCGCGATTCCGAATGGCTGACCTCCATAGGGGCAGGTGTGATGGTCCGTACCGGCGAGAACCCAACCATATACGGGGCTTTATCTTCATTGAATAAACAAACCGGCAAACATTTTTATGTTGGTGGATTATCAGCTTTGGAACTGGCGGGATACACACACTATGTTCCTATGGGGCGACCGGTTGTATATGTCGGCCATCCTAAAGACGAGTGGGTTCCGTCCTGGCTCAAAAAACATGACTGGGGTATGGACTTATTACTTGTTACCTCGGAGTATTTCGATACAAATACCGGTATAAGCCCGATGATGCAGGGGGCATTTGAAATACTGGGTTCCACCCCGGAACGCGCATTTATGGAATGCCTGAACCTTGTTCCAAAACAGTATAACCTGATGGACTTATATTATGTGATGGAACAATTAACCGCGCTTCGCCCCGGCACGATGCAGGCGTTACTGGAGCAAAACACATCAGTAAAAATGAAACGTCTGTTCCTGTACATGGCGGAAAAAGCCGGTCACGCATGGTTCAGTGACCTGAACTTACAGAAAGTAGATACCGGGAGCGGTAAACGAGAAATCTTGCCCAACGGTGTTTATGACAGCAAATACCAGATAGTAATCCCCGAAGAACTGAAAAATTATGAATAAGCTCTACAAAGAAAAGGTCAGGCTTTTACTCCGCATATTACCTATAATCTACCGGGAAGAAAATTTTGCGGTTCACGGAGGTACGGCCATAAACCTGTTTATCAAAAATTTACCAAGATACTCGGTGGATGTGGATGTAACCTATATTCCGCTTGGTCCACGGGACGAAAGCCTTGCGGAAATCGATAAAAAGCTGGGAGCAATAAGTCTCCATCTTCAACGGGCAGTGCCGGGTATAAATATTCGGCCGGTACCCAATAAGCTTTTATGCACACTGGGACGGAGCACGGTAAAAATTGAAGTTAACGGAATTAAACGGGGCATTATCGGGCCGACAATTGAAATGCCGTTATGCGATAAAGCACAGGCAGAGTTTGGAATGTACTGCAAGGCGCGAATTGTACCAATGGAACAATTGTACGGTGGAAAAATTGCAGCAGCCCTCAGCCGCCAACACCCACGCGATTTGTTCGACTACAACTACATGGAAACAGATAAAATCGAAGGATTAAAGCGCGGTTTTATGTTTGCCTTGCTGGGAAGCGACAAACCCTTTATCGAATCTTTGTCCCCACACCCTATAAATCAGCAGGAAGCTTTGGAAAACCAGTTTCGTGGTATGACAGATATTCCTTTTACTTATGAGAACTACGAAACCGCACGGGAACAGCTTATTGCTTTTGTTAACGCAATGCTGAGCGAAGAAGACAAAGCATTCCTTGTTAGTTTTAAAGAAGGCAGCCCGCAATGGGAAGAATCAGCTTACTCAGATTTTAGTGTTTTTCCTTCCGTGCAGTGGAAGCTGCTTAATGTAAACAAACTAAAAACACAGAATCCGGCTAAACACAGGCAGGAAGTGAATAGGTTGAAAGGTTATTTTGAGTTGCATTAATATTGCTTTTATTTACTTTTTGTATCCTGAAAACCTTTCATGTCGGTCTCCCATCAAACAAGTTGTATAATCATTGAAATGAATTAGGATATCGCCTCCATCATCTTTTCCAGTTAAAACGCCTCTAATTGTCACATAAAAGATTTGTTCAGAGGAAATATCTCTGATTGCAACTCGATTGTAGTAAGGCAGGTCATTACTGATTCGTATTTCAAGAGAACTTAATTGAGGATGCTCATGAAGTCCTAAAAGAACAGCTTCAGGCATTATCCATTCCCTGTTATTTTTGAGATGTTCTTCAAATCGTTTAGTTGTGACATCATTTCCTTCAATCTCAACCTGTAATAAAAATGTTCTTTCAGTTTTATTATGAAAATTGATAAAATCCAACCAAACAAAAAAAGAATCATCAAGCATTCCCCAGTTAAATGCAAAATCAACCGTCAATCCCTGATTATAAAATCGTCCCATATAGTCATTGGCAATGATGGAAAGTGACCTAAACAGCTCTGTAAATCCATCATCAAAGTTCTCCCTGAAATCGGCATATACTTTTTCCTGTAAAAATATAGGGATAGGGCAATCTTCTAACAATATTGGAATAACAACAACTTTTTTACTATTTATTTCTTTTATAAGTCCTGAATTTTGCTCCTTTCTGCACCATTCGCTCTGTACGTAATGATTGGACAGCACAACCAGTAAAAAGGAAGAATCTTCAAGGCCATTTTGTATTTTATCAATTAATGAATCTCCCGGTTTCATTTCCCATTTATCTAACCACACACCGACTCTATTTTCAACTAGCTTTTTTGATAACCTTTCTACAAAATTCTTGTCCTTCGAAGAATAACTAATAAAGACACCCATGATTTATTTTTTTCTATCAAAAGTAAGAAACAGCTTGAATATTTTTGCATTCAGAATGATAACAGCCACAAGCCACACTTACTACGCCTCAAGCTGCCAGCCTTTTCAAATCAGATTTTTCCCATATCAGGCATCCTACTTTTGCTTTCCAAACATCAAAAATGAAATAAAATGCAACAGGAAGACGATTTAAGAGCACTGGCAAAGGTTATGGATTTTATGCGTGCCCTGAGTGTTTTATTTGTGACCATCAATATTTATTGGTTTTGTTACAAGTCTATGGTCGAATGGGGTATTATTATTGGTGTAATCGATAAAACACTCCTGAATTTCAACCGCACAGCCGGATTATTTGGCAACATCCTTTACACGAAACTTTTTGCTGTATTGTTTCTTGCCTTGTCCTGTCTCGGAACAAAAGGGGTAAAGCAGGAAAAAATCACCTGGGGCAAAATTGTCACAATCCTTTTTGTTGGCTCAGTCTTTTTCTTCTTCAACTGGTGGCTGCTGGATTTACCGTTACCATTGTCTGCCAAAACAGCGTTCTACATTTTTACAATGGCTGCCGGTTATCTCTGCCTGCTGGCTGGTGGTGTTTGGATGGGCCGTCTTTTGAAAAACAATTTGATGGACGATGTTTTCAATACCGAAAACGAATCCTTTATGCAGGAAACACGCCTGGTTGAAAACGAATATTCGGTGAACCTGCCGACCCGTTTCTATTACAAAAAGAAATGGAACAACGGCTGGATTAATGTTGTAAACCCTTTCCGGGCAGGTATCGTGTTGGGAACGCCCGGCTCCGGGAAAAGTTATGCTGTAATCAACCAGTTCATAAAGCAGCAGGTAGAAAAAGGGTATTCGCTGTATATCTACGATTTCAAGTTCCCCGACCTCTCGACGATTGCCTATAACCACCTGCTGAAAAACCAGCGCGGATACAAAAAAGTACCGACTTTTTATGTAATCAATTTCGACGACCCGGCACGCTCGCACCGGTGCAACCCGATTAATCCCTCGTTTATGAGCGATATATCCGATGCTTACGAAAGTGCCTATACCATCATGCTGAACCTGAACCGGACATGGGTACAAAAGCAGGGCGACTTTTTTGTTGAATCGCCGATTATCCTTTTTGCTGCAATCATTTGGTATTTGCGAATATATCAGGAAGGCCGGTATTGCACGTTCCCCCATGCCATCGAGTTTCTGAACAAACGGTATGAAGATATTTTTCCCATCCTGACAAGCTATCCCGAACTGGAGAACTACCTTTCCCCTTTTATGGACGCCTGGATGTCGGGGGCGCAGGACCAGTTGCAGGGGCAGATTGCATCAGCTAAAATCCCGCTTTCGAGGATGATTTCCCCGCAATTGTATTGGGTCATGTCGGTCGATGAGTTTACACTTGATATTAATAGTCCCGACGACCCTAAAGTGTTGGTTGTGGGCAATAATCCCGACCGTCAGAATATTTATGGTGCAGCGCTTGGTCTGTACAACAGCCGTATCGTAAAACTTATCAACAAGAAGGGACAGCTAAAAAGTTCGGTTATCATCGATGAGTTGCCAACTATCTATTTTAAAGGGCTGGATAACCTGATTGCCACAGCCCGGAGTAACAAAGTGGCGGTATTGCTTGGTTTTCAGGATTTTTCGCAGTTAAAACGCGATTACGGGGATAAGGAAGCAGCCGTAGTGATGAACACGGTCGGTAATATATTTTCTGGGCAGGTAGTGGGCGATACGGCCAAAAACCTGTCGGAACGTTTCGGGAAGGTTTTGCAGAAACGCCAGTCCATGACTATCAACCGCAATGATAAATCAACTTCTATCAGCACCCAGTTGGACAGCCTCATTCCGGCCAGCAAAATTTCAACGCTTACCCAGGGGATGTTTGTCGGGGCGGTTACCGACAATTTTAATGAGCGCATCGAGCAAAAGATTTTCCATGCCGAAATTGTAGTGGACAGTGCAAAGGTTGCCGCCGAAACCAAGGAATACAGGCAGGTTCCGGTTATCACCAATTTTGTGGACGAAAGCGGTGTAAATCGCATGAAGGAAATGATTCAGGACAACTATAACCGCATCAAAGAAGAAACAAAGAAAATTGTTGCTGATGAGTTGGCACGAATAAAGAATGACCCAACACTTTGTCATTTGTTGCCGCAAAAGGAATAATGAACGGTAGCTCAAAATTAATCTCGCGGGACGGCAAAATATTTCCTGCAACTCAACAATAGGAAGGTTACCACCAGGACTACTCAAGCGTATTCCCCTTAACAAGGCCATACTTACACCCGTTTATCCGATAGGTGGTGAAAAGGCCCTAAACCCTCTCACTGCCCTGAAACATATCATAATCCCGACTTTTTCTTCGCTTTTTCCTGTTTTGGATATTCCGAAAAAATTCCTTAAACTGTACACCTGTGAAAATGGGTTTGTTTTATAAGAAAAACAGACCGTGGAATAAACCTTAAAGGTGATTTTCCAGAACGGTAAACCCAATTCCTGTTAAAAGGAAAAGGTACCTTGAAATTCAGGTTGAAAATTAATTGGCTTAAAAAGATGACATGGAACTTCAATTACTACATGATTTTCTAAAATCAGGGAAAACCCAGAAAGCCTTCGCTAAAGAAAATAGTATGCCGGTCAATTCATTAGCTACAAAACTAACGAAGCAGTTACGTAAATTGGAAAAAACGAAGGCCATAAACCTAAGCGATTATGTGAAAAACAAGCAATCAATCTTAACAGTAGAGGTTAGAAACAAAAGTGAAATGTGGCTCCGGGCAATAGAAGCTTATAACAACGAAATGAGAGAAATTGAGACTCAGAAAAAGCTTTCAGAAAGGCATCACTTCTCATTTGATGAAGTCACTCTAATTAGCAGATGGTTTGACAAATTGAAAGCTCAAAATCCAGATTTAGTAGAAGATGCCGACAGACAGTTATACTCTAAAATTCAGGAAATAATTCAAAACACAATCATTTGATGTTTTCCTTCACTGACGTGGATATGGCAATTCCCACGCTTAAAGAAGATATATTTCCGGCTTCAACGCCACAAACTACCACTACAGTTCCTCACACTGCCATCATCTGCACATCCATTTATTTGTCAAATAGTTACATATAATTTCGTCCTTGCATCAATAGTGGTGCAAAAACTAAAACATTCGTAAGATGGACGAAAAAATCAGTACCGACGACAAAAAAGTATTGCTCGTCAAAGACGCAAATGACGGCAAAGTAAAAGCCGTTACCTGTATGGATGAAAAAGGCATTATCCAGACCGAGGAACCAACAGCTAAAAACCAAAGAAGTCTTTTTGCTGTGAACACGAACGAAGCCATGCTGGAGACGTTCTTCAAAAAGATGGTGGAACAGGCGCAGCAACCCTCACACACGGGATTTTTCCTGATGACAGAAAAAATGCTGGATAAGCTTGTCAAAATCGGCCTCGACCCCCACGAACTGGAACTGCACCGTGTCGACCCGGCGGAATACCTTGGAAAAGTACAGAAACAAAACCCGCAGCAAAATCAAGGTGGTGGAGATGAAACTTTCCAAAGTACTTTCCAGCCGATGGATGTCAGTAAAATCGACCGGCAGGAACTCCGAAAGTACGGTATCAATGCAGCGGATTTGGAACCTCACCTCAAAGCGATGTCCTACGGGCACAAATCCCCGCAAATGATTCCCTTAAATCCGGAACTGGAACCGGGTATCCGCGTTCCCACCAAAGGGCGTGTATCGCTGGAAGAACAGGACGACGGTTCGCTCAAAATCATCCCGCATTACTGGCAGGAAAAACCTAACCTGGATGCCCCTTTTCACGGCATCCTTCTCAGTGAACAGGATAAGGAAAACCTGCGGCAATCATTAAACGCAGGCAGGGTGATTGAACTGGAACCGGCACCCGGGCAGAAAATCCCGGCTTTCGTTTCGCTCGACCGGCTTACCAACAAACTCGAAGCCATGCCGGTAGAGAACATTTCCGTTCCCAACAAAATCAAGGGGGCAGGCCTTTCTGATGACCAGCAACGTAGGCTTGGCGCAGGAGAAAAGGTAATGGTGGAAAAGATGGTTTCCCGCACAGGCCGTTTCTTTGACGGGTATATCCAAATCAATGCTTCGGACAGAAAGTTTGATTTCACCTACGAGGGGCTTGACCGTAACCGCTATTCAAAAGAGAACAAGGAAGTCCGGAGCCAACAGAAAGAAAACGCACCGGAGGGGGAAACAGAAAAACAAAAGCAACTGTTTATTCCTAAAAAATTGCTTGGCGTTGAGCTGACTGAAAAACAGCAGGAATTCCTCAAAGCAGGCCAGGCTACCTATGTTAAAGGCATGCGGAAAGACGATAAGGGCGAACCGTTCAATGCCTGGGTAAAGCCCAATCCCGAAAAAATGAAATTCGATTTTTTCAGGTGGAACCCGGACAAAGCTAAAAAGCAGGGAGCAGAAGTCAAACCTGCAGAAGAAAGTAAAACACAGGTAGCCGTTAACAACGAAGGGAAAACCAACGAAGCAACCAAAAACGTCAGGGAGCCGCTTAAACAGGGACAGCAGAAACCAACTGAAGACCAGGTAAAGGAACAGAAACAACACGCACGCACGCCTGCAGCAAAGAAAAGCGGCATCAAAATCTGAATCCTGTTGTCAGGATGTTCCGGCTAAGACCAAAAGAAGATAAGTTCAACCGTGAATGGTTATATTTGCCACTGAATATACCGCTGCTTTCTTCGATAGGCATAACATTTCTTTGTTTATTGTTTGTTAGTTAACGGATATTTTAGTGGTGCGTCCCGGGTTCCCACCCGGGGCGCTTTTGCCTAATATGCCTTCCCTTTTTCAACGACTAAATATCCGTTATCATGAGAAACACAAAAAATAAAACCGGACAGGAATTGTCCTATTACGGGTTCTCCCTTCTTTCTTACCTCAAAGAAAACCACCCTGAACGTACCTCAGACATAGCTTTTATAGAAGAACGTACTGATGCCGCAGCAGAAACTTACGGCAATACTGTTAAAAACGGGCAGACACATATTGAGGCGGAAGAACTGGCGTCGGAGGTACTTTTTCAGGGGCTGCACTTTTCCCCTTACAACACCTTGATTCACATCCTTTGGAACGAGTTTTCGGATGAAATCCCCGAAGAAAGGGCAAAAGAAATTGCCCTTCAAATCTTACCTCTTTGCAGTGACGTGCTGGACGAATACGCCCTTACGGATGATTTTGCAAGCACCTCGCAATACGATGAATTATATACCGAACTGACGGGAACCGTCGAAATACTGCTCGAAGATGGCTTACAATAAAAAGGAACACCTGCGGGCAAATATCGATGCTATAAAAACGGCGTTTACCCTTGAACAGGAGAACCGTCAGGCAACAACCGGAGAAAAAGAAATACTCGCCCGTTATTCCGGTTTCGGTGCAATTAAAGAAATCCTCGGACCAATTCCCGCTAATGGTTTAGCCAATCCCCTGATAAATGAGCTGCATGATGTTTTAAGGGGAAATGCCCGTGATGAAAAGGAATATAAACGCCTTTTTGACGGCCTGAAGAACTCCATCCTGACGGCATTTTATACGCCTCCGGAAGTAGTAAATGCTTTAGCCGAATCACTTAGTGATAGCGGAATAATGCCATCCCGCCTGCTTGACCCGAGCGCTGGAGTTGGCGTATTTGCACAGGCTTTTAAACAGCATTCTCCCAACATGGAAGCAACCTGTTTTGAAAAAGACCCGATAACCGGAATGATACTTAAACACCTTCATCCTGAAGATAAAGTAAGGGTAGAGGGTTTTGAAAAGATCGAAAAGAAATATGCCGGGTCTTACGATGTAGCGGCAAGCAATATCCCGTTCGGGGATGTGGCTGTGTTCGACCCCGCTTTATTCCCCGACAGCGACCCGGCAAAAAAAATTGCCTCACGCTCCATCCACAATTATTTTTTTCTGAAATCTGTGGATATGGTACGACCGGGAGGACTGGTGGCCTTCATCACCTCGCAGGGCGTACTGAATGCCCCGGCAAACCACCCGGTACGGGAATACCTGATGTCCTGTTGCGAGCCTGTTTCCGTTATCCGGCTTCCTAACAACCTTTTTAGCGAATATGCTGGCACCGAAGTTGGCAGCGACCTGGTTGTCCTGCAAAAACGGGAGCAACAAGACCAGTCCGTTTCGAAACCCGAAAAACAGGCCTTTATAGAATCACGCACCCTGTCCAATGGCATATCAGTCAACAACAGTTTTAAAACCTTCGACCGCGTTGTCCATACCGATGCCAAAGTCGATACCGACCCTTATGGCAAACCGGCAATGGTGTTCACCCATAAAGGCGGCATTGAAGGAATTGCCAAAGACTTGAAACGAATACTGAAAGAAGATTTCTCCCGACATTTGGACTTGCAGCGTTATCAATCCCATGCACAGGGCACACCGGAACAACAGGCAGCGGCCACCGTAGAAATCAAACCGGCGCTTGAATTAGGTTCCAATGACCTCGATCCCTTTTGGCAAGCTATTGAGGATGATTGGTTCCCCAACGATAATCAAACCGGAGCGGTAAAACCTACGATAGAAAATAAACCCGACCCAAAAAAACAACAACCAATTTATGCAGGACAGGGTACGCTTTTAGATATGGACGAAACCGTCATCCAGAAAAAGCCGGCTACAGAGGCAAAAAAACAGTCCGTAACGCAGGACCCGCTACTTTCCCTGTATGACCTGTTTGGCCTTTCAGAAGAAGAGCGTAACGGACAGAAGCGTTCCAACAGGAGAAGAATGCAAATGCCCCAAAAACAAGAGCAACAGGAGATTCCTTTTATGGAATGGCGTGAGCGGTTGCATTATGAGGGAATGCAAAAGAGAAAACGGCTGGACAAAGAATCCTCCGAAAATGGGAAAATACAACTTATAAACGGTGACGGAAAAAAAGAACAAACAGAGAATTTTAAAAGAGAACAAGAGCAGCATGAACGGGAGGAACTAATAAAACCCGTACCGTTCAAAAAAGAGCTACTGCCGCACTACCTGGAAGGTTCGCTGGTATCTGACGAAACCAACCGCATCGGCTATTTAAGGGATATCGAAGGTTTGCAACCCATGTTCCATCCCTTGGATATAAACAGCACCCAAAAGCAGAAAGTATCCTTATACCTCGAAATACGGGACACTTATCACCACCTGTACCGCAACGAAGCCGACTGGCTGGAGGCCAACCCAGCCCTTCGCGAAATGCTGAATCATTTATATGACAATTTTTCCTTTCGGTTTGGACTGCTTAACGACAAGAAAAATCTTGACCTGATTAAGATGGATGCAAGGGGAACGGAAATTTTGTCGCTGGAACGGTACATCGACGGGAAGGCGGTGAAAGCCGATATTTTCAACCGCCCGGTGGCGTTCAACCCCAACGAAGTCACTTCGGTTGACAACCCGCATGAAGCGCTGGCGGCTTCGCTCAATAAATATGCAGGCGTGAGCCTGGGGTATATGGCATCATTGACCGGCAAAACGGTAGATAACCTGAAGGAAGAACTGAAGGGAACGGTTTATTTCAATCCCATGACCGGCGGGTACGAGGTGGCAGATAAATTTATCTCGGGCAATGTTATTTCCAAAGTAGAAGAAGCAGAACATTTCCTGGAACAATATCCCGGACACCGCGAGGCAGAAGAATCGTTACACGCCCTGCGGGAAGCCACCCCAAAACCCATTGCCTTCGATGACCTGGATTTCAACCTGGGTGAACGGTGGATCCCAACAGGCATTTATAACAAATATGCTTCGCACCTTTTTGATACCGGTGTTACCATTCACTACGCCTCCAACAGCGATGAGTTCAGTGTCCAATCTGACCACATAAATGTGAAAATTACCGACCAGTATGCTGTAAAATCGCAAAGCCGGACGTATGACGGGCTTGCCCTGATGAAGCACGCGTTGCAGAACACTTCGCCGAATATCACCAAAACAATCTTGGTGGACGGAGAAGAAGTAAAGGTGCGCAACGGGGAAGCCATCCAGCTTGCCAATACCCGTATCGATGAGATGCGCAACGGTTTTTCCGACTGGCTCCGGGAACAATCGCCGGAGTTCAAAGACCGGCTGGCCGGTTTGTATAACCGCACCTTCAACTGTTTTGTCCGACCGGCTTACGACGGCTCACACCAGCGTTTTCCCGGACTTGACCTGAAAGGGCTGGGCATTGACAGCCTTTACGGAAGCCAGAAAGATGCCATCTGGATGGACAAACTTAATGGGGGTGGTATTTGCGACCACGAGGTCGGTGGCGGCAAAACGCTTATCATGTGTTGCGGAGCCTATGAAAAGAAACGCCTGGGACTGGTCAACAAACCGATGATTACCGGGCTGAAAGCCAATATTCACGAGATTGCCAAAACATTCTGCACGGCTTATCCCAATGCCCGCGTCCTGTATCCAGGCAAGGAGGACTTTACGCCCAAAAACCGGCAACGGATTTTCAACGAGATAAAAAACAACGACTGGGATGCTGTAATCCTGACACATGAACAGTTTGGTATGATTCCCCAGTCTCCGGTGGTACAGCGTGATATATTGCAGGCAGAACTAGACAGTGTGGAGGAAAACCTCGAAGTCCTCAAGAGGCAGGGCAAAGAGGTTTCACGTGCCATGCTTAAAGGTTGTGTGAAACGTAAACTGAACCTGGAAGCCAAGCTGAAACAGGTTACCTTCAACATTGAAAACCGGAAGGACGATGCAGTAGATTTTCGCCTGATGGGCATAGACCATTTGTATGTGGACGAAAGCCATAAATTCAAAAACCTGACCTTTACCACCCGTCATGACCGGGTAGCCGGGCTGGGCAATCCCGAAGGCAGCCAGCGGGCGCTGAATTTGCTTTTTGCACTTCGCACCATTCAGGAACGCACCGGCAGGGATTTGGGCGCCACTTTTCTTTCAGGGACCACCATCTCCAATTCCTTAACAGAATTGTACCTGCTGTTCAAATACTTGCGGCCAAAAGAACTGGAACGGCAAAATATTAAAACATTCGATGCCTGGGCAGCCATTTTTGCAAAGAAAAGCATCGACTATGAATTTTCGGTAACCAATGAAATTGTACAGAAAGAACGTTTCCGGTATTTCATTAAAGTGCCGGAACTGGCTCAGTTCTATGCCGAGATTACCGACTACCGGACGGCTGTGGACATCGGTATTGACCGTCCAAAGAAAAACGAAATCCTGTACAATATCCCGCCGACACCAGACCAGGTCGATTTTATAAACCGCTTGGTCCAGTTTGCAAAAACCGGTGATGCGACCCTTTTGTATCGTGCCCCCTTGAACGGGCGGGAAGAAAAGGCAAAAATGCTGATTGCAACGGATTATGCCCGTAAGATGTCGCTGGATATGCGTATGGTCGATTCCCGCTTTGAAGACCATATCGACAACAAGGCAAGCCACTGTGCCCGGATGATTATAGGTTATTATCGGAAGTACGACGGACATAGGGGAACACAGTTTGTGTTCAGTGATTTGGGAACCTACAAACCGGGGCAGTGGAATGCCTACAGCGAAATTAAGCGCAAACTGGTGGAAGACCACGGCATCCCGGCACACGAAATACGTTTTATCCAGGAGGCAAAAACAGAAAAAGCCCGGAAGATGATGATAGCCGATATGAACAACGGCAGAATCCGGGTATTGTTCGGCTCCACTGAAATGCTGGGGACAGGTGTAAACGCCCAGAAACGTGCCGTAGCCGTCCATCACCTGGACTGCCCGTGGCGTCCGTCGGATTTGGAACAGCGTGATGGAAGGGCGACACGGAGGGGGAATGAGATTGCCAAAACGGTTGCCCGGAACCAGGTGGATGTTATTCTTTATGCCGTGGAAAAGTCGCTGGATGCCTATAAGTTTGGCTTGTTGCATAACAAACAACTCTTTATCCGCCAATTGAAAAACAACAACCTGGGTTGCCGGACCATTGACGAAGGGGCGATGGACGAAAAAAGCGGCATGAACTTTTCCGAATATGTGGCCATTTTATCGGGCAATACGGAGTTGCTGGAAAAAGCAAGGCTGGAAAAGAAGATAGCCGTACTGGAAAGTGAACGCCAGGCATTTGTCAGGGGAAAGTCATCGAGCCGGTACAAGCTGGAGAATATCACACAAACAGTTGAAAGGAATAAAGGACTTATTGGGCGTATTTCCAAGGATATGGAAAACTTTCAATCCCGCGTTCAGGTTAACGAAGACGGTTCATACCGCAACCCGGTACACTTGGACGACATTACCGGCAGTGATTTTAAGATAATCGGGAAAAATCTGAATGAAATTGCCGGTACAGCCCGCACACATGGCGCACATGAACCGATTGGAAATCTGTATGGCTTTACGCTTTACGTGAAAAGTGAAACCACCAATAAAGACGGACTTGATTTCATACAAAACCGCTTCTCTGTCCGTGGCGATGGTGAAATATTTTATCATTACAATAACGGGCAAATGGCAGTTGACCCAAAGCTGGCTTCGCAAAACTTTCTGCATGCTTTGGTGGAAAATATGCCACGGCTGTTAGCACGTTATAAAGCGGATAATGAAAAACTGTCATATGATATTCCTGTGCTCAAAGAAGTGGTGGAGAGTACTTGGCGGAGGGAGCCTGAATTGGTCGAATTAAAATCGGAAATGGTAAAGCTGGAACGAAAAATTGAGCAGTCGCTGAAATCAACCGGTGAAACGGAAGGGCAAAATTCCGTTCAGTTTGATGAAACTATAAGTAAACAAATACTTACAACCTTAGGGCAAAACCCGGAAGTGTCACCTAATAAACCAGAACGGTTACAGAAAATTACAGAGGCATCAGATGGAAAAATTATTATCGCCGGGATTGGCCAAACGGCGAACCCGGATAATCCCCTTGTTTCAAAAAGTCTGAAAGTATAAAAATACGACGAAAAGAGCCGGTACTGTAAGTTGATACCGGCACTTTTCTTTTAACTCAAACCCGCATCGTTTATCAACGAAGCGGGTAAAGCAAACACAAACAACTCATTTCTTATCTTTTCGGTTACGCTTCGCGTGGAAACGGCTGAAATGAGTTTCTATGAATTTCATAACGTCTAATTCTTTGTAAAAAGTCTTGTGATATATCATTTGAAAAGGTAGTTCGCCTAATGAGCGGTAACGCTGCAATGTTCGTTTACTGACGTTGAGCATCCGGCAAACATCGTAGTTATCCAGCAGTTTTTCTCCGTTTAATAAGGGGACTTCCTCCCCTGAATCATCCAGCTTATCAACAACGTCATCCAGTCTCGACAAAATACGCTGCATCCAGTTATCGAAATATTCCTTGTCTATAAACATGACAGTAACTCATTGAATTACTGCAAAGTTATGGGTTGTCTGCATGATTGATAAGGAAGTCGGTGCTACTTTTTTTGAAATAATTTACGACAGCTCATTGTTCAATGGTTTAGAGAACTTCTTTTGGGAAAAACAGCCATGAAAAAATGGGTAGATACTCGGTATTAATTAGTCATTTCCTTCTGCCCATACGTCTGAGTAGCGCTTCTTTCAATTTGTCCAGAAATGGGGTAGGGACGTTCCGGATTTTCATGTCGCTGAATGCGCGTGAGAGGTTTTTATCAAGCCGGATATTGAAAACATTTTGGATATAATCAGATAATTGCGTGAGCGGCACGTCGCCAAAGGTACGGGCACTGTCCCACGAGTAGAGTTGTTCCATCAGTTCCGTTTTGCTCCCCTGCCAAGTCAGTTTAGTTGCTGGAAAGTCGAAATGAACAGAAGCCAGGCCGTTGTTATCCAACTGTTCTATTTCCTGCATCAGGTAGGCCAGGAGCATGTCGTTGGACAATATTTTTGCCACCTTGAAATCGTAATTGGTTGAGAAATTCGGGTCGAGTTCATAATAAAATGTTTCGAGGTATTGTTCGCTGTCCATCTTCCCACGCAGAAAATACAGGGAATCCAGTTGGGTAGAACCTGAACGGTAGTATCGGATAAAGTCCAGCCGTTTGGCGTTATACTTGTTTATTTCGTTTAATTCTTCGCTCAGGTACTCCTTTTGTTTATCCATACCTGCGGGACGGTTCATCTCGATGTTATACAATTTCCGGTAATAGATAAGACGATAACACAATTTGGGCTTTATTTCCTTGAAAAAACTGATCTCCTCTATCTCGTCACTGAATTGGTAAGAGACAATGAACTTTTTCAACCTGTTGAATGCCTCTCCAAGTATATTAGAGGCTTCCAAGGATTTTTTCAGGATATTGTAATTGGCAAAACGAATCATGTAAATTTCAGCGAACGAATCGTGTAAATTCTGAAAATTGAACATTTCTAAATATCACACTCAATTCTTTAACTTCGGCTTTAACTTGGGGTATAATGTCATTTTTTTTGGTGCAATACAGTGCGCTATACAGAATCATATAAATAAAATCGCTTCATGACTTCTACTACTCCAGCCTGATCACACCAACCACAAGAGCAATACCAGTGATTTCATCTATGCCTATTGAAAACGGATCGTAATCTTTGTTGTCGCTTACAAGCAATAAATGATTATCATTCTCCCCTTTCTTTATCCTTTTAACCAGGATTCCTTGTTCTTTGGTTCCGATCACATGTACTTTGTTCCACTGAATGAACTTACTTTCACGGATGATTGTACAGGCTACAACATCACCGGAATTATACTTGGGATACATCGATGATCCGCAGACCTCAATCATAAAATCGATACGCCTGTCGTTAAACTTAGGAATCACATAATAATCTTTTACATCCCTTTCCTGTATCGTAAATTCGGCATTGCCAAAACCAGCAACAGCAGCAATACTAACTAATGGTATTTGATTCTTTTTACCTTTTAAAACCGACACCGCTGGCTCGTTTATATGGCTATTGTCGCTCTCTGGGGTATCATACCCCTTCATGATATTTAATAAACCTTTTTGGCTTATATTGAATTTTTTACAAAACTTTATTAAAAAATTCTCAGTCGCATTCTTTGATCCGTTATATATACTGTTTATGTACTGAGCACTTACATCAAGTTGTAAAGCTATATCTTTCTTGGTTGTACCGCTCGAAACAAGCCTATCTACCTGTTCAATAAACCATTTTTTTCGTATTTCTGAAAAATTATTCACTAAATAAGCCAAAAAAGATTATTATTTATTTGCCGATAAGCCAAAATGGCTTATATTTGTGTCACAATAGTACACAAAACTACGGCAAAAAATGACACATAAAGCCATTCATCAAAAAAAATTCAAAACGCTATACCAACAAATAGCTGAAAAACACGGTGTAACGCCTCGGTATGTAGGCAAAATTGCACGCCTCGAACGCGAACCAAAAAGATCAGCTATTGGAATTGCAATAAAGCAAGAACTCGAAGAACTCGCATCAAACAATTAAACACATACAAATGATAAGGAAAGAATTAAAGCGAGGACAGACAATCACCTACACCAGAAAGGTGATGTTTAAAGATACTGAAACCGTTAAGGCTAAAATCGTGGCCATAGGTCGTACCTCCTTCCTTCTCGACAATGGTGATGAATTAACCATTTACTAAATCATACAATATGAAATCAAACAACATCTTCGCGGCAATATCTGCCACAATCTCACTCGCGTCATTAGTTGGCGTTTTTTGCGGAGCCACACACCAAGCGTTTATCGCTGTAATGGCTGCCACACTTGCTATTGTTTTACGGGCTGAAGCAAAAAAAGAAAAAGCAAATGGATAAGCCCGTACGAAAAACACACAGAGAACATCGTATTATCAGTATTAAAACACTGAAAGAAAAGAAGTACGAAACCATTGATCTGGGCGAATACAACAAGCTTTTTGGCATCATTCAAAGCAAATTCATTATTACGCTGTATGGTCCTTCAGGTTCAGGTAAATCAGTTTATGCACTCCAGTTGTGCGAGGAGCTTACCAAACACGGCAAACTACTCTACAATTCGCACGAAGAACGCGACAAAAAGACCATACAGGACCGGGTTATAAACTTCAACATCAACAGTCCTAAAATTGCCCTTGGTGTTTCTCTGCCATTCGCGGTGATGCTCGACAAGATCAAAAAAAACCATTACAGTTATTTAGTTATAGACAGCATACAGTATATGGAATTCACTTACGATCAACTCAAAGAGCTTGTCGAATTCACGAAGCACAAAAGAAAATTTGGGATTATAATGGTCAGCTTCGGTAATACAATGGATAATCCAACCCGTGCCATCGACCACCTACACGCTTCCGACGTGAAATGCTTCTTTAAAAACGGAAGCGTGACAATAACAAGCCGTTACACTGATCAACCAATCCGCAAACAGCTTTTTACGCCAAAACACAGTACTCATCAACCAACCCTATTCTAATGGAACGATTTACAACAACTCATTCCCCAAAATCTCGTGTCAAAAGAATCATCGATCATAATCCAAAAGATATATGGAATAATGAAGTATGTGTGATGTACGGCGAGTATTCAATAACTGCACAAGAAGTTGCCAATTCTCTCAATATGGCCTACGAGCTTCGCCAGCTCTCACCATCGGCCACTAAAAAGCAAATGCAAGAAATCATCAATAAATACCGCTAATCATGAAAAAACCAATCGATTACCCACTCCCGGTACTGGAGGCTTACGACATCATTGAAAAACTGCTTGTACACAAAGAAGATCAGCCACTGTTTGAATCAAACACAGCTATTTCCGACGTGCTTTTATTCGTCCTGAATGACCTGTTCGAACAGTTCCCGATACATATCGAGAGCGAAAACGAAAAACTCAGATAATCATGGATGCAATAGAAAAACACAGGTCAACATATCCACTTCCTTTCGATCAAATTTCAAAACTAAGTTCGTTCGAACAGGTTTTGGGTAAAACTTCAGAAGAGTATTCCGAACAAGAAAGAAAGCTTCGTTGGCAAAAGGTTCTATCGTTCGACAGGGAGGTTAAAAGGATATGGTCAGACACAAGCGAATGTATCGGATGCGTCCATTTGTCTGGCTCATGGTGCAACATGCAAGGCTTGCCATGTTGCGTTAATCCAATTCTTTCATTCAACCACGGCATGATTGGCATGGCCTGTATGGGCTTGGGTTACGAAGAAATGCCAAAGCAGCTTCAATTATCGCTGTAAACTCCTAAACGGTTCACGCGGGGGTTCGATTCCCCCGATAGGAACAATTAAAATTTTAACGAATGCCATTTTATCACAACAACATACTTTGCGTAACACGCACTGAACTCGCACAATGCGGCGTGTCACCGGCATACGTCAACCGGGCATTGTCCGGACAACGTAAGGGCGAAGTGTATTGTTGGGAGCATCATAAACAAGGCAAAACCGTTTACATTCACTACCATTCGCTAAAGGCCGAGTACCGCGAAACCATTAAGGATGTTTTCTGTGGCGGGGCCGAACCCGAGCTATGGATCAGGCAGCAAGACGAACAAAAGGTTCAGGCAACATTCGAAAGCCTTACCGATCAAATTACATCGCTCGTTACTTCCGATCCTGCCGAGATTCGCGAACTGACCGAAAGCAAGCTGTTCACACCAACAGAAATACACCAGATCGCCCGCGCTGCCGGTTGGTTGCGCCTGATCAACGAAATCAATGTGAAACGCGCCCGTAAAGCCGGGTTCAACAGTATCAACGACTTCAGGAGCCAGGCATTTAAACGCTGTTTAAACGAGCAAACTACCAACCCGCCACTGGTGAAATTCAAAAAAGGACTCATCACCAACGAGCGAACATTGGTTAAAAATGCGGTCGATTACCGTCAGCAGGGTATCAAAGCCCTCATTCATGCCGGAGTCGGAAACGTCAACCGCGAAAAGGCCGATACCCTGACACACGCTAAATTATTGGAGCTGGCATCGGCACCCGTTAAATACTCGTGGGAAGATGTGGCCCTGATATACAACACCTGGGCCGTATCGAACGGAAAAACCGAACTGACCACATCAACGGTTAAACAGTACTTAAACATACCGAAGATCAAAAAAGTATGGTTCTATGCCCGTCACGGTAAGCTTGCTGCCGACAACGTGATACAGCCACTCATTAACCGCGACAAACCTTCGTTCCCGGATGCACTTTGGAGTTTAGACGGTACCACCATGCAGCTTTATTACCGCGATGCCGATGGAAAGATCAAAAGCGACCTGTACACCTACTTTGTTACCGATGCCAACTCCGGGGCTGTTATAGGCCACTCTATTGCTTTTGCCGAAACCTCCGGAATGGTTGATGCTGCCCTGCGCAATGCGATAACTATTCACGGGTACAAGCCATACCAAATGCAGTACGACAACAGTTCTGCCAACGTTTCTGTGGCCGTTCGCAACCTCATGAGCAACATGAGCCGCGTGCATTTCCCTTGCGAGCCTTACAAAGGCCGGTCGAAATATGTCGAGGGGATCATCGGGCATTTCCAGCAGCGGGTACTGCGTTACTTCGAGCATTTCAAAGGCGGTAACATCACAGCCACAAGCCTTAACAGCAAAGCAAATCCTGAATTGCTGGCCAAATTCAAAAAGAATCCTGAATTGCTGCCAACGCAGGATCAGATCATAGCCGACTTCGAATTAGCTATCCGTAGCTGGAACAACCGAGGAGAAAAGCGTGACAATTACGGGCGTTTCGTTGGCCCGTCGAAAATAGACAAATACACCAATACCCCGCACGAATTACGCCAAAAGGTCAATTATTTCGACCGCATCAGCCTGTTCATGGTTGAGCAACGAGAGCTATATACCTATGGAGCAGAGGGAATAAAAATTGAAATCGACGGGCTAAAACATAAGTTCATCGTTCCCGATCCGGACACCGTTGGCGACTTTATATTCTCGAACGAAAACTTTGGCCGCAAATTCACCGTCAAGCTCGACCGCGATACGCCGGAACTGGTGGCACTGTACCGCGGCGGTGTGTTTATCGACTTCGCCTACAACAAAGAGAAATATGCCGCCTGTGTGGCCGACATGAAGCAAAACCCTGGATCGAACGCCAAACGCGTCATGTTCAAAGCAAAACAGGAGATATGGGGACAACAGCACTCGCTGAAGGAACTCGAAAAGCAAATGAACATCCTGGGCGAACTGAAGGCAACCGGCACCGATGGCCTCGGCTGGTGGGATAGCCCGAAGATTGTAACCAACTCACGCGAAGCCGTGCTCGAAGATGTGGCCAACGGCATCGACGACGGCCTGACAGATAGACAAAGAAGAATTTTAAAAATAGGAAAATGAAAACAATCGAAGTATTTGAATTACAAAAAGGTGATCGAATAAATCACAAACATTATGGTATTTGCCAAGTGGATTCTACAATACCTGAATTTGGAGTTTGTATTATTCCTGAATCAGAAGAGTCATTGACCTTATTAAGCAGACAATTAGGAATGCCAATAGGAACACCTCTTTTAGAAACCTCTTTTCGGCTAATTACAGGTAAGATCAATTAATAGAGAGGCGCACCACCTTCCACAACGGTACGCCTCCATGAATAACTAAATAAAAATCAAAAGTATGAAAGATTACACAATCGAACAAAAAAAGCGTTTACGCGATCAAATCATCGCTCTACAGGAAGCCTCCGGACTATCGGCCAATAACTTTGCCACCACGCGCCTGGGGTTCTCCAACGGCTCCAAGTTCTCGCACGTTCGCAACAATTGGGATCAGCCCGGCATGGTTGGTAACGACACCTGGGACATGATCGAGCGTTACATCGACCGCTCACAGAACTACCGTGGTGTAGCAACTGCCAACCTGAAGAAAGTATGGAACACCTGCGAACGGGCCTACCAGTTGAAAAAAGCCCTTCCGTTGATCGGCGAAGGCGGTTACGGTAAAACGTTCAGCCTCGAAAAGTTTCGCGAATACAACGAGAAAAACCGCCGTTTCCGCGTCATTATATTCGACGCTTCCGAAACAAAAACACAAAAGCAGCTCATCGTTGGTTTGCTCGAATCCTTCGACGCCTACCAGCCTGGAACCATATCCTCACAAATACGCCAACTGCGCGAAGCCGCTCACCGTCGCGGCGACTTCCTGCTTTGCATCGACGAATGCAGCAGCCTCCGCGATCACAATGTCGTTATCCTGAAGGACGTCATTACAGCCCTCAAAGACCTGTGCGGCATCGTAATCACAGGCACACCATATTTTATCAACAACCTGAATAACGGGGCCGTGCGCAACCGCCACCTGTTCAGCGAAACCCGCGACCGCCTCTTTATGATCCCGGAACTGTTGGAACAACCCACCGATGATGAAGCGCTGGAAATTTTTACAAAAAACGGCATCACCGAACAGGATCAGCTAGACGTAGTAATGGGCCGCGAAAAGAAATTCATCTCTCACTCCTGGCAGGTTAAAAAGACATTCCGAGGCATTCGCGACTGTATCGATATGATCCGCATGGCCGAACTACCCGAGTTTAACTTTAATAACATAGAACTATGAAAAAATCATCCTATTCAACTACCGTAACCGCCGTTTGCACCGATTGTAACGGCGAAGGCCACATCGTTGTGAAAGGCGAACACCTTGGACATGGCCGCTATGCCGATGACACTACCGAAACCTGCGAGACCTGCGAAGGCTCCGGACTGGTTTTAGTCGATAAGAAAACCGTGGTGACCATCACCGCAAAACATCCACTTAAATAGTATTTAAACACTTAATTTTTAAACATCATGATCGAAATTGACGAATTAAATGACGAACAGCTAGCTCTGCTGGAACAAAAAATTGCCGCTAAAAAACAGGCAGAAACGGCTGCAAAAAAAGCCGAACGCGACAATTATAAGTCGCTTGTAACACAAACTGTACGTGAACAGATTGTTGAACTGCAACAGGTAAGCAACCTGCTGAGTTTGGCAAAAGCAAACGTGTACGGCTCGTTTGCCTCGCTGATCTCCCTTAAAAACGAATTGTACGGCTCGAAGTCTGGCCAGCAAAGCCATACCTTCAGCGATGACGACGGCAGTAGTGTCACTATTGGATTCCGAGTGATCGATAAGTTTGACGATACGCTCGATGTTGGCATTACCATGATACGCGAATATATCAATGATCTGGCCGTCGACGAAAACAGCGCCAACCTGGTTGATATGGTGAACAACCTGCTGAAAAAGGACGCAAAAGGCAACCTGAAACCCAACCGGGTACTTGACCTCCAGAATCTGGCTGACAAGATCCAGAACGATAAATTTTACGCAGGTGTTGAAATCATACGCGCATCCTACAAACCCGTCCGATCAGCAATTTTTGTTGAAGCTGAAGTACTTGACGCAACCGGCAAGAAGCAGTCTGTAGCCCTCTCCATTACTTCGGTCGATTTCCCGGTAGATTTTGAACCAAACTTTGAAGTATTTAAGCCATGAATCTTAAAGAATACAACGCAGCCAACTCGCAGGTAATACGGCACGGGGCGGTGAGCATCCGGGTAAATGCAAAAACTGGCGTCATCTCCCTTTCATCGGCAACCGTTAAAATACTGGGACTGGAGGCCGGAAATGGTATTGCAATAATAAACGACGAAGATTCGCCAAAAGACTGGTATATCCATGTAAGTGCCTCGCCTGACGCCTTTAAGTTGAGAACATTTAAAGGCAAATCGAAATACGGGTTCCTGTTCTGTAACAGCACGGTTGTTGTCCGCAAAATGCTGGAGTCTGTCGGTATTACTCATTATTCCGCTGCCTTCACTATTTCGCAAACGCCGGTCGAAATACAGGGGCTTCAATACTGGCTAATCATTACTTCAAAGCCTTTAGCAACAAAGAACTAACCCTGAACGGTTCACGTGCCGGTTCGAGTCCGGCACAGGGACAACCCCGAATAATCGGGAGAAACAATTAAAACCCGCTTTTTATGAGTAAACAACTAAAAGCCTATGCTATATCGGTTTCGGTAAAGCCAAAACCGGTGGGCGCAATGAAGTGTATAGGAAGGGCATATCATGGAATATCGATGGCCGAAAGCCCGAAATGCGCAAAAGAACAGGTAATCCTGTCATTACTGGATCATTTTAAGGAATATGACGGATCAGGCATTAAAAAGCCGCTTATCAACCGCGATTGCATCACTATTAACTCATGTAAGTTACATGATGATTTTAAGTTGGTACAAAAAAAATAGCAGCTATGGAATTCCAACCTTACAACAAAAAAGATTATCTGTTACCCGATTCAATACACAGTATGGCCGGGTATCACGCCAAACTATTCCCAAATGGTGAGTATGTATTTCGTATACACGACTGTATTACCGGCATCCGGTTACGTGGCGAACTGAAGGAAGAAAAAGACTTCGATGACGCTTTTGAAAAGCTTGTAAAACTGTCACAGGCTTGCTTCGAGTTTGCCATGCACATTGAGAAAATGAAAACTGAAATCTTCGATAAGCCTGGCAAAATGCCGCCTTGGTTTAAAAACGAAGGTCAGCAAGCAATTGAGAACAAAGAATTAATGACAATTCTCAACGAATTCGCCTACAATATTTCAAACAATCCCGCAGCCATGAACGACTTCATTAAGAAAGTAGCCAAAATGCGCGACTTGCAGAAGCAATACTTCAAACAGCGCGACTTCCTTACTCTCCGGGCCTGTAAAGCCGCCGAGAAAAATGTTGACCAGGAACTGGAGCTTCTGGTAAAAAAAGAAAAACAGGAACCTAAATTATTCTGATATGGAAAACAAACACTCACAAAACCAGCAGATCAGGGCACACCTCGAAGCCGGTAAAAGCATTACCCCGCTCGAAGCCCTGCGAAAATTCAACTGCCTGCGCCTGGGGGCAAGAATTTACAATCTCAAAGGGATTGGGCTGCCAATAAGCTCGAAAATCGTAAGTCGTAACGGCAAACATTTTGCCGAATATTCGTTACAAACACCTTCAGAACTTCACGCCCGCGACCGCTATGCGGTTGCCCAAAAAATCACTATCACCCCTCCTTTGGAGGGGCAGGGGGGAGGCCTCTTTAACCACGAACTGTGGCACCATTGCCGCCGTTGCGGTAAATGGTTCGACCGACACCTGCACGGGGACGAATGCCCAGACTGCGGGTATAATGTTAACGCAATGCCCTGAAAACATCGATGGACAACCGTTTCAAATATATTAATTCACGAAAACTGACGGGGCTGGCCGATAAAATTGCATGCTTGGAGGATGAGTTTAAAATAAGCCTCCTTCTGAAGCAAAAAGACCGTGCCGCCCTCATCGAAATTGCCCTGGGCGAACACTACGCCTCGCTGATGCGTGAAGTACGGAAAAACGGTTTAAAAAGCATTGAAATAACCCGTAACCAGGTAAAAGCTACATTTAATAGATAAATACATGAACGAAGAACAATTAAAACAGAAACGGCAACGCTACCACCAGTTACTCATTGCACTCGGATGGGAACGATACAAGGAAGTCATTGTAAGCTCACGGTTTAATGTCAAAAGTACAATCGATCTGACAGAGCAACAAATGGACGAACTCATAGAGGACGCCAAACACCATCTATACAGGCAAAACCGCCCGGTTTCAGCCGATGCCAAACAACTGCGCACCTGGCGCAACCGTTGCCTGCTGGTGTTGGCTCAGCGCGACATCAAAGCGACTCCAAAAGACTGGAGTGCAGTAAACAATGAACTCGCAAAAAAACAATACCAGTGGATCATGTCACCGGCGGAGCTCGAAAAAGGGCACATCAACCAAAAAGGTCTATATGCCTTTACCACCGTCGATGACCTCAAAAAACTGTTCAACCAGCTATCAGCCATCCGCGATAATGAACTAATCAGGGCAAAACGTGAGCAGGAAATGGCATTTAAAAACTGATTAAATCAACCGGATAACGTATATTTGATTAAAAATCATCCATCATGAAAAAAATAGCCCTACTAACAATCGTATCTTTTATATGTCTGCAATCATTCGCTCAGGTTACTTACCGAAAAGTACCCGAAGTAACACAGCCTATTGTACCTTACGATAGTTTGCAAAATATTCCTGTAACACATATTAACAGCTTATTTGGTCATAAGATATTGTGTTTAAATAAATCTAATTTTCGTAGCTCAATCAATATATTTTCAAATATCGATGAGTCGAAGGTGGTAAATAAACAATTTGAAATTCTTGATGGTAAACGAAATGAAAAAGATCATAAAATTTGGCTTACTCTTATTTCAGATACAGATACTGTTTTTTATTATCTGGATAATAATAGCGTAGAAAATCCGTCATTTATAACTTTAGAATACTTCGATAAACAATCAAAAATTTATACTGGTAAAAAGTTCAAACTTAGATTTCCAGAAGAATTTAAAGAACTAAATACGGGTGTAATTAAGTTATTCAGTGACAAAGAAACATTTGTATGCACGGGATCAACTATCATTGAGGATAACAAAAAACTTATTCCATCATTAATTCTAAAATCAGGCAATGGTGATGAAATTTATACGCCAATCAAAGGTTTTGAGGTAACAACCGCAAATAACATCGGGCTTTTTACAATAGAATAATTTAAACACCATTAAAATGGGAACAATTCCAGTCATATTGGTACTAATCATTGTCTTTTCGGTTGTAATGATCGTGATAAAGTCGAAGAAAAAGAATGTAATTGGCGAAACTGAAGAAAAACCGCTTGATCCATTCGATGTTATTCAGATCAATTCCCGTGGAGTCCAATTACTTGAAAGTCTTCATATCATTGAATCTACAAAAGATATCGAAACCCTTCGCTCCCGTATTGATTTTTTATTGAAAACATACAGCTCATTGGTCGTACTGGCTGTTTTTAAGCATAAATATGTTACCGAAGCTGAAAAAGCAATGAACACGATTAAAGCTCGTTACCCCGACCGTATAATTACTCAATTACAGGCGGCTTTGTTACTTACTCCAAACCTTGATCAATTAAAAAATCACATCTCCAGTTGTGTCGTTTTAAGCTACGCCGCATTTGTCAAATCAGAACTATCACACATCGATAAACTGGTGAGACATAGCGCTATTGAAAGCCGTAAGGAATTGATCATTAGGATTGGATATGATATGAAATACCTGTTTAAAATGTTCGATTTGCCCGACAGTAAACATCTGGAGGCAATCGAAGAAATCCGCAGGCAATTCTACACCCGTAAATAATACGAATCATGCACAACTCAGGCAAAGTTTTACAATGCTTGTAAAACTTTGCCTGAGTTTTTTTTACTTTTTGTAGTGATACATGATATCCACATACCCGCTATTGTAACTGGTAGTCGTTGAAATGGCCGTCCGGATTGCCCCTTCAAACGGGTTAGCCGTAGTCGACACACTGCTAATCCACTCACATAACTCAACAATCTGCGATTTATTTGAGGTAAAATAAAAGTAATCCCGGTTATGGATCACCTGTAAAACATCAAGATAATCCTTCAGCTTCCAGTAACCATTACTCCCATACGTGGCCGTGTCGGTACTCAGGTACGGCGGATCAACGAGAAATACCACCTTGTCAACTGCTTTATATTTCAAAAACAGTTCCTTGTAATCCATACTTACCACTTCAACCCCTTGCAAATAACCGGTTGCATCGTAGTCGTTCATGCGAATACTATTATATAGCGTACTATCCGTAAAATCAGTCAGACAGGTGCCGTAATTCATCGCGAATTTTAACGACGACGACAGTGTGATCCAGTCAACAAATCCGCGCCGATCAGCTTCCTTTAATAGCTCAATAACCCGTTCCCTGTGCAGCCCTGTAATCTTGCAGTCACTCGGGTAGTCAGATAATATTTGTCTGAGTTGAGCAAGCAATAGGTTGGTTTCAGGTATGGCCTGCAACCTACGGCTAAAACCGTCAAAATCGTTATACACGACTTTAGACATTGGATAAACCGTTTTAACCGTGTGGCTCAACAGCCCGGAGCCACCAAATAAATCAACATACACCCCATCATTGGGGTAGTTAGCCAGGGCAGCAGTAAAGCCCTTGGTAAACTTTCTTTTTTGCCCCTGAAACGGCAGGGGCGACTGCGAAAACTTTTTCATGTGTATAAATAATTTGTATTTTTGAAGCCTCTGACAATAAAAATGCGACACATCCGCGCCGAAGATTTTTAGTCTCCGGGTATGCGGATGTGTCGCATTTTGTACGGTTAGGAGGTCAGAGTTCTAACCGTGACCGGGGGCTTTCTTATGCCCCCTTTACAGCCGTCCCGTCGCTTCCTAAGTTCTTAACCAAATACCCAACCGTAACAGAAGCCATTAATGTAATAATCTCTGTCCAATTAACCGGAATAGTCGTAACAGCAGCCGCTACAAAGCTCGATAGACCTGTACCGATCGCAACAATTAGCCCATTAACGAGGTCGCCAACGTTCAAATCCAAAAAACTTGATGTTGAAGTAATAAACAGGTTTTTGCCCATGTAAACCAGGACCGTTCCTGCTACGGTAATACCGAAGTACTGCCATTCTACTATCGTGGCTGGCAACCCGGTAGTTGTTAGTGCTGTGGCAATCAGTGCCACAATGGTCATAATAAGACCTTTAATAAGTGTTGATTTCATAATAAAAATATTTAAGTGGTTAATCTTTTTTCTTCCGTAACCGGATGCCTAAAAAAGGCTTCTTTTCTTTCGTTTCAGGGGCGTTTTCAACCGACTGAAGTACTGTGTCAAGCGTATTGTTTTCGCCTTTCTTTTGCTTTATCTTGCTGGTTGTGATCTCGGTCTTTGGCCTAACCCAACCGGCTGCAATAACCAGTATGGCCGTAGCTGCTACACCGGCCAAAAATGCTGCGATATATCCGGTCATTTCACCACCTCCATTCCTTTTTTACAGGCCAGGCTGGTAGGCGTTTCTTTCCACCACCGTTCTAAATCAAGGCAATACGCCACGTATGCCGAACAATTCCACCGTGTTCGGTTCCATTTGCGCCCCAGCCACAACCGGGTGGGTATGTATAGTGCATGTGCCGAGTAGTTGCCCCAGTAATAGGCCGCGCCTTCGAGTTCCAGGAACGATAAAACAACCTTGTCATGATTAATATTTTCGTACCGGAGTATCGTTATCCGGTCGCTGTCCCTGTACTTCCAATCCTCGTAACGAATTGCCCTGATACCGGCTAAAGTACTGGAGGTTTCGGTAATGTACAGTTCACCTTCCAGCCAGATGAAGGTACCGCAATGACTATATGTTTTTGCTGTAAAAGGCAATTTCCCAAGCCACGGAAGTTCAAATACGCCCGAATACGCGCGGGAAACAACACCCAAAGCTGAAGTCCCCCGGCTGCACCATATATCACCGGTTCGGATGCTGTCTTTTTCAATTGCAAAACATTGCAACGAAAAGGCAATGAATAGTATAGTAATCAGTGTTTTCATTATTCAGGGCAATAAAGTGTGAAATCCCATAGCGTAGATGAAAGTGGAGCGTACACATACACCGTCGCATAAGTTGTTGCAGTTGTCTTATTAAAAGACGTACTACCGTCACCTGGTGATGTGATTGTTTCAGTTGATTCTCCTCTGCTTGTTAGTTCAGCATCGAGAGCGCTCTGCTGAGAGGTCAATCCTCTGTATCCGGTATTGATTACTGTATTTCCGTCATACACAACAACAAATTTATCCGGAACATTTCGCGCATTAAAATCAAAATTCACAGTGCCGGTTGACGAACCAAGCGTCACATTTATAACAGTTGGAAAAGTCTGTCCGCCTTCATATTCGTTTCCGCCGTCGCATGCCACGGTAGATTGAGTTGTGAAACTACTTTCCGCCGAATAGGAGGTGCCGGTACTGTTCGTGGCATAAGATCGGACGTAGTAAGTAGTACCGGAAGACAACCCGGTTATACTGCTACTGAATGTTCCGGTTCCGCTACCGTCCGTTGTGTAGCTGTTCGATAATGTAGGGCTACCCGATGTATTCCAGCAAACGCCACGAGCCGTTACGGTTGCGCCTCCTGAGTTTGTAACAGAAGAACTAACCGAAGCCGCGTCCGGAGTTATGTTTGTTATCGAATTCAACACCACAGTCGGAGCCGCCGGGGTACCGGTTATAAAACTAACTTCATTGCCGTAAATTGTTCCGTTCGCATTCGTTGCATAAGCTCTTACATAATAAGCTGTGCTCGCAGACAACCCGGTTATACTGCTAGTGAATGACCCTGTTCCGGTTCCGTCGCTTGTATAGCTGTTCGATAACGTAGGACTGCCGGATGTATTCCAGCACACGCCACGCGCTGTAACGGTTGCGCCGCCATCGTTTACCACATTTCCGCCACACTGAGCGGTTGTAAGCGAAATATTTGTAACGTCACTTGTCAATACCGAAGGCGTTGAACTTCCGGTTTTGAATTCAAGGACCACGCCGATTCCGTCGCCTCCGGCATTGCGGGCATACGCCCGAACACGGTAAGTTGTGTTCGCCGATAATCCGGATAGTGTTACACTGTAACTGCCGGTACCCGACCCGTTATTTTGCAAGGCATCTGAAAATGTTTGCGGGTTCATATTTGAGGATGAATAAACAATGCCTCGCTGTGTAATCGAATACCCGCTGTCAGATGTTGCGTTGCAGCTTATCGTAGCTCCGTCGGTTGTTATATTCGATATTCCCGTTGTGCTAACAACCGGGGTTTCCCTGATATTCTTTATACAGCGTACAGAGGCAGTATTACCGGTGTAATCGTACCCCGATACATTTACCGAGGCATCATCAAACTGAAATACACGCATGTCTCCCAAATCGTTTTGCGCGTAACTTGTCCAGTATTTTCCTGATGTACCGGATGATATTGCTTCGGTTAATTTTAGTTCGCTCCATGCTGTTGCGGCATTGGATATGTCGCCACCTGCCGCGCTGGTAAGCCTGTAAAAGTCATAAAAAGAAGGAACTGCATACCCGGAAGGGCATTGCCCCTGCGAACGATAATACGGGTCGAAATTAGCCGCGCCTACAAAGTCACCGTAATTATACAGGTAGCCGTAATTTTGTTGGCTGTCCCAGGTGTTGTTGTTCCCGGTTGGGTTGGTATAGGAATAATTATCCGTATGCAGGTTCTCTGCAAGCCAGCACTGCGTTATGCCTGCCGAGTTGGTTACAGCTATTGTATGATAAAAGTATCCGTCGTAGTATATCAGAGCATCCCCGCAGTCGGTTGACTGTTCCGGTACTGATAACCGGCCACCCACAGCCGGAACCTGCGAGAATCCATAAAACGACAGCAATATAAATAGTATTGTAAGCCTCATGATCATGGGTTTTTGCGGTGAAAAACTGTGTAAAGAATCTCTTCGCTTCCGGAACTTGCATTAAAACAACGAAAGTCGATGTAATAGATATAATCTCCCAGCACGTCTAAACTGCCTGTTGTTTTAGTGCAATAGGCCGGAAATGTAGGCGTATAGCCGTTTGTATCGAGAATCAGCGTATAAGTCTTATTAACCTGCAAATTTGAAAATGTAAAGGTTGTGTTTGCTGAAAGGCTAATCGTGCCAATTGCGTCAGCCGAAAGATCGACAGAACTGGTAACTGTTGATTTTCGTTTGAATTCGTTTGCTAGCTTATTGTACGTAACTGCGTTGTCCTGAACCCCGCTTTCAATATAAACCGAATCGGGTTCAGCCTGTGAATTTTCATAAATTTTGAGGTAATTGCCTTCAAATTTTAACGAATCAATTTGAAAGTTATGTGTCCAATTATACCATTTTCCTGAAGTAGAGTTAAACCGCAATAGCTGGTTATTCAGCTTAGTACCGCTCCACTCCACATCTGATAAATCTTCGAGTGATGGCGTTGCAAACAGTAATCCGCCGGAACCGTTTGCAACGGGTATTTGCCCGAGCGTAGCCGAGCCAGAACCAAAATTAATGATATCAATTGATGATTTTGCCACCCAAATAGGTGTGGAACTTGCTCCTCCGCTCACATATACTGTTCCATATGCGCCTAGGCTTCCGGACTTATGAGCATCGAGTTTTAATTCAGTACCGGCAAATTGATATGAACTAGCATTAATTGCACTTGACGCGGTTATGTTGTTTGCCGACCAATTAACCGTTGAAAGATTTGAGTTTCCGGAATGCCAGACTTGTTTCCAACCACCCAAAACACCATTCACAATTGCTCGCAGATACAAATTTTCATTTGTAGAAAAAGCAAGTTGACTTTCGTACACGGCTGCTAATCCGTGTCTGAATGTTAATCCTGCAATGTAATTTCCAACAGGGCATGTGGTGCCGGATGGCTGAAATCCAGATGTGAATACCCGAATATTATATTCGGGTGCTTCTGTATTTATATTAGTGCCGTTGCTTTGCAATATAATACTATTAGCCAATCCGCTTGCTGTATTGGAAGGTATATAACCTGCTGTTAGATTCGAAAACATACCGCTAGTTGCTTTTAATGTTGATGTTGCGGAAACAGAACCCACGATTTGTAAGGCATCAATTTCGTTATCAATTGATGTATTTAACAACAATGCACCTCTGCTTGTAAGTCTCATCCTTTCAGCAATAGTGCCGGAGCTATTCATTGTCTGCCATACGTGCCGCATTGGTACTATTCCTGATATTGAATTTATATCTATCTCAATATCATATCTTGCGCCCCTGACAAAATTACTGCCGTCAGATGCCTCGGCGATATTGCTCCACACCTTATCTCCTGCCAACACGGCCACATGCGATCCAATATACGCCCCTCTGCTTTTTACTATATAATTCGTACATCCGTTTGCGTTTGCGTCAAACTGAGCTAACGAAAGTCCCCCGTATTGTCCACCTGTTCCTATAACACTCAATCTAGCATATCCACCTGTGCTTGAATATGTAGATGTTCCGCCAATTATAATTTTTTGAATCCCATCATAATACATTATTGAATTCGCAAAATTTCCACTCGAATTTACATAAGGAATAAAAGATGACGTCAAATTAGTCAGTTTCGCAGTCGCAGCTTGTATTGTCCCGGATGCCGTTATGTTGTTCGCTGACCAATTAACCGTTGAACGATTCGAGTTGCCTGAATGATATAACGTATTATAATCCGCATCTTCAATAAGATCGTTTATAGTCTTTGTTGCTAATACAGATGCCTTTACTAAATATATAGTTCCTGTACTTATATTAATAAGAATGTTACCTTTCGACAACGGCTCTCCAATTTGAGTAGATGAACTTGCAACTCTTACAACCTTAGTTGGAGAAGCCGAATATGTCGCAACACTTAAAAACAACAATATCGACAATAAGAAATTTTTCATTTTAATAGTAATAAGTTATAACTACGGCATCGTATTGGTAGACAGGACTGTTTAATGTAATCGTTGTGGTTGTCAGTGTGTAATCGGTTGGATTAAGGGTTGCACCGTTCAGGCTTACCCTGCAACCTTGTGCTGTTATTGCTGTGTGAGCCAGCGAATGAGCCGTTGGAGTACCATCGTCTTCCTCAAATTTTTCAGTCGAAGATGTTTTACCAGTTACTGAATTAGTGATAGTTATTGTATTTCCGCTTTCCGAAATACCTAATCCGGAACCAACTTCAATAGTAACATCGGTACTACCATTCGAATTTGAATGTAATACTGAGGTGGAAGCCGTTCCGGGTGTCACTGTTAGGTTGCCCTCGTTTGAAACGCTTGCATCAACTTCTAAAGCAATATAATCAGTACCGAGTACAGCCAGTGACAACGTTCCGTCTGCTGCTGTCTTAACGAGCCCCGCTGACGATAAATCAACTTTATTTGCCAATCCATCATCATCAGTATCGGCTGTATGGTTAAAGTCGTAAAAATCGTCATGGCTTACTGCCTGTGCAGTTCCACCGTTAAAATTTGCAGACGAATACGTTTCGTCTGAAACTTCAATTTCATTTGTGGCAGATGTATCAGCATTAATTTTAGTAAAATTAGCTGAAGCCGTTGTCAAAGTACCAGTGCTTGCGGTTGCAGTTGTGCACACCAAATAATCGCCAGTAGCAATATTATACACCTTTGTGCCAACAGGTATGTTCTTTCCAAATGCAGTAGTGGCGTTCGCAATCCTGTATTCAGCTACATTCGATACTTGCGAGTATCCGAGTAACCCAAACAGGATAAAACATAAAATAATAACTAACCTTTTCATAGTATTTAATTTTGAATTTTAATAATGTCGTAAGGATATGGAGTAAACAGAAGCGTCAGGCTGGCCGTTCCCCCTCCCGACCATTCTTCCTGCCCTAAAAGGCTCCCGTTAAACCACACTAATGCGTTATTGCTAAGTTTAAATGGAACGGGATAAGTAGTAGTTCCAGCAATCGTAACTTCAACTTCGTAACGATTGCTGAGTTGGGTTTCGGAATTATCAATCAAAATCCAATTTTCGCCAAGTACCGAGATAGAGGCATTCTCTTTAATTGAAATAAGGATGTCGCCAGCCCGATACAGCGTATCGTTTACCGTGCCGTCAGCACTCAGTTTATACATGCTCCCTACATGCGAAGCAGTAGGGAACGAACCAACGGAAAGGTCATAATTACCGACAAATTTCGCCCGGCTTTTCAGGTCTGCAAAATCAATCTTTTCGCCCCGGTACTCAAGTGTATCGGTTGTTACTTTCTTTGCCTCAATCAGTTTTAGGCTGGTAATGCCGCGCTGCGCATAACTGCTGGTAACAGCTATCAGTAAAACCAAAATAAGGATAAGTCTTTTCATTGTATTATCGTTTTATTGTTGCCATGTATTTTAAAGTACAAACCACATCTACTGTAATGTCAAAGCTTTCGTGGGTCGGTGTTGTTATGTCATTGCCAACTTCATAGCCGTTCGCATCTGTGCATTCGTGGAAGAGAACATACTCAGTACCTTCGGCAAAAGCAGTCCGGAAGTTCACGGTTTGCGTTCCGGGTATCAGGTTCACCGTATCGGCCTTGCCGGTTGCCGCCAGTGCCGCCAGCGAGTTATCTACATATTGCTGCGATACTTTGCTGTTTAGCGTAGTAATAAGCTGATCTACCGTATCAATCGGTATCTTTTCATCCTTATGCCAAAAGCTGTCCCAGGTATCCCAGAATTGCGCCTGCGTTGGCTTCAGCCCTGTCCGGAACCAGTTTTTTATCACGCTTAATGTTTGATTTGCCATTGTTACAAGATTAAAGTTTCATAATGAAAGCCAGCGCGTAGAATGGAGGCATGATATTGATCGCATCGCCGTTACCGGTATTTGCTGTTTCACCGGTTATCTCAAAAGTTTTAAGCTCAACGCCTTTACTTATGCTGTCATGGTCGGTAAGGGTATCGTTATTATAGGCCAGATAATTGGCCCACGTAGGATCATTGAATCCCAAAGTACCTTTCCCGTGTTTGTGCGCCGGAAGTTGGGCTTCCGTAAGTTGTATTTGTTTATTACCGCCTGTCGATCCGGATGCGTTAAGTGGGCCAGCCGCCAAAACAAACTTATCACGCAAGTCGGGAGTTCCATTGTTTCCGTCGCAAATTGCCCAGCCTGTTGGCACGGCGGTTCCTGCCCACATCACCACCACTCCGGAAGGGATCACACCGGCTATCTTTGCATCCAGTGCCGGTATGGTCAAAACGGGCTTAAACAATGCCCATTCTACCTGTGCAGGCCCGGTTCCAAAACGCGCTTTCCGTTCAATGTAAATTTCATTGTAAACCGTGCCTTCAGCGGTTACCGAGCGTTTTGTTTCTTCTATGATGATGTAGGTTTCTTTTGTGCCGCCAACAAACGGCATCACTTCACCGGCAATAACGATAATGCCACTTGATACGGTTGTACCGGCTTCCACACAGCCCGACAAAATGAAATTATCACCCCCTATACCGACAGCTTTGGACATTAATGCCGCCATCTGCTGTAAAAAATCGAGCGTTTCAGCCGAAAGCGGAAACCGTGCGTATTTGAATAAATCAATTTGGTTCATCTTTTATTCTATTTTAAATCATTCATGCTCTCTTTTCCCCCTCCTTGGGAGGGGTTAGGGGAGGCTTATTATTGAGTAACGTTTTCCTGCCAACTTGTAATAATTCACCAGGCTGATCATCTGCGGCTTCAAATCCTGCGAAATTTCCGAAGGGACTACCACTGCGAAATCAGTCCCTTCATCGCTTGTAAATGCCTCAGAAGCTACCTGAACCGTTTCGAGCCAAAGCGGGTGATCGGATGCGTCCGGATAAATAAATGTCCAGTTCATTCGTTCGGTATCGCCAATCCTGATCCGGCGCAGGCTGGTATCAAAAGCATCGTTTAAAATGGCTTGCAAATAGCAAACCTGCCCGTTATGGCCCAGCTTGTACAGGTTTGCCTCACGGTTCGCCCTGAACTTGTCCAGAATGGTAGATAGCGGCTGAACCATTGCCCTGGCGAACACAAAATTTATCCGCGTCCGTAAGAATGTCGGTAACAGCAACGAAACAAGCCGGTCAATATCAATTAGAAATAGTCGCATAGGGTATGGCGTTTAGTACAAGGTCATTTTCGTTATATACTTTCATGTATCCGCTGATCGGGGTTGCTTTTGCCAGTACCTGCGTATCATCAATCGATGAGACATGAAGTTCCGGGATCACAACGCCGGGTATCGACTGGAGCCGGTCAACCAGTGCCGCGTTACGGTATTCGCCGTTAAATGGCAGGTTGGCAATAAAGTCAACCACGGCATCTTTTACAGGGGTTCCGCCATCGGCCAGCGAGGCCAGCGATGCGTTCAGTATCATGGGGTCGTAATAAATGTCGATAGTTGCACGGAAAGCATTAGCCGCTTCATTCACCAGGTCGATTCGCACCCCGGCGTCTTTTATCTCTTTCAGGTAGGCTGTCAATGCGGCTTCCTGATCTTCTGTCAATGGTTCGCGCCCGTCGTTTCCCTCACCGGCAACTTTAATAACAATATGCCCGGCCTGTTCAATGGCAGCGGCATATTTTACAACCCGTTCAGCCGTGATCTGTTCGTCGGTAATATCCGTATTGTCATACACATCGCTCTCGGCAACCAATGCCCGGCCAAACTGGAAGGCAAGCGTTTTATCGATATACCACTTCAGCCTGTGCGGTTTCGAGGCATCGATCAGTGCGCTAATCTCCGCTTTATGGGTATCAAACAAAACCTCCAGTGTCCAGATAGCCGCCGAAACAACGTAAAAGAAAATGCTCTCCAGGCTGACTTTTGAAAATTGATCTTCAAATGATTTAGAAGTATCCAACCCGTACAGGCCGATAACTGTTTCATTCGCTATGAAATAGCCTGTCATTTCCTTCTTTATGTCTGCAATAGTCCGTGCCATTTAAATTTTTTCTATGTGTTCTATGTGCCTATGTGGTTCAGTTGACCACAAAATCAACCTCAACAGCCCAGTAATCAATTCCCTCATCGCGTAACTCATCCAGCGTTTCAATCCCGGTTGCAGGTCTCAGTCCCTTCATTTTATAATAATCGGCTACCGGCTTTTTTGCCGGTTCGGGTACCAACAATTCCTGTCCGGGAGCCAGCGCATCGGTAATGGCCAGGCCGTTCAGTTCTGCTATACCGAATACGGCTTCAACTGACCCGCATGATTGGAGAGCAATGTCGAAAAGTGACTGATTAACCGAAACCCGTATATTCTTATTCATCGAATTAGCCCGTTATTGCTGTTTAAATACCGTTTAAATTCAAATAACTATCAAGTGGCGCACATTCATGCCGTATTTCATTTGTGCACGCCTAAAACCCGTTTAACTGCTTTTATCAGATATCGTGTCTTTTTTTAAGTCAACACCTGTATTTTGCTCAACCCGTTTCTCAATGAATCCCTTTAGCATACCGAATATCCTGCCACCCGTAAGCGTGTCCATGTTCTCACTCGCGCTCCAGGCATAAAAACCACTAATCAGCCATGCAGCTATATTGTAACTTGCAGCTATCTCCTGGTGCATTTCTTTATCCATTGCGAACAACAGAGCTACTAAAACCGTAGCCCCAATAGCCCTGCCAATGGCAATAAAAATCTTACTCATGCTAAACCTTTCTTTTCGCTTTAGTACCGATGCCAGGATACCGGCAATCAGATCAAAAAGCAAGGCCGCCCACATAACGTGCACCGCTCCATGTATCTCAGCGAAATACCCTATTATCGCAAAAAACAGCCCGCATAAAGCGTTATATATATGATTATAAACCCAGTCTATCATGACATAAATTCATATTTTCCGTTTCTCATTTTCAATACTTGGTGACGGTTACCTGCAACTTTAAAGCTCACATGCACCCACGCAGGCTGATTATCATCTCCCCCCTCCCAAATCAACTGATCAAACTTGAAATTATCACGAAGCAATCTGAACAACTCTGCATTATCATCACAACTCAGATCGGCAGCTTCACCCTTACAGTGTGAACTGGTTTCCGATCCGCCAACTGCCTTGTTCACCGAAACCGATCTATAACCGCTATTAATCCTGATAGGGTTGCCAAACATTTCACGCACTGGTTGCAAAACATTCAGGGTCAACCGTTGCAATGCGACTATTTCATTTGTTCCGGGAACATTCTTTAATCCCGTACTGGTTACCGTCAGCTCCTCTAGCGTAAAATTTTCAGTCAGTTTCATTATTCTTCAGCGTTAATTGTTAATGCAATACGTTGTTTATAATTCTGGTAATTGATACCAGCCCTGGTTAAATGTTGCCGGATGCGCTGATCAATTTCACTCCTGGAATATTTACCTCTTATAAACTTAGTTAGTCCGGCCCCTAACAATGGATCTTCTTTTAGTTCTCCTTGCTGCATTTGCAGGGCAACAGCCGCGCACTGGTCTGTATTGTCGCCAATCACCAGGCCTCCTGTTATTAGTCCGTTTGCTGCTTTCCGTACATTAACCTGGAGAGTAAAATCGCTATATGTCAATACTCCTTTCATTAGTGCGTTATCTTTTCATTTTCAAAATCACTTTGCTGTGGAGCCCGTGTTTGCGGGTTGAATATTATTGCCAGCGGTGCGCCGTTACCTGCAACAGGTGATGTTTGCAGCAAGGTTTTCAAAGTCTGCAAATCGTTGTTCACCTTTTGCATCCAAGTAATCGTTGGTGTAATTTTTATCAATCCTCCATTGTCCCCGCCATTAAACTGAATTAACTCAGCTTCATCGGCAAAAAGCAGGAAAGACGTTGCTTCGTCGCCTTCCACAATGGCAATAAGGCAATCAGTCCCGAGAACCGGCTTAACCGCCATCATTCCAACTCCAAGCAATACATTAAAGAACTCCAACCCGTCACCATCCACCGCCGTCATGGTCTGCGCTTCCCAGTCTATTTCAGTAGCTTCCACCCATCGAAGGGTAGCCTTCATGCTTCCGTTTAAATGCTGTTTAAACAGTTGCCCAAACCGGTCAAGTTCAGCCTTCAGCGTCATGATGCTTTTAATCCAAGTTTACAAACCTGCCGGTATCCTTGCTTTCCAAAAGTCTTGGTCACGGCATCTATATAGTAAGTCCCGTTCTTTTCCGGGTACAATACGCTTTTCAATTTCATGCGACATCCATGCTGCACACGCGGAACTCCCCATAACGTTACATCGCCATCCAATCCGGGTTGTTTCGATAATTCATACAGTCGTTGAGCCTCACGTTTAAGTTCAGCCTCACTCATTTCAATGCCCGATATTTCGCGGGTAATTCGTTTACCTGCCGGTGTGTCTCCAACCTCCAAGCGCAGCTTTTTGCCTTTCTTCCGGATAAGGCTCATAATAACCAATGTCTTTTCAATTTCCCGTTGCTTCAGGCTTTCTGATGCTGTACGCTCAAGCAATATTTCAACCGGCTCGGCATCGCTTTTGCTTGTCCCAAAAGCATGCAACTCTTTACCTTCAAACCAGCAGTATATTCCTTGCTTTTGTAGTTCATCCATAATTTCAGAAGCCGCCATTTTCGAGAACCTAACAGCCCCAAGTTGTACATCATCACACACCACTTCATAACCAGGAGCGATGTATTTCAGCAATTGTTTCAACGTTGCTTTTTTCATACTCACGCTCACCGTCAAGCGCTTCAGTTTATACATCTCATCCTCGCAGGTCACAATTAGCGGAATACCTGCCGGTACTTTCTTTATATATCCCTTAAACTCCAGTGTCGGTTTAGCTCCATAGCCTAACCAAATTTCGACAGGATCACCCTCGCGGAACCATCCACTCACATTTGTTCGGTCGAAATCATTCACTTTGCGAGGCAGTGTTATTTCGGCAGTATCGGTAAGACTTTTCCAACTGCTTTCTATTTTACATTCAGAAAACCTTTTAATCCTGAAACTTTTTCGTCCGTTCGATTCAGGGAATACTATTTCGCCATATAGTGTGTAAGTACTCATTTATTCAGTTAGAATTATATCACCGTCACTCACCGCCTCAATCGAATATTGCATCATATTTGGTTTACCTTGTACTGGCGTAAACTTTAAGCTCTCAGTAACGATGCGCGTTATGCTTCGTTCACTAAATAATTGCCCCTGCACGTCAATGCACTCGGATGTTTCATGGAATAATTGAATCGTTTTCATTTGTTCATCCACACTTTGCTGTGTCAACGGGTTTAATTCTTCAGGAAGAATAATCCCGGATATGGATATATTCCAATCCTCCATACCGTAGATTTCTTTTACGCTCCCCATACCTCCAAGCGTGGGAGTTTTGGTTACAGTTTTCGGCCTGGTAAACTCAACAAGTGTTGCCAATGGCATTAACAAATCCGACAATTCAATATCAACCAAATTGCCTTTATAGTCCCATGTTTTATACACGCCACCCAAAAACCAAAATGCGCCAAATGTTTTTTGTCCAAACCGTACTGGGGCATTGTCATATTTAACATCACGGCTAAGTACCCCTACGCTGGTGTAAGGAGAAGCCAACCCATTCGCGGGGGTTCCTTCCTTTACGTCTGTATATGGCAGGGCCTTATAAGTGCGCTCTAAAAACCACGGCACATAAACCGGCGATTCAATCCCAAACACATCGCTCAGCAGCTTGCTAACATAGCCGGTATCAATCGACGGACGTTGGTCTAATATGGAAGGTTTATATGTCATGATGCTGCTATAATACCGTCACTCAGTTTTTCGTTGATTTTCTGTACAATCTTTTCAGCAATAGCCTCAAAATTGTTTTTGTCAGTATCACCACTAACGGTGAAGTAATTCTTAATATCAATCTTTTGTGAGATGCTTTTGATACCACCCGATGACGAACCAGATGATTTCATTCCAGAACCTGCAGCCGAGCTTGTCTGTCTGGGTGGATTCAATTGCCCCGGAGTAATAACTGGTGATGGTGGCTTTATTGGGTTTGGCGAAGTGTCTGGACTAAGGTCTGGTTTCTTATCCGGATTATCAGTTTCAAAATCAGCAATGCCTGCCTGTTTGCCCTTACTGAACGATTCGCCTATTGCTTTCCCGTAGCTCGCAGCGGCATTGGCTATTTTATCAAATCCTTCCGTAAACGAATAGTCGGAGTTAAACCAGTTTGCTGGGTTAAATATTCCCTTCAGCAGGTGTAAAATACTGCTTCCAACTTCTTTAATAAAATTCCAGGCCCCGGTAAATACCGTTTTAATGGCATCCCACAACCCCCACAAAAAGCCCCTGAACGTGGCTGATGTATTATAAAAGTAAGTTCCCAAAGCAATCAGCCCGGCAATAATGGCTGCGATCCATCCAATGATCGGTATGTTCATAATTGCAATACCCAAGGCTTTTGCACTGGCGCTCATAGCAGTAAACCCGCCGGTTACAAGCGAGCTTCCCCAAGTCACTATCTTTCCCACTACCGGCATCGTTTTCAGCGTATCAAACAGCAGGATCACGCCCGTGCGCGCATTGGCCAGGTTAGCCATAATCATCACCGTTCCTGCCAGTCCATCAATAAATGGCGTCATTTTGCTGGTTACATCAAACATGCCTATGGCAATATCGGTAAACCAGGCTTTCACCCGGCTCATGGTTTCGTTATAACCGCTCATCACAATATTCGCTTGTTCGACTGCTGTATTTGTACCTGTAATTTTGGTCTGGAGCTGATCCTGGTAATCAACCGACCGCAGCAATATTTCAGCAGCAGCGGCATTCTCAACGCCAAAAATTTGCGCCATAATGGTGGCGTCGCCCTGGGCTTTCTGCAACTCACGCAGTCGCGTGGTAAAGGGTAATGTTTTGTTTGATACAATGTCGTAGTTCACGCCAAGCGCCTCCAGTTTTTCAGCCGCTTCTTTCGGCACTACGTCAATACCGGCCATCTTACCAAGCACATTGCGTAGTGCTGTACCGGCTTCAGCGCCGTATTTACCTCCCTGGGCAAGCGCCTGCAATGCGGAATTTGCTTCAATAAATTCTACCTTACTACTCTTTGCCTGTACTCCGGCCACCTTTAATGCGTCCGATATACTGGGTACTTCAGCCGCGCCTTCTTTTGCACCGGCAGCCATCACGTTCATCATGGTGGTCATTTCCTGGGCCGCCTTCATCGGGTCGCTAAGGTCAACCCCAAACTGAAGCATCGACGTGGTTAACGCATCCATTGCACCAACGGCATCGTTGCCCATCGTTTTGCTGATGGTGGCAACATTACGCCCCATCAAATCCAGCGCTTCACTGTCTTTTGCAATATCAGGCCCCAAGCGGGAAAGAATCCCTTTGTAACTCTCCAGCATGGCTGAGGCATCACCGCCAAAAGCTTTGGCGGTGGCCCTGCCTTTGTCTCCCAAATCATCCAGCGCGTCACCGGTAACCCCGGTTATAGCTTCCAGTTCTTTCATCTGGGCATTAAACGCCGCGCCTGGAGCATTCAGTTTGTCAAATTCGTTCGCAATATTCTGTACGGCATCGTTAATCGCGAACAGGTCAATTGCCGACATCCCTTTCAGCTTCTTTCCGCTTTCTTCAGCTTTGTCGCCAATGGCATCAACACCTTTTGCAGCTTTCTCACTCGCGCCAATTACGTCCTTCATAGGCCCCGTAATCTTATCCACGAGTTCAAGAATCCACTGTGTTGATGTCTGTGACATGGTCTAAAATTTCAGATAGAGCGGCAATAAAAGCCGTTTTGATGTTTAAATGATTGAGTTTGTTAATGTGCAGGTATTCGGCGTAGAGCTTACACCACTGTTCATCATCCAGCGCGTCCGGATCAATTCCGTATTCTTTTCGGATTATTGCATCCGCCTCCTGGATAAAGTCATCTTCGCCAATCTTATAGTGCTCTACGCGTTCGCTAAAAAACTTTTCTCGGGTGAAATCATCTGGCGCAATTGAGAAACTACGCCCATGTACACAATTCCGTCATCAAGTGCATCTACCTCACCACCAACAACAAGGTTCTTTACGGCTTTATCTGCAAAGTCATCAATGGCTCTGCTTTCAGCCAATGGCATCAACATCTTAATCAATCCCCGGTCTGGTCGCTTCACTAAAAACTGGTATTGCTCTCCAGGTTCAAGTATTTTCCCCTGGTATTTATTAAGCAAATCTCCAACAACAGTCTGCCATGTTTCAATATCTTTATTGTCTTTAAGCTCCTTAAGTCCATCAAGTGGCTTCAATCTTTCCTCCAGGCTCAACTCTGTATTGACAATAGTTGCAAAATCAACCCCCAGTTGCTTAAACAATACCCGGTCACTAAACGCCATTTTATCAATATCGTAAACCGGTGCCTCCACCACCACGGTAATCAATTTCAGTTTACCATACTTCAGCTTCAGATCGGTAATCAATTCCGGAGTAATACTCTGGCTTACCAACAAAGGGACAGCCATCAATACGGCGGCATTATCCTTAATAAAGGTACCCGCCGCCACCGGATCGGCTTGCACAACCGAACCAACTACACTCACACACAACAGGACTAAACATCCCATCACAACACGAACAAAATTTTTCATAAATGATTTTTTAAATTGTAAATGGTAAATAATTCAATCGTAAATAAAAGAACGCCCTATCTCACATCGAATCCCATGCGCGGGCTTTCGGGCGTTCTTTGCTTATCTCTGAGGCTCCTTATCCATCAGCACGAATCTTTTCCGGAGCCTTTCCTTGTTTTTTCTTTTTAAGTCTCCCCTTTCGGGGGAGATTTAGAGGGGGCTTTTCTAAACGTTCCACCACACGTGGCTAACAACCAAATCAAATTTAGTGGCAATCGTTTTGTCATTTTGCTTCACGTCAACGCCATTGCCTTTGAATTCACAATTGTGAATAATGTCCTTTTTCTTAAAGCCATTGTATTCATACTCAACCACGATAGGGAAAGGCGCAATAGAGTCGAGCCCCTTGGTTGGGGGCAACGAGTTCTGAAGCGCGTTCACTTCCTCTTTGAGCAAGGTAATTGAAGCTTTGGCTGCATAATTACCTTCCGATCTTCCGATCGGGAATTTACCCGCGCCATACACGTTATCCTTCTCAACCGAATCATCGTATGATATAGCCGTAATACCCTCCACGTCGCGACCCAGCATATTGCAGGTAACAGAGTTCCACCCGGCCATTTTGCCAAACTTATTTATTAAACTACTTGCAGTTGCCATGTTTTTACATATTATTAGTTAAACCAAGGTCAACGCTGAATTCGTGAACAATGCGCCCAACTACAACCTGACATTTTACCTCCAGTGGCGTTTCTTCGCTAATGGACTGCGCCGGGTTGATGTACACGTCTTTCCCTTCAATGTTGCCAGCAGATACCATAACATCAAGCGCAGCATTTACCGAGCTTTCAGCGCCTGCAATCCAGGTACTTTTAAGGTAACCGGTTGCCGGATCGGTCGGAACCTTCGAGCGTATGCGCGGGATCAGCGTTTTGCGGATGATTCTGGCTGCCTTATTCCAGATGCAGTTAAAATTGAAGTAAGCGTAATCGCTGTTTTTGCTCACGGCGGTAGGGCATCCATTCCAGTAAAAGCCCGGATAATCATTAAACGATCCCACATACATCCAACCTTTGTCAGTGAGACTCTTTTGTTCAGCTTCGGTCAGCGTTTCAAAGGCTTTACCGTCACTCAGTGCGCTCGACAACCAACGGCCCTGCGCTTCATCCGTAAGCGAGTAGTTCTCCTCACCTTTGCGGGTGCGGGGCTTTTCCTCAATATCTACACTGCCAATGTCCTCGTGCACTTTACGCACTGCAACCGATCCCAACACCGTACCAATAGCGGCGCGCAGCTCATAAGCGGCCTTAATCCCGGCAATAGCCGGATCTTGTCCAATCACGTAACTCACGTTCGGCGCGGTAATGGTGCGCAAATCGGGATAAGCTGCAACCGCAATCGCTTCAGCAGCGCCAACACCTTCAACAAAAATGCCGTCGATGTACAGATACTCTGCCAAAAACGAAGTCACCAGGCTCTGAAAGGCAACCGCATCCACCAGCGCATCAGCAACCGGAGTGTTTACACCTCCAAAAGCCAGCACATTAATACCCTTAATACCACGAATCGCAGCTTTCAATGCGGCATCAGCAACCAATGCGGCCACTGTTTTGGTTTTATCCACCGGAATCAGCCAGAACGTTGCTTCGGGAGCCAGCCTGAACATTTCCGAAAGATGATAGAATGCCAGGTCACTGTTGGCATCATCGGTGGCCGCTGTAATTCCAAGCGCCTCCACACCGTTGATGTCAAGCAGCTCCACGGCCTCATTATAGGCCAGATCGCCCTCCAGCGTCATACCCATAATCAGGCAAACTACTCGGTCGGAGGCAGTAAACCTGCCCAGCCCGCCGTTTAGTTTATTAATTTTAGTTCCCTGGAAACTCATCAGGCTTCAGTTTTAGGGGTTTCATCAGCCTTCACATCAGCTTTTTTTGCTTTGTGGGTGATGGTCAGACTTTTATTCTCCTTTTTTTCAGGCTTCGTTTTAGTATCAGCATCAGCCTTTTTTCCTCCAGTCTTTTCCTTTTTCCCTTCTACCTGGTTATCTTCTGCCTTCTGCCTTTTTCCCTCAACTCCGTCCCGCGTAAACCTGGTAATCTCCAGCTCTTTTTTGTGCCTGTTATTCTTCGAGTGATTCAGTACTGCATTTTCGCTTTCATCAGTAATAAAAGCCATGCCGTCACTGGTTACTGCCACTTTTTTGGCGTTTGGGTAACGCTTGAAGATATCGGCTGCTACAGCCTTATTTTCTTCTTTATTCAGTGTATTCATCCTGTCGTTTTAAAATAGGAAGCTAACCAACAGTGCAGTTAGCTTCCTTTATAGTTTAAATTTTTATGCGGAAATTCCACTCACAATGGCTCCAACGCCGTATTCTTCAATGCGGTCAATCAAACCGTAGGTCTGTAACCTGAATTCAGAGGTAGGATCAGCAGATTGCGTATCCTGTGTTTCTGGTTTGTAAAGGATTTTAACCTGTTCAATATGGTAAACGGTATTTTTACCGTAGAAGAATGCAGATGCAACGCGGTCAGTAGCTGCCAATGCAGCGCCTTTAGCGAGCTTTTCACCAGCCGAGTTATAAGCCAATACTGCATTATTCCCCCAAAAATTAAAACCCATAATTGATTTTACTTTACCGGTAGTGGCATCAAAGAAGATGTTCTTATCTGCAAAGTATTTAGCGCTGTCTCGGTCGAGAATCAAGTCGGTTTCATGCTCCGGACAAAGAATCATATTCAGCGCGGTCATATCCGGAAGGTTCAGTTTCTTGATCAGTTCCAGGTATTTCACAACGTCTGAAAATTGCATACGCAAACGTCCGGTCCCGTCGTTGGCTCCCGTAGTACGCATTACTGGCATGTTTGAATCGGTATCATCATCCGGGGACAGTTTCCAAAGCACGTGGTCGCGGATACCCATTTTCAGGGCTTCCATGTGTTTCACGCGCACAATAGAACGTTTGTCAAAGTTCAGGTACCTTATTTCAGCATCGGTCACTTTCGTCGGGCGGGTATCATATTTCTCCCACTCAATCAAAGTCTTTTTACCAGCCATTGTCTGTGCGGTAAACTCAGCAGAATTGTTCACAAAGAATTCCACATTGTTGATCAGCTTGTTAAAACGGATACCATCGGCAGTCAATGCCTGGGCTGGCGCACCCTGTAATTGTGTAAGGAAATCATCCTTGTAGTTTTTCAACTCCACTAAAAGCTGGGGAGCTACATATTGGTTCAAATAATTACCATCAATTAAAGCTGGCATAGTTCAGTCCCTCCTTATTTAATTTTGTTACGTTTCTTCCAGTCGGCAAACAATGCGTTGTATGCTTCAGGGTTACTATCTTCCAAATCTGCAAGCGCTTCAGGGTTTTCATCCTGCAACTGTTCAAAAGTCTTACCCTGGTAAGTGGCTCCGGTTCCGTCGGTACTGGTTTTAATATCACCGCTCAGTGGTCTGGCAATGGGCTGCAAACCTGCCAACAGCGCTTTGGTTCCGTCAAAGTCTTTTTCAAACTGTGCCTGCCATGCAGCGCGTGCGTCCGCTTTAATGCGTTTGTCCTTTTCAGCAGCATCAAGATCAGCCTTGATCTTTGCTGTCTTTTCATCCCGTTCCCTTTGTTCCTGTTGGGCCTTCAGGGTATCATAGTCTTTTGCCTTATTTGCATTTTCTGCAATCCGGGCATTAACCTGATCCTCGGTACTGTTTGGGTCCATACCGAGAGTAATAGCCATAACTTTTACATCCATTTTTGTTTCTAAAATTGGTTCAACAATAATGTCGGTTGGTGCAATAGCGATTGGTGATCCGCTTTTTTGAATCGCCTGTGCTGTTTCCTGGTCAATCTTTACCGGCTCTTTAACGTCGGTAACAAAACCCCAGTCTTTAGCTTCCTGAGCGGTCATCCAAAAATCACCGGCATCCCATTTGGCTTTAAATTCTTTCTCGGGTTTCTTCAATGCGGCCTTATAAGCATCGTAGTAGGTCACGGTCATATTTTTCAGCAACTTCAGGTAGTTATCCACATCCGTTTCGTTGCCGTTAATCCATCCGCTTGGTTTGTGAATCATGTATTGACCATTCTTCGCCATAGTGAAGCTCTTTGCACATACGCCAATGTAAGTTCCGGCACTGGCCACAATGGCTCCACCCTCTCCGGTATAGCTGCCAAATACGTCAATCAAAATGTTTACAATTTCGTTTGCCTGGAAACAGTCGCCGCCTACAGTCATCAGATAGACGTGACAATTCGTAATGCCCGAATTTTTCAACTCAGTACATTTCTCCCGGAAATCAACCGCATTATTGCGGCCCCATTCCGAAATCTGTCCGATAATATCAACCCGTCCCTGGGTGCCTTCAGCATAAACTTTTAGTTGCAAACCTGTACTCATAGCCTCATTGTTTTAATCAACCGGTCGCCATTTTCCGACCTTTCGAGTACCAAAGTTTCTCCCTTTTTTATAGCCCTGCAAATCGGCTTTTCATGCTGAGTAAATAATTGGCTTTTAAGAACTAATACATCTGTTTAACACGTGATTTTTGTAGTACATAAAATCACTTTTTGCGCGCTGCTGCTTTATAAAGCAACTTTGTTCAAAATTCATTTTATGTCAGGTCACAAACGAAAGATGGTTCGAAGTAAACAGCAGCTTTCACGGCTCGATTACGAAAAGCTTCGCCGCGCTGCCTACGAGTATGTAGTCGTGCAAGGGTACGATCAAAACCAGGTAGCCGAAATGCTCAAAGTCACTCCGGTCACTGTAAGCAACTGGGCAAACAATGGCCCCGAAGGCCGATGGCTCGACCTACGCAAAGCACGCATGCAGTGCGCCAGTACCGATACCGACAATATCCGTAAACTTATCCGGGTGATGAGCGAACAGCGCCTGAAAATCGAAGAGTCTATTCTCAACGCTCAAAAGGATGGTGACCTGAAAGAAGAAATACGCCTCCGGGGCGAAGCATCCCGCCTGTCAGACGAAATGAGTAAGATGAATAAAACACTCATCACGCTCGATAAGTCAAACTACAGTCTAGGCACGTTCATCGATGTCATGGACGAAATTTTCAACAGCCTTCGCCAGTTCGACGAATCGCTCTGGGAAAAAACAATCGACTTTCAGTCTAACATTATCCGTCGTAAAACCAACGAACTAGGCTAATGGCTACCTCACGTCAAAAAGCAGCGAAGTTAAAGGCCGAGGAGTACCTCAAAAAGCTCGAAATCGTTCGTAAATCAAACGAGGTAAACCCTTTCGAAACGAAAGAACAACAGCGCGCGCGCATTGCCCGGGCTAAAATTGATCCGGAGTACATGGTCGAAACTTATCTGCCTCATTACGCGATGGCCAAATGTGCCGATTTTCACATCGAGTTTTGCAACGATGTTGCTGCCAATCCACTCATCAAAGAGTTCGAAGAGTGGGGCCGTGGCCTGGCTAAGTCTGTTTATTGCAATATTATAGAGCCGCTTTTCTTATGGATCAGGGGTGAGGAGGTATTTATGTGCCTCATGTCCGACTCTAAAGAACGCGCCCAGGAATTGCTTGCCGATATCCAAGCTGAACTCGAAGGCAATCCGTTGTTGATTCACGATTTTGGCCAGCAAAAATGCGAAGGTGATTGGGAGATCGGCAACTTTAAAACCATCGATCAGCGTTTCATCGGTATGGCTTTCGGTATCAAAAAGAAAGTGCGTGGCGTTAGGGTTAAACAGCGCCGCCCCAACCTTTGGGTGATCGATGATCTGGAAACGCCCGATACCATTGCCAACCCTAAACGTATGCGCAAACAGGCCGATCAGATTGAGCGCGACATTCTGCCAACGATGACTGGCCCAACCCGTCGCTTACTCTACGCCAACAATAAGTTCGCCAGGGTAATGACTCAGACCATCCTTCAGGAACGGCATCCCGATTGGCGTGTTCGGCAGATCAAAGCATACAACAAAGTCACCTACGAGCCTCGCTGGAATTATTATCCTCGCGAGTATTACATAGAACAAGAAAAAGCGATGGGCATCCCGGCAGCTTATGCCGAATTTTTACACGAAACAAAGCTCGAAGGTTCAAACTTTACAGAAGACGAAATACAGTGGGGCAAACTTCCACCGCTCGAAGAGTTCAAAATGATCATCAGCCACTGGGATATCGCTTACACCGATAACGAAACCAGCGACTACAACGCAATCCGAGTGTGGGGTTTGCACGAGCGTAACTTCTGGCTCATTGCCTGCTATGTTCGCCAGTCAAAAATGAAATTAGCTGTCAATTGGAACTGCCAGTATAAAATCGGGCTTCCAAAAGAGGCCAATTATCTGGGGCAATATGAAAGCCAGTTTTGGAATGGTGAAGTTCAACGGTCAATCGAAGAGGCTGAGGATGAAAACGACGTCGATCTTAACCTGATGAAGGTGGATACACCAACCAGTAACAAGGTGCAACGCATCATCAAGTTTCTTAAGCCATACTATCAAAACGGGCGCATCTATTACAACGAAGCATTACGCGCAAATTCCGACACTCAGGTAGGTATTATGCAACTGGTAGCCGTCGAGGAAGGAAGTACCGAACACGATGATGCTCCCGACGCCGATCACCAGGCTATCGAGGCGCTCGAAAAGTATTGCACACCATCAGAATCGCGCCGCCGAAAAGGCGAAAAGACTTATAAAACCGGAGTTATGAAACGTTTATTCAATATGCCATAACCATGAAGTACATCAATAAAGACGATCTGATCACAATCATCCAGGAGCGGCTCATGTCCGAAAGCGTCGCCATGCCGGAGGTTACCAATATCGAAGAAAACACCATTCTCGATGATATTGAGTTAAAGACTATTGACCTGGTTATATCCTACATCTCCGGAACATACAACTGCGATTTGATCTTTGCTGAACTACCAATTAGAAACGGGGTGTTGGTTCAAATCATTGCCAGCATTGTAGTCTATCGTTCCGTCAAGCGCAATGCAGCCCGTAAAGTTCCGGAAGATTACGTCGAGCTATACAAAGAGGCAATCAAGTTTCTCGAACGCATACAGTCCGGAGCAATGGCTCTGGTCGATTGTCCAAAACTAACCACCGAAGAAGGTGGAAGCATCAGCCCGGTATGGGGCAATAATACAAACAAAGATTTTTTCATTTAAACACCATTTAAATGGCAAACAAAATATTTCAACGCATCGGCAACGCAATGGAAGTTGCCATTCTTAGTCGGGTAAAAAACAACAACCTGTTTGCAGAGTACTACAACCGGTCTGACGGTAAAAAGGCGCCGTTTAAACGACAGGCAACGTTGTACAATGCCAAAGAAATTAAAGATTGGAAGGTCGCTGTAATGACAGCTACCGATCCCGATAATCCGCGCCGTGGGTTACTCATGCGTTTCAACCAATCGTTGTTGCTCGATAACCATTTGGCCAGCGTTATCGATACCCGTATCCTTCGCGTTCAGCGTTCGTCGTTCAAGTTAGTCAACGAGAAAGGAGTCGAGAATGAAGCCTTAAAAGCATTGCTCGAACGTCCCTGGCACGACGATCTGATCCGTCTATCCCTGTTCTCGCGGTTCCAGGGGCCAACGCTCATGGAGATGTTCGATACCAACGATGCCGGTGAATTGGTGCGTGTGCGCGAGATACCGCAATCCAACTTCATCCCGCAAAAAGGAATCATTATCAAAGAGGAGTATGATGACAATGGAGCATCTTACATCGACGGCACATACCGCGATTATTACCTTCAGGTGGGCGACGATTGGGACTTAGGTATGCTCAACCAACTGGCCATGATCGTACTGGCTAAAAAGCTGGGTTTGGGTAGCTGGGTGAGTTACATCGATAAGTTTGGCGTTCCACCGGTATTCGCCATTACCGATCGCATGGATACGCAGCGTCGAGATGATCTTTTTGAAATGCTTGAAAATTTCAGAATGAATCATTTTGCTGTATTGCAGGGTAAGGAAACAATTACAATCCCGAACAATTACAATTCCGATGCTTACCAATCGTTCAAATCGCTCATCAACGATGTGTGTAACCGCGAAATCAGTAAGCGAGTTCTGGGCGGTTCATCAACCACCGACGAAAAAGCATTCGTAGGCACTGCCGAGGTTCAGGAACGCCTTACCCAAGATCGCTACGAACAGGATAAACTGTTCTATCAGTACCTGTTCAACACCGAAATCCGTCAGCGCCTTGTAAAGATCAGCAGCGTCTATGCCGAGTTAGCTACTCACACACTGATATGGGACAACCAGGAGACGCTCGACATCAACGGGTACATCGATGCCGTTGTGAAGCTCTCAACCGCGTTCGACTTCGATATTACCGAAGTTCGCAACCGTACCGGGCTACCAATCATCGGGGCTAAATCAACAACAGTTACACCTCCTGAAAATCCGGGCGGTCAAAAAAAAAAGCCTGACGCAACCCTGAAAGGTCACGCGCCTTACGCACAACTACGTCCGGCATTCCTTATTTATGCTGCCACATGGGACGCTGCCATCGAGCGCCTGGCCAATCAGTTGTATTCCGGAGAGGTCAAGCCGACTGATCTCGACAAAGATTTAGTCCTTAAAAACTATGCAGCATTCAGCAACGAAGCTGCAAAAGCTTTTGGCGACGGGTATTACACCTCCGATCTGGCGCGTTCATTCCGCGAAAACTTCCTGAAGTTTGCCGGGGCCAAATCACACGCGCTCATGTCCGATATCGCCGCCATCGATGCGCGGGCAGGTATGTCAAAAGAATCGTTTATTGCCCAGGCTAAAAAGTTGGTTCAAACCCACAATGAGACATGGATGGCAACCGAAATGCAATTCTGTAGTAGTTCTGTCAGTGCAGCCCGCGACTATGCCACTTATCTCGACGATGTCGATATTTATCCATGTCTTAAATGTCGAACAATGCAAGATGATGATGTTCGTGATAGCCATGAGTTAAACGAGGGCGTGGTTAAACCAGTCCGAGAATGGACTTCATTGCCTCCATTTGCTGAACGATGCCGGTGTTGGATGGAACAAACCACTGACAAACCAACTTTAAACAGTACGCTTCATGGTGTAAAATTTCATAACAACCCTCATACGTCAGGTGTGGTATTCACACAGGAGCAAAGCTATTTTAAAAACATTCCCGAGGCTAAACGCGGCATTATTCGCGACAATACCGAACAAATGAAAGCCTTTGCACCATATAATCACACCATTAAAGCAAATGAAAACACCGTTTTTGTCAACGATTTTGCACATTTGGCCGATGTAGAAGCTTCCGTTATTGCCGCCGAAAAGATCGCGAAAGCCCTTGAGCAAAACGTGTACGTCCGTCCGCACATCGAAAACAGCAACAAAACATCCATTAAAAATCCTGAAATTGGCCTCGGTAAGCCAAACAATCTGGCCGATTTAAAGACTTTCGATGTCAAACGATCAAACACAACGCAATCATTTATAAAGAATGCGGTAAAATCAGCCAACAAACAGCAATGTTCCGGGGTAATAATCGATCTGTCAAATGCACCTGAATCAAATACTATCGCATTAGCAGCGCGCAAGCTACGAGGCGAATTATCCGATAAAACAGGAGTAAATAAGGGTATAAAACAGGTAATTATTATCCACAACGAAACTGTACTAAAGGTCACACGTCAGCAAATCAACAGCAAAAAGTTCATGGAATATTTTAAAACGGAGTAAAAATACAAAAGGCAAACACCGGAAATGCTTGCCTTTGATCCGAGATTGAGCAACGCTCTCTCTCACTGCAAATATACAAAAAAATGGATAACAAAAACAACGTCCCAAATTTCAGGCATATAGCCGCCGAGTTAAAGGCAAACGCATCACGATATGCAGCCTCCGAATCGGTCAAATTCTTTAAAGACAGCTTTGTCAAAGGTGGCTTTACTGATGTAGCTTTCATGAAGTGGGCGCAAACAAACAATCCGCTGGCTGGTAAACACACCATGTATAAAAGTGGTAACCTCATGCGCGGTGTTCACAAAGAATCTGCTACAATAAGCAAGGTTGTTGTCGTTAATAATGAACCTCATGCCGACATTCACAACTCCGGAGGCACAATCACTGTCACCGCACAGATGAAAAAGTTCTTTTGGGCAAAGTACTACGAACAGGTTGGCAAAGTAACCACCAATAAACAAGGAGCCGTATCGCTCAATAAAACCAATCGCGCCATTGGTGCCAAAGCAATGTTTTGCAAGCGCATGGCGCTAATGCCCGTAGGCTCAAAAATCAAAATACCAAAGCGCCAGTTCATGGGCAATAGTGCAGCGTTAATGAAAGACTTCGATTCCTGGTTTGCCAATACAGTCCGTACCCAGGTAGAACCTCAATTCAACAATCCAACAGTAAACATTACAGTAACCGACATTTAAACACCATTTAAATACATCATCATGGAAGCATACACCGACCTTTATAACGAGATTGCCCAGCGCATCACAACCAAAATTACCGAAATAAAGTGGGTTGATCTTTGGCACGAACAGGTATCATTTCTTACTGATGAATTACCATTCCCAACTCCGGCCATATTTATCGGCTTCAGCACCAACTCGTGTGAAGACCTGGCGCAGCTCATCCAGCAGTGCGACATGCAAATCGATCTGTATTTATTTTTTGAAACCTTCAGCGATACCTATCAGGGCTCATACAACCAGGCCAGCGCAATCAACTTCCTGCGCTTGCTTACCAAGTTGTACACAGCATTTCACGGTGTAAGCGGCACCCACTTTCAAACCATGCGCCGTGTCGATATGCGCCGTGAAGACTCAGGCGGTGCCGGTAACCTGTACCGCATCACCTTCAACTGCAACGTCGAGGATGCCAGTGCTAAGCGCGAGTACGATCAAACTGAAGTAAACGAAATTGTAATATTAAAAGGAAAGTCACCCGATCCGGCCCCTGAAACCGAACCGCTATTTCACATTCCGAATTAGTTTGCCGAATGCACGATAGGTAATGAAGTAATTGGCATAATTGTGGCGCAAGCCTCTGAAAAATACATGAAGGCTTTTCCAGCAACGTTTGCAGCATCGCTAGTCCTATTTAATTCATCAATACATTCGCCTATCTGGCGCTCATGTATCTTTTTTTTGATCTGGTTTGCTATTCTATTTCTTCTCATCGTTACCTATTTTGAGTTAAGAAGTTCGTTGTAGTATTCGTGATTTTCTTTGCAGTAAAATATCCTGCTGTAAATATAATCAGTATCCAAAAAGAAGTGATCCTCTGAAAGTTCTTTCAATACGTCATCCATGCGTTTACGTTTCACATCATACAGTTCGTAGAACATCTTGACTAAACGTCTGTCTCTTTTTAGTTTTAAATCTGGGTTACGCATGTAGAAGTAAAGGTTTATACAAAAATATATAGCAAAAATCAAACTTCCGATAAAAAAAATTGTAACCTATTTTGTAATCTATCTTGTAACCTAACTGTATTTTTCATCTTATTTATAACCAAAAAGCACCAAGTTGTTTTAATCAACTCAGTGCTTTTTGGTCAATGTCTATCAATTATTAAATCAATAACTTAAACGCTACCTAATCAGGATTAACTATTAGGCCAATAATTCAATCAAAATTAAAGCCAAATTAAATCAACAATCATCATTTGTAAGGTTCGTAAAATGGCTTAAAAATAGCTGTAATCCGCGCCAACAAAAGGTATCAAAGAATTTTGCGCCCGTTGTGTTTTCTCTCTGTTCGTTTTACCCCCTTGAATATTGAAATCTGATGATTCGATGCGGCCTATTGCTTCGTCCGTTTCTTTGCACAGTTTGGTAACATATTCAAGCATGTTTCATATTTAAAAATTAAGCACTTTATCTAAGTGTCTGGGCCTAACATAACCAATGGTCATTGTTCATTCCAGACAGCAATTGAAATTTTCTACATTTATGAAAAACCTTTTCCGTTAATCTTGGCACTAAGGTTCGCGGTAAATGCCCAGTAACGATTTACTTCCGCTTATAATAAGCTCACGCTAAACTAATTTTTTCATGCCATTCTCTTCATGCCATCTTCTGCCGGCACACAAAGACCGCTGCTTTCAATCCGACCTGTAGAACTGGCAATTGCCAACCCCATTTCTTCAGTAACATTTTCTGATACATTTTTATCCCTGACAACTGGTTTTCCAGATCAAGGATGATCTTTAGGTACGTTTCCATGGCAAAAAATTAAACTTGTTAATACTTGGCCCTATTTTATGGGCCGTTTATAAATTCTGTTTTTTCCCAAAAACTCATTAACCAGCTCAACTTGCCTTTTTCTTTTTCGCAATGATGTTAAAGTTTATAATATCAACATTCGTACTTTTTTCTATTGAAATATTTTTACATCTGGTTTTCAGTTAATTATTAAGCGTTCGCCTATTCCCCATTAAATTCTTTGACAGCATCAATCATGGCTACAATGTTTTCTGTTGGGACATTGGCCTGGATGTTGTGAATGGCATTGAAAACAAAACCGCCGTCGCGGTTAAAAATTTCGCACAGGCGAAGCGCTTCTTCCCTCACTTTTTCAGGCGTTGCATAAGGCAGTGTTTTTTGCGTATCGATTCCGCCTCCCCAGAAAACCAGGTCTTTGCTATACTTTTTTTTCAGATGGACAGGGTCCATCCCGGCAGCATTGATCTGTACGGGGTTGATGATGTCAAAACCGGCTTTTATAAAATGGTCCATAAATGATTCGACTGCGCCGCACGAATGCTTAAAGGTTTTCCAGGTGGTGTTCAGGTGTATCCAATCGTTTATCTTTTTGTAGTAGGGGAGCCACATTTCATCGAATTGTTCGGGAGAACAAAACGTGGAGTTTTGGGTGCCAAAATCAGTGCCACAAATGAACACGGCATCAATATTGTCGCCAATTACTTTATGTAACCGACTGAAGTTTTCAAGAGCAATTTCAATCTGTTTTTTAAAAACAGTTTTGACATAATCGGGCCGCAAAACCGTGCTCATGTACCATTCAGCCACGTCGCGTATGCCTTTGGGCCGTTTGAGTTGCAGGCCCGGGATCAGCGCGATGTCGCCCAAAGCTGTACCGCCAATCCCGGCAATCGCAGCTTTGCCTGTTGCCCGGGCTTTCATTGCCGATTCTTTCCAAAAAGCAAGGTTGGCTTCATTTACCAGCTTAAACTCTTCCAGGTTATTTTCAGGATATAACTGCTCCTCGTCAATGGGTTCCTGCCGGATTACTGCGTCAAAAAAGTATCCGCTTTTGGGCATTCTTCCTGAAGGCATAACATTTATATCACCTTCCGGATAAATAAACGTATTCCCTTCCTGATCAATACTTGTATTGAAATTTTCAGGCACCAGCACTTCCTGCCCCCAGGATGTTTTGTAAAGTTTGAAAGGGGCATGGTTGTAAAACCCGAACATACTGTCCTTTCCCCATGCCGGGACTACATCGATACCAATCATTTCGGACAAGCCTTCATCAATTTCCCCCAACATCTGAAAAGGTTCGATTACCCGGACGGGCTTCTTTTCCAGTCCATAATATTCACGAAGGCGTTCAACTGCCAGCACATGGATCCCGGTGACTGCGGTTGAGCCAAAATCAACGACCACTTTATCAGGCTGTTGATGGTTGACGGTCTTTATAAATTGCTCCTGTGAGTTCATCATTTTTATTTTAGGGTTACGGCTGCTAAACCACGTTGTTCCTTTACCATACTTTAAATCTTTGTTTACCGCTGCTCTCAATCTCAAATGGCCCGGGCGAAGGATTTTCCTCATTTCGCTTGTTCCCGAAATAATCCCTGTCAAGTTTTATGGGGGAGCCATCCGGGGATTCAAAAACACACTCTGAAATAATTGTTTCTCCCAGCAATTCAGTCGTTACTGTCTGAGTATCCATCTTTTTTATATCCTCATTCAATTTTATTTGCAGATACATACACCCGCCTTCTTCTTCAATCTTTATCCCCGGGTCAAAGTCCGGTTGGACAGTACAATTCAAATCGGTATTCCCCTGCTTTGTTCCATGATAATAAATATTGCCGTCTGCCAGTATGGGGAATTGGGCATTGTCGTATCCATTTAGCCCCCAAAAAACGGCGCCTCCTTTTTCAGTGCTATCCGTTTCATGGGCAGCTTTAACAAAAATGTTGTTTAAAAACCTGTCGTCCCCTCCATAAATACCTGTAATACCCGCTATTTGGGTCGAATGTGGCAAAAAGTAAGCCTCTACACGCTCCGGGGGCATCTTCGAAATCTGGATTTTCCCGCATATTAGATTGTGTGCAAAAGCCCCTCCCCCTGAATGGTCCCTGATTGACAGTTCGGATAACAAGATATTGTTGCCGACCAGGTAAGGCCCGTGGTTTACTTCTGAGAACAGGTCGTCTGAGGTATTGTCGTATAACAGGTTGCCGGTTATCCTTGCCCCCTGGGCCATCCAATCGATCCATATCCCTCTCCCGGCGTTATTGATCCGGTTATTGTTGATCTGTACATCGATCGCTGCATGGATTTTAATACCTGCAATCTCTGCACCGGAGAACATCCTTTTTGTCCAGATATTATAAATATGGTTATTAGAAATTGTACTAAACACAGCGCCTAAGCTCCCTACAATGCCTCCCTGCCCGCAATTGAATATAGTATTTCCCCTGACGATATGGGAGCCGATTTTCTCTTTGGACCACCCGTTTCTCAGCGCATTAAATATCACTTCGTTGTAAACGGTTGTCCCATTCTTGGCGGGTTTGCCCAATTTAACATTCTGCCCTGATGCACGGTCTTTGCCCAGGGTGATCCCTGCACATTTTGAGTTGCTGATAATATTATCCTCAATGATCCACCCTTTGCTCCAGTTTGTGCCAATCAAACCTATTTGTTCGGCTGTCGGAGGCGCCCACTGTGTAGCTGCCTGGCTGATATGAAAGCCCCGGACTGTAATATAGTCCCTGCCCGTAATTTCCGGATAAAAACAACTTTTGCGCACATTGATCTCAACCAATTCTTTATTGGGGTCGTACTTGTGGAAATTTGCCCAAATGGTAGTCGTCGTTTTATCGCTTTCGCAATACCATTGGTATAGTGACCCTTCCTTATCCTGTGCTTTCGTGACAGGTGCCGGTTCCATTACCATTTCCAATGAGGTGACTTCATACAAGGATTTTTCATTCAGGTAAACTTCCCCGGTATGGTGTACCCTCCCATGGTCAACGAACCAGTCACCATAAATAGGGTCTTTATACGGGTTATAATTTCCGAAAAATGAACCAGGTAATGTTACTTTCCAGACGCCATCGGTAACTTTTTCCCAACCTTTTATAACTTCCGAGCCTTTAATAACAACTTTTCCCCCCGGTGCAGCCCTGTAAAGTATTCTGGACAGGTCATTCCTGCCACCATTGGCTGGGATAACCATCTCCCGGTAGGTGCCTTCGTGTACGGTCACTGTATCACCGGGCAAGGCTATTTTTGCCGCAGCAGAGATTGTTTGAAAAGGATGTGCTAACGAACCATCATTATGGTCGCTGCCATTTACAGAAACATGGTATTCTTTTGCCGAAGCAATTGTGGCAAGGAATGCCACCAAAAGCAGTAAAATTAAGTTTTTCATTTTGAGTTGTTTCAAGTTGATGTAATTGTATTGCGCAAAAGACCAAATTTTATTGTAAAATAGCTACTGGTTTCTCGATGTTTTTTGCCGTTACCGGATAGACGTTTGGGCCTTTACCTGTATTAACAAAGATATAATATTCAGAATCTTCGGAAACTGCAATGTCCGGGATGCTTGTTTGAAGCAATGTTGCAAAACTTTCCGGCGTATTATGATAGTGCATCACATATTTCATTCCTTTTGCAGGAAATCTTGGTGTGTCGTCCCTGCCCACTGAAACGCAAGGGAATAGCGGAATATTCAGGATCAAATCCATTTGTGTCCTTATTTTCATCGAGTTAGTACCGTAAACCAAATAATCTTCATTCATGCCTCCCATGTTGCACATTGCCACACTATTCAATCCTATTTGCGGCGGAGAATAGTCGTATTTCCGTAAAATTTTTCATCCATATAATGGACCTAAATTGGAACAAGCCCTGAAATCGGCGCTTTCAGTATCCATTCCGAACGCATTCCACGCACTTGGCCTGAATAGCATTTCTTCGGAAACATTATGCATACAGACAGGAATCCTAAGCATTGAGGCCAAAGTAATCATATCCATTCCAATGTGGCCATATGACAAAGATCCATGATTGGCTCCCCAGTTGTTCATTACCGAATACACATCACGGAATGCCCCTTTGCCATTCAGCCGCGGAACAAACCATGTCGTGGGCCAGGTGGGGCTGGAGCGATTATCGATAATATCATGTACGTTACGCGGGATATTAACAGCATATCCCTCAGCCAACTGAAGAACAGGCCCAAGCCCTTTTACCAGGTTTATTCTCGACAAGGTTACCGGCATTTCTCCCTTAGTAAGAAAATTGCACGCAAACCCTCCCCCTTTTAATCCCTTAAGCATCGCGGGACGCCATAATGTCGCACCGGCGCAGCGACTGACTTCCTGAGGGGTAACTTCCCAAAAAGGTTTGATAACAGGCTCGCCGTTCGACATCTGTTCCCCCGTACCATCCAAAGCAGCGGAGCCGGAGTTGATAAGATGAATTATTCCGTTTTCCGCGATTCCGGTCAATTTTTCACCGGTAACTCTTTTGATCGCTTCAGGACTCCAGTAGGTTCGTACATCAGCAAACACCTGAGCGGTTCCGGTAAGCAGATGTCCAAACAGCATCGCAACAGCGTTCAGGCTGTCATTCTCGGTTGCCAGGATATAAGGTTGGCGGATGCCATTCCAGTCAAACGAACTATTTAGAATCGTCTCTGAAAAATCTCCGTTAGGGAAATGATCAGACCAATGTCTCTGACCTTGAAAACCGGCGGCAATAGCATTATGCCCCAACGATTCTTCTCCGAAGCCCAGAGTGGCAAGGTTTGGGTTGCCAACCATCAAGTCCCTGATAATAAGGGTCATTTTGATTACGGTTTCCCATTCTTTATTTTTCTGTTCCCTTGTCCTCTGTTTATCCGGGGGATTGTTGTCCGCCCCCTCTCTGCAGTTTTCTTTTACCCATGCCAACGCGGTTTTATATTCCTGAGGATCATAAATATTTTTCTCCATACGCCCTGCCAGTTCTGACATGTCAACGGATTCATTTCTCATCCCTAAAAAATTCTGGAAGAAATCCTCATTTACAATGGAACCGGCAATACCCATCGATACGGAACCAATGGATAGATAAGACTTCCCTTTCATATCCGCTACGGCGATTCCGGCTTTGGCAAACCGCAGTATTTTATCTTTGACATCTTCGGGAATGGTCATATCGTTGGCATCCTGAACGTCCCGCCCGTATATGCTGAACGCCGGCAACCCTTTTTGGGAATGGGCGGCAAGTGCAGCCGCAAGATAAACCGCTCCCGGTCGTTCTGTGCCATTGAATCCCCAGATCGCCTTTGGTATTAAAGTATCCATATCCATGGTCTCGGAACCGTAACACCAGCAGGGCGTCACTGTCAACGAAACACCGACATTTTCTGCGGCAAACTTATCGGCGCACATTACAGCTTCGGCAACGCCGCCGATGCAGGTGTCGGCAATTACACATTCTACCGCCATGCCATTGGCATGTTTCAGATTTTCCGAGATGAGCTTTGCCGCATTTTTCGCCATACTCACCGTTTGGGCTTCGAGTGACTCTCTAACCCCGCCCAGTCTGCCATCAATTGCAGGACGTATCCCTATTTTAGGCAACCGGCCCTTTAACCTGTTCCGTATATCAATTTTCATAAAAACGTCTTTAAAAATTGTATTCCGTTTTTTGCGCATTCATATGCAGAAGGAACGGGAAAAGCTTCAATACTCAGAAATCCGTTATATTTGATTTTTGCAAGAGAATTAAAGATACTCTTATAGTCCAGATGTCCTTCGCCGGGAGCCAATCGGTTACTGTCGGGAATATGGATATGTCCGGCCATCGGTCCGGCAAGCCCGATCGCCTTCTCAATCGATTTTTCCTCAATATTCATATGAAACATATCCAGCAGCAGTTGCATTGAGCCGAGTTTATATTTGGTTATAAATTCCAGCGCCTGATCAACACGGTTAAATGTATTCATCTCATAGCGGTTGATGGGTTCAAGGAATAATTTAACACCTTTCCCGTCAGCATATTCCGTGACCTCTTTCAGACTCTCGGCCAGTCTCACCTGATACATTTTATCGGGTTCATCCTCATGTCGGTTTCCTCGGCTGTATCCCAGCGGCATATTGGCACCGAGCTTAGAGGCGACATCAATCTGTGTTTTGTAGCGGGCTATGGCGCGGATCCGGGAATCATGATCCCGCTCCGAAAGAAATGAACCGTTTTCAGTCAGCCAGATCGGGGCGAAAATAGCGACCTTCAGGCCTGTCGTTTTTAAAGTTTCGCTTATAGCGTCCACTTCAAAACTGTCAAGTTTATGGCTGAACAAGTCAACTCCATCATAACCCAGTTCCCGTATGACTTTTAAATTTTCCCCAATATTGTTTCCTGAAAAAACAATCGGGCCAGACTTTGACGGGAATGTCGATATACAAACTCCTATCTTCATAATACCACTTGTTATTTATGATCGTTCAATCTGATAAAAAAGGCGCAATGCATTGTTTCCGGATACGGGTTGCTGATATTATTTTCCATCCTGTCCGGAGTATAGATAGAGGTTCCGGCAGGGGCTTCCGCTTTACAGACTTTACCGTCTTTGTCTTTCCATTCCACCAGCGCCTTACCGGAAATTATATACAGAACCTCGTCTTCATTCTCGGGGTGCGTATGCCATCCCCGTTCATCTCCCTGACTTAAAAAACCTACCCCCATGGCCTCTCTGCCTTCGGTATCTTCCGGTTTTATCAGCCTTTTCCAATCTCCCGTCATTCCCGGGATTATTACGGTTTTCCCTTGTTCAATCGATACTAATTTTGTCGCTTTCATCATGATAAAATTTTAGTGTTTAATAAATTGCATTCTGAACCTTAAATACCCAGGCATAGTTACATGGATTTGTTCCCGGGCTCAGTTCGGGAGGTGTAATTGTCAGTTTTTTACCTGAAGTATTGAATTTCACTTTCCCTTTGCACCCCAGCATGTTTACTGCTGCAGCCTTTGAAACACCATCAACAACAATTGGTTTGTCCTGCCATTGGGTCACAAGTACATACAAATCGTTGCCTTTTTTTGTGAAATAAACCGTTGTTTCCAGTGATTTTGCCGGAGCTTTTTCCCACGAACGGGTAGCATAAATAGCTTCACCGTTTATCTGCAACCATGCTCCAATTTCCAAAAGGCGTTGATGTTGGATTACAGGAATTCTTCCGTCAGCAGTCGGGCCTACGTCTAGCTTGAGGTTACCTCCTCCTGCCACTTTTTCAATTAGTAAATCGATTAAAGCATCTGCACTCATATAATTATCCAGGTCTTCAACCTGGTTATATCCATAGGAAGTGCCTATTCCACGGCTTTCCTCCCAGAGATGGGATGCTTTAATGCCATTCTTATCGTGTCCAATATTATACTCGGTATTAAAATATCCACCATGAACCCCTCGTGTTTCGTTTCCCCACCTGTCATTAACTACTACTTTATTTCTCACAGCAGATTCATTAAACAACCAAACCAGGAACTCAGTACTTTTCCATTCTTTGCTCGAATGTTCCCACTCCCCGTCAACCGAGAGGATATCCGGCTGGTAGCGGGTCACCAGGTCTTTCATCTGTGGAATCATGTGATCGTCAACATATTTTTCCAGGTTTTCACGATACAACGGATTGTACCACTCGTACAATGAATAATAAAATCCCATGTGCAAACCAGCATTTTTCACCGCACGGCTTAGATCGCCACACAAATCGCGGTGAGGACCCACCTCCATGCTGTTCCAATTCCAGCTTTGGGCGCTGGGCCATAAAGTAAATCCTTCATGATGTTTGGAAGTGAGGGTCACATATTTTGCCCCTGCCTTTTTAAATAAACTGGCCCATTGGTCAGGATCCCAGTGGCGGGCATTGAACCCAGAAACAAAATCCTGATAGAGAAGATTTTTACCATATGTTTTGTCATGATATTCGCGGAATAGCTTGCCTGCGGGACTGTTCTCATTGATTCTCCACCAATACCACTCTGAATACTTGCCGTAAACACCAACATCTGCATCAGCAGGAGCCCAAGCAGGGACTGAATACACACCCCAGTGAATAATAATTCCGAATTTGGCATCCTCATACCAACCCGGAACCGGGCGGCTGTCAATCGACTCCCAGTTAGGCTGGTATGTCTTCTGGGCGCCGGAACTGTAAAACAGGAGGATAAAGGCGGATAATAAGATAAATGTTCTCATAATATTTAATTTTCAAGATTAAAATCAATTTAAATTCACGACCTCAATGCGAAAAAGGCCATCTTTTGTCCAGTTACCTCTTTCATTTTTTCATATACAGGAATGTTGTACACGTCGATAGGGGAGAATTTGTTTTTATGAATTTCTGCCTGTATCGCCATCCCATTGATATATGCCTGATGGAGTTCAGTGGCAATATTAATTTTACGGATACCACATGAAATCGATTTTTTAACCTCTGCATCCGGCGTACAGGAACCGCCGTGTAATACCAGCGGAACCTGTACAAGCGCATATATCGCTTTAAGCCTTTCCAAATCGATAAATGGCGTTTCTTTATAAAATCCATGCGAAGTACCGATTGCAACCGCTAAAGCATCAACCCCGGTAGTTTCTGCAAATTCTTTTGCTTCTTCGGGTACTGTCAGAAAATTCTCCTGGTCAATGGTCCCTTTGGGGAGTAGCCTTCCAAGTTCTGCTTCAACTGAAATCCCGTGCGAATGGGCAAGATCAACCACTTCCTTTGTGAGTCTGATATTTTCTTCCATATCGTATTCAGAAGCGTCGATCATAACGGAAGTGAACCCATATTGAATTGCTTTTTCAACATGGGTTATTGTTTTTCCATGATCAAGGTGCAATACAATTGGGATGTCGGCATATTCAGCCATTCCTTTAACAAGTGCCGATAGGTCTCGTGCTTTTGTGTCGTTAAACAACCGGTTAAAAATCTGTATAATAACAGGCAATTTTTGTTCTATTGCACAGTCAATAACTGCCTTGCAGCTTTCGTAATTTCCAATATTAAATGCACCAATTGCAAAATTGCTTTTTTCAGCAATCTTAAGAGCTTCATATAATGTTATTAATGGCATATTATGTTTTTTTTGTCAGATTTAAATTTTTCTTTTTCAGAGATCATATTATTATCCCTTCTTTTTTAAAAAATTAATTACTTCATCTCTTTCGGGGATTCCTGTCCGGCCTCCTAACCTGGTGCATTTGATTGCTGCCGTAGCGCCTGCAAAATCAAGGCATTTATCCACATCCCAGCCTTGGATATAAGCATAGGCAAGTGCCCCGTGGAAAACATCGCCTGCCCCGGTAGTATCGACAACAGGTACTTTAAAAGCATCTTTTTTAATCAGCCCATCCGGCGTCAGCGCAACAACCCCTTTCTCTCCCATGGTCACCGCTGCTATCCGTTTCCCTGTCATAAATAACTTTTCAACTGCTTTTTCTATATTCGCTTCACCGGTATATTCACGGGCGAAAAACTCAGAGGCAATACAGATGTCAGATAACCCGACCAATACATCAATGCCCGGTAAAATGCTCCCGGCATCAAGAGATACAATGACCCCGTTCGCCTTTGCCGTTTCAGCGGTCCGTATGGCTGCTTCTGTATTATGCCCGTCCAGGTGCAGCAGTTTTAAAGAAGAAATGAACTTCGGGTCAACTTGCCCTGCATCCATAGGCATTGCGCTGCCCCTGCTCCAGACGATGCTCCGTTTCCCGCTTTTTTGTTCGACCCAGCAATAAGCTATAGCTGACTCTTTACCTGCTTTGACCTGAAGATGCCTTGTACCTACTTTTTCACGGTTAAAACCCCTGATAATTTCTTCTCCCACTTGGTCGTCGCCAACAACGCCAAGAAAAGCCGTTTTAGCTCCAAGACGCGATGCGGTCACAACAGCCGTAGCTGCAGGACCGCCTCCCTGTACCAACCGACTTATCACCCGTACCTTTTCGTCTATAGGGATATGCGGCACAATGCACAAATAATCGATGGAGGCAAAACCCAATCCTGCTATTTCAATGTTCATCTGTTGATAATTTTGTTTTTTAATTGCCCGATGGAACTCCCAATTATCATTCTCCTGTGTGGTAGATTTTCTCTTGGTTGTTTCATAACATATTCATTTTTATTATTTTGCCATATTTATATGATTAAGATTCAGTCGCTTTCTGCTTTAAATGCTTTGGAAGTTTTCCTGCCCTCCAATGATCTTCGATCTCTTCAAGGGTAACCCCTTTGGTTTCCGGTATAAAATAATACCCCCAGATAATTGCAGCAACACTAAACCCTGTATAAATCCAGAATGCGCCTGCCGTGGAAAAAGCATTGACCAGCTTTAAAAATGTGAAGGCAACTACTGCATTGAAAAACCAGTTCGAGAGCGAACCGATACTCATTCCAACTCCCCTGACTTTTAACGGGAACATTTCGGAGATGAGCAGCCAACCCAGAGGTCCGAGGCTGAACGCAAAAAATGAATTGTACAGCAGGATGGTGACCAAGGCGATATATTTAAGATTACCCCCGAGGTTTGATCCCAGGTAAAAAGCCAAGCCTGTACCGAAAAGTGAAACAATCATCCCCGACATGCCAATAAAGAATATCTTCCTCCTGCCAACTTTATCGATTAAGAAAATTGACAATATAATAGCAAACAATACAAAAAATGCTGTTATCAGGGAAGGTACGATCGTCATGGTATTACTTTGTATTCCCGCCATTTTGAAAATCTTTGGTGAATAATAAATGACCGTATTTATCCCCGAAACTTGCTGGAAAAACATGATCCCAACAGCAATAATCAATGGATTGCGCAACCAGGGTTTAAAAATTTCCTTATATGAGGCTGACTCGTTTGCTATAGCAATATCCCCTTTAATTTTCCGGATCGATTCTTCGATAAGCCCCGGCTCTTCCACTTTTTTCAAGATAGCACGCCCTCTCTCTTCAAACCCTTTGGAAATCAGCCACCTCGGTGTTTCCGGTAGAAAAAACATACCAACCAGCATAAAGACAGCAGGGAAGAAACCCACGAGAAACATCCACCTCCAGCAATACGGGTCAGCATCGTTGGCAATAAGGAAGTCGCTCAGATACGATACTTTCCCACCAATTGCTATCATCAGTTGGTTCAGGAAGACAAGAGCCCCCCTCATCTTTGTAGGCGAAATTTCTGACAGGTACAATGGGACAGTAAATGAAGCGGTTCCTACGGCAACCCCCAATAATAACCTACCGATAAACAACGACACGAAATCAGGAGCCATTCCGGTATATAAAGCGCCGCCACAAAAGATAACTGCTGCTGCCAGAATCACCTTTTTCCTTCCCAGGATATCGGTAATACGGCCGCTGGCACCTGCCCCTATAATAGCACCTAATAACACTCCCGTGGTCACCCATTCAATCTGCGAATCGCTAAGCCCCCAACCTTTGGGGTCCTGCAAAAAGTTCACGGCGCCTGAAATAACCCCGGCATCAAAACCAAACAGGAAACCGCCTGTCGCTGCTACCGCTGCTATGATGATTACGTACTTCTTGTTCAACTTTTTATTTTCCATGCATATTTTTTTAGGTGCTTAAACCATTTGTATCGCTGCAAACTCTGCAATATCCATCACTTTCAAACCTGTCGTTGCCGAAATGTTGTTTTTGGCAGTAGCTGAAAGGGTAACAATTATTTCTGCCCCGATGTCTTCTGCTTTTTGACTGATCTTTCTGCCAAGTTCTTTGCCCCGGTCAAAAAGAATCCCGTCGAAGGTAAAGGCTGCCTCGCCTGCTGATTGAAGGTACTCATGGTTCCACTGCATCTCTGCAAAATGTTCGCCTGCCGATGCCCTGATCACTTCCCGAGGGGCTTCATATATCCCGTTGTTGCGGCCTAAAAATTCCGAATCGGCAAGGGTCACTTTATCGCTTGTCGGCTTGAGTTTCAACTTCCCTGAACAGACCAGTTTCAAAAGGTATTCTGAAACATGTAAAACTTCACCTTTCAAACTTATCCCCCATTCAGGATAATCGTTTTTCAGCGCATCGTATACCAACGGGTCGGACACCACAATGGTTTTACAACCTGTTGCTTTTATCCGCCCTGCCATGCTTTTTGCCTTTTCCCGTGCTTCTTCCCTGTAACCGAGCAAATCCAGTTCCTTACCACTGGTCGGCTCGTCCTTTAACAGGGTGTAGTAGATTTGGCAGTTTTCCAAAATGCGGATGAAGGCTTCTGCAATTTCAGGATTCGTATAATTCACCCCCTCGCCCAATAAGTACAGGGTTTCCGCTGTATGTTCTGTTACGGAAGCAGTGTAAGATGATTTCTTGTCCTGATTGGCAGTATTGTCATTTGCCACAAGCGAATCTTTCATTTGCTTCACGGCCTGCGGCGCCAACCCCTGGCTGACAATATCCCTCCTTGCAAACTTGATCAGTTCCGGTATATCGTAGCCCCCCAGTTCCTGGCCTGAGCACCAGCTTTTGCAGGCCCCGCATAAAAAACAGTTGTATATTGCCTGTACCGTTGAAGAATCAAATTCTTTTCCCCCCTGGTAAACACTGTGCAAAAGGATGGCCCTTCCCCGGGGCGCATCCGATTCGCGGTAACTGATAAATTCGGAAGGGCATGACTGCCTGCACATCGGGCAATACCGGCAGGCTTTTAGTGTATCCAGGTTATTTTGTGTTAGTGTAGCCATTTTCTTTTTTCATTTATTTTTAAACCATTTTCAAACTCCAAAGCCCAGTTTCCCGGGGTTCATGATACTGTTCGGGTCTAACGCCCCTTTCAGTTTTTTGACGATCTTCCAGGCATCTCCGTATAGTTCAGGGGTCAACCGGCTCAGTTTTAAACCTATCCCGTGGTGTTCGTTCAGCACGCCCCCTGCTTTCATGGCTGCCCTGAGGGCGTCGTTCCAGATACTGTTGTGCAGGAACAGCGCTTCGTGCGGGTCTTCCGGCGGGGTTTCGATAATAAAGCGGGCATACAGCATTGCGCCCCACGGGAACCAGTGCGAGAAATGGCCGATAAACCGCGCCATCGGGTATTTTGTTTCCACTACGTCTTTCATGGCATTGTACACATTCTCTATATTGCTGAAAGTAGCCACGGTGTCAAGGGTCCCGAAACATTGCGGCAGGTGGAACATGTACGGCGGGAAGAAAAACTTGTAGCGGTTTTTCCACCATTCTGCCCCAAGGTCTGTTCCAAGGTCTTCCCCCTCTTCTTCATCGGCAATGGCTTTGGCATATTTCATCTGAAGGTCGACCATTTCCTGCTTCCCGTCAAAACCATAGACCAGGTAAGCGCCTGTTTTTTCAATGCCCAGTACTTTTTTGATTACTTCCTTTGTCTCGTTTTCGCTGTAAAGACGGATTACCGAAGGTTGCAGGTTTTCTGAAATCAGTCGTTGTCCTACACGCAAACCGGTACTCAAATCCTTGAAAATAAAGGCACGGAACTTACGGGATTCGGGCAAACGATGTATCGTTAATGTTACCTTGGTCACTACGCCTAAAGTACCTTCAGAGCCTATGAAAATCTGGTTCAGGTCGGGGCCACAGGCCGTCTTCGGTACAGGAAGCGTATTGATGATTTCACCGGTAGGAAGGACTACTTCCATGTTCACGATCATATCTTCTATCTTCCCGTATTTGGTCGATAAAACGCCTGTCCCCCGGTGGGCGATAAAACCACCTACTGTGGCACAGCGTGAAGAGGCCGGATCATGCATGGTCGATAGCCCTTTTTGTTCCAGTTCCCATTCCAGCGTTTGGTGGATGATGCCAGTCCCTACTTCAACGGTCATCGACTTTTCATCGATTTTATAGATTTTATCCATTCGTTTGGTGTCAAGGATAATACCCCCGAACACGGGAAGGGCGCCACCCTGTGAGCCGCTGCCGCCACCCCAGGTGGTGACCGGTATCTTGTAATTGTTGGCTACTTTTAGAACCTTTGATACTTCTTCTGCGTTAGCCGGGTGGACAATAAAATCGGCCATAGGCCGGATAATATCCCTGCCTGCCTGCCGGTCGTGCCACATCTCGGATATCCAGAAATAATCGATCGAATAAACCTCCTTATCCGATGTACGGGTGGATACATGCTCCTTCCCTGCAATGTCCTGCAACTCAAACAGGATCATGTCAAACATGTACGAGTTTTGTGTAAATTTCATTTTTATTCTCTTTAGCTTATCATTTATTTATATCGTGGTATATACCTTCCATCTTATCATGGATTTCCCGGTAATACCTGAACAGTTCATTGTATTTCTGATGGTTTTCAGCATCCGGGGTTAATTCTTTTTCCGTTTTTACACATTTCTGTACGGCATCCATCGCATCTGTAAATACTCCGGTCCCCACACCTGCAAGGAGCGCTGAACCGAACGAGGCATCGGTGACCAACGGTTTGCTCACCCTCTTACCGAATACATCACAGATGATCTGCGACCAAATTTCACTCTTTGCCCCACCGCCTATTAGGATGAATTCAGTAACATCTAGCCCTGTTTCGTCAATCAGACGAAAACAGTCTTTCAATGAAAAGGCCACCCCTTCCATTACTGCACGGGTAAAATGCCCTTTGCCATGCGACATCGATGCGCCGGTAAAGCTTGCCCGTAAGCTGGAATCCCAGTAAGGAGAGCGTTCGCCCATCAGGTAGGGATGGAAAAACAGCCCTTCGCAGCCAACGGGTATTTCACGGGCTTTTTCTTCCATAAGCTGATAAACATTGGTGCCTGTTTCCCGTGACTTTATAATTTCTTCCCCGCAAAAAGTGTCCCTGAACCAGCGCATCGAAGAAGCAGCCGTGTTGGTTGCGGCAACCGTGTACCACATACCGGGGACTACATGGGAATAGGTCAGTGTCCGGGGGTGGGGGACAGCCTTTGATGCCATCACATTGACATTGCCTGCCGTGGCCAGCTTGATAATACATTGTCCCGGTCTTATAGCACCTGCTCCGTAATCTTCTACAGCAGAATCAGAGGTGCCGCAAACTACCGGCGTTCCTGCCTTTAATCCGGTTATTTTCGAGGCCCCTTCCGTAATCTTTCCAGTAATATCAGTTGGTTTGCATATTGGGGGAAGGGTACTGACCGGCAAACCGATCAATCCACATAACTCTGGTGACCATTCCATCTTTGCCATATCAAAAAAAAGTGTCCCCTGCGCATCAATGTAATCCGTTTCCCAGCTTTCTATCAGCAGATAACGGATATAATCCTTTACAAACATCACCTTGTGTATCCGCTTGTAGTTATCCGGCTCGTTGTTTTTAATCCAAAGCATTTGTGGTAAAGTCCAGGTGGGAGCCACTTTCTGGTAGCCAATCCTAAAAATATCTTCTCCCCAACTTTTTTCAAGGTATTCTACTTCCTTGCCGCTGCGCTGGTCAGTCCACATAATTACCGGACGGATTACCTTCATATCCTTGTCCAGGAGCACGGCATTATGCGTAGATGCGTCTAAACAAACAGCGTCTATATATGACAGGTTTACATGCCCTTGTTCTTCAATTTGTTCCAAACAGGAGACAAATGCCGTCAGCCAGTCTCCCGGGTTTTGCTCGCTGTAAAACGGTTTCGGGTGGTGGGTCGGGTATTCCCACGAGGCTTCAGCCTTTACATTCCCTTCCCAGTCGATGGCCGTTATCTTACAGCCTCCTGTGCCAAAGTCGATCCCTAAGAGTAAAGTATTTTTTGTTAATGGTTTCATAAGTAATTAATATTTATGAGTCATATGCAATCAGGATAATAGCTACAGTCAAATTCTTCGGATTTTATAACCCAATTTGCCATAATAAAGGATAAATAAATAAGCTGGAATGAAAATCCAATACGCATTTTGATAATCGCTCACAATCGGAATTTCTGTCGTTTTGAATATATCGATGATATAGCCGAAAATAAATGGGAAAACTGCTGCACCTACCAGCGACATTACCAAAAAGGATGCTCCTTTTTTGGTAAATCTTCCCAAATCGGCTAAGGCAAGCTGCCAGATGGCTCCCCACATAATTGAATTTGCAAAACCAATAGCGGCCAAACAGTATATTGCAATCTTACCAGGCAATAATATTAAACATAAGGAAGACGCAAATCCAATAACGGAGAATAGTCTCAGCGCACGCGTGTGTGTGATTATTTTCGGAATCATGAACACCCCAAATACATATCCAATACACATTCCGATGGGAACATACCTGGAAAATCCTGAAGGATTTTCCACACCTTCTCCAAAAACAACTTTTGCAAAATCAATGACTGAAGCGATTGGAAGTATTTCAACACCTATATAAAAGAACAAAGCCAAAACCCCAAAAAACAAATGTGGTATTTGAAATATGCTTGTTGCCCCATCCGGGTATCCGCCTGTATCACTTGTTTTGCTTTCATTCTCCCCGGGAGCCTGGACTTCAGGTAACGGGGCAAAATACATGAATGTGCCCAAAGCTATAAGGATACCCGTTATTATATAAAACGGGAGTGAAACCTGATCCAATTTTACATTATTTAGGTTCAGGAACAAACCCAAAAAAACAGGGCAGATCCACCAAGCCAGTTTATTCAATATCCCGATAATACACATACGCATAACTGTGCCTTCCTGGGGACCAATGATCGTTATATATGGATTAACTGAAACCATCAAAAGGGTTTTCCCTGTTCCAACCATAAAAAAGGCCAGTAAAAAGGCAGACAAATTCGCCCTATTTGCAGAGGGCACAAACAATAGTGTCCCAAAACTCATTATAAACAATGACCAGGCAATACTCCTTTTATACCCTGCTTTACTGACTACCCATCCTGCTGGGGCACCAAAGATGACGTATGCAGAAAAAACAGCAACCGGAACTAAATAGGATTGCGTAACCGTGAGATGTAATGCGTCTTTCAGGAAAGGGGTCAGAAAACTACTGATCCCAACCCCAACCCCAATAATAAAATATAATATCCCAATAATAAGCATAGGAATAAACAAAGCATTCCCGCTCTTGAGTAACCGTATATTAGCCATAAGTATTTTCAATATTCATACCGTAAATGTTGTATCTCTGGAAAAGTCTATTTTGTAAGCTCAACGACCAGAATCGTGTTTATATCATTCTGTTTTTCTTTTGGGATGTTTAATAAGGTGCCATAGTCGGATACTTTATAATTCACGTTATCCCCCCCATCAAAGAATTTTATCGATTTTATTTTCTCCGGAAGGTTTGGGATCAACAGATTTTCATCTTCCAGGTCAAGGATGTGGACAAATACCTTATCTCCTTTTTTAGTGGTTGCGCCCCATTTCTTTGGCCCGATCGGCCCCTTCCTTGTTTCATAAATGGTTTCGCCATATTTCTCCATCCATTTTCCCATTTCCATGAGTGTCTTTACATTCTCAGGTTGAATTTTCCCATTAGGCATAGGGCCTGTATTGACTACAAAATTTGCTCCATATCCTGCTGCTTTCACCATGGTCTGGATCAACTGTTTCGGCGATTTGTAATCCTGGTCATTAATATTGAACCCCCACGAACCATTCATGGTTTCGACGACCTCAAGAGGTAACTCTGAAACAGGCTGTCCTTTGCTAAACCCCATTGTATTTTCACCGGGCAAATCGCGTTCAAATTTTTGCATATCCTCGCCAGGAAATGGTGCTCTCTTATGGTTACTCGATATGAGGGAGGCAGGCTGGAGCTTATGGATAAGGGAATATGTCTTCCCCAGCCGCCAGTCGGCACCCCGGTTATCCCACATGCCGTCAAACCAAATCCCCAATATATCGCCATAGTTAGTAAGCAACTCGGTAAGTTGGGCATCCATGTAATCAAGGTATTTATACCAGTCCCCGCTTTCAGGACGGCCCGTATATTTCTGCCCGGTTCCTCCCCGTGGGTAATAATCCGGATGATGCCAGTCGAGCTGGGAATAATAAAAGGCCAGCATGATCCCTTGTTTGTCGCATTCATCCTTTAGCTTTTTAATAATGTCTTTCCCATAAGGCGTTTGATCAACAATGTTGTAACCGCTAACCTCAGAATCGTACATTGCAAAGCCGTCATGGTGTTTGGAGGTTATTATGATGTATTTCATACCAGCCTTTTTGGCCATTGTAACCCATTCTGCAGGGTCGAAACCGGTAGGGTTAAAAAATCCGGCTAACTTCTCATATTGCTTAATAGGGATTTTTTTATTATTCATAATCCATTCAGCAACGCCCTGGTCGCCCCCTCCGGCCATAATTGAATAGAGTCCCCAATGTATATATAATCCAAACCTGGCATCCTGGTACCATTCCCTCCTTTGAAGGTTTTCAGGTGTCGGCTGGTAACCTTCCTGGGCGCTGGAACTATAAAGCAGGATGGTGAAGATTGACAATAAGATAATTACTCTCATAATTTTATTTTTTTTAACATTTTTATTAATATAGGTTTAAAAATCCAGTCTATTTTCTTTTCAAATAATCCATCAATGCCTCTTTTACCCCATAATAAGCCGGCTTAGGTTTTAAATTCTCATCAAAAAGAAGATTCTCATCGTGTCGATGGCGGTTATTTTACACCCTCCGGTGCCAAAGTCGATGCCTAATAGTAATGATCCTTTCATGCGTAAATATCCTTTTTCGCTACTGTTTTACTTCATCAAAAACACGGACATAATCCACTTCAAAGCAATCGGGTAATACTGCATTGAAAAGCTCAGGAACGGGTGTTCCAAAACGCTCGCCCGGTTTAGGGTTAAAAGAACAATGGTAACCGTGGCATTCAGTGGAGATCAGACGCCATCTGCTTACCAATAAGTTTACCATCGGCATAAAACATATATCCTTCAGGCGACCAGTCCACGGCATAGGTATGCCAGCCGTCTGTTGTTTCCTCATAAGGAAAACGGAAATGGCCATATCCCTTGCCCTCTTTTCCATAACCTCCCCACAGGCAGCCACAGACCGTCAAACCTTCAGTGTGCTGGCGGTAGTTCTCCATAATGTCGCATTCGACTCCGCCGTACCTCGGATCAGGATGCGCTCCAATAGATGGCGACTGTAACCAAAAGGCAGCATGCCAACCTTTATTTTTCGGAAGTTTGCAGCGAATTTCGTAATATCCGAACCGGTGCATGAATTTGGCTGGTTGTTTGGCCCCGAATGGCCAGAAACCTTTCACATCCGGGTCGCGGGGTATGTCAAAGGTATTGGAACCGGTCTGCAGGTGCCCCGAATAGAAGTCGTCTCCTTCGCGCACCAGGTTAATCCTTAGATGGCCGTCACCGTCAAGTTCAACACCTTCTTTCGTGAAGGTGGGAGACCTGTAGCCCCAGAAGTTAAGCCGGTAGTTCCATTTGGTGGTATCCAGGGTGTTGCCGTCAAATTCATCGTGCCAGACCAGTTGCCATTGTTTACCGGAGGGTAAAATACTCTCTGTTTGTAAGTTGCCATTTGGTCGATCTTTCCCCTCTGTTGCAGAAACTTTTTCCTTTTGAGGGGAAAAGGCAGCTAAAACAAGGAAAATAATAAAAGATACGAACATGATTATCTTTTTCATTAGTTTTGTCAAATACTCTTTCATGATCGTTTCGTTGATTTGGTTTTATTTTTAGAAAATAATCTCTGGTTAATTCTATAATTTGAATAGTAAGGAAATCATTACTGATGAAAAGCCTGTGATACAAAATCCAAAACTTCGGGGAGCGCTGTACGCCAATAGGTCCAGGTATGCCCCCCGTCGCGGATACGGAATTCGTGGGGGATCCCTCCTTTTCGCATGGCAATATGGATCAATGAGTTCCCTTCGTACAGAAAATCATCGTCACCACAGTCTATGTACCAGCGCACCGCCTTTTTCTGTTCCTCCGGTATATTTTCGACCAGATAGATGGCGCTGTACCGCTGATAATATGTTTCTGCCTCCTTGTCGGTAACGGTTTCTTTTTCCCGACGTTCCAGTTGTTCTTTTGCGGCACTCAGCGAAAACATGCTTGCATTGGCGCTTAGCGGACAGGCCGATGAAAACAGTTCAGGGTGGTGCAGGGCGTAAATGAAGGCGCCACCGCCCCCCATCGACAATCCGGCAATTGCCCGGTAACGTTTCTCTGCCCTGATCCGGTATTTCCCTTCTATAAAAGGGATAAACTCTTCAAAAAAGAAATCCTCGTAACGCCAGTCACCTTTTACCGAATTAAAGTAACCTTGTCTCCCGGCAGTGGCATCGGGCATCACAATAATCATGGGTGTACATTTTCCTTCTCTGATAGCTTTGTCTGCAATATACAAGACTTCTCCACACTGTACCCAGGAAATATGACCTGCCTGGCCAGCTCCATGGAGAAGGTACAACACCGGGTAACTTCGCTCTGATGTTTCATAATCAGGGGGCAAATAAATGGCATATTTCCTTTCACTATTAAGAATAGCACTTTTCATCGACAGGTTGTCGAATACTTTGCCGTTCTGGGCAAATAAGATGGTGGGGATTAAGATGCTGTATAGAAATGGAAATACTTTTTTCATCCGTACAAATTTTTAAATTGCTGATTCTCTTTTGGTTCAAGTTTACTTATTTTAACAAAATATTCCACTGGATGGAACTCACATGCAATTTGGCCATCTGTGTTTGCGCTTTTGTTTAAGCATGTTCGTTTCATGGTTAGAAAGTTTAGTTACCTGATTTGGAATACCTGCAGGTTCAATGAATTTCAACTTTACCTGACAACCGGATATCCTCTGCAGAAGCTCCGATCATAACCTCAAATTCTCCCGGCTCAACCACATAATCCATATTCACGTCCCAAAGCCCTAGTTCCTTACAGGGGATTGAAAAATCCACTGTGCCCATTTTCCCCGGGGCTATTTTAACCTTTTTAAAACCCTTCAATACTTTGACAGGTGTGGTTACGGAACTGACTTTATCATTTATATATACCTGCACCACTTCTTTTCCAACTACCTTCCCTGTATTCTTGACTTTCATCGAGATTTTTATGGTATCGGCTGCGGATAATTCATTTTGGCTAATCTCCAGATTGGAGTATTCAAACTTCGTATAACTCAGTCCAAAACCAAAAGGAAATAACGGGTCGGTAGAGGAGAAAACATAGCTTGAACCCGGCTTCTCCGGTGTGCCGGACCTGCTCTGATGCCCCCGTCCGGTTGGCTTATAGTCGTAGAATACCGGGGCATGCCCAACGCTTTGTGGAAACGATACCGGCAGCCTGCCTGAAGGGTTCACTTCGCCGAATAAAATCCGGGCAATGGCATTGCCGCCCTGTTCGCCCGGGTACCATGCTTCCAGGATGGCCGGGATATGTTCATTTTCCCACCTTAGGTCGTATGCACGCCCGTTGATCAACACCAGTACAACCGGTTTGCCGGTATTGTATATTGCCCTGATCAGTTGGGGTTGTACCCCCGGGGGGACCAATTCAGAACGGTCATATCCTTCGCCACAGGTCGGTTGGTCTCCCGGTATATTGCCTTCCCCTTTCAGGTCGGAATAAATAAAACTGGTACCACCCACAGCCAATACCACGAGATCACTTTGAGATGCCATTTCGACCGCTTCCTTAAAGCCGGTAGTATCCAAACTTGTAATACCGCAACCCGGGGCATAATTGACTTTTACTTTTTCATTTACCAGCCCTTTGATCCCGTCAAGGAGCGTAACCCCGGATGATTTCTTTTTGGTGACACTGTAATCGCCATATTGCGCTTTGTCTGCATTTGGGCCAATTACTGCAATTGATTTTATCGCGGATAAATTAAGTGGCAGTACGTTATTTTCATTTTTCAAAAGGACGACCGATTCTTCTGCAATCTCCCGTGCCAGAGAAACCGCTTCTTCTGTATGGATAAGTTCAGACATATTCTTTGGCACAGTGTACGGTTTATCAAACAGCCCGGCTTTAAACTTGACCGTCAAAATATGGGTTACTGCTTCATCGATCAACTCAATGCCCATTTTCCCTTCTTCCATGAGCCTTTTCAGTTCAGGATAGGCATACGGCTGCGGGGCTTCCAGATCGACACCTGCTTTTAATGCGAGCAATGCTGTTTCTGCTTTATTCCCGGAAACCTTGTGCCTGGTCTCCAGCATCCTTACCGCTTCATAATCCGAAATGGTATATCCTTCAAAACCATATTCCCCCCTCAGGACATCCCGGAGAAGGCAACGGTGTGCGATTATAGGGATGCCGTCTATCTCGTTATAGGTTGGCATCACGGAATATATATTGGCTTCTTTTACCGCTTTTTCAAACGGGTATAGGTGTAAACTACGAAGGCTCCTTGGCCCGATTTCACATGGTCCCATATTTAGCCCTGCAACAGGCGTGCTGTATGCCACAAAATGTTTGGCCGTACATATAATATGGTTATCAGGGATATGGTTTTTTGTTATTTCCGGGTCCCCCTGCATCCCAATAACAAAAGCTTTTCCCATTTCAGCTACATGGAAAGGGTCTTCCCCGTAACATTCTTCCATGCGCCCATAACGCGGGTCCCTGGCAACATCGAATAATGGGGATAAAGCCTGGTCCACCCCTGTTACGGCGGCTTCCATGGCAATAATACCGCTCATTTTCCGGATTAACCCGGGGTTCCAGGTACTCCCCTGGGCAATCGCCTGCGGGAAAATCGTCGCCCCGTAAACCATGTATCCGTGCAAACATTCGGCGATCTGGACAGCAGGAATACCAAGCCTTGTTTTTGTCCTCAGGTAACGGTCGGCCACTTCACCGGATTTGGCCATATCTTCAGCCCCGATGAATGAATTCTTCAGGAACCCAAGACCGGCTTCACCAAAATGTTTTCCCATAGATTCCTCTGCTAATATCCCATTATCATCCATATCCAGGTCTTTCAGCCTGGCCATTGACATCTGGGCAATCTTTTCTTCTAATGTCATTCTTGACAATAAATCAGCAACCCTGGTCTTTACAGGCAGATTAGGGTTTTGGCAGGGGTAACCGGATTGGGCAAAAACATCTGGATTTAACCAGATCAAGAACACAACAAGTAAAATCAGGTTTTTCATTTGCGAAATTTTTGTTTTTAAACATAAGGGCTAATGTTCATTACTTCCGAAATGGCTTTTTATTTTTTCCCATATTCGTTGCTCTATCATCCGCATCCCTTTATCAGAGGGGTGAGCAGCAACACCTGCATTTTCAAACAAACCAATTGCCTTGTTGGTGGAATCCAATGACAGGTCATCTATCGATGCAAAAGGATATTTCTTTTCCAATGCGTAATCTTCAATCATCTTGTTGACATATTTTTTGCCCCAAAAACCATCGACCATTATTTTAATTGATTTTTGGTACGGGTCAAGGTAATCAACAAGCCTCCCGTAATAAAAACTAAAATCATCGTTGAGCGCTTTTTCATCATTCACATTCTCCGATATTTTCAGGATCAGCATGTCCGGGTTTCTTAAAGAATCGAGATTAGACAGGGAATAGGTATCAAAATTCCGTTCGAAATCAGCAATATTTTTATATTTAATATCTGCCGACGGGGCATTTTGATGGATGTCCCTGATCAGAAGATGTACAAAATCGCTGTCCTCTGCTGAGGCAGCCATTCCCCAATCGCCATACCAGCCAATATCAGGTTTGGGCGAATGACAGACAATACTGTTTCCCAAAATCAGTACGGTTTTGATTTTATTCTCATTTTGGGGTTCATTTTCATCACCTTCCCCTTTACATCCAAATGATGAAAAAACAATTGATATGACTAAAAGTGTATTTAATAAAAAATTAAATAAAAAAATTCGTATCTTCATTATTTCGGTTATTCGTTTAATTGCAGACATTTATTTTCCGAAAACTACCTTCCGGATGGCTTTGAGGTAAGCCCCTTCCGGATCGTCTTTACAGGGTAAAATCCATGCGCCTTCCCCGATTTCATTCCATGCATATATTATCGCAAGACGGTCTTTGGTGATTTGACAGGGATGGGCATCCTTCCAATCAACCAAACTTTTCATGTATTGTTCCAATTCACCAGGAGGTCCCCTTTGAAAATGGGCAGATACCGCTGAACCCCTGCCGTCTGGGGGTGAAGCTTCCCAGGGGCGACGATCCCAGCCTGAGGTTAAACAAGGAATGTAAGCCATAGGGAGATTGATTTTGTCCCAGACAGAGATATTCCAATCGGACAATAAATGAAAAGGATAAATATCGGTTAAGTTAAGCCCTGCTTTGGGTTTGGTATTGTACAATGTTTGTACCTGGAAACCATTTTCAACTGAACAATTTCCGCAACCAGCAACAAAAACTCCGGGATAATCGGCTTCCTTTGCAGCTTCCTGTAAATAAGCAAGTCCATCTTTGTCTGCTCCTTTCGGATCGAAAATCATAATTACAGGTTTGCCTTCCGATTTCAGGTAACGCGGATGTTTGAAATAATTCTTGATCCAGAAATCAGCAGCCTGTTTCCAGGCTTCGGTACCGGTAATTTCAGCGCCACTATGGTTTGCCACTAAAAGGCAGAACTCCATTTTTGTATTGTTTTTCGCACTCATGAACAGGTACATGGGTAAATGTTCTGATTTTGTTTTAATTGCTGGAACATTGATTGGCCCTTTATTGTCTCTCCAGTACCAGCAAAATGAAAAATACGCGATCCCACTGTTGGCAGCCAGATCAATCTGTTGTTCCATTATTTCCTGTGTATCCTCCCTCCAGCCCCATACCGGTTCACACCCGGCAAATTCTGTTGTCATAAGCCTTGTAACCATGAGAGGCATACCTTTCGCCCAGGCATGTTCCGGTTTTCCGTCATCGTAAGGACATGTCCCTGACCATCCGCCATAATAATAAGCGCCGAGTTTTATTTTGGCTTCATTGTCTTTGTTTTCATCTGGAATCTGACCGCTACAGTTAATTAAAGCAAATAAGCTAATGAATATGAGTATTTTATTTTTCATAAATTTAAAATTAATACAGAATGTTTCAATTTTATTTGATTCCATCCAAAGTGTAACCTTCAGTTCTGATTTTACAAGCTGACTCTCAGACAGCATTTAATTATCATCTCTAACACAGCGCACAGACAGGCCGGAACTTTTCACAAAGCCCCACTTGTGGATATACGCATCACTGTAATTTAAATAATAACCACTCCCTTCTGCATTCCACCAAATTGCCCCGTTGCCATAATCGTTGAACACCCCGTTACTGAGACGGCCTCCGCCAGGCAAGGCCGAAAAACCTGATTCATTTGTTGCCCCAACATTCGGGGAATACCAATCTGTAGTACCTTCTTTTTTTAACTTGCCGCCTGCTATTGATTCACCTCCCAGGTATCTGACAAGTTTCAGCCATTCTGCTTCATTTGGAACATGCCACCCACAAGGGCACAAACTACGGGAGTCAGTAATTGCATACCATGTATAAAGACGGCCATAAGCATTAATGTTGTTCTCTTTCCCTGTATATTCCCATACATATTTTGGAGAATTTTCTTCATTTATGTCTTTATTTCCATGAACTGTTGTGCCTATATTATCTCCATTATTATATCTGGTTGTCCGCAGATTCTCTTTCATCCATACCTGGTCACCAATCTGTATTGTATTATAAACATTCCCATCTACATCAGATATTGTATTTTGGGCTATTGATACATTAAAAAGCCTTAATAATATGAGTGCAATAAAAATAAATTTCATGGTTTGTTAATTTCATGGTTTGTTTTCAATTTAACTCCTTCTACAAAAGGGCCAATAGTAAGATTAGCTTCTTTTAAGTCAGTGACTAATTCATCATTATATCGAAGATTTTTTATCGTAACATTGCTAATGTTTTGCTTTGAATTTAACCCCTGCAAAGACGAATGTGTATTGGTATTCCCATATAATTTGATATTTTCAAAAAGTATTGTATCAATATTTCCCTGATGATCATCTTCCAATGTGTTTTTCTCAATTTTTATACTAAAAAGAGAGGGGCAATATTTATCTTCCATGTTGCATGTATATTTTTCCCCTTCAAATTTCTGTAATTTAGGGCGTGGAATCCATTCATCCAACTCAACATTAATATTACGGAAGCTAATATTGCTTATTGCTGCCTTACCTGCATGTGTAATAGCCATTACACTACTGGTACTTCGAATAATACTGCAGTCTTGAAATGTTACATCCTTAATGTAAGGGGCTCTGGTTTCGTATGTTACCCCCATTGACCTACCCCAATCACACCATACTATACATTTGTTGAAACGGACATTTTGTACTGGCTTTGCCTCCCAGGCCTTTACTCCCTTAACTTCCAATGCATCATCATACGTACGGACAAAACAGTTATCCACACAGACATTTTGTGAATTGCTTACATTGATCCCGTCGGAATTATACCTCCATAAACCAATTAGTTTTACATTTGAGATATTTGCATCCCGGCAACCAAACAAATTGAGGCACCACCTGTTTGGGTCCCTCAAAATAACCCCGTCAATAGAAATATTACTACACCCGAATAATGTGATACACCCGGGGCCTATGTAAGGGAGATTAGACCTGGGGATACGGCTGCCGTCCAGTACCCCCCTGCCATGAATATGGATATTACGGGCATTTACAGCGGTTATATAACCGTAAACCACAGTGCCTCCTGCAATATACACCGTGTCATTATCCTGTAATTGTAGCCTGCCTATATCATGTACACCTGCACCAAAATAATGCATATGGGAAGACTTGGATTCCGAAATATCTTTTATTTCAGGATTTGGAAATAGATGTAATGCATGATGACAACCATTAACTTCTATAATCACAGGGGTAATACGATCAAGAGTAAAACTTATTTTATTATCCTTTATTACAGGTTCGATGCCCAAGGAAAGGGGGCGGATTATAACTTTTTCAACTCTCTCTTTAGCGGATATCTCCACCTTTACACTCTCCTGCATATCCCAGTATGCAAAGCCTGCCAATTCGGTTTGGTCAATTGGACGCTGGTATCCAGGCCAAACCTGATTAATTGGGAATTTTGAAACACGGCAGGTGTAAATATCAACCGGTTTACTATTAACACTTAACTCATAAGTATCAAACTTTACTTCATCTGGTGGAACTGGATAAGTAGTCACCTCCACACAGCCTGACAACGCCAAGATAAATCCCATAAAAAGGGAAGTGATTTTAATATAAATAATCATTCTAAATCTATTTACTTAATCTGGTTTCATTTTTATAACTTATTAGATGGACAGGCCCTGTTATCCCGGCAGGCTTAAGCAGCTTGATAAGATTTGGATTTTGTTATCTCAAAATTCTTTATGAAGTTGGATTAATTTTCAGATATTCGGCCAGGTTCTCTTCTATTTAGCCCTTTTATATCTTGAATATCATCACCCAAATCAATCCGTGCTTCATCTGCCAGTTTTTTGAGTTCGGCAACCACTTCAGGATAATATTCCTTTACATCGTATCGTTCTCCTGGATCACGACGAAGATCATACAGCCCTTCTTCAAACTGGAAATTTTCATTTGTACCTCCCGGATAACCGTCAGCTCCAGGCTTAAACCCGATGTAAGTTCGTCCCGGATGTGCAAAGACCAGCTTCCAATTTCCTTTCCGGACTGCTTCCAGACTGTTTTTGCGGTAATAATATAGAAACGTTTCCCGTGGATTTGCATTTTCGTCACCCAATAAAAGAGGCAAAATGTTCACTCCGTCAATTCTTTTTTCGGGAAGTGGAGCCTTTGTAATTGCTGCCAAAGTTGGAAGAATATCGATGGCCGAAGTCAATTTGTTACAAATAATCCCTTGAGGAATATGACCAGGCCATTTCATAATACAGGGTTCGCGCTGTCCGCCTTCAAAACTATTGCCTTTCCCTTCGCGCAAGCCTCCGGTTGATCCAGCATTGTTGCCAAAATTTTGCCAAGGTCCGTTATCCGAAGTAAAAATAATCAGAGTATTTTCACTCAACCCATTTTTTTCGAGCATTTTTATGATTTCTCCAACTGACCAGTCAATTTCCATGATCACATCACCGAACAAACCCTGTTCGCTTTTTCCTTTAAATCTGGAAGAAACGGCCAAAGGCACATGTGGCATGGAATGAGCCAGATAAAGAAAGAATGGATTTTTTTTATTGGCATCAATAAACCGAACGGCTCGTTCAGTATAAAGCGTTGTTAACTCCGATTGATCTTTGAGCGTTCGGATTTCCCTGACTTTTTCATTGCCATCGATCATCGGAAGTACTGGATAGCGGGCTTTGTTTGAGTTTTCAGCAGCAGGCTTTCCGTCATAATCAACCGGCCACATATCATTCGAATACGGCAGACCAAAATACTCATCAAACCCTTGTTGAAGGGGCAGAAATTTATGTTGGTATCCCAAATGCCATTTGCCGATTGCAGCAGTTTTGTAATTCTGCTTTTTCAGCACTTCAGGAATGATTTCTTCTGACGGATTTAATCCAATCAGGGCATCGGGCATTAACGCTCCTGTAATGCCCACCCGGTTTGGATAACACCCGGTTAAAATTCCGGCACGCGAAGCACTGCAAACTGCCTGCGCCGACATAAAACTGGTAAAGCGAGCGCCCTGCGCTGCCATCCGATCCAGATTCGGTGTTTTATATTGAGTTGCGCCATAACAGATCAGATCGCCGTAGCCCATGTCGTCAACAAAAATTAAAACAACATTAGGAAGTTTTGAAGAGCGAATCGCTGGTTTTGATTCTCCTAATGCAATTGAACTTATGCCAGCCAGCATAATTAGTCCTAATGACTTTTTTTGTATTACTCTCATAAGATCACTTTTTTAGTATACACCATGTATTAAATAATGACAATTTGTCCCAAGTATTGCCTGCCGATGAAAAATCACAAAATCTCACGCTTTTTTCATTTCCCAGGTTAATTTCAAATGCTTTCCAAATTCCTAAAGGAGAATCAATTAAACGAAAAGATATATTTTTGGATAAAGATGTATCTTCTATTGTTGAAAAGACATCCGCCCCAGTGACTCTTATGTCTCTGGCAAGCGCAAGTGGCCCATAAAAAAATGTTACTGCAGGCTTATGCGGTAGTGCTTCATTTACAGGGATACTTTTTACATGTCCATATCTTTGATTATTTACCTTATTGCTTCCACCTGCAAATTTCATTTTTGCCCATTCGTTATCGTAAAAATCAATTTTGTGAAATAATGTGGTTGATTTTGTCGTATCAAAAGCTTCCCATCTCACTGACAGGTTAAACGAAATTTCAATGACATCCCCATTTTTCCACGTTCGATTTATAGTCATCCAACGATCAGATATTGACCCGTTTTGTGGAATACCGTTGACCTTGATAATTGGTTGATTGCTCCATTTCGGTATCCTGATGACAAAACCAAATTGTTCTGCCTGGTCCAACGATAAAATCGTTCTGATTCCAGCATTATTCAGAACATCACCTTCAATCTTCACATGTGATTTTCGGCCTGAAGGAAGCACTATATCACCCTCTCCTTCACTAAACAATGACAGGCAAACATCTCCATTTTTTGTAGTCAGGACCGCCTCGGCAGCCTGAAATAACCCTCTTGGTAAGTTATCGGTGCAACATTGATGGTGCTGCAAAAAATGATTTTGTGCCGGAATATGGGTATGTGACATCCTTAACCGGCGAAGGCCCCAGTTGCCCTCTGTATTGAAGGAACACAATAATGAATTATACAATGTTCGTTCAATTTCATCAATGTATTTTTCATCGCCGGTTTGTTTAAATAATTTAAAAGATAGACGATTCCAATATACAGCATCGCAAATTTCAGAAAGGGTATTAATCAGACCTCTTGAACCTACATATTTGTCATTGAAACTTACACTGCCTACTGGTGTCCGTTCCCATTCGACCAAAACTGAATGGATGTTCGTTGCCGCAACAAAGTATTGTTTGTTTCCTGTCACTTTGTACAGCTCGACCAATCCTTCAACACACGATGTGAATTCATAGCTTTTGGCCCATTCGAACGGATCAGTTTTAGGAAACCAGGTATGTACAGGTTTTCCATTTAAGCCCTTGTTCAAGATATCTGGCAACTCAGCGGGATGTTCGGACCATTGTTTGACGATATATTCAGCATATTCCAGGTATTTTTTTTCTCCCGTTGAATTGTATAATTTCACCATAGGATAAAGTATCGAACTACTTGGCATCCCATAAAAATTACCGGTTTTCACAATATCAACCGCTTCGGGGCCAACTTCTGTTATTAAATGGTCGGCAAATTGTTTGGCCGCGGCCAAAATATGATCATCGCCCAAAAGTTCCCAAGCCTCTACCAAACCCCAAAGTGTATATTTCTGGTCCCACACATTCCAGGTGTTTCCCACAACAAAATCAGAATGGGCATACGTTCCGATATACCCGTTGGGTTCCTGTGTGGATAGCAAACCCTTTACCGCATCTGCAATTCTTACATTCAATTCATCTGAATGATAGTAACGGGCTGCTGCAATTGCCGACAAAAGATATTTGCCCCAGAACTCCCCCCGCCATTGCCCGTTTTTGGGATAATTATTATCATCTTCCCTCAAACGGAAGGCTTCTTCGGTTTCAGGATAAATCACATCCCAGTTTTTTTTATCAAGGATCCGCTGTTCTGAGATACGGTCAATATATTCGCCAAGATGCCCTGCAAACTGCCAATGGCCCGGAATTAAAATATCATTTGGACTTGTGTTTTCAACTTGGTTTTTGGCTGTTTGACAGGAAAATAATACAAGCAATAAATAGAAAATAACTGCTATTGGATTGAACTTGTTTTTTAGTTGGATAATTTTCACTTTTTTCTTATTTAAGAATTAATACAATAGGCACAAATGATGACATTAATTCGATTAGATACCATGAAGTTAAAGGTATTGACGCCAATTCCCCTAAACTTTTTCATCGTTTCATATTCTGGACAAAAAGAACGATATGCAAAATACCTTTGCTTTTTCAGTTTTTTACTATTTTTCATCTGCATATTCTGCAGTGATGATAAGGCCGGAAAAGGGGACGATGCTACCAACCTCATAGCCCCGATGATTTGCAGGGCTTTTCTTCTTGATATTTCTCTTTTCATGATTCTAATGACTTTAGGTTTGTTGGGAATTCTAACATGGTACTATTTTTATTAAATTAACTATAAAACTATAATTTTCACCACCTTACAGATTCCAGCCTCATTTTCTGCTTTTATGAAATAAACGCCATTCGTAAACACATTCCGGCTGAATCTTATAGGCAATCCTTCCAATTCTGCGGGGACCACCTTTCTTTCAAATACTTGCCTGCCCGTTATGTCGGAAATTGACAAATCAACCAATTTATAAGGATCAAAACCCTTTAGCAAAATGGTTAGGTCTTCGTCCAAAATTGGATTGGGAAATGGCAAAACAACCGCTTTTGATAAATCTTTTAACAGGTTAATCCCTGTTGGTTGCACTGAGTTTCCGTAAACCTCAATTTCATATAGCCGGACATAAACATTGTCAACTTTGGTGATATACAGCCGGACTTTGCTTGCTATAACAGGTGTAAAATTTTTCTCATAGGTAGCATCTGTATTTCCGGTTTCCGAGATTATTGTTCTCCATGCAGAGCCATCCCAATACTGAAACTGGAAATCGTTAATTGGCTGATTGTAGTACCCCAATGCCCCTGTCCAGGTTGCGAAACCTGTAATGTTACAATTCCTTTCCAGGTTTATTTCTATCCATTGTGGCGTGATGGATACTGCTACCCCTTCATACCACCTGCTTGCGTTGCTCACTTTATCACCATCAACCGCATTGGAACCGGGATAATCTGTAACATACGCACTAACCGTAACCGGCCTGTTCAATGCAAGGTTTACCAGAGTAGTTGAATACGATACGGTAACGGTGCAACTTGCCTTTATAGTCCCGTCGGGTGATGAAACGGTGATGGTTGCAGTTCCGGGCGAAATACCGGTAACTTTTCCTGAATTGTTTACCGATGCGACGCCTGTGTTACCCGAACCCCAGATCATTGGCTCACAAACATTGGCAGGGGTAACAGTTGCCGTTAATTGCGATTGCATATCGGTATTGAGTGCAAGCGTGGAATGGTCAAGGGTTATAGAGGTAACAGCGGGGCTTATAACATTGATAGCGCTGCTTGCCACCTTATCGCCGCTTTGGCTTCTTGCTGTAATTACTGTGGTACCACAGCCCGTCCCTGTCACTAATCCCTGGGTATTGATGGTTGCTGCCAAAGGATTTGAAGAGTTCCAGATCAGCTTTTGGTCCGTTGCGTTCGCCGGACTAACCGTTGCCACAAGCTGTTGGGATGAACCATTCATAAGTGTGGCCGTGTCCGGGTCCAGGAGTAATCCATCGACTACAATTTCTGTATATTTTGAATCGGTAAGCATAACCGAATCTTTTGGATTGGCCACTACATAGTTTGTGGCTGCCACATCCAGCACAAGGACGAGAGGTTCACTGTTTTCAGTAATTCCATCATTTACAGGCGTTACAGTTATGTCTACCGACCGGCTGTTGGCCGGTATAACGACAGTACCCGGCAGGGACTGAAAGTCTGTCCCATTCGTAGCATCGCCCGCATTGGCCCGGACCGAATAATTCACGGTCAGGGGAGCGCCATAACCTACTCCTGACACCCGGGTTATCGTGAAAACATTCGTTGACGGGTCAGTTTCAGCCACATATTTTGTATTGACAGTGATGCCCACCAATGGTTTTGTCTCATCGTAGGCACTGTTGACAAGGACTGAATTGGCATCTACGGCTTTGTCGGCAAAACCGTTATTTGGATTGTTAAGGTGCGCACTTCGCCAACCTGCCAGGTCGAGGGCAGGCGTTACATTGTTTTGTCTTTGTGCCCGCGAAAAGAAAGCGTTGGCATCGGGGTAGAAATAGCGGTTGTAATTGGTACTGCCGCTCAGTGCATCGAATAAAGAATACCAGCTCCCTTTTAGTATTGCAACTACAACACCATTATCGTTTACGGCATCAATGGTTTCACCATCAGGCGAACTATTGTAATAAGAATACAAGGGTTTTCCCGAAGCCTGTGACGCAATGATATTGTTTTTAAACATCACATTGCGTATTTCGCCCCGTTTATCCTGATGGCAGCTAACCTGAATTTCACTATCATAGATCAGGCTGCCTTCGACATAAACATTCTCACTGGCTGCAATTTCTAAACCCTGTCCTTTAAAAGAATAGGGCATCATTGCCGGGAGAGGACGGTTATGTGCCGACACGCAACGTATTACCCTAACGGTAGGACGTACGCCAAGGTTGAGTATTCCATTAATTCCAACTGTTCCGGTCCCCATTCCTTCATAATTATTCCCTTCCGAATTGTTGGCTTCCATATAATATCCTATATCGGTATTCCCTATCGAAACGCTTTCCACGATTGAACAATCCACATTGCGCTGATCCCACCATATGCCGCGTACACTATTGTTATTGGATTCGGTGCGATAAATTGTAACATTCGTACAATACCCCAGTTTACTTGCGCAGGCTGACCAGTCGGGGTAAGCGATAATTTGGGCATGACGGCTGTTGCCATTCAATTTACATTCCGACACAAGGGCATTGGTTACGTGCGACAGCCCCAGCCCCCATTCCCCGTTTCCTGAACATTCCACCCGTCTGAGCAAAACATTCTGGCTATTTACATGCAATCCGCCATTATGACATTTTATAAACCGGCAGTCTTCGATCAGCAAATTATTCTGGCGCATAATTAAAACCGGATAGCTGCCGGCAGCATGCTGAAAAGTAAGATTTCGAATAACGATATTGGTTACGGTAGAAGTTGCAGGGCAAGTTATCTGAAGTAACCCGCGTTTAGTGGTTACTTCCACAAGATTGCTAGATGCATTCAGGTCAAACGAAGGGCTAAAGGATGAAGGGGGTTTAATTGTAATTTTGCCTTGTGCCGATCCTGCCGCGTCGGTTACCCAGAATGCGCCTTCTTCAGGAGTAAGCCTGTCACCGTTGGCATTGGTAGGTAAAGGATTTTCCCCAGCAAAAGTATTTACATTGATATAGCCTGTTGGAGGGTTGAGTTGATAAAAAGTTTGTCCGTTTACATGGACCAACTCTCGGCGAACAAAAGCATCGCTTACAGCACGTTTCAATCCGGTTGGCCTGGCAGGCACACCCCAGGCATAAGGCCAGTCTTTAAACCAGGTGCCATCGGCATTTCTTGTCCAACCACCCGACCAGTCCTCTGAAGCAGAAATAATGACATCACCCGTATTGTACGGGTTTGAAGCATCCCAACCTGCACCTTCAATAACCAGGGGGGCGTTTGTTGTCTCGGCAGCAGAACTAGATAAGTTGTACGTATAAGAGTCGGTAGCTGCTCCTTTCCGGTAGGTTCCGCCAGCTATAATTACCTTGACCCCTGTACCTGTTTTTTTTAGGTTCATCGCCTCGGTTAGGGCTTTTTTAATTGAAAAATAGGGCGAATCAACCAGGCCTGTACCGGAATCACTCCCGGTGGTACTAACATATATCTTTTGCAATCCTGATTCATCGATAGGCTGAAATTGGGAAAAGCCTTTCATGGTAGTCAGAATAAACATGCCGAAAAGAAATAAATATCTCCTCATCGCCAATTCTGTAAGAGAACCTGTCACGTACTTTTTTTTATGGTTATTAAATATGGTTGGGTTTTTCATTTAAACAACTAAAAAGATAACTACCCGCACTTTCTATCAGAGAACTTTGATGATTCAAGATCAAGGCAACGCCTACCCTACTGGTAAAAAAACAAGCAGGGACAATATTCAGCATTGCCTTGATATGATTATCCAATCATGAGATTCCTCTTACGTTGGAATGACAAAAAGGAGTTGACACTATTTTTTTGTTGTTGCAGAAATTGTTCCTCTAAGCCTGGTCCCCAGATAAATAGTAAAGGTATACTTTGTACCTGGATTCAGCCCTCCAATCAATTTTCCCCCTGCACTTTTATCATCATTTGACAAGGTAACCATCCTGTCGTCAACTCCTGCTGCAGATACCACGATATGGGAAACATCTTTCCCTTTGACCCACTTCAGCAATACACTGCTCATACCGATATCCCCATCTGCAACTGAATAAAAGAGATTTTCCTGTCCTGTGGTAAAGGTAATCTCCTGGTATCCGGAATCATCTACTTCCGGATTCGCACTTATTGCTTTTACCCTTGCTGAATACATGGTCATGCTATATAGATCTTCAACCGTATATTCCACTTTTCCGTCAACTTCAAAAATCTGGAGGTCGGTTGAGAACAGTAAACTATCGCGGCTCACCTCTATCATGTATAGCCCGTCCCCGACTGCTGTCCACGTGAAACTGACACTGGCGCCATTTACCGTAGCTGTAATTACCGGCGGCCTGAACAACTTGCTAAACAAATCTTCTGTTTCAGTATCCTCCTTACAGGAGGGCATTAACAATATTACGCATAGAACAAATGCATAAAGAATTTTATATCTTATCTGTTTTTTCATAATTATCATAAATTTTAATGTTAAATGAAATTTGTTCCGTCATCCTTTTTTTATTGAGGAATCTGGTCATTACTCAATACACCATTGCTATCTGATATTACAGTGGCATGTATATGTACTAAATGGTTATTTTTAGCCGGGTTATACCCTCTTGCAATATACGGAAATATCGTGTTTTGCAGCCTGTCCTTAGACGCAGTTGACATGAGCGGCAACCATGACGCTTTGGTATAACCTGTTATTGTGGTATTGGATAAACGGGAATCCGGGTTTAATATCTCTATATATTCGGGATTTTCCGTTGAACGTTTCCAGTACAAATAGTCTGGCACTATACTTTGATATTTGGGGTCATTGTTTACAATTTTCCACCATTCCTCTTTCATTTCATTGATTTTTGCCCCAAGGAGGTTCCACCTCACAAGGTCAAACTTCCGGTATTGTTCACCACCAAACTCCCAGGCCCTTTCGTTTACTATTGCATTGAAGAAACTTTCCTTGCTTGCTGCTACCGAGTTGACATAAGCATCCACCTTTTCCGACCAGACATGTTGGGGAAATGCACGCTTGCGGACCATTGCCAGCGCATCTTTGGCTGCCTGTGTCGGGCCGTTTACTTCATTCTCTGCTTCAGCAAACATTAAAATAACATCGGAATAGCGCATCCACGGACGGTTAACCCCGGTGCCGGCTGTCGATTCTCCTCCCATTAAAGGCCTTATCCATTCTTTCCTGAATTTAGCAGGTTCCCAATACGTGTACCCGTTATTGTCCATAAGCACCTGCTGCCCCGGATAAGCGCTGGAATTATAGTGGAATAATACCATCGTAATATCCCTGCGCGTATCTTTCGTATCGAAGGAATAATAATAAGCCGGGGAACTGGCGATATTACTTCCTCCCCTGCCATATATAGGGTCACTGGCAATGTGTGTCGTCCCACTCCAAAAAGTCCCCATATAACCTACATCATACTTGCCAAATGCCAGTTCGAACATACTTTCCTTATAAGTTAAATCATGGGTATACGTGCAAATTGTCCTGAAAATGTTCTCGAACGAAGGGTTCAACTGGTGTTTGCCGCTTTCCATTACCTCCAGGCATTCCTGGCGGGCAATGGGGTAATAGTCCTGCCAGTTCCTTCCCCTGCGGGTTTCGAAAGTCTTGTTTCTCAATGAATATCCGGCATACGATAATGCCATCCTTGCCCGTAAGCCTTTGATAAACCCTTTACTGATCCGTTCAGTAGTTTCACTCATCCAGGGTACATAGTCTTCAACTTCTTTTAGTTCCGTGATGAGGTATTCGTAAATCTCATCACGGTCTGTTTTGGGTAGAGAAAATTCACTGTCGCCCTGGGTAGATTTAATGATAAAAGGCACATCGCCCCATACACTCACCAGGGTATGATAAATCATCGCCCTAAGCGCTACTACCTCCCCGTATAAGCGGCGTGCTTCATCTGCAGTTTCCTCATTTTCCCATACAGGGCTTCCGGGTAAATTGTCAATACAGATATTGACTTTCTCGATTGCATTATATAAAGCTGTCCATGTATTTTGTAAGTAGTTGGTGGTTTCTGTGGTTTCATAACGCATAATTGTGTACCCGCCATCTGAACTGGTGGTATATTGACCAAATTCAATATCAGAATCGGCAAAAAAATACATTGAGTACCATGCATATGCAGATATGTTATTTATAGCACCATACCCAGCAAATACAGCTTTTTGTGCAAAATCGATATTGGAAAATATGGTGCTTTCCGTAAATGTTGACGGGGATTGGTCATTAAGGTAGTCTTTACATGAACTGGTGATACAAAGCGCCAAAAGCATTATTACCAAAATTTTATATATTTTTATGTGTTTCATTTTTTCCTTTTTTAAAATTCAACATTTAAACCTACGTTAAATTCACGGCTCCTGGGGTATGCCTGAAAGTCGATACCGGGGGTCAGAGGGGTACCACGGGCGGTGCTGACCTCAGGGTCATAACCTGAATAATTTGTCCATGTCCATAAATTATACCCTGATACATAAACCCTTAACCGCTGGATGCCGATTTTACCTGTCAGGCTTTTGGGCAGCGTATAACCCAAGGTCAGCGTATTTAAACGCAAAAACGAACCATCTTCGATTAAAAAATCAGTTACACGGGGATCTCCATATTGCGGCGACCACATATTTGCATTTTCGTTCATAGCTGCTAATCCTACCGGATCCTTTACTATTTCCCCTGTTTCTTTACTGATGGTTGTAAACCGGTTGTCCGAGTTCATAATGTTCAGGATGTTTTTGTAGTCAAATCCACTGTATTTGCATGTGAAGAGACCTTTATTCATGTTAAATATATCATTGCCGTAAACCCAGTTAAAATAAGCTGAACAATCGAACCCTTTAAATTGGGCCGTAAGGTTAAAACCCCCGGTATGTTTCGGGTTGGCATTCCCTAAAACCACTTTGTCTTTCGCATCCACGATCCCATCGCCATTCAAATCTTTTAATTTAAGGGTTCCGGGGCCAAACCAGTAAGGGGCAATCAGACTTTTGTCATTCGGTACCCCCTCTTTTAGGGTATAAACACCAGTCTCGGCATTATAATAGAAATCGTCGAATGAATACATCCCGTTCCCGTCAATTAACCAGCCATACATCTGGCCTACCTGCCCGCCTTCTTCTACAATATAATCCTCGAGGCAGAGCGTTTGAGCAAGACCTGATGTTAATACACCGGATGATTCCACCCAGCTTTTAACTTCCCCCAGTTTCTCAATCCTGCTTTTATTTATGCCTATATTAAAAGATGCTGACAATATAAAATCATCCCTCTTTATGATAGCTCCATCTAGCTCCAGTTCTATCCCCCTGTTGGATGTTTCACCGATATTCTGCCACTGGTTTGAATAACCCGAGGATGCCGGGATAATACTCTTGATCAACAAGTCCTTCGTCCTGTTCATATAGGCATCAACCGTACCGGATATGCGGTTTTTAAAGAGGTTAAAATCAAGCCCTATATTCTGGGTTATGGTAGTTTCCCATTTTAATTTTTCATTTGAAAGGGTGGAACTGGCTAAAAGTACCGGGTTTTTTGATGTTTGGTCTGCCCCCATGTACAAGTTTGCTGTCCCTACACTAAATGTTTTTTGCCATGCGTTATCTGAAATCCGGTTGTTCCCGGCTTCCCCGTAACTGGCCCGAAGTTTCAGGAATGACAGCCAAGAGGAATCCTTTAAAAATCCCTCTTCCGAGATGTTCCATCCCAAACCCACTGAAGGGAAATACCCCCATTGGTTGCCGGGGGCAAATTTGCTGGAACCGTCAGCCCTCATGGTCATGGTTGCCGAATACTTTCCTTTGTAATTGTAATTTAACCGCCCAAAATAGGAGGACACCCTTACTTTTTGACCGATACTTGACGATATCAGGGGTATATTAGCCAGTTGTATCATTGAAAGTGCACTAACCGGGTCGATTTCCAAAGGGTAATAAGTAGCCTGTACATCAATCGTGTTTGACTGTCTGCTGGTCAATTCTTCTCCTATTAAAACAGTCAGGTTATGGCCCGGGAAAAAGTCCCTTTTACTGTAGGTTAAGGTATTCGATACCCGGTAGCCCCTAAGATTTGTTTCTGTTTTCCTGGTCGCGGGCCTTCCGGTATAGTAAGTATTAAATGTATTTAACCCGTAAAAATTATCATTCTCATCTTCACCCATCTGTACCCCATAGAAAAACTGGTAGGTTAAATCCTTTGTAAATTTGATCATAGCTTCCCCGTTAAGGTACACATTCAATCTGTTGTTCCTCCGGTAATCGTCATTGGTCATGTCAACCGGGTTATATTGGGTAGCAGCATAAGGTTCAATTTCCGACAAATCCTCTACTAAATCCATATCCAGGAAATCCATTAACCCGTTAACCGGCCGGTATTGTATGGCATTGGTTAAACGCCATGCTCCCGTGGAGGTACCGGCTCCTTTAATATGTGAATCTGAAATCCTGGGGCTGAACTTAATCGACAGCCAGTTATTTATTTCCTTGAAATAATTCATGGTCAGATTAGTTGTTGTATAGCCTGAGCCGAGCATGATTTCTTTCGTATCATTGTATGTTAGGCTGATATTGAATTTCGATGTTTTAGTTCCCCCTGAAAAAGACAGGTTATGGTACATATTAGTCCCTGTCCTGCCGAAAAGCTCATCCTGCCAGTCGGTTCCATTTGTTTCTTTATAAAGTTCAATATCCCTGAAGTCGCCAAAACGGGATTTCATTGTAGTTGATCTTGGGTCTCTTAACCAATCGCCCTCAAACTGGTAAAGGGCAAATTCGTATGGGTCTAACACATCAAGAGTTTTAGTGATTTGTTTTACCCCGAAGTATGTATTGTAACTCACAGTACTTTTGTCTCCCAGTTTACCGCTTTTTGTGGTAACAAGAATTACCCCGTTAGCACCCCTTGCCCCATAAATGGCTGTTGAAGAAGCGTCTTTCAGCACATCGATCGATTCAATATCGGTAGGCGCTATATCATTAATATTATCTACCGGTAAACCATCGACAACAAATAGAGGGGAATTGTCCTGGGTAATAGAACCGCCACCCCTGACACGGATTGTAATAGCTGCATCGGGGGACCCTTCGGTACGGGTTACCTGTACCCCTGCCAGTTGTCCGACAATTGCCTGCGCCGCTGAGGTTACCGGAATATTTTTTAAATTTTCACTATTTACTGAAGCTACAGAACCTGTTAAATCTTTTTTTCGCATGGTGCCATAACCAACGGCTACAACTTCTTCAATACCAATAGTTTCATCTTCCAAAACAACATTAATTGTTTGTTTCCCGGCAACCTCAACCTCCTGGCTTTTCATCCCCACGAACGAAAACACCAGCGTAGCATCAGCAGGGACATTGGCAAGCGTGTAATTTCCATCGAAGTCCGTAATCGTTCCGGTAGTGGCGCCTTTTAGTACCACGGAAACGCCCGGAAGCGGAGCGCCGGAAAAATCGATAATCTTGCCTGTAACGGTTCTAGGTTGCTGACTTACTCCATTCATTTGTGGGTCGTTTTTCCCGGAAGTTAAAACAATTTGTTTACCAGTTATCACATATTCAACATCCGTTCCCTTAAATATTTCGGCAAGAACCTTTTCAAGGGACTGATTCTTAACCTGAATGTTGATTGCCCTGTCCAGGTCAACCAGTTTTCTGTTGCACATGAAATAAAAATGACTTTCGTCTTCTATTTTGCTTAAGACCGTTGCAACTCTAGCATTTTCAAAACTCAATGAGAATTCTGTTTTTTGGGCAAAGCCAGAAATAGCTTGTGCCTGAAAAATGCTGATGATGAATATAAATAAACTCCAACGCATAACTAAAAATGGTTTTCTAAGGGCACTTTCATAAAATGCCCACCGTTTCAAAATTTTTTTCATAAATTTACATCTGAAAGGTTAATACATAATGTGCTATTAATCGAACTTAGTCAGGGAAGTGTGAGGCACTTTCCTGATTTTTTTCTTTTTGGATCTCATGTTTTCATACGGGTAAGTTTTAATGTTTAAGTTATCTGTTTAGTTTTTGAAATAGAATTCGATCTTTTTTTCCCCGTACGAACCATCGGGCTTTTTCTCCCTTTCATGTTCTCTTATTTCAATGGGGGCAGAAAGCTTCAATAGGTTGAACGTTTCTTCGAGAGTTTCATCTTCAAAAGTGGCCAGGTAGGAATAATTGTTTAACCTTTCGTCTTCAATGACGATATTGACACTATACCTGCGATTTAACTTTTTTACTACTTCAGGGAACGGTTCATTTATGAATACCAGTTTCCCGTCTTTCCATGAAATAATTTTCGACGCATCAACACGAACAAACTCTGACGAAGATTGCGTGCTGTTGAAGACACACATTTCTCCGGGGCTAAGCAACCCAAGACTCTTGGACTTATTGTTTTTTTCACCAAAAACTTCCACCTTTCCTTTCACGAGGGTTACCTTATTTATTTGATCTTCAGGATATGCTTCAACATTAAACGAAGTTCCTAAAGCTACAACCCTGATATTTTTGCCTGAAACAACAAAAGGTTTATGTGGGTTGGAAATAACGTCAAAGTATGCTTCACCTGTCAGTGCTATCTCTCTGGATTTTCCTTTAAACACATTGGGAACCCGGATGGATGACCCCGCGTTAAGGTATCCGGTAGATCCATCGGGAAGGGAAAATTTGGCGCGTGTTCCCATTGGCGCATATATTTCTGACCAGGCAACATCGGAATCTGTTGATACAAGATGGTCTTTGTTCAGAAGAATAAAGATGGTCAGAGGTATGAAAAGTAAAGCGGCAACCTTGGTGAAGATTGTAATGACTCTTTGTGTATATTTCCGTTGTGCTGGTTTTTCCGGGAACTTTGATTCTTCGATTTTTATTTGGTGATATATTCTCCCCAGTATTTTTTCCTCATTATACCCTTCAACTTCTAGAGAATCAGTCATTTCGTTCCAATAATTTTTGTAACCCTGGCGTAGTTCTGTGACTGTCTGCGAACCGGAAAACCATGATATAATTTTTTCTTTATCGTCCTTCTTTCCTGTTCCATCCAGATAACGTCTTATGATATGAGGTTCGACTTTCATCTTTGTTGTCTGGTTATAAATTATTGATTTTTAGAATAAAGATCATCATTTTCTCATTTCTTCCCAAATTTAATATGGCGTGCTTTGTGACGTTTTATTTACTTTCTTATAGAATGTTCCCGATGTCGGTCAAAACTCCCAAAGAAAACATCAATTTATAATTATTCTAAATAGAGCCGTTCGCCTAAATGGATAAAAAAGGATATCTTTGTTCGTTCTATCAAACCTATAAATTTTATGCCGATTGAAAACAACGAGCATAGCCTGATTCGGAATCTGGTAAAGGGTGATGCACTTTCTTTCGATCAAATTTTCAGCAAATACAATAAGAAAGTGTATGCTTTTTCTTTACGAAATCTGAAAAACAAGGAAGACGCTGAAAGTATTGTTCAGGATGTATTTGTCAATCTTTGGACAGACCGCGAAAAATTAAAGGAAATAAAAAACCTTGACGCTTGGATTTTTATGATCTGTTTCAATACGATCCGCAAACACTTTCGGCAATTGATGAGAGAAAAAAAGCATCTGGAAAAATTCGCGGCCTATTCGTTGGAAGACGACAACAGCACCGTAACAGAGACTGAATATAACGATTTGCTGGAAAAAGCAGAAAAAATAATTGACTGGCTACCCGACCGGCAAAAGACCATCTTCCTTTTGAGCAAAAAAGAAGGACTGTCGAACGATGAGATTTCCGCAAGGTTAAACATTACAAAAAAAACGGTCGAAAACTACCTTACTAATGCGAAATCTTTCATTAAGAAAGCACTTGTTGATGAAGGTTTACTGTCGCTTCTTTTCTACTGGCTTTTCATTAAGTAACAAACTTCAAATTAAAGGGATTTCAAAGAACGTTTCATAAGCAGATATTACTGCAGTGGAAATTTTTTTAACCTCCCAGTTTATCCTTTAGCATTGCCATGTCTCTAGAAATCTTGGAATCCACAATCCTCGCATAAATCTGAGTCGTTTTCAAAGAAGTGTGTCCTAACATTTTCGAAACTGTTTCAATAGGAACCCCATTGGCCAAAGTAACCGAAGTTGCAAATGCCAGCGAGGCAATATTCCTACTGCAATTTTTAGAATTCCAACAGACACAGTTCATGTAAGCCATTTTTCAGTTTGGTTCTTCCTACTACTCTTTGCCTGGAAGGTTGAAATGGATTTCAAAAAACCGCAGAACACCTGACTCTTTATAAAATAATTTGTTTATTTTTACAACAGAGTTATTTGAAAATATCAAAAATGAAGTGTAATAAGGTATTTCTTCTGCTACTTATCTGTTGCCCTTTTTTCTTTTTAGTTCGATTAATTAGCTGATAATCTGCTGATTAAAATAATAATTTACGGTTGTGGCAAATGAATGACGGGCAGTATACGTGGTTAATTTAAGGTCAAGTTCCAATTTTTCACCGATTCGCTTCATGTATTTGTTGATGGTTTTAGTGGCTTGTTTTATTTTTGCCAGTTCTTGTACCGGGGTATCATTTTCAGAAATAAGATCAAAAATGTATTTGTTGGGTTGTTCAGGTTTTATACCCCATTTGTTTATGATCTCATCGATTTCCGGCATTCGGACAATGACTATTTCCTTTTGGTTTGATTTCGTAGATCGTTCCGTTTTGGCGCGAATAAAAGTGATGTGCTTTTTACTTAGATTTCGATATTGAAGCCGGACAATATCTTTTACGTTTACTCCATTGCATAAATAACTAAACAGCCAAAGGTCTTTTGCTTTCGCTTCAGCCTGGGTTTCAGGTTTATAATCTACAATTTTTTTGATGTCATCTATCCGTAACGCCTTTTTGATATTTTGGCCCGCCGGAATCTGGTATTTTCTTTTTCCGAAAGGATAAAACTCATGTTGAAAAATTCCTTCTTCGATTGCCTGATTGAATATTGTTCGAAGGTTCCTTAAATAAATGCCAATCGTTGTTATTGAACTTCCATTCGCCTTCATCCAAGCCTCGTATTCTTCCAAATATTCGGGGGTAATATCGGCATATTTTAGTTTCTTCCGATTCAATGAGGTTAGAAAGGATGTAAAAGATTTATAAGTGCTTTTATAGCTTTCTGCTGAATTTAAGCGTCCTTCTGCCTTTAATGTTTCCATTTTTGTATGGAGGGCATCCATTACGTCCGTTGAGGATTTTGGTTTCTGGTTAAATTTTTTCTCAAACTCCTGAAAAGAAAAGATTTCCATATCGTCAATTATTTTGATGGCTTTCTTCTCAATCTCCGCAAATAGTAATTTAAGACGCTTTATCTCTTTGTCCTTTGGGTTTCTTTCCTGGAGCAAAGACCATTGATCTATATCTAAATCTTTACCCAAAAGATAATATTTCTGTTCTCGATTGTAAGTAACCCGGAGTTTAACTGCATAAGTTTTGTCCTTTTTCTGAAATCTCTGATCAAGAATTACAACAGTAGATGCCCTAAACATACTGATTTTATTAGGTATTTGTGATGTATGTAAATATTTTTCTTGCATACAATTTACATACATTTTACCAAAAAAGAAAAAAAAGAGCAAAAAAAAGAAAATAAAAAATTAGCAAGTAACTATAAAACAGCAATATAACAAACAATGGAATATAAAGGAAAGCATTAGTTATGATTCATAATCATGAGGTCGCCGGATCATGCCCGGCTCTCGCTACAAGAAAATCAAGCAGTTAGGAAAATTTCTTAGCTGCTTTTTTATTTAATACATACCAGATGCATACAAATCTCAAAAGAAGCAGCTTTTTCGTGAAAATCAATTGATTAATTATCACGACACAAAATATTTACTGATCCGACTAGCCCTAAAATATGGCTACAGGGTTCCATATTCATCCTCCATTCCAGATTATATTATCCTTCCGGGATTATGCTAATTTTGTACTAGAAACTATCTGAAAATGTATCGTCGGAATCGCACTTTACAACAAAAATGGAACTATTTTATTGCACTTTAGGTTGGCTGTTCTTCAATATTTTAAACCCGATTGAGGCGGCAACATAGCTTTCATCAGACTGTCCATATTTCACTCCAAGATGAAATCGTCCCAAATTAAACTGGACGGCTGCACCATAAATGAAACGGTTGGTCGTTCCGTCAATATCAACCAAATTTTCAAGGGTGGTGGTTTCATACCCCTGGTCATTGTCGGAATAAAGAATTTTATTTCAATCATGGCAACTTTAGCTGAACAATCCTACAATTTCTTCCTTCGTGACAGCCTTGAACGGATTATTGGAACTGATAAATTTCCTGGCCAGCGATGATTTTTTGTCTTTTAGCAACTGGATTTTTTCTTCGATGGAATGTTCGGTAATAAAGCGGTACACAAACACTTTCTTGTCCTGCCCGATGCGGTGTGCCCGGCTGATGGCCTGGTTTTCAGCGGCGGGGTTCCACCAAGGATCAATGATGAAAACATAGTCGGCCGAAGTAAGGTTCAGCCCTACCCCACCCGCTTTTAACGAAATCAGGAAAATACGGTTGTCGGGGTCGTTCTGGAATGCGTTGATCACCTCACCCCGGTTTCGGGTTTGCCCGGTCAGTACCGAGTATTTCCAGTTTTCGGCTTCGATACGTTCTTTCAGCAAATTAAGATGTTTTACGAACGATGAAAAAATCAGCACCTTGTGTTTTTCGGCCATCAGGTTTTCGAGGCAGCGGAAAATTTCGTTGAACTTACCTGATTCCAGTTCTTCCGCCTTTTCAACCATTGACGGGTGGTTGGCCAGTTGCCGGAGGCGGGTCAGCCCCTGCAACACCACGAAAGCCGATTTTTCAAGCCCCTGATTTTCGATGTTCTGCAAAATGGTATTCCGGATAAACGATTTTTCCTTTTCGTAAAATTCACGTTGTCCGCGCGCCATGGTACAATAACGGATTTGTTCGGTAAGCGCAGGCAGGTCTTTTGCCACCTCTTCCTTGGTGCGCCGCAAAACAAACGGACGGATCAGCATTTGCAGTTTTTCGCGCTTCTCAGGGTCGTTCTTTTTCTCAATCGGCGTCTGGAATTCGCGCTTGAAAAAGGCCTGATTACCCAATAGTCCGGGGTTCAGAAAGTTTAGTTGAGACCAAAGGTCGGACAGTGAATTTTCGATGGGCGTACCGGTCAGTACCAGCCGATGCAGCGAATCCAGACGGCTGACAGCTTTGTAGGTTTTCGATGAAGCATTTTTTATGTACTGGCTTTCGTCGAGTATCAGATAAAAGAACGAATGGGCGGCCAGCATCTCAATATCGTTGCGCACGGTTCCGTAGGTTGTTAAAACCACATCGTAATACAAAAGTGTTTTTCCAAAATTCATCTTCCTGCGTTGGTTGCCAACATATTTGCAAACTTTCAGCGAAGGCGTAAATTTTCTTATTTCGTTCTCCCAGTTATGTATCAGCGAAACGGGCAAAACAATTAGCGAGGCAGGTTGCACCTGTTCTGTTACCGGTTCGGAAAACAGGTCGAGTTGCGCGTCCTGATTGTCAAATTCAGGAACTACAATTCCGCGTTTCAGCCGTTTTAGTTTCAGGATTAAAGCCAGTGTCTGCAAGGTTTTCCCCAACCCCATGTCATCGGCCAGGCAACCGCCGAACCCATTGATATACAGGTGAAACATCCAAGAAAAACCTTCCTCCTGATACGAACGCAAAGTTGCCTTTAGCTTATCAGGGAGTATCATCTTCTGACGGTTCTCACCGATTTCCTCCAACCTCGCAATATAGGTTTTATCAATGCCCTTGAGGTTTTTTCGCAGCAACTGGTAATGAAATTTTTTCAGCCGGAAGCTGTCTCCTGAAACTTTTGCATAAGGTAAAATTTCCTGGTAGCGGGTGAACCATTCTTTTGGCAAAATAGCAACTTCGCCGTTGGGAAGTTCAAATTCACGGATGCTATTCAGAATGTATTTTCTCAGTTGGATAAACGGTATATCGTAGGGCCCGATTTTTACTTTGGCATACACATCGAACCAGTCGGCTTCGGTTTTAATTTCAATATTGAGTTCCTGTTTGTCGGTTGAATAAATCTTGCCAAGTTTGTTTTGCTGAAGTAAAAAACCTTGCTGTTCCAATGTTTCCCGGTTTATATTCAGCCAGTTTACCAGTTCATATAAGGTATCCCTATCGTCGAGGTATTCAGTAATAGGAAGTGTGTATGCGCTCCTGCTTTCTGTCAGCCCAAGTTCTTTAAGAAGATCAGAAATGCCGTTTTCCCACTGAAAGTCGCGTTTAATCTTTGTAAAGAAATACGTCCCGTCTTTTTCATCCATGCTGACAAAAACGCCCGATTGCATATTCGGATCGTATTCTTTCTGTCCTTGCCTGAACCGCACAAAAAAGGCAGGTTTATACTGAAGGGTCGGTTCCAGCGAGAGAATGACGATATGATCGGTTTCCTTTTCTTCAATGGTAAACCCTTTCGCCAGAACACGGTTTTCCTTGATGGTATTCAGCACAAATGTTTTGTAGTATTTTTCTTCGACCTGCTTCGGAACAGAAATAAATTCCTTCTGCAAAAAAGGCATTATCTTTTTTGACGAGAGGTTCTCAAAAGCGTACAGCTTATTCCTGAAAACCAGGCAACATGGGTTGTGCGCCACAATCATCACATTCTTATGCTGAAGATTGATATGCTCGCCGTCCTGTTCAATCAGCAGGTTATAGCGGGTACCTTCGGTGGTCCGTTCAAATTGAAAGATATAACCGGCAAATGAGCGGTTTATCTGCATTTCATCCTCATCGTACAGGTTGGCATATTTGGCCTGTTTCAGAAAAACACGCACCCGTCCGGCCATCAGGATAGAAACACATTTCAGAATCTGCCGGTCGATATACGGGCTGATATGTTCCTGAAAAAGCGCCGGGTCGAGGTTCCGGAAGAAATTATCGGTCTTGCCTTTGCGGGCAAACTTGCGCACCAGAGCTTCATCGCTGTAATTTTCCACCAGCTTTACCAGTTCCTTTTCCTGTTCGGTAAACGTATAATCGGAATGTTCGAGGTCGAACTTTTTCACCATCTTTTTGATCGAGTAGAACATCTTTTCTTTTTCGATCAGGTAAGCGGAGAAAATATTCCCCAAAACGCGATGTTCCGTGATTCCTATGATAAATTCGTATGCCACTCGTTTCGTTAATCAGTTCAAAAAAAAAGGGTTTTGCTTTTCTCCTGTTCAGAAAAACAAAACCCTAAAAATATGGATTTTCGGTATACCCGTAACTATTTCACCCCAAAATCAATGTCACAAAATTACCGAACCGGATGGACTGGCTGGAATATTTGTATACGTGATCCAATAAACTAAGGCATATAAAAGTCTAATGTTATGAGTACGATTTATCAAAATGCTATTCAATGGACATCAGGGTACAAAACAGAGAGAGAGTTTGGCACCTCTTTACCGCTATGCTCAAAGAAGGGGCAGGTGGCATGAGGTAATGAAATCTCCATATTATATTTTATCTCTCTTATAAAAAAAGATCAAAGCTACTAATATACATAACGACGCAAAAAAATATCCGACAGATAAAAATGCCAAACCGTTAGACAATCCAACTATTGGTTTCAAAATTCCCAGCAAATAGGGAGCAACTGATCCCACAATAAACGCAAACATCAGCATGATCCCTGTTGCCGTTGCTCTGTAAGGTATCTCAATTACATCGTAAAGGGCAGCAAAAATATTTGAATCATACAAACCCCGGCAAAAACCAAATATTGCCATAGCTGCATAAATAATAAACAATGAATCACTTTTTCCCATTATATAAATAAAGGGAATCCCTATTATCAATCCAATCATTTGCACAATACCCCTCACCCCAAAAATCTTTTGAGCCAGTTTATCAGCAATACCAGCCCCGATCATAACTCCCAGAAAAGCGGCAACATGATGGTAAAAGGTTGAGTCAAATCCTGCGCGGGCAAGAGAAAAGTTGAACTTATCATGTAAAAATGTTGGCATCCAGGTAATAAAACCTACCCCTGTGAATTGCATTCCGGCAAAGGCCAGAGTCAACAATATCGCTGTGGGTTTTTTAAAAAATACCTGTAATACTTCCTTGACGGTCTTCTTCGGAACAGTATTAGCTTCAGAATTTCGGATAATCAAAGAATCTTTTAGCCTGAAATAAAGTATTCCCGATAGTAATACTCCAAATCCGCCAAAAAGATAAAAAGCTACGCGCCAACCAAACATATCAGCAATATAACCGGTTAGGAAACCGCTCCCGATTATTCCAACATATAAAGCCGTTTGATGGATTGACATGGCAGTAGCCCTTGTTTTCTGATGATATTCACAAATCAGGGCGTTGGCAGAGGGGGAATAGAATGCTTCTCCTCCTCCAGTTGCTATGCTCCTCAATAAAATTAACTGAATCAACGTATAACTTAATCCCGTAGCCAGTGTTGCTGCACTCCAAACCAGCAAACTGACAATGATAATATATTTCTTATTGATCCGGTCACCCAATATGCCCCCGATGGGAACCATTAATCCATAAAACAGGATCAGGATGGATGCTATTAATCCCATATCGGCATCGGTCAGTCCCAGATCATCACGCATGGAGGGAAGGACAATATTAAATATTTGACGATCTGCCTGATTGAAGAAAAAAGCGATCCATAAAAGAATAACAAGCTCCCATTTGTAAGGGATAAGTAGTTTTTTCATACTGTTCAAGATGTAAATAAGGTTCAGAAAACCCTGATCCATTTGTATTTCTAACTAAATCGTTTATTCACCAAAGTTTAAAAAGATTTTCAGGTTGATTCATAAGAGCATCAACGGCTGGATCATTATACCATAATTCGGATTGCAGGCGTAATAAGGAGACACTATGTACCCATTCTTTAAAACCCAAGTTGCCTCCAACCTGAATGATTCCCATTTCTTTTGCTATGCGTATTAATTCCCCAAAACGTTCGGTATGCTCAACAATGCCAGTTTTGATATTATCTTTTATAGTATTCCGTTGATCTATATCTGACCAAAGAACACAAAACTTTTCAGCTTCCACTCGGCGTAAATAAACTGAATCGTTTACTACTGCTGCCTGAGCACGTTCAAACATCTCCAAGGCCTTACCGGCAAATTCAGGAGTGACCAGTTCCGGGTTTGATTTTTCACACATCTGATGAATTGACCGGAGATTAATTTCATTATTCATAAAATCAAAGTATTCGCGGACTGTAGATGCTGCAGGACCATAATATACAGACATAAACTCATCTATAAGATCTTCTACATTGGAATCCGGTTGCCAAAGCAAACGGCTTTGCACAAACATGAAAAGGTCACGGAAATTGGTAGGGACGACGCAGTAAACAATTCCACGAACTCCGGCAGATGAATAGAAGTTCAGTTTGTCGACCATAGCATAAAAACTGCCAAATGGCTCATACCATCTGACATAATTTCTCGGATAATCGAATACGTACATATTATCGGGGCATAAAGAAAGCCAACCTTTAAGCTGTTCCAATGCCCAACTATTTTTTGGACAATCAAGTCCATGACTGTGACATTCTGTATCTGGAGGATTCGGTGGATGTAAAGGACAAAACATTATCATTACATTTGAGTCGGGGAGAATATTGATTGGAGGTCTTGAGGTAGCAGGAGTATAGGCTAATGTCAGTATTTTTTTCCCTGGAAATTCTTTCGTAACTATTCTGGCATTATAATTTACATAATCCATTAAACGATCTGTCATTTGCCCTTGTTGTGCATCCAAAGCCTGACAATCTTGACAATGGCACCATCTGTCAGAAAAACCATCGCTTTGAGAAACAACAAAATAGGTTCTTTCCTTTTGTTGTCCTATAAGCCATAAAAGTTGTTCTGCTCCTGCTTTTCGCATGGTCTCGTTGGATAAACACAACTGCAATCTCCCCATGCCCTCATCTCTTTTCCCATTTTTTTGGAGGGCAAAAAATTCAGGATGTTCCTTCCCAAACTTGCGATAAGGTATTAGAAAACCAGCGGAATGAACCCAGTTTCTTTCACCAGGAGCTCCAAGATCACCATGATAACCCAAATCATTATTGGGTGTATATCCTAATTTGAGGCTTGGCTGGAGTCCATGATAATACACGTCAAGTTTGAAGATAGCCCTCAAATCATAATGAGGCGTGATTGACAGATCTAATTCAGGAATAATCAGATCAGGTTTATTCGGGATGATTTCACAATCCTGTGAATAAAATTTTACTCCTATCCTTTTTAAAAGCTCATATGCGCCATATACTGTTCCCAAATCCCGACAACCGCAAATAGCTCCCTTTTTTCCGTTGATCTTGATTACAAAACCATCATCTGCAACTGGCTTTAATTCTTCCGGAGAAATGAGCCCTGACTTTACAGCCAGTTGCCCGACAGCAATGGTCCCATCCGATATAACAGAATCTTCCACATTCAGAAGCGGTATTTCCCGGCCTGTTATTTTCGAAAGATAGGAAATGAGCTCATGGGCAGCAAACTTTTCACGGTCTGAAGCCTTTGTTGTTATTGCAATTGTAGTCACTTTATTGCTCTCCAGCCTGACCTTTCCGTTCTTTTTTGCAGAATTTTTGCATTCTTCGGATTGATTATTACATGAAATAAAAAACAGAAGAAATAAAGTTAAGACAAAAAATATTGCTTTTAAATTCATTATCCTAAAGTATTATATTACAAATATCTATCAGGAGTTCTTCTCAAACCACTGCTTAGCATCACCCATTAATTCAATACCTTTTAAAATCCGTTCTCTGTGTTCTTCAATGGTCGGTTTCCAGAATGATTGCAAAAAGCCAAGCAATCTGGAATCATTGATGTGTTTTTTGCAAAATTGAACCGTATTACTTATACTTTTTTCGTTGTCAGCATGATAACTGCCGGTGGGAATTTGATCGTATCCGTGAATCTCCAAATCAATATATGATTTAACATACTTCTGTTCATTCTCATTCATCTGCCCCAGGTCAAAATTTTCTCCATAATACCAATTACTTTGAACAACTGATTTTGGCATCTTTTTAAAAAACTGATCTGCTTCATTCCACAACATATAATCGGGCCAGATCCAGGCTCGGGAGTTGTTTTTATCTACTTCTCCTACAAGAAAAATGAAATCTTTCCACCATGCCTCATTTTTCCTGATGATCACATGGCTTTGATAACTTTGATGCCCCATGCTTTCTTCATCCATACCCAAATGGAAAAATCGGGGAGTATCAAACAGGGTACAAACTTCCTTAATGATATCCGTACAAAATTTATAATATTCTTCGGTTGAAACCATTCTTGAATATTCACCCATCCAGGTATCATGTCCGGCTGAAAAGTTTAACTTGGGAATTGGCTCCATACCCAAAGACCTGATTCTGTCAAGTTCAGTTTTTAAACGGTCAGTACTCCACGCATGATTTACCGCAATCTCAGGGTGGCTTTCATACCGGACGGCATCCCCCAAATCGATCACCACCATGTTCATTTCCTCCTTTGCCATTTTGTTGATGGCATCATTCCATAAGGGCTCACTCAGTTCCAGATAGGGGCGAAATCCCCTGAATGGTCTGTGCGGTGAGATATAGTCTTCCCACATGTTAAAACTGAGGTGTAAAAGACACCCCCATATTTTGGTATTGTTTTCTTTCTTTTCCATAAATTTGATTTATAAACAAACAGGTTTTCCCGAACTTATACTTTCGTAACAGGCATTCATGGCCTCGATGGTTTTACGATGCCATTTAAGGTTAATTTTCGGCATTTTTTTATTCCGGACGCAATCCACGAACTCGTCCATCATCCCGATCCATTCGTCGAAATAGGTATATTGCACCGTGTAACGGTCATTCGGTTTCCCGTTATGATAGACATTAGGGCCGAAGCAATCAGCCAGGATAACCCCGTTTTCGCCACTGATGGCCAGGTTCACTTCCATCCGTTTTGGGAATATTTCCCATCCCGGAGCAGGGACTTCCAGCCGTTCCTCCAGCCTTGACCATGACGGGTCGAACAGAAAACTGACCCCGTTTTTCATTTTGCCGTTGACCAGAAGGATATCCTCCACCTCAATATCCTGCCGGATGTTGGGCCCGGCTTCGGCATACACATAGTCAAATTCACTGTTTGTCAGCCACCGGATCATATCAAACACATGGGGATGGTCGCTCAATGCCCCTCCCCGGAAACGTTTATCACCAGGCTTGAGGCTTACCCGTTTCCCGTAACTCTGTTCGGGAATACCCTGCCATGGGAACGCCCATACCGGCGAAAGGGTGATGTTGGTAGCATTTATCGCGCTGATCTTCCCCAACTCATTCCGGGCAATCATTTCATAGAGTCTGGTTGTTACAGGGTTATAATGCATTTCCAGTTCTACATGGCAAACAATCCCTGATTTTTCGACCAGTTCTTCAATTTCTGCATATTCATCCATATCGAATGTGGGGATTTTCATACTTAAAACATGGATACCCCGTTTGGCACATTCCCTGAATTGCCGGAGATGGATGTAATTTGCCGAAGCCATTACCACTGCTTCTATATCCGGGTGTTTGTCGAACATTTCTTTTTCATCCATATAACACGGGATGTCATATCCCCATTTCAGAAAATTATTCTTTACGGTTTCTGTCTCGGCATATACCGCCACCCATTCCAGTTTTGGATTGTCGTTCAGGGTCTGGTAATATTTTCTCGTGTGTCCATGTGTAAGCGACAACATGGCTATTTTTAATGGCTTCATACTATTTCTGTGCTATTAATGTAATAAATAAAATTTACCAATCGTTTGTGTTGAGATTGCCATTCTTTTATTAATTGCGGTTGTTTCAATACCTGAAAAGCAGAACGGATATGATCGATCCGGGTATCGTCGAAACCATACAGTTCCATATCAACATCGGTGTATCTTTTTTCACCTTGTTGTGTGTAACTATAGATTGAACTCTGGGGAATTTGTGTATCGACAACCACATCGCTTGCCACTCCTCTCCGGGCTATGATCTCATGCCTGTCGATCATTGGCATCCCGGATGGCAACTGGGTACTTACTTCGATACTGCATAGGGCGTTATTATCTAAGCGCAGGATTAGATTTCCGGCTTCGTTTCCACTTATTACTCCCTGAACAGATATGATTTTACCATTCCCGATAAATTCAAAAAGATCCATTTCCCGGTACAGAAGCGAAAAAAGTGACCATTTTTCTTTATTCCCGATGCAGCAAAACCGGAATAAACAAACATCCTCGATCACCGATTCTTCCACAATCTTTTTCAGTTCAATAAACTTCCGCTTTACCCTCCAGGTAAGAAGGGGTACCTGGTTTTCCTGAAGCTCAGGTTCAGCAAAACTATACCCCGACAACATATCCAGTTCACCAACCTTTCCACTCATTTGCAAATGAAATGGAAGAGAAGGTTTTACATGATATTTTTCAAGCAGGCCTGTTAGTGCTTTCTCCATGTCCGTATTATTATTCTGGTTCATTTTTACAGTTTTAAAGTTGTATGTTTAGAGGCATTTCACACGGGGCAAATATTTTTCCACGTATTTGGCATTGATTTCATCCCCACCAGGAGCATTAGCGCTGGACCATACCGGAGGAACAATATTTTTTTCCACGCATTTCTTTATTGTCGCTATTTCCAGACGATGGGCTATATAAAAGTCAGTAATATTTGAGATAGGGGCAATTGGTGTATCAAACCCGTTGACTTTAATGACTGCATCACCAACCGGATTGTAGTCATCGATACAGACATCCGCAAAATCAAAGAGGTTCTTTTTGCTGGGATGACGGATGAAATGTTCTGCGGGCATTTCATTTTGCCAGAAAGAAGAACTTACAGCGATAATTTTTGCCCCGCATTTTTTTGCTTCCATGGCTGCATCGATAGTGGCCGCATTAATGCCAATGTTGTGGAAGATAATTAAAACCTCGCCTTCCCGGATACGATAGTATTTCACAATGCTGCTGCCATAATTGACCGTCCTTTCCAATTCCAGATATTTCAATGCCTGGTTAAAAACGGACAAACCTGTTTCCATGATCGGGTTTATATTGGCCAGGCCACCTGCCCGGAAAAACATTTCCCCCATTACCAAGGTGGTATGCCCGCCTCCGCCATATACATGGATCAACTGGTCTTTCTCAATAGCGCCAGCCAATAGTTCTGCTGCCTTTTCTATATTTTGACTTTGTTCTTTTTCAATTTTCCTTAATGATTCAATAACCTGGCTTAGATAGCCTAAATCCTGATTTTCCATTTTCGTTTTCTCCTTTTCTTACTTTATTGAAAACTCTTTTGATAATACTTCGCCATAGGCTTCTCCCAGCATATCCCACATTTCCAGGGCACGGGGAGCAGCAAGCACAGTCCCGTGCCCTCCACGGTATGTCCAGGCAAAAAGGCTTTCTACCCCCATCTCATCGTACAGGTGCACAATATCTTTTATTTCATTCAGGTTTTCCGGTTCGTTGTAATATCCCATCAGCCAGCGTTGCGACATTTTACCGTGTTTTTTAGCTACATCAACCGTCCGTTGGGTGATCGATTTAAAATAACCACGGGGTAAATTATAGTTGATGATGGTAGTGCTGAACACGTCAAAAGCATCCACCTTACAAACTTTCTCCCAGTCATCGTATCCCCTGTTTTCTTTCACATAATAGGTATTGATGGTGGCATGGACGCAGCATACAATCTTACTCTCAGGACGGATCATTTTAATCAGTTCAGAGGCATGTCGTAATATTTCCAGGGCTTCGTTTTCGCGGAATACAATGACTTCTTTGGTCATCACTTTAGGCATCTCGTAGCCGTATAATGCCCTGAATTTTTCCTGGCAAACGGGGCAACGGCACGACCAGTCGTCGCCAGCTCCACCTGTTATGGACGCATAACTTTTAGGAAGGGCATAATGCGGTTCATCCCAGAAAAATCCGTCTGCATTGACATTGGTTGCCAGTTTCTCACATATCCCATAAAAATAATCCCTGAAAGCTTTTGTATTGAAACACACTGCCGGTAATGGTTCGTTTGTGACTGCTGAAACCTGCCTGTTTCCCGGATTATTGGTCAAAAATATACTCGGAGGTTCGCCGCCAAACCATTTACCAATGCCCCATGTGTCAAGATAAACCTTTAACCCAAGATCTTTGGCTACTTGTGTTATCTTGATTATATTGGGAAACCAAAAGTCAATATCAAATTCTGATAATGCCAGGATTACAGCATTGCAGTTGTGCTGTATCATTTCCTTAAAATCTCTCTCTGCATGTTCCGGGTAACTTAATCCATAATAACTTACCCCTGTTTCTTTTACACTCATTTTATTTCGATTTATTTTCAAATTTCATTTTAGCCTCGCCTGTTAAATCAATAGCCTGCAGGATTGGCCCCCTGTATTTCTCAATGGTGGGCATCCAGAATGTCTGCAAAAAGCCCAGTAATCTCTTGTCATCAATATGCTTGCTACAGAAATCTACTGTATTGCCGATACATTTGTCATTGCTGTTACCATAAACAAAGCCATCGTTACTTCCTGTCGGTATCTGGTCGTAACCTTCCTTTTCCAGATCGATATACGCTTTCACGTATCGTTGGCGGTTTTCATCAAGTTGTGTTAAATCAAAGTTTTCACCATAATACCAGTTGCTTTGGACAACAGATTTGGGCATCATCTTAAAAAATTTATCCGGATTATGCCAAACGTAATCTGACCATACCCATGGACGAACTCTGCGGGTCATCGCTTCCGAGATGTAGAAATACAAATCACCCCACCAGAGGTCATTTTGCCGGATCACAATATAATCGAACTGTTTTTGGTGATTATAGGTTTCTTCATCCATGCCGAAATGAATAAACCTGGGTGTATCAAAAATTTCAATAGCCTCAGCTATCAAGTCCTTGCAAACCTTATAATACTGCTGTGTTGACACCATTTTTGAATATTTTCCAAGCCAGGCATCATGTGTCGTGGCAAAATTTAACATCGGTATTGGCTCAATACCCTGTTTCCTGATTTTTTCAAGTTCTTCTCTTAATCGTTCCGGAGTCCAGGAATTTTTGAGGGCAATTTCAGGATGGCTATGCCATAATACGGAATCGTCCAGGTTCATTAAAACCATATTGATTCCGCGTTCGTCCATTCTTTTTATCGCGTCATCCCATAAAGATTGATCCGGTTCGAATTCGCTGCGAATCCCTCCCCAATTGCGGATTCCCCCGGCAAAATTAAAAGACAGGTGCATGAAACATGCCCATATCTTATTCGTGCCATTAGCGGATGATCCGGATTGAATAGCCGGAAAAGTTTGTGCATTCAATATTCCCGGGACACAACTGACCATACCTGCCGCTGACAATTGTTTAAGAAAATTACGTCTGTCTGTCATATAACTCTGATTTTGATATTATAAAACGAATAGTTGAGAGGATGAGCTACTCCATAAGAATGAATACTCATCTTCCTTTAATTGTATAGAAGAAAGATTCTATGATGAAGCTGTCTAAAAAGTCTGGGACTGAGTCATCCCGTCCCGATGAAGATCGGGATTGTTTCGGGATCTCATCTTTCTAATAATCAGACCCTGAAATACCCCGAAATTTCGGGGCAGGGTGATGCGAATTGCCGATTTTAGAACTTTTTGGACAGCTTCATCTGTTTTTTCATGCTAATAGCCCGGATTCTGATCAGTTATAGCCTTATTATAGCTTATTTCATTCAGTGGAATTGGCCATAAGTAATGACTTTCACTGATATTAACCCCTCTTGTAGCCATGATAATTGCTGCAGCTTTTTCCTTTCCAAGACGTTTCAGGTCAAGCCATCTTTTTCCTTCTCCCTGAGTTTCATAACCCCGTTCTTTTACACATAGGTCAATGAACGAATCCCGGTTAAAATCTGACGCTTTGAAGTCAACAGGAGATACCTGTGTGGAAGGATAACCGTAAGCTCTGCGATGTACCTTATTTAACGCTTCCACACCTGCACTTGTCGGATTACCGGCAGCCTTGCATGATGCTTCTGCATGTATCAGTAAGAGATCGGCATACCTGTATAATGGATAATCATTTTTAGGTGTCTTTGAACCAAGATCATTAAATTTTTTATTCAGCATTGTTCCAGGATCAAATCCGCTATACGCATACCAGCCATAAATCTTCCTTAAATCATTGTCATCCCAATTTTTATAAACGGTATAATTTATATTGCTTTGAGTGACATAATATCCATCAACGCCAATATACGGGACTTTTACACCGTGGAGATATTGAGGATGAGTCCAAGGTTGGTCATTGTTGTATTTTAAGTAAAAGATTTCTTCTGTTGAACTAACTACTGCCGCGCCAAAAAGTTTTTCAAAGTCTTCCGGTTTTGAAACCTCAACCAAAGAATATTTCCCTGATTTAATAACTTCATCTGATTTTGAAACTGCTTTGTCGTATTGCCCCTGATAAAAATATACATCAGCAAGAACAGTTTTAGCGGACCATTTGCTTGGACAACCAGCCACCTTTGGAGCATCGGGCAATCCGCTTTCTGCAAATTCCAAGTCTGAGACAATTAATTTATAGATGTCTGTTTCTGAAGTTCTTGGAACATTAAATTCATTGAAGTTTTCTTCTGTCTTTAATGGAACTGCTCCCCAGTTTCTGATTAAATGGAAATAAGTTAATGCCCTTAAAAACTTAGCTTCCCCAATATACTTATTTTTATCTGCATCATTCAAGATGGTGCTGTTAGGAACATTTTGAATGATTAAATTTGCATTTCGTATACTCAAATAAAACTGAGTCCAAACACCTTGTGCGCGGGTAACATTTGTAGTATTAAGCCCCTGAAATTCACTTGGATTTTGCCAACTGCCCCTTCCTGCTTTAACCTGATCGGACGAACAATCAAGCAAAGAAAGATAAATGGCCCCAAAAGCATTGCTGTTTCTAAGCGGTGAGTAAATTGCAGCAATTCCAGCTTCAACTTCTCCAGCAGTATTATAAAAAGTTTCAACAGCTATTGCCTGCGGTTTTTCTTGCAATATATCGCTGCATGAAGCAAACGACATAATAATCAAACAAATTATTAATGCATTTTTCATCTCTCAATTTTTTTTAAAAACTAACATTTATACCGAATGTAAAGGACTTTGCTGTCGGGTATGAATGATGATCGATACCTTGGGCAATGGAACTGGCTCCACCTACGGAGTTGACTTCCGGATCCCATCCGGAATATTTTGTTAATGTCCAATAATTTTGTGCACTTACATACAATCTTACATTTTGAAAAAAGTTCATATTCCATTTATCGACTGGTAAATTGTAGGTTAGTTGAATATTTCTTAATCTAAGGAATGATCCATCCTCAATTAGCCTGTCGGAAAAATTCATTTTCTGCGTTCTCGTGATTTTAGGATATTTTGCATTAGTATTTTCAGATGTCCAATGATCATAATAGACTTCTTTATACATATTGGATCCATAACCATAGTTGAGCGAATTATCAACTGAGCTTATATTCACCAAGTCATTTCCATAGCTACCCTGAAAAAACAAGGATAATTCGAATCCTTTATAAGCCATAAATGAATTTAAACCATAAATGAAATCAGGATTAGGATTGCCAATTACAGTTTTATCATCCTGAGTTAATACGCCATCCGGATTAAGGTCTTTATATTTTTCAAAACCTTTTTCATCATAACCATCACTTAAATACCCATAAAATACACTCATTGATTCACCTTCCCTTAACAAATTACAATTATCAGCAATGATTAACATATCCTCATAACCTCCATAAATATCCTGACCTCCATATAACTTTTTGACTTCTGATTTATTAAATGACAGATTGCCATTTATATCCCAGGAAAATTTACCAGTTAATACCTTTGCATCTAAAGAAAATTCAAATCCTTTATTTTGAATCACACCCACATTCTGCAATGTATTTGTAAAACCTGATGACGACGGTAGCTGAACAGTGTTAAGTAAATCCTTAGTCTCTTTAATGTAGTAATCAAATGTAAAGTTGTATCGATTACTTAAAATACCAATATCCAGGCCAAGGTCAAATTGAGCCGTAGTTTCCCATTTTAAATCTCCCGGCAACCGGGTTCCCGGCGCAAAGAAAGTGTACAATGCATCGCCAAATACAGTTTTGCCGGAAGATAAGTTATTGAGCGTTGCATACGCCCCGATAGCCTGACTACCAGTAACACCATAACTGGATCTCAGTTTTAAATTAGATATTTCATCAATATCTTTCATGAAATTTTCTTCTTTAATTTTCCAGGCAATAGCTCCTGAAGGAAAATAGCCCCATTTATTCCCATCGCTATATTTAGATGACCCGTCGCTACGAAAATTAACTGTGAGGAAATACCTGTTATTGAAAATATAATTTAGCCGGGCTAAATATGATAGGATAATAGATTTTGAATATCCAGTTCCCGGTATTCCCGGCAAATTGGCTGAACCCAAATTTCCTGTTTCTGTTACATCACTTAAGTAACCTGAACCACTCCCACTCAAAGACGTAGTTATAAAGTCCTGATAAGTAAAACCGGCCAATGCAGAAAAATTATGCTTCTTTCCAAAAATTTTATTGTAGTTTATTGTATTCTCATTTAGAAAACTTGTAAACTGAGAGGTGGAAACACTTGCATTCCCTTGCGAATTAACATACCCTAAAGTCTGATAGTAATCACTTCGATCATCACTATTCTCTGCGCCTCCATATATTTTTACAGTTAAACCATCAATTGGTTTATATACAAAAGACAGATTCGCCAAAACTTTATTCGATTTAGAAACATCATCTCTTTCTTTTATATAATTAAGTGGGTTAGTCAAACCTTCTGAAACAAACGGATATGCTGTGTGTAATGCCCTGTATGTTCCATCTTCGTTATATGGCGTAAGTGTCGGAGGAGCACACAATGCAACGCTGATAAGTGAGGCTCCAAAACGGGCACCTCCCCAGTCTTTATTATCCAATCTATTCTTGGTTAATGTCGAAGAATAATTTACACTGATTTTTTCACTGATTTTATGATCTATATTCGCAGTTATTGAATAACGTTTATATCCACTGCCCTCAATAATCCCTCTTTGGTCAAACACATTTCCCAGTATAGCGAATTTGGTCTTTTGGTTACCTCCTCTTATTGTTAGTGCATGTGTTTGTATAGGGGCAGTAGTAAATACGAAATCCTGCCAGTCAAAACCTTCACCAAAACCATTAATCTGTTCTTGCGAGAAATAAGGAGACAAACCATCATTTGTCCGCTGAAGATTATAGAAATTAGCATACTCTGTGGCATTCATCATTTCTATTTTCTTTCTCAGCGATTGAAACCCTAAAGAAGCTTCGTAATCAACAGTAGTTCGTCCCTCTTTCCCTTTCTTGGTCGTTATTAAAATAACCCCATTGGCTCCCCTTGAACCATAAATCGCAACAGCAGAGGCATCTTTTAAAATTTCCACACTTTCAATATTGGAATTATCCAAAACAGTAGGTTTCGAGCTGGAAGATGGGAATCCATCAATTACATACAAGGGTTCATTACTTCCCTGAATTGAATTTGTTCCTCTAATTCGAACACTGATTGCACCGCCAGGAGATCCATTATTTTGTTTAACTAAAACTCCGGAACTGCGACCTTGTAACGCCTGTAAAATATTAGATGCAGCAAATGAGTTAATTTCGTCACTTTTAATAGAAGACACAGAGCCGGTGAGATCACTTTTTTTCATTGTTCCATACCCAATTGCCACTACTTCTTCGAGGCCGATGGTTTCTTCCAGCATGATAACATTAATGCTGGTTTTTCCGGCAACCGAAACTTCCTGCATTTTCATCCCCACAAACGAATACACCAGTGTGGCACCTTCTGGAACATTCTTCAGTGAATAATTCCCGTCGGCATCGGTAATAATACCGTTGGTAGTTCCCTTTATGACGACCGAAACGCCGGGGAGAGGGAAACCGGAAGAGTCTGTGACTTTGCCGGAAACTGTTTTTGACTGTTGCCCGATGATACCTGAAACCTCAACAGTTAAGGCGATTTGCCGGTTATTAATTTTGTAGGTTATGCCCGTATTAGCAAACAGATTGTTCAGGATTTCCGGAACTGTTTTATTCTCTGCCGATACTGTAACTTTCTGGTCTACATTAACACTGTGCGCTTCGTACATGAAATAGAAGTCCGATTGATCTTCAATCGCTGCCAGAACGCTTTTAATCGTTGCATTGGACATGTTCAGATTTATTCGTGCGTTTTGAGAATACAGGTCAATAGCAAATGTTTGACCGATACAGATTAGTAATACAATTAGTGTTGTTCTCATTCTCATACCTAGTTTTGACCCCCACCATCTATAGATGCAGGAAATCAATGAAAAATGTTTTTTTTTCATAAATTTGTTACGATTTGGATTCTTAATTCAAATTGTCTGGAAAAATGCCTCCTGAGCGTCGAAATTCAGAGGCATTACAGAATTAAAGGGAGGTGTTTGCGCGCCTCCTTTATTCTTTTAAGCTGTTTGTTTGATTATTCCATAAGCGATCTTCATTTTTAAAGTTTACGTTTGCGTTAGTTTGAAAGAATTACCTGTACAGGAACCTCCGGCTTATCGCTGGGTATTATTTTATAATTGACCGCACAGGAGAATTTAATCAAGTCGAAAATATCTCCCATACTTTCGTTGACAATGGTTGCATTGAAGACCAGCTTATATACATTTTCGTTTTTCACTTCAATGTTTATGTCATACCAACGTTCCAGTTTCTCAATTACATCTCTCATCGGGGCGTCCTCGAAAATTAATATTCCATCTTTCCACGAGGTATAATTATAACTATTGACTTTATTTACAGATAAGTTCCCGCGCGCAACATTAAATTCAGCTTTTTCCCCCGGACTCAGTGTGTAACCGAATGACTTGTCATTGGCATGCAACAACTTAACACTACCGGACTCCAACACCACACTGATGTTTTGATCTTCGGGATAAGCAGACACATCGAATTCGGTACCCAAAACTTTTACCTGAAGATCGTTACACGTTACCGTCAGCGGCATTTCTTCATTCCTTGCCACCTTAAAGAAAGCCTGACCGCTCAATCTTATATGGCGGTTTTTTGCTGCAAAATTGGTGTTATATGATAATGTAGTCCCTGAATTGACCCATACGACCGAGCTATCGGGAAGGATAATTCTGGAATTCTGCCCGTTATTCGTTGAGACTGTTGTGTATGATTCATTACCGGGCAAAGAGTTCCACCCGCTGTTTATATAGGCCAATATTCCTGTACAGGCGACCAGAAAGAAAAATACGGCTGCGACTTTCCAACGGAATAGCATTTTCCGGAGCGACAAAGCAGCAAGCCGTTCTGTGTACCTTTTCCATGCCTGTTCTTTATCGTGAACTCCGAATTCTTCCATTGCGTCAGCTATATTTCCATTTTTCTTCAATGTATTGAAGAGTTGTTGATGACGGGCATCCTCATTCAGCCAGTCTTTTAACTGAGCCTTCTCTTTTGCGGATTCTTTACCTGTGAGGTACTTTCCAATCAACGATCCTGCCCGTATAGATTCGTGAATATTTGTATGTTCCGGTTTCACTGTTATCCTATTTTTGCTATTAAAACGACAAAGTATGAAAAGGGAATTACACGGAAGGAAAAAAAATTAAAATTTTATTGGGAAATGGTTGAATTGCTAAATTGCTAAATTGCTAAATTGTTGAATTGTTGAATGGCTGAATGGCTGAATGGCTGAATGGCTGGATGGTTATAGGGTTATAGGGTTATCGTTGCTGGCAAATATTCGATGCAAGATCTTTGATATTTAATTCGTTGAGAAGAAATTTTAAGAATGGGGCAGGTGTTTTGGAAATGGAAACAAGAGCAGGAACAGATCGTTCAGGTTTTTACGTAAAACTTTATAAGCCCTTGCTTTATGGGTTTTCACCGTGTTGACGGCAATATTTAAAATCGTTGCGATTTCTTCGTTTGATTTTTCGCGCAAGATAAGCAACAATACATTTTTACCCATCTCCGGAAGCTTATTGATTTCGTTGTAGATTTCGCTGTATGCTTCTTTTCTCAATACCTCTTCCAGAAATGATTCGGTTGATTCATTCCTGTTCTTATTAATGGCTCTGTACTTTTCTTCAACGATCGTGTGTTTGAGAAAATCGAGACAGGAATTACGGATTGAAGTATAAAAAAAAGCTTTTACCGCATACACGTTTGGAAACGTTTTTTGTTTTTCCCAGAACGAAATAAAAACCTCCTGAACGACATCTTCACAAACTGCCGGATCAGCAATATACCCCGCAGCAAATGAGTTAAACGCAGGATAATAGGCAGTGAAAAAATCCTTTAAATTAATTTTTTCTCCGTTCCCCAACTTTATCTCGCTATCTCGGGAGGTATTGACCATTAATAAAGAAGGTGTTTATTTTAGACACTGACAAAGCACAAATCCATTTCAAAATAAATCATATTTTTTGTCTTCCGTGTTTATAATTCACTCATTTATTTTATCGAGCCAGTCAAATCTATCCTTTTAAAACGGATTACTGTACCAATTACAGGCAGTTTATTTTTGTATAAAACAGGGTTTGGGATGATTGAATTGCTAAATGGTTTGATTGTTCAATTATCCACCTGCCCATTTAAATAGTGATGATTCTTTGATTCGCTGAAAACCAAAAGGCGTTCAATATTTCCTGAAATTTGTATGTAGTTTTGAAGTTATTATTATATTTGCACTCGCAAAATAAAAACGGGTGTAGCTCAGTTGGTAGAGCACTGGTCTCCAAAACCAGGTGTCGGGCGTTCGAGTCGCTCCTCCCGTGCAGAACCTCGCCGATGGCGGGGTTTTTTGTTTTTAGTGGGGGGTTCGTTCATATAACTTAAATTTCCGGAACCCAATAGATACTAAAAAGACGGGATCACTATCCCGTCTAAAAAACCAAAACCTAAATTCACTTTGTAAAGAAACGATTCATCCCAAAAAGGATCAATGTTTCCCGAAACAAAGATAAATATAAATCCGGGCACAAGTTACAAATAAATGTTCAAGTCAGCCGGGATGCGTTTGCTAATTATTCGAAAAAAACAAGAGAAAAACGTCAATCACACAAACAGAAGTACAGAATATACGACTATATTTCAGCGCATTAACCAAAAATTCATGTTAAATATTGTTAAGTATTAATTCTCACTATTTTTAAAGGTTATCTTTGTACTATGAGCAGGAAGATAATATTATCTTTAATCATTTTGATGGCGCTGGTAATGGTCAGCCTGATCCTGGTTCAGACCAATTCGATCCAAAAGGCAATGGAAATTAAACGGGAACAGTTTGACCAGGCGGCAAACAGCGCCATACTCAGACTGATTGCCAGAATGGAACGGGAAGAACTGGCTGCAATCAGGATGAACAGCAATCCTTTCAGAGGTTCAGCCGGAAATTCCAATTTGTTTCCCCGTGTGCAGGATCCGTCCGGCATCGTTCCGCAATCGTATTCAAGAGCCGAGGTAAGCGTATCGTTTCAATTTTCGGAACGAAGGATCAGCGGAACCAGTTTTAGCGAAGAACTTTCTGTATCGTTTGTCGACACAATAGGGACGCGAAGAAATGAACGCGGACGTCCCGGAGAATTTCCTTCAGCTTTCGATAAATTACATGAAAGTACCAGCTACTGGAACCAACAATACCAGAAAAATCTCGAACAGCAGATTTCGTATATGGAAGAATTCAACCAAGGAAAAATACAGGTTGCTAATTTACCTATCGAACAACGAATCGATGCACAAAATCTAGATCGGGGTCTACGGCAAGAATTGAGAAACAGCGGAATCGAACTGGAATTTGAATATGCAATAAAGTCATTTTCAGGAGCTACTGAACGACTGGTTTTAAGTACTAAAAATTACAAATCAGATGGCAAATTCAAACCGTTCTCCCAAGTTCTGTTCCCCACTGACTTGACCCCGAAACCCAACTATTTGTATGTCTATTTTCCAAAACGGCAAGGTTATTTACTGAAAGAAACCGGAATGCTGATTATCCCGACTTTCGTGCTAACGGCCATGCTGATCGGAATTTTTGTTTTTACCATTATGATCATCCTGAAACAGAAAAAATTGTCGTCGATCAAAAACGACTTCATCAACAACATGACCCACGAGCTGAAGACGCCCATTTCAACCATTTCGCTGGCCAGCCAGATGTTGCGCGACAACTCGATTTCCAACACGGCACGAACCATTGAACATGTGTCGAATGTAATTTATCAGGAAAGCAAACGTTTAAGTTTTCAGGTTGAAAAAGTATTGCAAATGGCCGTTTTCAACGAAGGCCGGCTGAAGCTGAAATTCAAGGAGATCGATTTAAACGAGATCATTCGTTCCGTAATTCTGAATTTTGAGTTGCGGGTAAAAAGCAAAAATGGTGTTCTGGAAGCTGATTTGAAAGCCACAAATGCAGAAATTAAGGGCGATGAGGTGCATATTACCAATGTATTGTTTAACTTGCTCGACAATGCAGTAAAATACAGTAAAGAGGAACCCCGGATCGTTGTCAGTACGGAGAACAGAAACGGGTTTTTGATCGTTTCGGTGAAAGATAATGGAATCGGGATTTCGAAAGAGCATGTTGACCAGATTTTTGAGCGGTTTTACCGTGTCCCGACCGGCAACGTGCACGATGTAAAAGGCTTCGGTCTGGGATTGAGTTATGTGAAGAAAATTGTAGATTCCCATCAGGGAAAAATTAAGGTTGAGAGTACACTACATAAAGGAACTAAATTCATCATTTATTTTCCTCAAAATACACGATAATATGGAAAACAAAGCAAAATTACTTTTAGCAGAAGACGACGAAAACCTGGGACTTTTACTGAAGGAATACCTTATTGCCAAAGGGTATAAAACAGAATTGTACCCCGATGGCATTGCTGCCTACAACGGGTTTATGAACCAACCTTTCGATTTGTGCATTCTCGACATTATGATGCCAAAGAAGGACGGGATCTCCCTTGCACGGGATATCCGGCTGATCAATGCCGACATTCCCATTATTTTTCTGACTGCAAAAAACTTGAAAGAAGACATTCTTGAAGGCTTTAAAATTGGGGCCGATGATTATATCACCAAGCCCTTCAGCATGGAAGAACTGATCATGCGCATCGAAGCTATTATGCGGCGTATTTCGCAGGATAATAAAAACAATGACCAGCCGATTTTTAAACTGGGCTGTTATACATTCGATGCCCGCAAACAAATTCTTGCCAATGGCGACGAACAGGTGAAACTGACCACCAAAGAGTCGGAATTACTGCGACTTCTGTGCAATAATGCAAACAAGGTTCTCGAACGCAATTTTGCCTTGAAAACCATCTGGATCGACGATAATTATTTCAATGCCCGAAGCATGGACGTGTATATTACCAAACTCCGGAAACATCTGAAAGATGAACCAACTATTGAAATAATCAATGTTCACGGGAAGGGGTACAAGCTAATTCTGTAAATTTTATATTTTTAAGGTTCATATTAATTCAATATCCAATGAAGTATTTTCCCTTTCTTGCATTGATTCTACTGGTTGTTTCATGTGCAACAGTTAAAAAAGAAGATGTTCAAATGCCTTACACCAAAGCTGACTTCGAAAAAGTTGTCAACGACAAGCAAACCACCCTGTTCATCCTAAAGAACGACAACGGGATGATAGTTACTTTGACCAACTACGGGGCCAAAATCGTTTCTGTTTATGTGCCCGGAAAAGACGGCAAAATGGAAGACGTGGTACTGGGATATAAATCAATTGACGAATATGTGAACGGCGATGCCGGACAAGGCGCTGTTGTTGGCCCGTATGCCAATCGTATTGCCGGGGCAAGTTTTGAAATCGACAGTGTAACCTATCCGTTGGAAGTAAATAATCACCAAGCATGTCTTCACTCTGGAACTCAGAGTTTCTACCGTCAGGTTTGGGATGCCAAAGAAATTGTAACCGATAAAGGCCCGGCTGTGGAAATGTTTCTGGAAAGCCCCGACGGCGCCAGTGGTTTTCCCGGCAATAAAGAGGTAAAAGTTACCTACACACTCACTGCCGCCAATGAACTGATACTTGACTACGAAGCCACTACCGATAAATCGTGTTATTTTAACCTCACCAATCATGTTTATTTCAATCTGAAAGGTGAAGGAACGGGCGACATACTCGATCATATTCTGGTCATCGATGCCGACAGTTCAACCGCAGTAGCCAACAACGAACTGATACCAACCGGAGAAATTGTCAGTATAAAAGGTACCGACATGGATTTTACCACACCTTATAAAATCGGGGAACGCATTGACTCGGAGATGGAACAACTTAAATTTGGCAGCGGTTACGATCACAATTACATCCTGAACAAGGATCAGAATGCAGGTGAACTGACTTTCTGTGCCAGTGCTTACGAAGAAACCAGCGGCCGTTATATGGAAGTATTTACAACCGAACCAGCCGTTCAGTTTTATACCGGCAACTTCCTGAAAGGGAACATTATTGGAAAACGAGGAAATAAATACGAATACAGGAACGGCTTCTGCCTCGAAACACAACATTACCCGGATTCACCGCATCATCCGAATTTTCCGAACACGCTGATACAACCAGGCGAAGTGCTGACTTCACAGACAATCTATAAATTTTCAGTAAAATAAAAATCTGAAATAAACTAAAAATCCCGGCTATGAATAATGGTCGGGATTTTTTAGTTTGTAAATTACGGATTTCACGTTTTTATGTAGTATCTTTTTCCCTGAATGAACCTGAAAAATGAATATGGAAAAAAATGAAGCCCCCGCTAAAACCATAAAATATCCTGCGTTAGTTATCGGACTCGTTATTTCTGCGGTCATTGCTTTTGGATTTGACCTGAAACCCGGCTCTCCGGCAGTTACCTATACCGCTGCAATTGCGATACTGATGGCTGTCTGGTGGGTAACCGAAGCAATCCCTATTCCGGTAACCTCTTTAATTCCGCTTGTTTTCTTTCCGTTGTTCGGGATCATGGACGGCAAAGCTGTTTCCAATTCGTACATCAATTATATTATCTTCCTGTTTATCGGAGGGTTCATAATGGCCCTTGCCATGGAAAAATGGGACCTTCACAAACGAATTGCCCTGAAAATATTGTCGGTTGTAGGAGGAAGACCCTTTACCGTTTTGTTTGGCTTTTTGTTCGCGTCCGCTTTTCTTTCCATGTGGATGTCAAATACTGCAACAGCCATGATGATGCTTCCAATCGCACTTTCAGTAGCCGGGCAGTTGGAAAAACTCCACGGTGCCGAAAATGTCCGGAAACTGAATGCCGGCATTCTGCTGGGAATTGCCTATGGTTCATCAATAGGCGGAATTGCAACCCTGGTAGGTACACCTCCAAATTTATCTTTTGTCCGGATTTTTAATATCCTTTTCCCGCAGGGACCGGAAATATCGTTCAGCGAATGGTTGGTCTTTGCCCTGCCATTATCGATAGCGATGTTTATTTCGTGTTTGCTTATTTTATTCTTCCTGTTCCGGGATAAAAAGCCGGTACAAAATTTCGGGCGAAGTTTTTTTCAGAAAGAATACCAGAAACTGGGTCCGACAACAGCAGAACAAAAGAGAGTTCTGTTCCTGTTTCTCCTTTTGGTTTTTCTATGGGTCTTCCGGGAAGATATTGAATTGGGCTCAATCCGTATGCCGGGTTGGGGCAGAATAATAAATACCTCCGGACTGATAAACGACGGCACTGTCGCAATTTTTGTTGCTTTGTTGCTGTTTATTTTTCCATCCTCGAAAAAGAACGATGCATTAATGGACTGGGACACAACAAAAAAAATTCCCTGGGGGATCGTACTGCTGTTCGGAGGCGGATTCGCTCTCGCACAAGGATTTGTCGATTCGGGTTTGTCGTTATACGTCGGCGAGCAATTGCAGGTAGCCAGTCATTTCTCTGCTACCGGTGTAGTAGCTACCTTAACGGCGGTAATGTGCGGCTTGACGGAATTTACCTCAAACACGGCCACTGCCGAAATGCTTTTGCCCATTGTCGGCGCGTTGTCGGTACAAATAAAAATGAACCCGCTGATGCTGATGTTACCTGTAACCCTGGCCGCCTCAATGGCGTTTATGTTTCCGGTTGCCACACCCCCCAATGCCATTGTCTACGGAAGCGGGAAAGTGAATATGTGGCAAATGGTAAAAGCAGGTATTTGGCTTAATCTGGTATCTATTTTTCTGATCACGCTGTTCTCAATGTTTTGGGCAGGCATTGCATTGGGGATTGATCTTTCGGTCTTTCCTGAATGGGCGGTGATACCCGTGAAGTGATATTCAGGTCTGCTGGTTATTTTGCCAAAATCTTTTTCAATACGGGAATGGCTTCTGCTGTTTTTTTATTTTGATTCAGGAAGAATGCATGTGTATAGCCAAATTTAGAATCGTCAGTCGCAGCTTCCATCGCCCGGCAACTTAACTGAATAGCTTCTTCCAGGTTCTGTTTCGAAACAATAACGCTCAGATTGCACAAAGCAGTGGCGTTTGCTTTGTTGCTTTCCAGCACCTTTTCGGAATGCTTTTCCCGATTCACTCATCTTGTTCATTTCACAGCCGTCAAAAGAGCATAGTTCAGGTTGGCGGCTTCGTTGTCGGGTTACAGAGTCAGCGCCTTTTCCAGGTATTCTTCGGCCTATACAGGGCCGCCTGTTCACGGAATACAAAAAAAATTCAGCCAGCAATTCATCTCGTTTTTATTAAAAAAATAATTTTCCCAAAGCAACTAAAAGCGGACATGATCGTCTTCTATCGTATTACAAAAAAAGATTTCAGAATTACAGAAAACAAAATTGAAAAATGATGAAACGTATTATTACACTTTACAACGAGAAGAAACGTATACAAAAACTTTTCCTTTTCTGTTGTTTGCTTCTGTCTGCCTGCGAAAAAGATGAGATGATGAACACCGGCCCTCAAACGATAAAAATTATTACTCCAAAGGAAGAGTGTTGGGTTTCTGATTCATTTTTAATGGAAGCAATTTTTGATGGACAAAAGGATTCTACACGAACCGTCGTCTGGAGCAGCTCGAATGAAAACCTTGCTACAATTGACAATTCAGGCATGATAACATTGAAAAAAGAGGGACAGGTAAAAATAGATGCTCAATCAGGTAAGTTGTCGGCTACATACAACATGACCATCAAACCGATGAATCTGCTTTACCAGACCACCGGACAAAAAGTTAATGCCATAAAATCGATGAACTGGTCGGATAGAAAAACGGAAGTCTTGCTGAATGGTACCTGGGCTTTTTCAACACCCAAAATGGCACCCGACGGGTCGGCTTTGGTTTTTGCCGATACGATCAGTTACTATGATCCCGACATTTTCGTCTATCAATTCGATCAATCGAAACGGATTCACATAGCCGGTTACGACGAGTGGGACGATCAGCCAATCTGGGACACCAATTCGAAACGGATTATTTTCCGCAGTTTCCGGGAAAATGGATTGGGATGCATTTATGAGTTTGACCTGAGCAACTCATCGCTGGTAAATTTAACACCCGACCCTGTAAATGCGGCCTGGGTCAATCTGGATCCGGCTCTGTCGCCGGATGGAAAGAAGATGGCCTTTTCAAACAACAAGAATGGGATACACGATATCTGGATTTATGATTTTGAAAGCAAAACAATGAGCGCTGTAACTGCAACCATGGAATATGAAGGTGAACCGGCCTGGTCGCCCGACAGCAAAAAGCTCGTTTTCCGGCGTGATTTCAGTTTTCATCCTAAAGCATCTGATCTGATCATCCTTGATCTGGATAAAAATACAACACAACAGTTGAGAATAGAAGGTGTTGAGCGACAACCAGCATGGTCGCCCAACGGGAAGTTCATTGTTTTTACCTATCAACCGGGAAACAGCCTGCCGGTTATCAGTTACATTGATATCGAAAAGCCGGAGGAAGTATTTATTATTGAAGGTCATTACGGGTACAGTCCTTCGTTTTATTAATGACTCACCAAATTTATTATAAGCCATTTCAGAAACAATTAAACAACACCGGGACCAGATTTTAAAGATCCGGTCTCTTTCAAACAAAAATTACATCAAGAGATATGACCAGAATTTTATTCGTTTTTTTAGTATTCGCTGCTTTTGCCTGCGAAAAAGATAATTGTGACGTGGATTGTGATGCGGCATTGATACCCACAGCAAAATTCCAGTATTCGAAATTTCGGTGTGATAACGGAATATTTCAGTGTGTTCAGTTTCAGAATGTTTCAGAAAACATAAACGGAGGTACCAAATACAACTGGACATTTGGCGACGGAGAGGGATCGAACGAGGAAAATCCAAATCACAGCTATCAACACAATGGCGAATTTAATGTGGTACTAAAAGTAACCAACTGCAACGGAACAGCATCTTTTTATACTGAAATAATTGATATCAGTACGAACTAAAAATCCGCAATTCTTAAAAACAATGACACATAAAAAAGAGGTTGTCCAAAAAGTCTGGGAATCTGCAATTCGCGTCACCCTGCCCCGAAATTTCGGGGTATTTCATGGTCTGACTATCAGAAAGATGAGATCCCGAAACAAGTTCGGGATGACTCTATTACAGACTTTTTGAACAACCTCTTTTGCTTTTATTACAAATTTTCGGGAGTAACCGGCTGCGGAACAATATTCCGAACAGGTTTTGTACTTTTTAAATAAGCAAAGATTGCTCTCATATCCTCATCGCTGATTTGCTTATAATTTTCCCAGGGCATGGGAGGCAAAAGTTTTCTTGAGTTAACAAGACCTTTATATTGTCCTTCTCGCATTGCCCTGAAAAACTGTTCTTCTGTCCAATTTCCAATTCCTGATTCATCGGACGAAATATTGGCAGCATATGAAATTCCCCACGGACCAACAGCCGCAGTTAAACTCATGTTAAAAAGCACCCAATTTGCCAACGCATCTTTACTTACTTTTCCGGATAAATCACCTTCAATATGGCCGCCAAAACTTGTGTTCGGATCAACTGACGGCCCCATTGCTGTCATGATTTTAGGACTGTGGCAATCAGCACATCCAATCGCATTTACGAGATAAGCGCCCCGTTCGATACGTTCTGTTTCTGTTGTAACCTGTTTCTCGGAAACCGCTTTTTCACTTTTCCCATTACAGGCCATTAATCCGAACAAGAATAATGAGATAATAAAACCATTTTTCATAACCTTTCATTTTTGAATTTTACTTTTAAATAATGGAACTACATTGATTCGTTCTATCTGTTTTATCTGTTTTGTAAAATATCCGGCGGGGTAAAAATTCTCCACAACACACTAATCTTCAAATAATTCATATTTTTGAAGATTACTCTTATTCGTCACAAGTTTCTTACACAACAGGCATCTATCATTTATTTTGCAGATAATAACAGTGCATGATGTGTTTTGTTGAAAGGAAAATGTTCGGGTGATTAATTTCAAATTCAGGAAATGAGCTTTTGTTTATCACAGTTTTAATGGCTGTCGATCCCGTTGATCATATACAGCGAATGTTCGATGGTTGGTAAAATTTCGCGGCAATATTCGGTGACGGCTTTCACACTTCCGGGAAGGGTATAAACCAGTGTTTGCCCAATCAACCCGGCAATGCTGCGGCTAAGCAGGGCCGCTGGTTTTTCCTGACCATATTTCATCCGGATTAGTTCCATGATGCCCGGAATCTCTTTGTTGAGCATGGGTTGTATGGTTTCCGGAGTAATATCCCTGGAACCGATACCTGTACCGCCGGTGGTAAAAATTACATCGGCTTTTTCGGCAACAGCCAATCGGATCAGATTTCTCAGTTCATCGGGATCATCGCCAATCAGATGATGAGTAAATTGCGTTTTGCGCTTCAATTCAGCAAAATATTTTTCCGTAATTGTTTTTATCTGCGGTCCGCTGAGATCGCTGTATTCACCACGGCTGGCACGGTCGCTGAGGGTGATAATATGAATATTCAGAATGCGCGGAATGTATTCCAGTTCGTCGCCTGTTTTCAGTTGTCCTCCCCTGATCACACGTGCAAAAATACCTTCTTTGGGCATCACACAGTTGCCCACTTCGCGGAAAATGGTGCAATTGTCGCCATGACATTTTTTGCCAATCTGGGTCACTTCCAGTTCAATTTGTTCGTTTCTGAAGCGATCAAGCGGTTTGGTTTCGTAAAGTAAAAGCCCTTCGGTGGTAATGTTTTCGGCGAACTCGCCAAATCCAATTTTGCGGCCTGCCTCCTGAGAAAATTTCTCAATTGATTCGGTTCCCAGCAAACTCACCTGCCGGTGCCAGTTGCCCGAATGCGCATCGCCTTCAACACCAATGTTGCTTAGCCTAATCATTCCGACCGGCTTTTTTACCGTACCCTTTTTCTCTGAGCTATTTACCGAATGAACTTTGATATTCATCGTAATTCTATTTTTTCGTTTTCTTCAATAACCGGACATCAGAAATGACCATACTTTTGTCAACCGCTTTGCACATGTCGTAAATGGTCAGAAGTGCAATATTGACGCCTGTAAGCGCTTCCATCTCAACGCCGGTTTGTCCGGTACATTTTACGGTACAAACGGCTTCAATGCCCTTTTTAACAAGGCTGCATGTTACATTTATTTTCGAGATTTGCAGCGGATGACATAAAGGGATCAGTTCGCTGGTTTTTTTTGCCGCCTGAATACCGGCAATTTCAGCAACAGTCAGCACATCACCCTTTTTTATTTTGTTTTCCTGAATCAATTCAAGGGTTTCCTTTTGCAAAAGAATTATTCCTGAAGCAGTTGCTTCGCGAATCTGATCCGGCTTTCCGGAAACATCGACCATGGATGCCCGCCCTTTTTCATCGGTGTGTGTGAGTTGTTTTTTTGATATGTCCATATTCGTTGTTTTTTCCTGTTCCATTTTCGGGAGAAACGCCTTATCCCCCAATATTATAAAACTGCCCCGACTGATTAAATGTCCCGGTTTGCGGCTTTTCGCCAATTGCCAGTTGAAGGGCTTTTTCATGTCCGAGTTCACGAATATTGAAAGCCAGATCGCTGAACAAACAGGGTTTTACATCGCCGTTGGCCAACAGGCGAACCCGGTTGCAACGGCTGCAATTACCGCCTTCTCCCCCTTCTACTTTTGAAAATTCGCCGTTCTTCAGGTTCATCTGATGAATAAACCGCAGACTGAGTTTATTCTCCCGGCAAAAATCCTTCAACTTTTGTGTGTCTTCATCCGGCTGCCCAAGCAAAACACAATTGATTTTTATCGGTCCCAGACCTGCTTTTTGTGCTGCTTTTATTCCTGCAAAAACTTTCCCAAGGTCACCGTTCCGGGTGATTTCGCAATAACGGTCGTCATCCACTGTATCCATACTGATATTAACCCGCCGCAGTCCGGATTTTTTCAGTTCCCCGGCAAATTGTTCCAGCAAAATTCCGTTGGTAGTCATCGACAGGTCTTCAATACCTTCAATGGAAGCCAGCATTGAAACTAATTCCGTAATTCCTTTTCGCACCAACGGTTCACCGCCGGTCAGCCGCACTTTGGTGATTCCTTTCGAAACTGCCAGCCGGGTAAATTGTGTTATTTCTTCGAAACTCAGAATATCGTCATGCTGCATCAGCGGAATACCCTCTTCCGGCATGCAGTAGGTGCAGCGCAGGTTGCAACGGTCGGTTACCGAAATGCGCAGATAATTGATATGCCGGTTAAAGCGGTCGTACATGAATGAAACTTCCTTTCGTTATCTCTTCCACTCCTTTTTCAATCAAAACAAATCCCAATGCCCCGTGATATGCATGAATATGTGCGGAACCATTGTACCGGATAATTTCTACTTCGTTGTTTTCAGTAAGCGAAACGGGTAAAAACTCGTCGCGGTCTGATTTTCTTCTGCGGAAATCGTGAGCCAGCGGCAACGGCAGATAAAAATGTTTTTCACTGAAATTCATCAGCCTGTTCAGAAAAACTTTGGCAAAAATTTCAAACTGGATAAACGACGAAACCGGGTTCCCCGGCAGCCCGATGATATATTTTGTTTGCCCGTCGTCATTTCTCATTGAAGCAAATGTGGTGTGTTTACCGGGTTTCACGCTTAGTTTATTGAAATGAACAGTGAAACCAAGTTGCTGAATGACCAGCGGCACATAATCGAAATCGCCCACCGAAACGCCGCCGGAAATCAGCGTCACATCGTTTTCGTGTACCGATTTTTGAATGATGCGGAAAGTTTCATCCTGCACATCGGGTACGATTCCGTAATTGCAAACCGGCAACCCCATTTTACGGACCTGTGCTTCCAGTTGCGGCCCATTCGAATTGCGTATCTGCGCCGGATTTGGTTTTCCTGAAGGAATAATCAACTCGCTCCCGGTTGAAATAATACCCACTGTCGGACGGCAATAAACAACTGGCCGGATACATCCCACTGAAGCCAGAATGGCAATATGCTGCGGTTCTATTTTTATTCCGGCAGCTAATACACGATCACCACTCTGCACATCTTCACCACGAACACAGATATTTGCACTGGTCTTTTCGCCTGTAAAACGGATTTTTCCATTCGGAAGCCGTTCGCTTTGTTCGACCATGAAAACCAAATCAGCGCCATCCGGCACTTTTGCCCCAGTCATTATTTTTGAGCACTGTCCGGCTCCAATCGTTTGGGTTGGCATTTTCCCGGCGGCAATAATTTCGAGCAGTTCCAGTTCTTTTCCAAGATCGTCTTTCCGGCAGGCATATCCATCCATTGCCGATTTGTTGAATGGCGGCATATCGACATCCGAAAACACATTTTCAGCAAGTATGCGGCCTTGCGAATCGAGGTAATCTAATGTTTCTACCTGCATCACCACAGTTTGTTTCGTGGCAATAGCAAGCGCTTCCTGTAAACTGATCATTGGTACCTGATTTTCCATGTTTTCTCAAAAATGATTTGTTTGGGAGAAATACTGAATCGTTTTCCATCTGAGTAAATTATCCCGTCGGCAAATGGCAAAATGCTTTCAGCCGAATTTTTTGCCGGTTCATTTTCTTTCTGAACAAACAAAAACAGCGCGGGATGAATGTATTTTGCAAGCGCTGCCGATTCGATTACAACAGGCTGCCCTTCCCCAAGAAAATGAGAGGCAAAATCAAAAGCCTCCAACAAAGTATCGTCTTCTGTCTGAATATAAATTGAGGTTTTTGCTCCGGCTTGTAAAAAGCGACTGCTGTCTTTTTCCGAATCCCGGTTTTCTTCCCTGTAAATTTTAAAGGCCGTATGATCGTTTAAAAGGACCAGTCCATCCGTGGATTCATGAAAATGCGGGGTAATTTTAACCGCCGCGACTTCCGGGAGTTGCAAATTCCGAAGGAGGTCGCAAAGGAAACTTGTTTTGCCGCAATTCCTTCCCGAACCGGCCACAATCAACGTATTTTCAAATGTCTTTCTCATAAAAATGCCCCTTTCCAAAAAATATGAAAAGGGGACATTTTGGCAATCTATCTAAGTCACATTTGAAGCCTTTGTTTTCTCCTTTCCAAGTCGGGAGGCTGTTTCGTTTCCGCATACAACCCATCGGTTAGTCCGGCATATGCGTTGCACGTAGCCGGGTAACTCGGAGTAATTTTTATGCAAATATAGAATTATCTGCATATATTAATTCAGTTCTGTGTGAAAACTTTGAAAAGGAGATATGCTATTGAGCAGGGAGCAATCTTTTGGAAAAGATCAATCCATAAGATGTACCAATTAATTTTTAGCAAACTTTTTTGTCCGGAATTTTGGGTTTCTTTATAAATTTATAAAAAAAACCACTATGAACACCAGAGCCTTGAAATTTATGCTGTGTGTAGCATTTTACTTGTTAATTGGAGTAAGTTTTTTCTCGTGCGACAATGACGATGATTCGGTGATTAGTTGGCCGAAGGGGGAATTTAATCATTCGAAAATACAACAATTGGAGGGATTTTGGGAGCAGAAACCTGCTTTGCTGACGGCTGCGAACATGTCGGTTGGTGAGTTTATTGAGTGGAGCACAGACTCGGCATGGAGCCTGGCCCAAACTGAAAGAGCGAAACTCCGGATAGTACGCGACGGAATTACAACTCCGTCCGCTTCCACATTACTCGAAAAAGTGATCACCCTTCAGGATGTGCCGGTCTATATGAATAACACCTATGGTGGTACAGTGGGCGGTTTTGTTTCAGCGGCGGCCGATATAAAAAGCCTCTCGACCATGTATGACGTGTATTATGGCACGCGCCTGGATTATCCCGGCACCAAATTCCTGCCCGATGGCGCCGGATATGCTGTGATCCGCTTTACCAGCAGCAATGTGACTCATCTTGAAATTCCTTATTGCACTGAAATGGGTGGCACTTTCGCTCATGCCTGGCCCAATACCGGTGGTGGATTTACTTCATCAACGCTTGGCGACGGTGGTTTCCCGGAATATCGGTTCGACAATTATTATGCACCCGATCAGGGGGCTGAACTTTATGAAGTGACCCCTTTGGGTAACGAGATTTTACGTGCAACATTTGAAGGTATGAAATGGGTGACCACCGAACCGGCGACAAAGAGTGCTGTGAAATGGGGAAGTTCCGTCCGCAACGGAGTGTACGGCGGTTCAGTTGAAGATTTAAGTCCGGTTATCACTTTTTCGGATGGAAGAAAACAAATACTAAATAAACAGGGAGAATATATTGATTATACCGGTGATCTTTTCTATGTATCAACTGTCGCGGAATATAAGAATTTCAGCATGCGCGTGTGGCGGTATGACGAGCAGCATTATCTACTTACAATATCTGATTTTCAGGCATTTAGCGAGCTGAACCTTGACCTCATTGAACGGGGTGTATATGGGAAGATTGTCCTGTCCGAAGAAGCCGGAAACCTGCATGAAGAAATCAGCAGGCAATGACAAAAGCGTTATTCCGGTGCGGACGCAAAGCTTATGCTTTTCAACTATTTCGTATAGAAGTGCATTTCTTCGATGTACTGCCAGGCTTTGGCAGGAACAAAATGGCGGACGTCTTTCCCTGCTTTGATGGCTTCGCGGATAAATGTTGCCGATATCTCCATAATCGGAGCATCGGTAATGTGAATGTTTTTATGAACCTCCACTGTCAGGGGATCGAATCCGGGACGCGGATAAATAATGACCGGGTAGTTCTCAATAATTTGCTCGTAGTTTTTCCATTTATGAAAATTTTCGAGGTTGTCGGAGCCCATCAGAATTGAAAACCGGTGCGCAGGAAATTCCTCCTGCAAATATGTTAATGTATCGATTGTATACGATGGTTTGGGAAGTTTAAATTCGATGCTGCTGACCCTCATGCGGAGGTCGTCGCCAATGGCTCGGTTTACCAGTTCCAGCCGCTGATAATCGTCAAGCATATTTTGCTTTTGCTTGAAGGGGCTTTGCGGGCTTACCACAAACCAAAGCTGATCAATTCCGGCAAATTCGAGCATGTAATTGGCTATAGCCAGATGTCCAATGTGAATGGGGTTAAACGTGCCAAAATACAAGCCGATCTTCATCGTCAATTTTCTTATTTTTCAAACAAAAATTCTTTTACAATCTGTTCTGCTTCAGCGAAAGCCTGTTCCAGATTTTCATTTATAATAATAACATCGAATTTGGGGGCAAACGAAAGTTCGTATTCCGCTTTTTGCACCCGTTTTTCAATTACTTCGGGCGAATCGGTCGAACGGGCAACCAGGCGTTTACGAAGTTCTTCAATCGAAGGGGGCTGGACAAAAATAGCCAGCGCTTCGTTGCCGTAAAACTTTTTAATGTTGAGACCACCAATCACATCCACATCAAAAATGACATGTTTACCGTTGTTGCGGATGCGTTCAACTTCCGATTTCAGAGTACCGTAGCGGGTCCCTGCATATACCTCTTCCCATTCAAGAAATTCGCCGGCTTCCACTTTCTTCTGAAATTCTTCCTGCGTCAGAAAATAATAGTCTTTCCCGTCGGCTTCGGTATGCCGTTTTCCACGACTGGTGGCCGAAATCGAGAATTCAAGATCGAAACCACCTGTCAGCAAATGCTTCACAATGGTGGTCTTACCTGCCCCCGACGGAGCCGAAAATATGATGAGTTTTCCTTTCATTTAGCCCCCTTCTAATTCCCCCAAAGGGGGAAAGATTTGTTTGCAATGGTTAAATGTATTATACCAACTTAATTTGCCACAGGCCAAAGTCCTTTCCCTTGGGGGAAGGATTCAGGATGGGGCTTTTACAACACATTCAGCACTTGTTCCTTGACACGTTCCAGGTTGTCTTTCATCTTTACAACAATTTTCTGAATGTTGCTTTCGTTGGCTTTCGAACCTAACGTATTGACTTCGCGACCAATTTCCTGGGCAATAAATCCAAGTTTCCTTCCCGAATCGACGCTATCTTCGTGCAAGGTTTCCAGAAAATACTGGCAATGGTTCAGCAAACGTACTTTCTCCTCGTTAATATCCAGCTTTTCTAAATAATAAATCAATTCCTGTTCAAAACGGTTTTTATCGAAATTGCCATTCAGTTGCAGTTCGTCCATGCTATCTTTAATCCGGGCCTTCACTGTTTCGATCCGTTGTCCTTCATACGGTTCAACTTCTTTCAGGAGCGACAGGATGGTTTCGATGTTACCACGGACGTCAATTTCCAGTGCATCACCTTCCTGCTCGCGGAAAACATTCACCATCTTCAGCGCGTCAATCAGTTGTTTCCTGATCACCTTCCATTCCTCTTCATCAAGTTGTTCGTAGGTCATTTTAACGGCATCGGGCAAACGAAGGATTGATTGTATGGTCAACTCGCTGATGGGAATATTCAGCTCTGCATTGATTTTTTCCATTTGCCGAAAATAACTTTTCACAATGCTTTCGTTCACCGCGGCATTGGTTTCCTCACCCAGATTTTCAATGTAAAAAGCCAGATCAACTTTTCCCCTAACCAGATATTCCGATATAAGTTTCCTGATTTCAATGTCTTTTTCACGGTACAAGGCGGGAATTCTCGTGTTTATATCGAGTTGTTTGCTGTTCAGCGATTTAATTTCAAGAGTAATTTTTTTGTTTCCAACTTCAAATTCAGCTTTTCCAAAGCCGGTCATCGATTTAATCATCTGCCTAATTTTAAATTGAGCCCAAAGTTACTATTTTATGCGTAAAAAACTGTTTTCTTTTTCTGCCTGAAAACAGAAGGCCGGACTCCCGATGAATCCGGCCTTTACAGAAAACAAATATTCAAAATCAGAAAGCAAACAATTTATTCTTCAGCGCGTGGCTGAGCGAGGGATTCGGCAACTTTCACCAGCCTCACAAATTCGCCCCGATACCCTTCTTCGTCATCACCTTTGGCATCTTTTGCAATGCGGGCAACTTCTTCATAACTGATAGTGCCTTTGTATTCCGAATTTCGGAGCAACATTCCGAAACCCGCGACTGCCGATGCAAAACGAATATTTTCTGAAGCTTTTTCAAAGACGGCGGCTTGCGGCGAAACCACTTTCTCCATCGGGAAACTTTGATTGCCTTCCAGCGCTTTGTACCGGGCTTTGATGGTCACCAATTCGTTGCTGAAATTTCTGTCCGCTTCTTTTTTCCGTTGCTGGTATTTCAGTTCGTCGATTTCCGGTACCTTTTCGACGGAACCTGCCGGAATGATTTCGTAAAGGGCAGTGACCCGGTGCCCGGCGCCCATTTCACCTGCATCTTTTTTGTCGTCTTTGAAATCTTCATCGTTTAGTAAACGATTTTCGTAACCGATCAGCCGGTAGGCTTTCACATATTGCGGATTGAATTCAAGTTGCAGCTTCACATCTTTGGCAACAGTAAACAAAGTGCCGCCAAATTCTTTTACAAATACTTTTCGTGCTTCCAGAATATTATCGATGTAAGCATAGTTGCCGTTTCCTTTATCGGCGATGGTCTCCATTTTGTCGTCCTTGTAATTGCCCATCCCGAAACCCAAAACGGTCATAAAAATTCCTGATTCGCGTTCTTTTTCAACCAGACGTTCCATTTCCGAAGTGCTCGAAACGCCCACATTGAAATCGCCGTCGGTAGCCAGAATGATTCGGTTGTTGCCACCCTCCGTAAAGTTTTCACGGGCCGTTTTGTATGCCAGCCGTAATCCTTCGCCACCTGCCGTAGAGCCGCCTGCATCCAGCTTTTCAATGGATTCCATAATTTTTTGTTTCTGATTGCCGGGCGTTGATTCCAAAACCAGTCCGGCGGCGCCTGCATATACCACAATGGCCACGCGGTCGTTCGGTCGCAGTTCGTTTACCAGCATTTGCATGGCCGATTTCACCAGCGGTAATTTATTGGGAGCGTTCATTGATCCGGAAACATCGAGAAGAAAAACCAGGTTCGACGGCGGCAAACTTTCCTTTTCAATTTCTTTTGCCTGAAGCGCGACCAAAAGCAACTGGTGATTGCTGTTCCACGGACAGCTTGTCAACTCCGAATTGATTGAAAACGGTTCCTTTTTCCCCGGCTTATTATAATTATAACTGAAATAGTTGATCATTTCCTCGATGCGTACCGCATCCATCGGCGGCATCTGCCCCATGTTCAGGAACCGGCGAACATTTGAATACGAAGCATTGTCCACATCAATTGAAAAAGTAGAAAGCGGATTTGCAAACACATCTTTGTAGCCGTTTTCGGTGATGGCAGCGTAGTTTTCGGTGTTCCAGTCAGGGGTACGCATTCCTTCAGCCATATAACTTTGTTTGGCAAAACTGAAATTTTTTCCACGGTTTGCAGCCATTGAAACAGCTCCGGTCATCGCCGATTTCTGCTGAGAGCCATAACCCACAACAACACATTCAGAAAGTTCAACTTCTGAATCAACGATTTCCAGAGCGCTCGGGAAAAGCGTAATATTGATCAGTGCATTTCCGTTCACTGCAACGGTTTTCTCCTGAAATCCGGCAAAAGTAAAAATCAGATGAGCAGTTCGTTCAGCAAGGATTTTATACTCTCCAGCCTGATCTGTGACCGTGTATTTCCCATTTTCCTGAACGGTGACCGTTACACCCGGAATTGCATTACCGGAAGGGTCGGAAACTTTTCCGCTGACCCAAATTGAATTGGTTGCCCGGACATTGAGCAGAATGCCCAAAAAGAAGATTGATACAATTGCTAATTTTTTCATGACAAAAGTTTTTTTGATTGAACGTTTTGCCAATAGGATGCAAAGCCAAAACAGATTCCATAAAAATTTTCAGTTTTTTTTGAAATTGCTGTACATTTATCCAAAATCAATATTCTCCTTTTGTTCCTGAAATCAAAAAATAGCGCCGAGCCGGACGACCGGGAATTATTGCTTCAGTATAAAACGAAAAACAATGCTGACGCACTGGGTTATTTGTATTCGCGCTACGTGACGCTGGTTTACGGTTTGTGCCTGAAATACCTCGACGACCGTGAAAAATCGAAGGATGCCGTAATGCAGATTTTTGAACTGCTGGCTGTTGAACTACATCGTCACGATATTCAGAATTTTAAAAGCTGGCTATATGTTTTCAGTAAAAATTATTGCCTGATGGAACTTCGCAAAGAAAAATCGCTTCACAAGCGGGAAGAATTGTGGCTGGCCGATCAGGAAGAATTTATGGAAAAAACGGACGATTTGCATCCTATTGACAGCAATGAGAATTTGCAACTGAACTCGGCGCTAAAAAATTGTATTGAAAAACTGAAGGACGAACAGCAACGGTGCGTGCATCTGTTTTATTTTGAAAACCACAGTTACCGGGATATTTCGGATGAAACGGGATGGGACGATAAAAAAGTAAAGAGCCTCTTGCAAAACGGGAAAAGAAATTTGAAAATTTGTTTGGAGAACAAGCATGACCGATAAAAGAACATACGAACAGGAAGAGCAAATCAGGCGTTACGTGCAAAACGAAATGACCGGCCCGGAACGTAATGCGTTTGAACGGGCAATGCAGAAAGACCCGTTCCTTGCAGAAGCGGTGGAAGGTCTGTCTGCTTTTTCGTCCGAAGAAATTTTTACCGACATCGCCGGACTGAAAACCAAAATACAAACCCGCGAAAGCAGTAACCGGAAATACATCTGGTACGCGGCCGCCTCGGTTTTGCTAATCGTCATTTCCACGATATTCCTTTTCAACCCGGAAGAAAAAACCAACCCGGTACTCACTGAAAATGTGCAAAAACAAGAAATTACCGCTCCAAAGGAAATTCTCCCGGAGCCTCATGGTTTGCAAAAAAATGAAACAGAGCAGGCGCAAAAAACCGTTCCCGAAAAGCGTATAAAAATTGTAGAGGAGGAACTTGAAATAACAGATTCTGAAGTTGGGGTGGTGCCGATTGCAATGAACAGCACACAGAGTTCTTTAAATCCGGACCATGCAGAACAAGCGAAGCAAAAAAGATCGTTTGATGTAACAGAAGCATTGAAGACGACAAAAACAGACCGTGCCATGAAGATGGTATTAGCGGAAGCCTCTGACCAACCCGATTCGGCCCGGGAAAAACCATTGGCACAGGCCGTCCCGATAACAGAACAGGCAACGGCTCCGGTTGCCAATGAGCCTGCATTCTTTATTGCTGATCAAAAAGCCGATACGGCGTTGGATGAAGTGGTGGTGGTCGGTTATGGCAGTCAACAAAAGAAATCACTGACAGGATCTGTCTCTGTTTCTGAAACTCAGCAAAGAACCGACGGAAAAGCTATTCCACACAATGGTTGGGAGGCATACAACGAATATCTTTCCAATGAACTTCAACATCCCGGCATCGGTTCACCGAAAGAAAAAGTAGTGGTACGCCTGTCGTTTGTGGTGGATGAAACCGGGAAACCTGGCTCGTTCAAAATTCTGCACAGTACAAATGAAAAATATAATCAACCTGCCATTGAAATTATTGAGGATGGCCCGCAGTGGCTCCCCGCAGTGAAAAATTCAATACCTGAAAGCGAAACAGTGAAATTGCGGCTGGTATTTCCGGCGGCAAACCAATAACGGACATGGTTACTTGCAAAGGGTGCCGAAGTTTTTAACTTCGGTTAAAGCAGGAGCTTGTTCCCTCTACTTTCTTTCGTTTGAGCTTAACGGTAACTAAGAGAGGTTGGAAGTAAATTTTATTAATCCCCGCCATTCAAAGCGAATAGGTCATTTGTTTTACCAGAACCAGCACCTGCTATAACACGAACATAACCTTCAGTCGTTGGAACAAATCGAAGTTGCTTTTCGTTAAGATTCTCTGATATTCTGTCAATTATATTCATTGTTCTACCCCACAGCCGTTGTCGATTTTAAATTATCACTGCCAAATATGTTTTTACATCATGAATCAATTCGATAATTTCTTGGTTGAATTGAAATGAGAAATGAGTGCTATTAGAAACTTTTTTCGCGATGATTAAATCCTCATCTTTCAAGTTTTTTATTCTATCTATTTTTAATGCAATTTCCCTGTTCGAGAGTTTATCTGTGATAATGGATTGGAAAAGATAATAAATGTCCGAATATTCTACTTTGTGTCTGAAATAAGTCGTAGTAGATTTTTTTTCCTCTCTAATAGATTTAAACTCATTTATATCTAATTCAATAATCGGTAGTAATATAGCCTTGTCCGTTTTTAATTTCCTAATTTGAGAATTTTCATTCCATGTTTTTACCTTGTCAAATACGACAAACAAAGAGGAGAGTAACGAAATTATTATTGCGGCTAGGCTTATTACCCAATTGTTCGACTTCATAAAGTCAAAAACTGAAAGAATTATGAGTTTTGTAGTCATTTCTATTTTAATAATTGCGTACACTATTATCTTTGAATGGTATAACCATGTATGAATTGATGCGAACTGCGAGGTAAAACGCCTCATACACAGCACGAAAACCGTACTTAATTATCGCGATGTTGCCCACAGTTGTTATTTGTTCAAAATCTTTACTATCTCCTCAATAAACCTTTGAGAAACAGGATATAACCGAAGAACCGTTTCTTCATCGTAATCGTAGAAATCGTTATAATCCCCTTTATGCCTTTTTTCAAATAGCTCTGTAAAGTGCCTGGCTAAATCCCTGTCAATCTTGCCGGTTTTAACAAAGTTCTCTCCAAATTTCTGACGGACACCCGAATGACTCGAAACCTCACACTTATCTTTTGCTAACAAAGCGCTAACGGCATAAAAACAAGCATAATACATTCTGTTTATTGCCGTGTTCCAGAATTTGTTTTCGATATGAACCCGAACCTCATCTATGGCCTCTTTTGCACGCTTAATCCTATATTTTATATAGTCTTCTGATGTATAGTCTGTCATAGGAGCTTTCCCTCCCTCATTACATTTTGATAGAAAGGCGTAACCTTATATTTTGAATTCCATTCTTTCTCTGTGTAAATCATTGGACTGATTATCTCTCCGGTATCGAATTCAAGGTCGTAAAGCGGATAAGTTATTTCTCGTTCATCCTCTGGCGAAATTTTATCTTTATTGAGCAAAATCAACAGGTCCCAATCGGAATCATCTTTTGCAGTGCCACGTGAACGTGACCCATATAGATAAATTTTTGCCAAAGGCTCTTTTCCTTTGACAATTCTCTTAATCTGTTTTAATATTTTAACCTCAGTCATTTTCATACTCCAAATATAAACAAAAGCTTTTTCATCGGGAAACCTACACGAACTTCAATTCTACAATGCTGGTAACGACTGGTTCGAGTTTTCGAAGCCGATCTCGGAGATCATCAGTGTCTTGCCGGACTCCGCTCCTCGTTTGAGTGTAACGTTAACGAGAAGGGTTCCGTTCCTCTAGTCTGTAACGACACCATACAAGGAAAGTAAAGGCATAAAATCAATAGAAATGGCACCTGAGAAAGTTTTCAAACCCGTGTAACCGGGGTGAATAAATTTTTTGAAATTTAATTGCACTGTTTTTTACTGACACAGGAACAAAAATAGGTCCTCGTCAAACGCAATCTGCAACCCAATTACTCATCATTTGAGCTTTAATAGTAACGGGGAAAGGTTGACACGGGTGCGCGCCCCGATTTCGGAGTTAACTGCGATTAGAACAGGAGATTGATCCCGAAACGGGACTCCTCACCCGGCAATTACCCCCGAACCTATCAATTCGTCGCCATCGTACCAGGCAGCAAACTGGCCGGAAGTAACCCCGCGCTGCTCGTTGTCGAAAAGCATATAGATACCTTCTTCGCGCTGATAAAGCGTTGCTTTTTCGAGCGGCTGGCGGTAGCGGATACGCACTTCGTAGCAGCGTTCGTCGCCGGGCTGCATCTGCAAATCGGTGCGAATCCAGTGGGTTTCTTCAGCAGGGATAAATAATCCGGGGCGGAACAATCCGGGATGTTCGGTGCCTTCACCCACGTAAATAATATTGCGTGTAACATCGGTTCCCAATATAAAAAGTGGCTCCTGATGGCCTCCAATATTCAGGCCTTTACGCTGCCCGACGGTGTAAAAATGCGCGCCCCGGTGTTCACCGATCACTATTCCGTTCCAGGGTTTGTACGGATAGGCAAAACACAGCTTTTTGAAATTGTCGGTGGTGTGCTCCACCTGTTTTTTTCGGGCCATAAATTCAGCCTGAACTTCAATCACGTTGCCGGTTTTTGGTTCCAGTTGCTGCTGCAAAAAAGTGGGCAAATCGACTTTTCCGACAAAACAAATTCCCTGCGAATCTTTGCGATCGGCCGTGGGCAATTGCAGTTCGGCGGCAATCCTGCGCACCTCTGGTTTTTCAAGATGGCCAATCGGAAACAGCGCCTTTGCGAGTTGTTGCTGATTCAGTTGACACAGAAAATAGCTTTGGTCTTTGTTGTTATCAGTTCCGGCCAAAAGCCGGTAGATCGTTTGTCCGTCTTTCGTAAATTCCTCTTTGCGGCAATAATGACCGGTAGCCACGTAGTCGGCGCCATATTTCAGGCATTCATCCAGAAAAATATCAAATTTAATTTCGCGGTTGCAAAGCACATCGGGGTTAGGCGTGCGCCCCTTGCGGTATTCGTCGAACATGTAATCGACCACCCGCTTTTTGTAATCTTTGCTGAGATCGACAATATGAAAAGGCATGTCGAGTTTTTTGGCTACCATTTCGGCAATCAAGGCATCGTCTTCCCATGTGCAACTGCCCGTAAGCGAGCCGGTACGGTCGTGCCAGTTCACCATAAACAAAGCCGTCACATCGTAGCCCTGCTGCTTCAGCAGGTACGCAGCAACGCTCGAATCAACGCCTCCAGACAAACCAATGACTACCTTTTTCATTCCCGATAAATTTTCAGGGCAAAAGTATAGAATTTAAATAAAAACAACACAACTCTGTTTCATGGGTGTCCGATTGAAACAGGAGATTAAAAATCTCCTCACCCGGGAAATCTCCTCACTCTATGCTTCGTCATTGGCAATAACCCCCAACAGAGTTTTCAGGTTGATCAGTCGGGTGGCAAAGGCAAAACCCAGACTGGCGATAATCATCAGCGAATAACCGGCCAGCCAACTGGTAAAATATAAACTCAGTTTGCCAACTACAATGGTGAAGACAATAAACAATCCCAGCTTTGCAAGAAGTTTGTAATTGATTTTTAGTTTAAAAACAGAAACGGCAATCAGCACCTGACTCAAGGCCGTGAAACCTTGGGTTACCAGGCTCGACCAGGCGGAACCCAGCGCTTTTATTTCAGGAATTAAAATGAGATTGAGCCCAATATTAATCACCATTCCGGCAAAAGCCATGATGTTGAGTTGCTTTAAACTGCCGTTGGCGGTAAGTAACGTACCAAAAATATAGGTGATTGAAATGGAAACAAAACTGATCATCAGCAAGGCGAAAATGGGCGACGACGATTCGATGTTCTCACGGTATATCAGCGTCATTATTTCCTTTTCATAGAAATTGGAAGAAATGCCGATGATAACAGCCGGAACGATGATGAGCAAAAATGAAAGTTTCAGCATTTGCGAAATGTCCTGTTTTTGTTTGATCATCTTAGCAAAAATGGGCAGCAGCAATCCGGCAAAAAGATAGCCAAACATAGTTGCAGCTTCGAGGAGGCGAAAAGCGTTGGCATAAATTCCGGCCTGCTCTTTCCCATCGGGCAGCAGGCGTTCGATCATTACCGAATCGATGCGATTGTAAAACGACATCAGCAATATTAAAAGCGCGTACGGGTAACTTTGCCGGAGTAGCACCCGGAAAAAACGCGGGTCGAATTTAATGCGGATTCTGCCTGATTTTGCCAGCACTACCCCGAATGAAATCAGCATAGCCAGTGCATAAGCGGCCGTTTGCGCGTACACAAACCATTCGATACGAAATTCTCCACCGGTTACGTTAGTGAACAACAAGACACTGCAAATGATGATCACCAGAAAACGGTCGAGTACCGATAAAAGGCTGTCGGTCCGAAATAGCTGCAACCCGCTGATATTTGATCGCAGATACAAGGTAAACGAGATCATAAACTGGTTGGCGATCAGGAAAAACAGGATATGAAACTGAAGCCGGTCGTATCCGACAATCCAGGCGAGCAAAAGACAAACAATCGCGTAAAAGATTGACAGCAGAAATTTCAGGCCCACAATATTGCTGAGGTATTTTCGCAGCATGTGCCCGTGTTGGGCAATATTTCGGTTGTTGAAATTAGTCAGGCCCAGGTCGAGCAGGATGTTCAGGATCATCGAGAAACTGAGCAGCGATCCGTAGAAACCATAACCGGCAGCGCCAACCGCATTTTGAATAGGAATGTCGATACCGAAAATCCAGAAAGGTTTGATCAAAACATTCAGGAGAATCAGCAGGATGAGATTGGTGACAAACTTCCGTTTCAAGGCCTGGTCTTTGCGGTTATCGTTAATTAATGTTGACCAAATGTAAGAATTTTTTATTCAGACTTTGTACATTTGGGCTAAATCATCAACGTGCATGAACCAATGAATATTGCTGTCAATACCCGTTTATTACTGAAAGGAAAACTGGAAGGGATCGGCTTTTTTACGAAGGAAACGCTTGCGCGTATCACCCGCGCCCACCCCGGGCACCAGTTCATCTTTATTTTCGACCGGCCATACAGCGATGAATTCATTTTTTCTGACAATATCACCCCGGTGATTGTTTCGCCACCTACGCGGCACCCCTTCCTTTGGATCATCTGGTTCGAATTGCGGATTCCGGCCATCCTGAAAAAATACAAAGCCGACCTGTTTTTTTCGCCCGACGGTTATTTGTCGCTGAATACCAAAGTACCGCAAATAGCGGCCATTCACGACCTCAACTTTGTACACCGCCCGAACGATTTGCCCTGGCTGAAGGCGAAATATTATAATTTTTTCTTTCCGCGTTTTGCACGGCGAGCCCGGCGAATTGTTACGGTTTCGAATTATTCGAAGGACGACATTGTGCATTCGTATAAAATTAATCCTGATAAAATCGATGTGGCTTACAACGGCATCAACAGCCTGTATGTGCCTGTTTCGGAAGATGAAAAACTAGTCGTCAGACAAAAATATACCGACGGATGCGAATACTTTTTGTTTATCGGTTCGCTGCACCCGCGTAAAAATATTTGTGGCTTGCTGCGCGCATACGATGCGTTCCGAAACGCCACGAAGACCAATATGAAACTTGTGATTGCCGGTGGCGAACTATTTAAAACCGGCAATATTGAAAAAACCTTTCGCCGGATGCGCCATAAAAGCGATGTTATATTTACCGGGCGTATTTCGTCGGAAGAGCTGCACCTTGTGCTGGGCGCTGCCCTTTGCCTGACGTTCGTCCCGTTTTTCGAAGGTTTCGGAATTCCCGTGGTGGAAGCGATGAGCGCCGGGGTGCCTGTAATTTCTTCCAACACAACATCATTGCCCGAAGTGGGCGGCAATGCTGTTGTGTACGTTGATCCTTCCTTTCCGGAGGAGATAAAAGATGCCATGATGCGTATTGCACAGGACAAAAACTTGCGCGACGAACTGATTGAAAAAGGTTTCCGGCAGAAAGAAAAATTTAGTTGGGACAAAACGGCGGAAGTGGTTTGGGCGGCGATACAAAAGGAAAGCCCCATCTCCCCCGAGGCTTCCCCAAAGGGCAAGGGCGATTAGCCTGTAATTAGTAATTTGTGATAAAATATTGAATCAACGCACCTGATCTTTCCCCCTTTGGGGGAATAAGAAGGGGGCTTTTAGTTTTAAATAATGAAAATAAAGCTCTTACCATATCTCGAAGAAGGCCGCATGGAAGCTGGCTGCGACGAGGCAGGCCGCGGTTGTTTGGCCGGGCCGGTGTTTGCGGCAGCCGTTATTTTGCCTTCTGATTTTGAAAGCGATTTACTGAATGATTCGAAGCAACTGACCGAGAAACAACGCTATCAGCTTCGGCCTGTTATCGAGAAAGAGGCGCTTGCTTTTGCAGTAGGTATTGTCAGCAACGAAGAAGTTGACCAGATCAACATTTTGAATGCCTCGTTTCTGGCGATGCACCGCGCTATTGCAGCGTTGAAAATAAAACCCGTTCATTTGCTGATTGACGGCAACCGATTCAAAAAATATCCTGAAATCGGGCATACCTGTGTGGTGAAAGGCGACGGGAAATATTATTCGATTGCCGCCGCGTCGGTGCTTGCAAAAACCTATCGCGACGATTTTATGGACCGCATTGCTGAAGAATTTCCACATTATCAATGGCAGAAAAATAAAGGCTACCCCACACAGGCGCATCGCGATGCAATTCAGGTGCACGGCATTTGCAGCTATCACCGGAAAACGTTCCGCCTGCTGCCCGACCAGTTGAAACTCGATTTTTAAAAAAGAATGCGGTTAAAAGCCGCAACACCCTGTTTATAAAAAAGCGGAAATTGTTTGCTGAAGTTTTTGTTTCTCAATCGGCTTTGAAATATAGGCCACACAGCCTGCTCGAAGACATTTGGTTTCGTCGCCTGCCATGGCATGGGCTGTTTGAGCTACAACCGGAATATCGGGATAAAGTTTCAGAATTTCGCGGGTCGCTGCGTAACCATCCATTCCCGGCATCTGGATATCCATTAGAATGAGGTCGATTTTTTCGGCCCAATTGCATATTTCAATTGCTTCATTGCCCGATTCGGCAGTAATTATTTTTGCTTTGCAGTCGCCCAGAATTTCATTCATGTATGTCAGCACATCTTTGTTATCATCGACAATGAGGATGGTTTTTCCAGCCCATTTTATGGGTTCTGTTTTTGGTTCGGGAGTTTTCACTATCGCTGCTTTTTCCGAGAAATCGAGCTTCAGTTTAAAATAGAAAATGCTGCCCACTCCTTTTTCCGATTCCAGCCAGATTTTTCCGCCCATCAGTTGAGTCAGCTTGCTGCAAATAGCCAGACCCAAGCCGGTTCCGCCATACTGCCGGGTCATTGTATCATCTTCCTGGCGGAATGGTTCGAATATAATTTTCTGCTTTTCAGGAAGAATCCCGATCCCGGTATCTTTTACAAAAAACAAAAAGTCTTTTCCTGAAAAACGATACCCGAATTCGATACTGCCAACACTGGTAAATTTTATTGCATTGCTAAGCAGATTATTGAATAACTGCGCCAGCCGGAACCGGTCGGCAACAATAAACGACTGCTCCCGTTTCAGTCCTTTCGACAAATATAACTTTACATTGCGCTCTTCATAGTTATTGATCTCATTACTGAAAATCTGGAATATCTCATCCAGCAAATCGTTCAGGTTCAGATGTTCGTTATGGATTTTCAACTGGTCGCTTTCAATCTTTGCAATGTCAATAATATCCGAAATCAGGGAAAGCAGTTGCTGTGAATTGCGTTCAATGATGTCTGAATACATTTTCCGCTTATTATCGACTACATCAGGGTTCGAGAGTAGTTTCGAAAATCCGATAATCCCGTTCAGCGGGGTCCTGATTTCGTGCGACATGTTGGCGAGGAATGCCGATTTCAGCCGGTCGCTTTCTTCGGCTTTCAGCCGGGCCAGTATAAGTTCCCTCTCAATTTTTTTCAGTTTTGTAATGTCCCGGTTGATGCTTAGAATACCGTCAATTCTCCCCTTTTCATCTTTTAACAAAGTGAGCTTGCTGTACATGTACAGGTAGTATCCTTTTTTATGCCTGACCCTGTATTCGTATGCAGCATGCCCTTTTTCCTGCACTTCCCTGATTGCATCCTGATATTTTACGTGGTCGTTTTCATGGATGTAATCGAGATAGGGCAAAGACAAATATTCCTCCTGGTCCATGCCCAGACTTTGGAAGAAATGACTGTTTCCGTAAATCAGTTTGCCTTCCCTATCGAACACCCCAATCCGGTCGTTGGCCGATTCAATCAGGGTCTGGTGCTTGAGTTCGCTTTTTATTAGTTGCTTTTGGGCCAGTACTTCATTGCTTACATCCATCATCACCCCATAAATCTGGGTAACTTTATTGTTCCTGTCACGGATCAATTGCGCGCGTTCCCTCACCCAAAAGGTTTCCTTCAGATCATTGGTCAACCGGTATTCCGTAACAATCAGGTTTTTTTCTTCCTGTAAATCGGAATGTGAATGATTGAATTTTAGCAAATCGTCAGTATGGATATATTTTCGAAGACCGATGAAACTATCATCAAAATCCCCTGGGCTGATATTAAACAAATTCTCAAACTGTTTGCTGAAATAAACTTTTGGTTCCGCCTCCAACAGGTTGACATGAAAGACCGCCACGGGCAGATTCTCAATCAGCTTTGAATACTTCACTTCCGAATCGGCCAGTTTTTCCTCCGTATTTCTCAAGGTTGAAACATCGTCGAAGAGCAAAAAAATGAATACGTTTTTTTGTATTTCCCAGCGTTTTGCAATTATTCCCACCCAAAAGAATTGCCCGTTTTCATTTTTAAACCGTTTTTCGGTTTTCAACGTTTCCTTTTCCCCGGTAATCAATTGCTCAAGCAGGTTTTTACACGAAGTCCAGTCATCCGGACAAATGAATTGCAAAAAAGAATCTCCTTTTTCAAGTTTTTCCGAATTCATGTACAAACCGGTAAAGGACCGGGTGCAGGCATGTACCCTAAAATCCTTGTCAATCAATACAACAGCCTTCTCCAGACTGTTAAAGAAGTCAAGTTTTTCCTTGATTATAAATTCTGTTTCAGCAAATTCCTTCATTCTCCAATTTTTGCTTATTCAATTTACCACAATATTCAGTCATTTCCAACAACTGAAAATCAGGTAGATAATACATATCAAGCGATAGGTCAAAAAAGAATACCTGTCTTACAGGAAACGCAAGGAATGCAGGAAGGTTTATGTTTTTGGAAATTAATTTCTCATAAACTTCTGGTATTTGTCACTTTTTTAGCAATTGGCTTTTTCTTACTTTGCAAACGAATAAAATCATTCAGCCATGTACGGAAAAATAAAAGAAGATTTGCAGCAAACTCTTGCAGGACTAAAAGAACAGGGACTTTATAAAACCGAACGGATCATCACCTCATCGCAGAGTTCGCAGATTTCGGTGTCGACCGGGCAAACTGTGCTTAACTTTTGCGCCAACAATTACCTGGGGCTGGCCAATCACCCCGAAGTGATACAAGCAGCGCAGAATGTAATGAACCAATGGGGTTTCGGACTTTCGTCGGTGCGTTTTATTTGCGGCACACAGCAAATTCACAAGGAACTGGAACAAAAAACATCGGAATTTCTGGGAACTGAAGATACGATCCTGTATTGTGCAGCCTTCGATGCCAACGGCGGTGTTTTCGAACCGTTGCTGGGCGACGACAGCATGATCATTTCCGACGAATTGAACCATGCTTCCATCATCGACGGGGTACGCTTGTGCAAGGCGCAACGCCTCCGTTACAAACATTCCGATATGAGTGAACTGGAACAATGCCTGAACGAATCGCAGGGTTTAAAATACCGTCTCGTTGTTACCGACGGCGTTTTTTCAATGGACGGCGACCTGGCCCGGCTTCCTGAAATTGTTGAACTGGCTGAAAAATACGATGCGCTGGTGATGGTCGACGATTCGCACGCTACCGGCTACATTGGCCCAACCGGCCGAGGTACTGCCGAACATTTCGGACTGATGGGTAAAATCGACATTATCACCACCACCTTTGGCAAAGCGCTGGGGGGCGGAAACGGAGGTTGCACTTCGGGACGAAAAGAAATTATTGAAATGCTGCGCCAGCGTTCGCGCCCGTATCTTTTCTCGAACACTCTGGCCCCGGCAACGGTTGGCGCAACGCTTAAAGTTCTCGATATGCTGGGCAAATCATCCGAACTTCAGAACCGGACCATGACCAATGCCCGCTATTTCCGCGGCAAAATGGAAGCCGCCGGGTTCGACCTGGTAAAAGGCACAACAGCAATTGTTCCGGTAATGATTTACGATGCGCCACTGGCCGTTAAATTTGCCGACGAACTGCTGAAAGAAGGAATTTACGTGATCGGCTTTGTATTTCCGGTAGTCCCAAAAGGAAGAGCGCGCATCCGCGTTCAACTGTCGGCAGCCCACACTACGGAACAAATCGACCGGGCTGTTGAAGCGTTTATAAAAGTTGGAAAGAAACTGGCAATTATCAGTTGATAACAGAAAAGTCTGTTGTGTATCTGTATCAAACAGACAAAAACGAAGAGGCCGTCCGGAAAGTCAGTTTCACATGAACTGTTCAGGAAAGCCTCTTCGTTTTTTAGCGCTTATTGTTATTTATAAAGTTCCCGGATGTCCTCCGGATACCTTTTTACTGCGCTCGATCGATTGCAAGGCGAGATAATTATCGCCGAATTTTTTGAGGTTTTCCATTTCAACGTCAAACTGGTCGTAATGGCGTTCTTCGTCTTCAACAAGCGTCTCGAAAATCTTTTTAGTGGCCGAATCAGCATTCTGAGAACATTCGTTGGCCCACAGGTTGTAGGCATTGGCGCTACTTTCTTCCATTTTGCCTGCCATAACAAGCATTTCGCGAACATCGTGAATTTTTTTCACGCCTTCGGAAGCAACCATTTCCACTTCTCCTTTCAGAAATAAAATACGTTCAGCAAGAATTTCAATATGCATCATTTCCTGGATGGCGGTTGTTTTAAACAGGGTGGCCAGCAAGTCGTAACCCTGGTCATCGCAAAGAAAATGGAAATACATGTACTGATGTACGGCCGACAGTTCGTCGGAAATTGCTTTGTTAAGCAATTGGATACTTTTCTCTTTCATTTTCAGTTTTTTATAAATGGTTAATAAATGACGTTTTAAATCACTTCTAAAAATACACAGAATTTAAAAGGAAAAGAAAAGTATATCAGGGCCAACCGAAACAAATTTAACTTTTTCTTTTCCGTTGTTCGACCATTCCCACAATATGGGGATTAAAACAGGATGGATTCATAACTTCCGGCGATTGACCGTCAATAGTTGTTTGCCGACATTTGAAATTTTTGAACGAAGAGGATTCCCGCATGAAACTCAACATCCGGGGATTTTATCTGTTAATTCATTAAAGTGCCTTATCTCTCATGAGTTCAATCTATAAAAAGTCCCGCATTTCGTCCGACAATTTAAAATATCTCCTTTATTTTACAGAAAAAGAACTACGTATGAACCATACAGATGAATTCCGGATTGAAGGAAATTTCCGAATGGCCGATGTCATTAACGCGAATGAACGTTTGCTTCTGATCATCGAACGGTTCGGAATTTCACTTGGGTTCGGGGATAAAACAATTTTTGAGATTTGCAGGGAACACCAGCTCGATCCGTTGCTGGTACTGGTAGTGATGAACGTGTTCAACAGTCATTCGTTCCCGGCACAGGGGTTTTTGTCGGTAAACATGCTGCCCGGCCTGATCAGTTACCTGAAAAACGGACACCGGTATTACCTGAAGGAGAAACTTCCTTTTATCGGCGAATTGATTGACCGTTTCATTGAAAATACCGACAACCCCGACACGAAGTTGCTGAAATCGTTTTTCAGGGAATATGCCCGGGAAGTAAGCGAGCACATGTCGCTTGAGGAAACAACCGTTTTCCCGTACATCCTGGCATTGTACAATTATTCGGAGAACGGGGAGCCTCCCAGTGAACTGATGAATTACCGCATCGACGAATTTGTGGAGCACCATTCAGACATTGAGGAAAAACTGGACGACCTGATGCACCTTCTGATCAAACATTTTCCTCCTACCAAAGACCGCTTTTACCGGAACATGATTTTGCTGGAACTGTTCAACCTGCAATACGATTTAAACGACCACAGCGGCATTGAAAACCGGATTCTGGCTCCGCTTGTACGTCAACTGGAAGAAAAGGCAGGGAAAAATGAGTAAAAAGAAAATCTATATCGTCGACCAGTCGGAAATTATACGCAGGGGAATCGGCGCTATTCTTCGCAGCCGTTCGTATCAGTACGAAATTATCGATTCCATTGATTCGTCCGACATACAGGATTGCCTGAGATCGCAATGCCCGGCCATTCTGCTGGTGAACCCACAAGGGTATGTAGGAAATAAAGGCGAGCGGCTGAAAGCCCTCCGTCAGAAAGCCATTAATTTTGGGTTTAAACTGGTGGCCGTAGTGTATGCCTATTTCGACGAACAGGTACTGTCACTTTTCGACGATGTTATCTACATCAACGACGATGAAGCCAAAATATTTTCGAAGCTCGAAAAGCTAACCGATCCGGAACTGAGCCCTTTTGTTCCGGAAGAAACCAGTCCGCTGTCGCAGCGCGAACTCGACGTAATCCGCCTCGTTGCCCTGGGGCACAGCAACCGCGATATTGCCGAAGAATTATTTATCAGCATCCATACCGTTATTTCGCACCGGAAAAACATTACGGCCAAACTGGGCATTAAATCGGCTTCGGGACTTACCATTTATGCCGTTATCAATAAACTCATCAGTTCGGGCGATTTTGATAAGACGGTTTGAGTTTGTCCCGGAAGAAAATTCATGGAAAAAATTAATAACTCCAAAGGAGTTTAATCTTCATCACCTCCGGCGAAACCGGAGGATACAGGATAGCAGGTAGGTTCAGCTCCGATGTGGGTTGAACATTTTTTACAAGACATCAAAGTTCATCAATTAAACAATATTGCAAAATATCTTCGGGACTACCGATTAATTCATCCGTATTAACCAAACTTAAAACAAATTTTCCATTTTTAAAATACAATTGATAGACTCTTATATGGCTGCCTTTAAGCAAATTTATTATGGCACATTTATAATTTTCGTTGAATTCTATCCCTAAGACCACAGCGATTAATGCTTGATTGATATTTTCCAAAAAACATAAGCCATTTCCGTTATTCGAGCTATCATTAGAAATAACAACATATCGATATTCTGATTCTTCTCTCCAATCTCTATTTTTCTTGAACAATACATCTTTTGCATTCCTCAAAAAAAATTCTGCATGCCTCTCATGTTCATTCTTTTCTATCTGTTTCAGCTCAGAACAATGCAAATTATAACTAACGGATAATCCTTTTAGATTGGATGGTGGAAATTGACGTTTAATCAGTTTTTTTAAAAGTTTTTTGTCAAAAACCAGACAAACTCCTTTATGTTTTTGTCCATAATGAGCCCACATTGCCGGAGCTTCATATACCTTACGGGTTCCTTTATTTTTTGTGAAAGAAATATATCGTACAGAGTTTTGGTAAAATTTGTATAGACTATTCTCTTCATGATTATTTTCTATAAACTCCTCCCATTTGGAAGAATTTGTTTTAATAAATTCACTGACTGATTTTTTGCTCTCTACAGGATCATTGGATAAGCATAGCTTATTTATTAAAAGTTTTTTTAAAGGTAAGATATGCTCAATCGCAGTTTCCATTTTCGTGTAATGTCCAAGTAAATCCAGTTCCCGATACCGAAATGTATTCTTTCCTAAAATCCCAGAGATATAGGGATCATCTTTCCAATAAAACTGAGTACACTTAGAATCTTTTAAGTTTGACGCATCGAAGTTGTCAAAAGTCGATTGTTGAAAAGAAAGAACGATACCATGTGATTGGTAATCAATAAATAGGTATCATTCTTTCAAAAAAAATAATGTTGAGCAAAAATATAATAAAAAAGAGATTTGCCCA